>JGI24527J20359_1000002_pt1 | contig 567123 bp, 434 predicted proteins | sample LinPmetageLP52_FD_20359 | JGI IMG/M metagenome (IMG submission 20359) | reverse complement strand
AAAAAAAAACGCCACAAGTGCATCTTTTTTTTGCTGGTGTCCGTAACTACATGGAGGTAACGGTAAAACAATCAAAAAGGAGTTTCCCCATGAACCGTCTTTTTCAACGGTCTTTAATCTCCACCGCTGTACTGGGTGTATGCCTTGGCTCGGCAGTCAGTTTTGCTTCAAGCCACCGTGAAGCACCTTTTATTACCAAGGCGCCCAAGGTAGACGGAACTGATTTTTACATGTTCCGCAGTTATGAAATTGGTCGCGAAAATACCGTGACTTTGATCGCTAACTACCTGCCCCTGCAGGATGCGTACGGCGGACCGAACTACTTTGATCTGGACCAGGATGCGATATACGAAATTCATATCGACAATTCCGGCAACGCACAGGAAGACATTACCTTCCAATTCAAATTTACCGACGTAGAGCAAGACTTGCAGCTGGCAGTAGGCGACTCCGGCGCCACCGAGCAAGTGTCCGTGCCGTTGAAAAACATCGGTGGGATTGGTCCAGGGCCAGGCGATACAGGATCGGTTCAGATGACTCAGACGTATGAGGTCTCCGTCATCAGAGGCGACAGGCGCACCGGTACCGCAGAAAAAATGATGAACACCCTGGATGGCAGCAATACCTTCATCAAGCCGGTGGACAACATCGGTGGTAAATCCTTTTCCGACTACCAAGGCTACGCTGAAGAGCACATCTATGCCGGGGCTTTTTCCGGTTGCAACGGCGACGTTCGCGTTTTCGCCGGCCAGCGTCAGGAAGCCTTTGCGGTCAACCTGGGTGAAATTTTTGACTTGGTTAACACCAATCCGCTGGGGCCGCGCAATGCGGAGACCAATGATCTGGCAGACAAGAACGTAACCTCGCTAGCGCTGGAAGTACCTATTTCCTGCCTGACGGGTGTAGCGGCTAACTCGGCCGGGCAGCCTGTGCTTGGCGGGTGGACCACTGCCAGCCTGCGTCAGGCACGCGTGCTTAACCCAGAGCCCATGGCTGACGGTACTGGCGCCAGCGTATCCGGCGGTGCCTATACACAGGTGTCACGTCTGGGCATGCCATTGGTCAACGAAGTCGTGATCGGTCTGAAAGACAAGGATGCGTTCAATGCGAGCCAGCCTATGGACGACGGCCAGTTTGCTACTTACGTTACCAACCCTACGTTGCCTGAGTTACTGGAAATTCTGTTTGCCGGTACCGCTGTAGCGCCCAACATGTTCCCCCGCACCGACCTGGTAACAGCCTTTTTGGAAGGCGTACCCGGCGTCAATATGCCAGTGGGTGTAACAGGCTCTGAAATGCTGCGCTTGAACCCGGCCATTGAAGTGACGGCCTTCGGTATGCAGAACGACCTGGGTGTGCTTGGTGGCGATAACGCAGGCTTCCCGAACGGTCGTCGCCCGATTGACGACGTCGTCGATGCGTCTTTGCGCGTTGCCATGGGCGCCTTGATACCTGACGCCACGGTTGCTCCGAACAATACCGCACCGTTCACCGATGGTGTGCAGGTAGATCCAGCGAACCTGATGGTGAGCTTCCCTTACCTGAATACGCCTTTGCCCGGCGCACCTAACTAAGGAGGGATCATCATGTACCTAGTCAAAACCTTAGGTGTGTTGGCGCTCAGTAGCCTGGTGCTTACCGGCTGCCTCAGCGGCGGCGGTGGTGGCGGAAATGACAGCGCAGATGGTGGTGGCGGTGACGGGGGCGGCGGAATGCAGCCAACGACCTTTACCGCTCTGGTGCAGGATATTTTTGCACAGACTAGTGATACCGCTGAGCCTGTGGATATCAATGCGCTAGACATCACCTATGACGATCAGGATAACGAGGATGCCTTCAACGATCTTCTTAGCCAGCAGTAAAGGAGGCCGGGGCGTTCGCCCCGGCTTCTACCCCCTCATTTTATCTGTGTTGCTGATGCCCACTACGGGCATGGCAGCACCGATTGGTCCTGATGTGCAGATACCGTCTCGCGAAGAGGTAGTGCTACGCATCGACAACAGCTTGCCAGTCATTCCAAAGGCCGAGCGCAATAGCCCCGAACTGTCCCCGGCGATACTTGCGCTGCAGGTGCGCGAGCTTATCCAGCGTTCGCGAGAAACCGGAAGCCCTCGGCCGCTTGGCTTGGCCGAAGGCTTGCTCGCTCAGGTGCCAGAGTCAGAGTGGACGCCCGATGTTTATTTGATGCGCGCCACCGTATTGCAACGCTTGCATCGCTTTGACGATGCCGAGGCCGACCTTGAGCGCGTATTGCAAGCCGACCCGGATAATCATCAAGCCTGGCTTACCCGCTACAGCATTGCATTGGTACGGGGCGATATTCAGGGTGCCGAACAGGCCTGTGGTCGGCTTGAGAAAGTGCTGCCAGGCTTGGTCGCGCAAAGTTGCTCGGCAGAGTTGGCAAGCATGGGCGACGCGCCGGAACAGGCCTTTCAAGACCTGCAATTAAGCATTCAAAATAGCCGCAACGCACATTCATCAGAGCGTGACTACGCGCTGGTAACCTTGGCCGATATGGCTAGCCGCTTAGACATGCCCGTGGCTGGCAAGCTCTGGGCTGAGGCGCTATTGCAAGCTCCGGATGATTTGTATCGGCGAGCCCGCTTTGCCGACTGGCTGCTTCTAAACGATCAAGCCAAAGCAGTACTACCCCTCACCCGTGATTATGTAGCAGTCGATACACTTGCCGTTTTACGAGCGGTGGCAATGACCGACCTGCAGCACCCGCAGCGCCAAACATTGACCGAAGATCTGCAGCGCCGCTTTCAGGAGGCCAGCTGGCGCGGCGAGTTCTTGCATCAATGGGAATACGCACGTTTTCTGTTAGACGTGCAGGGTGATGCCCGGGCAGGTTTTGAGATGGCCGAGGCAAACTGGCAGACCCAGCGAGCCTATCCGGATCGTCAACTGTTAGTGCGCGCTGCTATAGCTGCGGGCAAACAAGACGACCTCAAGCGTTTAGGCGTTGAAAGCGGAGCAGCCTTATGACGCGCATCGTATCGATTTTACTGCTGGTGCTCTTTGTCTGCGGCTCAGCACACGCACACAAAGCCAGTGACAGTTTTTTATATTGGGATGCCGCAAACCAGGACTCACCGGGGCGTCTGGATATCGCCTTGGTCGACCTCCTCGGCGTGATGGTGCTGGATAGCAATGGCGATAACCAAGTGACCTGGGGTGAGCTGCAAGACCAGCAGGGCGACATCACCGAGTATCTTGCAAGCCGCATCAGCATGACCGCCGGAGAGCAAAACTGCTCAATGGATTGGCGAATGGCAGGATTGACCCAGCACAGTGACGGCAATTATTTGGCCATGGAGCTAAAGCCCAACTGCCCAACTGAAAGCGCTGCAGGCCAAGAGCTGCACTACAACCTGCTCTTTACAGAAGACCCACAGCATCGAGCTTTGGTCATGGTGCGCAAGGACGGCAACGAGCGACTCACTGTACTCAGCCCCGGTCAACGCAGTCTGGCGCTGGCAGACAATCCAGGCCTGCTCCAGACCGCGAAAACCTTCCTCTGGGAAGGCATGGTGCACCTTTGGATCGGCTACGATCACATCCTGTTTTTGCTCGCGCTTATGTTGCCTGCCGTGCTCAAGCGAAAAAACGGTCGCTGGGTAAGCGTTGACAGCATGGGCGCCGCGGTCAAGGAAGTCGCATTGGTTGTCACCGCCTTTACCCTCGCGCACTCAATCACGCTGGTCATGGCAACGCTAGGTTGGGTACGTTTCGATATCGCCTGGATTGAGACCATCATTGCGCTATCTATCGTGGCGGCAGCGGCGAATATCGTCTGGCCATTCCTCGGCGGACGGCTCTACTTGCTGGGCTTTGGCTTCGGCCTGATTCACGGCTTTGGCTTCGCCAGCGTGTTGTCTGACTTTCTGGTGAACACGGGTTCATTAGCCGTCGCCCTCGCCAGTTTCAACATTGGCGTAGAGTTGGCTCAGCTAGCGATTGTGGTGGTGTTTGTACCGCTGATTTTTTTACTGCGACACCAATGGATTTATCAACGAGTCATACTGCCCGTCGGCATTACCCTTATCGCCTGCACCGGCATGTATTGGGTCTGGGACAGAATACCGCTGGCCTGATTAGCTGCCAAAAGCACGATGGTGCCCGGTAACAATGATGCAGCAAAAACATCGTTACCGGGCCTTACCAAACTACCCTCCCTCGCCTTACTCCTCAGAACGCCCCGCACTTTCACGATCATGCTCGTAACGCTTGGAGACGACCGGAAACAGCGGCAACCAAGCCTCCCGTCGAGCAGTCCAACTCTCATAGGTAGGCATCAGTTGATTGGGGTCATCCGAAGCGCCCAGATGCACTTCAATTTCATCTGCGCTACGAGCAAAAACCGATGAGCCACAACGAGGACAGAAACACCTCCCCGCGTAATCGTGCACCTCACCCTCAATGCTCACCGCATCCTCAGCGAATACCGCCGCAGCATAAAACAGCGCTCCATGATGCTTGCGGCAATCGAGGCAATGGCAAACGCCCACCCGGTAAGGCAACCCCGACGCCACGATGCGCACCTTGCCGCAAAGGCAACCGCCAGTGAATTGGTTCATGATGGGTTTCCTTTGGAATCAGATGCCAGAAGTTTTGTATGGCTGCTCGGAATGAATCGCAAGATGCTCAAACCTAGCTCCCCCTAATATCTGAGAGTTCCAAATTTAGCAGTCTGGTCGCGTGAAAAGACAGATACCAGCACAAAAAAAGGGGTGCTTTCCGCCATTAGCGAGCGGTCGTCAAACGCCTGATTGACAATGTACGTCAATGCCAAGCACGGTCGCCCGGCAAGCCGGAATCACCACATCAAACAATATAATCACTTAAATTCTGCGTAGCCATGTAATAAAGATTAAATTCGATGATGTTATTTTAATGGTCTGTTTGGCACACATGAATTGCTAACACTGAGCCAGTGTTCTTAAGGATATCCAACATGTCTAAAAATAAAAAACACAAACAAGTAACACCAAAAATTCCAAGGGATGATTATGTCTATGGCATTACCAAAGATATTGTATCAAGCCTCACCCTCACTGTTGATCCCGTGGCTGGAAGTTTTTCCATTGCAGAAATAGACCCCACTACGATTACAAGAAAGATCACCTACAAAAGGGAAGACTGAATCGTACCGGGTTTTATGGAGGCCATTCCGTTTAAGTCAGGCCGCCACGGCCTGACCTGTGTGTTGCTGGTAGAAGTTTGCCTCAGCTTCTGCCGGCGGTATATGTCCAATCGATCCCAGAAGGCGCTGATGATTGAACCAGTGAACCCATTTCAGGGTGGCTATTTCTACTGCTTCGCGACTCCGCCATGATTGCCGGTGTATCAGTTCCGCCTTGTACAATCCGTTGATGGTCTCAGCCAAAGCGTTGTCGTAGCTGTCTCCTTTGCTACCAACAGAGGGCTCTACTCCGGCCTCCGCGAGACGCTCTGTGTAGCGGATGGAGACGTATTGACTGCCACGGTCACTATGGTGGATCAGATTATCTGATCGTCCTGGCTGCCTTGCATACAGCGCCTGCTCCAGCGCATCCAGCACGAACTCAGTCTTCATGTTGTTGCTGACGCGCCAGCCAACGATTCTGCGTGCAAAGACATCTATCACGAAGGCCACGTACAGCCAGCCCTGCCACGTTGAAACGTAGGTAAAGTCTGAGACCCACAGCTCGTTTGGGCGACTGGCATGGAATTGGCGATTGACCTTGTCGAGCGGGCATACAAGCTTCCCATCAGGCACCGTAGTACGGATTATCTGGCCGCGGCGAACACCCTGTAACCCAAGCCGGCGCATCAACCTTTGCACCGTGCAACGCGCGACGTTGATACGCTCTCGATGTAGCTGCTTCCACACCTTCACGACGCCATAACACTGCATGTTGTCATCCCAGACGCGTTGGATCTCACTACTCAGCAGCTCGTCTTGTCTGGCCCGCATGCTGCGTAGCGCTGGCTGGCGAGCTCGAGCTGCATGCCGGTAGTAACCGGACGGAGCAATCTGCACCACTCGGCAGATCGACTCGACTCCGTAACGGTCACGATATTCGTCGACGAAGCCGTTCAGGGTTTGTTGCGGCGGTCGAGCTCCGCCTGGGCAAAATAAGCACTGGCCAGGCGGAGGATCTCGTTCGCTTTACGCAGCTCACGATTCTCGCGCTCCAGGGCCTTGATGCGGTCCCGCTCCTCAGTCGTCTGACCGGGTCGCTGGCCGTTGTCGGTCTGGTGCTTGCGCACCCAGCCATGCAGCGTCTGTGGGACACAGCCAATTTTGGGTGCAATGGACTCGATGGCTGCCCACTCGGATGGGTAGTCCTTCAAGTTCTCCAGAACCATGCGCACAGCACGTTCACGGACTTCAGGGGAGTAGCTATTGGATTTCTTCATGCTTCATTCTCTCAAGAGTTGAGGCCTCCACGAAACCCGGTGTGATTCAAGACAAGGACGACAAGGTTATTTACTCAGCTCCGGCTGATGATTTCTCCCTGTTTCTGGACCATTTCGAACAACTGAAAACAAAATTTGATTACTTACTAGCAGTGGACACTAATACGGATAAGAAGACGTTTTTTCAAGATGGTTATGCTCTCAGTGCAGCATCAATCTACTGCATTATCGAGCCGATTCAGACGCTAACAAACCAAATCCCATATAAGCATCTGGCTTCGTATGTAATCTTAGACACAAACATCGAAGCGAAGCATGAGTCGTTGGGATGGCATCTTCTGATCAAGCACCACATACAGACCCCGTTTCTCCGCTCTCAACGCATTGGAATCATAGTGGACAGCGAACTAGGTAAGCACTTGGATATCAATTCACGCCAAACCCCCTATCACGCTGATTTTTTCTTACCCCCGAATGTGTCTCTGATATACGCATCCAGCGATAAGCCTGAAATATTTGCCAACAATATGATCAAGCATTGTGACACTGCTGCAAACATGCTCATTAAGGAAGCTGAGCGTCGAGGCCTAGAAGAGCTAATTAAACATGGACCGCCTGAGACTGGAACGGCAAAGTGTTTTTTTGTGAAAGGTGCGCGCTAGGACTGGCAAAAATAAAAGATGCTATCTACTATCCAGCAGTTCACAACGCCAATTTACCTGCCCAAACAACACATCTGCTGTTTACCACTCAGCATGCCAATGATTGCGCTGCCGGTGCTAAACAATCCGCCGAGGTGTTGAACATAGCGGTTTCGCTCAGCGAGGCCATCAGGCGGGGCATTACCCGCGCCGCTCCTGGAGTAACTTATACACTCGGTCGGTCCTGCCTTAATCATTACCTACACTACCCTCAATGACCCGACGACACTCCTCAAACTAACGATGGTATCCAATCGGTAAGCATTCCCATTTCAGCGCCAGCGAACGGCGCATCCGCTTGCTGGCCGGGGAGGTGCTCATCACCAGCGTCCAAGACCCGGCACCCATTTACCGTCCCTTGATAGTGGAAACCCCAGCGGGCGACATTCAGGCACTTGGCAAGCGTTTCAGCGTGGGCGAGGTCGAGAGCGAGAGCCGGTTTGAGCTGTATGACGGGGAGCTGGAAATTCGCCCGCGGCAGGCCGCCAGCTGCGCCGCAGAGCAAACGCGCCAGCTGTATCAGGCAGGCCGCGCGTCATTCCTAGAAGACCTGCAAGCCACCCGCACCTACACCGATGTGCGCGCGCAACTGGCGCAGGCCAATACCGCGGTTACCTTGCGGCAGATCCAGTTGTTCTGGCTTTGGGTGGTGGTTAGGAGCAAGACGCCAGCACGCCTGCTGCGACTGCGCCCAATTAGGTCGCTTTTAGTTAGCAATCAGCCGCGTTGCAGTACCAACCAAGCGTAGCCAGGATGATGTTCAAAGATCCGTAGCAGGCAGTTGAGAAAGCCGGCGGCGCAGCTGGTTTTAACGTGCCGCTACCTTATGGCCCGCCGGCGCTTCATCCTTATCCGCAAACCAATCACCCAATCGGCACCAAGCCAAAGGATTGGTGCTGCATTCACCATCGGCAATCGCCAGCTTTACCTCGCCAACGTCCACGCGGTTCAGGTAGCCAATCGCATCTTCCATGCGCTCCGCCGTGCCAAAGCCGCCTTCCAGCATTTCCGCCATGGCCTCATCACGACTCCAGCCGTCATACACAATGCGGTACATGGCAGTGATCAGTCCGGTCCGGTTTTGGCCGTGCTTGCAGTGCACCAACACACTCCCATGTTGCTCGCCTTCACGGATAGCGCGTAATACTTCAATCACTTGGGTATCCGTAACACGGTCACCACGCAGGGGAATATGAATAGCGCGTATTTCACTATCACCCAGCCAGTCTGAATCACTTTGTTGGTAAAAGTTGATCACCGTATTGATGCCGCGCTCGTGCAACTCAGCTAGATCATCTGCTTGCGGCAGTGCGCTGCGATACAGCGTGGGGCTGAGTTCATAAAAACGAAAAGCTTCATCCACCGAGATGGCCCAAGCCTCAGGTCGCGGCTCCTGCGCTGCCAAGGTAGATGGTGGGATATCCACGTCATCACTGCGCAGCACATCCGGGCGCCACAGCGCGACTATCGCCAGGATCCCCAGCGGCAGCGCAAGCCATCTCGCATGGCGCACAATGCGCTTAACTCGGTTCATGTTGCATTTCTCCGTATTCTTTTATTGGATGAGAAGCGCTCACTGAATCACGATACAGCACCAGACGATAACAGATCAGACTGATGCACCAATCAAATAATAGTGTCCACAAATTATGCGACATAAAGTGCGCGCCCTGCATGGTGCGGCCCAGGGAGAACACTGCCCCCAAAGCGAGCGCTCCGATCAAAGCAGCGCGGGCCGCACGAGGGCGGCGATCACGCAGCATGAAAAACAACGCCAGCAATGAGAAACCAGCAGAGGCATGCCCACCTGGCCAGCAACGCCCTGGTTTGTCACTGGGCGGCCGCTTGCTGAGCAATGGGGTATGGACCTGATCGCCACCATACTGTTCCAAACTCCAGGGGCATTGCACGTTGGTCAGGCCTTTTAACGGTGTTACCAGACTAGTGCAGAGCGCCAGTGCCAGCACCAGATAACCCAAGGAACGGCGGTACTGACGTAGCCGAGTGGGCAGCAGGCTGACCACAAAGCCAACAATCGCTAACACACCGATCACGATCACCGCCTGCTTGGCGCGATCATGCAAAATGTCTTCCAGGAAAAAGCTGTGGCGCCCAACAAAACCCACACCCGGCTCATAGAAAAGATTAGAGATGGCCATATCCAGCGGGCCGGGATCAACCAGTAATAACAGCGCCATCAGACTCAGCGGCAATGCAAACCACAGCCGAAAATTGAAGGGCCTGGAGGGCGAGTTAAGCGGCTTCATCGTTCACTCACTCGCACCTTAGGTGCTGTCTCGGCGTGCCATGCCAACAATTCGTGGCCAAAGTCGTAACTCGCGCCTTCGTAATAGGCAATGCTGCGGGCAACTAGCGGGTCAGTTTGCTGCGCGTGTGTTTCCACGCTTTCTCCCAACGCATCATCATGGCGGCGCATTAGTTGGCGAGGGCTGAGGATCGCCAGATTCTCACCATCGAAGAGCCCCAGGTGCTGATAATTACCAATCAGTGCACGTCCGGGCGCTGTATCTTCGCGCAGCACGTTGCGACCAAAAAAGGTTGAGGTGTAATCCATATTCAGCAAGCCAAGCAACGTAGGCGCCAGATCAATCTGGCTGGTCAAGGCACTCACCTCGGCCGGCCCAACCAATGCAGGCGCATAAATGAACAGCGGGATATGGTAATTACTGACCGGCAAATCCTCTTTACCGGCACTGCCAGCGGTGTGATCGGCAATAAACACAAACACCGTGTTATCAAACCAGGGCTTCTGCCGCGCCGCGCGCAGAAACTCGCCAATCGCGTAATCGGTGTACTTCACCGCGCCTTCGCGGCCACTGCCAGAGGCAATATCAATGCGCCCTTCAGGATAACTGTAAGGGCGGTGATTGGAGGTAGTCATCAGTTGCAAGAAGAACGGACTGTTCTTGGCAAAATCCGCATCGGCGACTTTCAGCGTCTGCTGATAAAGGTCTTCATCACTCATGCCCCAGGCGTTAGTGAAGGTCACTTCATCGTCCGGCACGCTGGCCTGATCGACAATGCGATAACCATTGCCAGCAAAGAAGGCATTCATGTTGTCGAAGTACCCGCGCCCGCCATACATAAAGACGCTGTCGTAACCTTGCGCGCTGAATTGCTGGCCGAGACTGGCGAAGCCACTTTCACGACCTACGCGTTTGACGATGGAGCGGCCAGGAGTGGGAGGGATAGACAGGGTGATGGCTTCCAGCCCGCGCGTGGTGCGCGTGCCGGTCGCGTACAGATTGCTGAAGTACAGACTCTGCTCGCGCAACGCGTCCAACTCTGGGCTAAGGTCGCGGGTATCCCCTTCGCTGCCCAAGTACTTGGCGCTCAGGCTCTCGATGGTCACCAGTATCACGTTCATGCGCTTAGGTTGGCCGGGGTTGTCGATCTGCCGGCGGATACTTAGGGGGTCGCCGTCAACGAACTGCGCGTTAGGTTCGAGTACTTCTTCACGTAGCTGGCTGGCCACCTGTTGCAACGGCAACACAGGGTAGAACTGCTCGTAGTCCAACTCGTTATTACGGAAGGCCGCAAAAAATTGATAAGGCCCATTGGCAGACAGCTCATGTTGATAGGCATTACCACCGCTGCTACGCGGGAAGCCCTGACCGATAGTGCCAACGCTCAAACCGAGCAACAGCGCCCAGCTGCTAAGCACCAGGCCACGCTGCCGCCAGGACAGCAGGGGCGCCGCAGCAACAGTGCGCAAAGCGCCGCGCAATGCCAATGTCATGCCTATGGCAATCAACGCCAGCACACCCAGCAGCGGGTAGACTGGGTAAGATTCGAGAATGTTGTTCAACACTTCGTCCGAATAAACCAGATAATCCACGGCGATGAAGTTGAAGCGCACGCTGAATTCATCCCAAAACAACCATTCGGACACCGCAGTGAACAGCATGATGAAAATGCTCAACGTCAGCACTAGTTGCAGCAAGTGTGGGTGCCAACGGCTCTGCCAAACACGTGTCGGGCACAGCAGTAGATAGAGCGCCAGCGGCGCCAGGGCATACAACAGGAAGGCAAAATCGTAAACCGCACCCTCGGCATACAAGGCTAGAGTGCTGCCCAAGCTGAGCTGCGCTTCATGCAAATGGGTGAAGAGCAGCACGCTGCGAGTGAGGATAAACAGGCTCAGCCAGACCAGGCTGATCAAAGCGAGAAAACGCGTTTGCGCAAATTTAAACGGGTGCATTGTATGATCCGAGTTGATGACAATGGCGCAAGTGTGGCCATACTGCTGTCACTAGTTCGTCAACACGCTGTGAAAAAAACGTTAAACGATTAGCCCATATTGGTGAGGCCGCTGGATGCGTATTCTGGTAATTGAAGACAACCGCGACATTCTGGCTAATGTGCTGGATTACCTGCAGCTCAAGGGCTACACGGTGGATTGCGCACAAGATGGGCTGTCCGGCCTGCACCTTGCAGTCAGCGAGCATTACGATCTAATCGTGCTCGACATCATGCTGCCCGGCATAGATGGTTATCAGCTGTGTCAGCGTTTGCGCGACGATGCCCAGCGCGACACGCCGATCATCATGCTGACCGCACGCGACCAATTGGATGATCGAATCAAGGGCCTGAACAGCGGCGCCGACGACTACTTGGTCAAGCCATTTGCCCTGTCCGAATTGGTCGCGCGCATTGAGGCCATACTGCGTCGCAGCCAAGGCGGCTCTCGGCATCAATTGCAGGTAGCCGACCTCAGTTACGATCTGGACACCTTGCAAGTCAGCCGTCAGGGCAAGCAGCTAAAACTCAACCCGGTTGGGCTCAAACTGCTGGAAGTATTGATGCGCAAAAGCCCTGCGGTGGTGCGCCGCTCCGTGCTGGAGGAAGCGCTTTGGGGCGAAGAGTTACCCGACAGCGACAGCCTTCGCAGCCATGTGCATCAGCTGCGTCAAGTGATCGACAAACCCTTCGCGCAAACCTTGTTGCACACCGTTCACGGTCTGGGTTACTGCCTTGCCGAGCGTAATAAAGATGTCTAAACAACCGCTGGTCCGTCGTATCGTTATCGCCTTCACGCTGATGACCCTGGTGGTCAGTGGCGGCTTCTCGCTGGGCATCGTAGCCATAGTGCACTTTATTGAAGAGCACCTGGTTTCCCAGGAAATGAACGAAGAGCTGGACAGCATTCTGCAAAAGGATATCGCCCATGGCCTGGCCCCGAGGCTGGATCTAAAGACCAGGCTGTTTGCTTCACACATGCCCGGTTACGAGATACCAAAGAATTTCATCGGGTTGGATGAAGGCTTCAATGAAGTTGTCACCGACACCGAAGCCTACTACGTTTATATCCGCGACCTGCCACAGCAACGTTACTTACTGGTACAGGAACAGGCCGAATTTGAAGCACGGGAAAGTGCGCTCTTCGCGACAGTATTTGCCAGCTTTTTGCTCAGCGGGCTGGCCGCTTGGCTGCTCGGCTGGCTGATGGCGCGAACCATCATCGCCCCCTTGGTGCGTTTGGCCCAACAGGTTCGCCACCGCGACCAGCTACTGACCCTAGCGCCCAATCTGGCCCCTGATTATCCGGCTGATGAGGTTGGCCATCTGGCGGCGGCCTTTGATGAAACCCTAGGGCAGCTGCGCAACTCATTGGAACGAGAACGTTTTTTCACCAGCGATGTGAGCCACGAGTTACGTACGCCTTTGATGGTAATCGCCTCTTCGGCGGAGCTGCTGGAGACGGCAGCGCTGGATGAGCGGGGCAGCAGCCAGGTCAATCGCATACAACGCGCCACAGCGGAAATCAGCGAACTGGTAGAAACTTTTCTACTGTTAGCCCGCGCCAATAGCCAATCCAACCCTCTCAGCGGCCACGGCACCCTGGAGCAGGTCGCGCAGGAGCAAACCGAGCGCTGGGCGCCACGCTTTGCAGAACAGGGGCTAGCCTTCCAGCTCATCGTGGAAGAGAACAACACGGCGTTACTGCATAGCGGTTTGCTGAGCACGGTGATGTCCAACCTGCTACGTAATGCGCTGCATTACACCGCGAGCGGCGAGGTTCGTTTGCTGCTGACCGCCAGCGGCTTTCGGGTAGAAGATACCGGCCAAGGCGTATCTAGCGAGCAACAGGACAATATTTTCAAACCCTTCGTACGGGGCCCAGAGGCACGTGGCGAAGGCCTCGGGCTGGGATTGTCTTTAGTCAAACGTATTTGCGCGCATCAGCGCTGGCAGGTACGCATGTACTCCCTGCCAACCGCGGGCAGCTGCTTTGAAGTGACACTGGTTTAAGCCCGATTGCCGTTTCACATATTTTTCACATCCTTTTGACAAGCGCTTGACCCACCGCTGCGTAGTCTGGCCCACATGAACTCTCCGAGGGCCTTGTGATGCCAGACTTAAAAGCGATCAAGTTGGACTTCTCCGACAAGTACGATCAGCAGCACGCTTCCCATTATCTGGAAAAGCATCAGAACGGGCTATCCCGTCGACTGTCCAGCTGGCGTGACATGCAGTTGGCGCGGCGCGCGCTGAAGGACGCTGGCGAACCCAAGCTGGTGCTGGATCTGCCCTGCGGCGCGGGACGCTTCTGGTCGATGCTGGCAGAAACGCCTAACCGCGTGATTCTGGCTGCCGACAACTCCGCCGACATGCTGAAAACAGCACTGAATGGTCAATCTCCTGAGGTCGTTGCGCGGGTCAAAACCTTTCAAACATCGGCTTTTAATATCGATCTGGGCGACAACGCCGTCGACAACATTTTCTGCATGCGCCTGATCCATCACGTTGCCGACCATGAGCACCGCCTGGCTATGCTGCGCGAGCTTTGCCGGGTTACCCGCGACACGCTGGTGATCTCACTCTGGGTGGACGGCAACTACAAAGCCTGGAAGCGCAAACAGCTGGAAGCACGTCGGGCCGCAAGGGGTAATCGCTCGGAAAATCAGAACCGCTTTGTGGTGCGCCGCGAAACCATTGAGAGCGAGTTTCGAGAAGCCGGCTTCAGGGTTCTCAATCATCACGACTTTTTACCCGGCTACGCCATGTGGCGTGTTTACGTGCTGCGCAAGGTGAACGTATGAGCGCCCTATCCTGGCCGCAAGGCGGTCTACTAACCAAAGCCAAGCCGTCTGTTTTCGAGCGCTGGTGGAACATGCACGGCGAATGGGTCGAGGAAAAAAACCAACGCCGCGGGGGTGAAAGCGGCGTGCAGTTGCTCGCGCCACTGCAGCCCGGTAAACCACCGCTCTACAGCAAGCGTCAGATCGGCCATCTTTTTCACTCCCTGCGCCACCCCTTTGGCTTACCAACGGTGCTGCGTGAAGAACAAGCACTGATTGCCTGTGAGCAACTGGGCGTATTGGTGCCCAAGCGGCTATTTTGCGCCGCGCGCAAAATAGCCGGACAATGGCAAGCGCTGCTGATCACCGAAGAGTTGAGCGGCTTCGTCAGTCTGGATGACTGGTATTCCGAGCACGCCCATAAGCTGGAAGACGCTGCCCGCCAGACGGTGCTACATCGTATGGCGTTGGTACTTCGTAGATTACACAGTGGCAAGCTGCAGCACGGCTCGCTGTACAGCAAACACGTGTACATTAGCCTGAACACCCAGCAACCGGCGGTGGCCCTACTGGACTTGGAAAAAAGCCGCCGTCGGTTGTTCCGCCATAAAGCTATGCAACATGACCTGGCCCAGTTCTACCGCCGCCGCGGCGCCATGCCGCAAGCCGATTGGGCCTGGTTACTGAAGTACTACCACAACCCGCAACTGCAACCTGAGGTAAACATCGATGCCAGCTGACCCAACACCCGGTGATGACGCCTTGGCGCTGAAAAGCCGTGGCGGCATCAGCCGGGTATTCAAGGCCACAGGATATTCAATGGCAGGCTTGCGCGCGGCGATCATCGGTGAGGCCGCTTTCCGTCAGTTGCTGGTACTCAGTGCTGTGCTGATTCCGCTGGCTTGCCTGCTGAATGTCAGCGCACTGGAACGCGCAGTCTTGCTGCTAGTGGTTTTCGTCGCGCTGATAGTGGAGTTGCTTAACTCGGCCATAGAAGCCGTGGTTGATCGCATTTCGCTCGAGCTGCACCCGCTATCCAAGCAAGCCAAGGACATGGGTAGCGCTGCTCAGTTGGTCTCACTACTGATGATACTGACCGTTTGGCTAGTGATATTGATCTAGCCCCTGGGCCTGCTTGGCCCATACCTTAATTGGAAGCTCTTTTATTCATGCGTGCTCCCCGTAGTACGGCTGATCTGAATCAGCCGACAGTAGGCCTGCGTAGCCAGCTGCTGTTTGTCCTATCGTCGCTATTTGCCCTTACTCTACTGCTCACGCTCTTGCGTGCGGCGCTGTTAGCGTACAACTGGGAATTGGCTACCGACGCCTCATGGCGCGACCTCTGCGAAGCGTTTTACAACGGCTTACGATTTGACATGCGCGTCGTTATTATCGCCGGGGCGCCGCTGATTCTGTCGTTTTTCAGCGTCAGGCTTATGCAGTTACGTGGCCTGCAGTGTTTCTGGCTGACCCTAGCCGCAATCCTGTTCAGCCTGCTTGGCGTGGTCGAGCTGAATTTCTATCGTGAATTTCACCAGCGTCTGAATGCGCTGGTTTTCCAGTATCTGCAAGAAGACCCGGCCACCGTGCTACGCATGCTTTGGTACGGTTTTCCGGTTGTGCGCTTATTACTGGCACTGGCGGTGCTATCACTGTTGATGTTCAGCCTGTTCCGCTGGCTGGACCGTCTCACCCGCTTACCCGCAGTGGCTAACAGCGCTCGCCTGACTCAACGTGGCGCGTTGACTGCGCGGTTAGCTGTACTTGTATTGCTGCTGCTCGGCTCTACCGTGCTGGCCCGTGGCACCCTGCGCCAAGGGCCACCGCTACGCTGGGGTGACGCCTTTACCACCAACTCGATGTTTGCCAACCAGTTGGGGCTAACGCCAACATTGACACTGTATTCCGCAGCCAAGGCGCAGTATTCCGACCACCGCAACAATGCCTGGCTCGACCTAATGCCCGCAGAACAGGCCACCGAGACTACTCGGCAGATGATACTGGGTGCACACGATCAATTAGTGGAACCTGATCTGGCCCCGGTACGCCGCGACTATCAACCGCCTGAGGACGGCACCCTGCCGATCCGTAACGTGGTGGTGATCCTGATGGAAAGCTTTGCCGGTTATTACACCGGCGCACTCGGATCGCCGCTACAAATCACGCCCGAGTTCGACAAACTAAGCGAACAAGGGCTGCTGTTCACCCGTTACTTCTCTAACGGCACCCATACGCATCAGGGCATGTTCGCCACCATGGCCTGCTTCCCCAACCTGCCGGCCTTCGAGTACCTGATGCAGGAGCCAGAGGGCAGCCATCAGTTCTCCGGCCTACCGCAGTTGCTCAGCGCGCGCGGCTTCAATGATCTGTACGTGTACAACGGTGATTTTGCCTGGGATAACCAGCGTGGCTTCTTTGGTAATCAGGGCATGACGCGTTTTATCGGCCGCAACGACTATGTCGATCCGGTGGTATCTGATCCGACTTGGGGCGTGTCCGACCAGGATATGTTTGATCGCGCCGTTACCGAGTTGCACCAGCTCGATCCAGAGCGCCCTTTTTATGCGTTACTGCAGACCTTGTCGAATCACACACCCTACGCGCTGCCTAACCCGCTGCCGGTAGACAAAGTAACCGGCCAGGGCAGCTATGCCGACGAACACCTGAGCGCGATGCGCTATTCCGATTGGGCATTGGGCCGTTTCTTTGAACAAATCAAAGATGAGCCCTATTACGACCAGACGCTGTTTGTGATTGTCGGCGACCACGGTTTTGGTACGCCACAACAGCTGACCGAGCTGGACCTGCTGCGTTTCCACGTACCGCTGCTACTAATCGCCCCCGGCATGAACCAACGCTTTGGCGAGCAGAACGATATCGTCGGCACCCAAGTAGACATCGTGCCCACTATCATGGGCCGCCTGGGCGGCAAGGTACGGCACCAGTGCTGGGGACGTGATCTACTCAGTCTGCCAGAGGACGATCGAGGCGTTGGCATCATCAAGCCGTCGGGCGGCGGCCAGACCGTGGGCATCATTCGGGGCGATGAGGTGGTGATCCAGCCGCGCGACGAAGAGCCCAAGGCATACCGCTATCAGCTAGGCGCCGAACCCAAAGCCACCCTACTGCCTAACGCTCCGCAGCTCCAAGACTGGCAACAGCAACTAGAAGCCTACGTGCAGACAGCAACCCAGGCGTTGCTGGATGATCGGGTTGGCGTGACCGTGTCAAAGAGCCAGATTTCCTCTGACGCAAAGCCGCCCCGACCCTGATTCCAGCCAAATACCCGGCCTGAACAGCACTAAAGGCTCAGGCCGGGACACATAGGGTTAAGGCGGCGCACTGCGCTGCCGTGCTTTGGCATGCACCGCTTTACGCCGCAATCGCCGCCAGCCCATCACCGTGCCGGTCAGACTGATCAATAGCCCGCCGATACTGAAGCCAATCATCAGCACGTCCCATAACGGACGATTCTGCAACAACGGCAACCAATCCCAACTGTGCAGCAGCGCAAACAGAACCCGCGACAGCCGTCGACCACTCGTGGCTTGACTCAGGATCTCACCGCTGCGCGGATCAATGTGCAGCCAGGTCTGCGCTTCATCGTCAAAGCGCACGCGCAGCACCGGTAGCGGTTTATCCAAATGCCCGAGCATGCTGTGCTCGGTGCGGGCGTAATAGTAAAAGTCGTAAGTGTTAAGCCACTCTTTGCGTACTTCACCTTCCGGTCTAACGGACCCGGCCGCACGCTCCAGCAGCTCAGCAGGTAAGCGCTGCATCACCGGGCCTGCGCCCAACACCACCTCGCTCGCGCCACTGGCGTTTTGCGCAACGACCACAGGCTCACCCGCCACGCGCCGCCACGTCAGCTCTACCGGCACAAAACCGCTGGCCTGAAATTGCTGCAGCAGCTGCGTTGGTGATTGTGTAAAGGCCTGCGGAATGAGTTCGCCACCAGAATAGGCAGCGGTATTCAACGGCGCAGTACGACTGAATACCGACCAGGGATTCATCGACATCAAACCGCTGAATATCCAGCACACCAGCAGCCCTCCCGCGCCCAACCCAACCACATGGTGCCAGCGCGCCACCCCCTGATAGGGTGAATGCGAGCCGTTGCGATAACGCCGTTTACCACGCCAGCGCATAACACCCAGCCACATTCCCAACAGCGCCATGACAGTCGCGGCTAACGACAGATACACCACGGTGTTATGCCATGCGCCTTGCAGCCAATTGCCCCTTAGTGGATAGAGCCAATGAATCCAGGCGCCCACCCAATTCCACACTCGCTCATTGTGGGTTGCATCCCGCACCACAGCGCCAGTGCGGCTGGAGATATACAGCAGACGTTGATCTGCATCCTGCAGCTGCACGCGATACAGCGGCCGATCCGCATCCAGTCCACGTGAATGAGTCCAAACGTCTTCATCCACCAGCCCATCTGCTCGCAACGCCACATCAGGAGCAAACTGCCGCGCCGCTTGTATGGCCTGCGCTGCGCTGATCGAACTCACCCGCTCGCCAGTGCGCGCATTGATAACCGCATCGGCTGCGCCGCGATAGCCCAGTACGAAATAGGCCTCATCGCGCAAACTGGTCAGCCGCATGCTATCGGGCGGCTGCTCGCGGCCAGCGCTGCGCTGCGCTTCAGCCAGGCTGATGCAGCAGCCGATGGTCTGTAGCGGCGGCAAATGCGCCAGATGCTCACGCGGGGTCAGCTTGGGATAACCGACGTACATCATGACCACGCCGGAGATAAACCACATGGCCATGAACAAGCACAGCACTATCCCCAACCAACGATGCCACAAGAATAAATAACGTTTCATCACCCTCTCCCAGCCAGTAGATGCAGCGCATCTTCTGGCTTCCTTTGATTATTAGAAGCGGGTTTGCAAAGCGACTTCGAAGGTTCGCGGCGCACCGAGATACAACATGGTCGAACCGGCATTACGGGCGTACACCTCATCGAACAGATTGCGTCCGCGCAGGCTCAGCTGCGTGTCCTCGGCCAGTTCATAGCCGACAAAGGCACCAAAGAGCGTGTAGGACGGTACCGACAGGGTATTGGCTGCATCGGCGTAAACGGAGCCGATGTAGCGGGTATCCACACCCAACTGCCAGCGCGGTGCAACGTCGTAGGTCAGCCACAGGTTGGCCACCTTGTCGGGCACGTTGCTGGGCGTGTTACCGGCGCGCGCCACACTGGCGCCGCCGACGCTGTCATTGAACTCATCGTACTCGGCGTCTACCCAAGCGAAGTTACCTTCGGCCAACAATTTCGGCGTTACCCAGAGCGAACCAGCCACCTCGATCCCGGTGGACGATTGCTGGCCCACCGGCAGGGTTTCACCGGGGTTGTTCGGGTCATTGGTGGCCAGATCCCTGCGGATGATCTGGTAGAGCGCCACGGTGGCCGAGCCACGCCCATCAAGAAAGTCGAACTTGCTGCCTACTTCCCATTGCTCGCCCGTGGTCAGATCAAAATCTTGCACCTGACCGAAACTGGCCGTGGTCAGTACACCCGCTGGCGGATCGGCTGCGGTGCTGTACTGCACGTAAACATTGGCTGCTGGCGTTAGATCGTAGACCAGCCCGATACGTCCAGTAGTTGGCTCGTAAGTCTGGCCAAATTTGGCGGGGTTACTGGCCGAAGACGTTTGATGATTGGTCACCTGCAGGTCGATCCAGTCATGCCGCAGGCCGGTGAGCAGCGCCAGACGGTCGGCCAGTTCGGTACGGTTTTCCAGATAAAGCGCCCAGGTATTCAGTTCGTTGCTGCGCTGCGGCTCATGGCCTGGCGTCATGCCGGGAATGTCGTAGAAATGACCGGGGGCGAAGTTGTCCGGATCCACAACGTCATAGACTGCCGAAATCGAGCGCGGGTAGCGCGTCTGCACGTTGTGGCTGTAATCCAAGCCCAGCGACCAGTCGCTCTTGCGGTCGAACAAGCGGTTATTGTGTAGCAGCTCTACGCGGTCGCCGTTGACCTCCTGATCATGTCGCTGCTGATAGGCACCCGAGCGGCTGATCTGACTGTTGTCCGCCGTATAGGTGTAGCGCTCCAGGTTGCGGTAATTGCGCTCGGTATTGTAGTGATAGAAGGTGTTGCGCAGCCGTGTGTGGTCGCTAACCCAGTACTCGGTGATCGAGCGCAGCCAGCGCACCCGCTGCTCGTAGCGGCCATCTTCTACGTTGTAGTTTTCAAAGCGGCGGCTCTCGTCGATCTTCATCTCGCCGCCAATCGGTTGCAGCACCGGCGTGCCCCAATAGGGGCTATCGACCTGCTCGTTCTGGTATTCCAACGCTAGGGTATGCGATAGCTGCTCGCTGAAGTCGGTGCGCAACGAAAGCGCCGAGGTAAAGGCACTACGCTCCTCACGGTCGACATAGCCTTTACTCTGCGTTTGACTGATATCCAGCCGCAAGGTGTTCCGCACCGGGCCTTCGTTTAGTTGCTGGTTCAAACCTAGCGCCAGCTCACTGCTGTCGTAACTGCCGTATTTTATCCGTCCCTCAACAAAAGACTGATTAGGGTCGGCCAGTTTACTGATGTAATTGACCGAGCCGCCAACCCCACCCGACCCATTGAGAAAGCTCGATGCGCCGCCGATCGCCTCGACGCGGTCGTAGATCCAGCTATCCACCGGGCGCGCGGCAATAGCGTCGTATTGCAGCGCGATACCGTTGAACATTTGCGTCACCTGCGAGCTGGTGAAGCCGCGCCAAGAGATAAATCCGGCGGAGCCCGGCGGCGCTGCCGCAGTTACACCGGGAATACTGGCAAGAATGTCCTGGGTATTTTCCGCGCCACGGGCGCTGATCTGCTCGCGACTGACCACGGAAACAGAAGCAGGTGTTTCACGCGGGGTAATGTCTAACCTAGACCCGGTTTCCGCCGGAACATCGAGTTGCAGTCCGACGGCGCTTTGCTGGGTGCCAATGACTTTAAGAGTCGGCAGCTCCAGTGCATCCTGAGCCAAGGTATAAGAGGCAGGCGCGCAGAGCAGCAACGCGCCGGTAGAGCGAAGAAAAAACTGTTTCATGAGGTAATTCCTGACTAATCCAATGGCTCGATCACCTCGCTGTGCAGCGTGCGCAGGTAGATCGAGAGCATTAATACCGCCACGCGGCGGTGGGAAAGTCAGAACAGTGGCGAAGCCCTGGGGTTGGCCGGCGGCCAGGCATAACGCGGATACAAGCGCGGCACCTGCCGCCGTTGAGGCTGGGGCCGGTCACGCCGCACCGTCAGCAGCCAAGCAAGCGCAAATAGCAGGGCGATGGAAACAGTAACGCTGCCACACACCGGGCACTTGAAAGCCATCATGCTGGTCTTAGTGGTGCTACCGTCATCGGCGCTCAGGTCTACGCTGCTGCCGTAGCCGAGCGAGCAGAACACAATGCCCACCCCACTCAATTGCATACCCGACATCTGTCCATGCAGCAGACCGCAGGTCGGCACATTGAACAGGATGCTGAAGTACAGCAGCCAGGCAAAAAGTGAGCGTTGTGAGCGGGATAGTTTCATGCGGGCAAGTTTAGCAGCGCATTCTAAAGCGCGGAATATTGATCACGGGTACACAGTGTCGCAGTCAGCTTTAGCTGTCCTGCAGATGCTGATCGATCAGGGGGGCCACCCGGTCAGCCGCCTCAACCACTACCCAATGCCCCACGTCATTAAAACGCTCTAGTTTGCTCGCACCGAACCGCTCGGCGTAACGCGCAGCAATAAAGGGATCACGTTGCCCCCACAGAACCAAAGTCGGGTGTTGGGCCGTCACGGCTAGCATGCGGGTTTCCCAGCCGGCGAAATTGGCCGGATCGGTGGCACGGTAGAGGCGCAATACCTGCTTGCGCACATCGGGGGTAAAACGTCGGTAGGCTTCATTGATCTGTTCTTGGCTCAGCCCTGGCCCGCCCTTGCGTAACGATGCGGCAAACAGTGTCTTGCCCAGTCCGGGGATACCCATCACCGCCATGGCCAATTCGCCCAGCTGTGGCTTGCGCCAGACTCGTCCCCAAAAGTGCCAACGATAATCCTGCTGAAATACGGTATTAGTGATAACCAGTCGGCGTACACGTTCGGGGTAGGTGGTGGCGAAAGCGAGGCCGTAAACCCCACCAAAATCGTGCATGATCAAGTCTACCGGGCGAGCCACATCCAAGGCATCCAACAGGTGGGCGACCCATTCTGCCATGCCTTTCAAGGTAACTTCACTGTGGTCTGCGCGAGTCTTGCTGGCACCAAACCCTGGCAGGTCTGGCACGATTAAACGGTAGTTTCCGCGTAGTTTTGCAATCAGCGGGAGCCACATAACGTGGCTATCAGGATTGCCATGCAGCATCAGCACCGGTTGTCCGGCGCCGCGCACATAGACTTCGTTGGACACGCCGTTTGCCTGAACCTTCATTGTTATCCATAACCGGGGCCAGCCCCGTTTCCGTGGGGTAGATTAAGCGTCGGTCCTAAACAGAGCGCGCTACACGCGAAACAATCTGATCAGAAGCGGCTGAAGATATCACTAACAACGGCCACGGGCGCATCAAACAGGCCGGTCATTGGCAGCGCCGATTGGGATGAAGCATAGAGTGAAGCGGCACCAAACACCAGGGCCAGCGTCATTGGGATGAACCACGAAGAACCAGACTTAATCATGCTTTTTGTCTCCTTCATTCAGCTTGCGCAGAACGAGAAATATTATTTTTGTTTAGCGACAATAGTTTGTTGCATAAAGCGCAGATCGTCCAGTATTTAAGCGCCAGATAACTGACCCTGTGAGCCATGGAGCGCCGCATAAATGACGCAACGCTAGAGACTCCGGCAACCTAAAGCCTATTGCCGCTGGTCGGTTGTCTCACAAATGACACACTCTATTCAGCCTGCGCTGCCTACTCACCGCTCAATTAAGCGCCCGCGCCAGCCTAAACAGACAGCGCGGTAACAAAACAACGGCATGACACCCTAGCTCTGACGCAGCAGACGCATGCCGTTGAACACCACCAGCAAGCTCACCCCCATATCGGCAAAGACCGCCATCCACATGGTCGCGCCCCCCAGCAGGGTAATCAGCAAAAACACGGCCTTGATGCCTAACGCCAGAATGATGTTTTGTCGTAACACGCTCATGGTCTGCCGCGACAGGCGAATAAACTGCGGAATCTTGCGCAGATCATCATCCATCAGCGCAACATCGGCCGTTTCAATCGCACTGTCGGTACCCGCTGCGCCCATGGCAAAGCCGATGTCTGCTTTGGCCAGTGCCGGCGCATCATTGATGCCATCACCGACCATGGCAACTTTTAGGCCACCGCCCTGCTGCCCGGCGATCACACCGAGCTTGTCTTCGGGCAACAGATCGCCACGGGCCTCATCAATGCCTACCTGCGCCGCTATCGCCGCAACCGTATGCGCATTGTCGCCACTGAGCATCAGGGTTTTGATCCCCATGGCATGCAATTCGGCAATCGCCTCGCGGCTACTCGGCTTGACCTTATCGGCCACCGCAAAGAGCGCCAGCGGCGCTTCTGACGAGCATAGCACCACCACACTCTTGCCTTGTTGCTCAAGCGTCTGCAGCTGCGCTTCCAGCGCCGGCGAACAAAGCCCCAGCGCTTCCACCAGGCGATGATTGCCCAGATGGTAGGTGCCACCCTCCAGCCGCCCTCGCACGCCCTGTCCCAGTAGCGCACTGAAGTCGGTGACCGGCAGCAAGCTCACTGCAGCCATCGCTGCCTGACGCGCGATGGCCTGGGATACCGGATGATCGGAGCGCGCCGCAAGACTGGCTGCCAACTGCTCTACCGACAGCTCAGCTGCTGCTGCAAGCCGCACAAAGTCAGTCTGCTCCGGGCGACCTTGGGTCAGGGTTCCGGTCTTGTCTAACGCCAGTAAATCTATCTGGTGCCCCTGTTCCAGATAAACACCGCCCTTAATCAGGATGCCCTTGCGCGCCGCAGCTGCCAGCCCGCTGACGATGGTCACCGGCGTGGAAATCACCAATGCACAGGGGCACGCCACCACCAGCAATACCAACGCACGGTAGATCCAGTCGTACCAAAGCACATCGAAAAACAAGGGCGGCAACACCGCAACCAACAGCGCCAGCACCATCACTGCTGGGGTATAGATGGCCGCGAAACGGTCAACAAAACGTTGGGTTGGCGCGCGCTCGCCCTGTGCTTCTTCTACTGCGTGAATAATACGCGCCAGTGTCGATTGACCCGCCGCTGCGGTGACGCGGTACTCCAGCTCGCCAGTTTGATTGATAGTGCCCGCAAACACCGCATCGCCTGGCGCCTTTTCCACTGGCAAACTCTCGCCGGTGATCGGTGCTTGATTAATCGCCGACTGACCTCTGCTGACCTGACCATCCATAGCTATACGCTCGCCCGGTGCCACGCGCACCAGCTCACCCACGGCAATATCTGCGACATCCAACAGCCGCCAGCTAGCGTCTGGCTGCTGCACTCTCGCCTGCTCAGGCGTTAGCGCCAGCAAACCACTGATGGCATTACGTGCGCGATCGAGTGATTTGGCTTCAATCAACTCAGCGACGGCGAACAGCACCATCACCATCGCAGCTTCCGGCCATTGACCAATCAGCACCGCGCCAGTCACCGCAATGCTCATGAGCGCATTGATGTTCAAATTGCGGTTGCGCAGTGCGATCCAGCCTTTGCGGTACGTACTCAATCCCGTGAGAGCGATAGCGGCCAATGCCACTAGCGCGATCAGCCATTGCGGCGCCAAACCGGAAAAATGCAAGACTTCTGCCGTCAGCGCGGCAAACCCGCCCAGCGCCAATGGCCACCAAGGTTTAGCCGCAGCCGGCTCAGGCGGTGGGCTATCTGCATCCACCAATACCGGGGTGAAGCCAAGTTCGCCCAGCGCCTTGAAGATGTCATCACGCCGGCTTTCGTCGTGCGCGACGGTCAATACTCGTTGCAGCAAATTAAAGTGCAGTTCACTGATGCCTTCGCTTCCTTCGAGCTTGCCCCGAATCAGCCCCTCTTCGGTTGGGCAGTCCATCTGCTCGATACGAATACGGCTAAGCTGCTGGCCGGCCGCCGCGCCAATCGCTGCCGCCGGCGCTGAGCTCGCAGAACTACAGCAACTCTGCTCAACCGAATGGGAATGATCTTGGCCTGTCATACTGGACTCTCCGGGTAACTGTGAGGCACAGTAAAAACCCTGTAGCCACTACAGAGTCAAGCAGGAGGATCACAACATGAAAATTGGCAAGCTGGCCGAACTAACCGGCACCGCGGTGGAAACCGTGCGCTACTACGAACGTGAGGGTTTGTTGCCCGAGCCTTCTCGCAGCGAGGGCAACTATCGCCAATATCAAGACCGGCACCTTGAGCAGCTAGTGTTCATCCGCAATTGCCGGGCGCTGGATATGACGCTAAATGAAATCCGTGAGCTGCTCAACTTACGTGAGCAGCCCGAGGCCAGTTGCGGTGATGTTAACGGCCTGATTGATGAGCATATCCAGCACGTCAGCAGCCGACTGCAGAACCTTAGTCAGCTCCGTGACCAACTGGTAGAACTACGCCATCGCTGCCGCAGCGCCAGCGATGTGGATCACTGCGGCATCATCCAGCAGCTGGAAACCAGTGGCGCGGTGCAAGCCAGCGAAGATGACTCGCACGTGGGCCGCAGCCACGGCCACTGAGTTCAAACGGCCTGGCGCACCTCTTTCTCAAGCTCCGCCTTGAGCGCCGGATCAAGCTTCAACTGGCTGGCCAGCTCCTGCAGATAACTGCGTTCCATAAAGCTCTCTTCATCGACAATCAGCACACTGGCCAAATACATCTCGGCGGCCATTTCCGGCGTACTGGCCGCGCTGGCGATTTCGCTCGGATCCAATGGTTTGTTCAACTCACGATCAAACCACTGCTGCATCGCGACATCGTTGGTCAGCTTTGCTATTTCGCCATCAATCAGCTCACGCTCGCGATCATCGACGTGGCCATCCGCTTTGGCGGCTCCAATCACCGCACGCAGAATCGCGTGGCTGTGCTGCTCGGCCTGTGGAGCTGGCAACCGGTCCACGGTTTGCGGCTGGCCTTGTGGCGCAGACTGACTATTCTGCTGCCAAGTGTTAAACGCCTTATAAGCGACCACACCGAGCGCGGCCAACCCACCGTACTTGATCGCCTTGCCGCCAAACTTGCGCGCCTTTTTGTTGCCAAGCAGCATGCCAATGGCACCTGCCGCTAACGCACCACCACCTGCGCCGCTCAACAGGCTGCCCAACTGGCTGTTACCGCCGCCGCTTTGCTGGTTGCTTTGCGATGCGGCGCCATTCTGGCTGCCTTGCAACATTCCGCTACCCGCCTTCAACAACTGATCAAGCAATCCACCTGTGTTCATCCCGCTCTCCCAACTCGTTGGCAATTAACCGTTCGACTCAACGACAGCAATAAGACTCCCAGGGAAGACTGAGCAAGTTGTTGCCGCATTTGTCCAACGGTACGCAAGAGAATGAACCACACTAGACTTAACTGAAGCTGACAATTCAATTGGGGGAGTACCCATGGACGAAACCAAGGGCAAGACGTTGCTGGTGTTAGGCGGCAGCGGTCTTGTGGGAATGGACGTCTTGCGTCAAGCACTGGCCAACCCAGCGATTGCTCGGGTGGTCGCGCCAACCAGACGCCCGCTACCTGTCTCGGTAACCCACTACGCGCACCTGCTTAACCCGCAGGTCGATTTCAGTGCATTACCAGAAGAGGCCGACTGGTGGCAGGCCGATGCGGCGCTCTGCGCCTTGGGTACCACGCTCAAGCAGGCGGGTTCAAAAGACGCTTTTCGTAAGGTAGACAGGGAGTACGTGTGTGGGGCGGCGCGACTCTGTTTGCACGCTGGCACCCGTACCTTCGTGCTCAATTCGTCGCTCGGCGCCAGCGCGCGCTCGGGTTCGTTTTATCTGCGAGTAAAAGGCGAAGTAGAGCAGGATCTGGCGGCAATGGATTTTCGTTCGCTGACGCTGGTCAGACCTTCCCTACTGGATGGCGGGCCGCGCCCTGAGAATCGTCCTGGCGAAGTGTTTGGCCTTTTGCTGTCGCGCAGTTTCAAACCGGTTATCCCAAAACGCTTCCGTGCGGTGAAAACCAGCGACGTGGCAGCCGCGATGCTGCAAGCGGCGCTGATGGCGCCAGTAGGCAAACAGGTGATCGAATCCAACGCCATCCTCCGGCGGCATTGAAGCCGGAGGATGTTCGCTTATTTCAGCAACGCTGGATCAAGGGGCGAGCGTGACCACATCACCACGTAACGCAACGCCGGCCATTATGGCGCCGGCATGGCATTCGAACTGAGTGGTGGAGATCATCGGGTTGGCATTGTAGTAGCTCTCGAGGTTAACCACGGCGTCGCCGCCTTCGCTGCGCGCGCGGTCCTGAAAGCTTAGCAAGGCCGACAGCAGTGCCCAGCGGCAGGCCTCTTCATCGCTTTTGCCGAAGGCATTGGTCTTTTTGTTGCTTATGTAATTGCCGTGGCGCTCGCCGATACGCTTGCCATTGGGCAGACCACCAAAACTGAAGGTAATGCTAGGGTCGAGTTTTTCCTGGAAGTCAGCTGAACTCATGGCTTCTTCAACAGACAGCATCAGCTTGGTGTCGCGCGCCTGCGCATTGCCAGCGGCCAATAGGCCCAGCGTCAGTGCCAGCGCTGTTGTGGTGATCATTCCTTTCTTCATGTTTAGTCCCTCTAATCGATCATTGATAAGTGTGCCGCGCCCAAGCACGCGCCGGTTTATTTCAAGCCGCCCAGCGCCGGAAAATCAGAGACGTATTGATGCCCCCAAAAGCAAAGTTGTTACTCATCACATATTCGCACTGCAGCGCGCGGCCTTCATCGCGGATGTAGTCCAAAGCGCCGCAATCCGGGTCCGGCGCGTCCAGGTTGGCAGTCGCGTGGAACCAGCCGGCGCGCATCATTTCGATCGCCACCCAGGCTTCCAGCGCACCGCAGGCGCCCAGGGTGTGGCCGGTAAAACTCTTGAAAGCACTGATTGGCGTATTGCCGCCAAACACCGCATGGGTGGCTTTGCTCTCGGCCACATCGCCGCGATCAGTCGCGGTGCCGTGCGCGCTAACATAACCAATCTGCTCCGGTTGCAGATTAGCGTCGCTCAGCCCCATGCGGATCGCCCGTTCCATCATTTCCGAGTCCGGCTGGGTTACATGACGGCCATCGCTGTTGGTACCAAAGCCCATGACTTCGGCATAGATAGGCGCACCGCGCTCTAGAGCGTGCTGTAAATCTTCCAAAATCAGCGCCCCAGCACCCTCGCCGACTACCAAACCATCACGCTCGGTATCAAAAGGACGCGGCGAGGTATGCGGTGCATCGTTGCGGGTACTGGTGGCAAACAGGGTATCGAACACCGCCGCCTCCGAGGCCGACAACTCTTCGCAGCCGCCGGCAATCATGGCTTTCTGGCGGCCGAAACGAATCGCTTCATAGGCGTAGCCAATACCCTGACTCCCCGAGGTACAGGCGCTAGAAGTGGTATGAATGCGCCCACGCACACCAAGAAACACACCAATATTGACCGCCGCCGTGTGCGCCATCATGCGAATGTAGGAATTAGCGTTGAGGCCGTCGGTAGACTTGTTGATCAGCATGTTGCCGAAATCGGCCACCGCGTCTGGCTCGCCGGCGGAGGCGCCGTAAGCGATACCCATGTCACCGCTGCCGACCAGTGGGTCGCCGAGCAGCCCGGCATCCGCCAGTGCTAACTCACTGGCCCGCGTCGCCATGCGCGCACCCCGACCCATGCTGCGCATCGCGCGGCGGGTGTACTGCGCAGGCAGCTCAAAAGGTGCGACCGGACCACCCAGGCGCGTGTTCAGACCCTCGTACTCGGCCCAGTCATCCATGTGGCGTATGCCTGTCTGCATCGTCCGCAGATTAGCTTCGATGCTCGCCCAGTCGTTACCAATCGGCGAAAAACCTGCCATGCCTGTCACTACGACCCGACGTCCGAGGCCATCCGCGCGCACCGCTTTGCCATCCATTAGCACATACCTCCATTGACCGACAGCACCTGCCGAGTGATATAGCCCGCGTCCGCCGAACACAGAAAACTCACTGCGGCAGCGACCTCTTCGACAGTGCCGGTGCGCTGCATAGGAATTGCCTTCATGGCTTCGCTAATGATCTGCTCGTCCAGCATTTCGGTCTCGACCAGACCGGGCGCCACACAGTTGACTGTGATTTTGCGCTTGGCCAATTCCACTGCCAAGGCTTTCACCGCGCCGATCAAGCCGGCCTTACTCGCGCTGTAATTGACCTGCCCACGGTTACCCATTACCCCGGAGACTGACGACATAACCACAATACGCCCGGCCTTGCGGCGGCGAATCATTGGCATCATCAGCGGCTTGAGTACGTTGTAGAAACCGTCGAGATTGGTATGAATCACTCTATCCCAGTCGTCATCGCTGAGCGCTGGGAAGGCACCGTCGGCGGTCACGCCGGCATTGCAGACCACACCGTAGTAAGCGCCATGCTGTTCGACATCCGCTTCCAGCGCCGCCTTTGCGGCGGCACGGTCAGCTACGTCAAAACATAGCACGCGGGCGCTTCGTCCCAGCTCCCGAACCTGCTCGGCGACCCCTTCGGCAGCCTCAATCTGACTGCGACAGTGCAGTACTATGTCAAAGCCGTCACGCGCCAAACGCAGCGCTACCGCCTGGCCGATGCCACGGCTGGAGCCGGTAATTAAAATCGTATCGGTCATGGCATATCTCCCTTATGCAGCGCCGCCAGCGCTTCGGCTGAATCGGGCTGGTAAACATTCAAAGTGCCGCTGGCCAGCAGCTGGCCCTGCTGATCGAGCAACTGGCCGCGGAAAGCGCCGAGGCCATTGTCGGCACGAAAATCGAGGAATACTTCAATACGCACCGGCTCACCCAATGCGAAGTAAGCGACCTTGGCCTCGTAGCGTCGCGAGCCCAACAAAAAGCCCACTGCCGGAGGCTGGCCCGCTTCAACGGCTTGCACACCAGACCAGGCTGCTACTGCCTGCGCCATCCACTCAATACCGACCCAGCCTGGAATACCCTGCGCGTCGGCAAACAAGTCATCAGCGCGCGGGCTGATTTCGGCGTACAGGTGGTCGGCATTAAATTCCAACAGGGTATCGAGCAAGCACATGCTATCGGCATGCGGCACATAGGGGGCAATCGGGCAGGGTGTGCTCAGTTCAATCATCTGTGCGCTCCAATAGCAGCGTGGCGTTGTTGCCGCCAAAGGCGAAGGAGTTAGTCAGTGCGCGGTGCAAGGGTGCGGCGTCAGCCGTGGCCAGCCGAATCGGAGCTAATTCTGGATCGACTATGCCATCGTTAATCTGTGGCGGCAGGTAGCCTTCACGCAGCGCTAGCCAGCAGAAAGCGGCTTCCAACGCCCCACAAGCTCCCAAGGTATGCCCGGTTAGCGCCTTGGTCGAACTGCAGGGCACGCGATCAGCAAAGAGCGCATGAATGGCCTGCGCCTCCATGCTGTCATTCTGCGTGGTGGCGGTGCCGTGCAAATTGACATAATCCACTTGCTCCGCAGTAATACCCGCCATCGCTAGCGCCGCAGTCATCGCGGCCAGCGCACCGCTGCCATCCGCCAACGGCGCCGAGATATGGTGGGCATCGCTGCTTTCGCCGTAACCGGCTAGCTGGATGCCGCCGGTTTCCGGCGTCAGCAAAAAGAGCGCTGCCGCCTCACCAATATTGATTCCGCAACGGTTGGCCGAGAACGGCAGACAAGGTTGCTCACTGACGGCCCCCAGCGCGGCGAAGCCATTTACCGTCAAGGCGCAGAGGCTATCAGCACCGCCGGCAATCACCGCGTCGCATAGCCCCAGCGCTAACAACCGACGGCCACTGGCGAGCGCACGCGCGCTGGAACTGCACGCGGTAGACAACGTATACGCCGGGCCATCGAGTCCCAAATGCGCGGCCACAAAGGCCGAGGGCGAACCGATTTCTTGCCGCTGATAAACAAAGCTAGTCGGCCATTCGCTGTCACGCTGAAAATGCGCCACCGCCTGTTCGGTTTCACCGATGCCGGAGGTGCTGGTACCCAGTACCACGCCGACGCGCGCATCAGGCTGCCGAGCGCGCAGTGCAGCCAGTTCGGGCGCCAGTTGCTCCAGCGCTGCCGCCAGCAGTTGATTGTTGCGCGAGCGATGCTCAACCGGCCAGGCTTGCATGTCGGGCAGCGTGGTGTGCACCAGGCCCAACGGCAGTGAACGGCCGGGGGTGAAGCTGTCGGTCGGCGTCAAGCCACGCTCGCCGCTGAACAGACGCTGGGCGATATCCGCTAGATTGTCGCCCAGCGAGCAGACCAGTGCCGGCGTCGACAGACGACAGGGCTGCTGGGTCAAGGCGCTCAGAAATTCGGGCATGGAGAGGTTTTCCGCGCGGCATCCGCCACGGTGATGGTGAGCTGGTAGCCGGCATCAAGATCATCAATTCGGCGGCAATCGCCGACTATTTTAACCTTGGCAATCAGCTGCTTGCGATAATAAATCGCCCGTTCGTCCGGGCTGCCACCCAATCTCCAGCGGCTGCCTGAAAACGCCCGTTGCAGAGCGTCTGCCGGCCAAAGTGACCACGCCAGACGGCTACCCAGCCAGTCAGCATCAAAGGGTGGCTGCCAATCGTCGGCCTGCAGCTGTGCGCCGTTAGCATCACGCTGCCAGGTCAGTAAGCGCTGCCCCTGCGGGCTGAGCAATACCAGCCGCAAGCTATCTGCGTCACGACGCAGAACGCCGATCATGGCGTGCTCTTGCTCACCATGCACAAAGCGCAATTGCAGGGTTTGCACCGGTGCGACAGGTAACGCCGCCAACGCGGGCGCCGGCGCTGGCTGCATGGCACAGCCGCTCAACCAGATCGTTAATAGCAGCAAACAACTGAAGCGGCGCATCAGCATGCGTCGACAATCACATCAAAGCGGCTATCGGTGCTGCTTTGTGCCAGCGCGTCCAGACGCCGGCGGCTGGCCGCAACCAAGGGATTGTCGGTATCCCAAGCGTAACCGGCCAATACCGCGCTGACCATATTGCGGATACGTTCAGGCTGGCGTTCGTTGAAGATAATGCGCGGCAGACGACCGTCATACCAGGCAATCACGAACTCGCGAAAGGTATCGACTCCAGCACGTAACGGCAACTCAAACTCAGCTTGCCAATCAACCGTTTCCCCGGCCAGCTGACGCTTGACCAGCGGTGCAGCCAACCAAGCCGAATGCAGCGCAATGGTCACGCCGGAAGAAAACACCGGATCAAGAAACTCGCCCGCGTTACCCAGCAGCGCAAAGCCCGGACCATGCAACTGACTCACCGCCGCCGAGTAGCCTTCCAGCCGGCCGGTGTCGCGCACCTGCACCGCATTTTTCAGCAACTCAGCGTAGCGTGGCTCTTGCCGCAGCATGGACCAAAGCCGCTCACCATCATCGAGCCCGGCTTGCTCCAATGTGGCTCGGTCTCCCACCACGCCGACCGAGGCGCGACCATCGCTAAAGGGGATCAGCCAGTACCAGACGCTGGGTAGTTGCGGATGAATGCCGATCAGAATCTTGTTGCGGTCGTAATCAGCTGTGTCGATATGATCTTCCACATGCATAAAGAGCGCACAGCGTGACTCCAGTACTGAGTCGCAGGCCAGCCCAGTGAGGCGCGCCAATACTCGACCATAACCGCTGGCGTCCAACACAAAGCGTGCTTGTAGTTGTTGCGCTTCACCTTCAGCCGTCATCAGGCTAATCCGTGGCGCCTCGGCATCCGGCACAAAGTCGATCACTTTGCAGCCAAACAGCACTTCGGCACCTAGCGCCTGCGCACCCTCGATCAAGCGTTGATCAAAGTCCGCGCGCGGTACCTGCCAAGTAGTGCCGGGGCCGGCGCTGAATTTTTCGGTGAACAGTACCGCTGCCGTTTCATCGCGCCAACAGAAAGCAGCACCATCTTTATGTTGAAAGCCGCCAGCCTCCGCCGCTGCCAGCAGACCGCACTCCTGCAAATACTGCATGCATTGCGGAAGCAGGCTTTCGCCGATGGAGAAGCGCGGGAAAACACTCTGCTCCAGCACCCGCACACGCAAACCTTCGCGCGCCAGCCAGGCGGCCGCGGCAGCACCTGCCGGCCCGGCACCGATGATAGCTACATCAACCTGTTCTATGGCTGCGTCGGTTAGGTTCTTATTTTCCATCTGCAATCCCTGCAACTAGCGTGAATGGTCGGGTCTAGTGGCCCGCGCGAAGGGCACCAAGGCCCAGGTAAAAGCCAGACCCAGCAAACAGGTCAGGCCAAGAAAGTGCAGCGCTGGCGTGGCGCTGAAGGCCAGCAAGCCAAACGCCAACAGGCTGGAAGCACAGGACAAACTGATCGCCAACCAGGCAGCATCGCTGTCGGGCTCCTGCGCACTGAAGATGCCTGCATCCAAACCTATCCCCAACACCAGCAACAGCCCCAGCAGGTGGAACAGACCTACCCCGCCGGTTAGCGCCAGGCATCCCAACGTGAGCAACACAGCGCCCAACGGCGGCAGCAAGGCACGCCATGCTGCCGTGCGAAAGCGCCAGCACAACAACAAACTCAATATCACGGCGGCTACCGCCAGCCAGCTTGCCATGCTGTGCGCTAACCGCGCCAGCTGTGCTGACAGCGCGGCGACCCGGTCGTGATAAATCACATCATCAGCTTCAGCCAGTTGCTGCAATGCCACCGCGCCCGCCGCTGTTGTATCGCCCAGCGCGACCACGGCAACCCAGACTCCGTCAGGTTGTGCACCGAGCCAAAGCGCGGCATCCGCAGCTCCCTCAGCAGACTCCAACCACTGCGCGGGCTGCAGCAAAGGCGCATTATCGAGTGCCGTCAGTGCCTGTTGCTGCAGCCGTTCGGGCAGTCCGCTGGCCGCCCGAAGCTCAGGTAGTAACTGGCTATAACGCTCACGCACCTCATCGTGCGCCTGCTGCTGACGCGTCAGCGAGGGCAAGTGCCGCGCAGGATGCTGATAAGCCGCGAGGTCATTCGCAGTTTTTAATCGTTGAAATGCTGGGTCGAGACCTTCCAAACGCCGCAACAGCGCCTGCTCATCCGCCGCGCGAACCAGTAGATAACGGCTGCCACTGGGTTGCTGCAGCAGCGTCTGCACCTGTTGCTGCTCTTGAATCAGCTCAGCCGGAGATGGGTTTAGCTGCTGCAGACTATTGTTGAACTGCAACCTGCTAAATATCAGGACAAGCGCCGCCAACAGCAACAGCGCCAACAGCATCCATGGCCAGCCTTGCCCGCTGCGCAAGCGCACCGGTGCCAGCGTCGTCGCCAGACGCGCCGTCGCAGGGTGCGCAGACAACGGCCAGCGAGCCAACCAGAGGCGCACCGTGAGCCAGGCACCGAGCAGACCCAGCGCTGCAAAACAGGCCATTTGTCGTAACCCCGGCATGGGCGTGATCAGCTGTACCAGATAAGCAATGAGTGTCGAAAGCAGCCCCAGCAGCAGTGCCGACCAAAACTGCCGGCTTGGCTGCGCGGCCACCAACTGACGCTGACATTGCAGATGCAGTGCGTAGTCCACCGCGATGCCGATGATGCTCACGCCGAATACCAGTGTCAGCAGGTTTACCCCGCCAAACAGCAGACCGGTCAGCGGCAGCGCCAGCAGCAAACCGCAAGCCACCGGCACCAGCAACTGAACCAGCGTGCGCAAGCGCCGGAATACCCACCAGAACAACAGACACAGACCCAGCAATGACGCCAACCCCAGACTCGACATCTCGCGTTGCGCCTGCGCGGCACCGGCAGCTGCGTGAAATATCAAACCCGAGCGCAACAGCTGCGCCTGCGGGTGCTGCGCATGAAACTCAGCCAGACTCGCCGTCAGCTGCTGCTGTGTTGCCAGCTGATAAGGGCTGCCCGTCACCTGACCGCTGACCAACGCCCACAGCTGATCCTCGTCACGCAAAGTAGGTATGCCATCGCGTAGCGTCAGCGCACCGTTAAAGCGCTCGCCTAGCCAGCTATCGAGCAAGCCGAAAGGATCTTGTACTAGCGTCTCACTGCCGCCGGGTAACAACAGGCGGGTCAGTGCGCGCTTGAGCCACTGGCGGTTGTCTGCGCTGCCGAGACTGTCGCTGAGCAAGCCATAACGGTAAGGCGATAAGGTTTTATCAGGCCGGAGCATCGTCTGCGCGGAGCTTAGATTGGCCTCTCGCAGCAAGGCTTGCAGTACCTTCGCGGATTGCACCGCATTAGGTCCGCCAACCAGAACCACAAACTGATTCTCAAAGGCCGCAGATAACTGTTGATCAGCCTGCTGTAGAAGGCTGCTTTGGTCGCTGGCTGGTAATAGCGCGGTGATGCGCGTATCCCAAAAATCTGCTTGCCGCAGCTGCGTGAACAGCAAAGCGGCACAGGCCAGCAGCACCAGCGTCCATAGCCAGGCCCAGATGCGCTGCGTCACGGCGTGTTGCTATCGCCGGGCAGCGCCGCGCAATCGGTCGGGCTGAGTTGCAACGTCATGCGATCACCGGAAACAAAATCAATCTGCAGTTGCTCAACCTGTTCTCCACCGCTTACCTGCAGCTGCTTTAAGCGCTCAGCCACCAGTTTGTCTGTGGGTGCCAACTCGGCCTGCCAGGCATTCAACTCGCCGCTCAAATCCAGCGAAAAATGCTGTTGCAGTGCGGCCCAATCGCCGCCCAACAAGCCGTTCAATACTGGCAAGATGGCCTGATAGGCCAGCGGCATGTCAGGGTTGTCTGCACTCAATACCAAGCGGCTGTCGATAGGTGTCAGGGTGTGCCACACCAGACCCTCTTCGGTGCGCTGGAAATAACCATCGCTCTCAAGCTCGGCCTCCAAATCAGCTAACCAACGAGTCTGTGCAAAGTGACTGCATTGCGGGCTGCTTTCTGCAAGCTGTGCGCCCAACGTCGCGCTATCCAGAGCTGCTAGAACCGGAAAACTAAACAGCATCGAAAATAGCAGCAGTAAGCGGTGCATCAGACTTGCCTCTGTTGCCAAGCAACAATTTTTTCGCGCAGCACCGCAGGCGACTCCAGCCGCATCTCGCGGTCTTCAACGCCAACGGCGACTTGCACCGTCCAGGCACGGTTGAGTCGCTTGCGCGTGGCTGAGTCACGAATCGTGTAATCAATCTTCAAGCGGTTCTCCCACTCAGTCAGCCGCGCTTCAATGGCGATCTCTTGAGTGAAAATCGCTGGCGCTACATAGCGCAGACGCATGTCGATCACCGGCCAACCGAAGCCGGATTCGCGCATGTCGTTATAGTCGTAATCCAGCGCTTCCAGCAAGGCGCAGCGGGCAATCTCCAGATAGCGCACATAGTGGCCGTGCCACACGATCTGCATCATATCCACATCATGAAATGGGATAGTCAGACAGATTTCGGCGCTGGGTAGCGGATGTTCAGCCGGCGTCATAGAGGCTCCAGTGGCGTTGCGTTATCAGGTGGCACAGGCGGCGCAGGTCAGCTTCCAGCGCCCGATCCTCCCCCAGCGCCGCAAACTGCTTGCGGCATTCTGCAACAAAGCTGGCTAACTGTGTGGGTAGCGGTGCAGCATCTTCCATCTGACTACGCTGCTCAACGCCCTGACAGACTGCATGCAGCATCGCCGCCGCTACCTGTTCGACTAGCGTTAGCACCCTTAGTGCATCGCGCGCAGCGATAGTGCCCATGCTGACCTTGTCCTGATTGTGGCACTCCGTGGAGCGCGAAAATACGCTAGCTGGCATGGTCAACTTAAGCGCCTCAGCGGTCCAGGCCGACGCACCGATTTGCACCGCCTTGTACCCATGATTAAGCGGCGCGCGTTCTGCACTGGCACCGCTCAAGTTGGCTGGCAGGCCATGGCTGAAGCGGGTATCCACCAGCTGTGCCAACTGCCGGTCCAAGAGGTCGGCAAGGTTGGCCACTGCCTGCTTCAGGCTATCCATAACAAAGGCCACGTGGCCGCCATAGAAGTGCCCCCCGTGCATGACTTTGCCGCCTTCCACATCGATTAGCGGATTATCGTTGGCGCTGTTCAGCTCGGTTTCCAAAAACTGCCGCCAGAACGGCAACGCATCAGCCACAACGCCAATCACATGCGGAGCGCAGCGAGTCGAATAGCGATCCTGCAAGCGCGGCGAATTACGTGGTGTTGCGGGCGCGTGCAAATCTTCGCGCAGCCGCGCGGCCACTTGCGCCTGCCCCGGATGCGGTTTGGCCTGAAACAGCGTTTCATCAAAGTGATAAGGATTGCCGTCCAGCGCATAAACGCTAAGTGCGGTGATGCGGGTACTCAGGCGCGCCAGATACTCGGTGCGCGCGAAGGCCAGCGCCGCCAATGCGGTCATCACCGCCGTGCCGTTCATCAGCGCCAGACCTTCCTTGGGCTTTAGCCGATAAGGCGTTAAACCGCGCTCGACAAACACCTCAGCGGTGGGGCGACGCTCGCCGCCAACCCAGACCTCACGTTCACCGCAGAGCACAGCGGCGAGATAGGAGAGCGGCGTGAGATCGCCACTGGCGCCCACCGAACCCTCTTCCGGGATCACCGGCATGACGTTTTCTTCTAACAGCCATACCAATCGTTCCAGTAGCTCCCAGCTCACCCCGGAATAGCCCCGACACAAAGACACCAGCCGCACCATTACCACCGCGCGGGCTGACTCTTCTGAGAGCGCCTGACCCAGGCCACAGCCGTGGAAGGTGTACAAATGCTGCGGTAGTTCGCCGAGCATCTCGGGCGGTACTGCACGGGTGCAGGAGTCGCCGTAACCTGTGGTAACGCCGTAAATCACGCCGTCTTCTGCCAGCAATTGCTCCAGAAAACGGTTACCGGCGCTGATACGTTCACGGAACGCCGGCACGGAGGACAGCACAACTCGGCACCGGCCTTCAGCAACTGCTAGCACCTGTTCCAGGCTGACCGGCGTGCCGTCCAGCTGCAAGCATTCGAGTGCGGTATCAGTATTAGGTGTCATCAGACTCATGGGCATCGGCTAACCAAAAAGGAAAAAAGTTGTACCACTGCAGTGGCTGCTTGCGCACCCAAACGGCCAGCGTGTCCGCGTAGCGCTGCATGGCATCCGCCAGCCACTGCTCGCGCGCTTTACGCTGCAACTGGCGGGTATCGTCAAATTCGGCAAACTCGATATGAAAGCGCTCGCCCACCCGCATGCACGACAGGGTATAGAGCGGACAACGCAGCAAAGCAGCCAGCCAGAAAGGGCCTTCCGGGAAGGTTGCCGGGGCGCCAAGAAATGTCAGCTCTCGCTGCCGGCCACCATTGACCGGCGGTCGATCGGCAGCAATCACCACGAAACCGCCTGCCGCGATGCGCTCGCTCAGCATCTGTGCAGTGGCCGGGGTGATCTCCGTGACTTCGAGTATCTGTGGGCGCGGCCGGCCGGTGACTTGCTCCAGCAGTTGATTGAACTTGCCGGCGTTGCGGGTGTGCATCAGTACCAGTAAATCAAGGCTGGGATGTCGCTCGGCCATGGCATTGGCGATATCCAGATTGCCATGGTGAGCGACCAGCACCACGCCACCCTGTCCGTTATCCAAAGCGCGGGCAAAACGCGCTACGCCATCACCCGACAAGCGCGCGTCCTCAACCGGAGCGCTCCAGCCCTCAACCTTATCCATTAACGTATTGCCGAAGCTCATAAAGTGCTGAAAGCTACGCCAGTAAAGCCGCAACGGCTGGGCTGCCAGCGCTGGCTCCAGCCGCCGCCAATAGGCGCACGAGGCGCGCCGCGCGGTGCCGTGGCTGACGAAATACCAAAGCATCACCGGCCAGAGCACCAGTTGAAATGGCCAGCGCCCCAGATGGCGCTGAATCCATACCAGCACTTGCATGCCAAGCAAGGTGCCGCGCTCACCCATCTGCGCCCAGTGCTGGTTCATTTTGATGCCCCGAGACGCAAATACCGCAGCGCCCAGCCCGGCGCGCGGCGCAACATGCCAAAAAACAGCCGCGCGTGCATCGCCGAGATGTGCAGATTGTCGCGCCACAGGTTGAAGTGGCTTACGCCACCTTCCGGATAATGCACATGTACGGGCAAGTTGATTACCGAGCCGCGCTGCCAATGCCAGCGCACCAGCACTTCGGTATCAAAGGCCATGCGATCACCGCAGCCATGCTTTACCAGCATGGGATTGACCGCACTCAACGGATAGATACGCGCGCCGCACATGGAATCGCGAATATCCAGCGACAGGGTGTTGATCCAGACCCAGATATGGGTCGCGTAGCGGCCATAGAAACGCAAGCGAGATACGCTGTCGTCGTAGTGCGGATAGCCGATTACCAGTGCTTTGGGCTGCGCCCGCATAGCAGACAAAAAGCTCGGCAGATCATCCAGCGCGTGCTGACCGTCGGCATCTACCTGCAGCGCATGGCTGTAACCCAGTTGCTCGGCGTAGGCCAAACCAGCGCGCACCGCAGCGCCCTTGCCGCGATTCTCGGGCAGCCGCAACAATTGATTACCCGCTGCCTGCAACGCATCCAGCACTGCGGCACATTCGGCATCGCTACCGTCATTTACCAGCAGCACCGGCAAGTCAAGCCCGCGCAGTTGATGGCAAACATCGGCTATGGTGCCCGGATGGTTATACACCGGGACTAGCGCGCAGGGAGTCGGCATGGCGTCATTCATGCGTGATCCTCAACCTGCGGAGCGAAGCGCGCCGTGGCCGTACAATGACGCCCTACCGCTGATTCCAGAGTGAAGCTCACCGCGTCGGGTTTACGCACCAACGTCAGTTGAAAGCGCATGCCAGGACGCAGCATGCTTTGAAATTTCAGTCGTTCCAGCCGCCGAAAACTACCCAGCGCGCCAAAGCTGCGCTCAGCGGTCTGCAACGCCCACTGAATCATCACTACACCCGGTACCAGCGGAAAACTATCGAAATGCCCACGTAGATACGCCAGCCGTTCGGGCACCTCGAAGCTGTGCCGACAGTGTTCAGCATCCTGCCACTGTTCACCGAGCCAACGCGGCTGACGGTCATCGTCTAAGTCGGCAAACAAACGTGCGATCAGCGTTCGATCCAGCTTGCCCTGCGCATTACTGGGCAGTTGTTCGACAAAGCGCCAGTAACGCGGCAACGCCACGCGCTCGAGTTGATCGGCCAGCGCCGCACGCAGTCGCTCGGTCAGCGCGCGGCGCGCGGCGTGCTCCTGCGGTAGCGCCTGGGCTGTCAACGCAACCACCACACCCAAACGACCATCAGCTCGACCGGGATCGACACAGCGTACTGTCTCCACTTCCGGTAGCTGCAGCAGGCGTTGCTCAATCTGCTCCAGCGACACGCGTTTGCCTGCGACCTTAGCTACCCGGTCGCCGCGTCCCAAGAGGACAAAGCCGTCATCGCGAGCGGCGACCCGGTCAGCCTGCCGCCAGCCCAATTGCGGCTGCTCCAGAAAGTCGGAGTGCAACACCAAAGCATCATCGTCGATGTGCCAGTCAACACCGGGCAGCGGCTGCCACACCACCGACTGCGTCTGTTGCCGCCAGGCAATGCCGCCGGTTTCAGTGCTGCCGTAGATTTCGTTTACCGGCGCTTGTAGCAACTGCTCGGCCTGCGCCGCATGCTCTGATTGCAGTGGTGCGCCGGATGAGAAAATACGCCGAGGCGAGCCCGCAGCTAGCCAATCGATATGCGTCGGCAAACGCGACAAGGGTGCCGGCGAGCTAACGACCACTGCCGCCAGCCCTGCGGCCCGCGCTTCGGCCAGCCGCGCAGCCAGCACCTCGGGGTAGAGCGCATCACGGCCGCTGAAAGGCGCGCCAGCACAGAGCGGATGCAAGACACCTGCGAGCAAACCATAAATATGTTGATGGCTAACCTGGGCAACCACCGCGCAATCAGCCAGCGGCCAGAGCGCCGCGTGCACAGCCAGCTCGCTATCGAGCTGATCAAAACGCTTGCTCAGGCGCACTGGCTGACCGGTGGAGCCGGAGGTATAAAGCACCAGCGCAATCTGCTGCGCCGCTAAGGCCACCGGGGGAGCTAATATAGCGTGGACGCTGCTCGGTGGGGTTGCGGGTAACTGTCCGTCCAGCTCGGCGGCGATTGCTTGCAGGGTTTCTGGCCGATCATCGGCGGGCAGCACCGCAACTCGGCCCGTATCCCACAACGCCAGCAAGGCGGCGGTGAATTGCAACGGATCGGGCTGATGCAGCAGCCACTGGCCGCTGGGCTGGTCAACCAGCCAATTGAGCCAGCGCTGACGTAACGCCAATATCGCGGCGTTGTCACACCAATGCGCTGGCAACGATACAGGGGCAGACGGCCGTAACCAGGGGCGTTGAACAAGAGGGGTGAAATTCATAAAGCCGTCCGGCGCACACGGCGGCGGCATAACCATTCCACCGCGAACATCAGCCCCATCAATAGATAGCTAATGCAGCCATTGTAGAGAGTCCAGGCCGCTAGATCCGCGTAAAGCGCCGTCCATGCAGCGATACCGCCATTAACGATAAAGAACCCGCACCACGCCCAGGTGACCTTACGCGTGTAACGCACGCCTTCAGGTGGCAGGTCGGGCTCCTGTAAGCGCGCCAGGCGCTCAATGATCGGCATGCCCTGAAACAGACTACCAGCAAACACCGCCAACAGAATCAAGCTGACTGCCACCGGATAAGCGCGCATACCCAGCTCTGCCTCACCCAGCAAGCCCAATAGCAGCAACACCGCGGCCGCCACCATAGCCAGCGGGCGGGCCTGTGGCAGGCGCCAAACCAGCAGCAGCGCGCCAACCAACAGCAACCAGCCGCTGTGAATGCGGCCATGCAATGCGTAAACCGCAAACGGCCAGGCAATCAAGGCGAGCATCCCAGCCCATTTCAGCATCCGATAAGACATTGTCAGGGCTGCATGATGCGATCGACAGCGTTGACCACGTCGTCGATGGTGCGTACCGACTTGAAGTCTTCCGGGTTCAACCTCTTGCCGGTGTAGCGCTTCAGCTCTACTACCAGATCAACCGCGTCGATACTGTCGATATCCAGATCTTCATACAAACGCGCGTCCGGGGTGATCTCGTCTGCGTCCAGTTCAAACAGCTCGACTAGAGTTTTGCGCACCTGCGCAAAGGTCGCCTCGCGACTGGTTGATTCAACTGACACGGCGTTGCTCCACGAGCGCTTGCAGGGCATTCAGGCTGGTGAAATGTTGACGGGTTTCTTCCGCTTCAGCGTCCAGCTTAATGCCATAGTGCTTCTGCAGAGCCAGACCGATTTCCAGCGCGTCGATCGAATCCAGGCCCAGACCTTCGCCGAATAGCGGCGCGTCGGGCTCAATGTCGTCGGGGGTAATGTCTTCGAGCTCAAGCGTTTCGATAATCATCCGCTTCAGTTCCAGCGACAAATTTTGGGTCTCGCTCATGCCTGAAATGCTCCAGTTCCTTATTGAAATAGTCACTCAACCAGTGGGTCAAGTGCCTGGCCTGCTGTCCTGCAGGTTGTTGTTCATCCCTGTTCACCGGCAGATCATCCAATACGCGCAAATGCATTTGGATGCGGCTCGGCGGGATATGATACCAAGGCTCGCCCTTGGTCAGGGTAGTAGGTGTGCAATCAATCAACACCGGGGTGATTGCGGTATGACTACGCAGTGCAATATTAGCGCCGCCACGACGAAATTTGACCGCACGCTGCGGCGAAGTGCGCGTACCTTCGGGAAACAAGATCAACGACTTGCCCTGTGCCAAACTGCGCTGCGCTGCGGCCAATACCGCTTCCGGGTCGTTGGTGGTGATGTAACCGGCCATGCGGATCGGCCCACGGGTGAAGGGGTTGCGTGCCAGCGCGCCGTTCACGATGCAATCTACCTCGCCGGTATAAGCCACCAGATAAATCACATCAATCAGTGATGGGTGGTTGGCCAGTACCAGCAAGCCAGGCCGCTGCAGCTTTTCAAGCCCATCAATCCGGTAATCAGCAACGCCCATTATTTTCATCAAGCCAATAAAAGCCCGAAAACTCTGCTGAATCAGCCGCCGTGCGGCGCACTGGCGACGTTGCGGGTCGCGCACCAGCATCAGTAACAGCGGCGCAGCAAACAACCCCAGCAGCATGCCACCGATGCCAAAAGCGCTAAACGACAGTGCCGTGCCAAACCCCCGCCACAGGCGGTCCAACTGCTTGATCACGCTAGACTCCAGCGCTGCCGTGCCTGCAACTCGCCGCCATGCGCCAACCAGCGCGCCACATCCAATGGCGTGGGTTCAGCGCGTTCGCCGGTCGCCTCTGACTTCAGCTGGCGGCCGTGCCGACGCGACAATCGCAAACCCACACAACTAGCGCCAGAAGAACCGACACCCTGCGCCTGGAAGGCGTCCGGCATAGCGCCATCGGAGAATATCGCCAGAACGGCTTCATGGCCCTCGAGTAAATAACCGGCAGCCTCCAGCAGCATCGCATCAAGCTCTTCACCGCAAGCGGCCAGCGCTTGCATCGAGCGCGTATTATTGCGCGCAATCGAGTGCACACCGAGTACCGCGTTATGGACCGACATAGAAAACTTGGCGGGAGATAAAGGCTCGTTGGCGGCCAATGCCTGCAACATGGCCAGCGAGCTTTTCACGTCACCGTGGCGGGATGCGTGCACAATCGGGTAGGTCTGCTCGGGATCGAGCAGCGTCAGCACGTCGCTGACCGCGCGCCCCGTGGCATCCAGTCGTCGGCGTAACATTGCCGGCAGCGGCGGCTCAGGTCCCTGACGACAACTCAGGTCATGATGGCTATCAAGCATAAAATGCATCTCGTCGGCACTCCAGGCCAGCCAATCTTCCAGCAACAGGTTCATCATGCGTTATTGTTTTCATTACGCCGCAGAGGGGGGCATTCTACGGTCGGTGACAGTTTGGTCAAGCTTCTACGTGTTGCACTGCGCCCCCCTATTATTGCGCGCTGCGCAGAGACCCAAGCCCAAGCACTATTTATATCAGAGTTCGCCACCCGCTCATGCTTTTGCCGACGGAGCGCATAGCGTTTACGCCAACCAGGTCAAATAATGGCACAATGATCTCAAAAGAGCGCAGCAGACACCAGCCTGTAGGGTCTAGACTAGAGGCAATTGGTAGCACGCAATGTCGTCACCCGGGAAACAACATGATCAGCTATAACAAAAGACGCTTTCTTATCGTCGATGATTTCTCCGATTTCCGCGCCTCGGTCAAAGGCATGCTTAGTCAAATGGCCGCACAACACATCGATATGGCTGCCAATGGCGAAGAAGCTATCAGCCTGTGCCGTGAACAGCAGTACGACATCATTTTGCACGACTACAACCTGGGCGAAGGCAAGAACGGCCAGCAGGTACTGGAAGAGCTGCATCATGCCGGCCTGATCAGCCCGCAGTGTATCTTCGTCATGGTCACCGCCGAGAGCAGTCAGGCGATGGTAATGGCCGCGCTGGAATTCGAGCCCGACGCCTATCTGACCAAACCTTTCACCCGCGCCAGTCTGCAGCAGCGATTGGATAGACTGGTCGAGCGCAAGGTTGCCCTGCAACCGATACTCGCGCCCTTGACCAAGCAGCAGTACGGCGCCGTGCTGCAGGCCTGCGAGCAGATCATCGCCAGCCAGCCACGCTACGCACCACTGTGCCAACGTTACAAGGCGGACGCGCTGAAAACCCTTGGCCTGCACGAAGACCTTGAAGCCCAACTACAGAGCCTGTTGGCCGACCGCCCAATGCCGTGGGCGCTCAACATGCTAGCCAACCACTGGCTGGAGATTGGCAATCTGGAACAAGCCGAGACGTTGCTGGAGCAAGGCATCAGCCAGTTTCCAATGCTCCCCGCGCTGTTTGATGCGCTGTCGCAAGTCAAGCTAGCCAAAGGAGAGTTGCTGAAGGCACAGGTATTTCTCGAACAGGCCGTGAAAATTTCGCCGAACAACTCGCAGCGGCAAGCCCAACTAGGCAAGCTGGCGCGCGCCAACCATGACCCGGACCGCGCGGTGCGCGCGTACCGCCAAGCGGTCAACCTGGGGCGCCATTCACAGTTTCGCGACCCCGAGGCTCACCTGAATCTGGCCGGCAGCCTGCAGGACCAAGCCGGCGACGCCGCACCCTCCCCCAAGGCGATGCTCGAAATCCGGCAGACCCTGGGCGACGTAAGCAAAGGTTGGCGGCACGACCCAGGCCTGACCGCACGCGCCGATCTGGTCCAAGCCAAAAGCCTGGTCAAATCCGGCAAGCAAGTTGAGGCCGATGAACTGGTGCGCAACGCCAGCCGCAAACTAGGCAAGATGGACACTTTTTTTACCGCTGCGGCGGCGCTGGAAGTCGCCAGCCAGCTGCGCGAGCTGGGCCAGCCTGAGCAGGCCGATACGCTGCTTGGCACCTGCGCTGAGATGTACGGTGACGATCCCAAGATCATGGCCGGCATCGCCGAGCAGACCACCAACCCAGCGATTCTTCAAGCCGGTGAGCAGGCGCAAGCGCAAAACCGCGAAGGCATTCGGCTATACCAGCAGCAGCAATACCCCGCAGCACTCGACAGCTTTCGCGCCGCACAAGCGCTGCAGCCGCGCAACATCAGCTTTGCCTTAAATACCGCGCAGTCACTGCTACGCTTGCTGTTAACCGAGCCAACCGACGAGCTGCGCGAAGAATGCTTGGCCTGTCTCGATCAGTTGCGCAGCATGCCCAGTTCAGACCACCGCCACGAGCGTTATCGCAAGCTGTGCGAGCGCGTGGAGTCGCTATGAATCGCTCAGGACAAGACCCAGAGGACGATAAGGGGCTGGGCTTTTCCACCGTCATCGCCTCTACCGTGCACGACATGAAAAACTCGCTGGGCATGCTGATGCAGGCCCACGCCGAGCTGGCCGCCAAGCTACCACCGGAGCTAAGCAACAGCCGCGAGCAAGGCATCATCGAATACGAGTCCATGCGCCTGAACGGCATGCTCGTGCAAATGCTCGGTCTCTACAAACTCGGCGTAGACCAGCTGCCGTTGCAACCCGTACACATTGAGGTCGAGGATTTCTTTCAGGCCGCGCTAGCGCGTCATCAAGACATTCTGCGCTCACGCCAAATTCAGAGTAGTTACGACATCGCCGAAGAAGGCTTGATGGGCTTTTTTGATGCCGAGCTGGTCGATTCGGTCGTCAGCAACGTCATCAACAACTCGATTCGCTACGCACAAAACGCTGTGCATCTGCGTGCTTGGGTCGAACAAGATCAACTAGTGTTAGCGATTAGTGACGACGGCCAAGGTTATCCCGAACGCATGATTGAAGCTCAATCCAATTATGTACTGGGCATCAACATGACCAGCGGCAGCACCGGGCTGGGTCTGTATTTCGGCGCGCGCATCGCCGAACGGCATCAGCGTGATGGCGTTTTCGGGCACATCGAGATCAGCAACAATAGTGCGTTGGGGGGCGGGGAGTTTCGTATTTATTTGCCGTGACGAGTCGCTCTGACCGCTTGCTCTGACTTGGCATTAGTCTCACCCAAGCGAAAAAGGAGGCGGTGTGCGTGCGGCAGTGCAGCGCGTTTCAGTATAAGTAAATCACCTGTTTAGCTCATTTTCGGTTTTCGCCTCTAGGCGAGCCAAGGGGGGCCGCTTGCCCGGCCCCCCTTAGCAATCCCCCTGGGCACCCAGCTGCGCGGCCCTGCGGGTTCGCTGCGTTGCTCGATCTGCCGGGGATACTCGCAAACTCGCTACGCTCAGACACCGCGAGCATCTTTTTCCCGGCAGCTCTGCGCTACTCGCCCGCTCAGATGGGGCTTGTCGGTCCGTGCATTAATTTAGATTTGAGCAGAACACACAACAACAGAACCCAACCTCAGCGCGGCATCATCCGCACTCCATCCAGCTCACTCAACGGCTGCGGCCGGCCCAGATGGTAGCCTTGCGCGTAGTCCACACCCAGCTCGCGCAGCTGATCCAGGATGGCCTCGCTTTCAACAAATTCGGCGACGGTTTCCAGCCCCATCTCGTGGCCAATGGTATTGATTGAAGACACCATGGCGCGGGCAATCGGATCGTTGGCAATATCTTTGACGAATACGCCGTCTATTTTCAGGTAGTCGACCGGCAGCGATTTCAAATAGGCAAACGACGATAGCCCTGAGCCAAAATCATCCAATGCGAACATGCAGCCAATAGCCTTAAGTCGCTGCATAAAGCTAATGGCTTTGCCTAGATTGGCAATCGCGCTGGTCTCGGTGATTTCAAAGCAGATATTTTGCGGCGGGACGGCGTGGCGCTCAATGGCCTCCAGCACAAAGCCCAGAAAGCTTTCTTCGACCAGCGACGCAGCCGATAAGTTGATCGAGTAGTTACCGATATCGCCCTCACGCCGACGGTGGTAGTCACCCACCCAAGCCAGAAAATTACCCACTACCCAGCGGTCGATGGCCGACGATAAATCATAACGCTCGGCAGCTGGCATGAAGGCACCCGGAGGAATTATCCGCCCGTCTTCACCGAGCATCCGTACCAGCACTTCATAGCCAGGCTTGGCTTGTTGCTGGCTGATCGAATGGATGGGTTGCACATAGAGTCGGAATAAGTCCGCATCCAAGGCCTGGCGTAGACGGTTAACCCAAAGCATCTCGCCACGCCGCTCGAGCAACTGGGCATCGTCGGCCTGGTACAAATGAATACGGTTGCGCCCCGCTTCCTTGGCCGCGTAACAGGCGCTGTCTGCCGCGCTGAGCAGCACGTCCATGGTCGCCATTTGCTCTTCAATCGGCACTAGACCAATGCTGACCCCCACGGCAAAAGTCTTGTCCTGCCAGCTGAACCGAAACTCCTCCACCAGCGCGCGCATGCCATCCACAATGGGGATCGCCTCCTCCAGCGAGCAACCAGAGAGCAGTAGACCGAACTCGTCGCCACCCAAACGCGCCAGCACATCGCTGCTGCGGACATGGGACTGAAACAGCTTGGCAAGCTGACGCAGCAGCTCGTCACCGGCGGCGTGGCCACAGGTATCGTTAACGATTTTGAATTGATCCAGGTCCATGTAACAGAGCACCTGCTCACTGCGCTCGGCCGGCAATTTAGCCAAAGCCATCGCCACCCGACGCTCAAATTCTTTGCGGTTGGTCAATCCCGTCAGGGTATCGTGCGTGGCCTGATGTGACAGTTCACGCGCCAGCCGGCGATTAACCGTGACATCGCGAAAAGTCAGCACTGCACCAATAATATGACCTTCGGCATCGCGAATCGGCGCGACGGCGTCTTGAATGGTCACTTCGCTGCCATCACGCCGGCGCAACTGACACATTGGGCCCTCCTGCCTGGCCAGCGCCTGTCGGTAACGTCTCAATAGCGCGGTGACCGGATTACCCAATCGCTCATCGTTGGTTTCATCGTACAGGCAGTAAACGTCATCCAAGGAACGTCCGGCGGCCTCCTCATCATTCCAGCCGGTTAGTTGCTGCGCTACCGGGTTCAGATACCGAATACGCCCATCGGGGCCAGTCGTAATCACGCCGTCACCAATCGAGGCCAGCGTGACCTGCGCCAGCATTTTCTCCTGAAACAACTGTTGCTCAATGCGCCGGCGCTCGGTTATGTCTCGAATCATGCAGGTGTAAACGTCATCGTCAAAAGCGCCGCGACTGACGGTTAGCTCAGCCACAAATTGATCATGCTCGTTGCGACTGAACAGTACTTCGCGCATCAACTCGCCGCCCGCTTCTGGCAGCGGCATACCCTGCCAGCTACGGTCCGCGACCAGGCGCCCTATCGGCTGTCCAATCAAAGCACCTGCGGGCATGCCGAACAGCCGCTCGGCGCCCGGATTACAACTCGCCAGTACGCCGTCAGAGCTGCAGGTCACCACGCCATCCCGGATATCTCGGATGATACTTTGGGTCATGCCAACCGCGCGGCGTAGCGCTCGAATTACCTTGTTATATTGCTCGGCAATCTGGCCCACCTCAGTAAAGGGCTCGACCGGCACATCACGCTGTAAGTCACCAGCGTGTTGGTGCGCCGCCATGGCCTCCAGCAACTCGATCAACTCGGTCCGCGCGCCATGCTCAGCGATATTCAAACCCACGCGCTCAGCCTCTGCCGTGACGCGCATTGGCCAGAAACGGTTGATGCCGCGCAGCAAGATCCAGGTCAAACCGAAGGCCCAAAGCGCAGCGATCAATACGCCTTCCAGCTGAGCAACAAATTGCTCCCAGCGGCTCAGCCCCGTGCCCAGCAATGTCAGATCACCAAACAGGGCCACCGCCAACGTGCCCCAAATACCGGCTGCGAGATGCACCGGCACCGCACCCACTGCGTCGTCGATGCGCAGATGCGTAAGCAGTCGGTCGGCCAGATACATCACCACCGCGCCACCCAGCCCGATCAGCAACGCAGCCCCGGCATCCACTACATGCGCCCCGGCGGTCACCGCTACCATGCCCGCGATCAAACCATTGAGCGGATAGACCGGGTCCACTAGCCGCCAGCGCAACCAGGACATCACCATGCCCCCCAGTGTGCCGGCGATCGCCGCCAACACGGTATTGGCAATAATCCCCGGCACCCGGCCATCAAACGCCAGCGCACTGCCGCCATTAAAACCAAACCAGCCAAACATCAACATCAGCCCACCGAGCATCGCCAGCGGAAGGTTAGATCCGGGCATGCTGCGACCTTCGCGCTCCTGTTCATAGCGGCCCTGGCGCGGACCCAGGATGAGGATGACAGCCAATGCGATCCAGCCACCGATACCGTGCACCACAGTTGAGCCCGCAAAGTCGACAAAGCCTCGGCTGGCCAGCCAGCCTTCACCTGCGCTAAAGCTACCGCCCCATGCCCAGTGACCAAAAAATGGATAAATCAGACCCGCAGCAATCGCGGTTACCAGCAGATAGGCGCTAAAGCGCATACGTTCAGCCGCAGCGCCAGAAACAATAGTCGCCGCAGTGGTACAAAACATCGCCTGAAACAAAAAGAAGGCCGCCGGCCAAGTCTCGTTGAACGAGAGCATCGTAAGGCCCTCGCCAAACAGGCCGGTACCGCTAACACCGAACATCAAGCTGAAACCAAAGAGCCAATAGAGCAACACGGCAACGCCGAGGTCGGCCATGTTTTTGACCGCCACGTTGATCGCGTTCTTGCTGCGAGTCAGACCCGACTCCAGACAGAGGAAGCCGATCTGCATGTTGAATACCAGCCCAGCACAGAGCACAAGCCACAGAACATCAATCATAGACACGGGCATAGTCGACACCTGATCTGATCCGAAACTGGCACTTTGATAGCGCGTTAATTGTGTCAGCGCTCTATTTTCGAGCGCACGCAGCACAAAAAAAGCCCACTTGGCTCAGGACGGTGCAAGCAATGCAGGTTTTGTACCAAAAGGTGTCGAAACGACGGCAACTCGCTGCCATAAAACCGCAACACGCGAGATAGAGAGTCGATCAAGGCGAGAAGGGGCAACGCGGGGATTAACTACAGATAATCAAAAGCTAAATCACCGAGCGACCTTTAGGCCGCCCGGTGAATATCAAGCGCAGGCAAATCAATCAGCGATTTTGACCAATTGCTTACCGAAGTTCTTGCCGTTGAGCATGCCTTTGAAGGCTTCAACTGCGTTATCCAGACCTTCAGCAACGGTTTCACTGTACTTCAGCTCACCGGAAGCCACTTGGCCCGCCAGCAGCGCAGTGATTTCCTGATGCTTGTCCTGCCACTCGGTGACCAGGAAGAAGCGATGCTCCGGCTTTGGATCAAGTGCGCCAAAGATGTGGAACGGCGTTTCAATCTTGCTCTGGTCCTCAGCGTTGTAAGCCGAAACGTAACCGCAAATCGGCACGCGAGCACCCGGATTGATTAGCTTGGCGACCGCCTTGGCAACCTCACCGCCGACGTTTTCAAAGTATACGTCGATGCCTTTAGGGCAGGCAGCAGCCAGATCAGCGTCCAGATTGCCGGCTTTGTAATCGATACAAGCGTCAAAACCCAGCTCTTCAACCACGTAGCGGCACTTGTCTGGACCACCGGCGATACCCACTACGTGACAGCCTTCTTTCTTGGCAGTCTGACCAACTACGGTACCGACTGGGCCGGAAGCCGCAGCAACGACAACAGTCTCGCCAGCTTTAGGCTTACCCACGTACATCAGGCCGCAATAGCCAGTGCGCCCAGGCATGCCCGCGACGCCAAGATACGCCTGCAGTGGAGCGCCCTGATCTTTGATCTTGTAGACCATAGGCGCGTCACCAGCAATGATGAAGTATTCCTGCCAGCCGGAATACACGGTGACCAGATCGCCAACGCTGTATTTGTCGGACTTGCTTTCAACTACGCGGCCGATGCTCTCACCGACGATAGGCGCGCCGATTTCAATCGGGTCCATATAGCCTTTGCTGTCGTTCATGCGTGGACGCATGTAAGGATCCAGTGACAGCCACAGAGTCTGAAGCAGCACTTCGCCATCTTTCAACGCACGTACCGGCTCTTCTTTGATGACCAGATCGCCATCCTTGATTTCGCCTTGAGGACGCTGGTTGAGTACCACTTTACGATTAGTATGGGCAGACATGATTGCCTCTCGCTATCAGGTGTATGGGCGGACATATTGCCGCGAACTCGCCGATCATAAACCAGCAAGACGACAAGTCATGCCCTTCGAATGCACTATTCATCGCACTGATTGTTTGCCAATTGGCAAGCCGAAACGTCGGCTAGTATCCAACCGTCAGCCGATATCGCTGACTGCTAGCCCAGCTCCCGCACTGACCACTCGGTTGCGGCCGTAGGCTTTGCCCCGGTATAGCCGCTGATCGGCACAGCGATACAGTGCTTCAGGATCTGCGCCGTCTGCTGGCCACTGCACTACACCAAAGGTAGCCGATAACGGCACGCGCATGCCGTTGACCGCCAGCGGCCGATCAAACAACTGCTGCCGTAAGTCTTCAACCAACGTAGCCCCTGCCGCCAGGTCTGTGTTTAACAGTAGCAGACCGAATTCTTCGCCACCCAAACGACCAAGGTGGTCGGTCACTCGCAAGCGTTGCTGCAGCACAGTACACAAGTGCTGCAGGGCGCGATCACCCACCACGTGCCCCCAACTGTCATTTACCTGTTTGAAGTGATCAACATCCAGCAGTACCAGACAAAACGCTTGATGACTCCGCGCAGCCTCTTGCGCGGCCTGCGTAAACAGCTGCTGAAAACGCCCGCGATTGAGGACACCAGTCAGGGCGTCGGTTTCCGCTACGCGTTCAAGAATCCGTTGTGCCGACGCGCGGCGCGATTCATAAATGTGCACAAAAAGCATCAACAGAGCCCCGCAGAGCATCGCATTGCCTAGGTCGATCAAACCTGCGGCTTCGCGAATCTCGGCATAACGCCAGACATAGAGTGCTGCGGCCAACATCACGAAGGGCGCTGCCAACAGAAAGCCTGCGGTGCGCCCCAGCAGCAAATAAGACATGATGGGCACGAGATATATCCACACGAATGCAGTCTGCGACGCGTCCGGCATCACCATGATGTAAAGCAGGAAGCAAAAAGTAGGTAACAGATAAAGATAGGTCCAGGGTCTGAGATCGCGCACCTCGACTATCTTCCAGCCACCCCAGAGCAACAGCAGGCCGGCGGTTATTTCCGCTAGCGCCAGTAACAGGTTGTGATTGCTTAACTGCAGCATGGCAAAGCAACACAAGGTTAATCCCGTGGACAGGAATACCAAACGCAACAGGGCACGCTGATCAGCATCACCAAGCGCACTGCGCGCGGTAGCACGGGCCTCACTATCTTGCGTTCTGAATTTGGGGGGCATATCCCTCGCCTGCTGGGTTTTTAACCCACGTAGTGTAGTGTCGAACCGCCAACTAGCCAGCCCAACCTTCGAGCAAGTGCTGATCCTTGAGCCGCACATAGTTGTCGGCGGAGTAGCTGAAAAACGCTTTTTCTTTCTCGGTTAGCGCGCGTACTTGACGTGCGGGGCTGCCGACGTAGAGATAGCCGCTCACCAAGGTGCGGTTAGCAGGCACCAGACTACCGGCACCAACAATCACCTCATCCTCTACCACCGCGCCATCCATCACGATGCTGCCCATGCCAATCAATACCCGGTTGCCGATGCTGCAGCCGTGCAGCAGTACCTTGTGCCCAACAGTAACCTCATCGCCAATCAACAACGGATAACCATCAGGATTGAAGGGGCCGGCATGGGTGATGTGCAACACGCTACCGTCCTGGATGCTGGTGCGTGAACCGATGCGAATGTGCAGCATGTCGCCGCGAATTACCGTCGCCGGCCACACCGAACAATCGTGGCCCAAGACTACATCACCCAAGACCACAGCAGAAGGATCGACAAACACGCCTTGTCCAAGCTGCGGAATCTTCTCGCCAAAGGGCCTCACATTCATGCTGGTAACCTCAATTTGCCTGTCTACCTGAAACTCTACGCCTTGAAATGACGCAGCCCAGCCCATAGATCATTGTTAATGACAGGTTTGGTCGACCATCTGGTCGCCTCGCCCTGCACCGATTTAATATGATGGCCGTCGAACGCCACCACTGTCCAATCAGGAAGCTATCAATGTCCAACCCGCTACTGCAAAACTATGACCTGCCGCCCTTCAGCGCCATTCGCGCAGAGCACGTCAAGCCTGCTGTCGAGCAGGTCTTGGCCGATAGCCGTGCCCAAGTGGATGCGCTGCTGGCAGCGCCTCCGGCCCAATGGAGCTGGTCTAACCTGGTTGAGCCGTTAGACGACATGGGCGAAAAACTGTCGCGCGCCTGGTCACCGGTCAGCCACCTGAACGCCGTAATGAACAGCGCCGAAATGCGCGAAGCTTATGAAAGTTGCCTGCCGCTGCTTAGCCAATACTTTACCGAGTTAGGGCAAAACCAGGCCCTGTTCGAGGCCTACCAGCAATTGGCCAGCAGCACTGAATTCGCCAGCCTGGATAAAGCTCAACAAACTATCATTGAGCACGCCCTGCGCGACTTCCGTTTGTCCGGTATTGCGCTGCCACCGGCGCAGCAGAGCCGCTACGGCGAATTGCAGATGCGCCTGTCCGAGCTGCAAAGCACATTCTCCAACCAGGTACTGGACGCTACTCAGGCCTGGAGCAAAGAAATCAAGGATGTCGCAGCGCTGGACGGCTTACCCGACTCCGCGCTGGAACAGGCCAAACAGGCCGCTGAGGCGCGCGAGCTGGAAGGCTGGCTCATCACCTTGGACTTCCCCAGTTACTACGCAGTAATGACTTACGCCAACGACCGCGCCCTGCGTGAAGAGGTTTATACCGCGTTCTGCACGCGGGCCTCCGATCAGGGCCCCCATGCTGGCAAGCTGGATAACAGCCCCATCATCGTTGAGATCCTGGCGCTGCGCCAGGAACTAGCCGAGCTGCTTGGCTTTGCCAACTACGCCGAGCTCTCATTAGCCACCAAAATGGCCGACAGTACCGAGCAGGTGCTTGGCTTTCTGCGAGACCTTGGCCAGCGCAGCAAAAGTTACGCTGAAGAGGATCTTGCGGCGCTGCGGGCTTTCGCTGCCGAGCAGGGCTGCAATGACTTGCAACCCTGGGATGCCGGTTTCTACTCCGAGAAACTGCGCCAACACCGCTACGCGATTTCGCAGGAAGTGCTGCGCCCTTATTTCCCGGTCAATACCGTGATCAAAGGCATGTTTGGGGTAGTCCAGAAACTGTACGGCATTGATCTGCGTGAAGTGGAGCAGTTCGACCGCTGGCACGCTGATGCGCGGCTGTTTGAAGTAACCGAAAACGGCGAGGTGATTGGCCGTTTCTTCCTTGATCTTTATGCCCGCTCAAGCAAGCGCGGCGGCGCCTGGATGGACGGCTGTCGTGATCGCCGCCTATTGCCCAACGGAGAACTGCAACGACCCATTGCCTATCTGGTGTGCAACTTCACTCCACCTGCCGGCGGCAAACCTGCGCTGTTGACCCACGATGAAGCCACCACGCTGTTCCACGAATTCGGTCACGGCCTGCATCACCTGCTAACCCGCGTCGATTACGCCTCCGCCAGTGGCATCAATGGCGTGGCTTGGGATGCGGTCGAGCTGCCCAGCCAGTTCATGGAAAACTGGTGCTGGGAGCCTGAGGGGCTGGCGCTGATTTCCGGCCACTTTGAAACCGGCGAGCCACTGCCACAAGAGTTGCTCGACAAGATGCTCGCGGCCAAGAATTTTCAGTCTGGCATGGGCATGCTGAGGCAGGTTGAGCTCTCACTGTTTGATTTTGAACTGCATGTGCGTAAGCAACCCGAACTGAGCCCGCAACAGGTATTAGACAAAGTACGTGACGAGACGTCAGTAATGCGCGCGCCTGCTTTCAACCGGTTCCAGAATGGTTTTAGCCACATCTTTGCGGGCGGTTATGCAGCGGGCTATTACAGCTACAAATGGGCCGAAGTGCTTTCATCAGATGCCTTTTCACGCTTTGAGGAAGAGGGCGTGTTGAACGAAGCTACAGGCCGTGCATTCCGCGACAATATTCTCGCACGCGGCGGCAGTGAGGCGCCCATGGCGCTGTTTGTGGCTTTCCGAGGACGCGAGCCCTCTATCGACCCGCTATTGCGCCATCTCGGCCTCTCCGGGGAGGCGGCATGAGCCAGCCGGTTAAACGCTTTATCGCCGGGGCTGTCTGCCCGGCGTGCAGTACCATGGACACCATACGGATGTTTGACGTGGAAGGGGTGCCGCACCGTGATTGCGTAGAATGCGGTTACGCCGACACGCTGGATGAGCGCGGCAACTCGGTGCCCAGCGAGCTGAGCACCCGGGTCAATGCAGCCAAACCCAAAGCGGCCAAACCGTCCACACAGACAGTGCAATTCTTCCCCAATCCTCGCTTGAAAAAAAAGCCTGAGTGAGCCGCACTGGCGCCGTTTAAGCGGCGCCGCGCCACTCAATGCCAATCCCCAACTGCTCGCTCATGCAGGGCCACTGATGCCAGAGTTCGCTACCCGCCTGCGCTTGCTGCGATATATAGGTCTGAAAGTTATCCGAGCTAAAAGCATCTGTCGGCAATAAACCGCTGACCGCTGCGTCTACCGCCGTATCCAGCTGATTGGCAAACTCATCTCCCAATAGCTGATGCACGATCAGATTGGCACGTGTGGTGTCCATCGGGATCAAGGCCTCGCCCCCGTGCGCGAGGTAACGATCGTTTACTTCCTCAACCAGGCGATGCGCCAGATAAGCCTCATCCAGCAGTGCAAGGAGCCCTTGATGCTCTTCCGGTAGGTCCGGCGGCTGCAAAAAGAAAGCTTCCGCCACCTTCAGCACCGGCAGGAGACGGTCGCGCATTTGCGCCGCTTCAGCCACAGCCGCTGCGGCATCCAGTACATCGGGAACCTGCTCAACATAGGCCGTAACAAAGTTGAAGAGCGTATCAACACCATCGTCTTCAATACGAATGGCCGGATGCAGATCAGGCAAGCGCTCAGCCAGCCAGCCACGCAAACGCTGCTGCGCAGCCTCTTGGTTTACCGCCAATTCAACTTGGCGCTTCAAAGCCAACGTGTTCATGTATTTTTCTCCACAACGACAGCCAGATGCTGAAAAAATAAGCCTGGGAGTCAAATAAGATGCAGCTCAAGCTAGCAAACACATGCCAATTCGTCAAAGTGACTCACCATGAGGCATTAGAATTATTTGAAATAACGCAGCAATAGAAATCCACTTTGCCACAAAGCGTGGTGACTGAGACGTTTTATAGCGGCCTTTGGCTATCTTCGCCAGTCACCCAATCAGGTAAAAAAATAACCCGTGGCAACATTGCCAAGCCCGGCTCTGGGTCTATACTCGAATACGTCCGGTAGCCATTGGGGGTACTGACCGGAGAATTGTTAGTGGCATTCTCAGCTGCTTGCTGACTCTGGTCCATCAACTTTGCAGCGACCAAAAGTCGCAGTGTAAAGATGTCCCCGTGTGCCTGGTGAGTGATAAAAACAATAAAGGGGAACCGGGAATGTTGCGATCAGCAATGACCTGGCTGGTTGGCTTGTCTCTGTCTGTCGCTGGCTTTGCTGTCAGTGCCGAATGGGGCGTCAACATGCGGCCGGGCGTCACCGAAGTGAGTAAATCCGTATTCGACCTGCACATGGCCATCTTCTGGATATGTGTCGTGATCGGCGTCATCGTGTTTGGCGTCATGTTCTGGTCGATGCTGATGCATCGCAAATCCGAGCACAGCAAACCGGCTACCTTTCATGAGAACCTCACAGTCGAGATTCTCTGGACGGTTATCCCCCTCGTTATTCTCATTGTTATGGCGGTGCCTGCCACCAAGACCCTGATCGAGATGTACGATGCCGACGAATCCGACGTCGATATTTTGGTCACCGGTTATCAATGGCGCTGGCAGTACAAGTATGTTGGCGAAGGCGTCAGCTACTTCAGCTCACTGACCACTCCGCGCGATGAAATCAACAACATCTCGCCGAAGAACCCCAATTATCTGCTTGAGGTCGACAACCCACTGGTTGTGCCGATCGGCAAAAAAATCCGCTTCCTGATTACTTCCGCCGACGTCATTCACTCCTGGTGGGTGCCTGCCTTCGCAGTGAAAAAAGACGCCATCCCTGGCTTCGTCAACGAGTCCTGGACGCGTATCGATGAGCCCGGAATCTACCGCGGTCAATGCACCGAGCTTTGCGGCAAAGATCACGGCTTTATGCCTATCGTGGTGGAAGCCAAGACCCAGGAAGATTACGACGCCTGGCTAGCCGAGCAGAAAGAAGCGGCCGCTAAGGAAGCTGAGCTCCGCGAGAAAGACTGGACCTTGGAAGAGCTGGTCGCACGTGGCGAGAAAGTCTACAACTCGGCGTGTGGTTCCTGTCACCAGCCTACTGGTGAAGGCATCCCCCCAATGTTCCCAGCTCTCAAGGGTAGCGACATCGTGCTCAACGATGTGCAAGAACATATCAATACCGTCGTCAACGGCCGTTCAGGCACTGCAATGGCGGCCTTCGGCAAACAACTCTCTGAAGTGGATGCGGCCGCGGTCATTACGTATGAACGCAACGCATGGGGCAACGACACCGGTGAGGTGGTAAGCCCGCTGGACATCCTCAACTTCAAAGACGGCCAATAGGAGACCTGACATGAGTGCAGTGATCGATCACCATCACGCCGACCATGCCCATGGTCCGGCCAAGGGACTGATGCGGTGGGTGCTAACCACCAATCACAAAGACATCGGCTCCATGTACCTGTGGTTCAGTTTCATCATGTTCCTGGCCGGCGGCAGCATGGCCATGGTCATTCGTGCTGAGTTGTTCCAACCGGGATTGCAGTTAGTGCAGCCCGAGTTCTTCAACCAGATGACCACCACGCACGGCCTGATCATGGTGTTTGGCGCCGTGATGCCGGCCTTCGTCGGTTTAGCCAACTGGATGATTCCGTTAATGGTTGGGGCGCCAGATATGGCCCTGCCACGCATGAACAACTTTAGCTTCTGGCTGCTACCGATGGCCTTCGGTTTGTTGCTTTCGACGCTGTTCATGGAAGGTGGCGGGCCGAACTTTGGCTGGACCTTCTACGCGCCTCTCTCCACCACCTACGCACCACCGAGCGTGACCTTCTTCATTTTCGCGATTCACCTTGCGGGCATCAGTTCGATCATGGGCGCGATCAACATCATCGCGACCATCCTCAACCTGCGCGCGCCAGGCATGACCTTGATGAAAATGCCACTGTTCGTCTGGACCTGGCTGATCACCGCATTTCTATTGATCGCAGTAATGCCGGTGCTGGCAGGCGTGGTCACCATGATGCTGATGGATATCCACTTCGGCACCAGCTTCTTTAACGCCGCCGGTGGCGGTGACCCGGTCATGTTCCAGCACATCTTCTGGTTCTTCGGGCACCCCGAGGTGTACATCATGATCCTGCCGGCATTCGGTGCGGTCAGCCAGATCATTCCAACCTTCAGCCGCAAGCCGCTGTTTGGCTACACCTCAATGGTTTACGCCACCGCAGCCATTGCCTTCCTGTCGTTCATCGTGTGGGCGCACCACATGTTCACCGTCGGTATTCCGATCACCGGTGAGCTGTTCTTTATGTACGCCACCATGCTGATCGCCGTACCTACCGGGGTAAAAGTGTTCAACTGGGTGAGCACCATGTTCCGCGGTGCGCTGACCTTTGAAACGCCTATGCTATTTGCCATCGCCTTCGTGATTCTGTTCACCATCGGCGGCTTCTCTGGCCTGATGCTGGCCATCGCTCCGGCGGACTTTCAGTACCACGATACTTACTTTGTGGTGGCTCACTTCCATTATGTACTGGTGCCCGGCGCGATCTTCGGCATATTTGCTTCGGCTTACTACTGGCTGCCCAAATGGACCGGCCACATGTATGACGAAACCCTGGGCAAGACGCATTTCTGGATGAGTTTTATCGGCATGAACCTGGCGTTTTTCCCGATGCACTTTGTTGGCCTTGCCGGCATGCCGAGGCGGATTCCCGATTACAACATCATGTTTGCCAACTTCAACATGGTGTCCTCCATTGGCGCCTTTATGTTCGGGGCAACGCAGCTGCTGTTCCTGTTTATCGTCATCAAGTGCATCAAAGGTGGCCCAAAAGCAGCAGCAAACCCATGGGAAGGTGCAGAAGGTCTGGAGTGGACAGTGCCCTCGCCAGCGCCCTATCACACCTTCACCACACCGCCCGAAGTGAAGTAATCGGAGGCAAACATGAGCGAGCAGCAGTCAAATGCGCGTTTGGTTAAACGCTTGCTCCTAACGGTGGTAGCGATGTTTGCCTTCGGCTTTGCGTTAGTGCCGCTGTATGACGTCATGTGTGATGCCTTAGGCATCAACGGCAAGACCAATGACACGGCCTACCAGCAGGAGAGCGAATATATCGACGAGAGCCGCACACTGCGTGTGCAGTTCCTCGCCACCAATGCCGAGGGTATGAGCTGGTCTTTTGGGCCTGAGGCAGATGAGCTGACGCTGCATCCAGGCGAAACGCGGGAGATGCTGTTTCACGCCAGCAATCCAACCGACCAGCCCATGGTGGCGCAAGCCATTCCCAGTGTGGCGCCGTCCAAAGCCGCGGCTTACTTTCACAAAACTGAATGCTTTTGTTTCACCCAGCAGGTGCTGCAGCCGGGCGAATCTGTATTGATGCCGGTACGTTTTATCGTCGACCCGGCTTTGCCCAAGGACGTAAAACACCTAACGCTGGCCTACACGCTGTTTGATGTATCGGATCGGATGCCTGAGAAGCTGGCTATATCAGCGCCACAGAGCAACTGAACAAAGACTGCCGGATAAGGAGAACAACAGATGGCGAGTCATGAAACCTACTACGTACCGGCCCAGAGCAAGTGGCCGATCATCGCCTCAGTCGGCTTGTTGCTGACGGTTTTCGGCGGCGGCAGCATGATCAACGGCATGAGCAGTGGCGAAGGCAGCGTCGCCGGCAAGTGGTTTTTGTTCGCCGGCGCCCTGATGATGATTTATATGCTGTTCGGCTGGTTCAGCAATGTGGTGAGAGAGAGCGACCAGGGCCTGTATAGCCCACAAATGGACCGCTCGTTCCGCATGGGCATGGGCTGGTTCATTTTCTCCGAGGTCATGTTCTTCGCAGCTTTCTTTGGCGCGCTGTTTTACGTACGCACCTTTGCCGGCCCTTGGCTGGGCGGTGAGGGTGATAAGGGCGTTGCCAACATTCTATGGCCGGAATTTCAGTTTGCCTGGCCGCTGATGAGCAACCCTGACCCTAAGGCGTTTCCGGGACCTGCGGAAACCATCGGGCCATGGCAGCTGCCATTACTCAACACCATCGTTTTGATCACCTCCAGTGTGACAGTCACCTTTGCACACCACGCTCTGCGCGCTGACAAGCGAGGGGCTACCAAAGCGTGGCTGGGGCTGACCGTACTGCTAGGTGTCATCTTTGTGGTGTTGCAGGCGCTGGAATACCAACACGCTTATCACGAGCTGGGATTGACTCTGAACTCGGGAATTTACGGCTCAACGTTCTTTATGCTGACCGGCTTCCACGGCGCGCACGTCACCATGGGCACGGTCATTCTCGCGGTCATGTTAATTCGCATAACTCGCGGTCACTTTACGCCGGATAAGCACTTTGGGTTTGAGGCAGCCAGTTGGTACTGGCACTTTGTCGATGTGGTTTGGGTGGGGTTGTTCATCTTTGTCTACATTTTCTAACATTACCCAAAACCGTACTGCGTGCTCTGGCTCAATGCAGCCAGGGCGCGCCCCAATTCAACTCACCGGACCAGAAGCCGTAGGCAATCAACGCCATCAACAATACGGTCAATGTGATCCGCAGGGTCAGCGCTTTAACCAAGCGGCCGCCGCGGTTGTCGCTGTCTTTCACCAAAAACAACAACCCGCTGAACAGGCTGCAGACAACTGCGGCCAGCAGAACCAAAATCGCTACTTTCACCCACATGAGCAAACACCCCCTTTTCTTTTTATTCGCGCCAGTATAGCCCTGCAGGATCAACATCGTGATCATGTCTGAACCACTTGTCAGCCGCAGACGTTTTGCGCCGGGCTTGGGGCTCTGGCTGTTCACTTTGGCATTTCTGCCGCTGCTGCTGGGCCTTGGGCTGTGGCAACTCGATCGCGCCGCACAGAAACAGCAGCTGGAACTGCAGATGCTGGAGCGCCAGCAGGCGCCCGCGCTCAGCCTTAACCTACTGGATCACCCACGACCTGCCAACTGGCAGCGTCTGTCCTTAAAAGGCCACTTCGATCAGCAGCGCATCTGGCTGCTAGACAATCGCACCCGTGATGGCGCCGCCGGCGTCGAGGTATTGCAAGCGTTCCGCGATAACAACGGTCAATGGCTGCTGATTAATCGCGGCTGGAGGCCTTGGCCAGATCGCCGCGAGGCTATTCAAGTCAGCACGCCCGAAGGCAGTCAGCGGCTGCTTGCCGAAGCGCTACCCGATCCGCAAGCAGGATTTCGCCTGGGCGATGCCAAGGCTGATTCAACTGGCTGGCCACGTCTTATCACGCAGATCAATTTAGCCGAACTGAGTCAGCAGGCAGGTGTGCCGCTCGCCGACTGGCGTGCACGCCTGATCGAACCTAGCGCATCGGCTGCCTTGCGGCTCGACTGGCCGGTGCTACCCATGAGCTCCAGCCGCCACACCGGTTATGCCGTGCAGTGGTTCTGCCTGGCCGGCGCACTGCTTATTTTGTTTGTCTGGGCCGGTTTACGGCCCGAACCCCGGGGGAATAATAAAAATGATGACGAGCATGACCGATAACCCGACCCGCAGCCGCCCACGTGGGCAGCTAAAGCTGCTGGCTATCTCTGCGGTGGTATTTGGCCCCATATTGGTCGCTGGCCTAATGGCGCACTTCCAGGTCGGTATTCCGCAGGATCACTCAAACAAGTCTGATTTAGTCGAGCCAACTATCCAGGTCGATGATTGGCAGCTGACTGCAGCGCCGGTCGGTTATGGCGCATCCTGGCGACTGCTGGTCACCAGCCCTGCTGATTGCGCCGAGGCTTGTCAGCAGCTGGTGCACGAAGCCCGTCAAATCAATGTGGCGGTAGGTCGTGAGGCGGATCGCGTTGAGCACATGCTTGCGACCGGCAGCGCGCTTTCTACCAGCCAACAGCAACAACTTGAAAAACGTTTCCCGCGCTTGCAACAAGCAGAGCTGTCACCCTCGGCCTACAGCAACAGCCTGCAACCCTTACCTGCCGCTTGGCAGCAAGGGCCACAGCTTTGGCTGGTTGATCCATTGGGGCGTGTGGTATTGCATCAAAACGCCAGCGAGCCCGGCAAATACTTGCTCGATGATCTCAAGCGCCTGCTGAAACTGTCCAAGGTGGGGTAAACATGCGCAAACCCGGATACACATGGGCGTTGATCGGCCTAGTGCTGTGCTTCGCGGTGGTTATTCTTGGCGCTTACACACGGCTGGTGCATGCTGGATTGGGCTGCCCGGACTGGCCCGGCTGCTATGGTTTCCTGAGCGTGCCGCAAAGTGCAGGCGCACTGGAGACTGCGCAACTTCGTTTTCCCGACGACCCCGTTGAAGCATTCAAGGCGTGGGCCGAGATGATCCATCGTTACGCCGCTGGCCTGCTGGGTCTGGTCATTCTCGGCCTGGCATTATTCAGCCTTAAACAGCGTAACCAGGTGGGTTATCCAACTGCGCTTAGCTTGGGCCTGCTCGCACTGGTTATCTGTCAGGGCCTGTTTGGCATGTGGACAGTCACTCTCAAGCTTTGGCCACAAGTGGTCACCGCACACCTAATCGGCGGCTTCACTACCTTGAGTCTGTTGTTGTTGCTCAGCCTGCGCCTGTCCGGCAGGCTACCGACGTTACCCGCCAGCCCACGTATCGCACGCGTACGCAGTCTGGCGCGCATCACCTTGCTGGTGGTGATCGGCCAGATCATGCTAGGTGGTTGGACCAGCACCAATTACGCCGCGGTTGCCTGCATTGACCTGCCCACCTGCCACGGTGAATGGTGGCCAGAGATGGACTTTGCTACCGGCTTCAACCTCCTGCATCAGGAGGTCGGCCCGAATTATCTCGGTGGCATGCTGGAGGGGCCGGGACGCACAGCCATCCATTTCAGTCACCGTATCGGTGCGCTGATCACCACCTTCATGGTGCTGCTGCTGGCTTGGCAGCTCTGGCGCAGCCGTCATCCGCTGCTGGCCGGGCTGATCACCTTAGCGTTGGCTGTGCAAGTTGCGCTGGGCATAACCAATGTACTGGCTCACCTGCCCCTACCGATCGCAGTCGCGCACAACGGGGTCGCAGCGTTGCTGTTACTCAGCGTCATCAGCGTCAACTATCGATTGCGCGCTCCAGCCAGAGCACGTTTACACATGAACACCAATAGAAGCCGTCGCAGTCTGGCAGGTTCGCTTTAACTGCCCCATACTCAACGCACAATGATAACGGCGGGCTAGACGCGCTGAAGGGGAGATGACCATGACAACAGTGAGTAACACGCTGGCGGTTCGTGCCGGCTGGCGCGACTATCTCGAGCTGACCAAACCCAAGGTTGTCGCCTTGATGATTATCACCTCGGCGATCGGCATGCTGCTGGCCAGCGAAGGTGCGGTGCCTTGGCAAACGTTATTGCTCGGCAACCTGGGTATCGCCCTGTGCGCAGGTTCAGCAGCGGCGGTAAACCACGTTGTAGACCGCCGCATTGACCTGCAGATGGCGCGCACTCAGCGCCGTCCCCTAGCGCAAGGCCGGGTTAACCCGCTCAATGCGCTATTGTTCGCCGTCACATTGGGCAGTATCGGCATGGCCATACTGCTGCAGTGGATCAACGCCGTTACAGCGTGGCTAACGCTTGGCTCCCTACTTGGCTACGCGGTGATTTATACCTCGTTTCTCAAGCGTGCCACGCCGCAAAATATCGTCATCGGCGGCCTTGCCGGCGCGGCACCGCCGCTGCTGGGCTGGACCGCTGTCACTGGGCAGGTTCAGGCAGAAGGCCTACTGCTGGTATTGATCATCTTCGCCTGGACGCCACCCCACTTTTGGGCGCTGGCAATTCACCGCAAAGCTGAATACGCCAAGGTAGACATTCCCATGCTGCCGGTCACGCATGGCGAGCGCTATACCAAGCTGCACATTCTGCTGTATACCTTCATCTTGCTGGCCGTCAGCATGCTGCCCTTTGTGATCCACATGAGCGGAGTGCTCTATCTGGTGGTAGCAACCGCACTGGGCCTGCGATTTATCGACTGGGCCTGGGCACTGTGGCGAGATAGCCGCCCGCATGCCGCCATAAAGACCTTTAAATTTTCACTGTGGTATCTGCTTTGGCTATTTGTAGCCCTGTTGGTAGACCACTACGCGGGAGTCGCTGGATGGCTTTAAGTGGTGTGCAAAAGACCGTACTGATATGTGCGGCCAGCGTCGCTCTGGCACTGGGCGCCATCATCCACAAGGTTACCCGCCCGGTGCCGTTCGATCCCAGCGCGCTGCAAGAAGCCGGTATGTTTCTGTTCGACAGTCCACGGCCAATTCCAGACGTTAATTTACAGGCGGCTTCCGGCGAGCCATGGAGCACAGCCGACCTCCAAGGCCAGTGGGACCTGCTGTTCTTCGGCTACACCTTCTGCCCAGACGTCTGCCCAACAACACTGGCGGACCTGCGTCAGCTGAGCGAAAAGCTACCGACTGAAACGCGCGAGCAGTTGCAGGTTACGCTAATCAGCGTAGACCCCAACCGGGATACGCCCGAGCAATTGGCAACCTATCTTGATTACTTCAATGCCAACTTTGCCGGTGCAACGGGTAACTCCAGCGAACTGGCGAAACTCGCCAAGGCACTGTCTATCGCTTATATCGAGCCGGATACCAGCAACGAGAATTACTTGGTCGATCACAGCGGTCAAGTGGTGCTGGTCAACCCGCAAGGCGAGTACGTAGGCTTCATCCGCCCGCCGTTGAAAAATGACCAGCTGGCTAAATGGCTGCCGCGGGTCATGGCTCCCTAACGGCATGCTAGCCCGGGCGCTTCGCGTCCGGTTTTAACCCGGCGAGGCTATCGCCCTTTGCATACGCAGCAGAGCGTATAACTTTTCCTGATTTATTCGCTACGGCCTCCGCCTGACCATCTTTTTGCGCGCCAGCTCTCGCTCTGCTCAACAACGTAGGGATCAGGCGCCCTTCCGGCAAGCCTGCCCAAAAACGCAACGGCATGTGCCCCTGCATCACTTTAGGATTAAGGCGCGCCGGGTTAAAAATACTGCTGTAATAGGTTTGCCATAGCGGGTCAGCGTTATCGCGCACCGACTCCGCCAGCGCAGCCCAATCTGCAGGACAAGGTTGGCGATGATGCAGTGCTTGGCCGTCATAGCAGACCGCATCGCGAGACGAGACGATCAACCATCGCTGGCGGCCTAAACGCTCAGCAAAGTGTAGGCTGGCGCTGGCCAAAATGTCGTGGGCGGGCTCATGCCAGGCGACATAATCCAGTCCGCCACGTCCCATTACGGGATGAAAGCGCACAAATGCGTGCAGATGATGCGCTTCGCGGCTGACAGATTTAATTCGCCGTTGCAGCTCACTGCCGTCCGGATCGCCAGCTAACATGGCTTGCCGCTCGCCCATAGCAACCCGCCAGAGCACGCGATACAACAGATTCCAGCGGCCAGAAACGCGATACTGCGCAGCACGTTTTAGCTCATCGAGTAGCCTAGCCGGGATGCGCGTCGCTTGTGCCGTTGGTCCCGCCCTGGGAGTGCTAGCGGGTAGCGGCTCAGAGGCGAATAACTGCCGATGGTCGCGGTCTTCCCAGACCACCGCATGCGGCGCGATATCCTGCCTCAACAACTGCCGAGCCTGATCGCGCCAACATTCAAAATCATCCTCACAGCAGAGCACCTGCATATTCTTACCCTCAGCCCCACAAAGCCATTTGCGCTGGCTGGTCGCTTAATTGCCGGCGCAAGACGCTGGATTCCAGCGTGGCCTGAGGTGGGTGATAATCGCTGGTAATGATAAAAGGTTTAGCCTTTTCGATAACACAACGCAGCCGCGCCACATCCTCAAAGCGAATCCGCTTTAGCCGACGCAGGCTGACAATACGCTCGGCTGAGCGCACGCCAATGCCCGGAATCCGAGCGATCAACTGCGGCTCCGCCAGATTCAGATCGACCGGAAATATATCTCGGTTGGCCAGTGCCCACGCCAACTTAGGATCGATATCCAGCGGCAAGTTGCCCTGCGCGCCGATCAGCTCCTTTACCTTGAAGCCATAGCCGCGCAACAAAAAATCAGCCTGATACAGCCGGTGCTCACGCAGCAGCGGCGGCGCTTGCATGGGTACCGATGCAGGGCTATTGGGGATTGGGCTGAAGGCTGAATAGTAAACGCGGCGCAGCCGATACTCCCCATACAGAGCCTCGGCGGTATGCAGAATGCGGCTGTCGTCACTGGCATCGGCGCCCACGATCATCTGCGTACTTTGTCCGCCTGGAGCGAATTTCGGTGCACGCCGGTCCGCACGCGATTCCTGCGACGCGGTCTCGATGGTGCCCATGGCTCCAGTAATGCTGCTCACCTGCTTCTCTGGTGCCAGCCGAATCAGGCTTTCGGGGCTGGGCAGCTCAATATTAACGCTGAGACGGTCGGCATAGCGGCCTGCCTCAGCGATCAACGCAGGGTCGGCTTCGGGAATGGTTTTCAGGTGGATATACCCACGAAACTGGTGCTCTTCACGCAACACTTTCGCCACACGAATCAACTGCTCCATCGTGTAATCGGGCGATTGGATAATGCCGGAGCTGAGAAACAACCCGCTGACATAATTACGCTGATAGAAATCCAACGTTAGCTTGATCACTTCTTCCGGTGTGAAGCGTGCGCGCGGCACATCGCTCGACCGGCGGTTGACGCAATACTGGCAATCGTAGAGGCAGAAGTTAGTTAGCAGAATTTTCAACAGCGATACACAGCGGCCATCCGGCGTGTAGCTATGACAAATGCCCATACCATTGGTAGCGCCTATCCCGTCTTTACCTTTGGAGCTGCGCTTGGGTGCACCGCTGCTCGCGCAAGAGGCGTCGTACTTTGCCGCATCGGCCAGCACGGTGAGTTTGTCGATCAGCTCCATATCACACCTTCTATACTGTATATAAATACAGCATAAAGAATAGCGAGCAAGCACTCAAGGTACAAACACGGAGGATACAGAGTCCTCGGCAATCGGCCCCACAAACTTGAGCTACGTCAGAGTACCAGTCCCGAATCAATATCCCTTTTTTAGCGCAAGTGACGGGAGACAAGTCGGGGCACTCGCGAATATCGGCCCCCCAACCGAATTCCTGCGTTCCTGGTGACCGCGCGAACAAAGTCATCAACCGCTGCGCAACTACCTGCGCATTCACGTGAACGATTACCCCCACGCCCAGTCGTAATTTATAGACGCAAACACTGCGCAACCCCCGCGCGCCGCTCGCTGGCGCCCGCCCCTACCGTGAGGCAAGCATGAGTTCAACAAAGGATCACTCGGGCGTGACAACTGTCGCAACTTACCCGATAGCCATTGAAATCAATGGCAAACCACAGCAACTGGACGTTCATCCCTGGACCACGCTGCTGGATTTGCTCCGTGAGCAAATTGGCCTGACCGGCACAAAGAAAGGCTGCGACCACGGCCAGTGCGGTGCCTGCACCGTGCTGCTCAACGGTAAACGCATCAACTCATGCCTGACCATTGCGGTAATGCACGACGGCGCCAGCCTGACGACCGTTGAAGGTCTAGCCAGCGGCGATGATCTGCATCCCATGCAAGCCGCCTTCGTGAAGCACGATGCCTTTCAGTGCGGTTATTGCACTCCCGGTCAGCTCTGTTCTGCGGTTGGGATGACAGCCGAAGGTCGCGCCGAAACGTCTGACGAGTTGCGCGAACACATGAGCGGCAACCTGTGTCGATGTGGTGCTTACCCCAACATACTCTCGGCCATCGAAGAAGCCATGCCAGCCACCCGCGAACAGCTCGCGCGCGACAAGGGGGTGAGCCGATGAACCCTTTCACCTATGCGCGCCCCACGGGCATTGATGAAGCAGTAAGCCTCTTTACACCCGACAGCCGCTATATCGCCGGCGGCACCAACTTGCTCGATCTGATGAAAGAAAACATCACGCATCCCGAGCAGTTGATCGACATCACCCGTCTGCCGCTGAAAGACATTGAAGAAACAGCCAACGGTGGGTTGCGTATCGGAGCACTGGTCAGCAATTCCGACCTAGCCTGGGACGCACGTATTGAGCAGCATTATCCGCTGCTCTCAAAAGCCATTCTGGCTGGCGCATCGCCCCAACTGCGCAACATGGCCACCACGGGCGGCAACCTGTTGCAACGTACCCGCTGTTACTACTTTTACGACGCCGATACGCCCTGCAATAAACGTGAGCCGGGGTCCGGTTGTCCCGCGCGCGACGGGTTAAACCGCATTCATGCCATTCTCGGGCACAGTCAACAGTGCATCGCAGTGCACCCCTCAGATATGTGCGTGGGCTTGGCTGCCTTGGATGCGACCGTCATCGTCAAAGGTCGCGATGGCGAGCGGCGTATCGCTTTTGCTGACTTTCATCGTCTGCCCGGCAACGAGCCGGAGCGAGACAACACCTTGGCCGACGGCGAATTGGTTACCGCCGTTGAACTGCCTGCAGAAAACTTCTCCACGCACTGCGCTTATCTGAAAATCCGCGACCGGCAATCCTATGCCTTCGCGCTGGTCTCGGTCGCCGCCGCATTGCAGCTCGATGGCGGTGTGATTCGCAACGTGCGAGTGGCGCTCGGCGGTGTGGCCCACAAACCTTGGCGTATCCCTGAGGCGGAAGCCTTGTTGGTCGGCAGGCCCGCAGACAAAGCCGCGTTCGGCGAACTCGCGGACGCGCTCTTGGCCGGCGCCATTGGTTTTAACGATAACCAGTTCAAAATCGAGCTGGCCCGCCGCGCCATAGTGCGTGCCTTGAGCGATGCTGTAGAAGGAGCCGTCTGATGACTGTTAAAACGTCCCCCGTCGGCAAGCCGTTGGATCGCGTTGACGGCCCGATGAAAGTGCAGGGCCAGGCCAAATACGCTGGCGAATTTCCACTACCCGGCTTGCTCTACGGCCACATTGTGAACAGCACCATAGCCCGTGGCCGTATCCTGCATATTGATACCCGCGCCGCGCAAGCAGTACCGGGCATTGAAGCGGTTCTCACCCATGAAAACCGCCCGCCGATTGCCAGCTACGACAAACCTTATGAGGACGATGACGCCGCTGATGGCTCGCCGTTCCGACCCTTATTCAACGACCGCATCCTTTACAACAGCCAGCCAATTGCCTTGGTGGTCGGCGAGAGTCTGGAGCTAGCGCGTTATGCCGCCAGCCTGATCAAAGTCGAGTACGAAACCGAAGAACACGCCACTGATCTGCTGACGAATCTTGATCAGATGAGCACCGCACCCGCAGACCTACCCGGCCCCAGAGGCGACGCCAAACAGGCGTTGAACAATGCGGCGGTCAAAGTAGAAGTGCAATACACCACGCCGGTTGAGCATCACAACCCTATGGAGCCGCACGCCTCTACCGTGCACTACCTGCCTGATGGCACCTTAGAGGTGTATGACAAAACCCAGGGTGTACAGAATTGTATGCGCTATCTGGAAGACGTATTCGACATGGAAGGACAGATACGCATTCTGACGCCTTTCGTGGGCGGCGCCTTCGGCTCGGGACTGCGTCCGCAACACCAGTTACCGCTGGCGGTGATGGCCGCTCTCAAACTCAAGCGCTCAGTGCGGGTTTCCTTCGCGCGTCAGCAAATGTTTACCTTTGGCTATCGCCCACGCAGCATCCAGCGCCTGACCATTGGAGCGTCCAGCGATGGTCAATTGCAGGCGATCTATCACCAGGCCATTGCCCAGACCTCGCGTTTCGAGGACTACACCGAACAAGAGGTCGAATGGTCCGGCATGCTCTACAAGTGCCCCAACGTTACTCTGGATTACCAGTTGGTGCCCCTGGATGTATATAGCCCACTGGACATGCGCGCCCCCGGCGGCACCATTGGCGTGTATGCGCTGGAGTGCGCAATGGATGAATTGGCCTACGCCGCGAACATTGATCCGGTTGAGCTACGCCAAAAGAACTTCACTGATTTCAATGCGAATGAAGGCAAGCCTTATTCAAGCAAAGCCCTGCTGGAATGCTATGAACAGGGCGCCGAACGCTTCGGCTGGTCCAAACGCACCATGGCGCCGCGCAGTATGCAGGATGGCCACCAGTTGATTGGTTGGGGGATGGCTACCGGTATGTGGGAAGCCATGCAAATGCCGGCCAGCGCCAAAGCCTGTATCGATGCCACCGGTAAGCTGATTGTCAGCAGCGCGACCACCGATATTGGCACCGGTACCTATACCGTAATGACGCAGATCGCTGCCGACGCCATGGGCTTTCCGATGGATCAGGTGGAGTTCAAGCTGGGCGATTCGAACATGGCCAAAGCGCCACTGCAAGGTGGCTCATTTACTGTTTCATCAGTGGGCAGTGCGGTGCAAAAGGCCTGTCAGGAACTGCGTATGAAGTTGCTGGATACCGTACAACAAACCCCGGCTTCGCCTTTCAGTGGCAAAACGCCTGACGAAATCGACTTTGCTGACGGTTGGTTGTTTATCAAAGACGCCCCTGAGCAAAGGGTCAAACTGACTGACATTGCCGCCGAAACCGGCGCACTGGAAGTTGAGGCTAGCGTGGAACCCGGCGAGGTACGCGACGGTTACGCCACTGGCACGCATTCGGCAGTGTTCGTCGAGGTAAAAGTGGATGAAGACACCGGCATGGTTAAAGTCAGTCGCGTGGTCAGCGCCGTTGCTGCCGGGCGTGTCGTCAACCCTAAAACCGCCAGCAACCAGATTATGGGCGGCGTGGTATGGGGTGTGAGTCAGGCCCTGCATGAAGAAACCCAGATGGACCACAACCTGGGCCGTTTCATGAATCACAGCCTGGCTGAGTACCACATACCCGTACAAGCCGACATCGGTGATATCGACGTCATTTTTGTAGAAGAGCATGACGAGATCGTCAATGCCTTAGGCTCAAAGGGCGTAGGTGAGATCGGTATTGTTGGCGTGGCTGCTGCGGTCTCCAATGCGATATTTCACGCGACGGGAAAACGCGTTCGCGATCTGCCGGTGACGCTCGATAAATTGATGTGACTCCGACGCCGCAACAAGCACAATTCGATTGCCCCGCAAGGCCGCTATCTGCCGGGCAATCGAGGGTGCTGCGCCTCAAGCCCTGCGCGGAACGCCGAGTGCAAGCATAAAACACAGTACCGCACACACCACGATGGAAGGCCCCGCCGGGGTATCCAGATGCCACGACATCGTCAGCCCGCCCAATACCGCGACACAACCCAACACACTGGCACCCAAGGCCATCTGCTCCGGTGTGCGTGCGTGTCGCTGCGCGGCAGCTGGCGGAATGATCAGCAGGGAGGTAATCAGCAGCACACCGACAATTTTCATCGCCACTGCGATCACGATTGCGATAAGCAGCATTAAGGCCAAGCGAATTGCCGTCACCGGCAAACCTTCAACCCGCGCCAGCTCTTCGTGCACCGTGATCGACAGCAAACGCCGCCAGAGCAGACTCATCAGCACCAGCACAATCAGCAGGCCGCCCAGAATCCAATAAAGGTCGTTCAGGGTCATCGCCAGCAAGTCACCGAACAGATAGGCCATCAGGTCCACCCGTACGTTTTCGGTCAACGCCAATACCACTAAACCGAGCGACAACGTGCCATGCGCAAGAATCCCCAATAAGGTATCGCTGGCCAACCACTCCTTATGCTGCAAAGCCACCAATAACACGGCTATCAGCACGCAGCCGACCGTTACCGCCAGCGTCAAATTCACATCCAGCAACATGCCGAGCGCGACCCCCAACAGTGCCGAGTGCGACAGGGTGTCGCCAAAATAGGCCATGCGCCGCCAGACCACAAAAGAACCCAACGGCCCGGCAACCAGCGCCAGCGCTAGGCCGGCTAATAACGCGTAAAGCAGAAAATCAGGCATGGTTGCAGTCAGGTCCGTGGCTGTGTTCATGGGGCACGACTTCGCCGTGCATATCGTGGGCGTGATCGTGGCGATGGCTGTATACCGCCAAAGCACTGGCCTGCTCACCAAACATGGCAACAAAGGCCGGGTCCATGCTGACCTGTTCGGGATGCCCCGAGCAGCAAACATGGCGATTGATACACACCACAGTATTGGTGGTGGCCATCACCAGATGCAGGTCATGCGACACCATCAATACCCCACAGCCGTAACGGTCGCGCAGCCGGGTAATCAGCTGATACAGCTCAATCTGACCGTTCACATCCACGCCCTGCACAGGCTCATCCAGCACCAGCAAATCAGGTTCACGCAGTAGCGCGCGGGCCAGCAAAATGCGCTGCAATTCACCGCCCGATACCTGCTGCAACGGCCGGTCCAACAGGTGTTCTGCGCCTACTTCAACCAATGCTGCGTGGGCCGCGGCTTTCTTCGCACCGGGGGCTAATAACAGAAAACGTTGCACGGTCAGCGGTAGCGACGCATCAATCTGCAGCTTCTGCGGCATATAACCGATGCGTAACTTCGGCTGTCGGCTGACCTGCCCGGAGGAGGCCTTCAACAGTCCCAGTACAATTCGCACCAAGCTGGTTTTACCGGCGCCGTTGGGGCCGATCAACGTAACAATTTCACCGCGCTTAACCTGCAAACTAACGCGTTCCAGCACATCGGTGCCGTGTAATCGCAGGCTGACGTCCTGTAGCGACAGCAGTGGTTTAATCACGCTGCCTCCTGGCACTGGGCGCACAGGCCGCTGATTTCGACCGTCTCGCCTTGCACGGTAAAACCGTGGGCATTCGCTTCACCGGCAATCGCCTGGGTGATCGCAGAGGCGTCCAGCTCGATAGCGATGTGACAGTTGAGGCAAATCAGAAACTGGCCTTCGTGCCTGTGTTCCGGGCTGGCACAACCAATGAAAGCATTAAGCGATGCAATCCGGTGCACCAGGCCTTGTTCCTGCAAAAAATCCAGCGCCCGGTACACCGTGGGTGGCGCGGCACGGCGGCCATCGTCCCGCGAGAGGGTTTCTAAAATATCGTAGGCGCCCAACGGTTTATGGCTTTGCCATACCAACTCCAATACCCGTTTGCGCAGCACCGTAAAGCGCGCACCTTCACGTGCGCAGACCTGCTCGGCCGCATCCAGGGCGTGACTCACACAGCGACTGTGGTCGTGCGGCTGCTGCGCTTCTTGTGGGGAGAGAAACTCGGTCATGGCGTAATCCTGTCTGGCATCACTGCAAAACGTTCGCTATGCAGCGTCAATTGAGCTGTTATCATATAACACTTTACTGTCCAGAGGTACGTCCCACCATGTCGTCATTTCGCCTGTTTGCTGCCTTGTGCGGGCTGCTGCTCACTTGCACCGCCCACGCCGACCAGGTGCGCGTACTCGCTTCTATCAAGCCAGTACAACAGATTGCCGCCGCCGTACTTGACGGCATAGACACGCCCGCCGCGCTGCTCCCCGCCGGCGCCTCACCGCATTCCTTTGCGCTACGGCCATCAGACCGGCGTGCGCTGGCCAGCGCCGAGCGCATTTATTGGGTCGGCCCCTCGCTGGAGCTGTTTCTTGAAGGCACACTGCACGATCTGCCTAGCGCGCGGCAGTTGGCCGAGATACCCAGCCTGCCATTGCGTCACTATGACGAAGATGACGAGGTGCACGCAGATGAGCATGGGCACGAAGACCATGATCACGGTCCCGGCAGCATCGACCCACACATCTGGTTATCTCCGGCAAACGCCATCATCATCGCCCGCTGGATGAAAGACGACCTTGCACCGCTATACCCCCAGCAGGAAAGCAAGCTGGAAGCGAATCTCGCCGTCTTTGAACAGCGCATCCAAGCGCTTGAGCAACAATTGAATAGCCGCTTCGCACCGCTCAAGAGCAAGCCCTACTTCGTGTTTCACGACGGTTACGGCTATCTGGAAAGCTACCTGGGATTGCAGCACAGCGGTGTTTTCAGCCTGGCCCACGAGATTCAACCCGGCGCACGTCACGTCAATGAGTTACGCACCACCCTAAGCGAAGCTGCGCCCGCCTGTGTATTCAGCGAGCCGCAGTTTGCACCCCGCTTGGTCAACAGCTTGACTGTCGACCTGCCAATACAAAGCGCTCAGCTGGACCCCATGGGAGCCGCAGTGCCAGTCGGCCCACGGGGTTACGAACAGCAGCTTACCGCCATGACCGATGTGTGGGCCGGCTGCTTGGAAAAACTCTAATCGCGGCGTATTAAGCAGCAGAGACTAGCGCCTGCCTGCGCCGCCAAAAGCGCAGGCAGGCCCAAGCGCAGATCGAGAGTTCTATAACAAAGGTCCAGTGCGCCATGTAGTTGAGCCACCAAGGCTTGAAACGCGCAGGCACAGTGACCAGGGCATAACGCTGGTCCACAAAAGGTGCCAGCCACCAGATGTCACCCGCCAGCGTATCCAGAATCACGTGCAGCAAACCGCCCAGACTGAATACCAGCAGCAACCAGCCGACCACCGACGTACGCGCCAACCAACACCAGCCCAGCGACACCGCAGTGAGGCATAGCCACAACAACGGCCAGTGGCTTATGTAGCGGTGATGATGCACCTGCCCATGATCCACAAAGAAGAAATACAGCATGTCGAAATCCGGAGCCACCGCTCCCAGCATGCCGGCGGCAATCACCCACGACGCCTTCACAGGCACATTACGCACTCGCTCCAGCAAGTAGGTAGCGAGAATATAGCCGGAGGGCAGGTGTGCAATCAGCATCGGGATCTAGAGCCTATTCAACAAGGGGGCTTACGGGCAACAAATACTGCCGCGTCAGCCTCTGACTCCGCCGCTTGGCAGTGGTTCTCAATAGCCAGACAGAAAATGCAGCGCCTACAAAAAACCAAGCGATAGGCACAGCAATTAGATTCACAAGCCTTGGATAACAATGGAAGGGTCCACCCGCAGGGCCACAGCGGAGTGCTAAACACTCCCTCCCATACCGGTATCTTTGCCATCCAGACTCAGCAGGTTTTTCTCTGACCAATAAGCCTCCACGCCGTCTTTGCCACGGCCATCGGCCCATTTGGTCAAGGTGTCGCGCTCGGCTTTGAACTCATAGAAGGGCACGGCAAAACCGCAGGAGGTTTGCACCAGCTCGATATCCAGATCGAACAGCTGTCGTGCACCCGTGTACTGCGGGAACTGTTGAATCAGCTCGGGCCATTTGGGGTGATCAGGGTAAACAACCTCAGCCTTGCCATATACCCGCAGAATCAGCGGTTGCTTATCAAACGAGCAAAACATGATGGTCATGCGCGGCAGCTCAAGCACATGCGCGGCGGTTTCATTGCCGCTACCCGTCAGGTTTAGCCACACCAGCCGGTTTGGTCCCAATACCCGCAAGCTATCCATGCCCTTGGGCGACACATTGACCATGCCGTCTGCCGCAGCAGAGCCGACAAAAAACAGATGCTGCTCTGCAATGAAATCCCGATGCTCTGCCTGCAACTCAGCGTATTTCTGTGACACCGCAATCACTCCTGTGCAAATTACTCCGCCCGCTGGAGCCGCGCTTACCGCGCCTTCAGATGCCGCAGTCAGGCACGACCAAAGCCCAAAAACGATTTGAGCTTGGCGCCCCACTTCTTTTCATAGAACGGCGTAGTCTCGTTAATAAAATACTGACTAAGGCCCTCTTCACCAGGCGTAACGCGGCAGAGATCAACCGGCTCTCCCTCGGCAGCCAGATCACCCGCAACATTGCCGGCAACGTTAATCACTTTCTCGGCATCGCCGTCAGCTTCAATCCCAATAATCAGGTGGGCTTTTTCGTCTACAGAGGGGTCATGCATCAAGGCCAGATACGCACGTTGCACGTTGCTATTAAGGGCAAACAACTGCGTGAGTGAGTCCACCAGCTTGCTCGGATACTCGGCAGGCTGGCCCAACAGCACCTGAGTCTCCTTTTCGACAACCCGCTGCTCTGGCATGCGGCTAACGCTGTGGTTCAGCAGCTGCTCTACCTCGGCGGGCACGAACTCCTTGCCGTAATCCGATTTGGGGTTAAGCATCAGGGTAGCGCCAAGCGTCATTTCAAACAGCGAACGCACCGGCAGCTCCAGATAGGTCTGCTCTTCATCGATGGACTGCCGAAGTACCGCTAGCGAGCTGAAAAAAGGAATCACCGGCGAGCCATCCGTCTTCTCCCAGTGCTGAATCTGCACCTGGCTGCCGGTCTCCAGATTCACCTGGCCTTCGCCTTCTACCAGCCCGGTCGTGCCCAGCAGAAAAATCTGTGCCTCTAGCAAGGCGTCACAAAAAGCCGGCCGGTGCGCCGGCTCGTCTGCGGCCAGCCGCAAGAGCTCGTCGAGTGGATTTTCTTCCTGTGCTTGCATTGTTGGCCCTTCCGGCAAGACTAATTGGAGAGGAAATAATAGCGGTTCTGCGGTCGCGATAGAGTGGTGAGAATCACACAGCAGCACAAGAAAGCGTCAAACGTCCATGCGCACAACCATCCGCTAGGCGGCAGCGCCGCTCATCAACTCCGTAAGCCAAGTGAGCCAAAACCCTAAAGCGATCAGTGACAGCAAACCCAGCATAGAGACCACAAAATGCGTCAGCAACCCCGCTTCTTCATGCTGACTGATACCTTCCTGAGGGAAAGTACCCAAAGTCAAAACACGGCAAACGGGCCATCCCGCATACCAGCCAATCACGTGAAAGAACATTTCCCATATCAGCCAGACAAGCGCGCGAACCACAAAGCCCAGCGTCCGGATAATTGTTTTTGCGGTTGCCTCTGCAAGTTCTTCCAAGGGGGTTGGTCTCGGGTAGGTATGAATTTCACTTTGAGTAATAGGTAAATGTTGGTGACACGCAAAATAATGATCGCTCGTTATTTTCCGACAAGGGCCAGCTCGTAATACTTACGATTGAATCTTTGCCGGTGCGGGCTACGTGATGCTGCCCAGACTAATGCGCTGTTTAACGAGGCTGTAGAAAAACTATCAAACCTCTTTACCAAGCTTTCCCTACGAGAAATCTAAGAATATATTTGATGCCGAATGCCTCAAATTTCAAAAATAGACGCTATTTTTAGATCATTTATTGCTCAATTTTAGGTCAGAATTATCTTCTGAGCTTTTTCTACAGCCTCAACGCCTCAATAACCTCCGCAGCCTTGCAGAGTCCGGGGCCGAAGACGCGTAGTTAATTGATTTGTTAGTTGTCGATTTACTCACTTCAAGATCGACAAGCACCTATTCAATACCTGCTGATTACCAATTATTATCAGTTTTAACTTCTTTCTAGTGCGAGTAATATTCTGGAACAGCATTTTCACTGAGTCATAATAAGTTATTGAGTTATATGTTAATAACCCACTAGAGTCATAAGAAAAATGCTGATCAATAACGACAGCAACATTATCGAACTCCTGACCAATCACTCGATGAGAATTTTGGCTGCAAACCTGAGAGTATGATTCGTGATGTTCGGTGTTGAATCGAGAAGGGGTTAGCCTAAGAACTTCCCATCCTTCACTTGCAACTAATTCAAGATAGTTTTTAACATTTGAAGAGTCAGTAAAGTACTCAAAATCAATGTTTTCACTATTTGAAACTGAAATATTATTTCTCTTACTATTGAAGAGGATCTTTATGAAATTAGCAATTTCTTTGTTTGTTCTTATTTTTTCTGACAATTTGTATTTTTTTAAACTTCCGATGGCATTAATTTTACCCTCCACATCCATTTTTGATTCAGATGAATGCAATGTTTGCTGCTTATCATAGGAAAACACACAGTGGGTATTTGTTGATGCCGCCTCCGTAATTAGCTTATCAAGCTGATTAGCATAAATTCTTTGAGTCTCATCAACCAAAACCAAGTCAACAGTAGAGAAATCATAATTCTTAAAATCTCGTATAGCGATGATATTCCAGCCAAGCTGTTTTAGTCTCAAATGGCCATCATTGAGCTGCCCGCAATGGACAATTACAGTTCTCAATGAATTTCTGACAGACTTAACGATATCGTATGTTAATAATGTTTTTCCCGTACCAGGCCCTCCAGTCAATGATATAAAAGCGGATGCACCTGTGCTCATATCTGCCAAAATTGAATTTCTTATACTCTCTTGATTTCCCGTTAGAAAGTATTGGTCAGCAATAAACTTAGGTGTGGAGTTGAAAGGTGAAACCAAATAGTCAGATGGATTGAAAAGGGAATCTGGATTTTCTAATTTAGATAAATTTTGGCCAGTTAAAAGTTGCACTAAATAAGTTATGGGTAGAACATCCAAGCCTCCCATGCCATTCAATTGGTACAATTTTTTAGTTTTAGCGACGAAACAAACATTGTGAATAACTTTGTTGATATGGCTAAGGTAGTATTGGTTTCTAATTAGCTGCTTCTTGATCTTATCTTCACTGCTCTCACTCTTAACTTCTATATTAACTATGTAATTAGTACCAAAGCGAAGAAGATCGAACTCTTTACTTATGTGCTGTATTTTATAGCCAACATAAAAGTCATTGAAAATATTAACAAACGAAAACAGGGCGAACATTTCGTCTATCAGTAATTTTAAGCCGCCTACTTCATGGTTATTTAGACCAATTCCATAGTAATCAATAAATAAATTGTATTCACTGGTTCCCAAAGAATTATGCGCTTGAGCTAGCGATAATAAATTTATGCTTTTCATTGATAAAACTCTGCACCAAATTTTGTAATAAAAACCCACCAACTAGACTGAGATGGTCTAGGTGAGATTTGCTAGAAACTAACGCTTGTATAAGCAGCGCCCTGTCAAGGGCGTCCGGTGGAGGCCCGAAGGGCCGGAACGAACTTGATACACTTGTTAGCCATGCTTTAGTACAGATACTTGCGGCGGTATATACCGCTCTGAAGTGATATAGCTCTTGATAAAATCGTCATAGATTTCGTGGATTCCATCTTCACCCCTAGATGAAATGACTGCAAAGCGCACCCTAGAAAGCTTTTCTTTATAAATTGAAGAGCCTTTTAGTAAGTTCAAAAAAGCTAAGCGCTTAGACATCCTCATGCTGTCGAAAGATATAAATGTCTTTAGTACCATTCGACCAGAAGAATTGCTGCTGTCTAATGCCACATAGAACACACCTTGCTCTGTGACAATTCCGATATCTTTAACACCAGACATTAAAAGATCTTCCGCCAAATTTTTCGTATCTAGTCTGACTATCCCAGCCATCACGACCTTAATTAGAATTGAAAAATCAGATTTGGACCTAAAATCATTCCTCTCTAAAAATCTTTCGATGAAATGCTCGGAAATAGACAGCCCTTCAAAGAGCCCAAGATTATCCGTTTGGCTCATTGGGTTCTTTGATTCAACGAACTCCATTCTAGTCACTGCCCAGGTTTTGGTGCGTTCTCGAATATCTTTTTCATACCCGGTCTCATGTGTTACATCCAGAAGCCACATTGTTTTTCTTTTGTTTCTAATATCCAAGCCAACAATCATAGGGCCGTAAATATAAGTCATGTTTTCAAATATTAGATTTTTGCTGTTCATTTTAACGCTAGGTGGAAATACTCCAATTTTAGAGGCTTCTGATTTTTCGCGAACCTTGTGAATCCAATCATTCCAATCATTTAGGTTTAACTTAGATGCTTGCGACACCATCATGCCCCCTTCTATGGCTAACAACTTACTGGAACGCCGGCTTTATGATTGCATATCAGCGACTTCCGCATGATCACGCTCCCTGCCGCCGGGCACTAAAGAGAAAACTGATACAAGTCAGCCTGTTAACGTAAAGCACCCAAGTACCTAACGTATTCGCGTGACTTCCGCATTTTGTGAATTCAGTCGTACTGGATGAAATGCCAAGCGTCATGCATTCGCCCCCATCGTTACCCCTCAACTGGCGCGAGCGTGCGACTGTCTTGGCTATTAGCTGAATATCGATAGAGGATGCGCATGATGGCCAGCGGTCTGCCGGGATGGCGACACTCTGGTCAATTGCGGTAGGTCTTCGCGCCATCCTTGGGCTCCTGTGAACTGGCGTATTGCCATAGCTCAAAAGTAGCTCCATATCAGGGCGGGGTAAAGCGCATGTTTGTTTATGTGCTCGCGACTACCCCGTAAAGCTCGCCTGTTGCCTGATTTGCACTGCCATAGCGCAAGCTCTCCCGCGTTTTGTAGCGATTAATTAGCATTCACTACATTTATTGAATACAAAGCTGCTACATTTTTGTACACAATGTGCGACCTTTTCACGCACTTGGGCTTTGTTCGGCCTGGGTTCTGGCCCTGATTTGGGCCTGTAGCGGCCAGTTGGCCGGCGCAGCGAAGGCGGAACAGAACGTGCAAGCGCAACCTGTAGGGCTGTGAGATGCAGCTTTGCTTGGCAAATCCAACAAGACGCAAGGAACGGCCCATGGCTAACGACGACTTCAAGATTCGCGAAATCGACCCGTCGCTTTACAACGACGATCTCGCACCGCTACCGCCGAGCAAGCGCACCTGGGGCTGGTTCGAGATATTCAATGTGTGGTCCAACGATATTCAGAGCCTGTTTGGCTACACCTTGGCCGCTACGCTATTTATCTCTTACGGTCTGAGTGGTTGGGCGGTACTAAGCGGTATCGTATTGGCGGGGTGTATCGTGATGGGACTGGTGCAATTGACCGGGAAACCCAGCGTTAAGTACGGCATTCCTTTTCCAGTGATGGCGCGCTCCAGCATGGGTGTTCGCGGCGCTAACTTTCCGGCGGTGGTTCGCGGGATTGTGGCTATCTTCTGGTATGGCGTGCAGACCTATTTTGCCTCTACCGCCGTTGCCCTGCTGTTGAACGCAGTGCTGGAATCGCCGGCAGATGCGGCTACCTTTTTGGGTATGACGCTGATCGGCTGGGTGTCCTACTGCCTGGTGTGTGCCTTTCAGGTTATGTTGTTTGTGCGCGGCATGGCGTGGATCACGCGCTTTCTGAATTGGGCAGGCCCACTGGTATATGGGGTGATGATCGCGCTGATGCTGATCATCTGGTATCAAGCCGGCCCAAGTCTGTGGAACGAGCTGGGCAGCATCTTTAGTGGCAGCGGTGATTACGAGACCGGGCCGGTGGCGGCCTTCTTCGCGGTGGTGGGTACCATGGTCGCGTACTTTGCGGCGGTGGTGATTAACTACGGCGACTTTGCCCGCTTTGTAAAAGACGAGAAGCAGATGACCAAGGGCAACTTTCTGGGTTTGCCAGTCAGCCTGGCAATCTTCTCGCTGATTGCGCTGGTGATTACCGCAGGCACCGTGGTCGTGTTTGGCGAGACCTTGACCAATCCGACCGACATAATCGCGCGCGTCGATAACCTGACGCTAACCATCATCGCGGCGCTGACTTTCTTCGCTGCGACTGTGGGTATTAACCTGGTGGCCAACTTCATTCCACCGGCCTACGACATTGCCAACCTGGCGCCCTCGCGCATCAGCGCGCGTACCGGTGGCTTTATCACTGCGGCTATTGCCTTCTTTATTGGTGCGCTCTGGGTATCGTTTATCAGTCAGGTGGGCATCGCGGCTTTCGTTGACACTTTAGGTGCGATTCTGGCGCCGCTGTACGGCATCATAGTCGCGGACTACTACTTGGTGCGTAAGCAACAGCTGAATCTGCAGGATCTGTTCAGCGCCAAGGCGGGCTCAACCTACTACTTTGATGGCGGCTGGAACCGCAAGGCGATGATCTCGTTCGCCGTGGCCTCGGTGTTCTCGGTCGCCTCAGTTTGGGTGCCAGCCGTTAGCCAGCTGCACGGTTACGCCTGGTTGCTGGGCGCCTTGTTGGGTGCGGTGCTGCATTACGCGCTGATGCACAATGCGGCCGCGTTGCACAAAGCCAAGACCGCTGAAAACCAAAGTTAAGTGGTTGCTGCTGCACCTGGCCATGCAGGTTAGGTGCAGCCCTAGCAACGCGCTTGGCTTTGCAACGACCGGTTAAATGCTCCGGAACACGGCACCGATGGAGTCGAACGCCTTGCGCAGCCAAACCTTGGTGCGCTGACGTTCCATCATGCTGAGGTGCGCACCATTACTGCTCTTGACGTTAATGGCAGACCAGAAACCCAGTGACAGTTTGTCGATGCGGTGCAACGTGGCCGTATGCAGTTCCGGAATATCTACTACACCCAGCAGACGAGCCGCGCGGCCCTTGGCTAATACGGCGTCAATATCGCTAAAGTCGTTACCGCGGCCGTGGTTTTTTACCACTACGAAGGGCATGACGTTGCCGTATTTCTGCTGGAACTCTTCAAGCAGGCTGATCGAATCACGGCCGCCGTCTACCACGTACCAGAACACCGTCTTGAGCCCCAGCTCGTCGCACATTTCCAGCACGCCACTGTCTTCCAACCAGCGATCCAGAAAACGCTGGCTCTGTGACGGCAGGTCGATCAGCAGCTGCTTTTGCTCTTCGTCAGTCGCTATTTCGACGATCTGATCGATACTCTCGAAATCATCCAGCACAATGGGCTGAGTGAACTCGGGGTAATAGTGGGTGAGCGTAGCGTGGGACTGATCTGCATCAAAGCCCGCGTACAAAAGGCCGTATTCGAGAAAGTACTGCGATAACACGCGCGAAACGACGGACTTACCAACGCCGCCCTTCTCGCCACCTACGAAGTGAATGGTGCTCATGCAAATATCCTGTGCTGCGCTGAAAAGTGAGTGCAATGCGAAATATAGGCCAATAATGCGAAAAATCTGTGACGCTAATACACAGCTGATGCACCGCGCCTGATGCGAGATTACCAGCAAAACACCCTACAGCCATTGCTTACGCTTAGACCCATCCTTCAGTCACGCAGCGCCGCCCACGTCTTCTGGCCAACAATACCGTCAGCCAACAAACCCTGTGACAACTGAAAGTTCATCACTGCCAGTTCGGTTGCCGGGCCAAAGTCGCGATCAATCGCCAGGGGCACACCACTGGCAGCCAAAAGCTCCTGCAACTCTCCCACTGCATCGCCAAAAGAACCGCGACGTAACGCAGCGGTGCTGCCACCCTGGCGTTGCGAAACGCCAATGGCTTCAATGGCCGCTATCGCGGTTTTTGCCTTTTGCAAATAATTACGTCGGTCTTCAAGACCGTTGAGGCCGCCATTGACCAGCCGCGTGGCCTTAATCAGATCATCCCGATCTGCGACCGGGTTAATGTTGCGCATGGCCCAGTACTCGCAGGCGATGCGCAGCGACGTCAGCGGGTCGGCTGCCAGCTCGGGGTTGTCTTCCAACGGCAGCTCAAGGCGCCCCGACATGCTGCGATAGTTCGCCCGCCCGGTCAGCTGGATTAGCCCCCGACCCTTGTAACGTCTGCCATCACCTCGCTGGGTATTACCCAAGTCTCGCCGGCCTTCATACGCCGCGCCTGACGCAAACTCCTCAGTGGTACGAAAGCCCGCACATTCATGCGTTACCTGGCCCATGAAATGCGCAATGCGCAGCCGGGTGTTAATTTGATAATGGTTCAGAGTGGGGGCAAAAGCGGCAGAAATGTCGCCCACGATGCGCATTTGCGCCTGTGCCAACGAGCCGGAAAAACGCGGTGCTACCGCGAGAATGAAATTACCATCGACAGGAATCATGCGGCTAGCCTCGAGAGTTAGGCGTGCGGATCAGTGATCTTCAGATCACAAAACGGCACTGCTCTACTACGCCGCGGCTCAGCGCTTGACCGGTAACCAGGAAGCTACCGCCAACCCATTAATAGGAGGTAACCAAGCGCCAAAGAAAGCTTAGCTGGATTGCGCTGGCGCGCCAGTCAACTGGTACAGCCGCCCCGCAACCCGCCCACCAAAACAGCCGCCAATGGAGCCTCTTCAAAACAACACTAAAGCGCCAAGGGCAGCCCGGTCTGGACGCGCTCGCACTGTTGCAATACCCGCATAAAGTGATCAGGGTCTTTAATCAGTACGCCGCTCTGGCCACTGTGTTGGTCTGCCGCCAGTTGGCGAGACAGCCAGAAACGCAGGGCGGCGATTCGCAGCATATTCGGCCAGCAATCATGCTCCGCAGGCGTGAAGGAGCGCTTGCTGGCGTAACCGGCGAGCAACGCCTTGGCGCGGCGCGGGTCCAGGCTGGCGTCTGGATTAAGGCACCAATCATTAACCGCGATGGCAACGTCGTAAAGTGTCCAGCCGCTGGCGGCGTTATAGAAGTCGATCACACCGCTAAGATGGTGGCCATCGAACATGACGTTATCGCGGAACAGATCTGCGTGCAGCACCGCGCGCGGTAAGCCTGGATCTTCACGCTGCCATTGGGCGAGCAAGCAGAGCATCGCGTCTAACTGCTCTGCTTGAGCACCGCTACTCAGTGCGAGCTGCTGACGCGTTTCGCTAAGCATCCATTCCAGACCTCGCTCGCTGGGTCGCGCTAATGCCGTGTCGACCGTGGCATTGTGAAGCTGCGCAAGCCAACGACCCAGGGCCTCGCAATGTGCGGGGTCTGGGTGTTCAATATGCTTGCCTGGCAAGCGTGGCTGTATCAACGCCGGCTTACCGTTGAGCTGCTGCAAGCAAATCCCTTGACGGTCGGCGATAGCGTAGGGCACCGAAAGCCCCGCCTGATGCAGGCATTCCAGCAACTCGATAAAGAACGGCAAGGCCTCAACATCCCCGCGCTCAACCAACGTCAGTACATAATCGCCAGAGCTGCAGCTGACGAAGAAGTTACTGTTTTCGCTACCACCGGCAATGCCGGAAAACTCAACCAGCCGGCCCAACTCAAAACCTTGCAGGAAGGCCTCTAGCTGAGCACGACTGACTTCTGTAAATACCGACATAACTCAGCTCACCACTCAAAGATTTTCCAGGACGGGATGCGCAAGCCTTCGGGCTGATCCGAGCGCACATAGTTGCCGTCTTCATCTACCGCAACCAGATAGTAGGGCGCACCGCTCTTGGGAGTGACCTTGATAGCGTAGAGAAAGCCGTTCAAGCGGTACTCTTCAACCGTGCGGTCACCCTCTTCACGGATAGTTACATCAGGCTCGGCGGTGATGGCATCTTGCGCCATTACCGAGAAGCTGCACGCCAGCAGTAGCACGGCCAAGCCACGGCCAAATAGTCGAATCATGGTAGTCTTGTCCTATTGTTTGACGACACATCTATTCTAGCTCCATTACCTCCGGAAATGTTGACCTGACGCATGACTGACACAGCCCCCCTCGTTTTAGTCGATGGCTCCTCCTATCTTTACCGAGCCTTCCACGCACTGCCGCCCTTGATGACATCCAAAGGCCTGCCCACGGGCGCGGTCAAAGGCGTGCTCAACATGCTCAAGAGCCTGCGCAAACAGTATCCGGATAGCCCGATAGCGGTGGTGTTTGACGCCAAAGGCCCGACCTTTCGCGACACCATGTTTGAAGAATATAAATCCCATCGCCCGCCCATGCCTGACGACTTGCGCGTGCAAATCGCGCCGTTGCATGCCAGCGTCAAGGCACTGGGTTTGCCGCTGCTGTGTGTCGAGGGCGTCGAAGCCGACGACGTAATAGGCACGCTGGCCTGCGAAAGCGCTGCGAATGGTCGCGCGGTGGTGATTTCTACCGGCGATAAGGACATGGCGCAGCTGGTTGACGGTCACGTCACCCTGGTCAACACCATGACAAATACGGTAATGGACATTGAAGGTGTAAAAGAAAAGTTTGGTATTGGCCCGGAGCTGATCATCGACTATCTGGCGCTCATGGGTGACAAGGTCGATAACATTCCCGGCGTACCGGGCGTAGGCGAGAAGACGGCGCTAGGCCTGCTGACCGGGCTTGGCGGCGGGCTGGATGTGATTTACGCCAATCTCGACAAGATCGCTGAGCTGCCGATTCGCGGCGCAAAAAAACTCGCCGAGAAGCTCACCGAGCATAAAGACATGGCCTACATGTCTTACGCATTGGCGACCATCAAACTGGATGTGGAGCTGGAGATTCGCGCTGATGCCCTGATGCCCACCAAAGCTAACCGCGAAGCGCTGGCCGAGCTGTATCAAGAGCTGGAATTCAAGACCTGGCTGGTCGATCTAGAGCGTGACGCCAAGGCCGAGGCCATCAACGGTGATGCTGCCCCGGTCAGCGAGCCCGAGCAGGAAAATAACTACGAGACTATTACCGAGCAAGCCGACTTCGAGCGCTGGCTGGATAAACTCAAAGCTGCGGATCTGTTCGCCTTTGATACCGAGACCACCAGCATTCACGCGCAACTGGCAGAGCTAGTTGGCGTGTCGCTCGCAGTCAGCCCGCACGAAGCGGCTTATATACCGGTCGCCCATAGCTACATGGGCGTGCCAGATCAGTTGGACCGCAATGCGGTACTGGCTGCGCTCAAGCCCTATCTGGAAGATCCAAAAAAAGCCAAGGTCGCGCAGCACGCCAAGTACGATATCAACGTATTGGCCCACTACGACATTCATGTGCAGGGCGTGGCGTTCGACACCATGCTGGAATCCTACATACTCGACGCCACCGCTACCCGTCACGACATGGACAGCCTGGCGCTCAAGTATCTGGGCCAAGGCACCATCAAGTTTCAGGACATCGCCGGCAAAGGCGCCAAGCAACTGACCTTTGACCAGATTGCGCTGGAGCAGGCCGGGCCTTATGCGGCAGAAGATGCCGACGTGACCCTGCGCCTGCATCAAACCCTGTGGGCCAAACTACAGCCGCAGGAGCGCGTCGCCAAGGTACTGCAAGAAATCGAAATGCCGCTGATGCCGGTGCTGGCGCGTATCGAGCGCTGCGGCGCGCTGGTCGATGCCAAGCTGCTCGGTGAGCAAAGCATTGAACTGGGCACCAAAATGGTCGCCTTGGAACGCGAGGCGTTTGCACTGGCCGGACAAGAGTTCAACCTCGGCTCACCCAAACAACTGGGTGCCATTCTGTATGAGAAGCAGGGCTTGCCGGTGCTATCGAAAACCGCCAAGGGCCAGCCATCCACTGCAGAATCGGTACTTGCCGAGCTAGCGGAGCAAGGTTACGAGCTGCCACAAGTGATCATGCAGTACCGCAGCGTCAGCAAGCTGAAGAGCACGTACACCGATCGCCTGCCGGAACAGATCAACCCGCGTACGGGCCGCATCCACACCTCTTATCACCAAGCGGTAACGGCAACCGGACGTCTCTCATCGTCTGATCCAAACCTGCAGAACATTCCGATTCGCAGCGCCGAAGGCCGTCGCATTCGCCAGGCGTTTATTGCACCTAAGGGCTACAAGCTGCTGGCAGCGGACTATTCCCAGATTGAGCTACGCATCATGGCGCACCTGGCGCAGGACGTGGGTCTGCTGCACGCCTTCAAACATAACCTCGACGTGCACAAGGCCACCGCAGCTGAAGTATTCGGGGTGGAGCTCGATGAAGTCACTACCGATCAACGCCGCAGCGCCAAAGCGATTAACTTTGGTCTGATCTATGGCATGAGCGCGTTTGGCTTGGCCAAGCAGATCGACGTCGACCGCAAACAGGCGCAGGCCTATATCGACCGTTACTTCGCCCGTTACCCCGGCGTATTGGCTTATATGGAGCGCACCCGCGAACAGGCCAGCGAACAAGGCTATGTTGAGACGCTGTTTGGTCGTCGCCTCTACTTGCCAGAAATTAACGCCAAGAACCCGGCCATGCGCAAGGGCGCCGAGCGCACCGCGATCAACGCCCCGATGCAGGGCACTGCGGCCGATATCATCAAGCGCGCCATGATCAAGGTCGATCAATGGCTGACTGACAGCAAACTGGACGCCCGCGTGATCATGCAGGTACACGATGAATTGGTACTGGAAGTGCGCGAAGATCAAATCGATGCGGTCAGCAAAGGCTTGCAGGATCGCATGGGGCAAGCCGCTGAACTGGATGTGCCGCTGCTAGTGGAAGTGGGTGTGGGTAATAACTGGGATGAGGCGCACTAAGGCGCGCCTGCTGGCGGCACGCAGCGGCAAACCTGAAGCTGTCTCAGCAGGCCTCGCTTGCGCTTGCAGGTTGGCATTCAAGACGGAAACTCCAGCAGCTAAGCGACGGGGTTTTCATAACCAACCGATCTAAATGTTTTTTTGAACTTAGCTGCAACTCACTCGTCAGATATTACATGGACGGCTTAACAGCCATTCATGCTCCTTAGATGTGATTTAGTGTTGGCAGAAAACCGGGCTCTCCCTTTCCTAGCACAGCCCGGTAGTTAGCCCCGAGCCTCCCTCCCCATAGATGCTCGGGGTTTTTTTTGCCTGCGATTTACTGCCGACGATTAGTCAGCAGAATCATCGCCCCACTCGTCATCACTCAGTTCTTCCGGCTCGCCTTCATCCAGATCGTCACCTACCAGAAGCTCTTCCTCTGGCGGGAACAACCACTGATCCAAACGCGCGTAGGCTTCGTCTATGCCCTGGCGCTTGGGCGCCGAGAACAACTGCACGGTGGACAGTTCGCCGAAGGTTTTGCGCATAGTGGTCTGAATTTTCAGCAGCGCATTTTTTGCCGCGCCGAACGCCAGCTTGTCAGACTTGCTTAACAAGACATGGACAGGAATCTGACTCATTTGCGCCCAATCGAGCATCATGCAGTCAAATTCTGACAGCGGATGCCGAATATCCATCACTAGCACCACGCCAGCGAGGCTATTGCGCTGAGTGAGATAAGCATCCAAATGCTTTTTCCAATGCTCTTTTAGTTCCAAAGGCACCTTGGCATAGCCGTAACCCGGCAGATCCACCAAGCGGCGGTCTTCGTCCAGCTGAAAAAAGTTGATCAGCTGAGTACGACCCGGCGTCTTGGACGTGCGCGCCAGACGGGCGTGGGTGAGCGTATTGAGCGCGCTGGACTTACCGGCGTTGGAGCGCCCGGCAAAAGCCACTTCCAAGCCAATATCGGCCGGGCATTGCTCTACCAGGCTAGCGCTCTTGATGAAAGTAGACTGCTGGCAGAGAGATATAAGGGGAGATGTAGACGACATGGGGAACCTTTGATTCCGCCCAACGGGCTGGAAAGCTGATGACATTCACGCTTGCGGCGTGCTTAGTATATAATGCCGCGGTTGTGGGAAGCACTGAACAATTCCCTAGGCGGTCATCGTCCAGGCGATTTTTCAGTGTTACTCGCTCAGATTCGTGCACCTGCGGCAGTTCGGCCATTGCGCCGGGCGAAGGCGGCAGCTAGCATGAACGAAATAAAGGCAACCTGTGAAGAAAACGCGGTCATTAAGGCCGGACAACAGGTAAAGCCACCATTTTTCTTTTAGCCGTAATTGGATTAGCTGATGAATAAACTACTCGTTAGTCTGGTATTGACTCTGGGCTTTGCTACCTCTGCGCACGCCGTTTCAGGTGATGCCGAAGCAGGCCAAGCCAATGCAGCCGTTTGTGGAGCTTGTCACGGAGCGGATGGTAACAGCCCCGCGCCCAACTTTCCTAAGCTGGCTGGTCAAGGTGAGCGTTATTTGCTCAAACAGATGACCGATATCAAGGAAGGCCGTCGTAACGTAGTAGAGATGACCGGCATGCTTACAAACCTGAATGAGCAAGACTTGGCTGACCTTGCCGCCTATTTCTCATCGCAAACCCAAGCCATGGGCGCCGCAGACCCAACGCTGGCCGAACGTGGCGAAGCTATCTACCGTGGCGGTGATCTGGCCACTGGCCTGCCATCGTGCACCGGCTGTCACTCTCCTACCGGCAAGGGCAACCCACCTGCGGGCTTCCCGCATCTGGCTGGCCAACATGCTACCTATACCGCCAAGCAGCTGACTGACTTCCGCGAAGGCAATCGTACCAATGACGGCGACGCCGCCATCATGCAAACAGTCGCTAGCCGTCTGAGCAACAAAGACATCGCAGCGGTTGCCGCCTACATTCAAGGCCTGCGTTAATTACCCAGCCCTGCGTTACAAAAAAGGATGGCTTAGGCCATCCTTTTTTTATCCCCATTTTATGCAAAAAAAAGTCTTTGCTAGCAACATAGTGCGACAGCTTTGCATCTAGCAATCAGGGAATCTTTGCTCTACTGTCGGGTCTGAAAATCGACAATCTTTTATTAACTACCTGATTACCTGCTTTGGAGAACTACATGCGCGCGTTGTTAACCGTTGGTCTGATCTGGCTGCTCGGCAGCTTCGGCATGGTTCAGGCGGAGGATGCCCCTTATCAGGCTGGCGTGCATTACGCCGTACTGCCTACACCAGCGCCTACTCTTGATCCGAACAAAATCGAAGTGTCAGAACTCTTCTGGTATGGCTGCCCACACTGCTTCTCCTTCCAGCCGACCCTGCACGAATGGTCAAAGACACTACCTGACGACGTTAACTTCCGTCCGGTGCCTGCTATGTTTGGCGGCGAGTGGAACACCCACGCTCAGTTGTTTTACACCCTGGAAAGCCTCGGCAAGCTGGACGAAACCCACGATGCCGTATTCAACGCTATCCACAAGCAGAACAATCGCCTGAAAGACGAAGATGCAATGGTTGAGTTTCTTGAGCCCTACGGCATCAGCAAAGACGACTTTGTTAAAGCCTGGGATTCATTTGGCGTGAAGAGCAAAATGAACCAAGCAGAGCAACTAGCTCGTGCCTATCGCGCTAGCGGCGTGCCTTGCCTGATCGTGAACGGCAAGTACCGTATTGAAGGCAAGATGGCTGGCAGCTTCGAGAACATGCTGAAAATCGCCGAATATCTGGTTGAGCAGGAACGTCAGGCTCAGTAAACGGGAGCCATCGCATGCTATCGACTGGCAACATTGCGGGTTTCCGCAACACTCGCGGCTCAATGTCGTCAGCCGAGTTGCGCACCAATACCCACTGCCAACCAGCCGAGCAGTCGCTGCCAGATGTGCTGCGACTGCTCAGTTTCAACATTCAGGTAGGCAACAATACTCAGCGATATCACCACTACCTTACGCGCAGCTGGCAGCACTTATTGCCGCACGCCGGTCGTCAGGTACAGCTGGGCAAAGTCGCCCAGCTGCTCGGTGATTTCGACCTGGTGGCACTGCAGGAAGTGGACGGTGGCAGCCTGCGCTCAGGCTTCGTAAACCAGGTTGAACATCTGGCACGCGAAAGCGGCTTTCCTTACTGGTATCAGCAGCTGAATCGCAACCTCGGGCGCTTTGCACAGCACTCCAACGGGCTGCTCAGCCGTTACGCTCCCGATCTGCTGGAAGATCACAAACTGCCGGGCATACTGCCAGGCCGAGGCGCTATTCTCACCCAGTTTGGCCAGGGTGAAGAGTCGCTGCTGGTGGTCATGATGCACCTGGCGCTCAGCCCCAAGGGGCGTGCCAACCAACTGGCTTACATTCGTGAGCGGATTGCCGACCACCGTCACGTGGTGCTGATGGGCGACATGAACACCCACGCCGAAGACCTGCTGGAGAAGTCTCCGTTAAAGGGTAGCGAGCTACACACGGCCACCCTGCCCGGAACCTATCCAAGCTGGAAGCCAGCTAAAGTGTTGGATCATATTCTGATCAGTCCTAGCTTGAGCATTGAGCAAGTAGACGTGCTGCCGCTGGCCGTTTCCGACCATTTACCGGTCGCCATGCATATCCGCCTTCCGGCCACGCTATGTAGGCCAAACGGTAAGAGCTAGCCAGAAGCTCAAGTTCACCTATAATCTCTGGAAAAACCTTCTGGAGCCTCCATGTCTGACATTCACCCATTCGCGCCCGATTCTGCGTCATCAAGAGGGCCAAGCGAACAGGAAGAGCTGCTCAAGCGCGGCTTGGTGAGGGTGAGTATCGCGGCAGATGGCATCGACCCATTGCTGGATCGCCGACTGAAGGAGTTGCGTAACGCCCTGCGTAGCGATGCACCACCAAAGATGCTCAGCGCACTATTACCCGATCTGGAGCGCGCCGTACTGGCCGCCGATCAGACGCGTCAGCAGCGTAGCGACGACGTCCGGGCTCTGCTGAAGAAGCTGATCCGTCAATTGCAGGATCAGGAGCCGCCAACAGACACTGACAAGGCGCTGCGTGCCCTCAGCAAACAGTTGGATGCGCCTGAGAATCTAGCTCTGAGCATGCCCCGCCTGCTGCGAGACCTAACGCAGTTGCAAGCAGCTACCTTTAACGGCACCCCGGAAAGAGCCCCAGCCGGACTCTGGTCACGCTTGTTTAACAAGTCGAGCGAAGCAACCGACCCGCCAACCGAGATAAACGAACTGCCTGAGGCCCCGGCAGATTCACCGGCCGAGCAACCAACTGCCGAGGAACCGCCGTTTAACCTGCAGGCGCAACCCGCACAAGCTGATGCCGACATAGCCTGCGAAGCGCCAGCAAAGGTTAGCGGCAATATCAGTGGCGAAGAACAGAGCTACTCCAAAGTCGCTGCGCATATCGAATCTATCCTGCTCAACCTGCTTAGCGAAATCCAATTACTCGATCAACAGGAAGCAGAATCTCAGCGCCTGCGTGATCAGGTTGGAAAAGGCTTGAACTGGTATGAACTAACAGTCGCGCTGGAAGCACTGTCCGCGCTGGTACTGAACGCGCAGCAGAGCCGGCAGGTCGAATTTGAGCGCTACCTGAAACAGCTCAACCAGCGCCTCAGCCAGTTTCAGGGCAATCTTGAGGAGGCTCAAAACTCCTACATTGACTCGCTGGAAGAGGGCCGCTCCCTCGAAGGTGCCATACGTGGCGAAGTTGAAGTGCTCCACGAAGACGTGCGCGAAGCCGATGACCTGAATACGCTCAAGGCCAACGTCGAGGCCAAGCTGAGTGCGCTATTGAGCAAGGTCGATCAGGCCAGGGAGCTACGCGACAAGCGCGACGATCAAGTATCGGACCGACTGAAAACCATGGTTGAACGCATTCAGGTCATGGAAGTTGAGGCACAAACCTTCCGCTCGCACCTTGAAGAGCAGCGCCAGCAAGCACTCATCGACAGCCTCACCGGACTTCCCAACCGCGCAGGCCTGCAGAAGCGCATGAACGAAGAGTATGAACGCTGGCAGCGCTACGGCGGACAACTGCTGCTAGTCGTGCTGGATGTGGACCACTTCAAGTCGATCAACGACCGTTTTGGTCATTTGGCTGGCGACAAGGTGTTGCGCCTTATCTCCCTGCAAGTATCACGACGCCTGCGTAAAACCGACTACATAGGTCGCTTTGGCGGTGAAGAGTTTGTTGTGCTGATGCCCGGCACAACGCTGGACCAAGGCGCGATTGCTCTTGAAGAGCTGCGCTCAGGCATTGAAGGCAGCCCCTTCCATTTCAAAAATGAACGCGTTCCCGTCACCATCTCCATCGGCTATACCCAGTTCTGCACAGGCGACACCTTGGACAACGTGTTCGAGCGCGCGGATCAAGCCATGTACCAGGCCAAGGAGCAGGGCCGCAACCGCGTAGTGCAGGATACACACACCGCCGTCGCCTGAGCCCATCGTGTTAACCTGCGTTTTTTCGGCCGCAACAGGTATATCTCTGTGAGCTATTGGAAAGGGTTGCTGCCGGCGTTGGCGTTACTCGCTGGTTGTAGTGAACAACTGGTGATCGATGATCGCTACCGCGCCAGCGGGCAGGACAACCGCGTGCAGTACATAGTGCTGCACTACACTTCGTCCGGTTTTGAACGTTCCTTCAATGTGCTGACTCAGGGCGACGTCAGCAGCCACTATTTAATCAGTGACCACGACCCGGTGATTTACCGCCTGGTCGATGAAAACCGTCGCGCTTGGCATGCAGGTGACAGTAGCTGGCAAGGCCGGACCTGGCTCAACGCCAGTTCCATCGGCATTGAAATGGTCAACGACGGTTATGTGGATAACGCCGACTGCCGCCAATGGCAGGCCTGGGATCAACCCCAGATAGATGCTCTGATCAAACTGCTGCGCGATATTCAGCAGCGTCAGGGACTAGGACCGGAGTCCGTTGTGGGTCACAGCGATGTGGCACCGCAACGCAAAGTCGACCCGGGCCCGCTTTTTCCATGGCAGCAGCTGGTCGCTGCCGGGGTCGCCAGCGGGCCTGATGCAGAGCGTGTACGGGTAATGCAAAACTGGCTGGCTGGCCGGACTCCGCCTGTTAGTTGGTTCCAGCGAAGCCTTGCGGCTTGGGGTTATAGCGTGCCGCAGAACGGCGAGCTGGATAAGGCTACCCGCAACGTTATCGCCGCCTTTCAGATGCGCTTCCGACAAACCCATTACGACGGGCAACCGGACAGTGAGACAGCTGCACTGCTCGCTGCACTGGTGCCCGCGCAAGGAAAAGTACTGCTGAATTCACCTACGCCTCAGTGGTACACACCAATCGCGAATCCATCAGCGCAGCCGTCCGGTGCACCGCTGCCTCCTTGTACTGCTCGTCCTCCAGCAAGCTGAGAAAGGCGGCCAGCGACGGAAACTCAAACACTAGCACCTCATCCCACTGCTCGCCCTGCGGCGCAATGAGGGTGTGTAGCACGCGACTCTGCAACCTGATATGCGCGCCTACCGCCGCCATGCTGTCGGCCACCGCACGCAGATACCGGGCGTAGGCATCGCGTCCGGAGCAGGGATGAGCGTCGGTCCCGGAAGGGTATTCGCCGTGCGCGTTGAAGCGCAGCAGATTGAGCATCTGAATTGCGGCATCGGCAGGCACCTTGTCACTCAAGGTCTTAATTTGACTGGCACTGCTGTCAAGACTGGGCATGGCGCTTCCTTTACGGCAAGACTGGACTAACTGTCAGCAAAGCAGGCAAGCTCGGCCTACGCCAGCGGCGCGCGACATAAATGTCGGCATTATTGATCAGCATCACAGGACACCCGCACTACATGCTCAATTGGATCTGGCTTGGATTCTTCCTCAGCGCCTTCGCCGCCGCCCTCTGGCAATGGCTGGGAATGGGTGACGCCGAGGTGTTCAGCCGGCTGGTCAGCGCCTTGTTCGAGATGGCCCGGCTGAGCGTTGAGATCACGCTGGTGCTGGTGGGCACCATGACGCTTTGGCTGGGTTTTCTGAACATCGCCGAGAAAGCCGGGCTGATTAACCTGATGGCACGTTTACTTGATCCGCTGTTTCGCCGGCTGATGCCCGAAGTACCCAGCGGCCATCCGGCGCTCGGGCATATCACCATGAATTTTGCCGCCAACGTGCTAGGGCTGGACAACGCCGCCACGCCCATCGGCATCAAGGCGATGCATTCGCTGCAGACCTTGAACCCGAGCAAGGATACCGCCAGCAACGCGCAGATCCTGTTCATGGTGCTCAACACCTCCTCGCTCACGCTTCTGCCGGTGACGGTATTTATGTATCGCGCGCAACAAGGCGCCAGCGATCCTACTGAGGTCTTCCTGCCTATCCTGCTAGCCACTACCGCTTCCAGCCTGGTGGGCTTGCTCAGCGTTGCGTTGATGCAACGCTTGAAGCTTTGGGACCCGGTAGTGCTGGGGTATCTGGCTGGCGGTGCGGCGCTGCTTGGCCTGCTCTTGACCGCTCTCGCGGGGCTATCCGCCGAGGCGTTAGCAGCCACTTCGACGCTGGTGGGTAATCTGACCCTGTTCGGCATCATCATCACCTTTTTGCTAGTGGCTGCTCTGCGCAAAGTGAACGTTTACGACAGCTTTATTGAAGGCGCCAAGCAGGGCTTCGAAGTCACCATTTCGCTACTGCCGTTTCTCGTCGCCATGCTGGTGGCAGTTGGCGTGCTGCGCGCCAGCGGTGTGCTGGATGCCGGGCTGGACGGCATCCGCTGGCTGGCCGAGACCTTTGGTTGGGATACCCGCTTTGTCGATGCGCTACCCACTGCCTTTATCAAACCGCTATCTGGCAGCGGCTCGCGGGCAATGATGATCGAAACCATGAACACCTTCGGCGTGGACAGTTTTCCGGCGAAAATGGCCGCCACCTTCCAGGCCAGTACCGAGACCACCTTCTATGTGTTGGCTGTGTACTTCGGCGCCATCGGCATCAGTCGTGTACGCCACGCGCTGGGCTGCGCGCTGCTGGCCGACTTGGCAGGCATGTTGACCGCGATTGGGGTTTGCTACTGGTTTTTCGGCTGAGGTCGGAGCCAGCGTAGCGGCATCATCTGCTAAGCTGGCCGCATCTACCGATGGAAGGACCGCATGCCCGCTCCGCGTTTTGAACAACTACACCGCCAGCCCGGCCCCCTGTTTGTCGCCCTCGGCGGTGCCGGGATGTTTGGCGCCAACTTCTATCTCTATGGCTCCGCTGGCGAATGGATTGCGATTGATTGTGGCTTTGCGCTGAACGCTACACCCAGCGGGCGCAACGCCGTGTCAGTTCCTAGTCTGTCGGCGCTCGAACGCCATGACATCAAGCTCTCCGCGATCCTTATCACCCACGGCCACGAAGACCACATTGGCGCGATTCCGCATATCTGGCGCGCCATGGATTGCCCCATTTACGCCAGCCCCTTTGCCGCACGGCTGATTCGCGCCAAGCTCGATCCCGGCCTCACCTGGCCGCGCATCCATGAGATACAACCCCTGGAGCCGATTGGCATCGGTGCCTTTCAGGCCGAATGGATTCCTGTCACACACTCCATCCCTGAATCCCACGCCATCATGCTCGAGGTTGCCGGTAAGCGGCTCTACCACAGCGGTGACTGGAAACTCGACCCAGAGCCCCTGGTCGGTGGTTTAACCGCGCAGGGTCGCTTGCAGGTGCTTGGCCGGCAGGGTGTAGACGTCATCATCGGCGACTCAACCAATGCGCCAGTGGTTGGCGCCAGCCGCTCGGAAGCCGCAGTACAAAATGGTCTGCAGGATGCCATTCGCCCGTGTCGCGAGCGGGTGATTGTCACGTGTTTTGCCAGCAACCTCGCGCGCTTGCACAGCCTGGCCGAGATCGCTTTTGATTGCGGACGCTACGCTGCACTGCTTGGCCGCAGCCTGGTGAACATGCACGGCTTTGGTCGCGCCCAAGGCTACCTGAACAGCCGCCCCGGTTTTATTGGCCCTTGGGAATTGGGCCATCTGCCACGTGAGCAACAAATGTGGATCTGTACCGGCAGCCAAGGCGAGCCCGCCGCTGCGCTGGGTAGACTGGCCAGCGGCAATCACCCACAACTGAGCCTGGAGCCCGGCGACACTGTGGTGTTCTCCTCGCGCCTGATTCCCGGCAACGAAGAGGCGCTCGCGCGCATCAAACAGGGACTGAAAGAACAGGGCGTTGCCATCATCGACGACGACATGGCGCCGATCCACGCCTCTGGCCATCCACCGCAAGAAGACCTGCGCGAGCTTTATGGCTGGTTGAAAGCGCGTTACCTACTGCCGGTACACGGTGAGCTATATCATCAGAAGGCGCACATGCAATTTGGCCGCAGCCTTGGTCTTGGCGGGCTAGTGCCGAATAACGGCGACCTGATCGACCTGAGTGCCCAGCCCTGCAAAGTAGCCGAGCTACCCCACGGGCTGGTCGAGCTGGAGCAGCGCTAAGACCCGCTCCCGCTCTCTTGCTCAAAGCTTACCAAGGCTCGTGAAACGGCCGTACTTCTGCCAGAAAAGACCAGGCATCACGCGCCTGATGCGCCAAATGGAACACCTCATCGGCTATCGACTTGGGATGAATAAAGAAATCATCCGGCGCGTCCGGCAGGCGCTCGCGTTGCCAGGGCACATCAATCACCGCATCGATTATCAAATAGGCGACATGCACGCCCTTGGGGCCTAGGTCCCGCGCCATGGATTCGGCCAGAATCCGCTGCGCCGCTTTGCTCGGCGCGAAACCGGCGAAGTGTGCTTTACCGCGCTGCGCCGAGGTATTGCCGGTCACGATCAACGCCCCTTCACCTGCGGCCACCATCGCCGGCGTGGTCAGGCGCGCCAGGTTCAGCAGCGCCATGGTGTTGATCTCAAAGTTCTGACGCAGCACTTCAGGGTCAATATCCATAAAGCTGCCGAACGCGCCGCCCACTGCGTTATGCACCACCACGTTGGGCGCGCCTACTTGAGCAACGATAGCTTCCAGCGCCTTTACATCAGTCACATCACACGGCAGTGCGATGGCGTCCGGAATTTCTGCCGCCAGCGCTGCCAGACGATCAGCATCACGCGCCAGCATGGCCACCCGATAACCCCCTTCGGCGAAACGACGCACCACGAAAGCACCCGTTCCAGGGCCAACGCCGGTTACCAGCGCGAGCGGTTTGGATTGGTTTTGCATGAGGTCTACTCCGCTTGCAGCGCGAGTTCTTCGCGCAAAAAGTCCATACGGTCATTGCCGAAGAACATCTGCTCCCCGACAAACATGGTGGGGGAACCGAAGATACCCCGCGTGGCTGCTTCGTTAGTGCTGCTCTCAAGCGCGGCCACCACCGCAGGATCATCCATACGCTCGCCAATCGCGTCGGCATCGACACCCGCAGCGGCGATCACCGCCATAATGTCTTGCTTGTTGGTCAGCGGCTTGGCTTCCCCCCAACAGGCGAGGTACAAGGCGCTGGTTATAGTCGCAGCGTCCTTGGCTGAGCTGCCAGCCAGTACCGCACGCAAACAGGCCTCACCGTCGTTTGCCTTCATGTCAGACGGATTCAGCGGTACGCCGTAGCGCTTTGCCCAGCGGCCCAGATCAACCCGCGCGTACTTGGCTTTAACGCCACAGATCAGGGTGGTGGGCACGTTGCCGACCTGCTCCATGACCTGCAACACCACCATCGGCTTCAAAATGATCTCGACATCCATGTTCGAGAGTTGGCTGTACGCCATATAGCTGTAGGGACTACGAAAATCAAAGAAGAACTCAACTGTGTGCTGCATTCGTCAGTACCTTTTCAGGGTTGCACGCCCGGTCTCAACGGCCTTGGACGTTTGTTGCGGGAAGGGGGTTAGTGAGTTTTTTTGCGTCAGCCGTTTGCAAGCCGCTGAACCAACTGCGTCGCCAAACAGCCAAGGCAATCAGCAGGCCGTATACCAGCATGGCCAACGCCAGCGCGTAGAAAACCGCGTTGATTGAATCGCTCAGATAAAGCACCAGCCAGCCACCGCCCAACGCAATACCCAGCCGAATGAAACCGGCAATCAGCGGCCAGCGCAGACGCCCTGCGCCCTGCGAGGCGAAATACAGCGCCAACCCCAGCCCGAAGAACCCGTACGTTGGCCCAACAATGCGCAGATAGCTCGAACCGGTAGCCAGCGCAATCGGATCCGCGGTGAACAGGCGCAGCCAGTGCTCGGGCCAGATGGCGGCGCTCAAGCCAATGGCTTCGGTGGCGATAAACGCGACCAGGCCGCCCATAAGGCCTATCTGCAATGCACGCTCGCGCTGCCCGGCGCCCAGATTGGTACCCACCAACACCACCAGCGGCGCACCTATACCGAAAGCCAGCGGCACCAACAGGTACTCAAGACGTACGCCGGTGCCAAATCCCGCCACCGCCTGCATACCCGCACCAAAAGCGACCAACGCGGTGGCTCCGGCGATGATGATATTGGTCAGTAAAGTAGTCACAGATGAGAGAAAGCCCACACGCAGAATGTCCCGCATGTAGCGCCAGCCAAGGGCGGTACGCGTTAGCCTGACCACGCTCCGACCGGAAAGAATGAACCACAGCATCGCCGCCGCGCCACCCACAAAAAACATCACCATGGCCACGCCGCCGCCAGCAATACCAAGGCCAGGCAGCGGGCCAAAGCCAAAAATCAGCAACGGAGACAAAGGAATGAGCACAACCACACCAGCGCAGGTAACCAGCGCGGGAAACAGCATATTGCCGGTGCCGCGAATCACGCTGGCCAGCGCGTTCATGGCCCAAAGCGCGATATTGCCGGCGAAGACAATGTTGGAATATTGCAAGGCGGCGTCCAGTTCCGGCCCTTCTCCGCCCATCAATCGATACAGCGGTGCACCAAAAAGCAGAAACAACAGCGAGAAAACCAGCCCGATGCTGCAGTTGATCACCAGCGCATGCAGCACCAGCGCGTTGGCGTCGGCACGCCTGCCAGCCCCCAAAGTACGCGCCACCGCAGATGAAATACCGCCTCCCATGGCTCCAGCCGACATCATTTGCATCAGCATTACGCCGGGAAATACCAAGGCCATACCGGCCAGTGCATCCGTGCCCAGCTTGGCCACCCACCAGGTCTCGATCAGCCCCGTGGATGCCTGCGTGCACATAATCAGCACATTCGGCCAAGCGAGCATAAGCAACAACGGCAGTACGGGCGCCTGCAGCAAGCGCGTGGTACGGGTATCGGTTTCGCTCAGCGACGCGGTATTCGACTTCATGCTGGATTACTCGAAAGGTGATTAGCCATATTAGATGTCAATCGACATATAAAGCAAACGCCTTAATGATTACTGTGCGAAATCAGTCTACAAACCATTGTTCCGTTTTAACTCGAAACTGCTTACCCAAGGCCGGCGCGAGCAAGAATCTGGCTAGGAAAAAGAGACGTACCTTGGAGTAAATGCGGATGCATATTACGGAATCAAAAAAGGGCAGCCCTGCGCTAGCGGCTGCCCTTTTTCGACGACCGTTTCGGGCTGCTAAAACAGCTCTTTGGTCTGTTCCCACAACATGCCCATCGCCAGCAGCGGTGCACGGAACCGCTGCCCGCCGGGGAACGCCATGTGCGGCACCTTGGCAAACAGATCAAACCCGCTACTGGCCTGACCGCTGATAGCCTCGGCAAGCAACCTGGCAGACAAGTGTGTGGCGTTTACGCCATGGCCGGAATAGGCCTGCGCGTAAAATACATTGGGTTGATCCGGCAGCTTGCCAATCTGCGGCAGGCGGTTAGCGCCGATGCCGATCATGCCGCCCCACTGATAGTCGATCTTTACGCCAGCCAGCTGCGGGAACACCTTCAGCATTTTGGGCTGCATATAGGCGGCAATATCTGCCGGATCACGGCCCGAGTAATGACAGGCGCCGCCAAACAGCAGCCGGTGGTCGGCAGAAAGCCGATAGTAATCCAGCGCCACCCGTTGATCGCAGAGCGCCATATTTTGCGGAATCAACGCACGTGCCCGCTCTTCACCCAGCGGTTCGGTGGCGATCACATAGCTGCCTGCCGGGATTACGCTGCCACTCAATTTGGGATTCAGGCGACCCAGATACGCATTGCAGCCGATCACCAGTTGCTTGGCTTTAACCTTGCCGGTTGAGGTGTGCACAGTGAGGTTGGGGCCGTAATCAATCTGCGTTACCGCTGAATGCTCGAACAGGCGTGCACCCAGTTGCTGCGCGGCGGCGGCTTCACCCAGCGCTAGATTCAGCGGATGCAGATGACCTGAACCCATGTCAGTCATACCGCCGATATAGCGATCGGAGTTGACTACCGTATGCAGCTGATCGCGTTCAATCATGCGCATTTCGTGGCTGTAACCGAGCGATTCCAGATCTGCTTTGTCAGCCAGAAAGCTTTCCATATGCGCCGGCTTATTCGCCAGATCGCAGTAGCCCATGGTCAGGTCGCAATCGATACCGAATTCGGTAACACGCCGTTTGACGATATCCACGGCTTCGATGCCCATCAGCTTGAGATTACGTACGCCTTCTGCGCCAATCTGCTTCTCAAACTGATCCACATCATGACCAACACCGCGAATGATCTGCCCGCCGTTGCGGCCGCTAGCGCCCCAGCCAATTTGATGCGCTTCCAACAACACCACCGACATACCTTTCTGCGCCAGTTCTATTGCGGTATTGAGCCCAGTAAAGCCGCCGCCGATGATGCACACATCGGCCTGTTCTTCACCTTGCAGGACCGGCAGGGATAGCTGACGATTGGCGCTGGCCGCGTAATAAGAAGGAGCATGCTCATGGGTATGCGTGGCGCTGGCTGACATGGGATATCCGTTTGAAATAGGCGCATTAGTGTCAATAAAAATTTACAGCAGCATAAACACTAAACTTCGGCAGAACAACGCCAGGCGTCAATCCGGCTCCGGGATCGGAATGGCGAGCGTCTCTTTTAATTCTTCCATCACAATATAGCTCTTGGATTCCCGCACCCCCGGCAACCGTAAAAGAATGTCGCCGAGCAGCTTGCGATATGACGCCATCTCGGAAATGCGCGCCTTGATCAGATAATCGAAGTCTCCGGATACCAAATGGCACTCCAATACGTGCGGCAACTTGGTGGCGGCACGGCGAAAATCGTCAAAGATGTCGGCCGATTTGGAATACAGACTGATCTCGACGAACACCAGCAAATTGGCCTGCAGTTTTTGTGGGTTCAAACGCGCGCCGTAGCTGAGGATAAATTTCTCCCGCTCCAGCCGCTTTACTCGCTCCATGCAAGGCGTAGTAGAGAGGCCGACCCTGTCTCCCAGTTCGACATAGGACATGCGCCCTTCATCCTGCAGCAATTGCAGAATGTGGCGATCAATCTTGTCCAGCTCGCGGCTGGAGGCTTTTTTGGTTTTCATAAAAAACCTCTGAATATTTAATATCGAGAAGAATCTTTCGTCATTAAATACAAAATAAACGAAAAATTAGACCAGATCACTTGCCATAGAATAGTGATATCGCCCATAGGGCAATATTCTACTTCTGTGGAGCAGTGCCATGCAGGTTCTTATTCTTGGTAGCGGCGTCATCGGCATCACCAGCGCCTGGTATCTAGCCAAGGCTGGACATCAAGTGACCGTGGTCGATCGCCAAAGCGGCCCAGCGCTGGAAACCAGCTTCGGCAACGCGGGCATGATCTCCCCAGGCTACTCTGCGCCTTGGGCTGCACCCGGCGTGCCGTTCAAAGCGGTCAAATGGATGATAGCCAAGCACGCACCGCTGGCTATCAAACCTACGACCGATCCACTGCAATATCGCTGGATGGTGCAAATGCTCCGTAACTGCACTGCAGCCCGTTACGCGGTCAACAAGGAGCGCATGATGCGCCTGGCCGAGTACAGCCGCGACTGCCTGATGGCACTGCGCACCGACAGCGGCGTGGATTATGAGCACCGCGAGCTTGGTACCTTGCAACTGTTTCGCACTCAACAGCAGATGGACGCTGCCGCGAAAGATATCGCTGTATTGGAACGTTGCGGCGTGCCCTATGAGCTGCTCGACCGGGCAGGCTGCGTTGCCGCCGAACCGGGCCTGGCACCGAGCGCGCACAAGATTGTTGGCGGTCTGCGACTGCCCAATGACGAAACTGGCGACTGTCATCTGTTCACCACCCGCTTGGCCGACAAGGCTGCCGAGTTGGGCGTGCAGTTCCGCTTCAATTGCGAGATCGACGAGTTGCTCAGTGATGGCGCCCAAATCACCGGCGTAAAGCTGGCCAACGGCGAAACCCTGCAAGCCGACCGCTACGTGCTGGCGCTCGGTAGCTTCTCACCCAAGCTCGCCCGACCGCTGGGTATGGAGCTGCCGATCTATCCGATCAAGGGCTATTCGCTAACCCTGCCAGTAACCAACGATGCGATGGCACCGGTTTCGACCATCATGGACGAGACCTATAAGGTCGCCATGACGCGCTTTGCCGATCGTATCCGCGTGGGCGGCATGGCTGAACTGACAGGCTTTGACAATAGCCTTAGTGAGAAGCGTCGCGCCACCCTGGAGATGGTCGTTTCCGACCTGTTCCCGAAGGCAGGTGCGGTTAGCGAGGCAACGTTCTGGACCGGCTTCCGCCCCAATACACCGGATGGCACGCCCATTATTGGCGCCAGCAAGTTACGCAATTTGTATTTTAATACCGGTCACGGCACGCTGGGCTGGACTATGTCCTGCGGTTCCAGCCAACTGCTGGCAGACCTGATTGATGGCAAAAAAACCGCCATCGACGCCGGCGACTACAATCTCAACCGTTACGATCAACACAAGGAATCCGCGCACCATGGCCATCCAGCGACTGCTCACTAATGAGCGCATGAGTCAGATTGTGATTCATCAAAATACCGTCTACCTGTCAGGTCAAGTGGCCGCTGATGAGGATCTGGATAAGGACGCGGCAACGCAGACGCGCAGTACTCTTAACGAAATCGAAACGCTGCTGGCCCAAGCGGGCAGCGATAAGACGCGGATCCTCTCGGTCACTATCTATCTGAAAGACATCGATGCGGATTTCGCCGCCATGAACAGCGTGTGGGATCAGTGGTTACCCGCTGGCACCGCACCGGCACGCGCGACCGTGGAAGCCAAGCTGTGCGAGCCCGAGATTCTGGTCGAGATGTCAGTGGTCGCTGCAATTTAAACCTACCCCCTCATCAGTCGCGCATTCCCGCCAAGGAACCGCGTCTGATAATCTTGGGACGTGCTGAGCAATTCCACAGACTCTCTGCACGCTTGAGCGCTCGGCCTTCAGGCCAGAGGTTGCGGAATTGTTCAGCACGTCCCTTAGCTTAGCGGGGCATTCAGCCCGCATTTTTTCAAGACCCTATTCATGCGCCCAGCCCACGCCCTGATTGACCTCAACGCTTTGCGCCAGAACTATTTTCTGGCTAAATCCCTGTCCGGCCAGCGCGCGTTGGCGGTGATCAAGGCCAACGCCTATGGGCATGGCGCGGTGCAATGCGCCGAAGCGTTGGCAGACATAGCCGATGGTTTTGCCGTCGCTTGTATAGAAGAAGCGCTGGAGCTGCGCGCCGCTGGCGTCAGCAAGCCGATTTTGCTGCTGGAAGGCTGGTTTGAAGCCGATGAGTTGCCGCTACTGGCGGAGCACAACCTCTGGGCCGTACTGCATCATGCGGAACAATTAAATCAGCTGGAGCAGACCGAACTAGCCGCGCCGCTGCACATCTGGCTCAAGTTGGATACCGGCATGCATCGCGTCGGCTTTAGCCCCACCGAGTACGCCGATACGTGGCGCAGGCTGGAGCGCAACAACAAGGTCGCCAGCTTGACCAAGATGACTCACTTCGCCCGAGCGGACGAGCCCGATACGGGCCGCACGGAAGAGCAACTCGCCGTATTTGCCCAGGCGACTGAAGGGCTCAATGGCCCCGCTAGCCTATGCAACTCGCCGGGCATATTGGCCTGGCCTAGCGCCCACGGTGATTGGCTGCGCCCCGGCATCATGCTGTACGGCGCCACACCCTTCAGCTTCGTTCAACCACAGGCTGAGCAGCTGCAGCCGGTGATGCAGTTGGAATCGAAGATCATCGCGGTACGCGAATTGCCGGCTGGCGAGCCAGTTGGCTACGGCTCGCGCTTTATCACCCAGCGCCCCACCCGCGTCGGCGTGGTCGCCATGGGCTATGCCGATGGTTATCCGCGTCACGCCAAAGATGGCACCCCGGTACTGGTCGACGGTCAGCGCAGCCAATTGATTGGCCGCGTCTCCATGGACATGCTCACGGTTGATTTGAGCGACCTGCCCAGCAGCGGTATGGACAGTACAATCCGGCTCTGGGGCACAGGCCTCAACGCCAGTGAAGTCGCAGCCTGGGCAGACAGCATTCCCTATCAGCTGTTCTGCAACCTGAACCGCGTACCGCGCCGATATCTAGGCTAAGCGACACAACGCACAGAGCGGACTGTTCATTCCGTGATCTGTTGAAAATTCTGAACGCCCGTGCAATGATTCGCCTCATTGTGCACACCTGCCTGTGTAACCTGTCTGACTATTCCCTGGAGGAATCTGCCTTTGGACGTTGGTGCTCGCCTAAAAACCATCCGTAAGCTCAAGGCTTTATCACAACGAGAACTGGCCAAAAGAGCCGGCGTTACCAACAGCACCATCTCGATGATCGAGAAAAACAGCGTCAGCCCCTCGGTCAGCTCGCTGAAGAAAGTGCTCTCCGGCATTCCGATTTCACTGGTCGATTTCTTTTCGTTGGAAGTAGAGGAAGACGCCCAACGTAAAGTGATCTACCGCGCTGACGAACTGCTGGATATCGGCACCAGTGGCGTAACAATGAAGCTAGTCGGCAAGGGCCACCCCAACCGCGCTTTTTCCTTCCTGAATGAAACTTACCCACCCGGCACTGATACCGGTCCGGATATGCTCAACCATGAAGGCGAAGAAGCCGGCACCGTAGTCAAAGGTCAGCTGGAAGTCACCGTGGGCAACGAGGTTTACATTCTGGCCAGCGGCGACAGCTATTACTTCGACAGCAACCAGCCACACCGTTTCCGCAATCCGTCCGACAAAGAAGACTGCCTGCTGATCAGCGCCACCACCCCAGCTAATTTCTGAGGCGGCGGCGCAACTTCAGCGTCGCGCCAGCGCCGGGCTTTCTTCTGCCGGCGCTCCCGCTATGGCCTGATAAACCGACACCATAGCCACCGCCGATTCAATGCGGCTTTGCACCAGATCACTGCGCACCGCCGTTAACGCCTGCTCGGCATCGAGCACCTCAAAATACTCAATGTAACCCTGCTCATAGCGCAGGCGCGCTTGCTCAACAGCCTGCTCGGCAGCCTCACTGGCGCTTTGCAGCCAACCGCTACGCCGCTGTGACTGGCGCACATTAACCAGCCCATTTTCGGTTTCTTCCAGTGCGCTTAATACCGCCTGCTGATATTGCGCCAAACCTTCCGCACCGCGTGCATCTGCGGCAGCAATACGCGCACGCACACCTTCAACGTCCAGAAAGGTCCAATCAATACCCAGCGTGACGCTGCGTGACTCTGCGCCCGCACTGAACAGGTCGCTGCCGTTGCCAGCAACGGAGCCCAACAAACCGCCCAGGGTAAACCGTGGGAACAGATCGGCAGTCGCCACCCCGATGCGCGCAGTGGCGGCAGCCAGTCGGCGCTCTGCTGCCTGAATATCCGGACGACGACGCAGCACATCAGCGGGCGTACCCACGGGTATTTCAGCGACTACCGACGGCATTGGCTTAGCCTCACTCAACAGCGCATTCAACGCCGCCGGTGGCTGCCCGGTAAGTACCGCCAAACGGTGCATGCTCAACTGCAGGGCGGCCTTGCGCTGCGGCACCAGGGCGCGCAATGAATCCAGTTCAGCCTGTGCTCGCAACTGATCGAATTGGGTGCCGCGCCCGGCCTCAAGCCGCGCGCTAACGATGTCCAGCGATTCTTGCTGCAAAGCCACGTTCTGCTCAGCGACTGCCAGCAATTGTTGCTGGCCTCGTAACGAGAAGTAGCTACTCGCCAGTTGCCCGGTTAGTGCCACCTGCAACGCCTGAAAATCCGCAGCGGAGGCCTGTAGCTCTGCCTCGCTAGCTTCCACTCCGCGTGCCAGCCGACCGTACAGATCAAGCTCCCAGCTGGCGACCAGCCCAGCGGAATACTGCTCAACCCGCTCCTGGCCTGGCGTAATGCGTTCGACCTCAGCCAGGTGCTGTTTTGATGCGCCACCCTCAGCGCGCAAGCTAGGCCAGCGATCCCTGCGGGCACCGCGCAACAGTGCCTCAGAACCCTGATAACGCGCTAACAAAGTTTGCAGATCGAGGTTTCCAGACAGAGTCCGCTCAACCAATCGCTCCAATACCGGATCATTGAAGCCAGCCCAAAAGCGCTGCTCGGCTGCCTCATCAAAGCGGCTATTGGCGGCTTGGCTGAAGCTATCTACTTGCACTGGTTGCGGAGCCTTATAGTCCGGCCCTACCGCGCAGGCGGTCACCAGCAGACTCAGCGCAAAGGGTGCTAGCTTATGCAGTGGCCTAAACATGGGAATTCTCCTCTTGCTGCGCCGCATTGCTCGGTTGTGGCGCCAGCGATTTACCTGACAGCTTGCGCAGGGATACATAGAAGACTGGCGTGAGCAGCAAGCCGAACAAGGTCACCCCGAGCATCCCGGTAAATACCGTAATCCCCATGGCGTTGCGTACTTCACTGCCCGCACCTGTGGCCAACACCAGGGGCACTACGCCGGCAATGAAAGCCACCGAGGTCATTATGATCGGACGCAACCGCAGGCGACTCGATTCCAATGCTGCTTTCACGGTGTCCATGCCATCCATTTCCAACTCGCGGGCAAACTCGACAATCAGGATCGCGTTCTTGCAGGCCAAGCCCATCAACACCACTAAACCTACCTGCACGAAGACGTTGTTATCGCCGCCGCTGAGCCAAACGCCAAACAGGGCAGCAAGCAAACACATTGGCACGATCAGGATTACCGCCAGCGGCATTACCCAACTTTCATAGAGGGCAGCCAGCACCAAAAATACCAACAGCAGCGCTAGCGGAAACACCACCATCGCGGCGTTGCCCTGAGTGATCTGCTGAAAGCTGAGATCGGTCCATTCCACACTCATACCTGCCGGCAAGGTCTGCCCGGCTACTTTGGCAACCGTCGCCAGGGTTTCACCGGACGACAGCATGCTCGGATCGGACTGGCCGATCAGGTCCGACGCGGGGTAACCGTTGTAACGGATCACCGGGTCCGGGCCGAAGCTCGGTTTCAGGCTGACCATGGTATTCAGCGGCACCATGTCACCGCTGGCGTTACGCGTGTAAAGGTGGTCGATGTCGCTGGCTTCATCACGGAACTGTGAATCCGCCTGCGCTTTGACCTGATAAGTGCGGCCGAACAGGTTGAAGTCGTTGATGTACTGCGAGCCAAAGTACATTTGTAACGTGCCGAACAGATCATCCAGCCGCACGCCTTGCGCCTTGGCCTGCAGGCGATCTACCTCGGCATCCAGCTGCGGCACATTGGCCTGATAAGACGTGATCGGAAAGCCCAGCCCCGGTGTTTGACTCAGCGCCATGGCCAGGCTGTCGGTAGATTGCTGCAGCGCGCCATAACCCGCGCCACTGCGATCCTGAATGTACAGCGAGTAACCGGAGCCAGCACCCAAGCCGAAAACCGGCGGCGGCATAAAGGTAATCGCAAAGCCTTCATTGATACCGCCCAGCTTGCCGTTCAGCTCATCGGCAATTTCCTGCGCGGTACGATCACGAATAGCAAAGTCGTCGAACAACACAAACACTGTGGCAATATTCGGGGTATTGGTGCCCTGTAGCGCATTGAAGCCAACAAAGGCGGCGGCGTTCGCCACCCCTTCGGTGTTCAGCGCCAGTTCACTAACCTGCCGCGCAACGGCTTCGGTGCGGTCCAGGGTCGAGCCTTCGGGCAGGCGGATGCTACCAATCAGATAGGTCTTATCCTGAGTGGGAATAAAGCCGCCCGGCACCTTGTTGAACATGAACGCGGTGCCCGCCAACAACACCAGATAGACGCCCAGTACCAAACCACGACGACTAAAACTGCGACCCACAAACCGCTCATAACGCAACGCATTGCGCTGAAAGAACCGATTGAACGGGCGGAACAGCCAGCCAAAACCACGATCCAGCAACCGAGCTGGAAGGTCTGGCGCAGCGCCATGCGGCTTAAGTAGCGTGGCAGCCAACGCAGGCGACAGAGTCAGCGAGTTGATCGCAGAGATCACGGTAGTAATCGCGATGGTGACCGCGAACTGCCGATAGAACTGGCCAGTAATGCCATCCAGAAACGCCATTGGTACGAAGACCGCACAGAGCACCAGACTGATCGCAATGATCGGCCCGCTCACTTCGCGCATCGCCTGATGGGCCGCCGCCAAGGGCGCCAATCCCGCCTCGATGTTGCGCTCGACGTTCTCCACCACCACGATGGCGTCATCCACCACGATGCCAATCGCCAATACCATGGCGAACAACGTCAGGGTATTGATAGAAAAGCCCAGCAGCAGCAAGACCGCAAAGCTGCCGACAATCGATACTGGTACCGCCAGCAATGGAATCAGTGAGGCGCGCCAGGTCTGCAGGAACAGAATCACCACCAGCACCACCAGTGCCACCGCTTCCAGCAGGGTAGTGATCACCGAGCTGATGGATGTACTAACAAACACCGTGGGGTCGTAGGCGACCTCCCACTTCAAGCCTTTCGGGAAGCTGTCATCCAGCTCATCCATTTTGGCGCGAACCGCTGCCGACACATCCAGTGCGTTAGAGCCCGGCGCCTGAAAGATGGGTAATGCCACCGCCTGACGCCCATTAAGCAGCGCTCGCAGGGAATCCTCTTGAGCCGCTAGCTCAATGCGCGCGACATCACTCAGCCGGGTAATCTGACCGTTACTGCCTGTCTTCAATACGATATCGCCGAAGGCTTCTTTGCTATCCAGCCGCCCTTTGGCATTAATCGAAATCAGCAGGTCTGAGCCGTTTGGCATCGGCGGCGCGCCAATCTGCCCAGCCGAAACCTGCACGTTTTGCTCTTGCACCGCGGCAGTAATGTCGCCGGCGGTTACCCCCAGCGCGGCAGCACGCTGTGGGTCAATCCACAAACGCATGGCGTAGTCGCCCGAGCCGAACAGCCCGGCCTGACCTACGCCGGGAATCCGCGCGAGTTCATCACGAATATGCAGCACCGCATAATTGCGAATATAGGTCGCATCCAGGCTGTCATCCGGCGAAATAAGGTGCACCGCCATCATCAGGTTGGGCGACTGCTTCTGGGTGGTTACACCGAGGCGGCGCACATCCTCAGGCAAGCGCGGCAACGCCTGGGATACCCGGTTCTGCACCTGCACCTGCGCCTGATCCGGATCAGTACCCAGAGCAAAGGTCACGGTTAGCGCCAGACTGCCGTCGCTACCGGCCACCGACTTCATGTAGATCATGTCTTCCACGCCATTGATGGCTTCTTCCAATGGTGTGGCGACGGTTTCGGAAATAGTTTTGGGGTTGGCACCGGGGTAACTGGCGCTGATTAGCACGCTGGGCGGCACCACCTCGGGATATTCACTGACCGGCAACAGCGGAATGCTGATCAGGCCTACAGCAAAAATAATGATCGACAGTACCGAAGCAAAAATCGGTCTATCGATAAAGAAACGTGAAATATTCACGGCAAGACTCTCCCTGCGGCGCGCTCAACTGAGCGCGCCCCTGGCAATAATGATTGGGTTATAGGTTGGGTAAGGCCGACGGCTAGAAGCTGTTCTGCGCCACCGCGATCTGTCGATCCGCACTGGCCATCGCCACTAGCTGCGGTACTACTTGCATGCCGGGAAAGAGGATCTTCTGCAGCCCGTTGACGACCAAACGCTCGCCACCGCTCAATCCTTTGTTGATAACCAGCAAACCATCGACCCGGCGGCCAGTTTCCACAAAGTGTCGAGTAGCGTGGTTCTGCTCATCCAGCAGGTACACATAGCGGCGATCCTGGTCTGTAAGCACGGCTTTTTGGTCAATCAGAATCGCTTTGCTAGCCGCCGCTACCGGCATCTGCACCCGCGCAAACTGACCGGGACGCAGACTACCTTGTGGGTTGGCGATCACTGCGCGGTACTGCAACGTGCCGGTCGCCGCATTGAACTGGTTATCAACAAAATCGAGCTGGCCTTCGTGCGGATAATCCTCACTGTTAGCCAAACCTACCCGCACCGGGACAACGGCATGCTCTGCCGTCGCATAGGGGTTGTTATCGGCCGTCTGCTGATCACTTTCAAAGTACACATACATGGGATCAACCGAGACCAACGTGGCCAGTAAAGTGTTATCCGCCGTCGCCAGGTTGCCACGGGTAATCTCCGCTCGGCCCATGCGACCGCCCACCGGTGCCTTGACCTCGGTGTAGGCCAGGTCCAGCTTGGCGTTATCCAACGATGCCTGCGCGGAATCTACACCAGCTTGCGCGATAGCACGCGCTGCGCTGCGTTGATCCAGCTCTTCGCGGGAGATAGCCCGGCGCTCCCACAGCTGCTCGGCGCGTTGTGCTTCACGATTGCTCAGCAACCGCTGGCTGCGGGCGCGTTCCAACTCGGCTTTGGCCATCTGCAAGCGGGCTTGATAGGGCCGTTGATCAATTACAAAAAGCACATCGCCCTGTTTGACCAGCTCACCCTCGGTAAAGGCTACCTTGTCGATATAGCCACTGACACGCGGCCGCAGCGCGACGGTTTCGGGCGCCGCGATACGTCCGGTGAAAGTATCCCAAAGAGTGACATCACGGGTGCTTACAGTAGCCACTTCCACCTCGGGTGGCGGTGGTGCAGCCGCCGTCTCTTGGCCGCTGGCATCACAACCCGCGAGCACTGCAAGCAGCAGACCCGCAACGCTGAGCTGTTTGATTTTATGAAAGGTGAATGTGTTCATCTGATCTTTGCTCCCTCTGAACAAAATGGCCCGGCAATAGAACAAGCACCCGTTCGTATCAACAGAACTTTGGAAGGCGCCGGCGCGGGAACCAAGCCGCTATAAGCAGCGTTGGCAATGCAGAAGGCTTTCAAAGGACTGCAGAACAAACCGGTCGAACTGGGTTCTGGTATGGGAGAGAAAGATACGCGTGCGGATAGTAGGGTAGGTATCCTTGTTCTGCGCAAGAATTGCCTAATTCTGTTTATTCCGTAGAAAAAGGCAATCGGCAAAAGGTGCACTTATAGGGCAGGGAAGTGGCTTATACGCACCCATTAACAACAAAACGGCACTCGCCAGCCTTTGATTTGCGCGATCCTGCAAGCTTATTGCCTTATCCTGCAATTTACATCAGGCTGTAATCAGCGCCTAACTCTTCCTGCGTATACTATCGCGAAACTCCAGAACGAGGTGTTAACGCATGATCGACATCAATGCCCAGCTTGCGCAACCTGAAGCGCCCATGTGTCGCCGCTTGGCGGAGCTCGTGGTGAAGCACACCTCGGAAGAAGGTGTTCAAGACACCTGCATACCCGGCTTACAGGTTTTTCGCGCCGATCATCCGACCAGCGTCAGCTCCTCGGTATACGAGCCTTCTCTTTGCGTCATGGCGCAGGGCAGCAAAACAGTGCAGCTGGGCGACAAGGAGATTATTTACGGCCCGCTGACCTATATGATCTCTGCGGTAGAGCTGCCCGTGGTGGGCTGCGTGGTGGATGCCTCACCAGAAACACCTTACCTGGCGGTAAAGCTGGCGATAGACCCTCAGGAGGTGGCAGAAATGGTGCTCGAGTTAGGCGACACCCTACCGCCACTGGACCAGCAACGGGATTGCCCAGCTGCCTCCTGCGGACTGTGTGTGGCTCCGGTAGATGTGGTTATTCTGGAGGCCATGACGCGACTGGTATCTTTACTCGAGTCACCCGCAGACTGTCGCATTCTGGCGCCGCTGGCACGCCGCGAGATAATCTACCGCGCGCTGATCGGCGAGATGGGCTGGCGCATGCGCGACTTTGTCTCTACTGACAGTCAGGCGCACCGCATTTCCAAGGTCATTGCGGTGCTCAAGGACAGGTTCGCCGAACCCTTGCGGGTGAGGGATCTGGCTGATGATGTGAACATGAGCGAATCCACCCTGTTCCATAGTTTCAAGCAGGTGACGCGGATGTCACCGGTGCAATTCCAGAAGAAGTTGCGCTTACACGAAGCGCGCAGACTGATGCTAAGTGAGGGGCTGGAAGCCGCGACTGCCAGTTATCGCGTGGGTTACGAAAGCCCTTCACATTTTAGCCGCGAGTACCGGCGTATGTTTGGCGCGCCACCCAGAGCGGATGTGATCAAGCTGCGCGGCGAGCAACCCATGCTCGCCAGCATGTAGAGAGCAGCAACCCCCGCCGACTCAGTTCGGCGGGAAGCTGCCCAGAATCTTACCAACCAAACGGTTGATCTGTTCTTCACGCTTGGCTGGGGTCTGCGGACGCTCACTCATGGATTCACTTTCACTGCCACGCCACACCAACTTGCCATCGCTGCTGTCGAGCATATCGATCTGCAGAATCAACTCTTTATAGTCAACACTCTGGGTTTGAATCGATGGACCACCCCAGAAACCGCCCCAACCCGTACCCCAGTAACCACCGAAGCTAGTGCTCACGTTGTCCTGACGATTCTCGATCATGAGATAGGCCTTCACCTTCAGGTCAGCGCTTTGACCTGCCGCCGGTGGACGCAAGCCACGCAACTCCATCTGATTGCTCACCGAGTCCTTCACGCGTTCACTGGTCAGCTCGCCGGTCAGCCGTGGATCATTTTCCGGGCGAGATGAAACGGCGGGGTCGTCGAACTGCCAGGTGCGGTAATCACCAAAGTTACGGGAAACATCGTAATCAGGCTGCACCGCAGCACCCTGACAGGCAGCAATCAATAGAACAGCAGGCAACAGCAAGAATAAACGACGCATGTTAAGACTCCACAGAGTGATCAATAACCAATTGGACAATACCGCCCATCACCGGTTTCGAGCAGCACACACCACAATGCAAGGTACCGCCCAGCAACATTTAACTCAGTGTAACCCGAGCCAGTCACCATTGCCGACCAAGGCAAACGATGATTACCGGTCCGGCCCTTGCAATTTGCACGACAAAAACAGCGGCGTCGTGCAAAGCGCAAGCGAGACACCCCCAAACGAAAAACATAACTGATTGTTTTTAATGTATTTATATAAAAACAAAAAGCTGGCACAGCCCCTGCAATAGTAATTACATCGGCAGGCAAAACAACGCCGGATACGGACAAAAAACGATTTACAGGAGAAACACCCATGTTCAAGTTGAAAACAATCGCACTTGCTACCGCTACCGCCAGCCTGATGGGCATTATGCCCCTGGCTGCCCACGCAGACGACGGCGACATGGCAGAAGCCCGCCAAGAAGGTTCAGTCTGGACAGCGATTGCCTTGAATCGCCACCTGAACCCCTTCGAAATTGATGTTGACGTTGAAAACGGCGTCGCCAAGTTGACCGGTGAAGTTGAAAACGACGTTGACCGTGATCTGGCCGAAGAAGTTGCCATGAGCATCGATGGCGTCACTAAAGTAGACAACCAGCTGGCGGTTAATCCTGACGTTGAAACCAAGCAGAGCGCAGATGGCGAACAAACGCTGTCACAGAGCTTCAGCAGCGCGACTACTACAGCCACCATCAAGTCCAAACTATTGTGGAACAGCAACACCGAAGGTCTGGACGTTAACGTCACCACCAAAAACGGTGTAGTTAACCTGAGTGGTACTGCGCAATCTGAAGCAGCTAAGGATCTGGCTGGCATGCTTGCCAAGGACACCGATGGCGTACGCCGCGTTGACAACGAAATCCGCGTCAATGCCGATGCTACTGCGGCTGCCAAGGCACAGAACACAGCCGATGACGCTGGTGAGGCAATCAGCGATGCCTGGATTACCAGCAAGATCAAATCCAGTTATTTGCTGAGCAGCAACCTGAGTGGTTTGGATATCTCGGTTGACACCAAAAATGGCGTAGTTGCATTGAGCGGTACCGCCATGTCTAGCGCTGAGAAAGACCTGGCTATCCGTACTGCCAAGAACATCAAAGGCGTTAACGAAGTGACTGCAGAGAATCTGCGCACTGCCAACTGATCGAATGGCCGGCCCACAAGGCCGGCCACTTTATTCTCTACAATTGACCTAATTGAAAGGAAGGATATAGATCATGAGCGACAAAACATCCGAACTGAACGAGCTAATTGAAATCACCCGCGACGGTAAAGTTTTTTATGAGCACGCGCGTGACGAAGTAAAAGATGTACAGCTGAAGTCCCTGTTTACCGACATGGCCCAAGCCAAAACTGAAGTTATCGCTGCATTGCAAAGCAAAGTCGTGGCGAATCATGACAAACCTGCCACTGGCGGCACCCTTGCCGGCAAAGCACGTCAGGTTTACGCAGACACCAAGGCTGCTCTGTCCAGCGATGAAGGCGCTACCTACATCGCACAGTTGGAAGAAGCCGAGGACCGGATTCTGCACGCCTTTGAAGAAGCGATGGACGGCCACGAACCTGATCTACGCGCCGAACTCGCAACCCAGATGCCAAAGGTACGCGCTTGCCATGACCGCATGCGTGACCTGAAGAAAGCGCAGAAGAAGTAAGTAAAAACGCCAAGCAGTAAATCATCATCGACGGCAGGGCAAGAGCCCTGCCGCGATAAACGAAGTAAGAGCCAGCGCGCCTAACCTCATACGGAAGCGTCGAACGGCTTGCCACCAAGGAGAAACACCATGATTAGTTGGGCTATTACATTCCTGATCATCGCCATCATCGCTGCGGTTCTAGGCTTCGGTGGTATCGCCGGCACAGCTACGGGTATCGCCAAGATTCTGTTCCTGGTCTTTATCGTGCTGTTCATTGTGTCGTTCATTATGGGGCGTCGTCCAAAGCTCTAGGCTTAGACGCAAACGCTTAACACCCGCTCAGGCGGGTGTTTTTGTATCTGCTATGTACAAGAATGTACCCGAAAATAATTTATTGAGGGAACATCCCAGGATCGGAAAACGCCTGACGCAGATGCTCATAAACCAAACGCACGCGAGCTGAAATAGGGCCACGTTGCGGACGATAAATATAGAGCTGCGCAGGCTCGGGCGAGTAGTCTTCCAGCAGCGGTATCAGTCGGCCATCTTGCACATAGGGTAGTGCCAGGTAGGTGGGTATTTGGCCTATCGCAAGGCCAGCAAGCACCGCATCCAGCTCCGCCTCAGCGTCGTCACAACTAAAGGCTGGGCGGGGAACCAGCAGATTATCCCTATCGCGAAACATCCACGGCCAGGGCTTACCAGTGCGCCGGTCGATCACCACCGACAGGGGTAGCACCAACAACTCTTCAGGCCGAGCGGGTATTGAGACCTGCTCCAACAGCGCAGGGCTGGCCACCACCATAAAACCAATGGGTGCCACCGCGCGGGCAATGTAACTGCGGTCTTGCATACCACCGATGCGCACTCCCACATCTATCTGCGCACCGACAACATCCGTTGGTTCATCATCCAAGCGAATATCCAGCTGCAGGCCCGGGTGCTCCCTCAGCAAGGGCAGCAAAAGCGTCAGCAAAAACCGCCGCCCAACCGCATGTGGCGCGGCTATGCCGACCCGGCCCACAGTGTCTGCGGCCTGAGCCGCGTGCCGATTACGAGCGAACAGACCATCCACGGTCGCCAGCGCCTCACGCGCCTGCAATGCCATGCTTTCACCAAAACCAGTGATATGGATCTGCCGGGTGTTGCGATGAAACAAGGGCTCGCCGAGCAGCTCTTCAAGCTCCTGCACTGCGCGGGTAACGGTTTGCGGAGACGTACCCAGGCGGCTGGCCGCCTCCCGGAAGCTGGGAGCTTCGGCGGCACTGCAGAAAATACGGAGTAACTGAATTCGATTATGCATGGGCCTTTTTATTCCATTTTTTGGAATAGTTCAATCCAAAGCATTTCATTCAAAGCCAAGCTGCTGGCTCCCATACTCTCCAACAAGGTCAGGCAACCAGCCGTGCCGACACTCATATTTCTGGAGTTTTTCATGCAAAACAATATAGCCAACAAGGTCGTCGTTATTACCGGCGCCAGCAGCGGTCTCGGTGAAGCCACCGCACGTCATCTTTCTGCCCTCGGTGCTATCGTGGTGTTAGCCGCTCGCCGCAAGGATCGTCTGGATCAACTGGTAGAAGAGCTCACCACCGCCGGAGGCAAGGCCGTCGCGTTTGAAACCGACGTGACTCGACAGCAAGATGTGCAAGCCTTGATCGAGGGTGCTGTTAAGCACTTTGGTCGCATCGACGTATTGATCAACAACGCTGGCCTGATGGCCATCGCTCCGCTATCCGAAACCAAGGTGGATGAGTGGGACCGTATGATCGACATCAACATCAAGGGCGTGCTCTACGGTATCGCAGCCGCGCTGCCTGTTTTCCAGCAGCAGAACAGCGGTCACTTTATTAACATCTCATCGGTAGCCGGTATCAAAGTATTTAGCCCCGGCGGCACGGTTTATAGCGGCACCAAGTACGCGGTTAGCGCTATTACCGAAGGTCTACGTCACGAAGTCGGCGGCGCGATTCGTGCTACCACTATCCTGCCTGGCGCAGTGGACTCCGAACTTAAGTTTGGCAGTTCGCATGAACAAAGCGCCAACAACGTGAAGGACTTTTATCAACAGGCCATCTCATCGGACTCAGTCGCACGCGCCATTGCTTACGCCATTGAGCAGCCCGCGGATGTGGATATCAACGAGATAGTGCTACGCCCCACCGTGCAAGATTTCTAAGGCGTTTCAGCACCTCCTAAAAAGCCCCGCCCGGCAACTTGCTGGCGGGGCTTTTTAGCACGCATTGCTCCAAGATTCAGGCCGCGACAGGAACAAGAATGGCATCGCCAACGGCGAACAATTTGCGCTGCTCATCGCCCAGCGCGTAGATTTCCGCCGCCGCAAATATTTGCTGACGTCCTGGCTTTACTACCCAACCGCGCACGACAAAGGTCTCGGCAACTGCAGGTCGCAAACAGCGCACTGCGTATTGCGACGCCAACAACCGCTCTGTTTGCGTACCCGCTGCAAACCCGCAGGCCGTGTCGATCAACGCCCCGATGATGCCCGCGTGCAGGAAACCACTGTATTGGCCAAAATCGCTTCGCCAGGGCAAATGCAGCTCTACTGCGCCCGGCTCAGCGCTGACCACCTCTAAGCCCAACCACTGATTGAATGCCGCCAGCTTTGATACTGCACTGAGCTTCTCAAGCACATTATTATCCGATTGCATGGTGACCACTCCACTATTGAGAAAGGCGACTCGCGCCTGAGTTAACGAGGCTGAACGACCTTGAACACACCCCGAGCGACCGCACACAAGGTGTCATCGGCATAGATCTCGGTTGACGCGAAGCACAAGGATTTACCGGCCTTCAATACCTTGGCACGCACCTCCAGCCATTGGCCCTGGCGCGCAACATCCAGATAGTCGAGCGTCATGCTGACCGTCACCAAGCCGCCGATATTCTCCAGCTGACCGGCGCAACTCAGCCCCATAGAGTTATCCGCCAAGGCAGAAATCAAACCACCATGCACAAAGTGACGGCTGTTCACGTGGGCTGTGCCAGCGCGCAACCCCAAGCTCAAACCATCGGCATGCGCGCGTTGATAGATCGGCTGCCAAGGTTCGGTCAAACCACTGCGGCGGTCGTGTAGTTGGAATCCTTCGGGAATATCGGTTTCGCTCATAGCGATCTCTGGCTTATTTTTGATATAGACCAGTCTATATAATATGAGAGCCAAGTCAAACCGCTGCTAAGTAAAACGCCAATAGGGCTGTGAGGGATGAAGCGCGAGCGAGCGGCAGACTCAACTATTTTCAAGCAAATCCGCTAGGTCGTCGCAGGCCTGAACGATGGGTTGGCTACTGGCCTCCACGCGCGCCATCAGCATCGCGCCTTCCACCGTGATCAGTATCAGCTGCGCTAGCCGTTGCGCACGCTCGGCCGGCACACCGTCTGCCTGCAGCTGCTCAATAAACGGCTGACGCCAGTTAGCAAATGCCAGTTGCCCTGCTTTGGCCAGCGACTGGGATTGCGGCGTGGTTTCCAGCAACGTCGTGGCGATAGGACAACCTTCACGGTACTCCGCCTGCGCCATCCAGCCTGCGAGTAGCCGGCCATAGCCGCGGAGCATATCTGCAGCGCTGGTTTTCTCGGCGCGCAGCTCATCCAGCGTCTTGGCAACCACCGCACCAGCAACCGTGACGGCTTCTTCGCCCAGCTGCTCTTTTCCGCCAGGGAAGTAGTGATAGAGCGAGCCTTTAGGTGCGCCACTGTCTTTGAGAATATCGTTCAGGCCAGTGGCTGCATAACCGCGCTGGCGGAACAGACGTATGGCCGACGTGATAATGCTATTGCGGTGCTTGGCGGCTGCTGCCATGACGTTACCTGCTGGAAAAGTGGCCGATATTTATACAGACCAGTCTATCTGATCGCAGAGAACAGGCACACTGGCGGCGGCTCGACTGTTAGAATTCAGCCTTTATCAGCTGTCTGGACTCGCCATGAAACGCTTCATCCTGCTTGATACCGCACCTATTCCTGGTACCGCAGATGCACTCTGCTTGTTTGAATATGGCGATGACTTTGTCATCAAGATTCAAGGCGGCAAGGGCGGGCAGTTGATGAATACCCGCACCCACGGATCAGAGGATGCCCTGGCGGCCATTCCCTGTCGCAGCCTGACCAGCAAGCCCGGTGCTCGGGTTTTGATTGGCGGCTTGGGTATGGGCTTTACCCTGGCCTCTGCGCTGCAGCATCTTGGCGCTGACGCCGAGGCTATTGTCGCCGAACTGGTGCCAGGTGTGATCGAGTGGAACAAGGGCGCACTAGGAGCCAAATCGGGTTACCCGCTGAGCGATGCGCGTACCCACGTGGTCAATCAGGACGTGGCCGAACTGCTCAAGGCCGAAGCAGCCGGTTTTGACGCCATCATGCTGGATGTGGATAACGGGCCAGAAGGGCTAACCCAGAAGTCCAACAGCTGGCTGTATTCGCCCGGCGGGCTGGAGGCTTGCGCCCGCGCGCTGCGACCCAAGGGCACGCTGGCCGTCTGGTCAGCCAGTGCGGATCGGGCCTTTTCCCAACGCCTGAGCAAAGCGGGTTTCAAAGCACGTGAAGAGCAGGTCTACGCACATGGCAATACCGGGACCCGCCACACGATCTGGATCGCACAACGCAAATAACCCGCATAAACGACACATAGGAGAGAACGTCATGAGCAACAGCAAACTGGAAGGCGTACAGGTTCGCCGCGAAGTCATGGGCGATGTGTTTGTTGATCGCGCGCTGAACAACGCCACCGAATTCAGCCAGCCGCTACAGGAATTCGTCAACGAACACGCCTGGGGCGGTGTCTGGAACCGCGAAGGGCTGGATCGCAAAACGCGCAGCCTGATCACCCTGGCCGCGCTGACCGCACTGAAATGCCCACAGGAACTCAAAGGCCATGTACGCGGCGCGCTGAACAATGGCTGCACGGTTGAGGAAATCCGCGAGGCGCTGCTGCATTGCGCTGTTTACGCTGGCGTACCGGCGGCCATTGATGCCTTCCGCGCTGCGCAGGAAGTGATCGACAGCTACCAGAGCGCCTGACCTGCAATGGATATAAGCCTGGCACGAACCTTTCTGGAAATAGTGCGCAGCGGCAGTTTGATTGCCGCGTCCGAGCAATTGCACGTGACCCAGGCAGCAATCACAGCGCGGGTGCAGAGCCTGGAAAGCCAGCTCAACTGCACCCTGTTCGTGCGCAACCGCGCCGGCGCCAGACTAACCGCCGACGGCGAAGCCTTTGTTGCCTATGCCAATCAGATGGTGCAGCTATGGGAGGCGGCGCAACGCGATCTACCGCTGCTCAAGGGCTTCGATAACGTACTACACGTGGGCGGTGAAACCAGCCTGTACAATCCGTTGATTCTGCATTGGGTACGCAAACTGCGTAGCCAAATAAGCAGCCACGCAATTCGTACCGAAGTGGGTGATGGCGCGGTCCTGCTACGCAAGCTCGAACAAGGCACGCTGGACGCCGCACTGGTATTTCAACCGGCTTACTGGCCCGGCTTGCAGGTAGAAGAGCTATTGGAAGAAAAGCTAATTCAGGTTTACCTGCCGCAGAACCCGGAACCCTATATCTATATCGACTGGGGCGAAGGCTTCCGGCGCCAACATGACGCTGCGCTGCCCGACAAAGCCAAGGCAGAACTCAGCTTCAATCTCGGCCCCCTGGCGCTGCAATACCTGCTGGAATGTGGCGGATCGGGCTACTTTCGCACGCGGGTAGTACAAAGCTATCTCGACAGCGGTGTATTGCAACGCGTGCCAATGGCGCCGGAATTCAGCTTCCCTACTTATCTGGTTTACTCCCGCGAGCGCGACACCCCGGTACTGCAACAGGCCATCGGCTTGCTGCGTGAAGCGGCAAGAGATAGCACCGATTGGTCACAGCGCTGGAATCCTGCGCTCTAGCCGCCATCCGGCTAATTCAGATGCATCAGCAGATCCCGATGCAGCGCAGCAATCAGATCGGTTTGCGTAATCAGACCAACCAGCTGCCCCTGCTCAAGCACCGGCAGACAATGCAGCCCTTGGCTCGACAGCATGGGCACCAGATCAACAATGTGGCAATGGCGATCGACTGCCACCACCGGTGAACTCATGACCTCGCTGAGCGGCGTTTTCTGACCGCCGCCACGACGCAAAAAGCGACGACCACCCGCGCGGCCCGCGAAATCAGACAGATCCACCAGGCTGACAATACCCACCAGTTTCAGCTCAGCATCCAGCACCGGCAGCACGCGCAGACGGTGATGCTGCAACAACTGCAAAGCTTCGCGCACACTGGTCTCGGGCGTTGCCCAGCGCAGATCGCGGGACATGATATCGCCGGCCCGAATCTCGCCCATACTGCGGCGCAGCGCCGACCCCTCAGTTTTGCGGATAATCAGTGCCAGATCCTCGCGGGTAATATCCACAAACTCGCCAAACTCATCCAGTGCCGCGTCCATATCCGCATCGGTAATGCCCACTCGCAATTCTGGCGAGCGATCATTGGTGTGGTGCAGGTCAATCGCTGGCGCCGGGCGTTTGGGATATGGCACGCCGGTCAGATTGTTATAGAGCAGCGCGCTGGCCAGCAACGCAAAAGCATTCAGCATGACCGGCAAGATCGCCATCTCACCCAGCGCCTGCAACGCCGGGCCAGCGAGGACCACACCGAGCGCGACCGCGCCGCCCGGCGGGTGCACGCAGCGCAGCACAAACATGCACACCAGTGTGACGCCCGTCGCCAGCGCCGCCATGTCCAATGTATGGCCGCCATAATGAGCAACCGCGGTAGCGACTACCGACGCCAAAAAATAGCTGCCCAGAATCGACCAAGGCTGCGCTAGGGCACCCGAGGGCACAGCGAATAATAAAATGGCAGAAGCGCCCAGCGGGCCAATCAACAGCAACGCAACGGGCAGGCCGAATAACTGCTGGCACAGCCAAACGCTGAACAGAATACCCAGAGAAGCACCCACCGAGGCACGCAGCCATTCCCGTGGGCGGGTATTGGTCAGTGTGGGGATAATCCCGGTGATACGACGCGATAAACTCAAAAACATATCACTCATGCAAGATTGCCAGACGCCTTAAGTAAAAGACCCTCAGGCTTGAAACAGGTCGCCGGAACGGCCTTGTGAATCGGCTTGCGGCTCTTCAATAAACGGCAGCGCTGCTGCCTCTTCCAACTCACTGCCGACCAAGCGGCGCTGACTTAATGAAACCCCCAGCCAAAACACGGCGACAGCCAGTAGCAAGAGATAGAGGCTCACGCGCTAGCTCCCGCGTGGGTAGCGTCAACGGCTGAACGCTTGGGTGCGGCACGCAAGGTGCGCCATACGTTATAAGCCATCAACAACATGCCACTGGCAAACATACCGCCACCGATCAATCGCACAACATAGCCGGGGTGGCTGGCTTCCAACGCTTCGACAAACGAATAGGTGGCCGTGCCGTCGACGTTAACTGCGCGCCACATCAAGCCTTGGGTAATACCGTTGACCCACATCGCAACGATGTAGAGAACCGTGCCGATGGTAGCCAGCCAGAAGTGCGCGTTGATCAGCACGGTGCTGTACATTTGCTCGCGGCCCCACAGTTTAGGCACCATATGGTAGAGAGTGCCAATACTGATCATCGCCACCCAACCGAGCGCACCGGCGTGGACGTGGCCGATGGTCCAATCGGTGTAATGCGATAACGCGTTCACCGTCTTGATGGCCATCATTGGACCTTCAAAAGTAGACATACCGTAGAACGCCAGCGCCACCACCAAGAAACGCAGAATCGGATCGGTGCGCAACTTATGCCAAGCACCCGAAAGCGTCATCATGCCGTTGATCATACCGCCCCAGCTGGGCGCCAACAGGATGATCGACATCACCATGCCGAGTGACTGGGCCCAGTCCGGCAGGGCGGTGTAATGCAGGTGATGCGGGCCAGCCCAGATATACAAAGAGATGATTGCCCAAAAGTGTACGATCGACAGTCGATACGAATAGATGGGCCGTTCCGCCTGCTTGGGCACGAAGTAATACATCATGCCAAGAAAACCAACCGACAGAATGAAGCCCACCACACTGTGCCCGTACCACCACTGGATCATCGCGTCCGTGGCGCCGGCATATACCGGATATGACTGCAGCAGGCTGATAGGCACGGAAATGTGATTAACCACATGGACCAAGCCAGTCACCACGATAAAAGCGCCGTAGAACCAGTTACCCACATAGATGTGCGAAACTTTGCGCCTGGCAATGGTGGCGAAGAACAGGTAGCTATAGGCAATCCAGACCACGGTTACCCAGGTTGCAATCGGCCAGATCATTTCTGCGTATTCTTTGCTGGTGGTATAACCCAGCGCATAACTAATGATGATCGCCACAATGCTGGCCTGCCAGCCCCAGAATACAAAGCTGGCGAGCTTATCGGATACCAGCCGCACGCGGCTGGTGCGTTGCACGACGTACAACGACGTAGCGAACAAAGCGCCGCCGCCAAAAGCAAAGATAACCAGGTTGGTATGAATAGGGCGCAAGCGTCCAAAAGCGCTCCAAGGCTGGTTTAGCGTCAGTTCAGGCCAGACCAGCTGAGCAGCAAGTAACACGCCCATACCCATACCCAAGACGCCCCAAACCAGTGTCATCAGAGTGAACTTGCGGACCACGTCGTAGTTATACAACGGCGCTGTTGGATTGGCGGAGGTGGGTGTATTAAGGGTCATTAAGGATCCGTTGCACTCTAAAATTTATCGGGCAGAACTGAAGGCCGCGCTAGTCTGCCGACAAATTTAAGTAACAACAAATCAATAATAATTGAATTTAAATAAGATATTTTTGAATAAAAGAACGCAGACGAGATTGCCCGTCTGCGTAAATCCATAGCGCATGGTGTGTAGGTCAGGCGCTCATGTCTTCCAAAGGTCCAAAGAACTCGTAGCGCAGGTTGGCCGCAGGCACTCCCAGAGTCGGCAGCACTTGATAACAGTTACGCATAAAGGGCTTAGGGCCAAGGAAGTACACATCCAGATCACGCTCCGCCGGCAACAGCTGGTCCAGCTTGGCGGCATCAAAAAAACCGTGTGGCTGGTCCGCGTCCTGCGGCAGCGGGTTGCTGTAGGCGTAGCTCACTTTAAGGTTGCTGTACTGCTGTTTCAGCGCCTGAACTTGAGCGCGGAATGCGTGGTGTTCGCTGTTCAGCGCGGCATGCAGAAAGTGCACTTCACGGCCGCTGTCCAATGCCGGTTTGAGCATACTTAAGGTCGGCGTAATACCCACTCCGCCACTCAACAGCACCAGCGGACGCATGTTGTCGTTCAGCACGAAGTCGCCGCTTGGCGCGGTCAACAACAACTCATCGCCTTCATTCAGCTGATCGTGCAGATGAGGTGAAACTACACCGCCGGTTTCGCGCTTGACGCTGATGCGCAGGTGCTGCTGGCCGGGGCAATCCGACAGCGAATAGTTGCGGCGTACGGTCTGCCCATCGATCTGCAGAATCAAGCAAACATACTGCCCCGGCTTGAACTCGGGCAGCGCGCCGCCGTCACTGGGCACCAGATAAAAAGACGTAATCACCTCGCTCTCACGTACCTTGCGCTGCAGGGTAAAACTACGCTCGCCGCGCCATCCACCGGGCATTAGCGCGTTCAACTGGTAGTTTTGCTCTTCAGCACCAATCAACAGATCGGCCAGCTGACCGTAAGCCTCGCCCCAAGCGGCCAGCACCTCGTCGCTCGCCGCTTCGCCGAGCACCTCACGGATGGCCGCCAGCAAACACTCGCCGACAATCGGATAATGTTCCGGCTGAATGCCCAGCGACACGTGTTTTTGGACAATCAAAGAGACCGCGTCGCCGAGCACTTCCAGACGATCCAGGTTGCTGGCGTAAGCAACGACGGCATTCGCCAGCGCCTGACGCTGCGTACCCTGTTGCTGATGCGCCTGATTGAAGTAGGCTTTCACTTGCGGATAGCGCTCGAACATCAACGGGTAGAAGACGCCGGTAATATCAGTAGCGTGGATTTTGACCGCAGGCAGGGTAGCGGCAATGATGTCTTTGCTGTGTTGCGAGAGCATGGTGATTCCTCATGGCATTTGCTTACTCAAATACAGAGCACAGCGCGTGCCAAGCCAGAAACCAGCATCTTTACTGGCCTTCAGCTCAGCATGAGTCATAATGACAACAGCAATATTGCTGTCTTTATGACTACATGGTGTCTTTATGACAACATCAACCACCGCTGACGTGTTTCTTGCCATCACCACCGACCTATCGCGCGAGCTACCGCCCCAGCAGCGACTGCAAAATCTACTGCAGGGTTTACGGCAAGTATTTCCCTGCGATGCCACTGCGCTGTTACAGCTGCGCGGCTCAGTACTGGTGCCGCTGGCCATTGATGGCCTTAGTACCGACACGCTGGGTCGCCGCTTCGAGGTGGAAGCGCAGCCTCGGTTAGCGAAAATTCTGCTCAGCCGTGAGCCGGTGCGCTTCCATGCCGACTCGCCCCTGCCTGACCCTTACGACGGCCTGGTGCAGGAGCGCCCGGGCGAGCTACACGTACACGACTGCCTGGGCCTGTCGCTGTATGTCGATGATGCCCCTTGGGGTGTACTGACACTCGACGCCATGCAGCCCGGTGCCTTTGACCGTATCGACCCGCAGGATCTGCGCGCCTTTGCCCGTCTGACCGAGGCCACGGTAAAAATCGCTAACCTGATCAGCCGCCTGCAGGACCGCGCCGAACGGCATCAGCAAATGGCTCAGGCGGTAGTAGCCGACCTTGGCCAGCAGGAGTTAATCGGCCAGAGCGCGGCCATGCAACGTCTGCGCGGCGAGATCGACATGGTCGCCCAATCCGATTTGGCGGTGCTTATCACCGGCGAAACCGGTGTCGGCAAGGAGCTGATAGCCCGGCGCCTGCACGCTAGCTCGGCGCGCAGTGACTCACCACTGGTTTATGTTAACTGCGCAGCACTACCGGATAATTTAGTGGAAAGTGAATTGTTCGGCCATGTCCGCGGCGCCTTCTCGGGCGCGGCACAAAAACGTGCGGGCAAGTTTGAACTGGCCAACGGCGGCACTCTGTTTCTCGACGAGATCGGTGAACTACCGCTAGCCCTGCAACCCAAGTTGCTGCGCGCGCTGCAGAGCGGTGAGATACAGCGGGTGGGCAGTGATGCGCAGCATCAGGTGGACGTGCGCATCATCGCCGCGACCAATCGCGACCTGCACAAGGAAGTCGCGGCCGGGCATTTTCGCGCCGACCTTTATCACCGCCTGAGTGTGTATCCCATCGAGGCGCCCAGCTTGCGGACACGCGGCAAGGACGTATTGCTGTTGGCGGGTCACTTTCTTGAGCAGAATCGGCGGCGCATGGGCCTGCGCGGCTTGCGCTTAAGCGCTGATGCGCGGGAGGCGCTACTGAGCTACGACTGGCCCGGCAACGTGCGCGAACTAGAGCACCTGATCAGCCGCGCGGTGCTGCGCGCCCGCCTTACTCAGGATGACAGTCGCAAACTGCTGACTATCAGCGCCGATATGCTGGATATCAGCGCAGCACCATCAGCCCCCATGATCACAACGGCTGATCACGAGCAGCCCGGCACAGCTGGGCTCAACTTGCGTCAAGCTACCGAGCAATTCCAGCGCAGCCGCATTGAAGCCGCGTTAGCGCAGCATCACAACAACCAGGCACAGGCCGCACAGGCACTGGGGCTAGACCGGGGCAACTTCACGCGCCTGCGTAAACGCCTAGGGGTCTAACCAAGGTACAGCAGCTCAGGCGGCGAAGCGCTGTTCCAGATAGCTGTTGATCGCTTTGGACTCGTACAACCAAGTGGTTTGCTCGCCTTCTTGAATACGCAGGCAAGGCACCTGAATTTTGCCACCCTGCTCTAGCAGCGCCTGACGTGCTTCGGGGTTGTTCTTGGCATCACGCAGTGCGACCGGCAGGTTCAAGCGACGCAAGGTGCGGCGGGTCTTCACGCAAAACGGGCACGCGTTGAACTGATACAGGCTTAACTGTGCTGCGGCCTGATCTACGGACGCCTGGGCTTCAGGCGCGCGCTTCATCTTGCTTGGGCGGGTGATAAAACTCAGAAAAATGACTAGCTGGCCAAGGCCAACGCGGAGGGCTTTCAACAGCATGAATAAAGACTCTCTCATCAAGTGCATAGGTGGAGACAAACAGGCGCGCAGCTTACCGGATTCGGCGCGCACAAGCCCGTCCAGCTGACGAGCGCGTCATGCAAGGCCGATTTCCGTTCGATTCAGCCCGCTTTGCTGCGGCATAATAGCCGCCATACTGACAACTGCAGAGGCATACCCATGAAACCTGAAGACCTGCTCCTGCTGGTCAGCCGCGAGATGCCCTACGGCAAATACAAAGGGCGCCTGTTCGCCGACCTACCCGGTCACTACCTCAACTGGTTTGCCCGCGAAGGCTTTCCCAAAAGCGAAGTCGGCCGGCTATTGCAACTCATGCAGGAAATCGATCACAACGGCCTCAGCGCACTGCTCGACCCGCTACGCAAGCCGCGCAGCTGAACCCAGGCAGATCGCAGGTCAGGCGATACCGCCATTGGCGCGAAGGATCTGGCCGTTCACCCAGCCGCCCTGCGTACTAGCAAGAAAAGACACCACAGCGGCGATATCGTCGGGTTGCCCCAGCCGCTCCAACGGCGACATGTGCGCCAGGCGCTGGACCATTTCTACGGTTTTGCCATCCAGAAACAGCTCGGTTTCCACCGGACCCGGTGCGACCGCGTTGACCGTAATCTGGCGACCGCGCAGCTCCTTCGCCAATACCTGCGTCATTGCCTCAACTGCTGCCTTGCTGGCGTTGTAGACCGCGTAACCCGGCATCTTCAAAGCCAGTGCCGAGGTCGACAGATTGATGATGCGCCCGCCATCATTCATCCGCTTGGCAGCCTCACGCAAACAACCGAAGACGCCCTGCACGTTGACCGCAAAAGTACGCTCAAACAACTCATCCGGGGTATCGGCCAGTGGCATGGTCTGCATAATGCCAGCATTGTTAACCAATACATCTAACGAACCGAGCTGCTGTTCGCACTGCGCAAACAACTCCCGCACCTGCTCGGGTTGCGCCATATCAGCCTGAATCGCTGTCACTCGGGCGCCATCGGCGCGCAGATCGGCTACCAATTTGTCTGCCGCAGCGGCGCTGTTGGCGTAATTGATCGCCACCGCGAAACCGTCTGCCGCCAAACGGCGTGCAATCTCGGCGCCAATACCACGAGAGGCCCCGGTGACCAGCGCGACTTTTTGAGTTGCATTCGACATGTGCTTACCTCCAGCTGAATACCAAGCCTTAGCATGCGCGTCTGGAGAGCTGAGTCAAATACACAAAGCTGCACAGGCATACGCGGAAACTCCGGCCTGCTGGCTAACTCCAAGGTCCTGTTCACCTGTTGGCCCGAAACTTTATGGAACCCGCGTGTAGATACCATGCTCTATGCTGGTAGTTCCTATGACGCCGTGCGCTTTTGCCTTACGGCTGCAACCACGGCATTACAGTAGCTACTCACTTAAATTCGGGAGTCACGACCATGGCGAAATTGCTGGTGCTTTATCATTCCATGTACGGCCATATTGAAACCATGGCGCAAGTAGTAGCCGAAGGCGCAAGGCAAGTGGATGGCGTGAGCGTCACCATCAAACGGGTACCGGAAACCATGCCCGAAGCCGCGTTCAAGGCCGCTGGCGGCAAAACCGATCAGGCTGCGGAGGTAGCCAGCCCAACCGAGCTGGGTGATTACGACGGCATCATCTTTGGCGTACCCACCCGCTTCGGCAATATGTGTGGGCAAATGCGCACCTTCCTCGACCAGACCGGCGGTCTTTGGGCCAAAGGCGCACTGCACGGCAAGGTCGCCAGTGTGTTTGCCTCGACAGGCACCGGCGGCGGTCAGGAGATGACCATCACCTCTACCTGGACCACCCTGGCGCATCACGGCATGATCCTGCTGCCCATCGGTTACGGCGCAAAGGAGCTGTTCGATATTAATCAGGGCGCCGGTGGCACACCCTACGGCGCTACCACCATCGCCGGCGGTGACGGCTCGCGCCAGCCCGATGAGCGCGAGAAGGCGATTGCTCGTTACCAGGGCAAATATGTTGCAGAAACCCTACTGAAACTCACCGCCTGATCCTACCGGCACCGGCCAAGTGCCGGTGCCGCACCCCGCGCCAACTTAAACAGAAGCGTTCATGCCGAGCGCTCAATCCAGCGTTGCTTTCTCTTATTGAATTACGATCAACATCTATCTAATATTACAATCGTAATTTAAATATTGATTCCCCTATCTTTGGAGAGAACAGCATGGGCACAGCGAGCCAAGCCGGCACTGCGCTAGTTACCGGGGCTTCATCCGGAATAGGGGCCGCCTATGCAGACCGCCTCGCTCGACGCGGCCACGATCTGTTGCTAGTGGCGCGAGATCAAGATCGACTACAGCGTCTTGCCACGCGCCTTGAGAAAAAGTACGGCGTCAGCGTCGAGCCATTGCCGGCCGACCTCAGCGAAACCCGGGCAATCGAACGGGTAGCAAAGCGCCTGCGCGGGGATCAGCAGATCAGCCTGTTGGTCAATAATGCCGGCGTCTCACTCAGCGGCTCACTGGTTGAGTCCGACCGACACAGCGTCGCCGCCCTGCTGCAACTCAACGTGTTGGCCCTTACGCTACTGTCTAGCGCTGCTGCGGTGAACTTCAGCATGACGGGCCGTGGTGGCATCATTAATCTAGGGTCGGTGGTAGCCCTTCTGCCGGAGCGCTTCAACGCGGTCTATGCTGCGAGCAAGGCTTATGTGCTCAGTCTGACGCAAAGCCTGCACGCCGAAATCGGCGATCGTGGCGTACAGATCCAGGCGGTGCTGCCGGGCATGACGGGCAAGGAAATATGGCAACGCAGCGGTGCGTCACACGATCCTTCGCTCGACGCTATGATGATGGATGCCGGTGATCTGGTTGATGCCGCCTTGCGCGGGTTCGACCAAGGTGAATTGGTGACTATTCCGTCGCTACCCAACAGCGCCGATTGGCAGAGCCTGTTGCAGGCCCGCATGCAGCTGGCACCCAACCTGTCGCACAAACTGCCGGCTGCGCGCTACGCCTGAAATGCAACAGCCCCCACCGTCTTCACGGCAGGGGCTGCTTTCAGCATATGTGCCACAAAAGCATCAAGCCGCAGGCTTCTCAACCAGCTTGATCAACTGCTCCCGCGCGTTCTCCAGCAGCTCATCTGCCAGCGCCGGATCAGACACACTCCGTGACAACACCAGTGCGCCGACCATGGCCGACAGCACCAGCATGCTCTGCTGCGCGGCATCCTCACCTGGCAGCTTGCTGGCAATGCTCTGCAGCCGGTTGTTGATCACCTTGTCGGTGGTCGGACTCGGCTGTCCCTTCTGGCCCAGTTCAGCTGAAACCGTTGGCAGCGGGCAGCCTTGCCCGGGGTTGGCGCGGTGCTGCGGTGAAAGATAGGTTTCAATCAGCTGCGACAAGGGCGCATCCGGCCCCGTCTTCAAGGCCAATGAAGCCCTAAGCTGAGCAGTCGCATGCTGCAGCGACTGCTCGACCAGGTCATCCTTGGACTTGAAGTGTGCGTAAAAACCGCCGTGGGTTAGACCCAGCGACTTCATCAGGGGCTGGAGGCCGGTGGCACCTACGCCGTCGGCCCGAAACCGCCGCGCCGCTTCATCCAGAATCGACTGGTGGGTTTTGGCTTTGTGATCCTCTGAGTAACGCATACCGCCTCCCGGCTTTAAATGCAGGCCGTCATTTTATACCTATACATCCACAAGCACAGCATCAACTTTGAACACCGGTCGCGGTGACTGACTGCTCTGTCCTCTTGCTGCCTGCACCGAGGACCAGACTGCACAGTGCCGGCAGAAACAGCAGCGTCAAAAGCGTGCCCATCAGCACACCACCAATCAGCACAAAGGCCAGCGATGACCAGAACACCGAAAGTGTGAGCGGGATAAATGCCAGCGCTGCCGCCAGCGCAGTAAGCACGACCGGGCGCGCACGACGCACCGTGGCTTCGACAACCGCCTCATGAATGGGCATGCCGTGATCCTGATTCTGTCGAATCTGATCGGTGAAAATCAGCGTGTTGCGCATCAGAATTCCGCCGATGCCGATCAGCGCCAGAATCGCGTTGAAGCCAAACGGCTGATTGAAGATCAGCAGTGCCGGTACCGCGCCCACCAAGCCCAAGGGCGCGGTGGCGAACAACATGAACATCACCCCAAAGGAGCGCACCTGGAACATGATAACCACCAGCATCAGCAGGATCATGATCGGGAAGAGTACCGCCAGCGCCTTGTTGGCAATCGCACTTTCTTCTACCGGGCCACCGATGGTGATGCTATACCCCGAGGGCAACTCGGCTACCAGCTCCTTCAAGTCAGCATAGGCCGCTAAAGCTGCATCCGGTGGCTGAATCCCCGGTGCAGTATCCGCGCGCACCTCAAAGGTTGGCTCACGGTTGCGGCGACGTAGAATCGGGTCTTCCATTACCGGCACAAAACGTCCTACCTGTTGCAGCGGAATAGCGCGCCCGGCGTCATTGGTGATGGTCAGGTTCTCAATGCTTTGCAAGTTCTCACGCTGTGCGTTGATCGCGCGCACCACCACCGAGACGGTGCGGTTGCCTTCACGCACCTCGGTAATCGGGTTACCCGAAAGTAGAGCGTTAATCTGAGATTTAACCTGCGCTGGCGTAAAGCCCAACAAGCGCAAACGGTCTTGATCCAGCAGCAGACGATAGCTGCTGGATTTCTCGCCCCAATCGATAACCGTATCGCGGGTCATCGCGTTGGCATCGACCCGCGAGCGCACTTGCTCGGCAATACCGCGCAAGATATCCAGATCAGGCCCACTGACCCGGAACACCACAGGGAAGGGTACCGGCGGGCCAAACACCAGCTGGATTACCCGCACCCGCGCGCCCGGAAATTCTCCAGCGGCAACCCGCTCACGCATGCGCACTATAAGCGCGTCACGTGTGTCGGCATCGGCCGTTTGCACCACGATTTTGGCGAACGCCGGATCAGGTAGTTCGGGGTTCAACGAGAGGAAGAAGCGCGGTGCGCCGCCGCCTACGTAGGAGTCGACCATCTCGGTCTGCGGTTCCTCCAACAGCGCCTGCTCTACTCGATGCACTACCGCCTCGGTGTTTTTGAAGGCGGTACCCGGTGGCATGTAAACCTCCAGCATCACCTCGGAGCGGTCAGAGTTAGGGAAGAACTGCTTCTTCACCAAACCCATGCCCATGACGCACAACACAAAAACCGCTAGCACCAAGCCGGTCACTGGCCAGCGCCAACGAATACAGCCCTCCACTACAGCGCGTAGCCGTGCGTAGAACGGGCCAGCGTAAATAGCATCGTGGCCGCCTTCTACCGGTTTGATATTGGGGAGTAGTTTCACGCCCAAGTAAGGCGTGAACACCACCGCCACCACCCAGGAAGAGATCAGCGCAAAGCCAACAATCCAGAAGATATTACCGGCGTATTCCCCTGCGCCGGAACGGGCGAAACCCACTGGCAGAAAACCGATGATAGTGACCAAGGTACCGGTGAGCATGGGCGCCGCCGTGGAGGACCACGCAAAGGTCGCGGCAGACACCCGATCCATACCTTCTTCCAGCTTCACTACCATCATTTCAATCGCAATGATCGCGTCATCCACCAACAGACCCAGCGAGAGGATCAGTGCGCCCAAGGTGATGCGATCAAACTCGCGCCCCGTCATCAGCATGATCACAAACACCACCGCCAATGTCAGCGGTACCGCAGCTGCGACCACCAAGCCGACACGAAAGCCCAGCGCCAGCAAACTGATCAACATAACCACGCCGAGCGCGACAAAGAACTTGAGCATAAACTCGTTAACCGCACTGCTGATCTTGCTGGCCTGGTCCGACACCTTGGTGAAGTGAATACCCAGCGGCAAACTATCCTGCAGGCGCTGCTCTTCAGCAATCAGTGACTTGTCCAACTCCAAACCGTTGAAGTGCTTCTGCATGATCACGCCAAGCATCAACGCCGGCTCGCCCTGATGGCGAATACGGTAACTGGCAGGGTCTTCATAGCCTTGGCGTACCTGCGCCACATCAGCCATACGCAACACCCGGCCGTTGGCAACTATGGGTACGTTCTCGATTTGCTCAAGGCTATCGAAGGCGCCATCCACGCGAATGTAAGCACGCGGTCCAGCGGTCTCTACCGACCCGGACGGCGCCACAGCATTCTGGCGCGCCAACGCTGAGAATATCTGATCCGGGGTCAGCCCCAAGGTGGCCAAACGCTGATAAGAGAATTCGACGAAGATGCGCTGCGGCTGCTCGCCGAGAATGTTGACCTTCTTCACCCCAGGCAGATGCAAAAAGTCCTGACGCATCTGCTCGGCCAACTGCACCAACTGGCGATGCGGCAACTCCCCTGCTTCCAGCGCGTAGAGTGCGAAATATACGTCGTTGTATTCATCGTTGAAAAACGGACCACGCACGCCATTCGGCAGCTTGCTGGCCTCGTCTTCGAGTTTTTTACGTGTCTGATAGAACAGTTCGGGAATCAGTTCCGGTGGCGCAGCATTGGAAAAAATCACCTTCATCGCTACCAAACCGGGCTGCGAGGTGGTTTCCACTCGATCGTAATATTCCAGCTCCTGCAGCCGCTTTTCCAGCCGGTCGGCAACCTGCTCCTGCATTTCCTGTGCGGTTGCACCCGGCCACGCAGCGGTAACAGTCATCACCTTTACGGTAAAAGAAGGGTCTTCCGCACGGCCCAATTTGCCAAAAGCAAACAGACCCGAGAGCAATATCGCGATAATTAAGAACAGGGTCACTGCGGGGTTGCGTACCGCCATGGCGGATAAGTTAAAACCACCCATGGTCAGAGTTCCCGTGCAGCAGAATCAGCGGCCCAAGGCGCCTTTGGCAACAGCCGTACCGCATCCCCTTCATGTAGCAGGTGCGCGCCCAGCGCAACGATGCGTTGCCCCTCGCGCAGCCCTTCAGACAGCAGCGCGTATTCTTGCCCCAGACTGGCCACTTTGACCGGGGTAAAGTGCACGGTCGAGGCTTCATCTATGACCCATACACCGGTGCCAGCACCCGCGTCGTACAGCGCACCGAGCGGCACTCGAGCTAGCGCAGAAGCGGCGCTATCATCCAAGTGAATGCTTATTGTTGCACCAATCGCCAGTGGCGTTTCACCGTCTTCCAGCACATAGCGGGCGCGATAGGTACGCGTGACTGGGTCAGCAGAGGCAGACAGCTCACGCAATTTGGCCGGAATAATGGTGTCGGGGTCACCGAAGAGCTGCGCAGCGGCCGCGTGGTCAGCCAGGTGGCGTTGAGTTTCCGGAATACTGATGACCGCCTCACGCGCACCTCTATGCGCCAATCGGGCAACGACTTGCCCCGCAGCAACCACCTGACCTGCATCCGCCAGCACGTCGGTAATCACGCCATCGGCATCGGCCGTCAGTGTTGAATAGCCGCGCTGATTTTCCACCTGAGCGTTATCGGCACGGGCCGAGGCCATGTTCGCCTCCGCCACCCGAAGGCCGGTGACCACCTCATCAAAAGAACGACGTGACACCGCGCCCGTCTCGACTAACTGGCGATAGCGCTTCTCATCATCCTGCGCCTGCCGCAACGAGGCTTGCGCCGAACGCACGCGGTTGTTGGCGGCGCGCAGTGCCAGCTCAAAATCATCCACGTCCAACACCAGCAGGGTATCGCCCTTGCTGACCCGCTCACCCGGATCAACCCGACGCTCAATCACTTTGCCCGCGACGCGAAAGCCCAACTCGCTTTCCGTGCGCGCGGCGACCACCCCGGTAAAAGTGGCACCGCGGCTAGTCGCTGGATGCACCTCAGTTGCCAGCACCATGCGCGGCTGCGCGGTGTCGTTAGTGATGGGGGCTTCGTCGTTTTTCTCACAGCCCACGATCGCAACCAGCAGACACGCCAGCAACAGGGTTTTTCCTGCAGACATCCTGAATTCTCCCTTTCCCACTCGCAGGGCCAACGTTGGCCCAATATTTTTTTAGTTATCTATTTAGCTCGATATCGTTAGTGAGATATCGCTTCCAGCAAGGTAGCAACGCCTTGGCCGCCCGCAATGCATTGCGTGGCAATCGCATACCGGCCACCGGTGCGTCTCAGCAATGCCGCAGCCTTGCCAGTAATGCGCGCACCGGTGGCACCCAATGGATGCCCCAACGCCAAAGCGCCACCATCTAGGTTGACCCTCTCCAGCGGCATGCCCAGCTCACGCAAACAGGCGATTGACTGGCTGGAGAACGCCTCGTTGATTTCCATCAGGTCGACATCATTGATGCTCAGCCCGGCGCGAGCAAGCACTTTACGCGTTGCCTCTACCGGCCCCATACCCATTATCTCTGGCGCACAGCCGCCCACGGCGACCGCTTTAATACGCGCAAGCATCGGTAGCCCATGCTTGCGGGCAAACTCTTCGGTGCATACCAACACCGCTGCACTTCCGTCCGTGAGTGGCGACGCAGTGCCTGCGGTGACCATACCGCCAAACGCTGGTTTAAGCTGCGCGAGCGCCTCAAGGTTGGTACCGGGGCGGATACAACCATCCTCTGTCACCACACCGTCAGGCGTCGTCACCGGCACGATTTCATCTGCCAACAAGCCCGCTTCACGCGCTTTGGCCGCCTTGGCGTGCGATAGCACGGCCAGCTCGTCCTGCTCCTCACGGCTCACCTCAAAACGCCGTGCTACTTCTTCTGCGGTATGCCCCATCGCCATATAAACCTCGGGGAAGCTTTGCAGCAGATCCGGATTGGCCGAAGGATTGAATCCACCCATAGGCACGCGCGTCATGGACTCAACACCAGCGGCAATGAAGGCCTCGCCAGCGCCCAGCATGATTTGGCCCGCAGCAAAGTGGATCGCAGTCATGGAGGAACCACAGAAACGGTTCACCGTCACACCACCCAAGGTATCCGGGAAGCCGGCGCGAAAACTGGCGATCCGCGCGATATTCGTGCCCTGTTCGGCTTCCGGGTAGGCACACCCCATGATCACGTCTTCAAGGAGCGCGGGGTCCAGGTCAAGACGAGATACCAAACCGGCCAGCACCTGCGCGGCCAGATCGTCAGGGCGCAGATTGATCAAGCCGCCTTTGCGTGCGAACTGAAAAGGGGAGCGTACGTAGCCGGCGATAACAATGGATGTCATGGCGTTGTTCCTCAATGACAAGGTAAATGGGCAACACCATCAAATGATAACCATAATCTAAATAGCCTGCATAGCATTACATGCATAATTTAAATTATCTTCAGTGAATCAAATAAGACTCAAACAGGGAACCCATGTCCTCGGCCAGATCGGCCAAATGCTCTGGATTGGTATCACGTTGCGCGAAGCTGCGCAGACCGATTACCTGCCCTTGCAGCAAACGCGCAAGGCGCGCGCAGTCTACTTCTAAGCGAATTTCGCCCTGCGCCTGAGCGCGGCCCAACTCAGCCGCCAACAGCTGCTCCATCTGATCCAGCACGTGATTAACCTGCTGCTGCAAGGCGGGCTCTTCTTCGTTCACTTCCAATAACGTCTTGATCAACATGCACGCCCGCGGCGGGCGATTTTCGCGCACCAGACAAGGGCCGGCGAGGCTGCGCAGGTAAAATCTGAACCCTTCAACCAAGTTGTCACTGGTACTCAGACAGCCTGCCAACTCCTCCGCCATCTGCCGGGCGTAGGAGTTGAGGGCTTCGCTGAACAAGCCACTCTTGCTGCCAAAAGTGGCGTACAAGCTGCCGGGGCGCATATCCAGGGCCTGCTCAAGATGCTTCATTGAGGTAGCGTGGTAACCACGCTCCCAAAACAGGTCAACGGCTTTATCCAACGCAATCTGGCGGTCATGGCGGGCGGGTCTGGGCATCGAAGCTGTCCTGAGTTGGATTGACGAAGGGCTGGTTGAGCGAGCGCTCAATAATAACTTGAATGATCACTCAAATACAGCTACGGTGAACTACCTGAGCAATCGCTCAAAAACATCAACAGCTCGGAGATCCTATGTCAGATTTCAAACTACACGACAAAACATCCGCCCCGGAAGCTTCCAAGGCGCTGCTGGAGAAATCAGAAAAAGGTTTTGGTCGCATCCCAGGCCTGCACAAGGTCATGGCGGAAGCACCCGGCCTGCTTGATGGTTATCAGGTGCTACACGGCCTGTTTCAGGACAGCAGCTTTAACGCCGATGAGCTGACCGTGGTTTGGCAGACCATTAACGTCGAGCACGAATGCCACTATTGCGTGCCTGCGCACACCGGTATCGCCAAGATGATGAAAGTATCAGACGACATCACCGACGCCCTGCGCAACGAAACGCCGCTCCCCGACAGCAAGCTGGAAGCCCTGCGCACCTTCACTTTGGCTATGGTGCGTAAGCGCGGTGAAGTGGATAAAGCCGACCTGGATGCCTTTTACGCCGCCGGCTATGCCCAGCGCCAGGTACTAGAGGTGATTCTCGGTCTGGCCCAGAAGGTCATGAGCAACTACACAAACCATGTAGCTCAGACCCCGGTCGACGAAGTTTTCCAGCAGTACGAATGGCATCGCGCCAAGTAAGATTTGTGGCTGGCCTCAGGCGGGAAAACTAACCCGTACCAGCAGGCCGCTGACGGCGCCCTCGTGCAGACTAATGTTGGCACGATGGGCGCGGCAGATCTCACCGACAATCGATAGTCCTAGCCCGGTCCCTTCCGGGCTTTGATGATAAAAGCGCTCAAATACCCGATCGCGGTCAGCTTGCGGAATACCGGGGCCGCTGTCTTCCACCTCTAGCACCGCCGGCGCCCGTAAACGCAAAATGATCTGCCCATCCTTGGGCGTGTGGTGCAGCGCGTTATCAATCAGATTGCCCAACAGCTCTTGCAACAACGTTGGCTCTCCCCAGACACTGAAAGGTGCGTCTACTTCCAACGCCAGCGCGACCGCGCGACCGTGCGCCAGCGGTGCCATCGCCAATGCCAGCTCCTGTACCAACGGCGCCATCTCGATCAACTCCGCGCTGCCCTCGGCCACCGCCCGCGCGCCACGTTCAATCCGCGCCATCGACAGCAATCGGTTTGCCAACTGAATAGTGCGATCGGTACTGGCATCTGCTTCATGCAGCGCCTGCTGCCAATCCGTCGGTTGTTCGCTGCGCAGGCCCAGTTCGATGCGCGCCTTGAGCGCCGCCAGCGGCGTGCGCAACTCATGCGAGGCTTCAGCGATGAAGTCGCGTTGGCGCTCGAAGTTCTCCCTGAGCCGCCCGGTAAAGTGGTTAATCGAATCCACTAGCGGGCGCACTTCGCGCTGAAGACCCGTCGTATTAATTGGCCGCAGATCATCGCTGCGTCGCTCGGCCACTTCATTACGCAAGCGCTGCAAGGGGCGCAACGCCGCCGTCACCGCCAACCAGGCCATCAACAAAGCGCTAGCGGCCAGCACCCCCAGGTTGATCAGTGATTGGCGCAGCAGGTTACGCGCCATACGCTCGCGCGCTTCCAGTGTTTCTGCCACGCGGATTTCCGCCATGCCTTGGCTGCTGCCGCCGCTGATCGGTTGCAACAGGCTGACCAGGCGCACCCCCGTATTGCGGTAATCGGCATCGTAAAAACGCGCGAGCGCTGGATAATCCTGCGTCATAGGTACGTCTTCATTCGGCCCCGGCAGGTCTTCATAACCGGAGACCGAGCGACCTTGCAGATCCAGTACCTGGTAGTAAAGGCGACCCGTGATGTCGTAGGCAAAGTTATCGAGCGCGATATAAGGCACTTCAACTGACAGCTCACCTTGCTCATCGTAGAGTCGCTCGGCGATAGCGCGGGCAGAGGACAGCAGCGAGCGGTCGTAAGCCGTATCCGCGGCGCGGCGCGCGTTCCAATAGGCAAAGCTGCTACCCAGCAGCAACAGAATGGAGAGCACCAGCGCCAGCCGCCGTAACAGCCGGCCACGCAAACTCATGCATCGGCCTCCAACAGATAACCCAAACCACGAAACGTGACGATACGCACACCGCTGCCTTCCAGCTTGCGTCGCAGCCGCGAGATGTAGATTTCAATCGCTTCAGGGTTGGCGTCCTGGTCCAGACCAAACACCTTGCCGGCCAGTTGCTCCTTGCTCATCAGCCGACCCGGACGCGCAATCAGATTTTCCAGCACCGCGTGTTCGCGTGAAGGCAGCGCCAGCGACGTCTCGGCCAAACTGAACCGTCGGTCGTTCAGATCGTAGGCCAAGGTTCCGCATTGCTGCTGACGTTCGCCGCCCATCAAACTACGCCGCAGCAGGGCGTTGACCCGTGCTTCCAGCTCACTCAACTCAAAGGGTTTGGCTAGATAATCATCAGCGCCCAGATTCAGACCGCGCACGCGATCAGCTACTTCGCCACGCGCCGTCAACATGAGTACTGCCAGGGTCTGCCCGCGTTCACGCAATTTGCGTAACACCTCAAAGCCATCCTGGCGCGGTAAGCCAACATCAAGAATCGCTAGGGCGTAATCCTCGCTGCGCAACGCCAGATCAGCGGCGATGCCATCGTGCAGCGTGTCCACCGTCCAGCCCCCGGCCTTGAGCGCGCGGGATAGACTGTCAGCCAGTTCGGGGTCGTCTTCTACCAGCAGAATGCGCACTGCTGCTCTCTCTCAATAAGGGGAATTTGGCTGAGTGTACACCGCTCGTCGGCTCTGCACAGCGCGGCCTGCGTGCCTTTGCAGATGAAAGGTTGCTGAAAGGTTAGCGCATTAGCATCACCCGACGGTCACCCACCGAAGTAGCAGCAAAACACAAAAAAAGAACAATGGAGTACCCGTATGATCACAGCATCCATGGCTCGGCGCCGGGGTTTGCCTAGCACTCTGCTCGCCACCAGCTCACTACTGCTCGCACCACTGCTACATGCAGAAGGTTTCGTCGAAGACAGCAGCGCCAAGTTCAGCACCAGCAATATCTATTTCAATCGCGACTTTCGTGAAGGCACTGGCCAATCCAAGCGTGAAGAGTGGGCGCAGGGTTTTATTCTTGACCTGCAATCCGGCTTTACCCGAGGCGCCGTTGGCTTTGGTCTGGATGCCAAAGCCATGCTCGGCGTGAAGCTGGATTCCAGCCCCGACCGCACCGGCACTGGCCTGCTGCCAACCCACGACGATTGCCGCGCCGCTGATGAATACAGCAAGCTGGGACTGACCGCCAAGGCGCGTTACTCCGAATCAGAGCTGCAGATCGGCACCTTGATGCCAAAAAACCCGATACTCCAACCCAACACCAGCCGCATTTTGCCGCAAACCTTTCAGGGCGGCCGGCTGGGCGTTAACGAATTCGAAAAACTCGACATTGAACTGGGTCGTCTTACCAAGACTACCGAGCGCGACTCCACCGATGCTGAAGATATGGCACTGAACAACCGCAACCGCCGTTTTGGCGGTTCGTTCAGTGCCGACAATTTTGATTGGGCCGGTCTGAATTACCAATTCAGCACCGACCTGGCGGGCAGCTACTATCTGGCACAACTGGATGATATCTACCGCCAACAGGTTTTTGGTTTAACCCATGCGTACGCGCTGGGCGAAGGCAAGCTGAGCAGCGAGCTGCGCGTCGCGGTCTCCGACGACCAGGGCAGCGCCAACGCCGGCAAAATCGATAACCAGGCTTGGCAGGGTCGCCTCGGCTACGGCCAGGCCGGTCACGAGCTGACCGTGTCGCTGCAGCAAATGCACGGCGACAACGCCTTTCCTTACGTCGATGGCAGCAACCCTTTTCTGGTCAACTTCGTCCAGATCAATGATTTTGCCGAAGCCAACGAGCGCTCTTGGCAGCTGCGTTATGACTACGATTTTACCGCCCTCGGCATCCCCGGCCTGAGCTTTATGAGCCGCTACATCAGCGGTGATGACGCCAAACCGGTAGCCGGCGGCTCGGGCTCGGAATGGGAGCGCGACACCGAGCTGCAGTACGTGTTCCAGGATGGCGCACTGAAGAACCTCGGCCTGCGCTGGCGCAACGCGAGCTATCGCTCCGACTTCGCCCGCAACGCCGATGAGAACCGTCTGATCGTCAGCTACAGCCTACCCATCTGGTAAGCACTACAATAAAAACCATGAGGAACCACCCATGAAAACAACACTTCGTTCTGCTCTGCTCGCAGCCATCTGCTTTGGCTTGGCCGGTTACACCCTGGCTGCTGAACCCAAGCGTCCGGAATGCATCGCCCCGGCCTCACCCGGCGGCGGCTTTGACCTGACCTGCAAGCTGGCGCAAAGCGCGCTGCTCGACGGCAAGCACCTGTCACGGCCGATGCGCGTCACTTATATGCCGGGCGGCATTGGCGCCGTGGCCTACAACTCCGTGGTTGCGCAACGCGCCGATGATCCGGGCACCATCACTGCCTTTTCTACCGGTTCGCTGCTGAATCTGGCGCAGGGTAAGTTCGGTCGGTATGACGAAACGGCAGTCAAGTGGCTGGCAGCCGTCGGTACTAGCTACGGCGCCATCGCGGTGCGTTCAGACTCCGAGTTCAAGACACTGGATGATCTGGTCGCCGCATTGAAGAAAGACCCCTCCAAGGTAGTGATCGGCTCCGGCGGCACCGTTGGCAGCCAGGACTGGATGCAAACGGCGCTGGTCGCTCGCGCTGCCGGTATCGACCCACGCAGCCTGCGCTACGTCGCCATGGAAGGCGGCGGCGAATTGGCCACAGCCTTGCTGGGCGGCCACATTCAGGTGGCCAGCTCCGACATTTCCGACGCCATGCCCCACATCGAAAGCGGTGACATGCGCATTCTGGCGATCCTCGCTGACGAGCGCCTGGAAGGTGACATTGTCGAAGATATCCCCACCGCCAAAGAACAGGGCTTTGATGTTAGCTGGCCTGTAGTGCGCGGCTTTTACATGGGGCCAGACGTCAGCGCTGAAGACTTCGCCTGGTGGAAGAACAGCTTTGACGAGCTGCTCGCCTCCGACGACTTCGCCACCCTACGCGCCCAGCGCGAGCTCTTCCCCTTCGCCATGACCGGCGACGAACTCGACGCCTACGTGAAGAAGGAGGTGGCTCAGTACAAGTCACTCGCCGCCGAGTTTGGCCTGGTTCAGTAACCGCTGATCAGTCACCCGAACTCGATAAACCCGGTTCAGTAACAGCTTCGCCAGCGTGCGGCCCTGGGCCCACGCTGCGCCTGCGAGGACATACCCATGCTCTATCAACGTCTGTTTGCGGCGAGCCTGCTGCTGGCTTGCCTGTGCCTTGGCGTCATCGCCTGGGGCTTTCATGCGCCCTTTTCCTATGAGCCTGTAGGGCCGCGCGCCTACCCGCTGATGCTGCTGATTCTGCTAGGGCTGGGTGCACTGGTGCTGCTGATCAAACCTGCGCTGGAGAGCAGCCCCAGCGATGAGCCAGCGCTGACCAAGCCGATGCTGATCAAAGTCGCCATCTGCCTCGCGCTGCTGCTGGCCCTCGCTTCATTGTTTGAAAGTCTTGGCTTTGTACCCAGCGCCATTTTGTTCGCCTTGGGCATGGCACGCCTGTTCGGTGGCCGTTGGCTGCCCAGCGTGGTTCTCGCCGTCGTACTCGGCACCAGCCTGTACTTTCTCTTCGACCGCATTCTGGACGTGCCGCTGCCGCTTGGCGTGCTGGCCGGATTGGAGATCTGATCATGGATACGCTGCAATATCTCGGACAAGGCTTCGACGTCGCGCTTAGCCCAAACAACCTCGTCACTGCACTGGCGGGTACCACCATCGGCACCATCGTCGGCTTGTTGCCGGGCCTTGGTCCCATCAACGGCGTCGCACTGCTGATCCCGGTTGCCTTCGCACTCGGCTTACCACCGGAAACCGCGCTGATCCTGCTCGCCTCGGTCTATCTGGGATGCGAATACGGCGGCCGCATTTCCTCGATTTTGCTGAACATCCCCGGTGAAGCATCCGCGGTAATGACGACGCTGGACGGTTATCCCCTGGCGCGCCAAGGCAAAGCGGGTGTGGCCTTGTCGATCTCCGCCTGGAGTTCGTTTATCGGCGGCATGATCGCCACGGTAGGGGTGATCGTCTTTGCGCCACTGCTGGCCAAATGGGCGGTTTCGTTCGGGCCGGCCGAGTACTTCATGCTGATGGTCTTTGCGATTGTTTGTCTGGCCGGCATGGCCGGCGACAAACCGGTCAAGACTGCCGTTGCCGTACTGATCGGCCTGATGCTGTCCTGCGTTGGCATCGACGCCAACAGCGGCGTGTATCGCTTCACCTTTGGCAGCCTGGGCCTGTCTGACGGCATCCAGTTCGTCGTACTGGTATTGGGGCTGTTCAGCATCAGCGAAATCCTCATGCTGCTGGAGCGCACCCACCACGGCCAGACCGCACTTAAGACCAGCGGTCGCATGCTGTTCAACCTCAAGGAAGGCAGCTCGGTATTGGCGACCAACCTGCGCTGCGGTGTGCTGGGCTTTATTTTCGGCGTCCTGCCGGGCGCCGGTGCCACCCTGGCCAGCGCCGTCAGCTACATGTCGGAGAAAAAATTGGCCGGCGATAGTGGCCGCTTCGGTGACGGCGATCTGCGTGGCCTAGCCGCACCAGAAACCGCCAACAGCGCTTCGGCCTGTGGCTCGATGATCCCGATGCTGACCCTCGGTATTCCAGGCTCAGGCACCACGGCAGTGATGCTCGGCGCGCTGACGCTGTACAACATTACGCCCGGCCCACTACTGTTCCAGAACCAGCCTGAGATCGTCTGGGGTCTGATTGCCTCGCTGTTTGTCGCCAACATCATTTTGATCGTGATGAACATACCGATGATCAAGCTGTTCACCCGCATCCTCTCAGTACCGAACTGGACGCTAGTGCCCGCCATCGCAATCATCACCTCAATCGGGGTGTACGCGGTGCATGCGACTACCTTCGATCTGTTTTTGATGATCGCCATCGGCATCTTCGGCTATCTGCTGCGCAAGCTGGACTTCCCGCTCTCTGCGCTATTGCTGGGCTTCATCCTCGGCGACATGATGGAAAGCAACCTGCGCCGCGCACTGTCGATCTCCAACGGCGACCTTGGCATTCTGTTTTCCAGCCCAATCGCCATTGGCCTGTGGGCACTGGTGGCCGCGATGATCGCGCTGCCGTTCTGGCGTCGTTACCGCGCCAAGCGCAGCGCCAAGCTGGCCAATGCCTGAACCGGGCAGCCAGCCCCGCTGGTTGAAATACGCCAGCGCTCCACTGATCGGAGCGCTCGGCGGATGGCTGGCCAGCCTGATGGGCTGGCCGTTGCCCTGGATGACCGGTTCACTGCTGGCGGTCATCCTGCTGCGTTGCAGCGGCTGCCTGTGTGAACCGCCGCCAGGTTCACGCCAGGCCGGGCAATGGATAGTCGCCAGCGCCATAGGTCTGCACTTCACTACCCCCGTCTTTGAACAGGTCATCAGCCATCTGGGGCTGATAATGATCGGCGCCTGCGGCACCTTCCTGCTTAGCCTTATCGGCATTCGGATTCTCACTCGCGCCGGCTATGACCGCGCCACCGCCTATTTCGCCAGCATGCCCGGCGGCGCCAGCGAGATGGCCGTCATCGGCGCCCGCCATCAAGCCAATCTCGCCAACGTGGTAGCCGCGCATAGCCTGCGTCTGCTGATGGTGGTTTTGCTAATTCCCGCACTCTTCACCTGGGCACTGCCTGCGGTCGACGCACCAGCACCGCTGCCCACCGATCTCCTCACGCTGGCCTGGCTAGTGCCATTGGGCGGTTTGCTGGCAGTCCTGTTGCGGCGTCTGCGTCAGCCCAATCCATGGATGCTCGGGCCGCTGATCGCCTGCGCCGCTGGCGGTGTATTGCTGGATATCAACATCGCTCTGCCAGCCGGCACCAGCGCGGCTGGGCAGTGGCTAATTGGTAGTGCGTTAGGCTGCCACTTTGACCGTGCTTTCTTCCGAAAAGCGCCGGCCTTCCTGCTGCGAGTGTGGCTGTTTACCCTGCTGGCGATGCTGGTTGCCGCTGCCGCAGCGATATTGCTGAGCACGCTCGGCAATGTTGATCGTGTCAGTCTGATGCTCGGCATGATGCCCGGCGGCATCACCGAGCTGTGCCTCACCGCCGAGGCGCTGCATTTGTCAGTCGCCGTAGTCACCGCACTACAGGTGCTGCGGCTGTTTCTGGTGATGTTTTTGGCGGAACCGCTGTTCGTCCTGTGGCAGCGTCTTAAACCAGAATTACAGGACTAAACTTCGTTAAATTTCTGGCAACACTATTTACTCAGTAGACTGATCGGTCTATAAATAGCGGCATGAAGAACACTGATACACGCTCACGGCTGGTCAATGCTATGCAAATAACCTTGCAACGCAACGGACTGCACGGCACCGGGCTAACTGAATTATTGGCACAGGCCAAGGCGCCCAAGGGCAGCCTCTACCACCATTTTCCCGGCGGTAAAGAAGAACTAGCACTAGCCGCCATCGAACAGACTGCTGAGCAGCTCGTGCGCTTTTTCACCCGCTTGTTTGCCGAACATGATGATCCGCTAGAGGCCATTGCCCACTGGATCGAAAGCGCCCTGCGGCGCATCGAAGCCAGCGAGTTTCGGCTCGGCTGCCCCATGGCCGCCGCCGCACTGGACAGCAATGCCGAAGACATCGATCTGCGCCTGGCAATCAACCACAGCTTCAACCGTGTTCAACAACAGCTAGCCAGTCACCTGAACACCGCGGGATATCCGGCAGAGCACAGCGCGGACCTCGCGGCGCTCATCTTCTCCAGCTACGAGGGTGGCTTGATCATGGCCCGCGTCGCTGGCGACACCCTGCCGCTGGAGCGCGCTTTTCGTGCGTTGCTGGGGCATGTTCGACTGCAACAAAAGGCATCTCCCAATGAGCATTGATACCGCGACCGTACCGGCGCAACCATTGACCCTCATCGCTGCCGACGGCTACCCGTTGAGCGCCACTCTTTACTCAGCCAAAGCCCCTGTAGCCCAGTTGCTGATCGGCAGCGCCACCGGCGTGCCCCAAGGCTTTTACCGCCGATTTGCCGAGTACGCCGCCAGCCGTGGCTACAGCACTCTGACGCTGGACTATCGCGGCATCGGCGGCTCCGCACCGGCAAGCCTGCAAGGCTTTGAAATGGATTATCTGGACTGGGCAGAGCAAGATCTGGCAGCTGCCGTTGAGCACCTGAAAACAAGCACGCTCCCCATCTACATGGTCGGTCATTCGTTCGGCGGCCACGCGTTTGGCCTGATGCCCAATCACACCGCTATCAGTGGTCTGTATACCTTCGGCACGGGTGCCGGCTGGCACGGCTGGATGCCGCGCTCCGAGCAGCTACGCGTGCTCTTGATGTGGCGCGTGATCGCCCCGCTGATCGTTCGCGCCAAGGGCTATCTGGCCTGGCGTAAACTGGGCATGGGCGAAGACTTGCCCAAGGGCGTGTATCAGAAGTGGAAACATTGGTGCCGATTCCCGCGTTACTTCTTTGAAGACCCGCAGATGCCGGGGCTAGAGGCGCGCTTCGCCGAGATCACCACACCGATCACAGCAGTCAGCGCCACTGATGATCTCTGGGCCTCGCCCGCCTCGCGCGACGCCTTTATGTCGGCCTATCGCAACGCCGATTACCGGGCTGTCACCATCGACCCACAAACACAGAACCTGCGCCCGCTGGGCCACATGGGCTATTTCCGGCCGCACGCAGAGCCACTTTGGCAGGACGCGCTGGACTGGTTCGAACAACTTAACTTGGCTGCTCGCGCAGCCTGAAACCCCTCAAGGACATTCGCAATGAACCTAAAAGACATGACCGGCCTGCAAATCATGCAAGCCATCGCGAGCGGCGAACTGCCCTTTGCTCCAATCGCCAAAACCGTGCCAATGGAGTTCGAAGCAGCTGAAGAAGGCCGCGTGGTATTCAAAGCCACTGCCAACGAAACTCACACCAACCCAATGGGCGGCGTGCACGGCGGCTTTGCCGCCACAGTGATGGACTCGGTCACCGGCTGCGCTACTCACACCGTGCTCGGCGCTGGCGTGGGCTATGGCACCATCGAACTGAACGTAAAAATGTGCAAGCCAGTGCCTTTTAACAAGACGCTGATTGCCGAAGGGAAAGTGATTAACAAGACACGCCGCTTGGTAATTTCAGAAGGTTATCTGCGCGACGAAACAGGCTCGCTGTATGCCTATGCAACGGCGACCAATATGATTTTGAGCTAAGGGTTAGCAGCCATTGTTACGGCTGGTGAACTAGTTACTAGTGTTGTAAGCATTCGTACTTACGAAAAAAGGGTGCCCAGTGAGCACCCTTTTTTTATCGATCCACGTAGCAATCTGGCTTAGCTGCCGGGCATGACCTTAAGCAAAGTCAGCAGCTCTTTCGCAGCTTTCTCGGAGGACCCAGGATTCTGGCCCGTAACCAGCAAGCCATCTACCAGCACATACTCGCCCCAGTCTTCGCCCTTGCTGTACACGCCGCCTTTTTCTTTCAGCGCGTCTTCGAGCATAAAGGGCACCACGTCGCTCAGGCCCACGGCGTCTTCTTCGGAGTTGGAGAAACCGGTCACGCGTTTGGCGCCAATCAGGTACTCACCGTCTTTACCTTTAGCGTTCACCAGTGCCGCCGGTGCATGGCACACCGCCCCAATGGGTTTATCGGCCTTGGCGAAGGCTTCCAGCAGCGCGAGTGAATCAGCGTCTTCGTGCAGGTCCCACATGGGGCCGTGCCCGCCGGGATAGAAGACCGCGTCGTAATCATTAGCGGCAACCTTGGACAGCACATGAGTGCTGGCCAGCTGTGCCTTAGCGTCGGCATCCGCATCAAAACGCTCAGTCGCGGAGGTCAGGGCGTCTGGCTCTGCACTGGTCGGGTCAAGCGGCGGCTGGCCGCCCTTCGGCGAGGCCAGGGTGATCTCGGCGCCAGCGTCTTTAAGCACGTAATAGGGCGCGGCAAACTCTTCCAGCCAGAAGCCGGTTTTCTTGCCGGTGTTGCCAAGCTTGTCGTGGGAGGTGAGAACCATGAGAATCTTCATATTGTCTCTCTCTTATCTGAACATAAGGGGCAGCTGCGGTACGCTCTGTGCGCCGAACAGCATAAATACACTCTAAATCCGGCAGCAAAAGCGGCGTTTCGTTCCCTTTTAGCTTCGCCACGCCCAACAGGAGCAGCGCAGCGCATGCAGAAGCCAACATTGAATTGCGATATGGGCGAAAGCTTCGGCGCCTGGACCATGGGTATGGACGAAGCCGTTATGCCGCATGTGGATTGCGCCAACATCGCCTGCGGCTTTCACGCCTCAGACCCGAGCATCATGCGTCGCACCGTTGCAATGGCGGTCAGCCATGATGTGCGCATTGGCGCGCATCCAGCGTATCCAGATCTGGTCGGTTTTGGTCGTCGCTCGATGAACTGCTCCGCGCAGGAAGTCGAAGACATGCTGCTTTATCAGATCGGCGCGCTGGATGGCATCTGCCGTGCTGAGGGCGGCAACCTGAGCTACGTCAAACCGCACGGCGCGCTCTATAACGACATGATGCGCAAACCTGAGTTGCTGCGCGCGGTACTCCGTGCCGTCGCGCGTTTCGACGCCAGCCTGCCATTGATGCTGCTGGCGCGCCGCGACAACCGCGAGGCGCAATCATTGGCAGCAGAGCAGGGCGTAAAGCTCTGGTTTGAGGCCTTTGCCGACCGTGGTTATGACGCTGACGGTTATCTGTTGCCACGTCATCAGCCCGGCGCGGTGCACCATGACCCTGAACGTATTCTTGCCCAAGCGTTGACCTTTGCGCACGGCGAACCGCTTATCGCGAGCGACGGCAGCGAACTCTATCTCCAGGCAGACAGCCTTTGCGTACATGGTGACAACGCAGAATCCGTCGCCGTGGTCGCACGTATCCGCGCGGCGCTGGATGCACTGTGACACCGCGCATTGAGAGCGTCGCGTGGGATTGCTTGATGCTGCGCCTGTTCGACGTGATCGACGAGGCCAACATACCGTGGTTGATGGCCGCCGCCGAACGCCTGCACACCGCTTTTGGTGCGCAGCTGATTGATCTGGTGCCGTCCTATACCACTTTGATGCTGCACTATGACGGCCTGCAACTGAGCGAAGCACAGGCTAGTGAGCGCGTGCTGCAAGCGCTGAAAGGGTTACAACCGCTGGCGATTAACGACAGCGGCCGACGGCATGAGCTGCCGGTCTGGTATCACCCCAGTGTCGGCCCCGATCTAGAAGCGCTTGCGCAACGCGCTGGCTGTACTGTGGAGCAAGTAGTAGACCGCCACTGCAGCCGCGACTACCCGGTATTTACTCTCGGCTTCACACCCGGCTTTGGCTATATGGGCTTGGTCGATCCGAGCATTGCCGCGCCACGGCTGGCTACGCCGCGTCAGCGCGTCCCGCAGGGCAGCGTCGGGATAGCCGAGCGACAGACCGCTGTCTATCCACTGGTATCGCCCGGCGGCTGGAACCTGATTGGGCGTTGTCCGCTAGCCTTGTTTGACCGCGAGCGCGATGGTTACAGCTTGCTCAAACCCGGCGATCGTGTCCGTTTTGTTTCGGTCGACCATGCCGAGTTTTTGCGCCTCGGCGGCGACGATGCGAGCATGGAGCCAAACCCGTGAGCATGCTGCGAGTAGAGCACAGTCTGGGTTTTGCGCAGCTGCAGGACGGTGGACGTTTTGGCGTGCGCCATCTGGGCGTAACCCAAGGCGGAGCGCTGGATTGGATTGCTCAGCACTGGGCCAACTGGTTATTGGGGAATCCACTGGACGCCTGCGTGATCGAAATTCCGCTTGGTGGTCTGACGCTCAAAGCAGAGGCCGATGGTTGGCTGGCGCTGACCGGTGCCGATCTGGATGCAAAACTGGATCAACAACCGCTAAGACCTTGGCAAGTCTTTGCCATACGCAGCGGCCAGCAGCTCACATTCACTCAGCCACGCAGCGGTGTGCGAGCCTATCTGGCCGCCGCCGGCGGATTTAAGGCAAACCCCGTTCTGGGTGCGGTCGCGACCGTGATGCGCGAGGGGCTGGGTGGTTTGCATGGCGACGGCAAGGGGCTAAAACCCGGCAATCAACTCACGTATTCAGCGCAGCCTGCGGTAAGCCGAAAAATGCCTTCCGAGGCGATCCCAGACTACAAGAGCCCAGTAACCTTGCAACTCTTGGTCGGCGCGCAAAGCAGCCAATTTAGCGGCGACAGCCTGTTTCAGCTGTTCAACCAACACTGGACGCTGGATCAACGCGCCGACCGCATGGGTATGCGCCTAACCGGCCCAGAGCTGCGCTATCAGGGTGAGCCGTTGATCTCCGAAGGCATTCCGCTGGGCGCCGTACAGGTGCCGCCAGACGGCCAGCCGATAGTGCTGATGAACGACCGTCAGACCATCGGTGGTTATCCAAGGCTGGGCGCGCTCACGCCATCGTCCCTAGCCCGGCTGGCACAATGCGCGCCGGGGCAGAAAATACACCTGCAGCCAATCAGTCAGGCGCAAGCGCGGCAAGATCATCTAGCGCTGCTGGCACGCTGGGAGCCTTAGCCGCCGAAACCACAACGCCAACAGACCGAACAAACCCGCGCCCTTGGGGAAAGCCGAGTTCCATTGCGAACAACGGCTGCAACCGCACCAGCGCTGGCCGGGATGGAACCCGGCCCTCCATAAACCGGTCAGGTATTCGCCGGCACACTCGACGAAGTGGCTTTTAACGTTGGAAGGTCGAGTTCCATCTCGACCAGCGGCATCAACGTCACCACCACTGGTCGGGACGCAACCCGACCTTACTACTCGGCATCTCCAGCTCCTGACCTGCGGCCTATAACTTCAAGGGTTTTCTCGCAACCACTGCCCCAGCATGCTGCGCTCCTCCGGTGTAATGCCGGTCATGTTGCCAAGCGGCATGTATTCGGTTGCGACTGCAGCCTGCAGGACCTTGTCGCGGTGCTGCTTGAGCTGCTCCAGGTTTTCTAACGTGATACCAGCGGGCGGCGCCTGGAACGCTGGGCTGCTGGGTTGGGCGGCGTGGCACGCCATGCAGTGGGTCGTCAGCAGTTGGCTAACATCCGCATCCGCTACGCGGGTTACTGGGGTGCCGTCTGCATTGCTGGTGGCGGGCGCTTGCGGAGCGCTGGGCGCCATCGCCCAGATCAGGGCCAGCGTGGCCAGCGCGCTGATAACCAGAATCGACGGCTTGTTGATCTGCTTGTGACGCAGGTTGAAGAAGTGCCGCGCATAGGCAGTAATAGCGCCAATCGCTGCCAATATTGCCCAGCCATACTCATGGCCGTAGAACATCGGATAGTGATTGCTGATCATGATGAAGATAACCGGCAACGTCAGGTAGTTGTTGTGGCGTGAACGCAGCATCGCACGTTGCGCCAGCATGACTACGTGATCATCCGGTGTTTCGCCCTTCTCGACGGCATTAACCAGTGCTCGCTGGGCCGGAACGATACCCAAAAAGACGTTGGCGACCATGATGGTGCCGATGACCGCGCCCACATGAATAAAGGCTCCACGGCCGGCAAATACCTGAAACATACCCCATGCAACCGCGACCAGAATCAGGAACAGCACCACACCAAAGGCCAGGCCGTGCTTTGCCAGCGGGCTGCGGATGAGCGCTTCATAGATCGCCATTACGCCCAGCAACGTGCCCATGCCAATGGCGATGGCGCCAAAGGTGCTTAGCTCCAGCTTGCTTGGATCAATCAAGTAACCGGGATTGCCGAAATAGTAGACCGCAAACAGCAGCGCCAAACCGCTCATCAGGGTGCTATAGGCTTCCCATTTGAACCAATGCAGCTCGGTCGGCATCTTTTCCGGCCCAACCTGGTACTTGGCTACTTCATAAAAGCCGCCGCCATGGATGGCCCACAGGTCACCCTTGATGCCTTTTTGCTTCTTCCACTCCGGTGGCTCGCGCAGGTTATTGTCGAGCCAAATAAAGTAGAAAGACGCGCCGATCCAAGCCACACCTGCGATAACGTGGAACCAGCGGATGATCAGGCTTAGCCATTCAGCCAGATATGCATGCATTGAGGGCAGCTCCTTTTGCAGTATCTCGGTCATACCGGCACTGCCCGGCAATATAGGTGCGACGGATGGCGCGATCATCGCCAAGGATCATCAGATCAAACAACATGCCCTGTAGCTCGCGATCAGGCTGATGTTTGAGGCGCAACGCCGGGCTGGCGGTACGGTCCAGAATCAAAAAGTCCGCGTATTTGCCGGGTTGCAGGTTGCCGGTATCTGCGGCTTGATGCAGTACTTGCGCATTGCCCAGGGTTGCCATGTAAAACGCCTGAAAGGGATTCAGGCTTTGGCCGCGCAGTTGGCAGACCTTGTACGCCTCAGACATGGTGGCAAGCATCGACAGACTGGTGCCGCCGCCCACGTCGGTCGCCAAACCGACTTGCACATCGGCGGCGCGTGCGCTGGCCAGATCGAACAGACCGCTACCCAGGAAAGTATTGGAGGTCGGGCAGAAAGCGATTCGAGTGCCGGTTTCCGACAGTCGTGCGCGGTCGCCGTCATCAATGTGAATACCGTGCGCCAATACGCTGCGCTCGCTGAGCAAGCCAAAGTGGTCATACACGTCGAGGTAGCTGGAGCGCTCCGGGAACAGTTCCTTGATCCAGGCGATCTCGGCGTGGTTCTCGGCCCAGTGGGTCTGCATCAAAACGTCGGGGTACTCGGCGATCAGTTGGCCTGCGTAGGTCAGCTGTTGCGGCGTTGATGTGGCGGCAAAGCGCGGAGTCACTGCATAGCGCTGGCGGCCATGGCCGTGCCAACGCTCAATCAACTCGCGGCTTTCGGTGTAGCTGGCTTCAGCCGTGTCGCGCACCCCATCAGGCGCGTGGCAATCCATCATCACCTTGCCGCTGGTAATCGCCATGTTATAGCCGTCGGCCGCGTTGAACAGCGCCTCGGCCGCAACCTTGTGCGAGGTGCTGAACACCAATGCCGAGGTGGTGCCGTGCGCCAGTAGCAAGTCGAGAAACAGTTGCGATTGATCCGCCGCCCAATCCGCATCAGCAAAGCGTGCTTCGGTCGGGAAGGTATAGGTTTCCAGCCACTCCAGCAGCTGGGTGCCATAACTGGCCAACACTGCCAGCTGGGGCATATGAACGTGGGTGTCGATCATGCCAGGCATGATCAAGCTGTCTGGCCATTGCTCAACCTCGGTTCCGACGGGCAACTGAGGCAACAGAGTGTCAGCAGCGCCATTGGCCAGCACCCGCCCATCGGCGACCACCAGCAGGCCATCTGCATGGTATTCGTAACTGGCCGGATCGGGCTTGTTCAAGCCGGGCTCAGCGATAAAGTGCAACAGAGGCCCGCGAAAGGCTGTGCAGCCGACCGGGAAGGTAGCCGCAGTGTGGGTATCAGTTGTCATTAGCTTCCCCGGTAAGTCGAATAGCCCCACTGATTCAGCAGCAGCGGTACGTGATAATGGGCCGTGGTGTCGGTCAGCTTAAAGGCGATGGTGACGGCTGGGTAGAAGCACTCCAGACCCTGCCGTGTGTAATAACCCTCGGTATCGAAGGTCAGGCGGTAGACGCCTGCAGGGGCGTTGTCGCCAAAGCCGTTGAGTACCCGACCGTCTGCGTCGGTAGCCGCCTGGCCTAGGGTTTCCCAGCCGCTAGCGGTCTGGCGCTCCAGCACGATAGCAACGCCAGCCGCGGGGCAGCCGCCGCCGAGGTCGAGAATGTGGGTGGTAATTGGACTCTTGTTACTCATAGCAGTTTATCCAAACGAATATGGGTGATCTTGGCCTGCTCCGCAGCGGCGACGCGAAGCTCCTCTTCACGGGTATTAGGCAGGCGCTGCTCCAGCAGCGCGAGCATCTGCTCGGCACTCTTGCCGGTGGCGCACACGATGAAAATAAAACCGAATTTGTCGTAGTAGGCGTCGTTGCCGTTCTTCAGACGCTGCAGCACCTGATCAGGAGCAACCCGGGCGCCGGACTGCTCGCCACTAGCCAGGGCTTCAGTACTGGCGTATTTAGCCTTGAGACTTTTGATATCCCCGATCTTGGGGTGCGCTTCAAACGCCATCAACCAGTCGGTCTCATGCAGGTTGGGCCAAAGCGCCCGCGCGGTGCCGTGCAATGCTTCCGTGGAGGCATAAGGGCGTGAATCCACCATCGGCTGGGCCCAGGCGTCCACTGCGCAGCAGTCGCGAAATAACGTGAGTGCCTCCGCTGCGGGCAGCTTATTCAGTTCTTCAAGGCTCATTTGGCCTCCACGGGGCTATCGGACTCGGTTGTTAGGGGCTCGTTCTTTTGCATCAGATCACGCAGCGCGGGCCAACTGACACCGCGACGGGTCTCGCGCGGTGCGTTAATGGCAGCCAAGCTGAGCAACTCGGCACTAATCGAAACTGCGACCTCCATCGGCCGCTTACCCGGTATATCCGAGCGCCCAACCGGACAGCGAATACTCTCAATCTGCGCCTCGCTGTAACCACGGTGAGTCAGCCGTTGACGAAAGCGTTCGGCCTTGGTTTGCGAGCCAATCAGGCCGACGCTGCGTGCAATGCCCGAGTTCAGCAGAGCGCGGCACAGATCGTAGTCGAGCTGATGATTATGCGTGAGTATGAGTACGTGGGCGTTTGCACAGAGCTCAGCCACATCGCCGACCGGATCATCGGTGTGATGACGCCGCACGTTAACCGGCAGCTCGGCCGGAAAGCTATCTGCGCGCGAATCAACCCAGGTCACCTGCCAAGGCAACTGCCCCATAATACTCATCAATGCCTGGGCGACGTGACCGGCGCCAAACACCACCAGCCGCGCATCACTGCCGCGCTGACCTTCAAGCAGCACCGAGACGCTACCACCACAACACTGGCCAAGGCTGGCGCCGAGCGGAAAGTGCTCAAGCTGGGTTTCGTAACGTGCTGCGGCCAGTTGCTCACGCGCCCGCGCCGTCACCAAATATTCTAGATGCCCGCCGCCAATGGTGTCGAACGTATGCTCACCGGTCACCACCATCTTGCTCGAGGGTTCACGCGGCACCGAGCCGGCGACGCCCACAATAGTCACTAGCACATAGGGTTCACCGCGCTGCTCACAGTCAGCGACGGCTTCAAACCAGCGCAGACGTTTGTCCATTAGACAGTCTCCTGCTCAGTATTGGCCCAAGCCCGTGCCGCATTAACAGCGTTAAGCATGCGTTCAGGCGTAGCGGGCGTATCCAACGGTGGGCTATAGCGATAATCCGTCAGGCTGGCGACCGCATCGCGCATGGCACTCCACACCGCAATGCCGAGCATCAGCGGTGGCTCACCCACTGCCTTGGAGCGGAACACGGTCGCCTCGCGGTTAGGGCTAGCGGCCAGCAGATTCACGCGCAGATCGGGCGGCGTATCGGAGACCGCCGGAATCTTGTAGGTGGCTGGCCCGGTGGTCATTAACCGGCCCTTATCGTTGTAAACCAGCTCTTCGGTGGTCAGCCAGCCCATGCCCTGCACAAAGCCGCCTTCGATCTGGCCAATATCGATATCCGGGTTCAGCGACTGCCCCACATCGTGCAGGATGTCGGTGCGCAGCACGCGGTATTCGCCGGTCAGGGTATCCAATACCACCTCGGAGCAGGCGGCACCGTTGGCGTAGTAAAGGAAGGGATGGCCTCGGCCAGTGGCAAAGTCATAATGAATTCTGGGCGTGGCGTAGAAGCCGCTGGATGACAGCGATACGCGATTCATATAGGCCTTCTGCACAAATTCGGCCCAGTCCAGACGCTCTTCGCCAGCCACCACCTGATTGTTCTCAAACCGCACCTGCTCGGGCTTGCAGCCATACTGCTCAGCGGCGAAGGCGATCAGTCCAACCTTGATTTTCTCGCAGGCATCCAGCGCCGCCATGCCGTTCAGGTCGGAGCCGGAAGAGGCTGCGGTAGGCGAGGTGTTGGGCACCTTGTCGGTGCGCGTGGCCGAGACCTTGACCTTGTCTACGTCCACCTGAAAGGCCGCCGCCACTACTTGTGCGATCTTGATGTACAGGCCCTGACCCATCTCAGTGCCGCCATGGTTCACGTGCAGGCTGCCGTCGGTGTAGATCAACACCAACGCGCCGGCCTGGTTCAGGTGCTTGGCGGTAAAGGAGATACCAAATTTGACCGGCGTCAGCGCCAGACCGCGCTTGAGAATCGGGTTTTGCTTATTGAACGCAGTGATTTCCTCGCGCCGTGCGCGGTAGTCAGAGCTGGCCTCAAGCTGCGCGACCAGTTCCGGCAAGATGTGCTGCTCGATCACCTGACCGTAATGCGTGGTATCGCGACCCGGCCGATAGAGATTGCGCTTGCGCACATCCAGCGGGTCAAGCTGCAGATGGCGGGCAATGTCATCCACGGCCTGCTCAATCACCATCATGCCCTGTGGGCCGCCAAAACCGCGGAAGGCGGTATTCGAGACTGTATGGGTTTTGCAGCAGTGGCCGGTGACCCGCGCTTGATCCAAAAAGTAACCGTTATCCGAGTGAAACATGGCCCTTTCGACAATCGCGTTGGACAGGTCCGGCGAGAAGCCGCAGCGGCCAGCCACCATAATGTCCGCGCCTTGAATCAGCCCCTGATCGTCAAAACCAATATCGTAGGTGTTGAAAAAGTCATGGCGCTTGCCGGTCTGCACCATGTCGTCCGGGCGCGACAGGCGATATTTAACCGGCTTGCCGGTCACATGCGCCAGCAAGGCTGCAACGCAACCCAGCGCGGCGGCCTGGGTTTCCTTACCGCCAAAGCCGCCACCCATGCGGCGCACCTCGGCTTGAACCGCATGAATCGGCAGCCCCAGCACCTCAGCCACCAGTTTCTGGACTTCCGAAGGGTGCTGGCTGGAGGTATGTACGAACATGCCACCGTCCTCCTGGGGCTCGACCATCGCGGCCTGGCTCTCCAGATAAAAGTGCTCCTGCCCGCCCACGTTGATCTCGCCTTTCAGGCGATGCGGCGCGGCCGCCAGCGCCTGATCAGGATCGCCGCGCAATTGCCTATGGCTAGGCCGCACAAAGAAGGACTTATCCAGCGCTTCCTGAGTACTCAGCACCGCATGCAAAGGCTCGTACTCCACCTTGGCCAGGCGCGCCGCCTTGCGGGCAGCGGTGTGGCTGGTCGCCGCAACCGCGAAAATCGGCTGGCCTATGTGTTCAACCAGCTCGCTGGCAAGTACCGGATCGCCGGGAAACACTGGGCCGATATCGGTATGCCCGGGCACATCCGCCAGGGTAATCACTGCCACCACGCCGGGATAGGCACGAACCTCGCTCAGGTCCATGCTGAGGATTCGCGCGTGGGCCTGCTCACTGTGGCCGACGGCGGCGTGCAGCAAGCCTTCTGGCTCTAGCAGATCGTCGATGTAACGCGCTTGACCACGCACGTGCAGCCAAGCACTGTCGTGCAGTGCGCTCTGGCCGGCAATACCAATCGCCTGACCGCTTTGGCGGGAGATGTCGCGGGGTAGCTTACGCATAGTCGGTCACCGTCAGTGCAGCGCCGCCAGTGTGGGCAGCGCGGTGTTCATAAAGAGCGCGGCGCAACAGATTACCGGCCACTTCAAGGCGGTAGGTCGCGGAGGCGCGCACGTCGGACATGGGTTTAAAGTCCTGCGACAAGGCCGCAGCCGCAGCGGCAATGGCCGGCTCGTCAAAGGTTTGGCCGCGCAGGGCCGTCTCGGCAGCCAGCGCGCGCTTGGGAATGCCCGCCATGCCACCGTAAGCGAGACGACAATCTTCAACTTGTTCGCCGTTCAGGCGCAGCCAGAAAGCGGCTAGTACGGCGGAGATGTCGTCGTCCAGGCGCTTGGAGATCTTGTAGATAAACAGCCGCTCGTTTGCCGCCGGCTTAGGCACGCGTACCGCACGGATAAACTCGCCCGGCTGCAGTACGGTTTTCTTGTAGTCGAGGAAGTAATCCTGCAACGCCAACCAACGGATGCCATTCTGGCTATCGAGTTGAACTTCCGCGCCTAGGGCAATCAGCGGCGGCGGCATGTCGCCAATCGGCGAGGCGTTGCCGATATTGCCGCCCAAGGTGGCACGGTTACGAATTTGCAGAGAGCCCAAACGCTCAAGCATAGGTGCGAACGCCGGCCAGTTTTGATTGAGCAGCGGGCCGAATTGGGCGTAGGTCAGCGCCGACCCTATGGTCAGGTTTTCATCGTCCTGTTCAAGTTGCTGCAACTCGGCGACCTGTTCAACCGAAACCAGCTGAGGCAGGCTTTTTAGCTGCTGAGTAATCTCCAGCGCCAGGTCGGTACTGCCCGCCACCAGCCGCGCCTGCGGTTGTGCGATCAACAGCTCGCGCAATGCTGCGAGCGATAGCGGCGCAGTGAAGCTGTTGCCTGCTTCATCCTGCAGCACGGCGGATTGTTCACGCGCGGCCATAAATGCAGCATCCGGCTGCGGGCTGAACAGCGCGCTGCCATCCCACTGCTGCACGCTATCGACGATGCTCCGTGCACCTGCCTCAATAATCGGACGGTAACCCGTGCAACGGCAGAGGTTGCCGGCCAGGGCTTCCATCAATTGATGGGCATTGGCGTGTTGCCCGGCCGCAGCTACCTGCTGATGCAGGCCAACCAACGACATCACAATACCCGGCGTACAGAAACCGCATTGCGAACCATTGCACTCAACCATAGCGGTTTGCACCGGATGCGCCGGCTCACGTTGCAGCGCATCTACGGTAATAAGGTGCTTGCCGTGCAATGCGCCGATCAGGCCAATACAGCTGTTCATGGCTGCATATTGCCACTCGCCCTGCGGGTCGAGACTGCCGAGCAACACCGTGCACGCGCCGCAATCTCCCGATGCGCAGCCTTCTTTTGTACCATTAAGCCGCATTTTGGTGCGCAGCCAGTCTAAAATGCTCAGGTTTGGGTCAGTCTGGTCAAGTTTTTGCGACTGCCCATTTAGATAAAACTCAATCACTGTCGTCTCCGCGCTATCCACTATGCGCCGGTTTCCGGCGGGAGGTCTGCCACAGTGCCTCTATAAGGCCTGTGCAGGCTGTACGTTGGTATTTGCAAAAACTTGACCAACTAGTCTGAAAATATGATTTTTTATATTTTTACGCTTTTGGCAAGCAAATTGCTCACAGACAAAATGTTGATTGATTGGTCAGTTTATTTTAATTGAGGGTGCTGAATGGCAACCGCAGAACGCTTGAGACTTGAGAACATCGTTAAAGAGTACCCCGGCTGCCGGGCAAACGACGGTGTTCATCTCACAGTCCAGGCCGGTGAGATACACGCCCTGTTGGGTGAAAATGGCGCGGGCAAAAGCACCCTGATGAAAATCATCTATGGGGTCATACAACCCGACGCCGGCACTGTTACCTGGAACGGGCGCCCGCTTACTTTGCAAGGGCCGGCCCATGCTCGTGAGCTCGGCATTGGCATGGTGTTCCAACATTTCTCACTCTTTGAAACTCTGACCGTCGCAGAAAATATTGCTCTCAGCCTGCCCGCCAGCCAGGCCAGAGACCGGAGTAAACTCGATGCCCGCATCCGCGAAGTATCTGAGCACTACGGCATGGAGCTGGACCCACGGCGCTTCGTTAACACCCTATCGATCGGCGAGCGTCAGCGCGTCGAAATCGTTCGCTGCCTTATTCAGGATAGCTCGTTGCTGATTCTTGACGAGCCCACATCCGTATTGACTCCGCAGGAAGTGCAGGTGCTGTTCCGTACTTTGCGCCAATTATCGAAAGAAGGCTGCAGCATCCTGTTCATCAGCCACAAGTTGCAGGAAGTGCGCGATCTTTGTCACCGCGCTACCGTACTACGCCAAGGCAAAGTGACCGGCGCATGTAATCCAGGCGAAATTACCACTAACGATATCGCTCGCATGATGGTGGGTGACGAGACGCCGCTGTCGACCCAGGTCGATCCCTGTGAGCCAGGCGCGCTGCTACTGCAAGCTAACAATTTAAATTATCAAAGCCGTGATCCTTTCGGCACCAGCTTGCAAGCCATCAGCATGTCGCTACGCGCCGGTGAAATCGTGGGTATTGCGGGGGTGGCCGGCAACGGACAGGACGAGCTACTACGCGCACTGTCTGGCGAGGCCAAGGTTAACAAAGACAGTTTGCAGTTCAACGGTCTGAGTATCGGCGATACCGGCCCCGCAGTCCGCCGTGGTCTCGGTGTGGCCGTAGTACCCGAAGAGCGCCTCGGACGCGGTGCGGTACCGGCCATGTCATTGGTCGACAACAGTCTACTGACAGCTTCAGGCCAAGGCCTGACCAGCAGGGGTTGGGTCAGCCTTGGCAAGGTACGCGACTACGCCAGTCGGGTGGTTGAGCAATTTGGCGTACGCACTGCCAGCATTGATAGCGCGGCGACCAGCCTGTCTGGCGGCAATCTGCAAAAATTCATCATCGGCCGTGAAGCGCTGCAGCAGCCCAAGCTGCTAGTAGCTTCGCATCCGACTTGGGGCGTAGACGTGGGTTCCGCTGTAGCCATCCACGAAGCCTTGGTGAAATTACGCGATGAAGGCGCGGCGGTGCTGTTGATTTCCGAGGACTTGGACGAGCTCTTCCAGCTCTGTGGCCGCATGGGCGCGATCTGCGCCGGCAAGCTGTCACCTCTGGTACCCACCAGCGAACTCACTATTGAAAAGCTCGGCCAGTGGATGGCTGGCGACTTCCCCGCTACTGCAACTGCTACCACCACGGAGACTAACCATGCTGTCGCTTGAGCGTCGCGCCGTCGACTCCCGCGCCATGCAATGGGCTTCTCCACTGCTGGCACTGGTACTGACCATCATCACCGGGCTGTTTATGTTTATGGCGCTCGGCAAAGACCCAATCGAAGGCCTCACCTTCTTCTTTCTGATTCCCCTTAGTGATGCCCAAGGCTGGGCCGAACTCGGCCTGAAGATGGCACCACTGCTGCTCTGCGCCGCTGGCTTAACCATCTGTTACCGCGCCAAAATCTGGAATATCGGCGCTGAGGGTCACTTCCTGATGGGCTCACTCTGGGCCAGTGCGGCGGCTCTTTATCTGAGTGATCAAACCGGTTTTTGGGTGCTGCCATTGGTGCTTCTGGCCGGCATCATCGCTGGCGCACTCTGGGCGCTGTTGGCTGGGGTGTTGAAAACGCAGTTTCACTGCAACGAAATCCTAACCACCATCATGCTCAACTACATTGCCCTGAACCTGCTGCTGTTCGCGGTTCACGGCCCGCTGAAAGACCCCTACGGCTTTGGCTTTCCTCAATCGGAAATGTTTGCCGCGGCGGCTCTGCTGCCCAAGCTGATCCCCGACACACGTTTGCACATTGGTCTGCTGTTCGCATTGCTGGCCGCCGTTGCCGTGGGCGTGTTGTTCGCCCGCACTTTTATCGGCTTTCAGCTCAAGGTGCTGGGGCAAGACGAGCGCGCGGCGGCCTTTGCTGGCTTCCCGGCCAAACGCCTCACGCTATTGGCATTCATTCTGGCGGGTGGCCTCGCCGGTTTGGCCGGCGCCAGCGAAGTAACCGGACCACTTGGCCAACTGGTACCGCAGGTGTCTCCCGGTTACGGCTACACCGCGATTATCGTGGTGTTTCTCGGCCGTATGCAGGCAGGGGGCATCATTCTGGCCGCAGCTCTACTGGCACTGACCTTTATGGGCGGCGAAATGCTGCAAATTGCGATGAATATGCCCAAGGCTATCACTGGATTGTTTCAGGGGCTGCTGCTGTTCTATCTGCTGACCTGTGACGCCTTTATTCACTACCGTATCCGTTTTCGCCGCGCCCCCGCGGCCAGCGCCGGGGAGGCTTGAGATGGACGCTGTATTGATAACCAATGTATTGGCCGCCACCGTGATCGCCGGCACTCCGCTGTTGCTGGTCGCGCTCGGCGAACTGGTCTGCGAACGCTCAGGCGTACTGAATCTTGGCCAGGAAGGCATGATGCTGATGGGCGCCGTGATTGGCTTTATGGCCGCCGTCACCTCGGGCAGCCTAGCGATTGGCGTACTGGCGGCGGTGCTTGGCGGCATCATGATGTCGATGTTGTTCGCGCTGATGGCCGTGACCTTGGCTGCCAACCAGTATGCCGCCGGTCTGGCATTGACCATCTTCGGTGTCGGCCTTAGCTCCTTCGTCGGCAGCGGTTATGTGGGCCAGGCCATCGACGGTTTCGACAAGATCGCGATTCCGCTGCTCTCTGACATCCCGGTACTCGGCCAAGTACTGTTCACCCAAGACCTACTGGTTTACGCATCCTTGGTGATCTTTGTGCTGGTGTACTGCTTTCTACGCTACACCCGCGGCGGCCTGATTCTGCGCGCCGTCGGTGAGTCACCGGAAGCCGCCAACGCCAATGGCTTGAGAGTACTGCAAGTCCGCTATCTGGCGGTCGCTTTTGGCGGGGGCATGGCAGGCCTGGCAGGCGCCTATCTCTCACTGGCCTACACCCCGATGTGGACTGAGAACATGACTGCTGGGCGCGGCTGGATTGCGCTGGCACTGGTGGTATTCGCCACCTGGAAACCCGAACGTGTACTGCTGGGGGCCTACCTTTTTGGCGCCGCCAGCATCCTGCATTTGGTACTGCAAGGCCTTGGCTGGCAGAGCTCCACCGAGCTGCTGGCGATGATGCCCTACGTAGTCACCATTTTGGTGCTTGTGCTGCTGTCCTGGAATCCCACCCGGACACGGCTCAACACACCGCTATCAATCGGCCAACCTTATAGGCCGAGTAAATAACTTGTCACCCACTATGCCAATCAAAACCATAACTTAGATTCTTAGGAGCATTACATGAGCACAATGCGTAAAAGTTTGATCGCAGCCTGCATCGCAGCCGCGTTCGTCCCAGCAGCACACGCCGAGAAGTATTTCTCCGACTCCAGCATTTCTGTCCTGTACAGCGATGACTATCAGGCCTTCGGCAAACAGAAGCGTACCGATACGTACTTCACTTTCGAGAACGCAACCGGCCACAACTGGGGTAGCACCTTCTTCTTCTTCGACCGCAACCAAGGCCACGGTAAAGATTCCGACTCCGACGACCTGTACGGCGAAGCCGCTGTCGACCTCAGCCTGAACTGGTTGACCGACTCTGACCTGAGCCTCGGCCCAATCAGCGACTTTGTGATTGCCGGTCAGTACGAAAATGGCGGCGGCACCAACGTTAACAACTATATGCTCGGTGGTGGTTTGCGTTGGAAGGTTCCAGGCTTCCAGTACCTGAACACCAACTTTTACTATGTGAACAACAGCGAAACAGACAACGATTATCAAACTACCGTGGTTTGGGGCATGCCTATGGAATTCGGCGCAACCCGGATCTTGTTTGACGGTTACATCGATTGGTCTTCTGCCGCTGACGACCATGAGTCTGACTTCCACTTCAACCCACAGCTGAAACTGGACATCGGTAACTACTTCAACGCGCCTAGCGTGCTGTACGCAGGTATCGAGTACTCATACTGGAACAACAAGTATGGCCTGGATGAGAGCGTAATGGACACCGAAAGCGCTGTCAGCGCGCTGGTGAAATGGCACTTCTGATAGACCACAGCGGCCCGGTATAAACCGGGCCGTTGTCCAACGTACGCCCCTTGCACGGAAGACAGGACTGATGACGACCGCCACTGAAAAAACCAAAACCTATCGACCCGGAAGAATTCGTGAACGTAACCACGAGTTGATTCTGGCCGCAGCGGAGCAGGAATTTGCCCTGCACGGTTTTCGCGGCGCCACCATTCAAAACATTGCCGAACGTGCCGAACTACCCAAATCGAACGTGCTGTACTACTTCAGCAACAAGAAGAAGATATATGCCGCCATGTTCGACGATATTCTTGCACGCTGGAACACCCTTTTTTCCAGCGTGACCGTTGACGACGACCCCGCGGAAGCGATCGCCGCCTTCATTCGCACCAAGGTGGAAACCTCACGAACCCACCCGTTAGCCTCGCGCCTGTTCGCCATGGAGATTATCCAGGGCGCACCTTTTTTGATGACCCACCTGCGTACCAACATGCGCGACTGGGTACGCGGACGCGCAGGCGTTATGCAGCAATGGATAGATCAGGGCCGCATGGCGCCGGTCGATCCCGTGCAACTGATTTTCCTGATCTGGTCCTCGACGCAACACTACTCCGATTTTCAAGTACAAATCCTGATGGTCGAGAACAAAGCCGAGTACGAACAGAAGGACTTTGACCACGCCGCCGACTTCCTCACTGAGGTCATCCTGCGCGGCTGCGGCCTTGAGGTACCTAAAAGATGAGCAACACGACCTATCCACGCGACCTCATCGGTTACGGTGCCAACCCACCCCAGGCCAACTGGCCGGGACAGGCGCGCATTGCTGTGCAGTTCGTATTGAACTACGAAGAAGGCGGCGAAAACTCGGTGCTGCACGGCGACAGCCACTCGGAAATTTTCCTCTCCGACATCATCGGCGCGCAGCCCTACAACGACCGTCACATGAGCATGGAGTCGCTATACGAATATGGCTCCCGCGCTGGCGCCTGGCGCATTCTGCGTGAGTTTCGCCAGCGTGGCCTGCCACTCACCGTGTTCGGTGTGGGCATGGCCATGCAGCGCCACCCTGAATTGGTTCAGGCCTTCATCGAAGATGGCCATGAAATCGCCTGCCACGGTCTGCGCTGGATTCACTATCAGGACATGAGCGAAGCCCGCGAACGCGAGCACATGCAGCAGGCCATCGAGCTACACACCGAACTGACTGGCCAGCCTCCGTTCGGCTGGTACACAGGCCGCGACAGCCCAAATACGCGTCGCTTGGTCGTCGAGACGGGTGGCTTTGAGTACGACAGCGATTACTACGGTGACGATCTGCCATTCTGGACCACGGTAGACGCCGGGGCTGGCGAGCAGCCGCACCTTGTGGTGCCTTACGCGCTCGACACCAACGACATGCGCTTTGCCATCGCCGGTGGCTTTAACAGCGGTGAACAGTTCTTCCAGTATTTGAAAGACGCCTTCGACGTGCTCTATGCAGAAGGCGCCGAGACACCGAAGATGCTGTCGATTGGTCTGCACTGTCGACTGGTCGGCCGCCCCGGTCGCTTCCGTGCATTACAGCGTTTTCTCGACCATATTCAAGGGCACGACAAGGTATGGGTCAGCCGCCGCATTGATATCGCCCGGCACTGGAAACAGACCCATCCCTACATTCGCCCCAGCAAGGATTCTGTTTGATGAGCAATGCCATTATTTCCCCCGCCGTTGAAGGCCCAGCTTTTAGCAAAACGGGTTTGAACCTGGCCGACGCCAGCCTGGGCGCCGAATTTCTTTGGGCCACCGATGATTTTTTCGCGCCCGGTGTTCGCATGCTGAATCCCGAACCGGCGATGTTTTACCCTGACAAATACGACGACAACGGCAAATGGATGGACGGCTGGGAAACCCGCCGCCGCCGCACCACCGGCCACGACACCGCGATCATCAAACTTGCACTGGCCGGCACGCTGTTAGGCGTGGATTTTGATACCAGCTTCTTTACCGGCAATTTTGCGCCCGCCGTGTCACTTGAAGCCTGCTACAACCCAAACGCGGTGCCAGACAACAACGCTGACTGGCAGCCGCTGCTGGCGGCTACCGAGCTGGGCGGAAATGCTCACCATTTCCACGCCATCGAGTCTGCTCAGGTGTGGACGCACTTGCGCTTGCATCTCTATCCAGACGGCGGCGTGGCGCGCCTGCGGGTTTACGGCACACCACACCGCGACTGGTTGCAACTGGATGCCGGCGAGACGATTAACCTGGTTGCGCTGGAAAACGGCGGCAATCAAGTGGCCTGGAGCGACGCTCACTACGGCGAGCCGCGCAAACTACTGCGCCCTGGTCGCGGCATCAATATGGGCGATGGCTGGGAAACCCGCCGCCGCCGTGAACCCGGCAACGAGTGGTGCATCTTGAGCCTCGGCCACAAGGGCGTGATTGAGCGGGTTGAAGTGGATACCGCGCACTTCAAAGGCAACTTTCCGGCACGCTTCTCGATTCAAGCCGCCTGCGTAGAGCAGGGCACCACCAAGAGCCTGATCACTCAGAGCATGTTCTGGCATACGCTGATGGATGAGCAACCGTTAACCGCAGACGCCATAGCGCAGTTTACCGAAATCAACGATATCGGCGCGATCACCCACATTCGCTTCAATATCATCCCTGATGGCGGCGTGAGTCGTCTGCGTCTGTTTGGTAAGCCAGTCGCATGAGTGCGCACCGCCAGATTGTTGTCGAGCCGCTGACCCGCGACGCCTTTGCAGCCTTTGGGGATGTGATTGCGACAGCGGGTGCCGATAGCTTTCCGATCAATCAAGGACGCACCGAGCGCTTTCACGCACTCGGTGCGGTCGATTTGCTGGGTGAGGGAGCCGAGGCGATCTTATCGATCTTTCGCGGTCAGCCACTAAGCCCCCTGATTATCGAGCTGATGGAACGTCATCCGCTGGGCAGTCAGGCTTTTGTGCCGCTGAACGGCGAACCCTTTTACGCCGTCGTGGCACCGCCCGGCGATTTCGACGAAAATAGCGTGCGCGCCTTCTACGTAGCAGGCGATCAAGGCATTAATTTCCGTGCCGGCACTTGGCACGCACCGCTTTTACCATTGCACGCCAATGCCGATTACCTGGTGGTTGACCGCCAGGGCGAAGGCAATAACTGTGACGAAGTCACCCTAAACCAACCCATAGTGTTACAGCCGGACAGCCACTGAGCCCGCCGCGCTCCTGACCGCCGAGGTACAGATGAGCCATTTTGCGCTGCGCGATGCAGCGATTTTCACCGTCGATTCCGACAACCGAGTTATTCCCCGTGGCACCTTGATCGTGGAGGACGGCCGCATTACCGCCGTCGGCCGCAGCGACGAGGTGATTATCCCGCCGGGCATTCCAACCATAGACGCCAAGGGTCACGCGTTACTACCCGGCCTAATCGATACCCACTCACACTCCAGCCTGATGCGCGGGGTGACCGAGAACATGCAGCTGATGGACTGGCTACCCCAGTACCAGCTGGAACACCGCGTTCTGACAGAAGAGTACGCCTACCACTCCGCGCGCCTGTGTTATCTCGAGGCCTTGAAAAGCGGCACCACCTGCGTAATGGACATGTATCGCTTCATGCACCGCTGCGCGGAAGCCGCCGATGAAGTTGGCATCAGGCTAAACCTGGCGCCTTATGTAGCGGACGAGGCGGGCAAGGACTTTTTCGCCACCCGTGCCGAGAATCGTGCGCTGATTCACAGCCACCACAATAGCCAGAACGGTCGCATTCAGGTGTGGATGGGACTTGAGCACTTGTTCTATTGCACGCCCGACGCCTACCGCGAGGCGCTGGAGTGTCAGGCTGAATACGGGGTGGGGATTCACACCCACGCTTGCGAGCAGAAGGAAGAAGACGATGCTGTCAGAGCGCACTTCGGCCGGCGCTCAATTGCCCAGCTAGACCACTACGGCATACTTGGCGAACGCACGTTGCTGGCCCATTGCGTATGGCTAAACGATGAAGAGATTAAACGCATTGCTGGCACGGGCACCAGTATCGCTCACTGCCCAATCAGCAACGCCAAACTAGCCAGCGGCGTAGCACGCGTGCCGGAAATGCTCGCTGCCGGCATTACCGTGGGCTTGGGTACCGACGGGCCGGTGTGCAATAACAGCCTGAGCCTATTCGAAGAAATGAAGTTCGCCTCGCTGATACAGAAAGCCACGCGGCTGGACGCCACCGCGCTCCCCGCTGAGCAGATGTTACGCATGGCGACCATCAACGGCGCTAAAGCCTTGGGGCTGGGTGATCGCATTGGTTCACTGGAAGTTGGCAAGCAGGCTGACCTGCTACTGCTCGACTTAGCCACACCTAATCTGACGCCAGCGGAACTCAACAACAGCGGCGGTAATCTACTGTGGAACCTGGTGTTTTCTGCCGGCACGCAAAACGTTGCTGCAGTCTGGGTTGATGGGCGCCAGCTGGTCGCGGATGGGCGTGCTACCCGCGTCAGCGAAGCCAGCTTGATTGCTGAAGCGCAAGAGCAAGGGCTGGCACTTTTTCAGCAGTGTCGGGATATCGCCCACCTGCGCACCTCGATGCTTTAAGGCTCAACAGGAGCACGCACAATGAATTCATTACCCATTATTTCTGTTGCTGGCCTGAACAGTAAAGACCCGGCGATCCGCGCTGCCACCGCCGCGGAATTGGGCAAAGCCTGCCGTGAAGTCGGTTTTTTCTATGCCATTGACCACGGCATTGCAGAAGATGTCATGACTGGTGCGTTCAATAACGCCAAGGCGTTTTTTGAACTGCCGCTGGAAACCAAACAGCCCATGTCGATCAAGCTGTCACCGCACAACCGTGGCTATGTGGCCATAGCCGACGAGAAGCTCAACCCCGAAGCCGGCGCCGACATGAAGGAAGCCTTCAATATCGGTACCGACTTCCCCGAAGACCACCCTGAAGTACTCGCCGGCAAGCCGTTTCGTGGTGTCAATTTCTGGCCGCCAATCGACGGCTGGCGTGAACAGGTCCTGGGCTACTTTGATGCCTGCCTGGGCCTTGGGCGGCTGATTCACCGCGGCATCAGCATTGACCTCGGGCTCAAGGAAGACTTTTTCGAAGCCTACCTGCAAGAGCCCATCGCTACCCTACGTATGCTGCACTATCCAGCCAGTGCCGGTCAGGCAGACCGCGAAGATGCCGGCGCCGGCGCACACACCGACTATGGCAACGTCACCCTGCTGGCGACCGACAAGGTAGCCGGGCTACAGGTCGCAACCCGCCAGGGCAACTGGATAGAAGCGCCTCACATTCCCGGCGCATTCGTCTGTAACATCGGTGATTGTCTGATGCGCTGGAGCAACGATACCTACGTCTCCACGCCGCACCGCGTGCGCGCGCCCGAGCAGGAGCGCTACTCCATCGCCTTCTTTTTGGAAGTAGCCCCAGACGCCATGGTTGATCCGCGCGACATCATGCCGAACGAGCAGCCCAAATATGAGCCGATCAGTTGCGCTGACTACCTAACCTATCGCCTCAATGCCACCTACGAGCACCGCACCGACAGTGATGCCATGTAATGGACGCCGTGTAACAAACGCCATGTAATGCAGCCATATAACCAACGCCGACCATCGGCGTTGGTTATCCAATCACCGAACTTTGCGCAGCGATGCCGCGTTCATGCAAAAGCGCAGGCCAGTGGGCGGCGGACCATCGGGGAATACATGCCCCAAATGCGCGTCGCAGACGTTGCAGGTGTTTTCAACCCGCTGCATGCCGTGGGTATTATCAACATGACAGGCCACCACATTGTCTTTCAACGGTTGGGTAAACGACGGCCAGCCGCTGTGCGACTCAAACTTGTGATTGGCGTCGAACAATTCCGTGCCGCAACACACGCAGGCGTAAATGCCCGGCTCATACAGACCGCACATTTCTGAACTGAAGGCGCGCTCGGTGCCCGCCTGACGGGTCACGCGATATTCCTCTTCGCTCAACTGCTCACGCCATTCAGCCTCGGTCTTGCTCACCCGTTGGTCTGGCTCGGGATTACCGTTCGTAGCGCGGGCCATTACATCATTCCAGTTCTGCACTCTTCACCTCCGCAAAATTGAACAACTTACCTGCATAGGACTCCAAAAGCTTATCAGGGTTACATCTGCAAACGCGACGTCAGCCGCTAGCCCGAGCATTCCTCGCTCATTCGCATAGTGACCCATCGCCAACCTAACGGAGGCACCATGTCCAATCTTTCCAGTTATGCCGTCACCGACAAATGGCCAGCGCGCCTTCCCGGGCAGCTACAGCTTTACTCTTTGCCAACTCCCAACGGCGTTAAAGTCTCAATCATGCTGGAAGAAATCGATCTGGCCTATGAGCCACACTTGGTGGACTTCGGCAAAGATGATCAACATACCCCCGAATTTCTTTCGGTTAGCCCCAACAACAAAATACCCGCCATCCTCGATCCTAATGGTCCGCACGGCCAGCCGCTGGCGTTGTTCGAGTCCGGCGCCATTCTGGTTTATCTAGCGGAAAAGAGCGGCCAGCTGATGCCGCATGATCCGGCCGAGCGCTATCAGTGCCTGCAATGGTTGATGTTCCAGATCGGCGGCATCGGTCCGATGTTTGGCCAACTGGGTTACTTTGTGAAATTTGCCGGCAAAGAAATCGAAGATGAACGCCCGCGTCAGCGTTACATTGATGAGAGCGTGCGGCTGCTAACCGTGCTGGACAAGCATCTGAAAGACCGCGAGTGGATTATGGGCGGGCAATACAGCATTGCTGATATTGCGGTGTTCCCGTGGATTCGTGGTTTGGTCGGGTTTTATGAGGCTGGTTCGCTTGTTGATTTTGAGCGGTTTACCCATGTGCGCCGGGTGCTTGATAAGTTTTTGGCTCGGCCGGCGGTACAGCGGGGGCTGGAAATCCCTGCGCGGGATTGAAACTCTACCCTGATCGCTCCCACGCTCCAGCGTGGGAGTGCAGTCCCGGACGTTCTGCGTCCAAACCGCCGCCTGCAACATCCAAATCTTTGAACTAATGCTGCCTGGCTCATTGATGTGCAGGCTGATAGTTCGCCTTTCGCCCGAATGGCGAGCCAAGGGGGGCCGCTTGCCCGGCCCCCCTTAGCAATCCCCCGGGGCACCCGACTACGCGGCCCTGCGGGTTCGCTGCGTTGCTCGGTCTGACGGGGATGGGCAAAAACTCGTCGCTCCGCTCCTCAGACACCTTGCCCATCTTTTTCCCGCCAGCCCTGCGCTACTCGCCCGCGTAAACGGGATTGGGGTCCGTGCACTCTTAGCGATCTTCGTAAAAGCACGGCGAAACCAAGCAAACCGCCTAACCTAAAATTTAGGCTTGGCAAATTCCTAATGTGGTAGCAATATCAAATCACTGCACTTCTCGCAGACCCCATCAAGAGGCACGGATGCCATACATATCTAATACCCAATCTCACCCTTCCAAGCACCTCGTCGCTTGATGCGGGATCCTGTGCGATCGGTCATAACGGTGCCACACCGCGCGCGGTTTAATATCAAAACTTTTGCGTTTAATATCGATAGTCGCATGATAATAAATGAAAATTAAGAGAGCGCCAAAGGTGATATGCCGCATATTAAATTGCCTCGTTCTAATAACTGTTAGATTCATAAATATGGGTATGTCATGAACTGGAAATCTATTATTGCCACAGCCCTTGTTACTGGGCTTGTTACCGTTTTAACCGGAATGACCTTGTTTTGGTGGCAAACGGAAAAATCAGAACTTACTTATAACTCAATTCAGAGCATACCTTTTGATGAGCCTAGCAATTCTTTGTTCATCCAGCAGGTTGAGATAAAAAATTCTGGCGACAAAGTAATTGAAGATATCGTTTTCGTAGTCAGTTTTTCCGGTGAAGTTATTGAGCGGTCCCGCATAGCTATCGATAACGCAATTTCGCATACTAAAGAACTCAGGGATAATTCCATTACTTTGAAAATTGATGGGCTCAATCCAAGGGAGAGCGCTAACGTTTCCGTTCTGTATAGAGCTACTTCACCACAGTCAGGCGGCGCTTCAATCTCTCTCAGGGGGAAAGGAGTAGTTGGGAAAATAATTGGTTACAACGAAGGCGATAAAAAAGCGCCAATATTCATTTCTTTAATTGCAGCATATGCAGGAATTTTCGCTTTCTTAATGTCAACGAAACGTGGCCGGAAAGCGCTCCCTTTAGTATTTAAAATGTTTGTGCTTGGCCGCTCTATCGGCGGGGAACAGCGTCACGAGATTGCATCAGCGCTTTCAATGTATGGCTATCCCGAAAAAGCTAAAGAATATTTGAGCTCAAGCGCAAGCCGAAGGTATTGGGTTGAAGCAGACCTGCTGGCTGCTGAAGCTTTGAAATGTGAAGATGCCGTAAAGATCGATACTATTGCGGTTTTAAAGGTTATCAGTGATATTGAAGCTATCCACGAAAGGTCTAAAGCTATTGCATTTTATAATATTGCAAGGCTTCACAAGTCCATGAGTTCCGAGGATGAGGCAGGTACGTATTTAGAGCTAGCAAAAAGTCTGGATGCTACTGAAATTGAAAATAGGCTTGGAAAAGATCCGATATTCCTGCGGAATCATGAATCTAACAATAAGTGCCACGCGGACGCTCCTGACCTCGCGCCGGTGAGCTGAGCGTTAGACGAAGGAAAATTATGGAATAACTGGGGTTAGATGAATATTAATCTAAGCTTTACTCGTCAAAAGGTTCGGTACAACGATGATAGATAGAACAAATTTTTACGAGGAAATAGAAGGCTTTAAGCTTCTTCCAGGAGATATCAGGGACGTATCCACCGAAGCCTTTCAGGCTGTATACGGGTCTATAGAGGCCTCCGAGGCGCGGGGGGTTCTGTATGTATTCTTGTCGACCGAGCCCATTCCAAGGGTCGCAGGTGAAAGCAGGATAATTTACATCGGCCAAACTAAGGGCAGCTTCAAACATCGATATTACAAGCATGCGAGCCTACAGGCCTCTTCTAAAGCGAATAGGCTAAAGTTTGAAGCGATTATTAGCAGGTACGGTCCTATCACCATCGCTGTTAGCCCTTATGAGCGGTTTGGCAGTACGCTATTGGAAGCCGAGGGGCAGTTATTGTGGTGGTATTTCCAGAATCATTGCGAATACCCACCTGTGAACTACAGCAAAACATTGATTCGTAGAGACGCTTTACATGCATAGCAATCACATCAACAGAGATGCTTTTGACTTGTGCTCCTTAAGGGCGCGCAAGCTATCATGAGCTCAAGCAACGGCAAGTTTCGGCTCAGTGAAAATGCTTGGCTGGCTCTTGTGCCAGTCATTGCTACGTATATGGCGTTCCTCTTTCAGGGTAGCTACTTTTCTTACTTCGGCGTCCCTTTCTCGATGGTCGATGTAGATGTGCCTAAGATTATTTTCTCGATGACGGCTTTGGCTCTTGCTGCAGTGCTTTTAGTCATTTTATTCGCAGCTGTAGCCGACTTTTTGAGGTCGCAAAATCCAGTAGTACAGATTATTGGGAAAGGCCTTGCTGGAGTAGTTATTTTTCTACCATTTATTCTTTCGGCCACGGACCGATTTAGCGTGAAGCAACTGCTAGCCTGTGGCGCAATTTTTCTCTTTCTTTGGCTAATTAATTTCTGGCCTCCGGCACAGAAAGAAGGAGAGCGAAAGTCATATATGGAGCGATTAAGCGAGCAAGAGGAACGATATACGAATACGATTAAAGCAAAGCCGCTAAATATCAAGCAGGCTGTTAGCACGAATGTGCTTGCGCCCTTCTCGCTCGTCTTTTTTCTTTCGATATACGTGATGATGCTTGGGACATACTGCGCTTCAGTATTAGGTGGCCAAACCTACCTAAAGGGCAACCCATATGCTCTATATGTTGGTAGGACGGGTGGCGCGTACATTTTCACAGTTGTTGATCCCGACACGAATACATTTGGGAACAACATACTGCTCTTAGACTTAGAAAGTGGTATCGAGCTAGTTCGCTCAGACCGAAAAGCGAGCCGCAAATGATGACTAAGAAAGAACGAATAATTAATCGGGTCAGATGAATTTTAGCTCTTTATGCGAAAAACCCGATACCGCTTAGTTTGTAGGAATACTCATCTGGTTCGGTACGTCTTTCTGAAGATGTAAAGTATTTGCAAAACAGCTGAGCGCCACTCGAACCCAGAGTCCCCGTCTACGCGGGCGAGTAGCGCAGGTCTGGCGGGAAAAGGTGCTCGCGGTGTCTGAGCGAAGCGAGTTTGCGAGTGCCCCCGCCAGACCGAGCAACGCAGCGAACCCGCAGGGCCGGGTAGTTGGGGTGGCCTAGGGGGTGCAGGGGGAAATGGCCATGCATTTCCCCCGCTCGCCATCAGGGCGAAAGGCTGACTTGAACAAGCCGCAGCAGCGCGAGACGGACGCTGAGCGTCGAGGTATGCATTCCCACGCTGGAGCGTGGGAACGATCAGTCATCAGCCGCTTAGCTATTAGCCAGTTTGTCGGCAGCCAGCGCGCCCAGCGCCACCTATTTCCCCAACACCAACTCCCGCGCCAACACATTATGCTCTTCGATAATCAGCGGTAATTCGCGCGTCAAAAGCCGCCCATCCTCAATCACCTGCCGCCCATTAATGATGCTGTGCGCCACCCGCTGCGGCGTGCAAAAAACCAGCGCCGCCAGCGGATCAACCAGCGCACCCGCCATGGCGATATCATCCGTACGGAAAGCGATGATGTCTGCGCAGTACCCCGGCTGAATACGGCCCAGCACGTCCTCGCGACCCAATACCTCAGCACCGCCACGGGTGGCGATATATAGCGCTTCACGTGCACTCATCGCGCCAGGGTTTTCATCACGGACCCGCGCCGACAGCATCGCCTGACGCGTCTCGTCGAGCAGGTTGTTGGTGTCGTTCGAAGCGCTGCCGTCTACCCCCAGCCCGACCTTCACACCTGCATCGCGCATCTTGCGAATAGGCGCGATGCCCGAGGCCAGACGCATGTTGGAGCAGGGGCAGTGCGCGACGCCGGTGCCGGTGCGGGCGAACAGGGCAATACCCGGGTCATCCAGATGTACACAGTGCGCGTGCCAAACGTCTGGCCCGACCCAGCCGACCGACTCGGTGTACTCGGTGGGGGTCATGCCGTAGCGCTCTTTGCTGAAGGCTAGGTCTTTTACGTTCTCAGCGGTGTGCGTGTGCAATCCCACGCCGCAGGAGCGTGCCAGCGCCGCGCCTTCGCGCATCAGGTCGGTGGTCACGGTGAAGGGTGAGCAGGGGCCGAGCGCGACTTTGATCATGGCGTCGGGGGTGCTGTCGTGCAGCTCTTCGACCACGCGCTGCATTTCCTTGAGAATTGCCTGCTCGTCCTGCTCGACCAGTGCATCCGGCGGCAGCCCGCCCTGGCTCTGGCCCAGGCTCATGGCGCCGCGCACGGCGTGAAAGCGCATGCCCATTTCCTCTGCGGCTCGCACGCTGTCATCCAGCCGGGTGCCATTCACATACAGGTAGGCGTGATCCGCTGCAGTGGTGCACCCTGACAACATCAGCTCCGCCATCGCGGTGCGGGTAGCGGCGCGCTGCATCTGCGGGGTGATGTTCTGCCAGACAGGGAAGAGCGCGGTCAGCCAGTCGAACAGCTCAGCGTTCTGCGCGGCGGGCAGGGCGCGGGTCAGCGACTGGAACATGTGGTGGTGGGTGTTGATCAGGCCAGGGATCAGCACGTGGCCGGTCATGTCGATGACTTTATCAGCCTCACTTGGCAGCTCGCTTGCGGGGCCAACGGCCTCAACCTTATTGCCCCGGATGAATACTGATGCGTTGGCCAGCTCACGCAACTGGTCATCCATAGTGCCGATGACCAATGCATTTTTCAGCAGCAGAGTTGCTGTCATTTCAAAACCCTTATTCAGATTAATTGACCATTAGGACAGAAAATATTCACAGCCAAAGCATGCAATTATGAGGCCGCTAAAACCGATGTTAAATACGCTCACCAGCCACGTCATTGCCCATAATACGCGCATTAACAATCACACAAAGCTCAAAACCAGAGCACACGCACATTGATCAGCGCCTTTTATTAATCACTGGCACGCGCCTTGCTTTTCAATAACTGATTATTTGGTCAGGTAATTTGGCATGCCATTCCAATGCCTATATGGAAGGCTAAATCCGGCATTCAGCTACGTGACTCTCGCGCTTGGAAAAAGGCAGGAGACACAGATTGCCGGTCAGCGATTACCAACGCAATTACTCGACTTTTTTAGGCAGGCGGGACAGTTCCGCGCCTGCGTACCTCAATACATCATGTACACCACAGGGAGATGACATGACATCGCTACCCATTATTTCGATCGCTGGCTTAAACAGCGAAAACCCTGCTATCCGCTCCGCTACTGCCGCAGAGCTGGGCAAAGCGTGTCGCGAGGTTGGCTTTTTCTATGCTATCGACCACGGTATTGCAGAGCAGGTAATGGCTGGCGCTTTCAGTAATGCAAAGTCGTTTTTTGAGCTGCCGCTAGAAACCAAGCAGTCGTTATCAATCAAGCTCTCGCCACACGATCGCGGCTACGTGGCCATGGCTGATGAGAAGCTCAACCCGGACGCGGGCGCGGACATGAAAGAAGCCTTCAATATTGGCACTGACTTCCCGGCGGACCATCCGGACGTCCTCGCCGGGAAACCCTTTCGCGGGGTTAATTTCTGGCCGACGGTTGAGGGCTGGCGAGCCGATATGCTGGGGTATTACCAGGCTTGCCTGAACCTTGGCCGGCTAATTCATCGCGGCTTTGCAATCGATCTTGGCCTAGCCGAAAACTTTTTTGACGCTCACCTCAATGAGCCTATCGCGACGCTACGAATGCTGCGATATCCGGCTAGCGATGAGCATGGCGCCCGCGAAGATGCTGGGGCTGGCACTCACACGGATTATGGCAACTTGACCCTGCTAGCCACTGATAAGGTCGCTGGTTTGCAGGTGGCTACACGCCAGGGCCAATGGATCGACGCGCCCCATATTCCCGGTGCGTTCGTCTGTAATATCGGCGACTGCCTGATGCGTTGGTGCAACGATACTTATGTTTCAACGCCTCACCGTGTAAAGGCTCCAGAGCAAGAGCGTTACTCCCTCGCTTTCTTCCTTTCGGTTGATCCTGACTCTATGGTCGATCCCCGTGATGTAGTGCCAACCGAACAACCCAAGTATCCGCCAATCAGTTGCGGCGATTACTTGGCCTATCGTCTCAACGCGACTTATGACCACCGCGTAGAAACCGAGGCAACATAAACCGCGCTAGTAAACGGTTAGCGTGTCATTTCAATACTGTGATCCGTGCCAATAGTGAAAGCGATAAACCCAACGTCAGGTAACCACGTTGGGTGCTTAATCGCTCGACACCGCGCAGCAAAATCCTAGTCACGCAGATTAATTGACCGAACGGACAGAAAAACACCTGCGGCGCACAACGCAACGGTGCGAGCGCCAATCACACGCTGAACCGTCCCATTTCAGCGCAACATTGCACCTAACTGGAGCATGCCGCACACCCAGCCCGGCTAATGCGTACCAACCCTGCGGACGCTTCATTCTAAGAGCAGATAGTTACTATCAATAACAGCGCAACCCGCTAGATCTCGTACCCGTGCCGGAAACCACCCGCACTGTACCCCCGCAATGCCAAGCGCCAGCGCAACAGGGGTCTCAAGCCGAAGCGTCAAGCCTGCACCCCAAAAACCACATGCACCGAGCTTCCAATGTAAGGGATTTGTCCAACCTCACGCCTGTTCTCTTAAACAGCTGGCACGGGCCTTGCTTTTCAATAACTGATTATCTGGTCAGGTTATGAGTCATGTCGCCCTACTCACGGGTTCGAAGGCTAAACCAGGGGCCCCGTGCGATGAAGCACGCGGTTAGCTGCTTCACGTGAACCTGTAGGAGACATGAGTATGGCAGAGCATCAAGCGTCGATCCCGGTTATCGATTTCTCCCCTTTTATTAACGGCACTGAGGCTGAGCGCCAAGCAGTTGCAGCCAAAATGCGCCAAGCCAGCAGCGACTGGGGCTTCTTTTATTTGGCGGGTTGCGGCATGCCTGAAGCCAGCTTGCGACAAGCATTTGCTGACTCAAAAGCCCTTTTTGAGCTCTCTGACGACGCCAAACAAGCCGTCGCTTGGCAGAACGCCGAGAGTAATCGTGGATATGTGGGCGTACGCCGCGAACGGTTAGACCCCAGCAAACCGGGCGACCTCAAGGAAGCCTTCAATCTCGCTCCAGACAGCGTCGATAGTGCGCCCAATCTTTGGCCAAGCGAGCTACCCGCCTTCCGTCCACAGATGGAGAGTTTTCTACAGCAGTGTGTCGCCACCGCAGACCGCGTACTGCAAGCCTTCGCTATTGCATTGCAACAACCCGAGAATTTTTTCGTCAGCGCGCATGACCACCATCACCACACCTTGAGACTGCTGCACTATCCCGCGCTTCCTGAAGGTTTTAGCGCGCAAGGCGGTGAAAGCCGCGCTGGCGAGCACACTGACTACGGCAGCATCACCTTGCTGTTTCAGGACGATGCAGGTGGTCTGGAAGTGCGGACCCGCGCTGGCGAATGGATTGCTGCCACGCCAATTCCAGGGACTGTGGTCGTTAATACCGGCGACCTGATGCAACGCTGGACCAATCACGTGTTTTGCTCCACCCCACACCGGGTCAACCTCACGACCACAGAACGCGACCGCCACTCTATTGCGTTTTTTTGCCATCCCAATCACTCAGCCGATATCCGCTGCATCAGCACGTGCAGCGATACCGAAAATCCACCGCGCTACGCCCCGATCAGCGCCGGAGCACACTTACTAGAACGCTTGAATGCGACCTATTGATTTGCCAATAACAGGAGCCTTACCCATGCAACACAAATACTTAAAATTAACCGGCTTGGCGCTCGCGCTAGGCTTCACCGCAGCTACCACCAGCGCCGCAGAATTAACCCCCGTCACCGTTACTACCACTTGGTATGCACAAGCCGAGCATGGCGGTATTTATGCGGCTAAAGCCGCCGGCATCTATGAGCAGCACGGTCTGGACGTCACCATCAAGATGGGCGGTCCACAGGTCAATAATGTGCAGTTGTTGATGGCCGGCAAGACTGATTTCAGTATGGGCTATGCGCTGCAATCCTTTAACGCCGTTAAGCAAGAAATTCCTATGCTGACGGTTGCGGCATGGTTCCAAAAAGACCCTCAGACACTGATAGTTCACGAAGGCGCAGGCGTAGATACATTAGCGGACTTGGAAGGCAAAGGCATTCGCATGCCAACCGCCGGCCGTGTTGCTTACTGGCCATGGATGAAAGCGGAGTTCGGTTTCAGTGACGATCAGCTACGCCCATACGATTACAGCCTGGGGCCGTTCATCGCTGACCCTGAAGCAGTTCAGCAAGGCTATATCACCAACGATGGTTACTTTCTCGACAAGGCAGGCATCAAAGGTAAGAGCTTGCTGCTGGCCGACTATGGCTGGGGTGCTTACTCTTGCACGCTAGATGTAACTCAGAAAATGGTCGATGAAAACCCCGAAGTAGTGCAAGCCATGGTCACGGCTACAGCAGAAGGTTGGGCTGCTTACTTCAAGGACCCAGCAGCAGCCAACGCCTTGATAAAGCAAGATAACCCTGAAATGCAGGACGACCTGCTTGCCTACAGCATCGCTAAATTGCAGGAAGATAATATCCTGCTGGCTGGCGATGCAGAGGGCGGTAAATACGGCAATATGACCGAAGCCCATTGGCAGTCGTTCTTTACCGACATGGTAAAAGCCGAGACCGTTCCGGCTGATCTGGACTGGCAGAAAGCCTTTGACCTGCGCTTTGTGCGCACACTCTACTCAGAGTAAGCCACAGGCCAAACAACAAGGGCGCCTACGGGCGCCCTTGTTGTTTCTACGATGGTATTACTGCGTTAGTCAGCGGGCGAAGCTCAACAGAGCATCGGCCACCACCTGCGTCGCGGTTACTTGGGGTACGTGGCCTGTCTGCAGACTCACCACCTTAGCGCCAGGGGTCAGTTGCTGCATGCGACGCTGCACCGAGAGCACTACGGATTTGTCCTGCTGCGCTTCGATATACAAACGTGGCAGTTGACCAAAACGTTCAGCACTCCACTCGGCAACCAGAGCACGAGTGCCTTCCGGTTGCGCACAAAAGCGCTGTGCCGCCGCCATCGCCAACTCAGGTGGCAAGTCTTGTAAAAACACATCGCAGACGGCCTGCGGTGGGACGGTAGAAGACTGCCGATCCTCACTCCATTCCAGATAAGGCCAAATACCTGCAGCTTCTGGCTGGGTCTTCTGAACCTCATCAGCCAGCTCAGCAAAGCCCAGGCCAGACGGCAGCATCATACCGGCGATGTAAGCGATACCCGCTACCTGCTCGGCCATCACTTCAGCCACCTGGGTGGCGACCACGCCGCCGCCAGAATGCCCAACGATCAACAGCGGCCCTGTGACCCCCGCGCAACAGGCTTGCACATGGCTGACACAGCCCTGCATGTTGATCTGCTCTGGCGATGCCGGATTACGCGAGTTACCAGGCATATCCGGTGTGATTACTGCGTAACCTTGGCCTTCCAGCACCGTGCGCAAACTATCCCACACCCAACTGGCGGCCCAGGCACCGTGAATCAAAACAAAGGTCGGCTGCTCAGACATAGGTCCTCCGATACATTTCCTGCAAATGCTCCTCTACGGTGGTGGCGGGATACTTGGCTGCTTCGCCATCTTGCAAACATACCGGTAAACAGCGCACTTCATGCGACGGTGCACCGCTGTAAAAGAACGGCACAGAGTAGCGCTCAGCACCCGAGGTGTTGACCACCCGATGCAAGGTGGAGCGATATAGATCGTTGGTCCAGCGCGCGATCATGTCACCGAGGTTTACCACGAAGGTCCCGGGGATAGGCTTGGCGTTGATCCAGCTTTCACCTTTGGCATCCCATACCTGCAGGCCGGGTTTGTCATCCAGCAACAGGATGGTAATACCGCCAAAATCAGTGTGCGCGCCGCAGCCTTTTTCACCTGGCAGCGGCTTGGATGGTTGCGGCGGATAGTGCAGTAACCGCAAAGTACAGAGCGGCTCTTCGCAGAAGTCAGCAAAGAAGTCCTCTGGCAAATCAAGCGACAACGCCAGCCCCGCCATGATGCGCTCACTCAGCGCCAGCATAGCTGTGTAGTAATCCTGCATTGCAGGTTGAAACGCAGGCAACTGCGCTGGCCATTGATTAGGCCCCTGATTGAAACGGCCAGCGAGCACCCTGGGGTGATCTTCGGCTAGCTCTTCGCCAATGTAGAAGCCTTCTTTCAAATCCGGCGGCATGCCCGGCTCCAAAGTTTGGCCACCTAGCTTTTCATAACCGCGATTGGCCTTCGACAACGCCTTGTCGGTCTCCAACTTGGCATCCATCGGTTGGGCAAAAAACTGCCGTGATTGCGCAAACACCCGCTCGATCAATGCAGAGTCGATGCCATGCCCGCTGATGTAAAAGAAACCAGTGTGCTCGCAGGCCTGACGCAAAGCCTGACCGACGGCGGCCTTATCCGCAGCTGTGCCGTTGTGCATCGCGGTCAGATCAATGATCGGCAGGGAATCTGCCGGGGAAAACTCTTGTGCCGCCATGGTCAAATGACCTCCTCTGCATTGGGATGGGCGTAAAAAATTAGTAGCTGTCCAACTGGTCAGGTATTCATATTGCATGCCAACCTGAACATACCCGCAGTCTTAGTCGTTGTTGCGATCAACAGCGCCTTGATTAACCTAGGAGAAGTCATGAATCCGTCCCGCATCAGCATAGTTGTCGACTCAAGGTACGGCAGCACTCTGTCGCTGGCCAAAGCCATCGCCGAGGGCGCCGCTAGCGAGCAGGCAGAGGTACGGCTGCTTCGCGTAGAGCTCAGCGAACCCGAGTTCAGCGTAGATACCGAGCGCGCCGATTTCATCGCAGCGCAGGCCGAGTATCGCGACCTGAAACAGGCTCGCGCCGCCGACTTGGAGTGGGCCACTGGCATCATCTGGGGCTCACCAACACGATACGGCTTAATGAGCACTCCGTTACGCGCTTTTATAGATGAAATCGCCCCTCTTTGGCGCCAGGGTGCGCTGATCGGCAAGGTGGGCGCGGCTTTTACCTCCACGGGCGGCATGCATTCGGGTAACGAAATGACCCTGCTCAACCTGCTGTTGCCGTTCCTGCAACACGGCATGTTGCTGGCTGGCGTGCCGCATAGCGTGCCGGAATTGGTGCATACCCGCAGCGGTGGCTCGCCCTATGGTGCCTCCGCCGTGACCGGGTTTGACGGTAGCCTGGGAGTAGATGCCGGTGAGCTGGCAATCGCCCGCGCATTGGGCGCGCGCGTGGCGCGCATTGCCGGCCAAATAGTTCCTGAACCCTCTTCCGTAGACCTGGCCGCCGGGCCGTCGCACTAATCCCCTTGAGCCGCCGCCGGGGCACTCCATATCGCCCGGCGGCAACGTCATATCTTGTCTCTTTGCAGTGCAACTGCGCAGAAAATGCTGCAATGCAGTGCAACTAATTTGCTGACTCTTTGTTCAGGAAATACCAATCAAGCCAGAAAAGCGCCATGGCATAGCTATTGCTACAGGGTTTGCTACGTCATCGAAAAACTGATTATCCGGTCAGTTTATTCGCTGGAAGAACAACAAGTTCATCGCAATGAACAACTGAGTCTGATTCAGGCTCCATCAACGCCCGCCCAACTTAAGACCAATCACAAAGCAGGGGTAATTGATGAACAAAGTACTACCAGCAAACAACTCTCTCAGAGGCGTACGCGCCCTGACCAAAACCGCCGGCGCGTTGCTGCTTGGCGCTATCACGCTGGCCGCACCAATTAGCGCTTCGGCCTTAGAGAAAGTGAGCTTCCGCACCAACTGGTTTCCGCAGGCCGAACATGGTGGCTGGTATCAAGCGGCTTCCGATGGCACCTACGAGAAGTACGGATTGGAAGTGGATCAGCAGCCCGGCGGCCCACAGGTTAACAACCTGCAACTGTTGCTCGCCGGTCGCGCCGATTTTGTTGTCCTGCACTCCAGCGGGCAAATTCTCAAGGCCATCGAAGAAGGCCTGCCCATAGTGGCAGTTGCCTCGATGTACCAGAAAGATCCGCAGGCCATCATGACCCACAAGGGCGTTGGTCACGACAGCCTAGAAGATCTCAAAGGCGAGCCCATTCTGCTTTCACAGGACGCGCACCAGTCCTTCTGGCCCTGGCTGAAGCAAAAGTACGGCTACTCCGATGAGCAGGTACGCCCGTATACCTTTCAGATGGGCCCGTTTATCGCTGACACCGGCCTGACCCAGCAGTGCTATATCACCTCAGAACCTTTCGTCGTGCAGCAGGCCGGTATCGATCCCAACCTGTTTTTGCTATCCGACTTCGGCTGGCAGTCCTACTCAACGCTGATCGTCACCACGACCGATATGGTTAAGAACCATCCGGAGCGCGTACAAAACTTCGTCAACGCCTCGGTTGAAGGTTGGTATCGCTATCTAAGCGATCCTAGCGAAACCAATCAGGTGATCAACACCCTGGACGCCAATCAGACGCCCGAGCAATTGGCATACTCGTTCGAGAAGATGACCGAGCGCGGCATCGTCGCCTCCGGTGACGCTCTTGAAAGTGGCATCGGCACAATGAACGACGCACGTTGGAAAGCCGCCAGTGATCAGCTAAAAAGCATCGGTCTGGTCGAGCCCGACACTGATTACACCAAGGCATTCACCACCGAATTCATCAACTCCGACGACATCAAGGCGCTGATGGCCAAGTATCCCGACGCTGTCAAGTAAAGCCCCTCAACAGGCCCGGCGCACACCTGTGCGTCGGGCCTGAGTTCATTTAAAAGCACTCCATTCAGAGGCAATACCCCATGCACAACCCGGTCACAGCGAGCAGCAAGCAACAGGTGCTGATCGCCGAAACCTTGCTCCCCATGACGCCCGACAATGTCGTGATCAACAACGGTGCCGTACTGGTCGAAGGTCAGGCGATCATCGCGGTCGGCACACAGGCCGAGATCATTGCACTGGCACCGGATGCTGAACGCCACGACTATGGTCGCGCCGTGCTGATGCCCGGCCTGATCAATACCCATAGCCATTCCGGCTTCTTGCGCGGTACCGCCGAAGACTTGCCAGTATGGGATTGGCTACGCTTGTTTATCGACCCCATGCACCGCGTACTCACTGCTGAGGATGCAGAAATCGCCTCCTGGCTGTGTTACTCCGAAAGCCTGCTGTCAGGCACCACCACCTCAGTGGATATGTGGCGCCACATGGCCGGTTCTGCGCGTGCCGCCGAAGCGCTAGGCAATCGCGTCGTCATGGTGCCTTACGTCGGCGAAGCCGAGGGCTATGATTATTTCGACACCCTGGATGACAACGAAGCATTGATTCAGCAATGGCACGGTAAAGCCGATGGTCGCATCAACGTCTGGGTCGGGCTGGAGCACATGTACTACGCTACGCCAGAGGCCTGCCGCCGTGCGGTCGCCATGTGCGAGCGCTACAACACCGGCCTGCACACCCACTCTAACGAAGCCGAGGCGGAAATTGCCGAAGCCATGAAACGCTTCGGTTGTAGCCCCATCCGTGCACTGGAAAGCCTGGGCCTGCTGGAGCCGGAGCGAGTGCTGCTGGCACATTGCGTGTGGCTGGATGAAGACGAAATTGCCCTGCTCGCGGAGAAGAACATCGGCGTCGCGCACAATCCGTCGAGCAACATGAAACTGGCCAGCGGTTCAGCGCCGATTGAGCAGCTGATAGCCGCCGGTGTCGCGGTGGGTATCGGTACCGACGGCGAGAAAGAGAACAACAATCTGGACATGCTCGAGGAGATAAAAATCGCCTCGCTGCTGGCCAAATTACGCTGCATGGACGCCGCCGCCTATGGCGCCTGGAACGTGCTGCGCAGTGCTACTATCGAAGGTGCCCGCGCCATCGGTATGCAAGATCAGATCGGCTCGCTAGAACCCGGCAAACAAGCCGACATCATCGCCGTTCGTGCCGATACACCTCGAATGACGCCCTTCCTCACCGACGGTCCCTTCATGAACGTGCACCACAACCTAGTGCACGGCGCGCTGGGCGGCGACGTCAGCATGACCATGGTAGCCGGCCGCATTGTGATGCAGGACCAGCAACTGCTCAACGGCGACCTGCCGCGGTACATGAACGACGCCGAACACGCCTGCCGTGCGCTACTAGAACGACGCGCTGCCTGGTTAGCAGAGCATGAAGATGGAGCGTTGTCGCCGTTGTAATACACGCCGGTACCATACCCCCGCACAGCGCCTCTGGGAGGGCCGGGTTCCATCCCGGCCAGCAGTGGTAAAGCTTATGCCGATGGCCGAGATGGAACTCGACCTTCCCAGGAAACGCACAACCAAACCAGCCGCCCCTGGAAAATGCGAGTTTCACGCCGACTAAAGGCGGCACGCGCGGCGCCGGTCACCAAGAAGGGTGCGGAGCGTCGAAGACGGCGTTCCCACGCCGGAGCGTGGGAACGATCAATGAGCCTAGATTTTCCCTCCCAGCGTGCAGGGACCCCCAGTCCCGTTTACGCGGGCAAGTAACCTAATGCTGTCGGGGTTATGGAAGGCCGGGTTCCACCCCGGCCAGCGGTGGTGCGGCAGATAGCGCTGGCCGAGAGGGAACTCGACCTTCCAAAAAAAACGCAGCAGCCCCTAAATACGTTCCTGGTCGAGCGCCCACGGCGACAAAAAAAGGCGGCCCACAGGCCGCCTTTTTTATTCCCGCTCACTCACACACTGAGCAACACAAAATCATCCTTGGTCACCAAACACTCCGGGCACACCCAGTCATCCGGGATATCCTCGAAACGCGTGCCCGCCGCTATGCCAGATTCCGGATCACCGACGGTTTCGTCATAGATCCAGCCACACACCTGACAGACCCACTGCGGTTTATCTTCAAATATCACCGGAGCAGCCTCAGCCACCACACCCTTCTCACGTAAACGTCGCTCGAACGCCAAGCGGCCTTTCTGCTCCAGCTCAAAGGCGTCCCAGGCGCGCTTGGTGACCCGCTGCTGACGGTCCGCCGTAGTTGCAAAACGCTGCACTGCCATGCGGCCAAGTGAAACGTGAAACTTCTCATCGGGGATGATCTTACCGAGCATTTGCTGGGTGGCAACCGGGATCCGAGGCAATAGCCCTTCAAAGGCATTCATCGCGCCCAACTCGCCGGTGATGTTGTGTGCCGCCACCCGTTCCAACGTGTCATCGCCTGCGGCGTAGAACTCGCTGATCCAAGCCACCCATTCTGGCTCAGGCTGCCAGCCGTCCATTGAGGCACCGAGGGACTTTAGATGCGAAAGCAACAGCTTGTAGTGTTTGCCCTCATCCGCAACCTGACGACAAAGCCCGATAAACACCTCTGACTCCGGCGTGTCACGCAGCCATGAACCGACGAAACCAGCCGCTTCACGTTCATACCAGCACTGGAACTGCAGCCACTCGATGAGCTCCTCACGACCCAGCGGTGCATAACCGCCGAAGCTTTTCTCAGCTTCTGAAAGCTCGTCACGCCGTGCGGTCAAATCAGCAACCAACTGATCATAGAACTGCGTCGAGTCCAGCGTCGGCGCGCCGCTTTCTGCGAGCATACTCATACCGCCTCCTGCAGTTCCGCCGTCACGCCTTTCAGGTCATGCACTGCGTCGTGCCACACACCGCCGCGCAAACAACCTACTGCGCGCAACCGGCGACTGGCTTCGATGGTTTCATGCCCGTCGGACAACTTGACCGGACCTTCTTCGATACGCAGCACGCTCACTTCTGCAGAGCGCCCTACGCTCAGCTCGCCATACAGTTCGCTGCGACGAATCGACTTGGCCGCATTCACGGTATTCATCTTGATCACATCAATCAAAGGCACGCCCAGTGCCCAGATCTTCGACATAGTGGTCGACAGTGAGAACACCGGCCCATCAACGTTGAACACGTTCAAGTCGGTAGAAATGGTGTTAGGCATAAAGCCGCGCTCGATCATGCGGCGCGCTGTGCGGAAGTGAAAGTCACCGGCGGAGTGGCCGATATCCAGCAACACGCCGCGCTCGTAAGCATCAATGAACGGTTTGGTCGGCTCACCCTTGTCGTCCAGCTGGCCACCGCCGCCACGACAGGCGTGCGTAATGATGTCGCCTTCGCGCAGCTGATACAGCAGCTTGTTAGTGTCCAGCACGGGCGTGTGCGGGAAGGAACCTAGATGAATCATGATCGGCAGGTCGCCGGCAATTTCATGCGCCGCATCCAGGAAGGGCGAACGGTCTGGATTGGTAGTGATGGTCGGGCGCACCTTGAAACCAACAATCACATCGCGGTTAGCGTCGATCACCTGCTTGGCCGACTCAATGTCGATATTGCGCTCATCGTCGGCGATACGCAGGTAATGGCAGATAAAGGTCTTATTCGCCAGATAGATCTGCGACGGATCCATCAGCGCCAGCACCTTGGTCTTGGTGTCCGGATGGTCAATGACTGCGCGGCGCGCTAACTCAATAATGGTGGTGCTGGCAGTACCGGCATCGACAATAACGGGTACGCCGGAATCCACGCCCATCAAATCGGTCGGCAAGCAGAAGTCGCCAAGGCCGGGATAGCAGTGGGTGTGAATGTCGATCAGGCCGGGGGTTACCAGGTGGCCGCTAACGTCGCGCACCTGCGCGCCGGGGTATTTGGCCCCGGCGTTGGCGCCCACTTCAACAATGGCGCCGTCCTGCACCACAACATCGGCTATGGCATCCAGCCCTGAAGCCGGGTCGAGCACGCGGCCGCCTTGCAACACCTGATATGCGTTTTTCGCAGACATGGTTATTCCTCTTTCACGGAAAGGCGAGAACCGTACACCAGGGCGGCGTTATGACAGAGGAGCGTCATCTTGACTCAGGAGTCTGATCCAGGAGGTTCTCTAGGCCCGGAAATTCCCTGCCTATTGCTTAGCAGGTTTTGTACCAGCTAGCAGAAGCACGGCATAACCCCATCAATCCGTTCCGTGCGTGTTCAATCAGAGTGCAGTCGCACGCGAAATCGTCGCAATCCGGTGCATAAATTTGCTGACCAATTGATCAGGAAATGGAAAAGCAACGGTTGTAGCCATGTGGCACGCTGCTTGCTCTCCAGTAAATATTGAATAAATGGTCAGTAAATAAAATTACCTGGAGTATGGATATGCGCGACACACGTAAGCCCCTGATCTCTTCCGCCAAGCATTGCCTGTCTGTGCTGGCCGGTTCATTAGCCATTGCCGGCAGCCTGTCTGCTCCTGTCATGGCAGCGGATCTGGATGAAGTGGTATTCGGCACGAACTGGTTCGCCCAGGCGGAGCACGGTGGTTTCTATCAAGCCAAGGCAACCGGCATCTATGAGAAGTACGGCCTGGATGTATCCATAGAGATGGGTGGCCCGCAGGTCAACGGCATGCAGCTGTTGGTGGCCGGCAAGCGCGACTTCTCCATGGGTTACCCGATAGGCAACATCAAGGCTGTGGAGCAGGGCTTGCCAGTGAAAACCGTGGCCGCAGCTTTTCAGGGTGACCCTCAAGCACTGATCGCGCACCCTAACGTAAAGTCGCTGGAACAAATTAAAGAAGAAGGCCTGCCGGTCTATATCGCTGCCTTCGCCAACACCACCTTCTGGCCCTGGCTGAAAACCAAGTACGGCTACACCGACGACATGATTCGTCCATACGCCTTCAGCATTGCGCCTTTCCTGGCTGACGAGAGCATAGTGCAGCAAGGCTACCTGTCGTCAGAACCCTTCGCGATGGAAAAAGCTGGCGTGAAGCCATCCGTGTTCCTCTTGGCTGACTACGGCTACCCAGCCTATGCCACGACCATCGAAACCACCGACAAGATGATCGATGAAAACCCGGATCTGGTACGCCGCTTCGTGCAGGCGAGCATGGAAGGCTGGGCTAGTTACTTCAAGGATCCGGCAGCCGGCAACAAGCTGATTCAGGAAGCCAATCCGGAAATGACCGACGAGCAGATCGCCTACGGCATCGAGAAAATGCGCGCATATAACCTGGTTACTGGCGGCGACGCCGCTACCGGTGGCATCGGCGTAATGACTGACGCGCGCTGGGCGAAAATCCACGATTTCATGCTGACAGCCGGTCTGGTCAGCGAAGACCTGGATATCCACGACGTCTATAACCTGGATTTCCTGCCCAAGGAACCTGTTCTGCCCTGACAGGCAATTGAAAAATCACCTGCGTTTTTCAACCACCTGCTGATTGCTGAACCCCTCAAGAGAAATGGTGGCTCGCCCTGCGAGCCATCACTGGAGCACAAGATGACCTCTTCCAGAGTCACCCCTCTAAAACCCAGCACACCCGATGCCGCCGGTGAGCCGACAGCACAAGCCAGCTCTCCTAACGGCCGCCCGGTGCTACAGGTTGAAGGTGTAAACAAGATTTACGCCAACGGCACCGTAGCGCTCAAAGGTGCCGACCTGACCGTGCGTCAGGGCGAGTTTGTCAGCCTGCTCGGCCCTTCCGGGTGCGGCAAAAGTACTCTGCTGCGCATCATGGCCGGGCTCGGCGATGTCACTAGCGGCAGCATCAAATTTTGGGAGCAAGAATACAACGTCGTTGGCGACAAAGGTCGCAAGATGGCATTCGTATTCCAGAACGCCACGCTAATGCCCTGGGCACGGGTACGCAAAAACGTGCGTCTTCCTTTGGATTTAGAGCATCAAAGCGGCCCCGAGACCGAACAGAAAATCGATCAGGCGCTGGAGATGGTAGGGCTCAGCGGCTTTGATAACGCCTTTCCGCGTGAGCTATCGGGCGGTATGCAAATGCGCGCCTCAATCGCCCGCGCCATGGTCACCGAGCCAAACCTGTTGCTGATGGATGAACCCTTCGGCGCCTTGGACGAAATGACCCGCAACAAGCTCAACGACGATGTGCTCAAGCTGTGGCAGAAGAACGGTTGGACCATTGTGTTCGTTACCCACAGCGTCTACGAAGCAGTTTATCTATCCAGCCGCGTAGTAGTGATGGCCGCCCGGCCCGGCCGCATCGTCGATGACATCAAAATTGATCAACCCTTTCCGCGCAATGCCGACTTCAGGGTCTCTACTGAGTTTGCTGGCTACTGTCGGCAGGTCTCGCAAGCATTGGAACGCGCCAGCGCCATGGGCGCGCCACAGGAGAGCAAGGCATGAAAGCGCCACTCATTCAGAACGAAAGCTTCGTCAAGATTGCTGCCCCACTGGTGGTCGGCGTGCTCTTCCTGCTGTTCTGGCAGATTGCCGTGATCGCTTACGAAATGCCCAAATACATATTGCCCGGCCCGATCGAGATTATTAAATCGCTGATTACCGACTGGAAGACCTTGTTAGCCGCACTGATGATGACCCTGAAGATCACCCTTCTGGCCTTCGTTATCGCGGTCGTGCTGGGCGTTGCCGCTTCACTGCTGTTTATTCAGAGCAAGTGGATCGAACTGAGTCTATTCCCCTATGCCGTACTGCTACAGGTCACCCCGGTGGTGGCTATCGCACCCTTAATCATCATCTGGGTAGACGACACCACCTGGGCGCTCACTGTCTGCGCGGTGATCATTGCCATCTTCCCGATCATCTCCAATACCACCTTGGGCTTGCGCAGCGTTGATCCGAACCTGCTCAGCATGTTCCGCATGTACCGCACCAGTCGTTGGCAGGAGCTGGTTCGCCTGCGTATCCCGGGCGCACTGCCGTACTTCTTCGGTGGTCTGCGTATTAGTTGCGGTCTGGCGCTGATAGGTGCCGTCGTGGCGGAATTTGTAGCCGGGACGGGCGGCTCCAAGGCCGGTCTCGCCTATCTGATTCTGCAATCAGGTTATAACCTGCAGATTCCGCGTATGTTTGCCGCGCTGGTGCTGATTACCCTGACCGGTATCGCGCTGTTCGCACTCATGGTTTGGCTGTCCGACCGCGCGCTGCGCAACTGGCACGAGAGCGCGCTGGAAGTAGAACATTGAGCCGCAACAACCCGGCCCCGCAAAGCTACGCTTGGGGCTTGGGTTACCTGCTGCTGGGCTTTACTGCGCTGGCTTGGGGGCTGAACTTTCCGATCCTAAAGCTTGGTCTGGAAAACAGCCCACCCCTACTATTTACCAGTATGCGTATGGCGCTGGGCGCTATCACCATGTTCATCATCGCTGCTTGCATGGGCATTCTGCGTTTACCGCACCGCGCTGATTGGCCGGTGCTGTTCTCGGTCGGCATTCTGCAAAACATGGCCTTCATCTCGCTGGTCACGCTGGGCTTACAATTCCTGCCTGCCGGGCGGGCGGCGATTCTCGCCTACACCACGCCGATTTGGGTGGTGCCAGCCGCTGCACTCTTTCTCGGCGAGCGCTTTACGCTGCCACGTGCGGTTGGCGTTGGGCTTGGGTTAAGCGGACTATTGACGGTATTTAACCCGCTGTCGATCAGCTGGGATAACCGTGAGGTATTCATCGGCAGCGGTCTTATCATGCTGGCTACACTAATCTGGACTGTCGGTCTGGTACACGTACGCAAGCATCACTGGCACGGCGATGTGCTCGCACTGATACCTTGGCAAGTGTTGATTTCGGTCGTGGTACTGACGCCCATAGCGCTGTTTTTTGAAGACCCTAGCGAGATCATCTGGGAGCCGACCTTTAGCTGGCAGCTGCTGTTCAGTGGTGCGGTGGCGTCTGGCCTTTGCGTTGCGGCGCAAGTGGCGGCTATGCGCTCGCTGCCGGCGGTCAGCCTGTCACTCAGTTCTGCCTCGGTGCCTGCCGTGGGCCTGCTCGCGGCCAGCTGGTTTCTGCATGAGCAGCCCACCAGCTCCGACCTCAGCGGCTTTGCCTTGATTGCTACCGGCATTTTAATCGTGGGCTTGGCTGATCGCCGCCAAGCCTTGCGTACCCGACGGGAGGCGGAGTCCTCCATCACTTGAACGCCGTCGACAGGCGCAACGGGATGCACTCCCATTGCGCCACACAATGGGGCATCGCACCAATAAAGCGCGCCCAGCGTGCTTCTAAAATACGACAACCCCGTTCCCAGCATGCCCTGCCAGCAATAGGTCCCGGAATTGCACGACCTACAGGGGATTTTGCCCAAAACCACCAAGCTGGCCCGCATATTGCTCCTGATCACTAAAACCTGCCCAAGTGGTCAGGATATAAGCCAAACACTAAACCCTGTGGAGAAAGACTATGTTGAAGAAAGCATCCAGCGTTCTGGCGATGGTCATTGCCATGTCCGCCAGCGGAATGGCTGCCGCCGCCGATGAAGTAACCTATCAGTTGGACTGGTTGCCCGGCGGCGACAAGGCCCCTGTGTACACCGGTATCCAGCAGGGGTTCTTCGCGGCTGAAGATCTCGAAGTCAGCATTGCCAGTGGCCGTGGTTCCACCGATGCGATTACCAAGATCGCTACCGGCCAGGCCGACATTGGCAGTGCCGATATTGGCGCCCTGATGGCCGCCCGCGCGCAAGATACTGTGCCGGTCAGCGCCGTGTACATGATCTTCAACCAGAGCCCGCACGCATTCTTCTCGCTGTCTGACAGCGGCATCAACAACTTCGCCGATATTGCCGGCAAGAAGGTTGCTACCTCACCGTTCACGTCGTCCAACGCCTTCCTGCCGTTGGTACTGCAAGCCAATGACATGCCGGCTGATGCCGTTACCCTGACCAAATCCGATCCGGGTGCGTTGGGTCCAATGTTGGTTACCGGCAACACTGACGCCATCATCGCCTGGGTCACCAATATCGCTCTATTCAAGCAACAGGCGGCTAGCGCTGGCAAAGACATCAACGTGATCCGTTGGTCCGACGCCGGGCTCTCGCTGTACAGCTCGGCCGTTGTCGCCAGCGATGAATTCCTCAGCGAGCGCCCGGATGTGGCCAAGCGCTTCATGCGCGCCTACGACAAATCAGTACGCTTCACCCATGAGAATCCAGAAAAAGCCGCTGCCGATCTGCACACCATGGTCCCCGAGGTTGACGCTGCGGTAGCTACGGCGCAAATCGGCGACTCCATGCCGTTAACCTTCAACGAGATCAGCGAGGCTGACGGCCTGGGCACCATGACGCCAGAGCGTATTGCTACCACCTGGAAGTGGGTCGCTCAGGCAAACGAGCTAAGTCTGGATTCGCTCGACCCGGAAACCATCGTCAACCGCGACTTTATGCCTGCTGTGGAGTAACACATGGAGCACAAAAGCGAACGCGCTTTCGTACGGATGGTTGGCGTTGGGCATCGATACGATCCCACGCCAGGCAGCCCGATGGCGGTGCAAAACATCGACCTCGACATCAATCGCCACGAGTTTGTGGCGGTGGTAGGCCCTTCCGGTTGCGGCAAGAGTACCTTGCTGCGCATGGTCTCGGGTTTGCTGGTGCCGAGCGAGGGTGAAGTCAGCGTATTTGGCAAAAAGGTAAACGGCCCCCGTGACGACGTTGGCATCGTGTTTCAAAAGCCGACCCTATTGCCATGGCTGAGCGTTCGCAAAAATGTGCTCTTCCCGCTCAAGCACAAGTTCGGCCGCTACGGCGCGCAGGACGAAAAACGCGCTAACGAGCTGTTGGCGATGGCTGGTTTGGAAGCCTTCGCCGACAAGATGCCGGACGAGCTGTCCGGCGGGATGCAACAGCGCGTGGGTATTGTCCGCGCACTGCTGCTCAATCCCGACATCCTACTGATGGACGAGCCGTTCTCGGCACTGGATGCCATGACCCGTGAACAGATCGGTTTCGATCTGCTGAAAATCTGGGACGAACAACCGAAAACCGTGCTGTTCATTACCCACTCCATTTCTGAAGCCGTGTTGCTCGCCGACCGTGTACTGGTTATGAGCAAGCGACCCGGCAGCGTGCTCGACCTGATTGATATCAATCTACCGCGCCCGCGCAGCACCAAAACCATCAACGATCCCCGCTTCAGCGAGCTGACTGACCGCATAAGGAAACATATCTATGAGCCAGACGCCCACTGAGGCAGCAGCGCGCCGAGCGCTGCTATTAAACCTCTCGCCGTGGCTGTTCTTTGTTGGTTTGATCATCCTCTGGGAGCTGGTTTGCCGAGTGTTTTCGCTGCCTAATTACGTGCTTCCAGCACCTACCGCCATCTTCAGCGCCTTCTTCGATGTCGAATTCAGTCGCTGGATGATGCACCTGTGGGCCACCTTACGCGTTGCACTGATGGGCTTTGCGCTATCGATAGTCGTCAGCATCCCGCTGGCCATCGCGATGATGCGTTCGGAGTTCCTGTCGCGCACCTTGTACCCGTTACTGGTAGTGATTCAGTCCACACCGGTGGTGGCGGTAGCGCCTCTGATCATCGTGATGATGGGTTCGGATGATCCATCACGCGTACTGATCACCTGCCTGCTGACCTTCTTCCCGCTGGTGGTTTCGACCGCAACGGGGATTAACGAAACGCCTGAAGAACTGATCGAGCTGAGCCGCTCATTGGATGCACCGACGCGTCGCGAGACCTGGCAGATCCGTATTCCTTATGCGATCCCGCACATCTTTAGCGGCCTCAAGGTAGCCATCACGTTGGCGATTATCGGCGCCGTCGTGGCCGAGTTTGTTGCCGCCGAAGAAGGTCTTGGCTACTTCATCCAGTTCTCGACTTCGTTCTTCAAGATTCCGCAGGCCTTCGCTGGCTTGTTCTTCCTCGCCGGCGTCAGCTTACTGCTGTTCAAATCGGTGCAGTGGACCCAGCAGATCTTCTTCGCCTGGAGTCTGCCGAAGAAAAAATAAACTACCGCTGGCGGCCACCGCGCCGCCGGCCACGCCATGCACTCAGCACTAGATGCAACAAGGACTATTTTTGTGAGCCATACCGAACGTGACATCAGCTTTCTGCGCGAAAGCTTCCGCCTGGCCGAAGAGGCCAGCAAACAGGGCATCCACCCCTTCGCCGCCATTCTCGTTGATGCCGACGGCAAGGTGCTGATGGAGCAGATCAACGCTTTCTTGCCCGACCACGACATGACCGGCCACGCCGAACGCGTGTTAATGACGCGCGCCAACACCACTTACTCTCCTGAGGTATTGGCTGGTTGCACCATGTATACCTCGGCCGAACCCTGCGCCATGTGCGCCGGTGCCGTGTATTGGGCCGGAGTGGGCCGCGTGGTTTATGGCGCCAGCGAAAAACGCCTAAAAGACATGACTGGCAATCACCCGGAAAACCCTACCCTCGACCTACCCTGCCGCACGGTATTCAACGCCGGTCAGCGCAAGGTAGAAGTTGTCGGGCCGTTACTCGAAGAAGAGTCTGCTCAAGTTCACCTGAGTTTCTGGCAAGTCTGATCTGCAGATCGTGTGTTGTTTCTGAAGGCAACCCCGGACGACCGCCCGAATGCTGTCGTCCGGATGACTTGCAGGTGCGGATATCGAAACGATGATGCCCTGAGTGTTAAGCCGGGGGCGCTTCAACCCGCACCAACAGCAGCCGATAGCCACCGCTGAACCCGCCCAGGCTCAGCAGATCACCGGGGCGGGCGGCCAACAGCCGCGCGCCTAACGGCGAGAAAATCGACACTTGCGCGCTCGCACTGCAGCCGCGTTCAGTCAGACGCAGCTCAACAAGATCCTGCGTATTCATGTCCAGCAGCAATAACTCGCTGCCCACCCGCGCCCGCAACGCAGTACGGTCGCGCTCCAACAACTCCAGCTTACCAATCACACTAGCCAGCTCGCGCGGACCAATTGTGTGCCATACGGCTGTATTGCGCGCCAAGGTGCGCAAGTGCCGCTTCACATCGACCATAGACGACATGTCTTTTTCTCTCTGACAGAAAACCAACAGGGGGATTAAGAGGGCAACGCCGGGTACGGTGAAACCGTCCCGGCTTAATTCAGGAAGGCAAAGTAGCTATCGGTGCGGGGGTGAAGCCAATACATGGTCTAACTCGGTAATCGAAGTCGCGCCTGAGCCTGAACGCGCGGAGGCCCATACCATAGGCCAGCCAGATTTAAATGCAAGCCTCTGCGTTCGTCGACATCTCGGCATGTTGCCCCTGGGAAGGCCGGGTTCCATCCCGGCCAACGGTGGTGCGGCTGAAGACGATAGTCGAGATGGAACTCGACCTTCCATGGCTCGGTAGTTTTGCCAGCACGCGGGTTTTTGGGGGTACCGGGTTTTGGAAGGCCGGGTTCCATCCCGGCCAACGGTGGTGAAGCTGAAGACGATGGTCGCGATGGAGCTCGGCATTCCCTGGCTAACAAAGCCTCCCGCGCTACCCCTGGCGATAGCGCGCCGGGGTAGTGCCCTGCCAACGACGAAAAGCTCGCACAAAGGCGTTTTCATCCGAGAAGCCGAGTTGCTCGGCGATCTGCGCCACGCTTTGGCGGCCGTGCAGGGCGTTGCACGCCATTTCCTGCAATAGGGTTTCGCGTAGGACCTTGAAGGAGAGCCCTTCTTCGGCCAGCTTGCGATTCAGGTGACGACCGCTAAGACCGAGCTGTTCGGCGATGCGATCCTTGCCCCAGCGCGGCTGGCTGCGCACCAGCGTTTGTACCTCTGCGCTCAAACTATGCTGCCCAAGGGCAGCCAGGGTCTGATCAGCCAGTTGGCGAAGATGCTCACGCAGCGCGCTGTTGGCTTGAATCAGCGGTAGCGCGAGTTGCTCGGCACTGAAGCTCAAGCAATTATGGCTGGCATTAAAGTGCAGCTCGCAATCGATCAGTTGCTGATATCGGGTAAGACCTGCCAACGGCGCATGGGTACAACTAATGCTGGTGGGCTCAAAGCGGCCGCCAGTGGACCAGCGGGTGAGATTCAACTGCGAAGCCAGCACCGCTTCAACGCGTTCGGCCTGGCGAACCGATAGGTGCGGTTGGTAATCGATCCAGGCGAGTTCTGCTTCCTGTTGCAGGCTGAAGTCACCGCCGTCGCCAATCACCGGCGCGTATTCCACAAGCTCTTCCAACGCCTCGCCCAAAGTGTCGCAAGTGACCAGCAACATGCCAGCGCTGTCGAGGTGACCAATCTGGATATCCAACCCCAACAGCAACCCGGCGAGCGGGTCTTGCAGCAGCGAACAATAGCTTTCCCACAGCTCATCCTGCACCACTAGCGGTATGCGCTCACGCGCCTGTAACAGCTGCTGCAGATGTGCGGGCAGGGCGACGCCGTGGCGTTCAGCCGACTGCAACAGGGCTTGAGCATAAAGGGGAGTCACACTGTGTTGATCGCTTGGCATGGCGTGAATTGCCGGTTCCTTGTCCCGTTTGGTGCGATACGCGCACCTTTCGCTTGGCTAGACTGAGCAACATAGCCTTGCGGTGAAGTCCGTGGCGCGTCAGCGTAATCCGCCAACGCGCCAGCCAGCATAGCAATAAACATAACAACAATGAGGAACACCCACATGTACGCTGTCATCGGCGCCGGTCCCATGGGCTTGGCCACTGCCCGGAATTTGCAAAAGCTGGACATTCCCTTCGTTGGACTGGAGCTAAATAGCGACGTCGGCGGTCTGTGGGACATCGATAACCCGCACAGCACCATGTACCAAACCGCGCACCTGATCTCCTCCAAGCGGATGACCGAGTTTGCCGAGTTTCCGATGGACGATGCGGTTGCTACCTACCCGCACCACACCGAACTGAAGCGTTACTTCGGTGACTTCGCCGCGCATTTCGATCTGCGCCGCCATTACGAATTCAATACCCGAGTGCTCAGCCTGACGCCAGACAACAGCGGCTGGCAGGTAGTCACCGAATGCAACGGCGAGCAGCAAACCCGGCACTTTGCAGGCGTGCTAATTGCCAATGGCACCTTGCATACTCCCAACCAACCCAAGCTGCCGGGCGAATTTTCCGGCCGCTTAATGCACTCATCCGAGTACCGCGATCCTTCGGTGTTCAAAGACAAGCGCGTGCTGATCATCGGTTGCGGTAATTCCGGGGCAGACATCGCCGTGGATGCCGTGCACCACGCCAAGTCGGTGGATATGAGCCTGCGCCGTGGCTATTACTTTCTGCCCAAGTTCATCAAAGGTAAGCCGACCGATAGTCTAGGCGGCAAACGCAAATTACCGCGCAAATTAAAACAGCGTGTGGATGCTGCGATGATCCGCATGATCATGGGCAAGCCATCAGACTACGGGCTGCCAGACCCCGACTACCGCATGTATGAGTCGCACCCGGTGGTCAACTCGCTGATCCTGCATCACCTCGGCCACGGGGACATCAAAGCCCGGCGAGATATTCAGGGACTGAACGGCAACCAGGTTAACTTTGTGGATGGCGAGCAGGGCGAGTACGACCTTATCCTGATGGCGACCGGGTACCAGCTCGACTATCCTTTTATTGCGCGCGAGCATCTTAACTGGCCGGCTGAGCTGGATGCGCCGCAGCTGTACTTGAACGTGTTCCACCCGCAACACGACAACCTCTTCATGATGGGCATGATTGAAGCCGCTGGTCTTGGCTGGGAAGGTCGCAACCTGCAAGCTCGGCTGGCCGCGCTCTATATTCATCAGCGCCAGCAGTGCAGCGCCACCGCCCTGCAGTTTGCCGAGACCAAGCGCCAGAAAGCGACCACCAATCTGGATGGTGGTTACAACTACATCAAGCTGGCGCGCATGGCCTACTACGTCAACAAAGACGCCTACCTCAAAGCGTTGCATCAACATATCGGCGAGTTGGAGGCCGGACTGCAGCAGAGCGCACCTCTGCCGGTAGCCGCAACATGAGCGGCGCGCTGCCGATCCAGTTTGATCCAGCCAGCCTGATTCTGCTCAATATCATCATGGCGGCGATGATGTTTGGCGTCTCGCTGACGCTCAAACTGGATGATTTCAAGCGCATCTTAAAAGCGCCAGTCGCGCCGCTGGCAGGCCTGTTCGCGCAGTTTTTGTTGCTGCCGCTGGCCACTTGTCTGGCAACCTGGGCACTCAACATCGACCCTGAGCTGGCACTCGGCATGATTTTGGTTGCCTGCTGCCCCGGTGGTAGCTTCTCCAACGTGATGACCTGGCTGGGCAAGGGCAACGTCGCCGTTTCAGTCAGTATGACGGCGGTATCCAGCCTCGCAGCCACTGTACTTACGCCGCTCAACTTCGCTTTCTATGGTTGGCTGAACCCGCATACCCGCGAGTATTTGACGCAGATCAGCCTGCAACCGGGCAGCATTCTGCTGATCGTGCTGCTGGTACTGGCGCTGCCTTTGATCCTCGGCATGTTCAGCGGCAAACGCTGGCCAGCGCTGGCGCTGCGCAGTGAAAAACCGCTGCGTATCGTCTCGCTGCTGGTGTTTCTGGGCTTTGTCGGTATTGCCTTCAGCAACAACTTTGATTTGTTTATCGAGCGATTCAACAGCTTCTTCTGGCTAGTGGTAGCGCACAACCTGCTGGCGCTGTCGCTTGGCTACGGCATGGCGCGGCTGATGAAACTACCCGTCGCGGACCGCCGAGCGGTGACCATGGAAGTCGGCATTCAGAACTCCGGCCTTGGCCTGGTGATCCTCTTTACCTTCTTCCCGAACGCTGGCGGCATGATGTTGATCACTGCCTTCTGGGGCACCTGGCATCTGGTTTCAGGGCTTACGCTCTCGCAAATCTGGGCCTATAAAAGCCGCCGTGCCGAACACGCCCAACACCTTGCCGCCCAGCGCGGCGCAGAACAGAGCCTGTAATCCATGAGCAAACGTATTCTGATCACCGGAGCCGCCGGTTACATCGGCCATCAGTTGGGTAACCGGTTGGCCCAAGATTTTTACGTGGTGGGCACTGACCTGCGCAGCCGCGATGATGTGAATTTTCCGCTGCACATTATGGACATCCGCGACCGTGGCTTGGCCGCCCTGATGAAGCAGCACCAGATCACTCACGTGGTGCATTTAGCGTCCATACTCCAGGCGTCCAAGGATCGTGCGCGCGATTTTGATATCGACGTTAACGGTACTCGCAATGTGCTGCGTGCCTGCATCGAAGCGGGCGTAAAGCACGTGACCGTGACCAGCTCCGGCGCGGCTTACGGCTATTATCCCGACAACCCGGAATGGATCGACGAAGCTGACACCATTCGCGGTAACGCCGAATTCGCCTACTCCGATCACAAACGTCAGGTCGAAGAACTGCTGGCTACCTTCCGCAGCAACCACACCGAATTACAGCAGCTGATATTCCGCCCCGGCACTGTGCTCGGCGCCGAGACGCGCAACCAGATCACCGGCCTGTTTGAAGCAAAGCGCGTTCTGACCATCAAGGGTAGCGACTCACCCTTCGTCTTTATCTGGGATCAAGACGTACTGGCCGCCATGGAAATGGGCATCCGCGAAGATAAAAACGGCATCTACAACATGGCTGGCGACGGCGCGCTGACCATGCGCGAAATCGCCAAGCGGCTGAACAAACCAACGCTGAACCTCTCGCCCTGGATGCTGAAAAGCGCATTACAGGTCGCTAAGTGGCTGGGTAGACCTACCGGCCCCGAGCAGATCAACTTTCTGCGTTATCGCCCGGTGCTGAGCAATAAACGGCTGAAAAACGAATTTGGCTATCAGCTACAAAAAACCTCCGCAGAAACACTGGAGTTCTTCATCGAAGCGCGCGGATTGCGACGCTAACGCTCAGCTGATGGAGGACCGGGTTTCATCCCGGCCAGCGATGATGCAGGCGAGCGCGCTGGTCGAGATGGAACTCGACCTTCCAAAGACGTGCGGTTTTTTCGCACGCTGGCGGTTGGGTCATAGCGGGCTTGGTTGTGGAGGGCCGGGTTCCATCCCGGCCAGCGGTGATGCAGACGAGCGCGCTGGTCGAGATGGAACTCGACCTTCCTAAGACGGGTGGCTTTTTTCGCACGCTGGCGGTTGGGTCATAGCGGGTTTGATTTTGGAGGGCCGGGTTCCATCCCGGCCAACGGTGGTGCAGGCGAGCGCGATGGTCGAGATGGAACTCGACCTTCCATAAAACAACAATAAGAGAGTATCCCGAGCATGAAGACAATACTGATCACCGGGGCCGCTTCAGGCCTCGGCTGGACCATGGCGCAGCAATGGTTCGCCGCTGGTCACCAACTGGTAATGGCGGATATCAACGCCGACCTGCTGGCAGAACGTAAAGCGCAACTCAATGCACCCGAACGCGTGCTGACGGTAGTTGCTGACATTACCCGCGCAGAAGACATCCAACACCTGATCGGCGCCACCGAGCAAACATTCGGACGACTGGATCGACTGGTCAACAATGCCGGCATCACCCACCGCTCGCCTGCGCACAAGACCGACACGGCCGTGTTCCGCAAGGTTATGGCGGTGGACTGGCAAGGTCCCGTAGAGCTGACCATGGCCGCGCTGCCGCTGCTACGCGCGAGTCGCGGCGAGATAATTTGCATCGGCTCCATGGCCGGTTGGATGCCCGTGCCCGGCCGCGCCGCGTATTGCGCCGCCAAAGGCGCGCTGACCCAATTCTTTGAAGTGTTGCGGCTGGAGCTGGAGTGTGACGGCATCCATGTCTTGATGGTTTATCCGAGCTTTCTCGACACCCCCATTGAGCACAACGCCCTCGGCAAAGACGGCAAGCCCGCCAGCCATGCGCGCTCTATGGTTGGCGGCATGCGCAGCACCGAATGGATGGTAGAACTGATCGACAAAGCGCTTGTAAAAAGGCAACGTTGGCTGCTGCCCGAGCCGGTGTCGAAATTCGGCAGCCTGCTCTGGCGCTTCGCCCCGGCGCTCTATTTGCGTCAGATACGCAAACGCTTTGCCGGAGAGTTAAGTTGAGGATTCAATGATCGATCCCTGGATCTGGCTGGGTGTGTTCATCCTGCTGGCCTACACCATTGAAGCCATTACCGGTTTCGGCAGCATCGTTATCGCGCTGTCGCTTGGTGCTTTGCTGCTGCCCATCCCCGCTATGCTGCCGGTGCTGGTACCGTTGAATATCTTTATGAGCGGCTTTCTGGCCTGGCGCAACCGCGAGCATATTCAGTGGTCACTGTTGCTCAAACTGATTTTGCCACTGATGCTTCTCGGCATGCTGGTTGGCTACGGCCTGCGCCCTTGGCTTGACGGCCAGTTGCTAAAGGCGCTTTTCGGCATACTGGTGCTGTGGTTCGCCGGGCGCGAGCTGTGGCGTATGTTTCGCGGGCAAACCAGCGAAGCGCATCCCAGCTGGCTAAGCCGCGTGCTCACCCTAGGTGCGGGCATCACCCACGGCCTGTTCGCCTCTGGGGGGCCGTTGCTGGTCTACGGGCTGGCCGGGACGCAACTCGACAAGAGCAAATTGCGCGCCACCCTGATTAGCGTGTGGTTTTGCCTAAACGGCAGCATGACTATCCTGTTTCTGCTCGACGGCAGCCTGCTACCGAGCATCCCACATATCCTCAGTTACTTACCGCTGCTGGTCGTTGGCGTGCTCTTGGGCGAGTTTCTGCATCACCGCCTTAACGAACAGCGTTTTCGGCAGATGATTTATAGCTTACTGCTGGTGACGGGGGGGGTGTTGCTGGGCAAGGCTGTGCTCTGAGCCAGACCTAAAAACCAGTTGGCAAGCACATCATTAAATTGCACTATCCAATAACTGCAGTTTTGCAGTCCCCTTACTGGAGGCATGGATGCCTGGCTGTTGCAGTGCACTACAAACAACCCGCTTTACTATTGGCGTTACGAATGCGTCATTTTGCGTATCCGCCTGCGTAATGCTCCCGAGCTCTTCATCCACAGATCCCGCCGATTAATGCTTCAAAATTTCTGAGTAAGCCCATGAAAAAATTATTGTTTTTCGCGCTGGTTATTTTTGCAGGTTGGAAGATATATACCGAAAAACTGCAACCACAAAACCCAGAATTCGCGGGGCATCGTAGTGAGGTGACTAGCCAAGCATCCAGCAACCGCGTCACACCCACACCGTCAAAACCAAGCTTTACCTGCGACGGGCGACAGCACTGCAGTCAAATGCATTCCCGTGCAGAGGCCGAGTTCTTTGTTAGAAACTGCCCCAATACCAAAATGGACGGAGACCGGGACGGCATACCCTGCGAGAACGACTCCCGGTTCTAGATAGCTGACGCATACAACATGCCCAAGTGTCAGCTCTAAGGTTTCTTAAGCAACTGGAAAATTCAGTTTTCGTCTGGGCTTTAGCTGCCGAATAGCGGTTTATCTCGTATAAAAAACCCCGCGCAAATGCGCGGGGTTTTAGTTACAGCAGCAGAAACGAATTACATTTCAGGCCATACGGCGATGTCGATAATGCCTTCGGGTAGGTCTGCGATCATGCCCAGCGAGGTGGGTGTGCCGGTTTTCAGATCCACGGTGTGCAGGGTGCCATTGGCGAGTACATAAGCGGTATTGCCGCCCTTGCCGTCGCTGGCGATGTCCATGGCAGCAGAGTCCAGCCCTTTGGCTAGCTCACCTACTGGCTGTTGCACGCCATCGTTCGGTGGGTTCTGCAGCATTAACATGCTGGTGGCGAGGTCGACGGTATAAAGCTCGGTTTTTTCGGTACCGGCGAAAGAGTCGGTGTAAGCGCCGGCAACCACTTTCGGCATCATGGTGCCGTGCTCGGAATCTTTGGCGTAAGCCACGCTGCCATCAGTAGCAACTTCACCGGTCTCAACATTCACGCGGAAGTTGGTGCCGTCGGCAGCCAGCAGGCGCAGGCGGTCAGCCTTGGGGTTGAAGTCGACCACGGCGTGCTCGCTACCGGGTAGCGCAGAGTTCAGCTTGGCGCCGGCGGTGGCTTTACCCGTGGCTGCATCAATGGTGTACAGCTGGGTGCCGCCGCCGAGGGCATAGAGCATGCCGTTGGCAGGGCGCACGTCGATGCCGCGCAGATCGCTGGCGCCGTCAACTTGCATACTGGCAGTGACGCTCAGTGCCTCGGTATCGATCTTGTGCAGCATGCCGTCTTCACCGAGGGCCAGCAATTGGGCGGCGCTGGCGGTGCCGGCGGCCAGTGTTAGTGAAGTCGTCAGGATCAGTTTATTGAAAGTATTCATCTGTGATTCCTCGCATTCATGTGGTGATGGGCTTGGCCCATCCAGCTGGGTGCTTTGTAAGTCACCTACTAGCTAATACCCATGAGGCTGGGGTTTGGATGTCGGGGGATGAAAATAAATTTTCTTGAGCTCTAGCGCGATGTTCGAAACCGCAAACCTCGTCATAGCCGTTGCGTGCGATGCGCATACATAATTTGCTCAGCTGATTTCCGGTTTCGCCCTTAGGCGAGCCAAGGGCACCCAGCTGCGCGGCCCTGCGGATTCGCTGCGTTGCTCAAGCTGCCGGGGGCACACCTAGCCGGCCGCTCACAAACTCGGCGCTGCGCACCTCAGACACCGCACGCGCCTTTTTCCCGGCAGCTCTGCGCTACTCGCCCGCTCAGATGGAATTATTTAGTCCGTGCAGCCTTCAGTTTTGATGTTTAAGTTTCAACCAAACAACCAAGCCCGACAGGACTCCGATCTCAGGCGTTTCGTCCCCCTTCCAAGCTGTCGAGTAACGCAGGGGTTGAGCGATTAAGCCGAGGACTGTGTGAGCGAAGCGAGTTCCGCAGGCGCGCTCAACACCGAGTAACGCAGAGAAGCCGCAGGCCAGCTTGGCTGGGGGTGCCCTTTCTTTGGGTTCCGTTTCTTTGGGCAAGCAAAGAAAGGGGACTCGCCAGCGAGGCGAAAAACGCGCATGACCATCACGCAAAAAAATAACCAGGCGCGAACACCAAACCAATACCACCCCTAGTTACTCGCAATAAGCACCGCACGCCCAATATACAAAACCGGTCCAGTAGGACGATTCAAAGGCGAGCCGCCTTCCGGCTCGAGCGTCAGCTCAAACAACTGCCCGGCCTGCACCGCGCCAATCTGCTCGGCACTCAGAGTCGTACCTTTGCCCGGCTCAATCAGGCCCAATGAGCGCGGGCCGTCTTTGGGATCGATGAGCGTCCAGAACTGCACGCTCTGATTGGCCGGAATCTGATCCGCCACCAGCGATTGCAGATTCAGCGTGCCGTCACCGTCAACAGTAACCACCCAGCCCGGCTTGGCGCTTTCGCCCGGTACTTGCAGCACTGCCGTGAAACTGGCGCTGCTAGGGGCATCACGCATCACGCCAGGTAGCCAACTGAGCAGAACCAACAGCGCCAATGCTCCGCTAGTTAGGCGCCAGAGGCCCAGGTTGTTCCACCACCCGGCGAAAGCGTCAGCGGCTGTGGCTTGAGAGGCAGGCGTCCAACCCAGGCTCTGCTGCACGCGCTCCCACAACACCAATGAAGGGGTTTGCGGTGGCAACTCGTCCGCTAGTTCAAGCAGATGTTGCTCCCACTCCAGCGCCATGCGTGCGGCATCACGGTCCTGCGCGATCAACTCGCGCACTTCGCTGGCCTCCGGCTCTTCGAGCAAGCCCAGTACATACTCGCCGATCAACGCCCGACGCGGCTCAATTGCCTCTGGAATCATGCCTGCAAACACTCCTGCAATGCGCGTAGTCCGGCGCGGATACGTCCCTTGATGGTGCCCAGCGGCGTGGTTAACCGGCTGGCGATCTGTTCATGGGTAAGGCCTCGATAAAAGGCCAGCAGGATCGGATGACGACGCGGACGCTCCAACTGACGCAAACAACGACGCAGCTCACGGCCTTCGGACTGATCGCTGGCGATATCCTCTGCCTGCGCACTGTCATCGGCCATCTGCTCAATAAAGCCGTCGTCGGTATCGACCAACCGACCGCGACTGCGCAGCTGATTGAGCGCCCGGTAACGCAGAATGCTGTAAATCCACGCGCGGCCCTGACCCAGCGAACGATCAAAACGATCAGCGTTATGCCACACCTTAACCAGCGCATCGTGCAAGCAATCCTCAGCCTGATCACGCCGCCCCAGCAAGGTAATAGCCAACCCCAGCATCTGCCCGGCCTCGCGCTGATACAAACGCTGAAAAGCGCCCTTATCACCCCGCGCACAGGCCTCCAGAGTGCCCTCGTAATCAAACTCGCTGTCTGCCATACCGTAATCCTGTACTCAATCGCCATTCCGTCCCTGCAGGCTATACCCGCGAGCAGGCATTACGGATGTCGGGTAGTGAAATAATATGGACAATTCGTGTGTAATTGTTTCGGCGGGGTGCGCGCCATCAGCGACTCCCCGCGCAAGAGACATCCACGATTTGTAGTGATATACGCCTATTCCGTCACCCGAATAAAACCGCTACTCGGCTCAAAAGCGGACTGGTTTACCGCAAACGCCCTGATCAAAAACAGGGTTGGCAAGCCGCCAAAAGCGTAGCACTATGCCAGTAACTGCTTTTTTGCAGACCCCTTTCTGGAGGCACGGATGCCTGACTACCCCAACCTACAAAACCAAACGCCCTGCCACTTGCTGACCAGCGCAATATCGTGCTGCCTGCGCGCAGCCATAATTTACTTATATCGCACGCAGTTTAACGTGCGGGATAACAGTATGAGCACGCACAAGTGACTGATAAAAAACAAGTATTTAGTTATTTTCCACGCACGTTATACCGCGTATTAACGCAGCGTGCGACCTAATCACTGTTAGGGTAATGCATGGAATGGATCCCGGCGTTAATTGTATATGGTGTGGCGGCGATTGCTCACCGGTTGATGCAAAGACAGGACTTTAGGCGGAGTCCGGAAAAGGCGCAGCGATATGCGGTACTGCCAGTCCGCTATAAGCTAGCTTGTTGGGTTCTGGTAATGCCAGCGATCGTTGCGCTCCCGCTCGTTCTCTGGCTTGTTTTTGAGTCCCCTTATCTGGCTGTAGTGGCGCATGTCGCTGGACTAATCGGGTTCGCAGCATTGGAAATTGCATGCGTTTCGGTTTATCGACGCCATGGGTTATGGAAATGAACTCAGGCCCTAACAAGCGGCAGCACAGTGACTGCTTCTCCGCCGCTCCGCGGCTACAAATCGGCACGTGTGCCGGGCGTTAGAGCTTAGAGGGAAAAATGCACGAGCTAGTCATAGAGTTTATAAAGAAGAGAACCCTCTCAGAGGATATGGAGCTTAATGAACCTCTGCACGATGGGGTCTATTACCTAGAAAAATTAAATGATCTTATTGAGCGTTTGTGTAAAGAAAATGAGGAAAAACTAGTTGATGAGGTTCCTTGGTCATCAATGCACGATATGTATAGAAGGAATTATGAGTATTGTTGCGGCGTATTCGGTGTGTTTTTAATAGGTCAACTTCCTTCGTGCGAGGCGCTTTGCAGAACCGCTATAGAAGGCAGTGTTAATTTGCACTACGTAAGCCTCGGCGATTCAATGACCAAACAAATCGCCTATTTCAAACATCACTTGGCAACTGAACGTAAACAAAATAAAACTTGGAAGCAAAGCGTCGAAGATTCCTCCTATCCTGAGGAAGCTAAAGCCCACCACATACAGAGGATTTCCGACAAAGATAATGCCTTGGATCATTATGAATACGGTTTAAAAAAATCACTTGCTTTATGCAATGTAGATTTTGATGCTGTCAATTCAAAATGGCCGAGTATTTTTGATCGGTTTAAAGAAATTGGCGAAGAAGTTGGCTATAGAACTATCTATGTAGCTTTGTGCTCCCAAGCTCATAATGATGCAGAGGATATTCTGAATAAAATAATGGCCCGAATAACAGCAAACGTAACCGGGCTAGAAGAAGCCCAAATGATTGAGCAGTACAACTTTTCACTATACTTGGCTCTTACTGCTCTAGATTACCATGCATTTGCTTCCGCAATGTATATTGCTAGATTTGGTATTGATGCCACAGAAATAATTGATTTAAAGCACAGAATTACTGAATCAACAGTTAAGGTTGTTGAGCATGGACCTCGCTTAGTTTCTGAGAGAATTAAAGTCAATGAAAAGCTCTAACAAGGCGTGCCAGCTGACATTTTGGTTGGCGCTTCGTCTTGTGTATGGCTACGCCATTTTACACAAAACTACACGCCAACCAAAATACAGCTGCACTTGGCGTTATGAGTACAAAGCAGGCATATGTCTAAATTTCGAGTAATTGCCTTTTCAATCCTGCTTTTCGGTGGGGGGTTCTCCATATTCTCTCTCATATTCAGTTTTGGTGATTGGCGTAGGCTTGCGTTTGTGGCCTCTGCTGGAATCTTTCTAGGTGTTGTTGCTGCAACGTCAATCGAGCCAAAGGCGTTCCGGCATGCCTGGGCTTACGAGCTCGTATTTGGGAGCCTGGCAGGGGCAGTCCTCGGTTGGGTACTTTTCTCCAGAGTTGAAGTAATGGGCATTGGAGCCTTATTGGGCGGGATGCTCGGATACCTTGCGCCTTACTGGGTCAAGCATGTACATATCCCATGAAAGCTCATAACCAGGCGCTCTTGCCGGGCAATTTCTCCACCGCTGCGCGGCTACAAAATTGCCGCAAAGCTTCGCGTTACTAAGCAGAATTATCCAACACCACTCGGCCCCCAATCCCATCTGAGCGGGCGAGTAGCGGAGAGCTGCCGGGAAAAAGATGCTCGCGGTGTCTGAGCGTAGCGAGTTTGCGAGTATCCCCGGCAGCTTGAGCAACGCAGCGAACCCGAAGGGCCGCGCAGCTGGGTGCCCCGGGGGATCGCTAAGGGGGGCCGGGCAAGCGGCCCCCTTTGGCTCGCCAGCAAGGCGAAAAGCAGAATCAAACCAAACATCCCGCTCGACAAAGGCGTCGGATCAACAGCCTGCATATCAAACGCCAAGACCCGCCCATCACCCCAATGATTCCCCAATAATCAACCAAACTACCCATTGGCTCCCAAGCCACCCAGTCAGTGCTAACGTCAGCTCGTCCACAACACCAACAAGAGAGCTCCGCCCATGTCACAAGCCGCTGGCCGTCAATCCATCTTTATCACCGGTGCCGCCTCCGGCATGGGCCGCGAGACCGCTCGGTTGTTTAACGAAAAAGGCTGGTTCATCGGCGCATTCGACGTAAATCAGGCGGGACTAGACGCCTTGCAGGCAGAGTTGGGTGCAGACAACTGCGTTACCCAAACACTGGATGTGAGCGACAAGGCGCAGTTTGATGCCGCGGTAGCGACCTTTGGCGCAGCTACCGGCGGGCGTATGGATGTTCTGTTCAACAATGCGGGCATCATCATGCGCGGGTTCTTCGATGAGATGTCGTTCGAGGATCAGTTGAAGATCATCAACGTCAACGTCATCGGCGTAATGAACGGCACTCACAGCGCGCTACCGTTGCTGAAAGAAACACCCAATGCCTTGTGCTTCAACACCTCATCCTCTTCGGCCACCATGGGCATGCCGCTGATTGCGGTGTATTCGGCCAGCAAACATGCGGTGAAGGGCCTGACCGAAGCGTGGTCGAACGAGTTCAAGCGTTACGATATTCGCTGCGCCGATGCGCTGCCAGGGTTGATCCGCACCGGTATGACGTCTGACGAGTTTCTGGAGAAGGCGCCTACCAAAGGACCGTTCCGATTGATTGAAGCGGTTGAAGTGGCAAAGGTGGTGTGGGCCAGTTACCACGACGAAAAGAAACTGCATTGGTACATTCCGGAGGAACTGGCGGAGCTGGATAAAGCCTCAAGTAACGATCCTGAGCTGTTGCGCGACAAGCTGGCGCGGAATATGACGTTGTAAGGGAAGGCGGCACATGAAGAGGGGCGCTACGGCGCCCCTTTCTATTGCTGAGTTACTCGCTGACGGCGCTGACTACTTCGCCAGGCTCAACGTTTTGCACTACCGGCTCGGCCATCGGGATTTGTACCAAGTTGGCAGTTTTGTTGGTCGGCATTTTGTACATGGCGCCGGTGAGCGGGTCGACCAGAAGCAGACCGATACCACCACCAATCAACAGATTGCCCCAATACCAACCATCCATGCTGGAATCCAGCGTCTGGCTCTGCTGTTCGAAGCCTTCCTTGGTGAACTGTAGGTTATAACGCGCACCTTTAAAGTAACCGTCGCCGGACTTCAGGGTAACAGTGCTAGGGGTAGTGCCTTGATGGATAACGTGACCGCTGCGGTTACGAATCTGATATTCGGCACCGGGCGGATTGGAATTAACCACTACGGGATACTGCGAGTCACTAACGATACTGGCACAGCCAGTCACAAACACGGAGGCAGAAAGGGCGGCTGTCATAGCCAATTTTTTCAGGCACATCATTTAGAAGAGTCCTTCTTCAATTGTTTTTTTAGTATTTTTTTCGATAACGCCGGGCGATCATAATCAGCCTATGCAGTAATGTCATTATGCTATTTGCGACTTTTAACAGTATTTTTTCGCAGCGCTATGGACCGCTGAATTCGGCGCTTACGCAATAAGCCTCCAGGCTCAATTACACACTGGCCTGAGTTGCTCAGCGGTGAGACAAGGCAATCCTGCCGAGACACATCTGAATCTGTCTAACTCAAGGTATTGCGAGCACCGGCTTCAGGGGTTAGCCTTCAATGCTGGAATAAAAGTTGTGAGCGCTCCATGCAAGTTACCGTCTGGGATCTACCTCTTCGTCTATTTCATTGGCTGTTAGCCCTCTGCGTTACTGGCTCTTTGATAACCGTAAGCCTCGGAGGCAACTGGATGCTCTGGCACGGGCGTTTTGGCCTGTCCGTTCTGGGGCTGCTGACCTTCCGTCTGGTGTGGGGTCTGGTGGGGGGCACCTACGCTCGCTTCAGTAATTTCTTCCCGACGCCCTCCCGTATTACCCATTACCTGCGCGGCAGCTGGCACGAACTGGGGCATAACCCGCTCGGTGCCTTCTCAGTGTTTGCGATGCTGGGGTTGTTTACTTTTCAGGCGTTGACCGGTTTGATCACCAATGATGACGTGGCCTTTTATGGGCCCCTGACGCGCTTGGTATCCAGTGATGTGAGCTCATTGGTTAGCGGTTGGCATCGCTCCACCGAGCAGCTGATCTACGTTGTGATCGGCCTGCATATTCTGGCGATTGTGGTTTATCGACTGCGCGGTAAAAAGCTGCTCGGCGCGATGCTGCATGGCCGTAAGACGGTGGAAGAGAAGCCGGTACACGAGGCCGAAAGCGGTGGCGGGCTGGCGTTGAGCATTGCGCTGGTGATTGCCATCGGCATGGTGTGGCTGGCGTGGGGCAGTTGGATTCCTGCCCCACCGCCAGCGCCGGCGATGCCCGCCTGGTAGCGCTTATTCCATGCGGTACTTTTCATGGCAAGACTTGCAGCTCTTGCCGACTTCACCAAAGGCAACGCGGATTTCGTCCTGATCGCCAGCCTCGGCTTTAGCTGCCAGGTTGCTGGCTGCGGTGCCCAGGTTACCTGCCAGTTCTGCCATGTCCTGCATGTTCTCAAACAAGGCCGGATCAGCACGGGTGTGCAGGTCGCCGATGTCCTTCTCGGTGCCGGGACCAAACAGCGCACCCATACCGGAGTTAGCAATGGCGTCGATGGCATTGGCGGCGGCGCTAACCTGCTGCTGGTTGTACTCTACGCTGCCATCAATGACCTGGGCTTTGATCTTGCCCATGTTCCAAGCCATGTAACTAAATCCCGCTTGGCGAATCTCAATCTGGTCTTCTGGCGAGACCTGTGCGTAAGCGGCGGTTACGGCGCCACCCAGCAATAAGGCGCTCAGGGCGCCGGCAATCACGGTTTTCATGCGTTTCTCCTACTTGGTGGAATCAAGCTTGTTCTGCATAGTAGCGTCCGCAGGCTAAGCGTGCATCGCTAGCGTGGCTCTATTCTGGCCTTCTTAAATCCGCCAGCGTATTAAAAGCAATGTGCGTGCTGGGGAATATTTCGTCAATCTGCCGGGTGATCCAGTCGGTGTGCTCAAGATGGTCCATCAGCGGGCCCTTTACCTCTGCAAGGTGCAGATGAATATCGCGCTCACTTAGTCCTTCGGTCAGCTCGCTGAGCATGTCCAGTCCAGTGCTGTCGATGTGATTGACCGCCGACAAAATCAGTAACACTTCTCGGGTGTCGGGGTAATCTGCCAGCGCTTGATAAATCGCCTGCTCGACCGCCTTGGTATTGGCAAAAAAGATGTTTTCGTCGATGCGCAGCGCCAGTAGCTGCGGCACGGTTTCCACCAAGTGGCGCTTGGTATTGCGAAAGTAATGGGTATCCGGCACCCGGCCTATGACTGCTACGTGCGGGCGGCTACCGCGCCACAACTGAGCAATGATCGACCAACAGACACCCAGAATGATGCCGCCCTCAACCCCGAGTATCAGCACGCCCAGCAGGGTGCTCAGCAGCGTCAGACCTTCGGCGCGATCATAACGCCAAGCGCGGCTCAGGCTGCGTAGGTCGATCAACGGGGTGACCGCAATCATGATCACCGCTGCCAGCATTACCAATGGCAGATAGGCGAACAGCGGCGCCACGGTCAGCAGTATCAGGCCGATGATCAGTGCAGCGATGACACCCGCCAGTGGCGTGTTGGCGCCGGCCTCGATATTGACACTGGAGCGCGAAAAACCGCCCGCCACTGCGAAGCCGCCGGTCAATGCCGAGCCCAGGTTAGCGGCACCCAGACCGAGTAGCTCGCGGTCTGGGTTAACGCTCTGGCGCTTGCGTCGCGCCAGCGACTGCGCAATAGAGACGCTTTCCACAAAGGTTACCAGACTGATCAGCGCTGCCGGCAGCAATAGCTGACGCAGGTCGCCGAAGCCGGGTGTGGTCCAGACCAATGAAGGCAACCCAGCGGGTAGGTTGCCCACCACGGGAACGCCGAGGGCGGCCAAATCGAAATACCAAGTCGCCCACACCGCGACCACCACCACCACAATGGGCGCCAACCGTGCCAGCAGGGTGGCTAGCGCGGCTGGTAATCCCAGCGCTTCAATATGTCGCGCCATCAGCGTGCGGGCATATAGCAGCCAAGCCAGCGCGGCTAGCCCCATGCCCAACACCAGGGTGTTCAGCAGGTGCCACTCACGTACCAGCTGGGGCAGCCCGTGCGGCAAGTTTTCACGCCCTAGCAGACTGGGCAGTTGACTGAGAATAATCAGAATGGCAGCGCCGCTGATAAAACCGCTAATCACCGGATGGCTGAGGAAGTTGGCAAGAAAACCCAAACGCAACAGACCCAGCACAAAGAGCATAAAGCCCGACAGAAGTGCCAACCAGACCGCTAGCTGCAGGTAGTCCGGGCTGCCTACCGTGGCCAGCGGCGCCAGCAGGGTAGCGGTCATCAGGCCGGTGATCGCTACCGGGCCAACCGACATGCTCATACTGCTGCCAAACATGGCGTAGCCCAGCAGCGGTAATAGACTGGCATACAGCCCTACTTCCACTGGCATGCCCGCTAGCATCGCGTAAGCCATACTTTGCGGTATGACCATGATGCTGAGTACCAGGCCTGCCGTCAGGTCGCCGCCCAGCCAGGCCCGCCGATAATGGCGCAGCCAAGCGAGCATTTCCGGGCCGCCCGGCGGCTGCAACCGAGGGTTCTTACTCATGCACGCACCCGCCGCTCATACCAGCTGAACAGCCACATACCCGCCAGCATCGCGACCACAAACAGCAACGCCTGCGGTACCAGCGCCGAGGCGGCGACCAGCCCCGGACCAGGGCAGAATCCGGCCACGCCCCAACCGGCCCCAAATACTAGGCTACCGATGATCAGCCGCCGGTCAATTTGGCGATTACCCGGTATTTGCGCGGCTTCACCGCGCAGGGTCACGCCACTACGCTGGGTCCACTGCATGGGTATAAAGGCCACGGCGATAGCCCCGATCATAACCAGTGCTAGGGAAGGATCCCAGGCGCCTGCCAGATCAAGAAAGCCCAACACTTTGGCCGGGTTGGCCATGCCCGAAAGCAGCAGGCCCAAGCCGAATACCAGCCCACTGACCAATGCAATCAATGCGCGCATGCTCAGACTCCCAACAGATGACGAAGGACGAAAACGCAGATAAAACCTGCGCCCATAAAGCTCAGCGTAGCCGCCAGTGAGCGCGGCGATAAACGTGCCAGCCCGCATACCCCGTGCCCACTGGTACAGCCCGAACCAAGCCGTGAGCCAAAGCCCACCAGCAGGCCGGCAATCACCAGCGCAACGGGGCCGGCGTCAACCTCCACTTTGATATCCGCACCCGCCAGCTTATACAGCCATGGCGCTAGCAAGAGCCCAACTACAAATAGCAGGGCCTCGCGATTACCGGCTTGCGGCACAAGCAGACGCCCGACCAACCCGCTGATGCCGGCAATCCGGCCGTTAAACAGCATCAGCATGGCCGCCGCCGCGCCAATCAGCGCACCACCGGCCAAGGCACTCCAGGGAGTGAAGGCAACCCAGTCAATCTGCATTAGTTACTTCCTCGGCACAGAATAGGCCATAAAGGGTATTGAGAACCGCCAGCGCCTCGGCACTGGCGACACGGTAATAAACCTGCTTGCCTTCACGGCGGGTTGCCACCAAACCTTCGCGGCGCAATACCGCCAACTGTTGCGACAGCGTAGGCTGCACAATACCCAGCAGTTGCTCCAACTCGCCGACGCTACGCTCGCCCTCCACCAACTGGCAAAGCAGCAGCAGGCGGTCACGGTTGGCTAGCGCCTTAAGCAATTGTTGAGCCTGATCAGCAGCGCTGGAGAGACGATTGATGTCGATTTGATTATTCATACGGTTGGACAGGTCCCGGGAACACTTTATTGACATACAATATATAAAAAAATAGATTGATTGCAACCAACTCATCATTATCGGAGCACATCATGGGTGATAACCGCGTTGAAGTGACTTTGCAGCAGCAGGAGAACTATCGCTTTCTGGTCCAATACCAGGGCGATACACCCGACCTGATTACCGATGAACCAGCTCCCTTGGGCGGCAATCAGGGTCCCAGCCCGGCACAGTTGCTGGTCACTGCACTAGGCAACTGTCTGAGCGATAGCCTGGTGTTTGCGCTGGGCAAGTTCCATCAGCCCAATGACGGCATCCGTACCGAGGCGGTCGGCCATTTGGGCCGAGATACCGATAATCATCTGCGCATAGTGGGCGTTGATGTGACCTTGCATCTGGGATATCCAGCCAGCGCGTTCAAGCGGTTGGAGCGCATTCTCAATCAATTTGAGCAGTTCTGTACGGTATCCCAGAGTGTCGTCGCCGCCCTGCCGATCAATCTCAAGGTGCTGGACACCGAAGGCACCCTGCTCAAGGGCTGAACACGGGGGTGCGCGTGCCCCCTGTTGCGATATTCAACCAACCACGACCGCGTCCGCACACTAAATACAGCTGACAAACTGGCTTAAGGCGATCTTAAGATTCGCCACGCAATATCCTCCCATCATCTGGAGGAAGGCCATGTCACTGTCATCTGTACCCAGCACCAATATCATCGCCCGCCTTGGCGAAGGCGATCCAGCCATGCTGTTGCACTCCCCGCAATCCGGCGGCGAATTGCGTCACCAGCTGGAAACCTTTGTGCACCAACAGTTCGCTGATGTGTACGGCGCCGATGTGCGCGAATTCATGCCCGAACTGCTGGGCATCTGCCAGCAGGGCACTCTCCAGGCCAGCGTTGGCCTGCGCGGCGGCGCCAGCGATCAGCTGTTCCTTGAGCACTACCTTGATCAGCCGGTATGCCAGACTCTGCAACGCCACACTGATCTACCGGTGGTCCGCGAACAACTGGTAGAGGTCGGGAATCTGGCAGCGCTCGCACCCGGTGCCGGGCGCCTGCTGATTATCGCGCTGACGCATTTTCTGGCTGCCAGCGGTTACACCTGGGTGGTATTTACCGGCACCCCGATGCTGCTGAACAGCTTTCAACGCCTAACCCTGAGCCCCATTGATCTGGGCCCGGCGGATCCTGCTCGGCTGGGTGAGGCGCGGAATGACTGGGGCAGTTACTACGCCACTCAGCCGCGCGTGATGGCCGGCTACATTCCGGAAGGCCTCGCGCAGCTGCAGCGGCGTGGCACCTTCGAGCGTCTGCGCTATCAGCCAAGCTACCTGCCAGACCAACAGAAGGTCGCCAATGACTGCGCTTGAGCGATTCTGGCAACAGCTGGCGCAATACGCACAGCAGCGTCCCGGCAAAATCGCACTGGCCGACGAGCAGGGCAGCATCGCCTATGCCGACCTGAGCACTGAGGTTCAGCAACGCGCTGACCGCCTACGCGCGCTCGGCTGCCGCTGTGTGGCTCTCGCGCTAGACAATGGCCGTGACTGGTTGCTGTGGGATCTGGCAATTTTGCGCGCGGGTCTGACCTGCGTGCCCATCGCCCCCTTCTTTACTGAGGCGCAGCGCCGCCATCTGCTCCAGACGGCGGGCGTGGATACGCTGATTGGCCTGCCTGACGACGGCGCGCTGATGCGCGAGCAAGGCTTCGCCAGCACTTCCCTAGGCTGGCAGCGCACACTCTTCGGCGTGGGTATGCCAAGCGGCACCGCCAAGATTACCTTCACCTCCGGCACCACCGGCACCCCCAAGGGTGTGTGTCTGTCCGCCGAGGCCATGTTGCAGGTTGCCGACAGTCTGCGTGATGCCTGCAGTAGCCTGAACCCGCAACAACACCTGATACTGCTACCACTGGCGGTGCTGCTCGACAACTTGGGCGCCTATACCGCGCTGCTTAATGGCGCCAGCATTACGGTGCCAGCAGACAGCGGCCTGCACGGCAGCCAACTGGATATGCCGCGCTTGCTGCAGGTGCTAAATCACTATCAGCCGCACAGTCTGATTCTGGTGCCGCAATTACTGCAGGCATTGCTGCAGGCCGCCGACGCCGGCGCCCCGCTGCCGCGCAGCCTGCGTTTCATCGCCGTGGGTGGCGGCCGGGTAGCACCGGCGCTGCTCGACCGCGCTAAAAAGCTGAGCCTGCCGGTGTTTGAGGGCTACGGGCTATCTGAATGTGCCTCGGTGGTCTGCCTGAACCGACCCGGTTACCAACGGGCTGGCACGGTCGGAAAACCACTGCCGCATGTCGATATCAAGCTGGCAGACGACGGCGAGATTCTAGTGCGCGGCGCCCACGCACTGGGTTATCTCGGCGAACCCGCCAGTAGCGACGAATACTGGCCGACCGGCGATCTCGGACGGCTGGAAGATGGCTATCTGAGCATTCTCGGGCGTAAGAAAAATCAGTTCATTACCGCTTATGGACGCAACGTAAACCCCGAATGGGTCGAGGCCGAGCTAACCAGCCATCCGGCTATCGCTCAGGTGTTGGTCTATGGCGAGGCATTGCCTACCAACCTGGCCCTGATTGTCCCGCGCAGCACTGCTTTCAGTGTCGACGACATTACCCAAGCCGTCGCCCGCGCCAACAGCCAGTTACCGGACTACGCGCAAATCGGCGCCTGGCTGACCGCCAGCGAACCCTTTTCAGCAGCTAACGGCCAACTGACCAGCAATGGTCGCCTGCGCCGCGACTCCATCACCGAACACTATCGCCCGGCGCTGCTGGGTCTGATCAACGAGGACATTGCACTATGAACTTCTTCGATACCCTGCAAGAACAAACCCAAACCGAGCGCGAGTACCTGTTTGAGTCACCCATGATTCAGGCCGCCCTGAGCGGCGAGGCGCAAAAGCACAGCTACGTGGCCTTTCTGACCCAAGCATTCCATCACGTGCGCCACACCGTGCCGCTGCTGATGGCCTGCGGCGCGCGTCTGAACGCTGATCACGAGTGGCTGCGCGAAGCCATGGCCGAATACATAGAGGAGGAGGTCGGCCATCAGGAATGGATTCTCAACGACATTCGCGCCTGCGGCGGTGACGCTGAAGCCGTGCGCCACAGCACACCAGGGCTGGCTACCGAACTAATGGTCAGCACCATGTACGACCGCATCAACCGACTTAACCCGATTGCCATGCTGGGCATGGTCTTTGTACTGGAGGGTACCAGCATTGCGCTGGCGACCCAGGCGGCCGGCAGTCTGAAACAAGGTCTGGGGCTGCCACCGCAGGCCTTCAGTTACCTGTCCTCGCACGGCTCGCTGGATCTGGAACACATGAAGTTCTTCGAAACCCTGGTGAACCGCATTGATAACGACACCGACCGGGACGCCGTGCTGCATACCGCCAAGGTGATCTATCGCCTGTACGCCGAGATGTTCCGCAGCCTGCCGGGCAATGTTGCGCAGGAGGTGCCCCATGCAGCTTTCGGCTAGTCGTGTGATTCTCACCGGCGCAACCGGCGGTATGGGGCAGGCAATGGTCGCCGAACTCTGCGCTGCCGGTGCTCAGGTACTGGTGGTTGGCCGCCAGGACCAAGCCCTGCAAGCGCTGGTTGCCCGTTTTGACGGCCAGGTCAGCTGTTTGCAGGCCGATCTGCGCAATTCCGCTGATCGCGCCCGCGTGGTACAACAAGCGCAGTTAATGGACGGCTTCAATCTGCTGATCAACGCGGCCGGCATTAACCATTTTGGCCTGTTTGAAGCCATGCAGGACAGCGCCATAGAGGATCTGATTCAGACCAACCTGATCGCCACCCTGCAACTGACCCGTGCCCTGCTGCCGCTACTGCGCGCGCAGCCGCAAAGTGGTGTGGTCAATATCGGCTCGACCTTTGGCTCCATCGGTTATCCGGGGTTCAGTGTCTACTGCGCCAGTAAGTTCGCCCTGCGCGGTTTTTCTGAAGCCCTGCGCCGAGAGCTGGCGGACACCCGAGTAGGCGTGCTTTACATGTCGCCACGCGCGACCCGCACCGGTATGAACAGCGCGGCGGTAGAAGCCATGAACGCCGAGCTGCAGGTCAGCATGGACAGCCCCGAACTGGTTGCCGCGCAACTGGTAAAGGCACTGGAAACCGATCTGCGCGAAGTGCACATGGGCTTTCCCGAGCGCTTGCTGGTGCGTCTCAATGGCTTGCTGCCACGGCTGATCGACAAAGCGCTGCGCCGACAGTTATCGACCATTCAGTATTACGCCAAACCCGTTTCGACGGTTGCCCCAACAACTCCACTCAAGACTGCCAAGGAACTCTAAGATGCCCACCCTGATTCGTTTATTAGCCACCAGCTTGTTGGCCGTCTTCAGCCTGACCAGCCAAGCCGCAGACATTGCTCCGCTGCAACAGCGCTGGGCAGAAATTCAATACCAATTGCCTGCCAATCAAAAACCTGCAGCGTTCAAAGCGCTGGCAGCCGAAGCCGAGCAGGTTACTCAGAGCGAACCCGACAGTGCTCCGGCCCTGATCTGGCACGGCATCATCCTCAGCAGCTGGGCCGGCGCCGAAGGCGGTCTGGGTGCATTGGGCAAGGTCAAGCAGGCCAAGGCTGAACTGGAGAAAGCGCTGGCGATCGATCCCGAGGCGCTCAACGGCTCGGCCTATACCAGCCTCGGCGCCCTCTATTATCAGGTGCCCGGCTGGCCGATAGGCTTTGGCGACGACGATCAGGCCGAGGCTTTGCTCAAGCGCGCACTGGAGCTGAATCCGGACGGCATCGACAGCAATTTCTTCTGGGCCGATTACCTGCTTGATCAGAAGCGCTATGCTGAAGCCAAGGCCGCACTGCTTAAAGCACAGGCTGCAACACCGCGCCCGGACCGGCCGCTGGCCGATCAAGGTCGACAAGCCGAAATCCGTGAACGACTGACTCAACTGAAAAACGGATAACGCATGCGCCTGTTGCTGGTTGAAGACGATACCTCTCTGGCCGAGGGCATTCTCACCTCGCTGAAAAAAGAGGGCTATACCCTGGACTGGCTGAAAGACGGCACCAGCGCGCTGCACGCGTTGAGCAGCGAACCCTTCGATCTGGCAATTCTCGATTTGGGGCTACCGCGCATGGACGGTCTCGCGGTGCTGCGCGCCCTGCGCGACCGTCATCATGCGGTTCCAGTCTTGATCCTTACCGCCCGCGACGGCGTACAGGACCGAATCGCTGGGCTGGACGCGGGCGCTGATGACTACCTGATTAAGCCGTTCGACAGCGCTGAATTAAAAGCCCGCCTACGTGCCCTGCTGCGCCGCAGCAACGGCCGAGCCGAGCCGCTGATAAACCTGCGTGGGGTCGTGCTTGATCCGCAAAGCCAGCAGGTCACCCTGGAGGGAAAACCGGTCAGCCTGTCACGCAAGGAGTTTATTCTGCTGCACGAACTGATGGCGCAACCCGACCGAGTGCTGACCCGCGACCGGCTCGAGCAGGCCCTCTATGGCTGGAATGAAGACGTCGACAGCAACACCCTGGAAGTGCACATCCATCACCTGCGGCGCAAACTCTTCAGCGGGCTAATCCGTACCCTGCGCGGCGTCGGCTATATGATTGAGCGCCAGGTATGAGGTCGATTCGCAAGCGCATACTGGTCAGGGTGCTGGGGCTGCTGCTGGCCGGCTCACTTACCATGGGCTGGGTCGGCTATCACGACGCCGGCCATGAGATCGAAGAACTGTTCGACGCCCAGCTTGGGCAAAGCGCACGGGTGCTAATCGCACTGCTGAGCACCTCACAAGCCAGCATTGCACCAGAGCAACTGGCCCAAGCGCTAATCGAGACCACCAGCAGTCATCCCAAGCTGGGTCACCGTTATGAAAGTAAACTGGCCTATCAGGTGCGCAGCGCCAACGGCACCGTAGTCGCGCGCTCCTTTAATGTGCCAGAGCTGACCGATACCGACTGGCAGCCCGGCTTTGCGGATAAACAGCAGGACGGTCGGCGCTGGCGCGGTTATGTGCTGGAGGCGCCGGAAACGGGCCTAGCGGTCTGGGTCGGCGAGCGCAGTGATGTGCGCGGCGAGCTGGTAGACAAGATAGTACGTGGCACCCTGGTGCCAGATCTGGTCGGTATTCCCATCATGCTGTTATTGGTTTGGCTCGCTATCGGCTCGGGCCTCAAACCCCTGGATGAACTGGCTCGCCTGATTCGTCTGCGCGAACCCAATAGCCTGAACCCATTGGTGCTAAGAGACCTGCCACAGGAACTGGAACCCATGCAGGCGGCGCTCAATCGCATGCTGGAACAGGTGAATCAGCTGCTGGCGCGTGAACAACGCTTTATCGCCGACGCCGCCCACGAGCTGCGCACGCCGCTGGCCGTGCTGCAAATACACGCCGAAAACGCCCTGGAAAGCCGCGATCCAGCCGAGCGTGATCAGGCGCTAATGCACCTGCGTAAAGGGGTGGAACGCGCCACTCGGCTGGTCTCACAGATGCTGACACTGGCGCGACTGGCAGACGAGCAGCAACGCCAACGTGTCAGTGTCGGCCTGCTGCAGACCTGTCGTAACGAGGTCGCCGAACTCTTGCCACTGGCTTTGCGCAAACAGCAGGATCTGAGTTTTGACAGTGAGCCTGATCTGCCACCTGAGGTTCAGATGGAGCCAGGCAGCCTGGCCATGCTGTTGCAGAACCTGATTGGCAACGCGATCCAGCACACGCCTGCCGGTGGACAGATTCGCGTTAGCCTGAGCAGCCAGCAGCAGACTGTAGCGCTCTGCGTGGAGGACAGCGGCCACGGCGTACTTGAGGCTGAGCGCCAGCGCCTGCTTGAACGCTTTCATGCCCAAGGCAGCAGCCAGGGCGCAGGCTTGGGCCTGTCCATCGTACAGCGTATTACCGAGCGGCACCGGGGGCGACTGACGCTGGCCGAAAGTCCGTTGGGCGGCCTGCTGGTGCGTGTCGAGTGGTCCATATAGCTCTCATCTATCGCTGAATTGCGCATCATCACGCCCCTGCACTGTACTGGTCTCGGGCAGCCCCATGGTCGATACTAAACGCCTACCCACTGCCCACATAACAGGAGCCCAGCATGAGCAACGCTCGCTTTGACCTCACCGGCAAGACCGCCCTGATTACCGGCGCGTCCAGTGGCCTCGGCGCACACTTCGCTCACGTCCTAGCAGACGCCGGCGCCCGCGTAGTGTTGGCCGCGCGCCGCGCCGAGCGGCTTTCTGCACTGGTTGAAGAACTTGAGCAACAGGGCCACAGCGCCTTGGCCGTAACCATGGACGTGACCGACAGCGACAGTGTGGATGCCGGTTTCAGTACGGCCGAAGCTGCCTTTGGCGTGTGCGACATTCTGGTCAACAACGCGGGCATCGGTGATCCGGTGCCCTTTCTCGAGATGACCGAAGGCAACTGGCGCAGCATGCTCGATACCAACCTCGATGGCGCCTGGCGCGTCGCACACCGCGCCTGTCTGGCGATGGCCAAAAGCGGGCAGGGTGGCAGCGTGATCAATATCGCCTCGATTCTTGGTCTGCGCGTAGGCACTGCCCTGAGTCACTATGCCGTGGCCAAAGCCGGTGTGGTGCAGTTAACCAAGGCCATGTCGCTGGAACTGGCGCGTAACAATATTCGCGTCAACGCGATTGCCCCCGGTTACTTCCGTACCGAAATGAACAGCGACTACTTTGATACCGAGCACGGCCAGAACTACATCCGCAGCAAGGTGCCCATGCGCCGCCTGGGTATGTTGTCTGAGCTTGATGGGCCACTTTTACTCCTGGCCAGTGAAGCCGGTTCGTTCATGACCGGAAGCGTGCTAAACGTCGACGGCGGCCACCTGAATAACAGCCTCTAGCCGGCTGTTACGACAAGCTAGGACTGGCACGCGCGCGCTCCAACAGCTATTGTCAGGCCATCAATACCCGGATGTATTCATGGCCAAAATACAACACACAAGAATAGGTCTGCTGATCCTGCTGGTTGGCGGACTCGCTCTCGGGCTGTTTTTTTTGTTTCTCGCCGCTAGCGCTTGGCAACAACGTGAGCAGCAATGGCAAAGCCAACAGGCCAATGAAGCCGCAATCATCCAACTGAGCATTGCGCAGAGCCAGTTAGCGCTGCGCAACCAAGCGCTAATGGCCGCCCGCACCCTGGCCGAGGATCCCGACACACGCCGCCTGATTCGGCGCATCAAAACGCTTACTGTGAGCCAACCGGATAATCGCACTGACATTCTGCGTCTACGCGCCCAACTGCGCCGCGACCTGAATGGCGTTTGGTCGATCCTGCAACGCGGCGGCGCGCAGATGCTTGAAGTGCATTTGTCTGACCCCGCCCAATCCCTGCTGCGCATGCAGGAAGTAAACGACCCGATTGACGTTACGCCTGGCGATGGACGACCCCTGCTTTTGCGTGCGCTTGCCTCGGGCCAAGAACAAAGTGGTTTGCAGTCCTGCCCGCTGGGCGCACGCCAAGCCGCCGTGGTGCCGGTATTCGCCAACGACGATGCTGGCAGCTCGCCGGTCGCGTCCATTGAAGTCGGCTTTTATGTGTTGCCTAAGCAACTCGCCGAACCCGTTTCTGCCGAGATTGATATAGCGCTGCTGATGCCTCCCAGCGCATTTTCAGACCAGAGCAAATTAACCCCCACCGAGAATGGCCGCTGGCTGCTCGGTCATTACTCCAACCCGGCGATTAATCAATGGCTGGATTCCGCCGATCTGCCAACTACGCTACACACCCCAAGCCATCAACTGCTACGCATCGGCGAGCAGGTCTATTTGATTGCCTCAGTGCCCTTACTGGAACCAGGCGCTTCGGCAAGCGAAGCACACAACGCCGCGCGCATCGTCGCCTGGCATGACATCTCTGCCGCCGCCGCTGTGCACCAGCAAGAGCAGTCACGTCTTTTGCTCAACTGGTTGCTCGCCTGTCTCGCCACCACACTTTTGTTGACAGCACTAGCATTTGCCTTCCGCAGGCATACACATCGCCAGGCATCGCTGCACCAACAGGCGATATTGGCGGAAAGTCAGCAGCGCGAGCGCAGCCGACAACTGTTGGCCATCATTGCCAATGCGCAGTCCGCCTATATTCAGCACGATCAGATCAAACAGGGTTTTTCGCAACTGCTGGAGCAGATACTCCAACTGACCGAGAGCCATTGCGGCACTGTCGCTCAGGTGCGCTATAACGACGAAGCGCAGCCCCAGCTAATACCTTATGCCGTAAGCCCTTTAAACGAAAACACCGACGGGGCGGCACAGCTACTGGCGCACAACGCGAAACTGTTCGACGTTTTACTGAGTACTCAAGAAGTTGTTATTGAACAAGACTTCTCACCTGAGAACCAACTGAGTTCTTTTCTAGGCCTACCTGTTCTGTATGGCGATCGGCTCGTTGGTGTTCTGGCGTTGGGCAACCGTGCCGACGGTTACGCTGCTGAGATGGCCGAGTTTCTCGCTCCGCTGCTGGCAACCCTCGGCCAGTTGATTCATGCGCTGCGTCTAAACGCCGACAAACAGCAAATCAAACTCCGCCTGGAACGCCAACGTCACGCCCTGCGGTCACTCAATGAGGTCTCGGCCGCCACCGGCATCAATCTTTCTGAGCGCCTTACGCGCACCTTGCAGTTAGGTTGCGAGCACCTGCAACTGGACCTCGGGCTGGTCAGCCACATCGAAGGAGAGAGCTACAGCGTACTGGCCAGCTATGCTGAAAACGAAGCCCCACCCGTAGGCACCCGTTTCGATTTCGAGCAAACCTACTGCAGCCTGACGTACCTGCACAGCGACGTACTGGCCATCGACTCCATGGGCAACTCACGCTTCAGCGGCCACCCCTGCTACCAAAGCTTTGCTCTTGAAGCCTACATCGGCATCCCTCTATTAGTTGACGAAAAGCGTCTCGGCACACTGAATTTTTCCAGTGCCAAGAGCCGTGCCTTGCCATTCGATGAGGTTGATCTGGAGTTCATGCGCTTATGTGCTCGCTGGATCAGCAGATTGCTGGAGCAGGACAGTATCGAGCAGCAACGCGAGCAGTTGCTCGAGCGCTTTAACAAGCTCACGCGTCACCTGCCCGGTATGGTGTACCAGTATCAGCTATCGCCCGATGGCAAAGGCATGTTCCCGTATACCAGCGACGGTATTGCCGATATCTACGGCATCACGCCCGAGCAGGCAGCCAGCTCCGGGGAGCTGGCGTTTGATCGGGTGCATCCAGACGATCTTGAATCAGTAATCGACAGCATCACTACCTCCGCGATTAGACAAAAAACCTGGCGTGCCGAATACCGCGTGCACCATCCGCTGAAAGGCGAACTCTGGGTTGCCGGCTTCGCCAGCCCCGAGCAACTCGATAACGGCGATATTGTCTGGCACGGCTTTATTGCCGACATCACCAACCGCAAGCGCATACAGCTAGCGCTGGCCAGTGAGCAGCAGCGCCTGGAGCGGGTAATAGAGGCTACCGGCGTAGCCACCTGGGAATGGAACCTGGACACGGATGAGGTCATCACCAACTCGCGCTGGGAGCAGATGATTGGCTATCCGACCGAGGCCCTCGCACCTATTACATCGGCGACCTGGATTGAGCGCATCCATCCGGATGATCGTGCCCACTTCGATAAGCAACTGACAGATCACCTGAGCGGCAAGTCCGACTTTTACAGCTCCAACTGCCGCATTCAGCACCGCGATGGGCATTGGATCTGGGTGCAGAACCGTGGCCAGGTCGTCACGCGGGACGTAGACGGCACACCAAAACGTATGAGCGGCATCCATTCCGACATCAGCAGTGAGATGCAGCAACAGGAGGAAATACGTGAGGCGCGACTCTTCCTCGACGCACTGATCGACGCGTCTACCTCGGTGGCGGTTATCGCGTCTGACCCGCAGGGCAGTATCACGCTGTTCAACTCCGGTGCCGAGAAATTACTCGGTTACGCTGCAGGCGAGGTAGTTGGCAAACTGTCACCCAATGTTTTCCATCTGCAAAGCGAAGCCCTGCGCCACGGCGAAACCCTAAGCGAAGAAGTGGGCCGTCCGATTGAAGGTGTCGAAGTCTTTCTCTATCGCGCACGAATGGGCGGTTCTGAAACTTTGCCGTGGACTTACGTGCGCAAGGATGGCGAGCACCGTCTGGTCAATCTCACGGTGACACGCATCGCCGACGGCGAAGGCCGGCTCGTAGGCTTTCTGGGAATGGCCACCGACATCACTGACCTGATCCACACGACCCGTGCCCTGCAGAAAAGCGAATCGCGCTTTCGCGGCATGGTCGGCAACCTGCCAGGCGCAGTCTACCGCTGCCAAGCAGACGAGCTATGGACCATGTCATATCTCAGCAACGAGGTAGAACGCATCACCGGCTATCCGGCTAGCGACTTCATCAACAACCAGCGCCGGAGCTATATGAGCGTTATTCACCCTGACGACCACCAAACCACCCTGGTGACGGGGGAGAACGCTAGCCTGAACGACGCCAGCTTTGAACTCACTTACCGCATTTTGCACGCCGAAGGCCACGTGGTGCAGGTGCGCGAGAAGGGCCGCGCCGAGTACGACAGCAACGGCAAGCTTATGTGGTTCGACGGTTTCATATGGGATGTTACCGAACAGATGCGCGTTGAGCAGCTGAAGTCGCAATTTGTCTCCACCGTCAGCCACGAGCTTCGCACCCCGCTAACCGCGATCTCCGGCGCTCTGAAATTGGTCAACGGCGGTGCGCTCGGCGCTGTGCCCGAAAGCATGCAGCATTTGCTGGGCATCGCCGAACAAAACACCCAGACGCTCAACGTGCTGATCAACGACCTGCTGGATATGGATAAACTGGCCGCCGGCAAAATGCATTTTGAAATGCGCCTGCAACCTCTGTTGCCGCTGCTGCACAAGGCGCTGCAGTTGAATCAGAGCTACGCTGATCAGTATCAGGTCAGCCAAAGCTGCGCCGAGCTGGAAGATGCCTGGGTTCAGGTGGATGCCTTGCGATTGGGTCAGGTGCTGAGCAATTTTTTATCTAACGCCGCCAAGTTCTCCAAAACAGGCGGCGACATTCAGTTGAGCAGCCAGGTTTCTGATGGTCAGGTATGCATCAGTGTGAGCGATCAGGGCGTGGGCATTCCTGCTGGCTTCCATGATCGGATATTCCAACAGTTCTCTCAGGTAGACAGCTCCAACACCCGCCGGCGCGGCGGCTCAGGGCTAGGCCTGGCAATCAGCCAGGAGCTTATATTGCACATGGCCGGCAGCATTGGCTTTGACTCCGAGCCAGGCGTGGGTTCACGGTTCTGGTGCTGCCTGCCCGTGCAGAGCAAAACGTCGCAAACGCCGGATAACCCTCCCCAGCTCCCACAGGAAGCCGCGCGATGACTGTCCAACCCGACGCCGACGAAGAGCAGCGCCTACAGGCACTGGCGCGCTACCAGATCATGGATAGCGCCGGCGAGCAGGCCTTCGACGACATCACCGCACTGGCCGCACTCTGGCTAGACATGCCGATTGCCTTGATTTCGCTGGTGGATGATCAGCGTCAGTGGTTCAAGAGCCGCGTTGGACTGGATGCACAAGAGACGCACCGCGACCTAGCCTTCTGCGCCCATGCCATCCAACAGAGCACCTTGATGGAGGTGCCCGATGCCAGTTTGGATGCACGCTTCAGCGCCAATCCCCTGGTCACCGGGGATCCTTTCATTCGCTTTTACGCTGGCATGCCAATCATCACCCCGGAAGGCTCGCGCCTGGGCACCTTGTGCGTCATCGACAGCAAACCCCGCGACTTGAACGCACGCCAGCGCGAAACCCTGCAGCGCTTGACGCGCATGGTGGAATACCAGTTACAGCTGCGCCTGCAGCTACTGCAAAGCATTGAGCGCAAACAGGAGCTGCGAGATCAGCGCGCACTGGCCGAGGGGCTGCTGGACAACATCATGGCCGGGGTCGCGGTATGTAATGAGGCGGGTGAGCTGACCCGTTTTAACAACACTGCACGCCGCTGGCACGGGCTGGATGTTCGGCAGATGCCGCCAGAGCAATGGGCTCACTACTACAGTTTGTACCGCCCCGATGGCGCCACCGAATTGACCAGCGAAGAGATTCCCTTGCTGCGCGCCTGGCGCGGTGAGCAAGTCGAGAACGCTGAAATATGCTTGCATGCGCAAGATCAGGCACCGCGTTTTCTACTCTGCAATGGTGGCCCACTCCAACGGCAGTCCAGTCCTTCTGCGGCGATGGTGGTAATGCACGACATCACCGAACTGCGCCAGACAGCCTTGCTGAAAAGTCACTTTCTGGCGACCATCAGCCACGAACTACGTACCCCCCTGACTTCCATCGGCGGTGCTGTCGGGCTACTGCGCGGCGGCACCTATGGCGAACTCCCTGCGCCGGCAATGCGCTTGTTGCAGATTGCCCATGACAACATCATCCGACTTAACGAACTGGTCAACGACTTACTCGATATGGAGAAGCTGGAAGCCGGAAAACTCCAATTGCTGTGCACCGAACAGCCAATAAAGCCGCTGCTTGAGCAGGCGCTGGAAGCCACCCGACCCTACGCACAGCGCTTTCGAGTGACCCTGCGGCTCAGTGAGCCCTGCCCCAATCCACGGGTATTTGTAGACGAGCGTCGACTCTTGCAAGTGCTGGGCAACTACCTTTCCAACGCCGCCAAATTTTCCCATGAAGGCGGCGAGGTTAGGGTTGAATGCGAACGCTTGCATGACTGTATCGAAGTCAGGGTAATTGACCAGGGCATCGGCATAGCCCCTGAGCAACACGCCGAGCTGTTCAAGAAGTTTACTCAGCTGGATATCAGTGACGCACGCAAACGCGGCGGCACCGGGTTAGGGCTGGCTATCTGCAAAGAGCTTATGGAACGCATGCAAGGCGAAGTAGGGGTATCATCCACGCTGGGGCAAGGCGCCGCCTTTTGGTTTCGTCTGCCGTTGACCTCAGATGCGGAATATCGATGAAGCAGCCACGTTACAGCCGTCTGGCCATAAAGATACTGCTACTGATTCTTGGCGCCAGCCTGCTGGAAGTACTGCTCTCAGGGCTGGTGACCCAACATGCACTGCGCACCGACATGCAAAATCTGCTGATCGAACAGCAGCAGCGTGTCAACCGCAATGCCGTGCAGTTGATTGATCGTGAGCTTGATGTTCGCGAGCAGTTTCTGAACACCCTCGCGGGGCAACTGGCGCTAAGCGGCCAGGTCGACTACGCCGCCAGTGAGCAACTGATCCGCAGCCAGCGCCCTGGCATCGACGGCTACTTTCCCGCCGGCATCCTGATTCTAAACACTGTCGGCATCGCAGTCGGTGAGTCAACGCGGGTAGAGGGCAGGTTGGGTACCAATTACGCCGATCGCCCGCATATCAAACAAGCGTTGAGCAGCGGTGAGCCCACTATCAGCAAACCGATCATGGGCCGCACCATGCGCACCCCTATCCTCAGCATCAGTGCACCCGTAAAGCGGGCCAATGGCGAGGTTGTTGGCCTGATCGCCGGGGTTATTGAGCTGGAGCGGGAGAACCTGTTCGATGCCGCTGTAAATCTCACCCTGGGCGTTCCGTCGCGTTTGTACGTGATGGATACCACTCACCAGATCTACGTGACCTCGACTGATCCGCACCTGGCCATGCAGCCACTACCCAGCAACGAAGCGAGCCCCTTGCTGGCGGCTCTGCGCAGCGGCGAAAGTATGGGCCTGCTAGCTAATGCCGAGACCGGTGGTGAGGATTTGTTCATTGCCGATGGGATGCCGAATCTGGGGTGGCGCGTGGTCAGCTTGACCCCAATGAAACAGATCACCGACAAGCTCGACCCCATCCTTGCGCAGAAGCTGGTTATCGGCCTGGTGTTCTTCCTGCTGCTCAGTCTCGCACTCATTCTACTGTTGCGCCGCGCCATGCGCCCTTTGAGTTCAGCCGCGCAGCAAATCACCGAGATGATGGACGGCAGCAGACCTATCCAGGCGATTCAGATAGATCGCACGGACGAAGTGGGTTACCTGGTGCATGCTTTCAATCAGCTAAGTGAGCGCCAGCAAGAACAAGCTCTTGAACTGCAGCGCGAGCGCGATTTGTTGCGCAGCCAGTTTGAGCAATCCTCCGACGCTATCGTGCTGCTAGACATCAACAGTCTGCAGATTCTGGAGGCCAATCCGCAATCGTCACGCTTGCTCGGCTATAGCGCTACCAATCTGCGCGACAGGCCCTTCACCGAGTTACTGGAAGCCAACCAAGCCCCGCTTCCCGAGCTGCTCAAGTTAGCAATGACGGTAAACGGGCACTCCAACATGGCGTTGCTGCGCCAATTCGGTGGCGTTGTGCACTGTGAGGTCACCGCCGCCAGCGTTGGCCTGCCTGACCAGCGTCAGCTGATGCTCAACTTGCGCGATATTTCCGAGCGCCTGCGTAGCGAGCAGCTGAAAAACGACTTTGTGTCCACCGTTAGCCACGAGCTACGCACGCCGCTGACCAGTATTTACGGCACCTTGCGGCTAGTGAATAGCGGTGTGCTGAACGGCCGGCCCGAGCAGGCCAGCTCGTTGTTGCTGGCAGCCGAAGACAACAGTCAGCGGCTAACCGAGCTGATTAATGATCTGCTCGATATCGACAAGCTCGAAGCCGGGAAGCTCGAGCTGGACCTGCGACCACTGGATCTGGACGCACAACTACAGGCTGCACAGCGCATGCTATCAGCCGTAGCTGACGATGCTGGTGTGAGCTTACAGTTACCCGCTCCGGGCAAATTATCGGTGCAGGCCGACGCGCAGCGCCTGCAGCAGGTGCTGGCCAACCTCCTGTCTAACGCCATTAAATTTTCACCGCCGGGCGATGTGGTCACCATCGAAGTAGAACAGGTTGAGCAGTACATTCGATTGTCCGTCACCGATAACGGCGAAGGCATTCCGCTGGCATTCCAGCCGAACGTGTTCCAGCGCTTTGCCCAAGCCGACGCTACCGCCACCCGCCAACGCGGCGGCACCGGGCTGGGCCTGGCTATTACCCGCTCGTTAGTGCGCGCCATGAATGGACGCATCGGCTTCAGCTCAATGCCTGGCCAAGGCAGCTGTTTTTGGGTTAGTTTGCCTAAAGCGCTGCCTGACTCCACCCCCGCCCACCGCACCGATAGGGTGCCCGACAGCAATGGATCCAAGGCCCATGAATAAACTTGAACGCATCATTCACATTGAAGACGATCTCTCAATTCAAGAGGTCGCTCGGGTAGCCTTGGAGATAGTGGGCGGTTTTACTGTCAAAAGCTGCGACTCAGGCGCACAGGGCCTCGCAGAGACGCCAGCCTTTAATCCACAGCTGGTGCTGCTCGACGTCATGATGCCCGGCATGGACGGACCACAAACGCTGACTGAATTACAGAAACTGCCCTGCATGGCCAACGTGCCGGTGGTGTTCATGACTGCCAAAGCACAGACCCAAGAGGTCTCGGCTTATCACCAGCTGGGGGCTGCCGGGGTGATCATCAAGCCTTTTGATCCAATGACGCTATCAGAGCAGATAACCGAAATATGGAATACCTGGCATGAGCAATAAGGATCAACTGAGTAGTCAGTTAGCCGAGCTGGAAAGCCGCTTCCGCGACCGTTTGCGTGCCGAGCTGGCGGAGATGGCCGACGCTGCCAAACAGGTACTGCAAGGCGAAAGCAACGACCCACGTAGCCATCTTGTGCTACGCGATCGGCTGCACAAGCTGGCTGGCTCGGCCGGCACCTTTGGCTATAACACGCTGGGTAGTGCTTGCCGCGAACTGGAAGTACAGCTCCAGCAGCAAATCGACAAGCCACCAGCCGACGAAACACTCATGCGGCGACTGGCCGAGCACATTATTCAGCTCGACAGCTTGTTGATCGATAAGCATGAAACCCTGCCGCAAGCACCCAGTATGAGCGATGAGAGTCATATCCCCAACGCCGACCGGCATATTGCCCTGGTCGTGGGTGAACAGGAACTGGCGCAACAAATGAGCCAGACCCTAACCAGTTTCGGCTATCAGATCAGTCAGTTCAGCGAGCCGGCCGAACTCTTCGAGAGCTTAGACAGCCTCGACGCCGTTATCATCGACACCAGCACCGGCGAATGGAATGCTCAGGAACTCACGGAGAAACTGCGCAGTACGCCAGATAGCGAGCCTTTACCTTTGCTGGTCATCAGCTCCGACGACAGCTTCAACAGCCGCTTGGCGTCGGTGCGCGCGGGAGCCCGAGGCTTTTTCACCAAGCCAGTGGATCTACCCTCGCTGGAAAGCCGTCTGGAACGGAGCTTTACCAATCATCAAGCCGGCCCCTTTCGCGTACTGATAATCGACGACGATACAGAGCTGGCAGCGCGCTACGCACTGATTTTGACCAGTGCCGGCATGTTGGTGGAATCCGAGTTCGATCCAGAACTACTGTTAGAAAAAATGCATGCTTTCGGCCCCGACGTGGTACTGATGGACATCAACATGCCAGATTTCAGCGGCCCCGAGCTAGCCCAGGTAATACGTCTGAACGACGACTGGTTGCGCGTGCCGATCATTTATCTATCAGCAGAAACCAATGCCGAGCGTCAGATGTCAGCGCTGCTCAAAGCCGGTGACGACTTCATCACCAAGCCCATCAGCGACAGCGCTCTGCTGACCACTGTATACGCACGCGCCCAACGCGCCCGTATGGTCAGCGACGCACTCTCACGCGACAGCTTGACCGGCCTGCTGAAACACGCAGACATCAAAGACCAACTCGATATTGAGATAGGCCGCGCTCAGCGCTCCCAACAACCCGTCAGCATCGCCATGATTGATATTGACCACTTCAAATCGGTCAACGATCAGTATGGTCACCCGGTCGGCGATAATGTGATTCGCGCCTTGTCCAACCTGCTGCGCCAGCGATTGCGCAAGATAGACCGGCTGGGTCGCTACGGCGGTGAAGAGTTTCTTGCGGTGCTGCCTAACTGCAGCATTGAAGACGCGCAACAAATCCTTGACGAAATTCGCGCCGCTTTCGCTGCACTGAATTTCAGTGCCGATGAACACAATTTTAACTGTACTTTCAGCACCGGAATCAGCGCCTGCACAGCCGACGACTGGCCCTCCGACGGCCTGCTCGACCTGGCCGACAGACGCCTCTATCAAGCCAAGAAAGGCGGTCGCAACCAGGTATGCAGTGAGAGCGAGTAGCAGCGCCAGGGATCTCCGAAGGCATCCTCTGGCTTGGTCAGACTCCGCAACTTTCTTGTAACCCAGTTACAGCTTGCCAGCATCCAGCTGTTACAGGATCTGTAGCAGACTATCTGAAGTTGCCCGCACAAATGATAATGGTTAACATTAGCCATTAGATTGCGCGGCCGCGCACGGCAAGCGCTACATTGCCAGCCCCGCTTGCCCATCGCGGCTAACCCCTCGGACCGAAAGCGATCATTCGTGCGGTTCAAAGCTCTACGGATTGCCCATGATTGCAGCACTTACACCCTTGTTTCAGGGCCCTCTTGCGGCCATGGCCGATTGGCTCACCCTGGCCGATGACCCGCGGCCCAGCCTGAGCATGGCCGAGTATCTGAACAGCGAACAACTCACCGATCAGTTGCAGCGCTTCACCCCGCAGTACGTCAATGCTGATCAGCGCGCGGTAGTGTCCCTGTGGGGCAAATACCACTTCATCCGTTTGGTGGTGCCCACGGTAGCCGCCAGCCTGTTGCTCAACTGGCGACTACCAGTAAGCTTTGATGAGGTGCAGGTTATTGTTGGCGAGGATGGCCTCCCAACAGCTTTCAAGCTGCCGCATCAAGGTGAGCCCTGGAGCAGTGCGCCAAGCAATGGCTTTACGCGTCTCGAAACACTGTTCGACGGCCATCTAGATGTACTGATCCGCGACCTGGCCGCGCGCTACAAGGTTTCACCCAAAGTGTTTTGGAGCAGCGTGGGCCATTACTACGAGTGGATTGTCGAAGAGGTAGCCCAGCTAACGGCTGATGCAGAGGCTGTGACCCAAGCTCGCCAATTGATCAGCGACAAGAACCGCCCGGACGGCTCACGCAACCCATTGTATGGCTGCGTACGCTACCGTCAGCGGGAGGGAGAGCAGGCATTGCACCGTGAGCGCAAACACTGCTGCATTCGCTACCTTTTGCCCGACAAAGCGCTGTGCAGCAACTGCCCGCATATTGATAAGCCGCCAGCCGGTTATGATCCGGCAGGGCGTAGCGATTAACCGTCGTTCTAACGCGTGATTGTCACTTTTCAGCCTATTTTCGCAGCTAACTCCCGCGTTAAGTCGAAAGCAGATATGGCTTTGCAGCCACTATTATTTTGCCCTGACCACAGCGGAGAAAAGTCGCCACTGCCCGTCTTTTCGTTTGCAGCACGCAGCGGGGCCATGGCCGTACCTGCAAGCGGAAACAACGGCGCCAGCTCGCTCAGCGGACCTAACTCGCGTATCGCACGGTTAACAATGCCGCGCGCCGGGCCACCCGAAAACACATTAGTTAACGCGGTATGCTGTGCGGCCTCACTCTTGAGCGCGGCCCGGTGCAGCTCGGTCGTAGTTGCCTCAGGGCAGAGCAGGTAAACCGTACCCATCTGCACACCCGCCGCCCCAAGCGCCATAGCCGCAGCTACGCCGTTCGCATCCGCAATGCCACCAGCGGCAATCACCGGAATATCCAGCGCCGCCACCAGCTGCGGCAGCAGGGCAAAAGTCCCCATCTGCAAACTCAGGTCCGCGCTAAGAAACTGCCCTCGATGGCCACCGGCTTCCAGCCCTTGCGCAATCACCGCATCAGCGCCATGCGCCTGCAGCCATTTGCCTTCAGCCAGCGTAGTGGCTGTGGACAGCACCTTACCGCCCCAAGCCTTGATGCGCTCGATAATCGCAGCTTCAGGCAAACCAAAGTGAAAGCTCACTACCGGCGGGCTGAACGGAGCGATCAGCTCCAGGGTCTCCAGATCAAAGGGCCGCCGCCCAGCGCCCGCCTGAATAGCGTCGATATCCAGATCAAATTCTGCGTAAAAAGGCGCCAAGGCGTTGCGCCATTGTTGCTCACGCGCATCATCCGCTGGCGGGTTGCGATGGGCAAAGAAGTTGAGATTCCAGGGACCTTCAGCCTGCTCGCTGAGCACCACCAACTCGTCATGCAAGACTTCAGCGCTCAACATCGCACAGGGTAGTGAGCCCAAGCCGCCCGCACGGCAAACAGCCAACGCCAGCGCACTGTTCTGCACGCCGGCCATCGGTGCCTGAACCAACGGTAAGTTGGTACCCAACAGATTTTCGAGTCGCATTAGACCGCTCCTTTCACGTGTATAGGGGAATACTCGACGATGCCGATGGTAGACCCTCGCACACCACTGAGGAACCCACCACGCTCAGATCTTTCGAGTACCTGCGTCTTCTGCGTGGGGAACTATCCGGCGGGGTACGTTGGTCTATGGATGTAACGATTGAAGTGGAAAGCACATAACGCAGGGCTTCTTCTGAACCTTGTTTTCTCGCGCTGGCGACACCGCCGGCGCTGATGTTTGCTACCGCCCCCGGTATTAACTCAGAACTCAACCGGAGCCCAGCGAGCACAGAGTCCAACGCTTATATTCGATGATCGAGAGGAAATCATGATAAACACGACAGGCGAGAACAGCAGCATCCCCCCGATTGGCATGGGCACCTTTCGCCTCAAGGGCGACGACGCTTACAACGCGGTCAGTACCGCGCTGGAACTGGGTTACCGGCACATAGACACGGCCCAGATCTACGGCAACGAACAGGACGTGGGCCGCGCCATCGCCGACAGCGGCGTGCCGCGCAGCGAGTTGTTTGTGACCACCAAGATCTGGACTGACAACTTCACCCAGGAAAAATTGATCCCCAGCCTGCGAGAGAGCCTCGATAAGCTGCAGCTCAATCAGGTCGACATGACCTTGATCCACTGGCCCTCACCCGGCGGCAAAGTGCCGATGCAGGAATATCTGGGTGAATTGATGAAGGCCCGTGAGCAAGGTATGACGCGCCTGACCGGGGTATCCAACTTTACTATTGATCAGCTCCAGGAGGCTTGCGAACTGGTTGGGCTGGATAACATCGCCACCAATCAGGTTGAGATTCACCCCTTCCTGCAGAACCGCAAGATGATTGAGTTTGCCCGCGAAGAGGGGCTGCATCTGACCGCTTATATGCCATTGGCAGTTGGAAAAGTAATGAAGGACAAAACCCTGGACCGCATCGCCGAAGAGCATGGCGCCACGCCACCGCAGGTAGTGATGGCTTGGCTGATGCTGCAAGGCATCGCAGTGATTCCGTCCTCCACTAAACGGCTGCATCTGGAGAGTAACCTGGAAGCAGATCGCGTACAGCTCACCGCCGATGACCTGCACTTTATCCGCGAGCTGGATGCCGGCGAGCGTATTGCCGATCCGGATTTTGCGCCTGATTGGGATTGAGCTGTTGGCTTGCGGGAGGCTGGGTTTAGTCCGCGCCACTAGTGGTGCGTTTGAGGCCGCTGGTCGGGTGATGGAAGGCCGGGGTCCATCCCGGCCATCGGTGGGGCGTTTGACGCTGCTGGTGAAAATGAAAATCGATGTTCCGGGAAACGAGCGTTATTCAGCCAATGCTGGCAAATCCCTAAACAGCTCCAGCGCCTCAGGATTGGCCAGCGCATCGGTGTTTTTAACCGGCTGGCCATGCACTACGTTGCGCACCGCCAATTCAACTATTTTGCCGCTCAGCGTGCGGGGGATATCTGCTACGGCGATAATCTTTGCGGGTACGTGACGCGGCGTGGCATTGCTGCGGATTACTTGCCGTATCTCGGCTGACAAATCATCATCCAACAGCACTCCATCACGCAGCCGCACAAAGAGCACCACGCGTACATCGTCGTGCCATTGTTGCCCGATGGCCAACGATTCCAGCACAGTTTCGACCTTTTCCACCTGCCGATAGATTTCCGCTGTGCCTATGCGCACGCCGCCGGGATTGAGTACGGCATCTGAGCGACCGTGAATGATCAGGCCACCGTGGGCCGTCTCTTCGGCGTAATCGCCGTGCGCCCAAACGCCGGGAAAACGCTCGAAATAAGCAGCGCGAAAACGGCTGCCGTCTTCATCATCCCAGAACCCCAGCGGCATGGACGGAAAGTGGCGAGTGCAGACCAGCTCGCCTTTAGTAGGCCCTCGAAAACCTACCTGCGTTGCCATCGCGGCGTTAAAAACAGGCTCAGAATGCTCATTTACACCACGTAAATTGCGCTTCTTCGCCTGCTTTTGCCTTGCGCTGGCTGCCTCGCCTACGCTTTTCAAAGACCTGCTACTGCTAATAGGTTGCCCTTCGTCATCCCACACCTCAACCGCCATACCCAGCCCCTTGCTCTGTAACTCACCACGCCACACCGGCAGGGTCGGGTTACCGAGAGCGAAGCAGGAGACGATATCGGTGCCGCCAGAAATGGACGACAGGCAGAGGTCCGGCTTGAAGCAGCGGTAGACGTAATCAAAGCCCTCATGCGCCAGCGGTGAGCCGGTCGAGAGCAGGGCTTTGAGGCGGCTCAGCCGATGACTCTCCGCCGGATTTACTCCCGCCTTCTCCAGCGCGGCCAGATACTTGGCGCTGGTGCCGAAAATACTGATATTTTCCGCGTCAATCAGGTCAATCAAACGCTCAGGCGCGGGATGAAAAGGTGAGCCGTCGTAAAACACCAAAGTGGCGCCCAGCGCCAGCCCGGAGACCAACCAGTTCCACATCATCCAGCCGCAGGTGGTGAAGTAAAAAAGGGTGTCTTCGGGGTGCAGGTCGGTATGCAGGCCGTGTTCTTTCAGATGCTGCAGCAGGGTGCCGCCAGCTCCGTGCACTATACATTTGGGCACGCCGGTGGTGCCGCTGGAATACAGGATGTAAAGCGGGTGAGCGAAGGGCAGGGAGGTAAACTGCGGCTCGCCGCCGGGCTGACAGGCCACGTCCCAGTTGACCGTCGAAACAACGGATTCAAACTCCGTTGAACGCGCTGTTATGCCGCCGTAAGGCACCAGAATCAACTGTTGTAAACCGTCCAACTGCGGCAGGATTTCGCCCAGCTTGGCGCTTAGATCCAACTGCTTTCCGGCATAGCGATACCCGCTGCACGCGATCAGTACCTTGGGGCGGATTTGCCCAAAGCGGTCGATCACGCCCTGGGTGCCGAAATCCGGCGAACAGGAAGACCAGATCGCCCCCAAACTGGTGGTCGCCAACATACCCACAATGGTTTGCCAGGTGTTGGGCATCAACGCCGCCACGCGATCGCCGGGTTGCACGCCCAAGGCCTGCAAATGGCGCTGCAATCCAGCCACATGCGCGGCTAGCTCGCGGTAACTCAGCTGCTCACGGTGACCGTCTTCGCTCACCGCAACCAGCGCCGGATGATCATCACGGCGGCGCAGCAAATGCTCGGCGAAGTTGAGGGTGGCGCCGGGAAACCAGCGGGCATCCGGCATCTGTGCGCCTTCTTCCAGCACCTTATCCGCCTGGGAGTGAAAACCAACAGAAAAGTAATCGGCGATGGCCTGCCAAAAGAGCGCGCGCTGTTCAATGCTCCAGTTATGCAGCTCAGCGTAATCCGCTAGCTGCAGACCGTGCTGGGTGTTGACCAACCGGCGAAAGGCATCCATCCGCGTGGCAGCGATCCGTGCGGCTGAAGGCGTCCAGAGCGGCTGGTTCATTGTGCAGCCTTGGTCAACAAAGCCCGTGCGACCCGCGAGCCATTGCTTTTACCCAGCACGTTGCAGATATGCTGCCCAGACTGCACCAACGCAGCCATGTCGATGCCCGTATCGATACCCAGCCCATTGAGCAGGTAGAGCACATCTTCGGTGGCTACGTTGCCGGTCGCGCCCTTCGCATAAGGGCAGCCACCCAGCCCGGCCACCGAGCTGTCGAACACGCTGATGCCCTCAAGCAGGCTGGCGTGAATATTGGCCAGCGCCTGGCCGTAGGTATCGTGAAAATGCCCGGCCAATTGGCTGCGCGGTATATCACGCCCTACCACGTCGAAAAGACGACGGGTTTCGCCAGCGGTGCCGACGCCGATGGTGTCACCGAGGGAGACTTCATAGCAGCCACTGTCGAGTAGCTCGCGGGCAATCGCAGCCACTTGCTCCGGCGATACGTCACCGTCGTAGGGGCACCCCAGCACACAAGAAATATAACCGCGCACCTTGACGCCATGCTCCTGCGCCGCCGCCATCAACGGCTCAAAACGTTGCAGGCTCTCGGCAATCGAGCAGTTGATGTTTTTTTGCGAGAAAGCCTCGGAGGCAGCAGCAAATACGGCGACTTCCTGCACGCCAGCAGCCAACGCCGCTTCAAAGCCTTTCAGGTTGGGCGCCAGCGCCGCGTAAGTCACGCCAGAGCGCTGCTGGATACCGGCAAAGACCTCGGCCGAGCCCGCCATCTGCGGCACCCACTTGGGCGAAACGAAGCTGCCTACTTCAATGTAGCTCAGGCCCGCCGCGCTCAGATCATCGACCAGCCGTACCTTGTCGGCCACGCTGATGGGTTGTTTCTCGTTCTGTAAGCCATCACGTGGGCCCACTTCGACCAGGCGTACCTGCTGCGGCATTGTCATTCACTTAACTCCTGCAATTCGATCAGCACCCGGCCCTCGTCGACCAGATCACCTTCGGCGCACCCCAGTGCCAGCACTTTTCCCGCCTGCGGGGCACGAATACTGTGCTCCATTTTCATCGCCTCAAGCACCACCAGCAAGGTGCCCGCCGCCACCTCGTCACCCACCTTCACGGCAACGCGCACGATACTGCCGTTCATCGGTGCAGTCAGGCCGCCCTGCGGCGCGTGCGCAGCTTGAGCGGCGCTAATGGGATCCACGCGGCTTATCTCGCGCAATTGCCCGTCCCAACCAAGAAACAGCCGTTCGCCACGCCGTTGCAAGGGATAGCGCCGACCTTGCCACAGTATCTGTTCAGCTTGCAGCACAGCGCCTTCAACCGGCAGGGCTCGCCGGGTCTCTTGTTCACAGCGCAGGTGCACTGTCTGCGCACTCGGCATGCCGAGGCGCAACGCGTTGTTGGGCGCCCAGGGCGAGTGCGGATCGTCGCTGCGCGCAGCAGCAGGATCAGTCAGCAACCAGGCTCGCGCGGCCAGTGCCCAAAAAGCGTCTGCCAGCGCAACGGGGGGTGGCAGCAAGGCATCAGCGTAACGTTCGATAAAACCGGTATCCAGCTCGGCGGCGGCAAATGCCGGGTGCGCCAATACGCGTTTCAGAAACGCCAGGTTGCTGCGCAGGCCACCAATCAATTGTTCATCCAGCATGGCCAGCAGGCGGCGACGCGCGGTCTCGCGGTCTTCGCCCCAGGCTATCAGCTTGGCCAGCATGGGGTCGTAAAAGGCCGACACTTCATCGCCCTCACTCACGCCGCTGTCGACGCGCCGACCGGCACCTGCGGCGGGTTCACGATACAGCGTCAGATGGCCACTGGCGGGCAAGAAATCTTGCTCGGGATCTTCCGCGTACAGCCGCACCTCAATGGCGTGGCCGTTTAGCGGAATATCCTGTTGGGCCAGCGGCAAAGCCGCACCTTGCGCCACGCGCAGCTGCCAGGCAACCAGATCCTGCCCGGTGATCGCCTCGGTGACGGGGTGCTCAACCTGCAACCGGGTATTCATCTCCATGAAGAAGAATTCGCCCCGCGCATCGAGCAAAAATTCTACGGTCCCGGCGCCGACGTAACCTATCGCTTGCGCAGCCTTGACCGCTGTCTCACCCATGGCTCGGCGCAGTTCAGCTGATAATCCCGGTGCGGGTGCCTCTTCCACGACCTTCTGGTGGCGGCGCTGAATCGAGCAATCGCGTTCGTGCAAATACACCGCATTGCCGTGACTGTCGGCGAAGACCTGAATTTCCACGTGGCGTGGCTTGAGCACGTACTTTTCCACCAGCATGCGCGCGTCGCCAAAGGCCGCTTGCGCTTCACGCTGCGCCGAGGCCAAAGCATCAGCCAGCTGCGCTTCGCTCTCAACCACTTTCATGCCTTTACCACCGCCGCCAGCGCTGGCTTTGAGCAGCACCGGGTAGCCAATGCGCTCGGCTTCCACGCGGAACGTCTCTAGCTGCTGATCGGCGCCGTGGTAACCCGGCACCAGCGGCACGCCCGCATCTTGCATCAAGGCCTTGGCCGCCGATTTGCTGCCCATGGCGTCAATCGCTGCGGCGGGCGGGCCAACAAAAATCAGGCCGGCGGTCTCGCAGGCGCGGGCAAAATCAGCGTTCTCGGACAGAAAGCCGTAGCCAGGATGAATCGCCTGCGCGCCGCTGTCGTGGGCAGCCTGAATCAGCCGATCGATGCGCAGGTAGCTGTCACCCGGCTTGGCACCGCCCAGATTAACGGCCCGATCTGCCTCGCGTACGTGCCGAGCGTGACGGTCGATCTCGCTGTGTACCGCCACTGTGGCGATACCCAACTCACGGGCAGTACGCATGATGCGGCAGGCAATTTCGCCACGGTTGGCAATCAGCAGGGAATCGATCATCTGGGTATCCATCATTATTGTTATCGGTAACTCAACGGCTCTTCGGCAGCCAGGCCGGATCACGCTTTTCCAAAAAGGCGCTTAGCCCTTCCTGCCCCTCAGGGGTAACTCGAATACGCGCAATCGCCGATTCGGTATAGCGGCGCAGCGGGGGCGACATGTCGCCATTTTTTACTTCTTGCAGCAGCACCTTGGTCGCACGCATGGCCTGCGGGCCGTTTTGCAGCAAACGGTCGATCCATTGCACTAATTCATCTTCCAACTCAGCCGCCGGATAACATTCGGCCAGCAGCCCCAATTCGCGCGCGCGCTCGCCATGAAAACGCTCCGCCGTGAGTGCAAAACGACGCACCGCACGCGAGCCCATGGCTTGCACAACGTAGGGGCTGATGACCGCTGGCACCAAACCAATGCGCACTTCGGACAAGCAGAACGTGGCCTCCACTGAACCTATTGCCATATCGCAGCAGCTGATCAAACCCAGCGCGCCACCAAAAGCCGCGCCATGCACCACAGCCAAGGTGGGCAGCTTGAGCTGCGCCAGGCTAGCCATCACCTGCGCCAACTCGCGGGCATCGTTAAGGTTGGCGTTGTAATCCAGCGCCGCGCAGTCGCGCATCCAGCCGAGATCCGCCCCTGCGGAGAAGTGCTTGCCCCGGCCGCGCAGCATCATAAAACGCACACCCGGCTCCGCCTCGACCGCATCAATGGCTTGCAACAGCTCGTTGATCATCTCGGCATTAAACGCGTTGTTCTTGTCTGGCCGGTTGAGCCAAAGGGTGGCAATGCCGGTGTCGCTGAACTCAAGTTCTATGGTCTGGTAATCGGTCATGATCTTTGTCTCGATGAAGGGTGGCGATACTAAGCTGGACGTCGCAGGCCGGAGATTGGCATGTTTAACGGCACACCGTTGGTTTGTTATGCACGGGCGACTCTCAGCTTCTAACAATACGCGCCCGGTTGGCGCGGTTACGCGCGCCGTTACATCCGAAATACCCCGAACCGCGTCTGCGCAATCGGCGCATTCAGGGCCGCGGAAATCGCCAGACCGAGAATGTCCCGCGTCTGCGCGGGATCGATTACCCCGTCGTCCCAAAGGCGCGCGCTGGAGTAATAGGGATGGCCCTGTTGCTCGTACTGATCGAGGATAGGTTGGCGCAGAGCGCTGGCCTGCTCGGCACTGAAGGTCTCGCCGCTGCGCTCGGCTTGCTCCTGTTTAACCTGTACCAACACACCCGCTGCTTGCTCGCCGCCCATCACCGAGATACGTGCATTCGGCCACATCCATAAAAAACGCGGATCGTAAGCGCGACCACACATGCCGTAGTTACCCGCACCAAAGCTACCGCCAATGATCACTGTAAATTTAGGCACCTGTGCGCACGCCACAGCAGTGACCAGTTTCGCGCCGTGCTTGGCGATACCCCCGGCCTCGTATTTTTGCCCGACCATAAAGCCGGTGATGTTTTGTAGAAACAGCAGCGGGATACCGCGCTGGCAAGCCAGCTCGATAAAATGCGCGCCCTTCTGCGCCGACTCGGCAAAAAGGATGCCGTTGTTGGCCAGGATCGCCACCGGGTAGCCGTGCAAATGCGCAAAGCCACACACCAGGGTAGTGCCGTATAGCGCCTTGAATTCATCAAAGGCGCTGTCGTCCACCAAGCGGGCGATCACTTCACGCACATCGAATGGCTGCTTGGCATCAGCGGGGATGATGCCGTACAGCTCGTCTGCCGGATAACGCGGTGCAATCGGTTCGCGCAGGTTCAGCTCGCCCTGCTTGCGCCAATTCAGATTAGCGATACAGCGGCGCGCTAGCGCCAGCGCATGCTCGTCGTTCTCGGCGTAATGATCGGCCACGCCCGAGGTGCGGCAATGCACATCAGCGCCGCCCAAATCCTCAGCACTGACCACCTCACCGGTTGCGGCCTTCACCAAGGGCGGGCCAGCCAGAAAGATGGTCGCCTGCTCGCGCACCATGATGGCTTCATCGGCCATCGCCGGCATATAAGCGCCACCGGCAGTGCATGAGCCCATCACTACCGCGATCTGCGGAATGCCCTGCGCGCTCATGTTGGCCTGATTGAAGAAGATGCGCCCAAAGTGCTCGCGATCCGGGAATACCTCGTCCTGGCGAGGCAGGTTGGCGCCGCCGGAATCCACCAGATAAATACAGGGCAAGCGATTCTGCTGCGCGATGGTTTGCGCGCGCAGGTGCTTCTTCACACTAAGTGGATAGTAAGAGCCACCTTTCACGGTCGCATCGTTGGCGACGATCATGCACTCCACACCCTCGACTCGCCCGATACCGGCAATCACACCCGCCGCTGGCACCGCTTCACCGTAAACCTCATGGGCCGTTAGCTGACCGACCTCCAGAAAGGCCGAGCCCGCATCCAGCAACGCATCAACCCGCTGGCGTGGCAGCAACTTGCCACGCGCCAAATGCCGCGCCTGCGCCGCCTCACCACCGCCCTCGGCGATACGGGCGAGCAGCTCACGCAAGTCAGTGACCAGGGTGCGCATGGCATCAATGTTGGCGACAAACTCCGGCGAGTGAACATTGAGTTGAGTGGTTAATACGCTCATGCAAGCACTCCCATGAGACGGCTAGCGCGTTTCATTGAACAGCTCCCGCCCAATCAGCATCCGCCGAATCTCGCTGGTGCCCGCACCAATTTCATACAGCTTGGCGTCGCGCAACAGTCGGCCGGTGGGGTAATCGTTGATGTAACCGTTGCCGCCAAGAATCTGAATGGCGTCGAGCGCCATGCGGGTGGCCGCTTCAGCGGTGTAGAGGATGACCCCGGCGGCGTCCTTGCGGGTGGTTTCGCCGCGGTCGCAGGCTTGCGCCACGGCGTAAAGATAGGCGCGGCTGGCGTTCAACTGGGTATACATATCGGCCACCTTGCCCTGGATCAGCTGAAACTCGCCGATGCTCTGGCCAAACTGCTGACGGTCGTGGATATAGGGCACCACCACGTCCATACAGCTCTGCATAATCCCGGTCGGGCCACCGGAGAGCACCACGCGCTCGTAATCCAGCCCGCTCATCAGCACCTTAACGCCGCCATTCAGCGCACCGAGAATATTCTCCGCCGGCACTTCGACGTTATCGAACACCAGCTCGCAGGTGTTTGAACCGCGCATGCCCAGCTTGTCGAGTTTGGGGCTACGCGAGAAACCAGGAGAATCGCGCTCGACGATAAAAGCCGTCATGCCGTGCGCGCCTTTTTCCGGCTCGGTCTTGGCGTAAATCACATAAACGTTAGCGTCCGGCCCGTTGGTGATCCACATCTTGTTGCCGTTGAGCAGGTAATGGTCGCCGCGCTTATCCGCGCGCAGCTTCATGCTGACCACATCTGAGCCCGCATTCGGCTCACTCATCGCCAGCGCGCCCACATGCTCGCCACTGACCAGTTTGGGCAAGTACTTCGCCTTCTGCTCAGCGTTACCGTTGCGATGAATCTGATTAACGCAAAGATTGGAATGCGCACCGTAAGAAAGGCCTACCGAAGCCGACCCCCGGCTGATTTCTTCCATGGCGATCACATGCGCCAGATAGCCCAAACCCGAACCGCCGTACTCTTCAGCCACGGTAATACCGAGCAAACCCAGATCACCAAAGCGCCGCCACAACTCCGCCGGAAACTGATTGTCCCGGTCGATCTCAGCCGCACGCGGCGCCAGTTCAGCAGCCACAAAACTACGCGCTTGATCGCGCAGCATCTCGATGGTCTCGCCAAGACCGAAGTTAAGCGACGGATAATGCATGATTCCACCTGCTGTTTTATTTTTGTTGGTGCGCTTAGGATCAAGAAAGTTGGCTTACCGCGTCTGCGCCAACGCCGTACGACACCGCTCCTCGGCGGTATCCAATTCAATTTGCATCTGTTCAATATCTAGCAACTGCTGCGCCAACTGCGTACGCCGCTCAGCGATCTTCTGCATAAAGGTTTCCAGCTGCTTCTGATTGCCGTGACTGGGATCGTACAGTTCGATCAACTCCTTGCACTCAGCCAACGAAAAGCCAATGCGCTTACCACGCAAAATCAGCTTCAGCGTCACCTTGTCCTTAGCGCAATAAACCCGCTCCAACCCCCGCCGCTCAGGGCAGAGCATGTCCTGCTCCTCATAAAAACGAATCGCCCGCGTGGTGATATCCAGCTCACGGGCGAGGTCGGAAATGCTGTAGGTCTGGGTCATGGGTCGTCTTAGATGACTGCTTTACGTTAACGTAAAGGTAAGCTGGTAACGCTGGCGCGTCAAGCGGGAAGCGGGATCTGCAGTGAGTAAAACTGATGGAAAATAAAGGTTAGATGAAAATTTTTGCGCGACTAATGTTCATCGGACCCCAATTTCGCAAATTAGAATTGAGCGTCAATGCCCGCAATAGTAGCTTCACTCTCTGGTGGTAGCATCAAATACCAACTACCTTCATGCTGCTTAACTCGCTGAACAGCGTCTTGTGAAATAGATTGACCCTCAACATTCATTGTTAGCCTATACAGCACTATCACTTCGTCGTTGCTTTGCTGTTGGCCTGTGATCTCATATTTAGCGCTTGCCATCACGGTTAATAGTTCTGGAGATAACTTTTCAATGTACTCAACCATTCGCCTGTATACTTCTCTATCACTTAAATTCTGAAATTCGCTATATGTTTTAGCGGAAAGCAAAGGTAATAACGCTGCACGAGCGGATTCACTTTTGTCGCCGGAAAATGCGTTATTAAAGGCTTCACGCAGGCGTTTAAGCTCGTCGGGATGCATGAGGTCGCTCATGCTGTCCACATCCCAAGCATTAACCGCACGAGCATAGGAGGACATTACATTATCAGGTGATGCATTCTCCTGTGAGTAAGCTTGCGCACAGAAGAAAGCAACTATAATTATGATTATTTTCATTTTTTGATTTCTCATTAAAGTTGATTGGGTTACATACTAAGCACGTCTGAAGACGTGCGCAGCACTACATCAAAATACTCGCTAGATTGAGTCGCCACTTTCATCCGACGGCATTTATACGAAAACCGGGTTCAGATAAACTTTCTGCGCAATTAATTTTCATCTGACTCCCCCATCCGTTATGGCCTAACCGGCCCGAACACAAAAATCTGACAGTCCCGATTGAGCAATTGGCTATTTGCATCCATTTGGTTCGCTCGCACACACCACACTCAACCCCGTGACGCTGACCACAGTCAGCCCGAGTCCTCCAATCAGAATCGCTCCATCAGCCGCAACGGTAAGCGGCGTGAGCAGGGCTTTGGCGCCAGCACCTTCATCCGCTGATACGTACACAAGATAGCTTTTATTCAGCAAATGGTTTCTGCCGACAGGAAGAGTTGCACTGGCCGCGTACCGCTTACCCTGCATCTCAACTGTAGCTCGGCAGAGCTCTCGTTCACCAATGCGTTTGCATGCGAATCCGGCCGCAGATGCTGCCTGTCTATCACCATCAGGCGCAGAGACAGGAACAATGAGATCAAAGCTTCCTGTCACAGTATCGGAGCGGGATACGTAGAACTGATCGAAATTCGCCTGCACTGATCGGTAGAAAGGCGCACCGAAGGTGTCGGTAAGTAATTTGGGAGCTTGGAAAATATAGTGATAGTCATCGCTGACAAACACCAGCTTACTGCCATCTGCGGTTACTAGGATCGAGGAGATATTCTCCTTGTATTCGCGATTCTCAAACAACGAGCGCGTCATACACCCAGATAGAAGAACTGCAAAACAGACAGCCGTTATTATTATTTTCATTTGTCACCATTAAACACTCAGGCTTACGTTAAGAACATTAATCAACCCTGTTACCCAATGTATGAATTCGCCATGCGTCAGACATCCGCGCGCTATTACGCCCAGGCAACCGGGTCGGAAAAAAAAGTAGAAGCAAAACGGGTGTAGAGCATCCATGCCATCAAGGTAAGGTCTGCGAAATGCAGTGAGTCGATATTGCTATCAACCAACACTTTTGCCAAGCCTGATTTTTAGGGTGAATCCGAATGTGTTGGCGGCATGACATCAAGAAGATAACCACTACACGGATCCCACTCCCCCGTCTGCACGGGCGAGTAGCGCAGGGCTGGCGGGATAAAGGTGCTCGCGTTGTCTGAGCGAAGCGAGTTTGCGAGTGCCCCCGCCAGACCGAGCAACGCAGCGAACCCGAAGGGCCGCGCAGTTGGGGTGGCCTAGGGGGTGTTGGGGGAAATGGCCAAGCATTTCCCCCGACTCGCCATCAAGGCGAAAGGCTGATCAAATCAACCTACTGCGGCGTACGTCCCCACGCAGGAGCATGGGAACGATCAGGTTCTGACGTTGCAGAGCGTGGGTATGGACGCAGAGCGTCCGGGGCTACGCTCCCACGCAGAGCGTGGGAGCGATCAGTACTGTCAGGCGCACAACATCACACCCTCTGCCGAAAAACCAAAACCAACCCCACCACAATCAACCCCATCCCCACCAAACTCCCAACCGCCATCCGATTACCCAAAAACAGATAATCCAACAACGCCGTAGTACCCGGCATCAAATAAAACAAACTGGTCACGTTAACCAAATTGCCCATCCGAATCAGCCGATACAGCAGCAAGGTCGCACCCACCGAAATCAACACGCCCATGTAAAACAGCGGCACAACAAAGCCAACAGACCACTCCACCTCGAACGGCTGAAAGGGCGCCACTAGCGCGCACATCAACAAACCCACGGCGTACTGCAACGGCAGCACATCCATGGGCGACTGCTGAATACCCTTCTGGAAGATCGACCCCACCGTGATACACAAGAGCGCCGCCAACGACAGACCAATGCCCAGCATAGAGAAGCGTGCCGCCAGCAGACTATCGAGCACCACCAGCGTCAGACCGCCCAACGCCAGCAACAGCCCAGCCACACGCAACACGCTCGCGCGCCGCTCCAGCAGCATCAACGTCAGGATGGGTTGCACCCCAAGCACGGTTGCCAGCACACCAGGGGTTAGCCCGGCGTCGAGCGAGAGCAGGTAGAAGATGGTGTAACCGCCGGTCATCAGCACCCCCACCAGCGCTACCTGCCGGAAGCTGCCCGGCTGCGGTAACCAGCGGCGGCGGTAAACGGCCAGCAAGCCTAAGGCCACGCAGGCGAGGGCAAAGCGCAGCAGCAGAAAAGCAAAGGCAGAGGCGTGTTCCAGCCCCCATTTAGAGAAGATCGCACCCGCACTCCAGAGCAGCACAAAGAGCACGGTCGGGCCGATGGCGGCCCAGTTCAGTTGTTTGAATTGCATGACAATCACCTGTCAAAACACAGATCTGCAGCGTCAATACGCGCTAAAAAGCGCTATCCGCCGAAGAACAAAAAAAGGATGTTTTGGTGTTTCAGAGCGCGCGAGGCGGCGCTGCAGCAACGACACCGGCTACCCGAAGAGGGGCGGCTGGCGGTGACAGAACCACTGCTTGCGAGCACGCGTGTCCGACGCCGGGAGGGGCGCAGACAACAGCAACAACGATGCTCAAGGAATGGTTCATCATGCAACTCATGCAGGAAATGGGGTAAAGCGAGAAGAAGGCTAGCAGTCGGGCACAGCTCGCGCAAGCTGATAGCCGCAGCGTGTATGGACGCGGAGCGTCCGGGGATGCATTCCCACGCAGAGCGTGGGAACGATCTGGTGGCGAGTGAGTAGGTCAGACGCAAGACGCGACCACTGCACGGATCCCAGGTCCCCGTCTGCGCGGGCGAGTAGCGCAGGGCTGTCGGGAAAAAGATGTGCGCGGTGTCTGAGGTGCGAAGCGCCGAGTTTGCGCGCATCCCCGGCAGACCGAGCAACGCAGCGAACCCGAAGGGCCGCGCAGTTGGGGTGGCCTAGGGGGTGTCGGGGGAAATGGCCACGCATTTCCCCTGACTCGCCATCAGGGCGAAAAGCGGATCAGATCAGCCTACTGCGCGATTGAGCGTAAGCAGAATATCGACGCGGAGCGCCTAACGACGCATTCCCACGCTGGAGCATGGGAACGATCAGTTCCGAGTTAGAAGCCCTCAAGCACCAGCTTGCCCCGCGCCTTACCACTCTCCAACAACCCATGCGCTCGCATCAAATTAGCCGCATTAATCACCCCATAATGCTCACCCAAGGTGGTACGCAACGCACTGGCGTCGAGCAACTCGGCAACCCGATTGAGCAGCACACCCTGCTCGGCCATATCAGCAGTCTGATACAAGCTGCGGGCAAACATAAACTCCCAATGGAAGGACGCGCTCTTGCTCTTCAGTTGGGTGATATCAATGCTGTCAAAGTCATCAATCACACCCAGTTTGCCCTGGGGCGCGATGCACTCGATGTACTGCGCGTAGTGGTCTTTGGTGTGCGTCAGCGAGGCAATCAACTCGACACTTTCAATGCCCAGCGCCTGCAACTGCGCCAGCATTGGCTTGCTGTGATCAATCACATGATGCGCGCCCAACTCTTTGGCCCACTCGGCGCTTTCTTCGCGGGCAGCGGTGCCTACCACTGTCAGCTCAGTGAGATTACGTGCCAGCTGAACCAGGATCGAACCGACGCCACCAGCGGCACCGATCACCAGCAAGGTTTGCCCGGCACCGCCACCCTCGGCCACGCCGAGACGGTCAAACAGCAGTTCCCAGGCGGTAATAGCAGTCAACGGCAGTGCAGCCGCTTCGGCGTTGCTTAGTGATTCCGGGGCGTGGCCGACGATGCGCGCATCCACCAGTTGATACTCGGCGTTGCTGCCGGGACGGTCGAGGGCACCGGCGTAGAACACCCGATCACCGACCGCGAAATTCTGCACCTTGGCGCCCACCGCAGCCACCTCACCGACCGCATCCCAACCAATCACCTGCGGTTCATCGACCGTGGCCGGGCGCTTGCTACGGATCTTGGCATCCACCGGGTTGACTGAAATGGCCGCGACTTTGACCAGCAGATCCTGCGGGCCAGGGGTGGGCTTATCCAACTCGATATCAATTAATGCGTCGGCGCGGTCAAGGGCGCCAGCTTGGGTATAGGCAACTGCTTTCATGTGTGTGCTCCGGTGATTTAGATGGGGTAACAACTCATGCAGACAGCTTGACTTGATAGCTCATAAAGAAAAACATGCCTGATAGCGAATCACTTTATTGGAAATCATGAAAATACAACGTATCGACGATCTGGGTGTTTTCCTGCACACCCTGGAGTGTGGCAGCTTCTCGGCCGCTGCCCGTCAGTTGAATCTAGCTCCCGCTGTCGCTAGCGCCAGTATCAAGCGCTTGGAGGAGCAGCTGGGGGTGCGTTTATTTGAGCGCACCACGCGAAGCTTGCGGCTGAGCGAGGCCGGGGAGCGCTACTTGCCGCACGCACGCGCCGCCTTTCAGGCATTGCGCGATGCCGAGCAGGCGCTGGAAGCCGACGCCAATACCCTGACCGGCACGCTGCGTCTGACGCTGCCCTCGAACCTGGCGCGCAGCCATCTGCTCGACTGGCTGGAAGACTACCTGGCCCGCCAGCCCGGTATTCGCGTGGAGCTGCAGGTGAGCGACCGCGTCGCCGACCTATATCAACAACCCATCGACCTGGCCGTACGTTACGGCATACCCGAGGACTCCAGCTTCGTTGCCCTGCCCTTGGCACCTAACAACCGCCGCGTGCTCTGCGCTTCGCCCGAGTACCTTAGCCGCAACGGCGAGCCACAGTCCGTTCAGGAATTGAGTCAGCACAACTGCCTGTGTTTTCGCCTGGGTGAGAGCCTGCACGACCGCTGGCGATTTGAAGCGCCAGAACCCATCAGCCTGCGCGTGAGCGGAGATCGCAGCAGCGACGACGGCGATACCGTGCGCCGCTGGGCCTTGCGCGGGCAGGGCATCGCCTATAAATCCTATCTGGATATTGCGCAGCATCTGGCTAGCGGCGAGTTAGTACGGCTACTGCCCAAGGTGACCGGCGAGCCATCGCCGTTGATGTTGTTGGTGATCAACCGGCGGCGGTTGAATCCGGCTTTGCGACAGTTGGCTGGGGAGATGGCGGCGTTTTGTCAGGGGTTGTAGAAGCCCGATTCCGCGCGGGTTTGCGGGTTTGCGGGTTTGCGGGTTTGCGGGTTTGCGGGTTTGCGGGTTTGCGGGTTTGCGGCGTTGTATTACAGATGCCCACCCAATGCACGGACTGAAAATCCCCATCTGCGCGGGCGAGTAGCGCAGTGCTGGCGGGAATAAGCCCGAGGAATGTTGGGGGCGCCTAGCCTGAGCGAAGCGAGTTCCGCAGGGCCCTGACAGACCGAGCAACGCAGCGAACCCGAAAGGCCGCGCAGTTGGGGTGGCCTAGGGGGTGTCGGGGGAAATGGCCAAGCATTTCCCCTGACTCGCCATCAGGGCGAAAAGCAGATCAGCGCGATCCACGCCGTAGTGCGTTCTCATGCTGGAGCATCGATCAACCACCAACGGCGAGCTGCCACGCTAACTCTGTGGTTAGCTCATTTCCGTTTTCGCCACTAGGCGAGCCAAGGGGCCGTGCAGTTGTTTAGTCGTATGTAAGGCAAAAGCAAATCTTGGTTGTGCGTGTGGGACAGCCTTTCGTGGCAGCAGCTTTCACCCACAACACTCAGCGCCTGCGCCCCAACCCCCATATCAGATAAACCCCACCCACCAGCGCCGCGAGCAACCCAGCTGGCAACTGATCCGGGAACAGAATATTACGACCCAACCAGTCCGCTACCACCATGAGCAAAGCGCCGATCAGCGCTGAGGCGAGCAGTTGCCCGCGGGCTTGGTGAAAGCCGAGCATGCGCGCCATGTGCGGTGCCATTAGGCCGACGAAGCTTAGCGGACCGACCAGCAAGGTCGCTGCGGCGGTGAGCATTGCTGCCGCTAGCATGATGCTCAACCGCGCCGCGCGCATGGGAACGCCCAGGCTACGCGGGGTGCTTTCACCCAGCGGCAAGAGGGTTAGCCAGCGCGCCAGTGGCAGACAAAGCAGCAAGAGTGCTACCCCGCAGGCTATCGCCATCAAGGCCGTCGGCAGCTCAACAAAGTAGGTCGAGCCCGATAGCCAACTAAGTACGCTCTGGCCGCGCGGATCATTGAGCGACAACACCAGCATTTTCACCGCATCGAACAAAGCGGCGATGGCGATGCCGACCAGCAACAACCGATCGGGTGAATAGGCGTGGCGGCGTGCAAAACTGATGATGATCAGCAGGGTTATGAGCGCGCCAAGAAAGCCCATACCCAGGCGCGCCCAGAGCGGTGCACCTATCCAGATAAACAACAGCAGCATCAAGCCCATGGCTGCGCCGGCACTGATGCCCATTAGCTCTGGGCTGGCCATGGGGTTGCCGGTCAGCCTTTGTAGCAGGCTACCCGCCAAACCCAGCATCAGGCCTGCGCCAGCGGCGCCGAGGATGCGTGAGATGCGCCATTGCAAAACCTGGGGATCAAGTACCCAACTCCAGCCCTGCGGCCCCAACCCAAACAAGAGCGCCAGCACCGCCGCGCCAAGCAGCAGCAACGCCATAAGCAGCAACAGCGGTTGCTCGCGCTGCAACCTTGGTAGCTGCGTCGCGGGCTGCAACTGGGGGCGCCCCGCCGGCAAGCGCAAGCGCGGGATCAACCAGAGCAGAAGAGGGGCACCGAGCAGCGCCGTCACTCCGCCGGTAGGCAGTAAAACGCTGCTGTTACCGGCAAAATATTGCACTCCGAAATCGGTCAGCAACAACAGGGCGGCGCCGAGCAAGGGTGCCCACAGCAAGCGTTGTTGCAGGGTACGCGCGCCCAACAAGCGCGCAATCGCCGGTGCTGCCAGACCAATAAAGCCGATCACGCCAACGCTGCTGACCACACAGGCGGTCATGAATACCGCCACGGCCAAGCCCAGCAATCGCAACTTGGCCAAGGACACACCCAGACTGCGCGCACCGCTGTCGTCCAGTTCCAGCAACCGCAGCGGCCGCACCAGCCAACCGATCAGCAGCAAGGCAGCGGCCAGCCGGGGCAGTAAAAAGAGCACGCCATCCCAGTTATTCTGGCTGAGCGAGCCGGCGCTCCAGATGAACAGGGCGGCCAGCCCTTGCGGTTGCAGCAACATCAGCATGACGTTGACGGCGCCCAGCAGCAGACTGACCACCAAACCCGCCAGAATCAGCGTAAGCGGTGACAAGCCACGACGCCGCGCCAAGGCAAACACCAGCAGGGTGGCTAGCCCGCCGCCGAGTAACGCAAGCCACTCGCGGGCCACCAGCAACGTCGGTGCATACAGGGTCGCCAGCGCCAATGCCAGTTGCGCGCCGTTCGCTACGCCAAGCGTCGTAGGCGAGGCCAGTGGGTTACGCAACACCTGCTGCATCAATACCCCAGCCAACCCCAGTGCTCCGCCACACAGCACAGCCATGCACAGGCGCGGCAACCAGCTGTAGTACACCAAGAGCTGATCCAGATTGTTCAGATCCGGCTGCCAGATCAGCGCGCCCCATTGGGCCAAAGGCATCTGCTGATGCAGGCTGAACAGCGCGGCGCCGATACACAGCAACAAGAGCGCCGCGAGCCAGAGGCGAGAAGGTGGCTGCAATGCGGCGCTATTCATCGCTCAATGCCCCCTCGAACAACCCCATGAACCGTTGCGCGGCCAACAAACCGCCTAATTGCCAGGTTGGGGGAAACGCATAGACACGCCCTTGCTGCACAAAGGGCATCTGCTGCCACAGCTTGCTGCCCGCGAGTTGCTGCTCCGTATTCAACGGCAGCGGCGCGAAGTAGATCAGCGCAGCGTCTGGATTATCCGCCAGCTGCTCAACACCAGCCTGGGCATAACCCCAATAGTTATCCCCGGCCTGCCAGGCATTCTCTTGGCCCAGCCGCGCGAGCACGGCACTGAACAGGTTGTGCTCGCCATACACCCGCACGTGGCGTTCATCGATAAAACTGACGAGATAGAAAGGCGGCAGCGATTGACCCGCCAGCTTGCCGCGCAACCGTGCAAGCTGGCGCTCAAAATCATCGACCAATTGCTGCGCTTGCGGCTGGTGCCCGGTCAGCTCTGCCAGTTCGCGGGTAATTTCTTCGGCGGTTTGCAACGGATCGCTGTCCGGCCGGTAAATGGCCAGACTTTTGACCGGTGCGATACGCTCCAACAGCGGCCGGGCCGCCTCAAACTGCGGCGTAATCAAAATCAGGTCTGGCTTGAGTTGCGTGAGCAGCTCCAGATTAGGCTCGCTGCGCAAGCCCAGGTTGTGCACCTGTGGCGGCATCTGCGGTTCGCCGACCCAGCGTCGATAATTGGTCAGATCCGCGACGGCCAGTGGCGTTACGCCAATGCCGATCAGAGTTTCCGCCAAGCCCCAATCAAGCGTGACGATACGTGAGTAGGGCGCTTCGCTAGCGGCGTGCAGGGTCAGCGGCAACCACAACAGCAAGCCCGCAAAGATGCGTAACCAGTGTCGCCTCACGCGCGAGCAACCGCGATGCTGGACTGCTGGTCGGGATGCGGGATGACGGTCATCGGCAAGCCGTAGATAGCCTCCAAACACGCATCGTTCATCAACTCTGACGGGCTGCCCTGCATCAGCAGCTGGCCCGAATGCAGGGCTACCAAATGATCGCAATAACGCGCCGCCATGTTGATGTCGTGCAGTACCACGATCACACCTAGATCCAGCTCGCGGCTGAGCCGGTGCACCAGCGCCAGCACCTCGACCTGATGGGCGATATCCAGCGCGGAGGTCGGTTCATCCAACAGCAGGTAGCGCGTGTGCTGGGCCAGCAGCATGGCCAGCCATACACGCTGGCGTTCGCCGCCGGAGAGGGTATCGACCAGATTATCGGCGAAGCGGGTAACGTCAGTCAGTTCCATGGCCCGCGCGACTTCCTGCTCATCATCCACACTGAAGCGGCCCAGCAGGCCATGCCAAGGGTAGCGGCCAAAAGCGACCAACTCACGCACGGTCAGGCTTTCGGCGGCGGGCAACTGCTGCGGTAGATAGGCGACTTGACGGGCAAATTCGCGCTCGCCCCAGGCGTGCAGCGGCCGCTCATCAAGCAGGATGCTGCCTGCGGTGGCGGTCTGCTGACGGGCGAGCAGCTTGATCAAGGTAGATTTGCCTGAACCGTTGTGGCCAATCAGGCCAATCATCTCGCCGGGTGGCAGGGTTAAATTCAGCGGCTGCAACAGCGTCCGTTCGGGAACAGCAAAGGTCACGGACTCCAGTTGAAACATGCAGGCTCCGGGGCAAAAAGGGGAGAAATCAATGGCCGCAATTTACCCGAAATAGCAATTATTATCAATCCGCTTTAGGCGCTGAAACCTGCTTTCCTGCGGCCTCTAGCAGTTGTTCCAGCGCCGCCGCGCGCTCTGCATCCGGCAGCTCGCCCAGGGTTTCAACGCGCTGGTAGAAGTCAGGCCAACTGCTGCTACGGGCGTAAAGCAAGCCGAACGCTGGAATCCAATGATCGTAAAGCCCAAACGGCAGCAAACGGGCGTTGTTCAGCTCGCCGGCAAACCAATGATCGTAAGGCCCGGTGCCCTGCCAGTGCGCGTCTCGCCAGCGCTGGTAGTCTGCCCTGAGCGTGCTGAAAGCCGCCGCTTTGGCGGTTAATTTATCGGCATCGCTGGATTCGCTGGCATACAGCGCCACCAGTTGCTCGCGGGCCTGCAGCAGCAATTGTATGAACTCACGCTCAAGCTCACGCGGGTCACCTTCAAGTGCATCCAAGCCCTGTTGCGCGCGCCATTCGCGCAGGCCTTGCTGACCTACAAAGCTGGCAAAGGACTCGTTGAATGCAGTGTCGTCCTTCACATAAAACTGTTGATGCGCCAACTCGTGAAAGAGCAATTCGGCGAGGTAGTCGTCATCCCAATGCAGCATGGAGCTGAGCAGCGGATCGTCGTACCAACCAAGGGTCGAATAGGCTGGAATACCGGCGACATAAACCTCCATGCCCTGCTCACGCCAATGCGTTGCTGCGGCTTCGGCAGTGGCTTGATCGAAGTAGCCCTTGTAGGCGATGCAGCCGAAGAGCGGATAACAGTGCGCAACAGCGTCCATGGATAAAGGCGCCGCGACGAACAAATTCCATAGCGCATAGGGGCGAGGTAACTCGGCATAGCGGGTGTAGCTAGCGTTGTCTGGCAACTGCAGATGCGCACTGGCGTAGGCTCTAATCTGTTGCGCGTGACGCAACCGTTCGGCCAATTGCGGATCGGTGCTCGGGTCCTGCAATACCTGCTCAAGCGGTTCGGCGCGGGACAACAAGTCGCGCTGCCCTTGCCAACTGTGGTGCAAATAAGACAATGAGCTACAGCCCGACACCAATAAAACCATTAGCAACAGGCCAATGCATCTCATGCTGACGGCTCCCGCATCTGCGCCGTTAACCAATCGGCGAGTTGCTGCGCTGCGGCTTGCGGCTGCCGCGCCGGCACCCACAGGCCTAACTGGTGCTGGGTTTCAACAAAGCCCCAAGGGGCCAGCAAGCGGCCGGTCGCCAAGTCATCCGCCACCAGCAGCTGCGGCGCTATGGCCACGCCCAGACCCGACAACGCCGCTTCGAGCAGGTAGTACAAATGCTCAAAACCCTGCCCCTGTTTGAGCTGCGCAGGATCAAGTTGCTGTAGCCGTGCCCAATCGCTCCAGGCCTGCGCGCGCGACTGGGTATGTAGCAGGCTTTCGTTCAGCAGGGCTTTCGCCGGCTGCTCCTGTAACCGTGCTGCGCCGGCATAGCGCGGGCTGAACACCGGGCCGATGCGTTCCTGCCTGAGCGGGTAAACCTGCATATCCGCCGGCCAGGGCGGGGCGGCGAACAACAGCGTAGCGCTAACCCCTGCGCGGCGCGGATCAAGCTCACCTTCGCTGGCCGATAGGTGCAGGTTCAGCTCGGGCAGTTCGGCATTCAGCCGGTCGAGGCGCGGTATAAACCAGCGCGCCAGCAGACTACCAGGGCAGGCGAGCAGAAAGGGCGCCTGCTGCTGCGCCTGACGAATATCGGCGCAGACCTCACGCAACCCATTAAAGGCATCACGACAAGCATCGCGCAGCTGTCGCCCGGCGACGGTAGCTTGAATACCCCGCCCTACCTTGTCGAACAGGGCAACGCCCAATTCATCCTCAAGCTGACGTATCTGGCGGCTGACTGCGCCGTGCGTCACGTGCAGCTCATCCGCAGCTTGGCTCACGCTTTCCAGACGGGCGGCGACCTCAAAGGCTTTAAGGGCATTCAGCGAGGGTAAGTCTCTGGCCATGGGATATGTCACTTTTTCTCACAGGTTTGCGCCATCATATCGGTTTTTTATGGTCGCTGTCTGCCTTAGGCTTGGCGCATCAATTTAGAGGAACACCTATGTCATCTGCCAACCAAAACTACCGCCGCGATGCCGATGCACTGGGCCAGTTTGGTCAGTTTGGCGGCCGCTTTGTCGCCGAAACCCTGATGCCACTGATTCTTGAACTGGAGCAGGCTTACAACGACGCTCGCAGCGAGCCAAACTTCATCGCTGAGCTGGACCGCTTCAACGCCGAGTTCGTTGGCCGCCCCAGCCCGCTGTACTTTGCCGAACGCCTGACCGAGCAATACGGTGGCGCCAAGATATTCTTCAAGCGCGAAGAGCTTAACCACACCGGCGCGCACAAGATCAATAACTGCATCGGCCAAGTTCTGCTGGCCCGACGCATGGGTAAGACGCGCATCATCGCCGAAACCGGTGCCGGTATGCACGGCGTGGCCACGGCTACCGTGTGTGCGCGTTTTGGATTGGAATGCGTGGTCTACATGGGCGCGACCGATATTGAGCGTCAGCGCGACAACGTGGCGCGCATGCGTTTGATGGGCGCTAAAATCATCCCGGTTACCTCCGGCAAAGGCACCCTGAAAGACGCGATGAATGAAGCCCTGCGCGACTGGGTAACCAATGTGGATAACACGTTTTACATGATCGGCACCGTCGCTGGCCCGCATCCTTATCCCACGCTGGTACGCGACTTTCAGTCGATCATTGGCCGTGAAACCCACAGCCAAATGCTGGAGCGCGAAGGGCGTTTGCCCGACAGCCTGGTAGCTTGCATCGGCGGCGGTTCCAACGCCATGGGGCTGTTCCACCACTTTCTTGACTACCCGGAAGTACAGATGATCGGCGTTGAAGCCGCCGGCCACGGGCTGGACTCCGGCAAGCATGCTGCCAGCCTCAAGGGGGGTGTACCGGGTGTACTACACGGCAACCGTACTTACCTGCTGCAGGACGAAGACGGCCAAATCGATGACGCGCACTCGGTCTCCGCCGGGCTCGACTATCCGGGCATTGGCCCCGAACACGCTTGGTTGCATGAGGAAGGTCGCGTCGAATATGTCGCGGTGACCGACCAGCAAGCACTGGACGCTTTTCACAACTGCTGCCGCATGGAAGGCATTATCCCGGCGCTGGAAACCGCCCACGCGTTGGCCGAAGTGGCCCGCCGCGCACCCACCCTGCCTAGCGATCACTTGATGGTGGTTTGCCTGTCCGGACGCGGCGACAAAGATATGCCCACCGTACTGCGCCTGATGGAGGAACAAGCATGAGCAATCGTCTGCAACAACGCTTCGCCGACTGCGCTGAGCGGAATCGTGCCGCGCTAGTAACCTACATTTGTGCTGGCGATCCCGGGTATGACGCCAGCTTGTCGCTACTGCAAAAGTTGCCCGGCGCCGGTGCCGACATCATCGAACTGGGTATGCCTTTTAGCGATCCCATGGCCGACGGCCCAACCATCCAGGCTGCTGCCGTACGCGCCTTGGATGCTGGCCAAACCCAGCGCAAGACGCTGGAAATGGTGCGCGCATTCCGCGCAAAGGATCAAACCACGCCGCTGGTATTGATGGGGTACTACAACCCGATCCACCGTTACGGCGCCGAAGCCTTTTTAAACGATGCCCACGCCGCTGGCGTAGATGGCCTGCTGATTGTTGATCTGCCGGCTGAGCACGATAACGAACTGGGCCCCATGGCACGGGACCTGGGCTTGGACATGATTCGCATGGCCAGCCCAACCACCGATGCCAAACGCCTGCCACGCGTGTTGGCCAATGCCAGTGGCTTTCTCTATTACGTGTCGCTGAATGGCGTAACCGGGGTAGGGCAGGCAGACAATGCCGTAGTAGATGCGGCGCTGAGCGACATACGCAAACAGAGCGACTTGCCCATCTGCGTAGGCTTTGGGGTTCGTACGCCGGAGCAGGCTGCCGCCTTTGCCCGCACCGCTACTGGGGTTGTAGTGGGGTCGGCTTTGGTTGAAGCGATGTTTAACGGGGGTGAGGCGGCGGCGCTGGAGTTGACGCGGGGGTTGGCGGGAGCAATGCAGCGCTAAACTTGCGTTCGGGTTACCCCGCTGCTTTCGCGTACAGGACAGGGTGATACGCCATTCACCCTGTCCCTATGCTGCCAACATGAAGCAATCGAGGTCACGATTAGACCGGCATGACGCACGCGTCTTTCAAATGTATAGTCCCCGCCGACTTTTATGGGTAGGGATAGGTACTGATGGACATAACAGACACGCAACCGCAGTTGGCTTCTCAGCGAGATAAGCGAGAGCCCGCATCATTAGCATGGATTATTGCTCGATCGCTCACCGTTCAGTTGCTGGTGTTTGGCTGCTGTTTTTTGTTGATCGCAACCTCAAGCCCCTACGATAGTCAGCTCCGTTGGTTAGAGACACCCGCAGCGGTGCTCTTAGGCATGGGAGCCTTGGCCCTTGCTAGCGTCGAACTCGCTATCGCGACCCAGCCAACATACCGCAAAGCAGCCCTGGTTAAATTGATTTGGGTGGTTGCCTTGGGCCTAGCCATAGGAGCCATTGAAAGGCTGTATCTTGAGTTGGCTAATGCCAATACGCTAACCGATGCAGCAGGGACTGCGTCCACTACTGGTCAACTACAATTCCTAATAACGCCGATAATCAGCTTTGTTGTCACTTTCGTGATGCTACGACACGCCCTATGCCGCACGAGTCTTTGGACATTACCGCTCATGGTGGTGGCTTGGTCTCTGGTTTACAGCTGGGTATTCACAGTGGCGTTACATCTAAGTGTTGGCGAGTGGCCAACCGCTATTGTCGGCATTTTGATTCGACCCTTTTACGCATTTTACGCCAGCCCACTCGACACGCTCGGCTTCAGCCTGATTGCCGTATTGCCCTTGCGCCACTGGGGCAGACAGCTGGTCGCCTGGCAACAACCCGATCGGCATTCTGTTGTAAAGCGTGTCACCGCTTTAATCAGCGATTTTGCTCGTGGGCAACTCAGTTATGCTCAGATTTTCTGGTATGGGAGCTGCGTGCTTGGGCCCATATTGGGGTTACTGGTTAGCGGTCTGATCGCGAGCTTTCGCAACCCCGCTGTGGCTTTGTTGGCAATACTCGCCATTTTTGCATTCTGGATATGCTTGTTACTGAAACTGCTCGGCGCGGTTGATAGGCATCAGGTCGCGTTGGTATGGCGGTTTTTAGCTATCACCCTGGTTAGTGGATGTTTGGTAGGTTCAGGGGTTTCTGCTTTTATGCAGATCAGCGCGCTGTAGTGATCAATTTTTTGCTATCTGTTTTGAGATTGGCCCCTGAGCTTGGCTGACTTACGCTCTCGCCTCTAGGCGAGCCAAGGTGGGATGCTTGCCCATCCCCCCTTAGAGATCCCCCGGGGCACCCAGCTGCGCGGCCCTTCGGTTTTGATGTTCAAGTTTCGATCAAACAACCAAGCCCGACAGGACTCCGAGCTCCGGCCTTTCGTCCCCCTTCCAAGCTGTCGAGTAACGCAGGGGTTGAGCGATTAAGCCGAGGAATGTTGGGGGCGCCTAGTCTGAGGAGCATAGCGACGAGTTCCGCAGGCGCGCTCAACACCGAGTAACGCAGAGAAGCCGCAGGCCAGCTTGGCTGGGGGTGCCCTTTCTTTGGGTTCCGTTTCTTTGGGCAAGCAAAGAAAGGGGACTCGCCAGCGAGGCGAAAAACGCGCATGACCATCACGCAAAAAAATAACCAGGCGCGAACACCAAACCAATACCACCCCTAGTTACTCGCAATAAGCACCGCACGCCCAATATACAAAACCGGTCCAGTAGGACGATTCAAAGGCGAGCCGCCTTCCGGCTCGAGCGTCAGCTCAAACAACTGCCCGGCCTGCACCGCGCCAATCTGCTCGGCACTCAGAGTCGTACCTTTGCCCGGCTCAATCAGGCCCAATGAGCGCGGGCCGTCTTTGGGATCGATGAGCGTCCAGAACTGCACGCTCTGATTGGCCGGAATCTGATCCGCCACCAGCGATTGCAGATTCAGCGTGCCGTCACCGTCAACAGTAACCACCCAGCCCGGCTTGGCGCTTTCGCCCGGTACTTGCAGCACTGCCGTGAAACTGGCGCTGCTAGGGGCATCACGCATCACGCCAGGTAGCCAACTGAGCAGAACCAACAGCGCCAATGCTCCGCTAGTTAGGCGCCAGAGGCCCAGGTTGTTCCACCACCCGGCGAAAGCGTCAGCGGCTGTGGCTTGAGAGGCAGGCGTCCAACCCAGGCTCTGCTGCACGCGCTCCCACAACACCAATGAAGGGGTTTGCGGTGGCAACTCGTCCGCTAGTTCAAGCAGATGTTGCTCCCACTCCAGCGCCATGCGTGCGGCATCACGGTCCTGCGCGATCAACTCGCGCACTTCGCTGGCCTCCGGCTCTTCGAGCAAGCCCAGTACATACTCGCCGATCAACGCCCGACGCGGCTCAATTGCCTCTGGAATCATGCCTGCAAACACTCCTGCAATGCGCGTAGTCCGGCGCGGATACGTCCCTTGATGGTGCCCAGCGGCGTGGTTAACCGGCTGGCGATCTGTTCATGGGTAAGGCCTCGATAAAAGGCCAGCAGGATCGGATGACGACGCGGACGCTCCAACTGACGCAAACAACGACGCAGCTCACGGCCTTCGGACTGATCGCTGGCGATATCCTCTGCCTGCGCACTGTCATCGGCCATCTGCTCAATAAAGCCGTCGTCGGTATCGACCAACCGACCGCGACTGCGCAGCTGATTGAGCGCCCGGTAACGCAGAATGCTGTAAATCCACGCGCGGCCCTGACCCAGCGAACGATCAAAACGATCAGCGTTATGCCACACCTTAACCAGCGCATCGTGCAAGCAATCCTCAGCCTGATCACGCCGCCCCAGCAAGGTAATAGCCAACCCCAGCATCTGCCCGGCCTCGCGCTGATACAAACGCTGAAAAGCGCCCTTATCACCCCGCGCACAGGCCTCCAGAGTGCCCTCGTAATCAAACTCGCTGTCTGCCATACCGTAATCCTGTACTCAATCGCCATTCCGTCCCTGCAGGCTATACCCGCGAGCAGGCATTACGGATGTCGGGTAGTGAAATAATATGGACAATTCGTGTGTAATTGTTTCGGCGGGGTGCGCGCCATCAGCGACTCCCCGCGCAAGAGACATCCACGATTTGTAGTGATATACGCCTATTCCGTCACCCGAATAAAACCGCTACTCGGCTCAAAAGCGGACTGGTTTACCGCAAACGCCCTGATCAAAAACAGGGTTGGCAAGCCGCCAAAAGCGTAGCACTATGCCAGTAACTGCTTTTTTGCAGACCCCTTTCTGGAGGCACGGATGCCTGACTACCCCAACCTACAAAACCAAACGCCCTGCCACTTGCTGACCAGCGCAATATCGTGCTGCCTGCGCGCAGCCATAATTTACTTATATCGCACGCAGTTTAACGTGCGGGATAACAGTATGAGCACGCACAAGTGACTGATAAAAAACAAGTATTTAGTTATTTTCCACGCACGTTATACCGCGTATTAACGCAGCGTGCGACCTAATCACTGTTAGGGTAATGCATGGAATGGATCCCGGCGTTAATTGTATATGGTGTGGCGGCGATTGCTCACCGGTTGATGCAAAGACAGGACTTTAGGCGGAGTCCGGAAAAGGCGCAGCGATATGCGGTACTGCCAGTCCGCTATAAGCTAGCTTGTTGGGTTCTGGTAATGCCAGCGATCGTTGCGCTCCCGCTCGTTCTCTGGCTTGTTTTTGAGTCCCCTTATCTGGCTGTAGTGGCGCATGTCGCTGGACTAATCGGGTTCGCAGCATTGGAAATTGCATGCGTTTCGGTTTATCGACGCCATGGGTTATGGAAATGAACTCAGGCCCTAACAAGCGGCAGCACAGTGACTGCTTCTCCGCCGCTCCGCGGCTACAAATCGGCACGTGTGCCGGGCGTTAGAGCTTAGAGGGAAAAATGCACGAGCTAGTCATAGAGTTTATAAAGAAGAGAACCCTCTCAGAGGATATGGAGCTTAATGAACCTCTGCACGATGGGGTCTATTACCTAGAAAAATTAAATGATCTTATTGAGCGTTTGTGTAAAGAAAATGAGGAAAAACTAGTTGATGAGGTTCCTTGGTCATCAATGCACGATATGTATAGAAGGAATTATGAGTATTGTTGCGGCGTATTCGGTGTGTTTTTAATAGGTCAACTTCCTTCGTGCGAGGCGCTTTGCAGAACCGCTATAGAAGGCAGTGTTAATTTGCACTACGTAAGCCTCGGCGATTCAATGACCAAACAAATCGCCTATTTCAAACATCACTTGGCAACTGAACGTAAACAAAATAAAACTTGGAAGCAAAGCGTCGAAGATTCCTCCTATCCTGAGGAAGCTAAAGCCCACCACATACAGAGGATTTCCGACAAAGATAATGCCTTGGATCATTATGAATACGGTTTAAAAAAATCACTTGCTTTATGCAATGTAGATTTTGATGCTGTCAATTCAAAATGGCCGAGTATTTTTGATCGGTTTAAAGAAATTGGCGAAGAAGTTGGCTATAGAACTATCTATGTAGCTTTGTGCTCCCAAGCTCATAATGATGCAGAGGATATTCTGAATAAAATAATGGCCCGAATAACAGCAAACGTAACCGGGCTAGAAGAAGCCCAAATGATTGAGCAGTACAACTTTTCACTATACTTGGCTCTTACTGCTCTAGATTACCATGCATTTGCTTCCGCAATGTATATTGCTAGATTTGGTATTGATGCCACAGAAATAATTGATTTAAAGCACAGAATTACTGAATCAACAGTTAAGGTTGTTGAGCATGGACCTCGCTTAGTTTCTGAGAGAATTAAAGTCAATGAAAAGCTCTAACAAGGCGTGCCAGCTGACATTTTGGTTGGCGCTTCGTCTTGTGTATGGCTACGCCATTTTACACAAAACTACACGCCAACCAAAATACAGCTGCACTTGGCGTTATGAGTACAAAGCAGGCATATGTCTAAATTTCGAGTAATTGCCTTTTCAATCCTGCTTTTCGGTGGGGGGTTCTCCATATTCTCTCTCATATTCAGTTTTGGTGATTGGCGTAGGCTTGCGTTTGTGGCCTCTGCTGGAATCTTTCTAGGTGTTGTTGCTGCAACGTCAATCGAGCCAAAGGCGTTCCGGCATGCCTGGGCTTACGAGCTCGTATTTGGGAGCCTGGCAGGGGCAGTCCTCGGTTGGGTACTTTTCTCCAGAGTTGAAGTAATGGGCATTGGAGCCTTATTGGGCGGGATGCTCGGATACCTTGCGCCTTACTGGGTCAAGCATGTACATATCCCATGAAAGCTCATAACCAGGCGCTCTTGCCGGGCAATTTCTCCACCGCTGCGCGGCTACAAAATTGCCGCAAAGCTTCGCGTTACTAAGCAGAATTATCCAACACCACTCGGCCCCCAATCCCATCTGAGCGGGCGAGTAGCGGAGAGCTGCCGGGAAAAAGATGCTCGCGGTGTCTGAGCGTAGCGAGTTTGCGAGTATCCCCGGCAGCTTGAGCAACGCAGCGAACCCGAAGGGCCGCGCAGCTGGGTGCCCCGGGGGATCGCTAAGGGGGGCCGGGCAAGCGGCCCCCTTTGGCTCGCCAGCAAGGCGAAAAGCAGAATCAAACCAAACATCCCGCTCGACAAAGGCGTCGGATCAACAGCCTGCATATCAAACGCCAAGACCCGCCCATCACCCCAATGATTCCCCAATAATCAACCAAACTACCCATTGGCTCCCAAGCCACCCAGTCAGTGCTAACGTCAGCTCGTCCACAACACCAACAAGAGAGCTCCGCCCATGTCACAAGCCGCTGGCCGTCAATCCATCTTTATCACCGGTGCCGCCTCCGGCATGGGCCGCGAGACCGCTCGGTTGTTTAACGAAAAAGGCTGGTTCATCGGCGCATTCGACGTAAATCAGGCGGGACTAGACGCCTTGCAGGCAGAGTTGGGTGCAGACAACTGCGTTACCCAAACACTGGATGTGAGCGACAAGGCGCAGTTTGATGCCGCGGTAGCGACCTTTGGCGCAGCTACCGGCGGGCGTATGGATGTTCTGTTCAACAATGCGGGCATCATCATGCGCGGGTTCTTCGATGAGATGTCGTTCGAGGATCAGTTGAAGATCATCAACGTCAACGTCATCGGCGTAATGAACGGCACTCACAGCGCGCTACCGTTGCTGAAAGAAACACCCAATGCCTTGTGCTTCAACACCTCATCCTCTTCGGCCACCATGGGCATGCCGCTGATTGCGGTGTATTCGGCCAGCAAACATGCGGTGAAGGGCCTGACCGAAGCGTGGTCGAACGAGTTCAAGCGTTACGATATTCGCTGCGCCGATGCGCTGCCAGGGTTGATCCGCACCGGTATGACGTCTGACGAGTTTCTGGAGAAGGCGCCTACCAAAGGACCGTTCCGATTGATTGAAGCGGTTGAAGTGGCAAAGGTGGTGTGGGCCAGTTACCACGACGAAAAGAAACTGCATTGGTACATTCCGGAGGAACTGGCGGAGCTGGATAAAGCCTCAAGTAACGATCCTGAGCTGTTGCGCGACAAGCTGGCGCGGAATATGACGTTGTAAGGGAAGGCGGCACATGAAGAGGGGCGCTACGGCGCCCCTTTCTATTGCTGAGTTACTCGCTGACGGCGCTGACTACTTCGCCAGGCTCAACGTTTTGCACTACCGGCTCGGCCATCGGGATTTGTACCAAGTTGGCAGTTTTGTTGGTCGGCATTTTGTACATGGCGCCGGTGAGCGGGTCGACCAGAAGCAGACCGATACCACCACCAATCAACAGATTGCCCCAATACCAACCATCCATGCTGGAATCCAGCGTCTGGCTCTGCTGTTCGAAGCCTTCCTTGGTGAACTGTAGGTTATAACGCGCACCTTTAAAGTAACCGTCGCCGGACTTCAGGGTAACAGTGCTAGGGGTAGTGCCTTGATGGATAACGTGACCGCTGCGGTTACGAATCTGATATTCGGCACCGGGCGGATTGGAATTAACCACTACGGGATACTGCGAGTCACTAACGATACTGGCACAGCCAGTCACAAACACGGAGGCAGAAAGGGCGGCTGTCATAGCCAATTTTTTCAGGCACATCATTTAGAAGAGTCCTTCTTCAATTGTTTTTTTAGTATTTTTTTCGATAACGCCGGGCGATCATAATCAGCCTATGCAGTAATGTCATTATGCTATTTGCGACTTTTAACAGTATTTTTTCGCAGCGCTATGGACCGCTGAATTCGGCGCTTACGCAATAAGCCTCCAGGCTCAATTACACACTGGCCTGAGTTGCTCAGCGGTGAGACAAGGCAATCCTGCCGAGACACATCTGAATCTGTCTAACTCAAGGTATTGCGAGCACCGGCTTCAGGGGTTAGCCTTCAATGCTGGAATAAAAGTTGTGAGCGCTCCATGCAAGTTACCGTCTGGGATCTACCTCTTCGTCTATTTCATTGGCTGTTAGCCCTCTGCGTTACTGGCTCTTTGATAACCGTAAGCCTCGGAGGCAACTGGATGCTCTGGCACGGGCGTTTTGGCCTGTCCGTTCTGGGGCTGCTGACCTTCCGTCTGGTGTGGGGTCTGGTGGGGGGCACCTACGCTCGCTTCAGTAATTTCTTCCCGACGCCCTCCCGTATTACCCATTACCTGCGCGGCAGCTGGCACGAACTGGGGCATAACCCGCTCGGTGCCTTCTCAGTGTTTGCGATGCTGGGGTTGTTTACTTTTCAGGCGTTGACCGGTTTGATCACCAATGATGACGTGGCCTTTTATGGGCCCCTGACGCGCTTGGTATCCAGTGATGTGAGCTCATTGGTTAGCGGTTGGCATCGCTCCACCGAGCAGCTGATCTACGTTGTGATCGGCCTGCATATTCTGGCGATTGTGGTTTATCGACTGCGCGGTAAAAAGCTGCTCGGCGCGATGCTGCATGGCCGTAAGACGGTGGAAGAGAAGCCGGTACACGAGGCCGAAAGCGGTGGCGGGCTGGCGTTGAGCATTGCGCTGGTGATTGCCATCGGCATGGTGTGGCTGGCGTGGGGCAGTTGGATTCCTGCCCCACCGCCAGCGCCGGCGATGCCCGCCTGGTAGCGCTTATTCCATGCGGTACTTTTCATGGCAAGACTTGCAGCTCTTGCCGACTTCACCAAAGGCAACGCGGATTTCGTCCTGATCGCCAGCCTCGGCTTTAGCTGCCAGGTTGCTGGCTGCGGTGCCCAGGTTACCTGCCAGTTCTGCCATGTCCTGCATGTTCTCAAACAAGGCCGGATCAGCACGGGTGTGCAGGTCGCCGATGTCCTTCTCGGTGCCGGGACCAAACAGCGCACCCATACCGGAGTTAGCAATGGCGTCGATGGCATTGGCGGCGGCGCTAACCTGCTGCTGGTTGTACTCTACGCTGCCATCAATGACCTGGGCTTTGATCTTGCCCATGTTCCAAGCCATGTAACTAAATCCCGCTTGGCGAATCTCAATCTGGTCTTCTGGCGAGACCTGTGCGTAAGCGGCGGTTACGGCGCCACCCAGCAATAAGGCGCTCAGGGCGCCGGCAATCACGGTTTTCATGCGTTTCTCCTACTTGGTGGAATCAAGCTTGTTCTGCATAGTAGCGTCCGCAGGCTAAGCGTGCATCGCTAGCGTGGCTCTATTCTGGCCTTCTTAAATCCGCCAGCGTATTAAAAGCAATGTGCGTGCTGGGGAATATTTCGTCAATCTGCCGGGTGATCCAGTCGGTGTGCTCAAGATGGTCCATCAGCGGGCCCTTTACCTCTGCAAGGTGCAGATGAATATCGCGCTCACTTAGTCCTTCGGTCAGCTCGCTGAGCATGTCCAGTCCAGTGCTGTCGATGTGATTGACCGCCGACAAAATCAGTAACACTTCTCGGGTGTCGGGGTAATCTGCCAGCGCTTGATAAATCGCCTGCTCGACCGCCTTGGTATTGGCAAAAAAGATGTTTTCGTCGATGCGCAGCGCCAGTAGCTGCGGCACGGTTTCCACCAAGTGGCGCTTGGTATTGCGAAAGTAATGGGTATCCGGCACCCGGCCTATGACTGCTACGTGCGGGCGGCTACCGCGCCACAACTGAGCAATGATCGACCAACAGACACCCAGAATGATGCCGCCCTCAACCCCGAGTATCAGCACGCCCAGCAGGGTGCTCAGCAGCGTCAGACCTTCGGCGCGATCATAACGCCAAGCGCGGCTCAGGCTGCGTAGGTCGATCAACGGGGTGACCGCAATCATGATCACCGCTGCCAGCATTACCAATGGCAGATAGGCGAACAGCGGCGCCACGGTCAGCAGTATCAGGCCGATGATCAGTGCAGCGATGACACCCGCCAGTGGCGTGTTGGCGCCGGCCTCGATATTGACACTGGAGCGCGAAAAACCGCCCGCCACTGCGAAGCCGCCGGTCAATGCCGAGCCCAGGTTAGCGGCACCCAGACCGAGTAGCTCGCGGTCTGGGTTAACGCTCTGGCGCTTGCGTCGCGCCAGCGACTGCGCAATAGAGACGCTTTCCACAAAGGTTACCAGACTGATCAGCGCTGCCGGCAGCAATAGCTGACGCAGGTCGCCGAAGCCGGGTGTGGTCCAGACCAATGAAGGCAACCCAGCGGGTAGGTTGCCCACCACGGGAACGCCGAGGGCGGCCAAATCGAAATACCAAGTCGCCCACACCGCGACCACCACCACCACAATGGGCGCCAACCGTGCCAGCAGGGTGGCTAGCGCGGCTGGTAATCCCAGCGCTTCAATATGTCGCGCCATCAGCGTGCGGGCATATAGCAGCCAAGCCAGCGCGGCTAGCCCCATGCCCAACACCAGGGTGTTCAGCAGGTGCCACTCACGTACCAGCTGGGGCAGCCCGTGCGGCAAGTTTTCACGCCCTAGCAGACTGGGCAGTTGACTGAGAATAATCAGAATGGCAGCGCCGCTGATAAAACCGCTAATCACCGGATGGCTGAGGAAGTTGGCAAGAAAACCCAAACGCAACAGACCCAGCACAAAGAGCATAAAGCCCGACAGAAGTGCCAACCAGACCGCTAGCTGCAGGTAGTCCGGGCTGCCTACCGTGGCCAGCGGCGCCAGCAGGGTAGCGGTCATCAGGCCGGTGATCGCTACCGGGCCAACCGACATGCTCATACTGCTGCCAAACATGGCGTAGCCCAGCAGCGGTAATAGACTGGCATACAGCCCTACTTCCACTGGCATGCCCGCTAGCATCGCGTAAGCCATACTTTGCGGTATGACCATGATGCTGAGTACCAGGCCTGCCGTCAGGTCGCCGCCCAGCCAGGCCCGCCGATAATGGCGCAGCCAAGCGAGCATTTCCGGGCCGCCCGGCGGCTGCAACCGAGGGTTCTTACTCATGCACGCACCCGCCGCTCATACCAGCTGAACAGCCACATACCCGCCAGCATCGCGACCACAAACAGCAACGCCTGCGGTACCAGCGCCGAGGCGGCGACCAGCCCCGGACCAGGGCAGAATCCGGCCACGCCCCAACCGGCCCCAAATACTAGGCTACCGATGATCAGCCGCCGGTCAATTTGGCGATTACCCGGTATTTGCGCGGCTTCACCGCGCAGGGTCACGCCACTACGCTGGGTCCACTGCATGGGTATAAAGGCCACGGCGATAGCCCCGATCATAACCAGTGCTAGGGAAGGATCCCAGGCGCCTGCCAGATCAAGAAAGCCCAACACTTTGGCCGGGTTGGCCATGCCCGAAAGCAGCAGGCCCAAGCCGAATACCAGCCCACTGACCAATGCAATCAATGCGCGCATGCTCAGACTCCCAACAGATGACGAAGGACGAAAACGCAGATAAAACCTGCGCCCATAAAGCTCAGCGTAGCCGCCAGTGAGCGCGGCGATAAACGTGCCAGCCCGCATACCCCGTGCCCACTGGTACAGCCCGAACCAAGCCGTGAGCCAAAGCCCACCAGCAGGCCGGCAATCACCAGCGCAACGGGGCCGGCGTCAACCTCCACTTTGATATCCGCACCCGCCAGCTTATACAGCCATGGCGCTAGCAAGAGCCCAACTACAAATAGCAGGGCCTCGCGATTACCGGCTTGCGGCACAAGCAGACGCCCGACCAACCCGCTGATGCCGGCAATCCGGCCGTTAAACAGCATCAGCATGGCCGCCGCCGCGCCAATCAGCGCACCACCGGCCAAGGCACTCCAGGGAGTGAAGGCAACCCAGTCAATCTGCATTAGTTACTTCCTCGGCACAGAATAGGCCATAAAGGGTATTGAGAACCGCCAGCGCCTCGGCACTGGCGACACGGTAATAAACCTGCTTGCCTTCACGGCGGGTTGCCACCAAACCTTCGCGGCGCAATACCGCCAACTGTTGCGACAGCGTAGGCTGCACAATACCCAGCAGTTGCTCCAACTCGCCGACGCTACGCTCGCCCTCCACCAACTGGCAAAGCAGCAGCAGGCGGTCACGGTTGGCTAGCGCCTTAAGCAATTGTTGAGCCTGATCAGCAGCGCTGGAGAGACGATTGATGTCGATTTGATTATTCATACGGTTGGACAGGTCCCGGGAACACTTTATTGACATACAATATATAAAAAAATAGATTGATTGCAACCAACTCATCATTATCGGAGCACATCATGGGTGATAACCGCGTTGAAGTGACTTTGCAGCAGCAGGAGAACTATCGCTTTCTGGTCCAATACCAGGGCGATACACCCGACCTGATTACCGATGAACCAGCTCCCTTGGGCGGCAATCAGGGTCCCAGCCCGGCACAGTTGCTGGTCACTGCACTAGGCAACTGTCTGAGCGATAGCCTGGTGTTTGCGCTGGGCAAGTTCCATCAGCCCAATGACGGCATCCGTACCGAGGCGGTCGGCCATTTGGGCCGAGATACCGATAATCATCTGCGCATAGTGGGCGTTGATGTGACCTTGCATCTGGGATATCCAGCCAGCGCGTTCAAGCGGTTGGAGCGCATTCTCAATCAATTTGAGCAGTTCTGTACGGTATCCCAGAGTGTCGTCGCCGCCCTGCCGATCAATCTCAAGGTGCTGGACACCGAAGGCACCCTGCTCAAGGGCTGAACACGGGGGTGCGCGTGCCCCCTGTTGCGATATTCAACCAACCACGACCGCGTCCGCACACTAAATACAGCTGACAAACTGGCTTAAGGCGATCTTAAGATTCGCCACGCAATATCCTCCCATCATCTGGAGGAAGGCCATGTCACTGTCATCTGTACCCAGCACCAATATCATCGCCCGCCTTGGCGAAGGCGATCCAGCCATGCTGTTGCACTCCCCGCAATCCGGCGGCGAATTGCGTCACCAGCTGGAAACCTTTGTGCACCAACAGTTCGCTGATGTGTACGGCGCCGATGTGCGCGAATTCATGCCCGAACTGCTGGGCATCTGCCAGCAGGGCACTCTCCAGGCCAGCGTTGGCCTGCGCGGCGGCGCCAGCGATCAGCTGTTCCTTGAGCACTACCTTGATCAGCCGGTATGCCAGACTCTGCAACGCCACACTGATCTACCGGTGGTCCGCGAACAACTGGTAGAGGTCGGGAATCTGGCAGCGCTCGCACCCGGTGCCGGGCGCCTGCTGATTATCGCGCTGACGCATTTTCTGGCTGCCAGCGGTTACACCTGGGTGGTATTTACCGGCACCCCGATGCTGCTGAACAGCTTTCAACGCCTAACCCTGAGCCCCATTGATCTGGGCCCGGCGGATCCTGCTCGGCTGGGTGAGGCGCGGAATGACTGGGGCAGTTACTACGCCACTCAGCCGCGCGTGATGGCCGGCTACATTCCGGAAGGCCTCGCGCAGCTGCAGCGGCGTGGCACCTTCGAGCGTCTGCGCTATCAGCCAAGCTACCTGCCAGACCAACAGAAGGTCGCCAATGACTGCGCTTGAGCGATTCTGGCAACAGCTGGCGCAATACGCACAGCAGCGTCCCGGCAAAATCGCACTGGCCGACGAGCAGGGCAGCATCGCCTATGCCGACCTGAGCACTGAGGTTCAGCAACGCGCTGACCGCCTACGCGCGCTCGGCTGCCGCTGTGTGGCTCTCGCGCTAGACAATGGCCGTGACTGGTTGCTGTGGGATCTGGCAATTTTGCGCGCGGGTCTGACCTGCGTGCCCATCGCCCCCTTCTTTACTGAGGCGCAGCGCCGCCATCTGCTCCAGACGGCGGGCGTGGATACGCTGATTGGCCTGCCTGACGACGGCGCGCTGATGCGCGAGCAAGGCTTCGCCAGCACTTCCCTAGGCTGGCAGCGCACACTCTTCGGCGTGGGTATGCCAAGCGGCACCGCCAAGATTACCTTCACCTCCGGCACCACCGGCACCCCCAAGGGTGTGTGTCTGTCCGCCGAGGCCATGTTGCAGGTTGCCGACAGTCTGCGTGATGCCTGCAGTAGCCTGAACCCGCAACAACACCTGATACTGCTACCACTGGCGGTGCTGCTCGACAACTTGGGCGCCTATACCGCGCTGCTTAATGGCGCCAGCATTACGGTGCCAGCAGACAGCGGCCTGCACGGCAGCCAACTGGATATGCCGCGCTTGCTGCAGGTGCTAAATCACTATCAGCCGCACAGTCTGATTCTGGTGCCGCAATTACTGCAGGCATTGCTGCAGGCCGCCGACGCCGGCGCCCCGCTGCCGCGCAGCCTGCGTTTCATCGCCGTGGGTGGCGGCCGGGTAGCACCGGCGCTGCTCGACCGCGCTAAAAAGCTGAGCCTGCCGGTGTTTGAGGGCTACGGGCTATCTGAATGTGCCTCGGTGGTCTGCCTGAACCGACCCGGTTACCAACGGGCTGGCACGGTCGGAAAACCACTGCCGCATGTCGATATCAAGCTGGCAGACGACGGCGAGATTCTAGTGCGCGGCGCCCACGCACTGGGTTATCTCGGCGAACCCGCCAGTAGCGACGAATACTGGCCGACCGGCGATCTCGGACGGCTGGAAGATGGCTATCTGAGCATTCTCGGGCGTAAGAAAAATCAGTTCATTACCGCTTATGGACGCAACGTAAACCCCGAATGGGTCGAGGCCGAGCTAACCAGCCATCCGGCTATCGCTCAGGTGTTGGTCTATGGCGAGGCATTGCCTACCAACCTGGCCCTGATTGTCCCGCGCAGCACTGCTTTCAGTGTCGACGACATTACCCAAGCCGTCGCCCGCGCCAACAGCCAGTTACCGGACTACGCGCAAATCGGCGCCTGGCTGACCGCCAGCGAACCCTTTTCAGCAGCTAACGGCCAACTGACCAGCAATGGTCGCCTGCGCCGCGACTCCATCACCGAACACTATCGCCCGGCGCTGCTGGGTCTGATCAACGAGGACATTGCACTATGAACTTCTTCGATACCCTGCAAGAACAAACCCAAACCGAGCGCGAGTACCTGTTTGAGTCACCCATGATTCAGGCCGCCCTGAGCGGCGAGGCGCAAAAGCACAGCTACGTGGCCTTTCTGACCCAAGCATTCCATCACGTGCGCCACACCGTGCCGCTGCTGATGGCCTGCGGCGCGCGTCTGAACGCTGATCACGAGTGGCTGCGCGAAGCCATGGCCGAATACATAGAGGAGGAGGTCGGCCATCAGGAATGGATTCTCAACGACATTCGCGCCTGCGGCGGTGACGCTGAAGCCGTGCGCCACAGCACACCAGGGCTGGCTACCGAACTAATGGTCAGCACCATGTACGACCGCATCAACCGACTTAACCCGATTGCCATGCTGGGCATGGTCTTTGTACTGGAGGGTACCAGCATTGCGCTGGCGACCCAGGCGGCCGGCAGTCTGAAACAAGGTCTGGGGCTGCCACCGCAGGCCTTCAGTTACCTGTCCTCGCACGGCTCGCTGGATCTGGAACACATGAAGTTCTTCGAAACCCTGGTGAACCGCATTGATAACGACACCGACCGGGACGCCGTGCTGCATACCGCCAAGGTGATCTATCGCCTGTACGCCGAGATGTTCCGCAGCCTGCCGGGCAATGTTGCGCAGGAGGTGCCCCATGCAGCTTTCGGCTAGTCGTGTGATTCTCACCGGCGCAACCGGCGGTATGGGGCAGGCAATGGTCGCCGAACTCTGCGCTGCCGGTGCTCAGGTACTGGTGGTTGGCCGCCAGGACCAAGCCCTGCAAGCGCTGGTTGCCCGTTTTGACGGCCAGGTCAGCTGTTTGCAGGCCGATCTGCGCAATTCCGCTGATCGCGCCCGCGTGGTACAACAAGCGCAGTTAATGGACGGCTTCAATCTGCTGATCAACGCGGCCGGCATTAACCATTTTGGCCTGTTTGAAGCCATGCAGGACAGCGCCATAGAGGATCTGATTCAGACCAACCTGATCGCCACCCTGCAACTGACCCGTGCCCTGCTGCCGCTACTGCGCGCGCAGCCGCAAAGTGGTGTGGTCAATATCGGCTCGACCTTTGGCTCCATCGGTTATCCGGGGTTCAGTGTCTACTGCGCCAGTAAGTTCGCCCTGCGCGGTTTTTCTGAAGCCCTGCGCCGAGAGCTGGCGGACACCCGAGTAGGCGTGCTTTACATGTCGCCACGCGCGACCCGCACCGGTATGAACAGCGCGGCGGTAGAAGCCATGAACGCCGAGCTGCAGGTCAGCATGGACAGCCCCGAACTGGTTGCCGCGCAACTGGTAAAGGCACTGGAAACCGATCTGCGCGAAGTGCACATGGGCTTTCCCGAGCGCTTGCTGGTGCGTCTCAATGGCTTGCTGCCACGGCTGATCGACAAAGCGCTGCGCCGACAGTTATCGACCATTCAGTATTACGCCAAACCCGTTTCGACGGTTGCCCCAACAACTCCACTCAAGACTGCCAAGGAACTCTAAGATGCCCACCCTGATTCGTTTATTAGCCACCAGCTTGTTGGCCGTCTTCAGCCTGACCAGCCAAGCCGCAGACATTGCTCCGCTGCAACAGCGCTGGGCAGAAATTCAATACCAATTGCCTGCCAATCAAAAACCTGCAGCGTTCAAAGCGCTGGCAGCCGAAGCCGAGCAGGTTACTCAGAGCGAACCCGACAGTGCTCCGGCCCTGATCTGGCACGGCATCATCCTCAGCAGCTGGGCCGGCGCCGAAGGCGGTCTGGGTGCATTGGGCAAGGTCAAGCAGGCCAAGGCTGAACTGGAGAAAGCGCTGGCGATCGATCCCGAGGCGCTCAACGGCTCGGCCTATACCAGCCTCGGCGCCCTCTATTATCAGGTGCCCGGCTGGCCGATAGGCTTTGGCGACGACGATCAGGCCGAGGCTTTGCTCAAGCGCGCACTGGAGCTGAATCCGGACGGCATCGACAGCAATTTCTTCTGGGCCGATTACCTGCTTGATCAGAAGCGCTATGCTGAAGCCAAGGCCGCACTGCTTAAAGCACAGGCTGCAACACCGCGCCCGGACCGGCCGCTGGCCGATCAAGGTCGACAAGCCGAAATCCGTGAACGACTGACTCAACTGAAAAACGGATAACGCATGCGCCTGTTGCTGGTTGAAGACGATACCTCTCTGGCCGAGGGCATTCTCACCTCGCTGAAAAAAGAGGGCTATACCCTGGACTGGCTGAAAGACGGCACCAGCGCGCTGCACGCGTTGAGCAGCGAACCCTTCGATCTGGCAATTCTCGATTTGGGGCTACCGCGCATGGACGGTCTCGCGGTGCTGCGCGCCCTGCGCGACCGTCATCATGCGGTTCCAGTCTTGATCCTTACCGCCCGCGACGGCGTACAGGACCGAATCGCTGGGCTGGACGCGGGCGCTGATGACTACCTGATTAAGCCGTTCGACAGCGCTGAATTAAAAGCCCGCCTACGTGCCCTGCTGCGCCGCAGCAACGGCCGAGCCGAGCCGCTGATAAACCTGCGTGGGGTCGTGCTTGATCCGCAAAGCCAGCAGGTCACCCTGGAGGGAAAACCGGTCAGCCTGTCACGCAAGGAGTTTATTCTGCTGCACGAACTGATGGCGCAACCCGACCGAGTGCTGACCCGCGACCGGCTCGAGCAGGCCCTCTATGGCTGGAATGAAGACGTCGACAGCAACACCCTGGAAGTGCACATCCATCACCTGCGGCGCAAACTCTTCAGCGGGCTAATCCGTACCCTGCGCGGCGTCGGCTATATGATTGAGCGCCAGGTATGAGGTCGATTCGCAAGCGCATACTGGTCAGGGTGCTGGGGCTGCTGCTGGCCGGCTCACTTACCATGGGCTGGGTCGGCTATCACGACGCCGGCCATGAGATCGAAGAACTGTTCGACGCCCAGCTTGGGCAAAGCGCACGGGTGCTAATCGCACTGCTGAGCACCTCACAAGCCAGCATTGCACCAGAGCAACTGGCCCAAGCGCTAATCGAGACCACCAGCAGTCATCCCAAGCTGGGTCACCGTTATGAAAGTAAACTGGCCTATCAGGTGCGCAGCGCCAACGGCACCGTAGTCGCGCGCTCCTTTAATGTGCCAGAGCTGACCGATACCGACTGGCAGCCCGGCTTTGCGGATAAACAGCAGGACGGTCGGCGCTGGCGCGGTTATGTGCTGGAGGCGCCGGAAACGGGCCTAGCGGTCTGGGTCGGCGAGCGCAGTGATGTGCGCGGCGAGCTGGTAGACAAGATAGTACGTGGCACCCTGGTGCCAGATCTGGTCGGTATTCCCATCATGCTGTTATTGGTTTGGCTCGCTATCGGCTCGGGCCTCAAACCCCTGGATGAACTGGCTCGCCTGATTCGTCTGCGCGAACCCAATAGCCTGAACCCATTGGTGCTAAGAGACCTGCCACAGGAACTGGAACCCATGCAGGCGGCGCTCAATCGCATGCTGGAACAGGTGAATCAGCTGCTGGCGCGTGAACAACGCTTTATCGCCGACGCCGCCCACGAGCTGCGCACGCCGCTGGCCGTGCTGCAAATACACGCCGAAAACGCCCTGGAAAGCCGCGATCCAGCCGAGCGTGATCAGGCGCTAATGCACCTGCGTAAAGGGGTGGAACGCGCCACTCGGCTGGTCTCACAGATGCTGACACTGGCGCGACTGGCAGACGAGCAGCAACGCCAACGTGTCAGTGTCGGCCTGCTGCAGACCTGTCGTAACGAGGTCGCCGAACTCTTGCCACTGGCTTTGCGCAAACAGCAGGATCTGAGTTTTGACAGTGAGCCTGATCTGCCACCTGAGGTTCAGATGGAGCCAGGCAGCCTGGCCATGCTGTTGCAGAACCTGATTGGCAACGCGATCCAGCACACGCCTGCCGGTGGACAGATTCGCGTTAGCCTGAGCAGCCAGCAGCAGACTGTAGCGCTCTGCGTGGAGGACAGCGGCCACGGCGTACTTGAGGCTGAGCGCCAGCGCCTGCTTGAACGCTTTCATGCCCAAGGCAGCAGCCAGGGCGCAGGCTTGGGCCTGTCCATCGTACAGCGTATTACCGAGCGGCACCGGGGGCGACTGACGCTGGCCGAAAGTCCGTTGGGCGGCCTGCTGGTGCGTGTCGAGTGGTCCATATAGCTCTCATCTATCGCTGAATTGCGCATCATCACGCCCCTGCACTGTACTGGTCTCGGGCAGCCCCATGGTCGATACTAAACGCCTACCCACTGCCCACATAACAGGAGCCCAGCATGAGCAACGCTCGCTTTGACCTCACCGGCAAGACCGCCCTGATTACCGGCGCGTCCAGTGGCCTCGGCGCACACTTCGCTCACGTCCTAGCAGACGCCGGCGCCCGCGTAGTGTTGGCCGCGCGCCGCGCCGAGCGGCTTTCTGCACTGGTTGAAGAACTTGAGCAACAGGGCCACAGCGCCTTGGCCGTAACCATGGACGTGACCGACAGCGACAGTGTGGATGCCGGTTTCAGTACGGCCGAAGCTGCCTTTGGCGTGTGCGACATTCTGGTCAACAACGCGGGCATCGGTGATCCGGTGCCCTTTCTCGAGATGACCGAAGGCAACTGGCGCAGCATGCTCGATACCAACCTCGATGGCGCCTGGCGCGTCGCACACCGCGCCTGTCTGGCGATGGCCAAAAGCGGGCAGGGTGGCAGCGTGATCAATATCGCCTCGATTCTTGGTCTGCGCGTAGGCACTGCCCTGAGTCACTATGCCGTGGCCAAAGCCGGTGTGGTGCAGTTAACCAAGGCCATGTCGCTGGAACTGGCGCGTAACAATATTCGCGTCAACGCGATTGCCCCCGGTTACTTCCGTACCGAAATGAACAGCGACTACTTTGATACCGAGCACGGCCAGAACTACATCCGCAGCAAGGTGCCCATGCGCCGCCTGGGTATGTTGTCTGAGCTTGATGGGCCACTTTTACTCCTGGCCAGTGAAGCCGGTTCGTTCATGACCGGAAGCGTGCTAAACGTCGACGGCGGCCACCTGAATAACAGCCTCTAGCCGGCTGTTACGACAAGCTAGGACTGGCACGCGCGCGCTCCAACAGCTATTGTCAGGCCATCAATACCCGGATGTATTCATGGCCAAAATACAACACACAAGAATAGGTCTGCTGATCCTGCTGGTTGGCGGACTCGCTCTCGGGCTGTTTTTTTTGTTTCTCGCCGCTAGCGCTTGGCAACAACGTGAGCAGCAATGGCAAAGCCAACAGGCCAATGAAGCCGCAATCATCCAACTGAGCATTGCGCAGAGCCAGTTAGCGCTGCGCAACCAAGCGCTAATGGCCGCCCGCACCCTGGCCGAGGATCCCGACACACGCCGCCTGATTCGGCGCATCAAAACGCTTACTGTGAGCCAACCGGATAATCGCACTGACATTCTGCGTCTACGCGCCCAACTGCGCCGCGACCTGAATGGCGTTTGGTCGATCCTGCAACGCGGCGGCGCGCAGATGCTTGAAGTGCATTTGTCTGACCCCGCCCAATCCCTGCTGCGCATGCAGGAAGTAAACGACCCGATTGACGTTACGCCTGGCGATGGACGACCCCTGCTTTTGCGTGCGCTTGCCTCGGGCCAAGAACAAAGTGGTTTGCAGTCCTGCCCGCTGGGCGCACGCCAAGCCGCCGTGGTGCCGGTATTCGCCAACGACGATGCTGGCAGCTCGCCGGTCGCGTCCATTGAAGTCGGCTTTTATGTGTTGCCTAAGCAACTCGCCGAACCCGTTTCTGCCGAGATTGATATAGCGCTGCTGATGCCTCCCAGCGCATTTTCAGACCAGAGCAAATTAACCCCCACCGAGAATGGCCGCTGGCTGCTCGGTCATTACTCCAACCCGGCGATTAATCAATGGCTGGATTCCGCCGATCTGCCAACTACGCTACACACCCCAAGCCATCAACTGCTACGCATCGGCGAGCAGGTCTATTTGATTGCCTCAGTGCCCTTACTGGAACCAGGCGCTTCGGCAAGCGAAGCACACAACGCCGCGCGCATCGTCGCCTGGCATGACATCTCTGCCGCCGCCGCTGTGCACCAGCAAGAGCAGTCACGTCTTTTGCTCAACTGGTTGCTCGCCTGTCTCGCCACCACACTTTTGTTGACAGCACTAGCATTTGCCTTCCGCAGGCATACACATCGCCAGGCATCGCTGCACCAACAGGCGATATTGGCGGAAAGTCAGCAGCGCGAGCGCAGCCGACAACTGTTGGCCATCATTGCCAATGCGCAGTCCGCCTATATTCAGCACGATCAGATCAAACAGGGTTTTTCGCAACTGCTGGAGCAGATACTCCAACTGACCGAGAGCCATTGCGGCACTGTCGCTCAGGTGCGCTATAACGACGAAGCGCAGCCCCAGCTAATACCTTATGCCGTAAGCCCTTTAAACGAAAACACCGACGGGGCGGCACAGCTACTGGCGCACAACGCGAAACTGTTCGACGTTTTACTGAGTACTCAAGAAGTTGTTATTGAACAAGACTTCTCACCTGAGAACCAACTGAGTTCTTTTCTAGGCCTACCTGTTCTGTATGGCGATCGGCTCGTTGGTGTTCTGGCGTTGGGCAACCGTGCCGACGGTTACGCTGCTGAGATGGCCGAGTTTCTCGCTCCGCTGCTGGCAACCCTCGGCCAGTTGATTCATGCGCTGCGTCTAAACGCCGACAAACAGCAAATCAAACTCCGCCTGGAACGCCAACGTCACGCCCTGCGGTCACTCAATGAGGTCTCGGCCGCCACCGGCATCAATCTTTCTGAGCGCCTTACGCGCACCTTGCAGTTAGGTTGCGAGCACCTGCAACTGGACCTCGGGCTGGTCAGCCACATCGAAGGAGAGAGCTACAGCGTACTGGCCAGCTATGCTGAAAACGAAGCCCCACCCGTAGGCACCCGTTTCGATTTCGAGCAAACCTACTGCAGCCTGACGTACCTGCACAGCGACGTACTGGCCATCGACTCCATGGGCAACTCACGCTTCAGCGGCCACCCCTGCTACCAAAGCTTTGCTCTTGAAGCCTACATCGGCATCCCTCTATTAGTTGACGAAAAGCGTCTCGGCACACTGAATTTTTCCAGTGCCAAGAGCCGTGCCTTGCCATTCGATGAGGTTGATCTGGAGTTCATGCGCTTATGTGCTCGCTGGATCAGCAGATTGCTGGAGCAGGACAGTATCGAGCAGCAACGCGAGCAGTTGCTCGAGCGCTTTAACAAGCTCACGCGTCACCTGCCCGGTATGGTGTACCAGTATCAGCTATCGCCCGATGGCAAAGGCATGTTCCCGTATACCAGCGACGGTATTGCCGATATCTACGGCATCACGCCCGAGCAGGCAGCCAGCTCCGGGGAGCTGGCGTTTGATCGGGTGCATCCAGACGATCTTGAATCAGTAATCGACAGCATCACTACCTCCGCGATTAGACAAAAAACCTGGCGTGCCGAATACCGCGTGCACCATCCGCTGAAAGGCGAACTCTGGGTTGCCGGCTTCGCCAGCCCCGAGCAACTCGATAACGGCGATATTGTCTGGCACGGCTTTATTGCCGACATCACCAACCGCAAGCGCATACAGCTAGCGCTGGCCAGTGAGCAGCAGCGCCTGGAGCGGGTAATAGAGGCTACCGGCGTAGCCACCTGGGAATGGAACCTGGACACGGATGAGGTCATCACCAACTCGCGCTGGGAGCAGATGATTGGCTATCCGACCGAGGCCCTCGCACCTATTACATCGGCGACCTGGATTGAGCGCATCCATCCGGATGATCGTGCCCACTTCGATAAGCAACTGACAGATCACCTGAGCGGCAAGTCCGACTTTTACAGCTCCAACTGCCGCATTCAGCACCGCGATGGGCATTGGATCTGGGTGCAGAACCGTGGCCAGGTCGTCACGCGGGACGTAGACGGCACACCAAAACGTATGAGCGGCATCCATTCCGACATCAGCAGTGAGATGCAGCAACAGGAGGAAATACGTGAGGCGCGACTCTTCCTCGACGCACTGATCGACGCGTCTACCTCGGTGGCGGTTATCGCGTCTGACCCGCAGGGCAGTATCACGCTGTTCAACTCCGGTGCCGAGAAATTACTCGGTTACGCTGCAGGCGAGGTAGTTGGCAAACTGTCACCCAATGTTTTCCATCTGCAAAGCGAAGCCCTGCGCCACGGCGAAACCCTAAGCGAAGAAGTGGGCCGTCCGATTGAAGGTGTCGAAGTCTTTCTCTATCGCGCACGAATGGGCGGTTCTGAAACTTTGCCGTGGACTTACGTGCGCAAGGATGGCGAGCACCGTCTGGTCAATCTCACGGTGACACGCATCGCCGACGGCGAAGGCCGGCTCGTAGGCTTTCTGGGAATGGCCACCGACATCACTGACCTGATCCACACGACCCGTGCCCTGCAGAAAAGCGAATCGCGCTTTCGCGGCATGGTCGGCAACCTGCCAGGCGCAGTCTACCGCTGCCAAGCAGACGAGCTATGGACCATGTCATATCTCAGCAACGAGGTAGAACGCATCACCGGCTATCCGGCTAGCGACTTCATCAACAACCAGCGCCGGAGCTATATGAGCGTTATTCACCCTGACGACCACCAAACCACCCTGGTGACGGGGGAGAACGCTAGCCTGAACGACGCCAGCTTTGAACTCACTTACCGCATTTTGCACGCCGAAGGCCACGTGGTGCAGGTGCGCGAGAAGGGCCGCGCCGAGTACGACAGCAACGGCAAGCTTATGTGGTTCGACGGTTTCATATGGGATGTTACCGAACAGATGCGCGTTGAGCAGCTGAAGTCGCAATTTGTCTCCACCGTCAGCCACGAGCTTCGCACCCCGCTAACCGCGATCTCCGGCGCTCTGAAATTGGTCAACGGCGGTGCGCTCGGCGCTGTGCCCGAAAGCATGCAGCATTTGCTGGGCATCGCCGAACAAAACACCCAGACGCTCAACGTGCTGATCAACGACCTGCTGGATATGGATAAACTGGCCGCCGGCAAAATGCATTTTGAAATGCGCCTGCAACCTCTGTTGCCGCTGCTGCACAAGGCGCTGCAGTTGAATCAGAGCTACGCTGATCAGTATCAGGTCAGCCAAAGCTGCGCCGAGCTGGAAGATGCCTGGGTTCAGGTGGATGCCTTGCGATTGGGTCAGGTGCTGAGCAATTTTTTATCTAACGCCGCCAAGTTCTCCAAAACAGGCGGCGACATTCAGTTGAGCAGCCAGGTTTCTGATGGTCAGGTATGCATCAGTGTGAGCGATCAGGGCGTGGGCATTCCTGCTGGCTTCCATGATCGGATATTCCAACAGTTCTCTCAGGTAGACAGCTCCAACACCCGCCGGCGCGGCGGCTCAGGGCTAGGCCTGGCAATCAGCCAGGAGCTTATATTGCACATGGCCGGCAGCATTGGCTTTGACTCCGAGCCAGGCGTGGGTTCACGGTTCTGGTGCTGCCTGCCCGTGCAGAGCAAAACGTCGCAAACGCCGGATAACCCTCCCCAGCTCCCACAGGAAGCCGCGCGATGACTGTCCAACCCGACGCCGACGAAGAGCAGCGCCTACAGGCACTGGCGCGCTACCAGATCATGGATAGCGCCGGCGAGCAGGCCTTCGACGACATCACCGCACTGGCCGCACTCTGGCTAGACATGCCGATTGCCTTGATTTCGCTGGTGGATGATCAGCGTCAGTGGTTCAAGAGCCGCGTTGGACTGGATGCACAAGAGACGCACCGCGACCTAGCCTTCTGCGCCCATGCCATCCAACAGAGCACCTTGATGGAGGTGCCCGATGCCAGTTTGGATGCACGCTTCAGCGCCAATCCCCTGGTCACCGGGGATCCTTTCATTCGCTTTTACGCTGGCATGCCAATCATCACCCCGGAAGGCTCGCGCCTGGGCACCTTGTGCGTCATCGACAGCAAACCCCGCGACTTGAACGCACGCCAGCGCGAAACCCTGCAGCGCTTGACGCGCATGGTGGAATACCAGTTACAGCTGCGCCTGCAGCTACTGCAAAGCATTGAGCGCAAACAGGAGCTGCGAGATCAGCGCGCACTGGCCGAGGGGCTGCTGGACAACATCATGGCCGGGGTCGCGGTATGTAATGAGGCGGGTGAGCTGACCCGTTTTAACAACACTGCACGCCGCTGGCACGGGCTGGATGTTCGGCAGATGCCGCCAGAGCAATGGGCTCACTACTACAGTTTGTACCGCCCCGATGGCGCCACCGAATTGACCAGCGAAGAGATTCCCTTGCTGCGCGCCTGGCGCGGTGAGCAAGTCGAGAACGCTGAAATATGCTTGCATGCGCAAGATCAGGCACCGCGTTTTCTACTCTGCAATGGTGGCCCACTCCAACGGCAGTCCAGTCCTTCTGCGGCGATGGTGGTAATGCACGACATCACCGAACTGCGCCAGACAGCCTTGCTGAAAAGTCACTTTCTGGCGACCATCAGCCACGAACTACGTACCCCCCTGACTTCCATCGGCGGTGCTGTCGGGCTACTGCGCGGCGGCACCTATGGCGAACTCCCTGCGCCGGCAATGCGCTTGTTGCAGATTGCCCATGACAACATCATCCGACTTAACGAACTGGTCAACGACTTACTCGATATGGAGAAGCTGGAAGCCGGAAAACTCCAATTGCTGTGCACCGAACAGCCAATAAAGCCGCTGCTTGAGCAGGCGCTGGAAGCCACCCGACCCTACGCACAGCGCTTTCGAGTGACCCTGCGGCTCAGTGAGCCCTGCCCCAATCCACGGGTATTTGTAGACGAGCGTCGACTCTTGCAAGTGCTGGGCAACTACCTTTCCAACGCCGCCAAATTTTCCCATGAAGGCGGCGAGGTTAGGGTTGAATGCGAACGCTTGCATGACTGTATCGAAGTCAGGGTAATTGACCAGGGCATCGGCATAGCCCCTGAGCAACACGCCGAGCTGTTCAAGAAGTTTACTCAGCTGGATATCAGTGACGCACGCAAACGCGGCGGCACCGGGTTAGGGCTGGCTATCTGCAAAGAGCTTATGGAACGCATGCAAGGCGAAGTAGGGGTATCATCCACGCTGGGGCAAGGCGCCGCCTTTTGGTTTCGTCTGCCGTTGACCTCAGATGCGGAATATCGATGAAGCAGCCACGTTACAGCCGTCTGGCCATAAAGATACTGCTACTGATTCTTGGCGCCAGCCTGCTGGAAGTACTGCTCTCAGGGCTGGTGACCCAACATGCACTGCGCACCGACATGCAAAATCTGCTGATCGAACAGCAGCAGCGTGTCAACCGCAATGCCGTGCAGTTGATTGATCGTGAGCTTGATGTTCGCGAGCAGTTTCTGAACACCCTCGCGGGGCAACTGGCGCTAAGCGGCCAGGTCGACTACGCCGCCAGTGAGCAACTGATCCGCAGCCAGCGCCCTGGCATCGACGGCTACTTTCCCGCCGGCATCCTGATTCTAAACACTGTCGGCATCGCAGTCGGTGAGTCAACGCGGGTAGAGGGCAGGTTGGGTACCAATTACGCCGATCGCCCGCATATCAAACAAGCGTTGAGCAGCGGTGAGCCCACTATCAGCAAACCGATCATGGGCCGCACCATGCGCACCCCTATCCTCAGCATCAGTGCACCCGTAAAGCGGGCCAATGGCGAGGTTGTTGGCCTGATCGCCGGGGTTATTGAGCTGGAGCGGGAGAACCTGTTCGATGCCGCTGTAAATCTCACCCTGGGCGTTCCGTCGCGTTTGTACGTGATGGATACCACTCACCAGATCTACGTGACCTCGACTGATCCGCACCTGGCCATGCAGCCACTACCCAGCAACGAAGCGAGCCCCTTGCTGGCGGCTCTGCGCAGCGGCGAAAGTATGGGCCTGCTAGCTAATGCCGAGACCGGTGGTGAGGATTTGTTCATTGCCGATGGGATGCCGAATCTGGGGTGGCGCGTGGTCAGCTTGACCCCAATGAAACAGATCACCGACAAGCTCGACCCCATCCTTGCGCAGAAGCTGGTTATCGGCCTGGTGTTCTTCCTGCTGCTCAGTCTCGCACTCATTCTACTGTTGCGCCGCGCCATGCGCCCTTTGAGTTCAGCCGCGCAGCAAATCACCGAGATGATGGACGGCAGCAGACCTATCCAGGCGATTCAGATAGATCGCACGGACGAAGTGGGTTACCTGGTGCATGCTTTCAATCAGCTAAGTGAGCGCCAGCAAGAACAAGCTCTTGAACTGCAGCGCGAGCGCGATTTGTTGCGCAGCCAGTTTGAGCAATCCTCCGACGCTATCGTGCTGCTAGACATCAACAGTCTGCAGATTCTGGAGGCCAATCCGCAATCGTCACGCTTGCTCGGCTATAGCGCTACCAATCTGCGCGACAGGCCCTTCACCGAGTTACTGGAAGCCAACCAAGCCCCGCTTCCCGAGCTGCTCAAGTTAGCAATGACGGTAAACGGGCACTCCAACATGGCGTTGCTGCGCCAATTCGGTGGCGTTGTGCACTGTGAGGTCACCGCCGCCAGCGTTGGCCTGCCTGACCAGCGTCAGCTGATGCTCAACTTGCGCGATATTTCCGAGCGCCTGCGTAGCGAGCAGCTGAAAAACGACTTTGTGTCCACCGTTAGCCACGAGCTACGCACGCCGCTGACCAGTATTTACGGCACCTTGCGGCTAGTGAATAGCGGTGTGCTGAACGGCCGGCCCGAGCAGGCCAGCTCGTTGTTGCTGGCAGCCGAAGACAACAGTCAGCGGCTAACCGAGCTGATTAATGATCTGCTCGATATCGACAAGCTCGAAGCCGGGAAGCTCGAGCTGGACCTGCGACCACTGGATCTGGACGCACAACTACAGGCTGCACAGCGCATGCTATCAGCCGTAGCTGACGATGCTGGTGTGAGCTTACAGTTACCCGCTCCGGGCAAATTATCGGTGCAGGCCGACGCGCAGCGCCTGCAGCAGGTGCTGGCCAACCTCCTGTCTAACGCCATTAAATTTTCACCGCCGGGCGATGTGGTCACCATCGAAGTAGAACAGGTTGAGCAGTACATTCGATTGTCCGTCACCGATAACGGCGAAGGCATTCCGCTGGCATTCCAGCCGAACGTGTTCCAGCGCTTTGCCCAAGCCGACGCTACCGCCACCCGCCAACGCGGCGGCACCGGGCTGGGCCTGGCTATTACCCGCTCGTTAGTGCGCGCCATGAATGGACGCATCGGCTTCAGCTCAATGCCTGGCCAAGGCAGCTGTTTTTGGGTTAGTTTGCCTAAAGCGCTGCCTGACTCCACCCCCGCCCACCGCACCGATAGGGTGCCCGACAGCAATGGATCCAAGGCCCATGAATAAACTTGAACGCATCATTCACATTGAAGACGATCTCTCAATTCAAGAGGTCGCTCGGGTAGCCTTGGAGATAGTGGGCGGTTTTACTGTCAAAAGCTGCGACTCAGGCGCACAGGGCCTCGCAGAGACGCCAGCCTTTAATCCACAGCTGGTGCTGCTCGACGTCATGATGCCCGGCATGGACGGACCACAAACGCTGACTGAATTACAGAAACTGCCCTGCATGGCCAACGTGCCGGTGGTGTTCATGACTGCCAAAGCACAGACCCAAGAGGTCTCGGCTTATCACCAGCTGGGGGCTGCCGGGGTGATCATCAAGCCTTTTGATCCAATGACGCTATCAGAGCAGATAACCGAAATATGGAATACCTGGCATGAGCAATAAGGATCAACTGAGTAGTCAGTTAGCCGAGCTGGAAAGCCGCTTCCGCGACCGTTTGCGTGCCGAGCTGGCGGAGATGGCCGACGCTGCCAAACAGGTACTGCAAGGCGAAAGCAACGACCCACGTAGCCATCTTGTGCTACGCGATCGGCTGCACAAGCTGGCTGGCTCGGCCGGCACCTTTGGCTATAACACGCTGGGTAGTGCTTGCCGCGAACTGGAAGTACAGCTCCAGCAGCAAATCGACAAGCCACCAGCCGACGAAACACTCATGCGGCGACTGGCCGAGCACATTATTCAGCTCGACAGCTTGTTGATCGATAAGCATGAAACCCTGCCGCAAGCACCCAGTATGAGCGATGAGAGTCATATCCCCAACGCCGACCGGCATATTGCCCTGGTCGTGGGTGAACAGGAACTGGCGCAACAAATGAGCCAGACCCTAACCAGTTTCGGCTATCAGATCAGTCAGTTCAGCGAGCCGGCCGAACTCTTCGAGAGCTTAGACAGCCTCGACGCCGTTATCATCGACACCAGCACCGGCGAATGGAATGCTCAGGAACTCACGGAGAAACTGCGCAGTACGCCAGATAGCGAGCCTTTACCTTTGCTGGTCATCAGCTCCGACGACAGCTTCAACAGCCGCTTGGCGTCGGTGCGCGCGGGAGCCCGAGGCTTTTTCACCAAGCCAGTGGATCTACCCTCGCTGGAAAGCCGTCTGGAACGGAGCTTTACCAATCATCAAGCCGGCCCCTTTCGCGTACTGATAATCGACGACGATACAGAGCTGGCAGCGCGCTACGCACTGATTTTGACCAGTGCCGGCATGTTGGTGGAATCCGAGTTCGATCCAGAACTACTGTTAGAAAAAATGCATGCTTTCGGCCCCGACGTGGTACTGATGGACATCAACATGCCAGATTTCAGCGGCCCCGAGCTAGCCCAGGTAATACGTCTGAACGACGACTGGTTGCGCGTGCCGATCATTTATCTATCAGCAGAAACCAATGCCGAGCGTCAGATGTCAGCGCTGCTCAAAGCCGGTGACGACTTCATCACCAAGCCCATCAGCGACAGCGCTCTGCTGACCACTGTATACGCACGCGCCCAACGCGCCCGTATGGTCAGCGACGCACTCTCACGCGACAGCTTGACCGGCCTGCTGAAACACGCAGACATCAAAGACCAACTCGATATTGAGATAGGCCGCGCTCAGCGCTCCCAACAACCCGTCAGCATCGCCATGATTGATATTGACCACTTCAAATCGGTCAACGATCAGTATGGTCACCCGGTCGGCGATAATGTGATTCGCGCCTTGTCCAACCTGCTGCGCCAGCGATTGCGCAAGATAGACCGGCTGGGTCGCTACGGCGGTGAAGAGTTTCTTGCGGTGCTGCCTAACTGCAGCATTGAAGACGCGCAACAAATCCTTGACGAAATTCGCGCCGCTTTCGCTGCACTGAATTTCAGTGCCGATGAACACAATTTTAACTGTACTTTCAGCACCGGAATCAGCGCCTGCACAGCCGACGACTGGCCCTCCGACGGCCTGCTCGACCTGGCCGACAGACGCCTCTATCAAGCCAAGAAAGGCGGTCGCAACCAGGTATGCAGTGAGAGCGAGTAGCAGCGCCAGGGATCTCCGAAGGCATCCTCTGGCTTGGTCAGACTCCGCAACTTTCTTGTAACCCAGTTACAGCTTGCCAGCATCCAGCTGTTACAGGATCTGTAGCAGACTATCTGAAGTTGCCCGCACAAATGATAATGGTTAACATTAGCCATTAGATTGCGCGGCCGCGCACGGCAAGCGCTACATTGCCAGCCCCGCTTGCCCATCGCGGCTAACCCCTCGGACCGAAAGCGATCATTCGTGCGGTTCAAAGCTCTACGGATTGCCCATGATTGCAGCACTTACACCCTTGTTTCAGGGCCCTCTTGCGGCCATGGCCGATTGGCTCACCCTGGCCGATGACCCGCGGCCCAGCCTGAGCATGGCCGAGTATCTGAACAGCGAACAACTCACCGATCAGTTGCAGCGCTTCACCCCGCAGTACGTCAATGCTGATCAGCGCGCGGTAGTGTCCCTGTGGGGCAAATACCACTTCATCCGTTTGGTGGTGCCCACGGTAGCCGCCAGCCTGTTGCTCAACTGGCGACTACCAGTAAGCTTTGATGAGGTGCAGGTTATTGTTGGCGAGGATGGCCTCCCAACAGCTTTCAAGCTGCCGCATCAAGGTGAGCCCTGGAGCAGTGCGCCAAGCAATGGCTTTACGCGTCTCGAAACACTGTTCGACGGCCATCTAGATGTACTGATCCGCGACCTGGCCGCGCGCTACAAGGTTTCACCCAAAGTGTTTTGGAGCAGCGTGGGCCATTACTACGAGTGGATTGTCGAAGAGGTAGCCCAGCTAACGGCTGATGCAGAGGCTGTGACCCAAGCTCGCCAATTGATCAGCGACAAGAACCGCCCGGACGGCTCACGCAACCCATTGTATGGCTGCGTACGCTACCGTCAGCGGGAGGGAGAGCAGGCATTGCACCGTGAGCGCAAACACTGCTGCATTCGCTACCTTTTGCCCGACAAAGCGCTGTGCAGCAACTGCCCGCATATTGATAAGCCGCCAGCCGGTTATGATCCGGCAGGGCGTAGCGATTAACCGTCGTTCTAACGCGTGATTGTCACTTTTCAGCCTATTTTCGCAGCTAACTCCCGCGTTAAGTCGAAAGCAGATATGGCTTTGCAGCCACTATTATTTTGCCCTGACCACAGCGGAGAAAAGTCGCCACTGCCCGTCTTTTCGTTTGCAGCACGCAGCGGGGCCATGGCCGTACCTGCAAGCGGAAACAACGGCGCCAGCTCGCTCAGCGGACCTAACTCGCGTATCGCACGGTTAACAATGCCGCGCGCCGGGCCACCCGAAAACACATTAGTTAACGCGGTATGCTGTGCGGCCTCACTCTTGAGCGCGGCCCGGTGCAGCTCGGTCGTAGTTGCCTCAGGGCAGAGCAGGTAAACCGTACCCATCTGCACACCCGCCGCCCCAAGCGCCATAGCCGCAGCTACGCCGTTCGCATCCGCAATGCCACCAGCGGCAATCACCGGAATATCCAGCGCCGCCACCAGCTGCGGCAGCAGGGCAAAAGTCCCCATCTGCAAACTCAGGTCCGCGCTAAGAAACTGCCCTCGATGGCCACCGGCTTCCAGCCCTTGCGCAATCACCGCATCAGCGCCATGCGCCTGCAGCCATTTGCCTTCAGCCAGCGTAGTGGCTGTGGACAGCACCTTACCGCCCCAAGCCTTGATGCGCTCGATAATCGCAGCTTCAGGCAAACCAAAGTGAAAGCTCACTACCGGCGGGCTGAACGGAGCGATCAGCTCCAGGGTCTCCAGATCAAAGGGCCGCCGCCCAGCGCCCGCCTGAATAGCGTCGATATCCAGATCAAATTCTGCGTAAAAAGGCGCCAAGGCGTTGCGCCATTGTTGCTCACGCGCATCATCCGCTGGCGGGTTGCGATGGGCAAAGAAGTTGAGATTCCAGGGACCTTCAGCCTGCTCGCTGAGCACCACCAACTCGTCATGCAAGACTTCAGCGCTCAACATCGCACAGGGTAGTGAGCCCAAGCCGCCCGCACGGCAAACAGCCAACGCCAGCGCACTGTTCTGCACGCCGGCCATCGGTGCCTGAACCAACGGTAAGTTGGTACCCAACAGATTTTCGAGTCGCATTAGACCGCTCCTTTCACGTGTATAGGGGAATACTCGACGATGCCGATGGTAGACCCTCGCACACCACTGAGGAACCCACCACGCTCAGATCTTTCGAGTACCTGCGTCTTCTGCGTGGGGAACTATCCGGCGGGGTACGTTGGTCTATGGATGTAACGATTGAAGTGGAAAGCACATAACGCAGGGCTTCTTCTGAACCTTGTTTTCTCGCGCTGGCGACACCGCCGGCGCTGATGTTTGCTACCGCCCCCGGTATTAACTCAGAACTCAACCGGAGCCCAGCGAGCACAGAGTCCAACGCTTATATTCGATGATCGAGAGGAAATCATGATAAACACGACAGGCGAGAACAGCAGCATCCCCCCGATTGGCATGGGCACCTTTCGCCTCAAGGGCGACGACGCTTACAACGCGGTCAGTACCGCGCTGGAACTGGGTTACCGGCACATAGACACGGCCCAGATCTACGGCAACGAACAGGACGTGGGCCGCGCCATCGCCGACAGCGGCGTGCCGCGCAGCGAGTTGTTTGTGACCACCAAGATCTGGACTGACAACTTCACCCAGGAAAAATTGATCCCCAGCCTGCGAGAGAGCCTCGATAAGCTGCAGCTCAATCAGGTCGACATGACCTTGATCCACTGGCCCTCACCCGGCGGCAAAGTGCCGATGCAGGAATATCTGGGTGAATTGATGAAGGCCCGTGAGCAAGGTATGACGCGCCTGACCGGGGTATCCAACTTTACTATTGATCAGCTCCAGGAGGCTTGCGAACTGGTTGGGCTGGATAACATCGCCACCAATCAGGTTGAGATTCACCCCTTCCTGCAGAACCGCAAGATGATTGAGTTTGCCCGCGAAGAGGGGCTGCATCTGACCGCTTATATGCCATTGGCAGTTGGAAAAGTAATGAAGGACAAAACCCTGGACCGCATCGCCGAAGAGCATGGCGCCACGCCACCGCAGGTAGTGATGGCTTGGCTGATGCTGCAAGGCATCGCAGTGATTCCGTCCTCCACTAAACGGCTGCATCTGGAGAGTAACCTGGAAGCAGATCGCGTACAGCTCACCGCCGATGACCTGCACTTTATCCGCGAGCTGGATGCCGGCGAGCGTATTGCCGATCCGGATTTTGCGCCTGATTGGGATTGAGCTGTTGGCTTGCGGGAGGCTGGGTTTAGTCCGCGCCACTAGTGGTGCGTTTGAGGCCGCTGGTCGGGTGATGGAAGGCCGGGGTCCATCCCGGCCATCGGTGGGGCGTTTGACGCTGCTGGTGAAAATGAAAATCGATGTTCCGGGAAACGAGCGTTATTCAGCCAATGCTGGCAAATCCCTAAACAGCTCCAGCGCCTCAGGATTGGCCAGCGCATCGGTGTTTTTAACCGGCTGGCCATGCACTACGTTGCGCACCGCCAATTCAACTATTTTGCCGCTCAGCGTGCGGGGGATATCTGCTACGGCGATAATCTTTGCGGGTACGTGACGCGGCGTGGCATTGCTGCGGATTACTTGCCGTATCTCGGCTGACAAATCATCATCCAACAGCACTCCATCACGCAGCCGCACAAAGAGCACCACGCGTACATCGTCGTGCCATTGTTGCCCGATGGCCAACGATTCCAGCACAGTTTCGACCTTTTCCACCTGCCGATAGATTTCCGCTGTGCCTATGCGCACGCCGCCGGGATTGAGTACGGCATCTGAGCGACCGTGAATGATCAGGCCACCGTGGGCCGTCTCTTCGGCGTAATCGCCGTGCGCCCAAACGCCGGGAAAACGCTCGAAATAAGCAGCGCGAAAACGGCTGCCGTCTTCATCATCCCAGAACCCCAGCGGCATGGACGGAAAGTGGCGAGTGCAGACCAGCTCGCCTTTAGTAGGCCCTCGAAAACCTACCTGCGTTGCCATCGCGGCGTTAAAAACAGGCTCAGAATGCTCATTTACACCACGTAAATTGCGCTTCTTCGCCTGCTTTTGCCTTGCGCTGGCTGCCTCGCCTACGCTTTTCAAAGACCTGCTACTGCTAATAGGTTGCCCTTCGTCATCCCACACCTCAACCGCCATACCCAGCCCCTTGCTCTGTAACTCACCACGCCACACCGGCAGGGTCGGGTTACCGAGAGCGAAGCAGGAGACGATATCGGTGCCGCCAGAAATGGACGACAGGCAGAGGTCCGGCTTGAAGCAGCGGTAGACGTAATCAAAGCCCTCATGCGCCAGCGGTGAGCCGGTCGAGAGCAGGGCTTTGAGGCGGCTCAGCCGATGACTCTCCGCCGGATTTACTCCCGCCTTCTCCAGCGCGGCCAGATACTTGGCGCTGGTGCCGAAAATACTGATATTTTCCGCGTCAATCAGGTCAATCAAACGCTCAGGCGCGGGATGAAAAGGTGAGCCGTCGTAAAACACCAAAGTGGCGCCCAGCGCCAGCCCGGAGACCAACCAGTTCCACATCATCCAGCCGCAGGTGGTGAAGTAAAAAAGGGTGTCTTCGGGGTGCAGGTCGGTATGCAGGCCGTGTTCTTTCAGATGCTGCAGCAGGGTGCCGCCAGCTCCGTGCACTATACATTTGGGCACGCCGGTGGTGCCGCTGGAATACAGGATGTAAAGCGGGTGAGCGAAGGGCAGGGAGGTAAACTGCGGCTCGCCGCCGGGCTGACAGGCCACGTCCCAGTTGACCGTCGAAACAACGGATTCAAACTCCGTTGAACGCGCTGTTATGCCGCCGTAAGGCACCAGAATCAACTGTTGTAAACCGTCCAACTGCGGCAGGATTTCGCCCAGCTTGGCGCTTAGATCCAACTGCTTTCCGGCATAGCGATACCCGCTGCACGCGATCAGTACCTTGGGGCGGATTTGCCCAAAGCGGTCGATCACGCCCTGGGTGCCGAAATCCGGCGAACAGGAAGACCAGATCGCCCCCAAACTGGTGGTCGCCAACATACCCACAATGGTTTGCCAGGTGTTGGGCATCAACGCCGCCACGCGATCGCCGGGTTGCACGCCCAAGGCCTGCAAATGGCGCTGCAATCCAGCCACATGCGCGGCTAGCTCGCGGTAACTCAGCTGCTCACGGTGACCGTCTTCGCTCACCGCAACCAGCGCCGGATGATCATCACGGCGGCGCAGCAAATGCTCGGCGAAGTTGAGGGTGGCGCCGGGAAACCAGCGGGCATCCGGCATCTGTGCGCCTTCTTCCAGCACCTTATCCGCCTGGGAGTGAAAACCAACAGAAAAGTAATCGGCGATGGCCTGCCAAAAGAGCGCGCGCTGTTCAATGCTCCAGTTATGCAGCTCAGCGTAATCCGCTAGCTGCAGACCGTGCTGGGTGTTGACCAACCGGCGAAAGGCATCCATCCGCGTGGCAGCGATCCGTGCGGCTGAAGGCGTCCAGAGCGGCTGGTTCATTGTGCAGCCTTGGTCAACAAAGCCCGTGCGACCCGCGAGCCATTGCTTTTACCCAGCACGTTGCAGATATGCTGCCCAGACTGCACCAACGCAGCCATGTCGATGCCCGTATCGATACCCAGCCCATTGAGCAGGTAGAGCACATCTTCGGTGGCTACGTTGCCGGTCGCGCCCTTCGCATAAGGGCAGCCACCCAGCCCGGCCACCGAGCTGTCGAACACGCTGATGCCCTCAAGCAGGCTGGCGTGAATATTGGCCAGCGCCTGGCCGTAGGTATCGTGAAAATGCCCGGCCAATTGGCTGCGCGGTATATCACGCCCTACCACGTCGAAAAGACGACGGGTTTCGCCAGCGGTGCCGACGCCGATGGTGTCACCGAGGGAGACTTCATAGCAGCCACTGTCGAGTAGCTCGCGGGCAATCGCAGCCACTTGCTCCGGCGATACGTCACCGTCGTAGGGGCACCCCAGCACACAAGAAATATAACCGCGCACCTTGACGCCATGCTCCTGCGCCGCCGCCATCAACGGCTCAAAACGTTGCAGGCTCTCGGCAATCGAGCAGTTGATGTTTTTTTGCGAGAAAGCCTCGGAGGCAGCAGCAAATACGGCGACTTCCTGCACGCCAGCAGCCAACGCCGCTTCAAAGCCTTTCAGGTTGGGCGCCAGCGCCGCGTAAGTCACGCCAGAGCGCTGCTGGATACCGGCAAAGACCTCGGCCGAGCCCGCCATCTGCGGCACCCACTTGGGCGAAACGAAGCTGCCTACTTCAATGTAGCTCAGGCCCGCCGCGCTCAGATCATCGACCAGCCGTACCTTGTCGGCCACGCTGATGGGTTGTTTCTCGTTCTGTAAGCCATCACGTGGGCCCACTTCGACCAGGCGTACCTGCTGCGGCATTGTCATTCACTTAACTCCTGCAATTCGATCAGCACCCGGCCCTCGTCGACCAGATCACCTTCGGCGCACCCCAGTGCCAGCACTTTTCCCGCCTGCGGGGCACGAATACTGTGCTCCATTTTCATCGCCTCAAGCACCACCAGCAAGGTGCCCGCCGCCACCTCGTCACCCACCTTCACGGCAACGCGCACGATACTGCCGTTCATCGGTGCAGTCAGGCCGCCCTGCGGCGCGTGCGCAGCTTGAGCGGCGCTAATGGGATCCACGCGGCTTATCTCGCGCAATTGCCCGTCCCAACCAAGAAACAGCCGTTCGCCACGCCGTTGCAAGGGATAGCGCCGACCTTGCCACAGTATCTGTTCAGCTTGCAGCACAGCGCCTTCAACCGGCAGGGCTCGCCGGGTCTCTTGTTCACAGCGCAGGTGCACTGTCTGCGCACTCGGCATGCCGAGGCGCAACGCGTTGTTGGGCGCCCAGGGCGAGTGCGGATCGTCGCTGCGCGCAGCAGCAGGATCAGTCAGCAACCAGGCTCGCGCGGCCAGTGCCCAAAAAGCGTCTGCCAGCGCAACGGGGGGTGGCAGCAAGGCATCAGCGTAACGTTCGATAAAACCGGTATCCAGCTCGGCGGCGGCAAATGCCGGGTGCGCCAATACGCGTTTCAGAAACGCCAGGTTGCTGCGCAGGCCACCAATCAATTGTTCATCCAGCATGGCCAGCAGGCGGCGACGCGCGGTCTCGCGGTCTTCGCCCCAGGCTATCAGCTTGGCCAGCATGGGGTCGTAAAAGGCCGACACTTCATCGCCCTCACTCACGCCGCTGTCGACGCGCCGACCGGCACCTGCGGCGGGTTCACGATACAGCGTCAGATGGCCACTGGCGGGCAAGAAATCTTGCTCGGGATCTTCCGCGTACAGCCGCACCTCAATGGCGTGGCCGTTTAGCGGAATATCCTGTTGGGCCAGCGGCAAAGCCGCACCTTGCGCCACGCGCAGCTGCCAGGCAACCAGATCCTGCCCGGTGATCGCCTCGGTGACGGGGTGCTCAACCTGCAACCGGGTATTCATCTCCATGAAGAAGAATTCGCCCCGCGCATCGAGCAAAAATTCTACGGTCCCGGCGCCGACGTAACCTATCGCTTGCGCAGCCTTGACCGCTGTCTCACCCATGGCTCGGCGCAGTTCAGCTGATAATCCCGGTGCGGGTGCCTCTTCCACGACCTTCTGGTGGCGGCGCTGAATCGAGCAATCGCGTTCGTGCAAATACACCGCATTGCCGTGACTGTCGGCGAAGACCTGAATTTCCACGTGGCGTGGCTTGAGCACGTACTTTTCCACCAGCATGCGCGCGTCGCCAAAGGCCGCTTGCGCTTCACGCTGCGCCGAGGCCAAAGCATCAGCCAGCTGCGCTTCGCTCTCAACCACTTTCATGCCTTTACCACCGCCGCCAGCGCTGGCTTTGAGCAGCACCGGGTAGCCAATGCGCTCGGCTTCCACGCGGAACGTCTCTAGCTGCTGATCGGCGCCGTGGTAACCCGGCACCAGCGGCACGCCCGCATCTTGCATCAAGGCCTTGGCCGCCGATTTGCTGCCCATGGCGTCAATCGCTGCGGCGGGCGGGCCAACAAAAATCAGGCCGGCGGTCTCGCAGGCGCGGGCAAAATCAGCGTTCTCGGACAGAAAGCCGTAGCCAGGATGAATCGCCTGCGCGCCGCTGTCGTGGGCAGCCTGAATCAGCCGATCGATGCGCAGGTAGCTGTCACCCGGCTTGGCACCGCCCAGATTAACGGCCCGATCTGCCTCGCGTACGTGCCGAGCGTGACGGTCGATCTCGCTGTGTACCGCCACTGTGGCGATACCCAACTCACGGGCAGTACGCATGATGCGGCAGGCAATTTCGCCACGGTTGGCAATCAGCAGGGAATCGATCATCTGGGTATCCATCATTATTGTTATCGGTAACTCAACGGCTCTTCGGCAGCCAGGCCGGATCACGCTTTTCCAAAAAGGCGCTTAGCCCTTCCTGCCCCTCAGGGGTAACTCGAATACGCGCAATCGCCGATTCGGTATAGCGGCGCAGCGGGGGCGACATGTCGCCATTTTTTACTTCTTGCAGCAGCACCTTGGTCGCACGCATGGCCTGCGGGCCGTTTTGCAGCAAACGGTCGATCCATTGCACTAATTCATCTTCCAACTCAGCCGCCGGATAACATTCGGCCAGCAGCCCCAATTCGCGCGCGCGCTCGCCATGAAAACGCTCCGCCGTGAGTGCAAAACGACGCACCGCACGCGAGCCCATGGCTTGCACAACGTAGGGGCTGATGACCGCTGGCACCAAACCAATGCGCACTTCGGACAAGCAGAACGTGGCCTCCACTGAACCTATTGCCATATCGCAGCAGCTGATCAAACCCAGCGCGCCACCAAAAGCCGCGCCATGCACCACAGCCAAGGTGGGCAGCTTGAGCTGCGCCAGGCTAGCCATCACCTGCGCCAACTCGCGGGCATCGTTAAGGTTGGCGTTGTAATCCAGCGCCGCGCAGTCGCGCATCCAGCCGAGATCCGCCCCTGCGGAGAAGTGCTTGCCCCGGCCGCGCAGCATCATAAAACGCACACCCGGCTCCGCCTCGACCGCATCAATGGCTTGCAACAGCTCGTTGATCATCTCGGCATTAAACGCGTTGTTCTTGTCTGGCCGGTTGAGCCAAAGGGTGGCAATGCCGGTGTCGCTGAACTCAAGTTCTATGGTCTGGTAATCGGTCATGATCTTTGTCTCGATGAAGGGTGGCGATACTAAGCTGGACGTCGCAGGCCGGAGATTGGCATGTTTAACGGCACACCGTTGGTTTGTTATGCACGGGCGACTCTCAGCTTCTAACAATACGCGCCCGGTTGGCGCGGTTACGCGCGCCGTTACATCCGAAATACCCCGAACCGCGTCTGCGCAATCGGCGCATTCAGGGCCGCGGAAATCGCCAGACCGAGAATGTCCCGCGTCTGCGCGGGATCGATTACCCCGTCGTCCCAAAGGCGCGCGCTGGAGTAATAGGGATGGCCCTGTTGCTCGTACTGATCGAGGATAGGTTGGCGCAGAGCGCTGGCCTGCTCGGCACTGAAGGTCTCGCCGCTGCGCTCGGCTTGCTCCTGTTTAACCTGTACCAACACACCCGCTGCTTGCTCGCCGCCCATCACCGAGATACGTGCATTCGGCCACATCCATAAAAAACGCGGATCGTAAGCGCGACCACACATGCCGTAGTTACCCGCACCAAAGCTACCGCCAATGATCACTGTAAATTTAGGCACCTGTGCGCACGCCACAGCAGTGACCAGTTTCGCGCCGTGCTTGGCGATACCCCCGGCCTCGTATTTTTGCCCGACCATAAAGCCGGTGATGTTTTGTAGAAACAGCAGCGGGATACCGCGCTGGCAAGCCAGCTCGATAAAATGCGCGCCCTTCTGCGCCGACTCGGCAAAAAGGATGCCGTTGTTGGCCAGGATCGCCACCGGGTAGCCGTGCAAATGCGCAAAGCCACACACCAGGGTAGTGCCGTATAGCGCCTTGAATTCATCAAAGGCGCTGTCGTCCACCAAGCGGGCGATCACTTCACGCACATCGAATGGCTGCTTGGCATCAGCGGGGATGATGCCGTACAGCTCGTCTGCCGGATAACGCGGTGCAATCGGTTCGCGCAGGTTCAGCTCGCCCTGCTTGCGCCAATTCAGATTAGCGATACAGCGGCGCGCTAGCGCCAGCGCATGCTCGTCGTTCTCGGCGTAATGATCGGCCACGCCCGAGGTGCGGCAATGCACATCAGCGCCGCCCAAATCCTCAGCACTGACCACCTCACCGGTTGCGGCCTTCACCAAGGGCGGGCCAGCCAGAAAGATGGTCGCCTGCTCGCGCACCATGATGGCTTCATCGGCCATCGCCGGCATATAAGCGCCACCGGCAGTGCATGAGCCCATCACTACCGCGATCTGCGGAATGCCCTGCGCGCTCATGTTGGCCTGATTGAAGAAGATGCGCCCAAAGTGCTCGCGATCCGGGAATACCTCGTCCTGGCGAGGCAGGTTGGCGCCGCCGGAATCCACCAGATAAATACAGGGCAAGCGATTCTGCTGCGCGATGGTTTGCGCGCGCAGGTGCTTCTTCACACTAAGTGGATAGTAAGAGCCACCTTTCACGGTCGCATCGTTGGCGACGATCATGCACTCCACACCCTCGACTCGCCCGATACCGGCAATCACACCCGCCGCTGGCACCGCTTCACCGTAAACCTCATGGGCCGTTAGCTGACCGACCTCCAGAAAGGCCGAGCCCGCATCCAGCAACGCATCAACCCGCTGGCGTGGCAGCAACTTGCCACGCGCCAAATGCCGCGCCTGCGCCGCCTCACCACCGCCCTCGGCGATACGGGCGAGCAGCTCACGCAAGTCAGTGACCAGGGTGCGCATGGCATCAATGTTGGCGACAAACTCCGGCGAGTGAACATTGAGTTGAGTGGTTAATACGCTCATGCAAGCACTCCCATGAGACGGCTAGCGCGTTTCATTGAACAGCTCCCGCCCAATCAGCATCCGCCGAATCTCGCTGGTGCCCGCACCAATTTCATACAGCTTGGCGTCGCGCAACAGTCGGCCGGTGGGGTAATCGTTGATGTAACCGTTGCCGCCAAGAATCTGAATGGCGTCGAGCGCCATGCGGGTGGCCGCTTCAGCGGTGTAGAGGATGACCCCGGCGGCGTCCTTGCGGGTGGTTTCGCCGCGGTCGCAGGCTTGCGCCACGGCGTAAAGATAGGCGCGGCTGGCGTTCAACTGGGTATACATATCGGCCACCTTGCCCTGGATCAGCTGAAACTCGCCGATGCTCTGGCCAAACTGCTGACGGTCGTGGATATAGGGCACCACCACGTCCATACAGCTCTGCATAATCCCGGTCGGGCCACCGGAGAGCACCACGCGCTCGTAATCCAGCCCGCTCATCAGCACCTTAACGCCGCCATTCAGCGCACCGAGAATATTCTCCGCCGGCACTTCGACGTTATCGAACACCAGCTCGCAGGTGTTTGAACCGCGCATGCCCAGCTTGTCGAGTTTGGGGCTACGCGAGAAACCAGGAGAATCGCGCTCGACGATAAAAGCCGTCATGCCGTGCGCGCCTTTTTCCGGCTCGGTCTTGGCGTAAATCACATAAACGTTAGCGTCCGGCCCGTTGGTGATCCACATCTTGTTGCCGTTGAGCAGGTAATGGTCGCCGCGCTTATCCGCGCGCAGCTTCATGCTGACCACATCTGAGCCCGCATTCGGCTCACTCATCGCCAGCGCGCCCACATGCTCGCCACTGACCAGTTTGGGCAAGTACTTCGCCTTCTGCTCAGCGTTACCGTTGCGATGAATCTGATTAACGCAAAGATTGGAATGCGCACCGTAAGAAAGGCCTACCGAAGCCGACCCCCGGCTGATTTCTTCCATGGCGATCACATGCGCCAGATAGCCCAAACCCGAACCGCCGTACTCTTCAGCCACGGTAATACCGAGCAAACCCAGATCACCAAAGCGCCGCCACAACTCCGCCGGAAACTGATTGTCCCGGTCGATCTCAGCCGCACGCGGCGCCAGTTCAGCAGCCACAAAACTACGCGCTTGATCGCGCAGCATCTCGATGGTCTCGCCAAGACCGAAGTTAAGCGACGGATAATGCATGATTCCACCTGCTGTTTTATTTTTGTTGGTGCGCTTAGGATCAAGAAAGTTGGCTTACCGCGTCTGCGCCAACGCCGTACGACACCGCTCCTCGGCGGTATCCAATTCAATTTGCATCTGTTCAATATCTAGCAACTGCTGCGCCAACTGCGTACGCCGCTCAGCGATCTTCTGCATAAAGGTTTCCAGCTGCTTCTGATTGCCGTGACTGGGATCGTACAGTTCGATCAACTCCTTGCACTCAGCCAACGAAAAGCCAATGCGCTTACCACGCAAAATCAGCTTCAGCGTCACCTTGTCCTTAGCGCAATAAACCCGCTCCAACCCCCGCCGCTCAGGGCAGAGCATGTCCTGCTCCTCATAAAAACGAATCGCCCGCGTGGTGATATCCAGCTCACGGGCGAGGTCGGAAATGCTGTAGGTCTGGGTCATGGGTCGTCTTAGATGACTGCTTTACGTTAACGTAAAGGTAAGCTGGTAACGCTGGCGCGTCAAGCGGGAAGCGGGATCTGCAGTGAGTAAAACTGATGGAAAATAAAGGTTAGATGAAAATTTTTGCGCGACTAATGTTCATCGGACCCCAATTTCGCAAATTAGAATTGAGCGTCAATGCCCGCAATAGTAGCTTCACTCTCTGGTGGTAGCATCAAATACCAACTACCTTCATGCTGCTTAACTCGCTGAACAGCGTCTTGTGAAATAGATTGACCCTCAACATTCATTGTTAGCCTATACAGCACTATCACTTCGTCGTTGCTTTGCTGTTGGCCTGTGATCTCATATTTAGCGCTTGCCATCACGGTTAATAGTTCTGGAGATAACTTTTCAATGTACTCAACCATTCGCCTGTATACTTCTCTATCACTTAAATTCTGAAATTCGCTATATGTTTTAGCGGAAAGCAAAGGTAATAACGCTGCACGAGCGGATTCACTTTTGTCGCCGGAAAATGCGTTATTAAAGGCTTCACGCAGGCGTTTAAGCTCGTCGGGATGCATGAGGTCGCTCATGCTGTCCACATCCCAAGCATTAACCGCACGAGCATAGGAGGACATTACATTATCAGGTGATGCATTCTCCTGTGAGTAAGCTTGCGCACAGAAGAAAGCAACTATAATTATGATTATTTTCATTTTTTGATTTCTCATTAAAGTTGATTGGGTTACATACTAAGCACGTCTGAAGACGTGCGCAGCACTACATCAAAATACTCGCTAGATTGAGTCGCCACTTTCATCCGACGGCATTTATACGAAAACCGGGTTCAGATAAACTTTCTGCGCAATTAATTTTCATCTGACTCCCCCATCCGTTATGGCCTAACCGGCCCGAACACAAAAATCTGACAGTCCCGATTGAGCAATTGGCTATTTGCATCCATTTGGTTCGCTCGCACACACCACACTCAACCCCGTGACGCTGACCACAGTCAGCCCGAGTCCTCCAATCAGAATCGCTCCATCAGCCGCAACGGTAAGCGGCGTGAGCAGGGCTTTGGCGCCAGCACCTTCATCCGCTGATACGTACACAAGATAGCTTTTATTCAGCAAATGGTTTCTGCCGACAGGAAGAGTTGCACTGGCCGCGTACCGCTTACCCTGCATCTCAACTGTAGCTCGGCAGAGCTCTCGTTCACCAATGCGTTTGCATGCGAATCCGGCCGCAGATGCTGCCTGTCTATCACCATCAGGCGCAGAGACAGGAACAATGAGATCAAAGCTTCCTGTCACAGTATCGGAGCGGGATACGTAGAACTGATCGAAATTCGCCTGCACTGATCGGTAGAAAGGCGCACCGAAGGTGTCGGTAAGTAATTTGGGAGCTTGGAAAATATAGTGATAGTCATCGCTGACAAACACCAGCTTACTGCCATCTGCGGTTACTAGGATCGAGGAGATATTCTCCTTGTATTCGCGATTCTCAAACAACGAGCGCGTCATACACCCAGATAGAAGAACTGCAAAACAGACAGCCGTTATTATTATTTTCATTTGTCACCATTAAACACTCAGGCTTACGTTAAGAACATTAATCAACCCTGTTACCCAATGTATGAATTCGCCATGCGTCAGACATCCGCGCGCTATTACGCCCAGGCAACCGGGTCGGAAAAAAAAGTAGAAGCAAAACGGGTGTAGAGCATCCATGCCATCAAGGTAAGGTCTGCGAAATGCAGTGAGTCGATATTGCTATCAACCAACACTTTTGCCAAGCCTGATTTTTAGGGTGAATCCGAATGTGTTGGCGGCATGACATCAAGAAGATAACCACTACACGGATCCCACTCCCCCGTCTGCACGGGCGAGTAGCGCAGGGCTGGCGGGATAAAGGTGCTCGCGTTGTCTGAGCGAAGCGAGTTTGCGAGTGCCCCCGCCAGACCGAGCAACGCAGCGAACCCGAAGGGCCGCGCAGTTGGGGTGGCCTAGGGGGTGTTGGGGGAAATGGCCAAGCATTTCCCCCGACTCGCCATCAAGGCGAAAGGCTGATCAAATCAACCTACTGCGGCGTACGTCCCCACGCAGGAGCATGGGAACGATCAGGTTCTGACGTTGCAGAGCGTGGGTATGGACGCAGAGCGTCCGGGGCTACGCTCCCACGCAGAGCGTGGGAGCGATCAGTACTGTCAGGCGCACAACATCACACCCTCTGCCGAAAAACCAAAACCAACCCCACCACAATCAACCCCATCCCCACCAAACTCCCAACCGCCATCCGATTACCCAAAAACAGATAATCCAACAACGCCGTAGTACCCGGCATCAAATAAAACAAACTGGTCACGTTAACCAAATTGCCCATCCGAATCAGCCGATACAGCAGCAAGGTCGCACCCACCGAAATCAACACGCCCATGTAAAACAGCGGCACAACAAAGCCAACAGACCACTCCACCTCGAACGGCTGAAAGGGCGCCACTAGCGCGCACATCAACAAACCCACGGCGTACTGCAACGGCAGCACATCCATGGGCGACTGCTGAATACCCTTCTGGAAGATCGACCCCACCGTGATACACAAGAGCGCCGCCAACGACAGACCAATGCCCAGCATAGAGAAGCGTGCCGCCAGCAGACTATCGAGCACCACCAGCGTCAGACCGCCCAACGCCAGCAACAGCCCAGCCACACGCAACACGCTCGCGCGCCGCTCCAGCAGCATCAACGTCAGGATGGGTTGCACCCCAAGCACGGTTGCCAGCACACCAGGGGTTAGCCCGGCGTCGAGCGAGAGCAGGTAGAAGATGGTGTAACCGCCGGTCATCAGCACCCCCACCAGCGCTACCTGCCGGAAGCTGCCCGGCTGCGGTAACCAGCGGCGGCGGTAAACGGCCAGCAAGCCTAAGGCCACGCAGGCGAGGGCAAAGCGCAGCAGCAGAAAAGCAAAGGCAGAGGCGTGTTCCAGCCCCCATTTAGAGAAGATCGCACCCGCACTCCAGAGCAGCACAAAGAGCACGGTCGGGCCGATGGCGGCCCAGTTCAGTTGTTTGAATTGCATGACAATCACCTGTCAAAACACAGATCTGCAGCGTCAATACGCGCTAAAAAGCGCTATCCGCCGAAGAACAAAAAAAGGATGTTTTGGTGTTTCAGAGCGCGCGAGGCGGCGCTGCAGCAACGACACCGGCTACCCGAAGAGGGGCGGCTGGCGGTGACAGAACCACTGCTTGCGAGCACGCGTGTCCGACGCCGGGAGGGGCGCAGACAACAGCAACAACGATGCTCAAGGAATGGTTCATCATGCAACTCATGCAGGAAATGGGGTAAAGCGAGAAGAAGGCTAGCAGTCGGGCACAGCTCGCGCAAGCTGATAGCCGCAGCGTGTATGGACGCGGAGCGTCCGGGGATGCATTCCCACGCAGAGCGTGGGAACGATCTGGTGGCGAGTGAGTAGGTCAGACGCAAGACGCGACCACTGCACGGATCCCAGGTCCCCGTCTGCGCGGGCGAGTAGCGCAGGGCTGTCGGGAAAAAGATGTGCGCGGTGTCTGAGGTGCGAAGCGCCGAGTTTGCGCGCATCCCCGGCAGACCGAGCAACGCAGCGAACCCGAAGGGCCGCGCAGTTGGGGTGGCCTAGGGGGTGTCGGGGGAAATGGCCACGCATTTCCCCTGACTCGCCATCAGGGCGAAAAGCGGATCAGATCAGCCTACTGCGCGATTGAGCGTAAGCAGAATATCGACGCGGAGCGCCTAACGACGCATTCCCACGCTGGAGCATGGGAACGATCAGTTCCGAGTTAGAAGCCCTCAAGCACCAGCTTGCCCCGCGCCTTACCACTCTCCAACAACCCATGCGCTCGCATCAAATTAGCCGCATTAATCACCCCATAATGCTCACCCAAGGTGGTACGCAACGCACTGGCGTCGAGCAACTCGGCAACCCGATTGAGCAGCACACCCTGCTCGGCCATATCAGCAGTCTGATACAAGCTGCGGGCAAACATAAACTCCCAATGGAAGGACGCGCTCTTGCTCTTCAGTTGGGTGATATCAATGCTGTCAAAGTCATCAATCACACCCAGTTTGCCCTGGGGCGCGATGCACTCGATGTACTGCGCGTAGTGGTCTTTGGTGTGCGTCAGCGAGGCAATCAACTCGACACTTTCAATGCCCAGCGCCTGCAACTGCGCCAGCATTGGCTTGCTGTGATCAATCACATGATGCGCGCCCAACTCTTTGGCCCACTCGGCGCTTTCTTCGCGGGCAGCGGTGCCTACCACTGTCAGCTCAGTGAGATTACGTGCCAGCTGAACCAGGATCGAACCGACGCCACCAGCGGCACCGATCACCAGCAAGGTTTGCCCGGCACCGCCACCCTCGGCCACGCCGAGACGGTCAAACAGCAGTTCCCAGGCGGTAATAGCAGTCAACGGCAGTGCAGCCGCTTCGGCGTTGCTTAGTGATTCCGGGGCGTGGCCGACGATGCGCGCATCCACCAGTTGATACTCGGCGTTGCTGCCGGGACGGTCGAGGGCACCGGCGTAGAACACCCGATCACCGACCGCGAAATTCTGCACCTTGGCGCCCACCGCAGCCACCTCACCGACCGCATCCCAACCAATCACCTGCGGTTCATCGACCGTGGCCGGGCGCTTGCTACGGATCTTGGCATCCACCGGGTTGACTGAAATGGCCGCGACTTTGACCAGCAGATCCTGCGGGCCAGGGGTGGGCTTATCCAACTCGATATCAATTAATGCGTCGGCGCGGTCAAGGGCGCCAGCTTGGGTATAGGCAACTGCTTTCATGTGTGTGCTCCGGTGATTTAGATGGGGTAACAACTCATGCAGACAGCTTGACTTGATAGCTCATAAAGAAAAACATGCCTGATAGCGAATCACTTTATTGGAAATCATGAAAATACAACGTATCGACGATCTGGGTGTTTTCCTGCACACCCTGGAGTGTGGCAGCTTCTCGGCCGCTGCCCGTCAGTTGAATCTAGCTCCCGCTGTCGCTAGCGCCAGTATCAAGCGCTTGGAGGAGCAGCTGGGGGTGCGTTTATTTGAGCGCACCACGCGAAGCTTGCGGCTGAGCGAGGCCGGGGAGCGCTACTTGCCGCACGCACGCGCCGCCTTTCAGGCATTGCGCGATGCCGAGCAGGCGCTGGAAGCCGACGCCAATACCCTGACCGGCACGCTGCGTCTGACGCTGCCCTCGAACCTGGCGCGCAGCCATCTGCTCGACTGGCTGGAAGACTACCTGGCCCGCCAGCCCGGTATTCGCGTGGAGCTGCAGGTGAGCGACCGCGTCGCCGACCTATATCAACAACCCATCGACCTGGCCGTACGTTACGGCATACCCGAGGACTCCAGCTTCGTTGCCCTGCCCTTGGCACCTAACAACCGCCGCGTGCTCTGCGCTTCGCCCGAGTACCTTAGCCGCAACGGCGAGCCACAGTCCGTTCAGGAATTGAGTCAGCACAACTGCCTGTGTTTTCGCCTGGGTGAGAGCCTGCACGACCGCTGGCGATTTGAAGCGCCAGAACCCATCAGCCTGCGCGTGAGCGGAGATCGCAGCAGCGACGACGGCGATACCGTGCGCCGCTGGGCCTTGCGCGGGCAGGGCATCGCCTATAAATCCTATCTGGATATTGCGCAGCATCTGGCTAGCGGCGAGTTAGTACGGCTACTGCCCAAGGTGACCGGCGAGCCATCGCCGTTGATGTTGTTGGTGATCAACCGGCGGCGGTTGAATCCGGCTTTGCGACAGTTGGCTGGGGAGATGGCGGCGTTTTGTCAGGGGTTGTAGAAGCCCGATTCCGCGCGGGTTTGCGGGTTTGCGGGTTTGCGGGTTTGCGGGTTTGCGGGTTTGCGGGTTTGCGGGTTTGCGGCGTTGTATTACAGATGCCCACCCAATGCACGGACTGAAAATCCCCATCTGCGCGGGCGAGTAGCGCAGTGCTGGCGGGAATAAGCCCGAGGAATGTTGGGGGCGCCTAGCCTGAGCGAAGCGAGTTCCGCAGGGCCCTGACAGACCGAGCAACGCAGCGAACCCGAAAGGCCGCGCAGTTGGGGTGGCCTAGGGGGTGTCGGGGGAAATGGCCAAGCATTTCCCCTGACTCGCCATCAGGGCGAAAAGCAGATCAGCGCGATCCACGCCGTAGTGCGTTCTCATGCTGGAGCATCGATCAACCACCAACGGCGAGCTGCCACGCTAACTCTGTGGTTAGCTCATTTCCGTTTTCGCCACTAGGCGAGCCAAGGGGCCGTGCAGTTGTTTAGTCGTATGTAAGGCAAAAGCAAATCTTGGTTGTGCGTGTGGGACAGCCTTTCGTGGCAGCAGCTTTCACCCACAACACTCAGCGCCTGCGCCCCAACCCCCATATCAGATAAACCCCACCCACCAGCGCCGCGAGCAACCCAGCTGGCAACTGATCCGGGAACAGAATATTACGACCCAACCAGTCCGCTACCACCATGAGCAAAGCGCCGATCAGCGCTGAGGCGAGCAGTTGCCCGCGGGCTTGGTGAAAGCCGAGCATGCGCGCCATGTGCGGTGCCATTAGGCCGACGAAGCTTAGCGGACCGACCAGCAAGGTCGCTGCGGCGGTGAGCATTGCTGCCGCTAGCATGATGCTCAACCGCGCCGCGCGCATGGGAACGCCCAGGCTACGCGGGGTGCTTTCACCCAGCGGCAAGAGGGTTAGCCAGCGCGCCAGTGGCAGACAAAGCAGCAAGAGTGCTACCCCGCAGGCTATCGCCATCAAGGCCGTCGGCAGCTCAACAAAGTAGGTCGAGCCCGATAGCCAACTAAGTACGCTCTGGCCGCGCGGATCATTGAGCGACAACACCAGCATTTTCACCGCATCGAACAAAGCGGCGATGGCGATGCCGACCAGCAACAACCGATCGGGTGAATAGGCGTGGCGGCGTGCAAAACTGATGATGATCAGCAGGGTTATGAGCGCGCCAAGAAAGCCCATACCCAGGCGCGCCCAGAGCGGTGCACCTATCCAGATAAACAACAGCAGCATCAAGCCCATGGCTGCGCCGGCACTGATGCCCATTAGCTCTGGGCTGGCCATGGGGTTGCCGGTCAGCCTTTGTAGCAGGCTACCCGCCAAACCCAGCATCAGGCCTGCGCCAGCGGCGCCGAGGATGCGTGAGATGCGCCATTGCAAAACCTGGGGATCAAGTACCCAACTCCAGCCCTGCGGCCCCAACCCAAACAAGAGCGCCAGCACCGCCGCGCCAAGCAGCAGCAACGCCATAAGCAGCAACAGCGGTTGCTCGCGCTGCAACCTTGGTAGCTGCGTCGCGGGCTGCAACTGGGGGCGCCCCGCCGGCAAGCGCAAGCGCGGGATCAACCAGAGCAGAAGAGGGGCACCGAGCAGCGCCGTCACTCCGCCGGTAGGCAGTAAAACGCTGCTGTTACCGGCAAAATATTGCACTCCGAAATCGGTCAGCAACAACAGGGCGGCGCCGAGCAAGGGTGCCCACAGCAAGCGTTGTTGCAGGGTACGCGCGCCCAACAAGCGCGCAATCGCCGGTGCTGCCAGACCAATAAAGCCGATCACGCCAACGCTGCTGACCACACAGGCGGTCATGAATACCGCCACGGCCAAGCCCAGCAATCGCAACTTGGCCAAGGACACACCCAGACTGCGCGCACCGCTGTCGTCCAGTTCCAGCAACCGCAGCGGCCGCACCAGCCAACCGATCAGCAGCAAGGCAGCGGCCAGCCGGGGCAGTAAAAAGAGCACGCCATCCCAGTTATTCTGGCTGAGCGAGCCGGCGCTCCAGATGAACAGGGCGGCCAGCCCTTGCGGTTGCAGCAACATCAGCATGACGTTGACGGCGCCCAGCAGCAGACTGACCACCAAACCCGCCAGAATCAGCGTAAGCGGTGACAAGCCACGACGCCGCGCCAAGGCAAACACCAGCAGGGTGGCTAGCCCGCCGCCGAGTAACGCAAGCCACTCGCGGGCCACCAGCAACGTCGGTGCATACAGGGTCGCCAGCGCCAATGCCAGTTGCGCGCCGTTCGCTACGCCAAGCGTCGTAGGCGAGGCCAGTGGGTTACGCAACACCTGCTGCATCAATACCCCAGCCAACCCCAGTGCTCCGCCACACAGCACAGCCATGCACAGGCGCGGCAACCAGCTGTAGTACACCAAGAGCTGATCCAGATTGTTCAGATCCGGCTGCCAGATCAGCGCGCCCCATTGGGCCAAAGGCATCTGCTGATGCAGGCTGAACAGCGCGGCGCCGATACACAGCAACAAGAGCGCCGCGAGCCAGAGGCGAGAAGGTGGCTGCAATGCGGCGCTATTCATCGCTCAATGCCCCCTCGAACAACCCCATGAACCGTTGCGCGGCCAACAAACCGCCTAATTGCCAGGTTGGGGGAAACGCATAGACACGCCCTTGCTGCACAAAGGGCATCTGCTGCCACAGCTTGCTGCCCGCGAGTTGCTGCTCCGTATTCAACGGCAGCGGCGCGAAGTAGATCAGCGCAGCGTCTGGATTATCCGCCAGCTGCTCAACACCAGCCTGGGCATAACCCCAATAGTTATCCCCGGCCTGCCAGGCATTCTCTTGGCCCAGCCGCGCGAGCACGGCACTGAACAGGTTGTGCTCGCCATACACCCGCACGTGGCGTTCATCGATAAAACTGACGAGATAGAAAGGCGGCAGCGATTGACCCGCCAGCTTGCCGCGCAACCGTGCAAGCTGGCGCTCAAAATCATCGACCAATTGCTGCGCTTGCGGCTGGTGCCCGGTCAGCTCTGCCAGTTCGCGGGTAATTTCTTCGGCGGTTTGCAACGGATCGCTGTCCGGCCGGTAAATGGCCAGACTTTTGACCGGTGCGATACGCTCCAACAGCGGCCGGGCCGCCTCAAACTGCGGCGTAATCAAAATCAGGTCTGGCTTGAGTTGCGTGAGCAGCTCCAGATTAGGCTCGCTGCGCAAGCCCAGGTTGTGCACCTGTGGCGGCATCTGCGGTTCGCCGACCCAGCGTCGATAATTGGTCAGATCCGCGACGGCCAGTGGCGTTACGCCAATGCCGATCAGAGTTTCCGCCAAGCCCCAATCAAGCGTGACGATACGTGAGTAGGGCGCTTCGCTAGCGGCGTGCAGGGTCAGCGGCAACCACAACAGCAAGCCCGCAAAGATGCGTAACCAGTGTCGCCTCACGCGCGAGCAACCGCGATGCTGGACTGCTGGTCGGGATGCGGGATGACGGTCATCGGCAAGCCGTAGATAGCCTCCAAACACGCATCGTTCATCAACTCTGACGGGCTGCCCTGCATCAGCAGCTGGCCCGAATGCAGGGCTACCAAATGATCGCAATAACGCGCCGCCATGTTGATGTCGTGCAGTACCACGATCACACCTAGATCCAGCTCGCGGCTGAGCCGGTGCACCAGCGCCAGCACCTCGACCTGATGGGCGATATCCAGCGCGGAGGTCGGTTCATCCAACAGCAGGTAGCGCGTGTGCTGGGCCAGCAGCATGGCCAGCCATACACGCTGGCGTTCGCCGCCGGAGAGGGTATCGACCAGATTATCGGCGAAGCGGGTAACGTCAGTCAGTTCCATGGCCCGCGCGACTTCCTGCTCATCATCCACACTGAAGCGGCCCAGCAGGCCATGCCAAGGGTAGCGGCCAAAAGCGACCAACTCACGCACGGTCAGGCTTTCGGCGGCGGGCAACTGCTGCGGTAGATAGGCGACTTGACGGGCAAATTCGCGCTCGCCCCAGGCGTGCAGCGGCCGCTCATCAAGCAGGATGCTGCCTGCGGTGGCGGTCTGCTGACGGGCGAGCAGCTTGATCAAGGTAGATTTGCCTGAACCGTTGTGGCCAATCAGGCCAATCATCTCGCCGGGTGGCAGGGTTAAATTCAGCGGCTGCAACAGCGTCCGTTCGGGAACAGCAAAGGTCACGGACTCCAGTTGAAACATGCAGGCTCCGGGGCAAAAAGGGGAGAAATCAATGGCCGCAATTTACCCGAAATAGCAATTATTATCAATCCGCTTTAGGCGCTGAAACCTGCTTTCCTGCGGCCTCTAGCAGTTGTTCCAGCGCCGCCGCGCGCTCTGCATCCGGCAGCTCGCCCAGGGTTTCAACGCGCTGGTAGAAGTCAGGCCAACTGCTGCTACGGGCGTAAAGCAAGCCGAACGCTGGAATCCAATGATCGTAAAGCCCAAACGGCAGCAAACGGGCGTTGTTCAGCTCGCCGGCAAACCAATGATCGTAAGGCCCGGTGCCCTGCCAGTGCGCGTCTCGCCAGCGCTGGTAGTCTGCCCTGAGCGTGCTGAAAGCCGCCGCTTTGGCGGTTAATTTATCGGCATCGCTGGATTCGCTGGCATACAGCGCCACCAGTTGCTCGCGGGCCTGCAGCAGCAATTGTATGAACTCACGCTCAAGCTCACGCGGGTCACCTTCAAGTGCATCCAAGCCCTGTTGCGCGCGCCATTCGCGCAGGCCTTGCTGACCTACAAAGCTGGCAAAGGACTCGTTGAATGCAGTGTCGTCCTTCACATAAAACTGTTGATGCGCCAACTCGTGAAAGAGCAATTCGGCGAGGTAGTCGTCATCCCAATGCAGCATGGAGCTGAGCAGCGGATCGTCGTACCAACCAAGGGTCGAATAGGCTGGAATACCGGCGACATAAACCTCCATGCCCTGCTCACGCCAATGCGTTGCTGCGGCTTCGGCAGTGGCTTGATCGAAGTAGCCCTTGTAGGCGATGCAGCCGAAGAGCGGATAACAGTGCGCAACAGCGTCCATGGATAAAGGCGCCGCGACGAACAAATTCCATAGCGCATAGGGGCGAGGTAACTCGGCATAGCGGGTGTAGCTAGCGTTGTCTGGCAACTGCAGATGCGCACTGGCGTAGGCTCTAATCTGTTGCGCGTGACGCAACCGTTCGGCCAATTGCGGATCGGTGCTCGGGTCCTGCAATACCTGCTCAAGCGGTTCGGCGCGGGACAACAAGTCGCGCTGCCCTTGCCAACTGTGGTGCAAATAAGACAATGAGCTACAGCCCGACACCAATAAAACCATTAGCAACAGGCCAATGCATCTCATGCTGACGGCTCCCGCATCTGCGCCGTTAACCAATCGGCGAGTTGCTGCGCTGCGGCTTGCGGCTGCCGCGCCGGCACCCACAGGCCTAACTGGTGCTGGGTTTCAACAAAGCCCCAAGGGGCCAGCAAGCGGCCGGTCGCCAAGTCATCCGCCACCAGCAGCTGCGGCGCTATGGCCACGCCCAGACCCGACAACGCCGCTTCGAGCAGGTAGTACAAATGCTCAAAACCCTGCCCCTGTTTGAGCTGCGCAGGATCAAGTTGCTGTAGCCGTGCCCAATCGCTCCAGGCCTGCGCGCGCGACTGGGTATGTAGCAGGCTTTCGTTCAGCAGGGCTTTCGCCGGCTGCTCCTGTAACCGTGCTGCGCCGGCATAGCGCGGGCTGAACACCGGGCCGATGCGTTCCTGCCTGAGCGGGTAAACCTGCATATCCGCCGGCCAGGGCGGGGCGGCGAACAACAGCGTAGCGCTAACCCCTGCGCGGCGCGGATCAAGCTCACCTTCGCTGGCCGATAGGTGCAGGTTCAGCTCGGGCAGTTCGGCATTCAGCCGGTCGAGGCGCGGTATAAACCAGCGCGCCAGCAGACTACCAGGGCAGGCGAGCAGAAAGGGCGCCTGCTGCTGCGCCTGACGAATATCGGCGCAGACCTCACGCAACCCATTAAAGGCATCACGACAAGCATCGCGCAGCTGTCGCCCGGCGACGGTAGCTTGAATACCCCGCCCTACCTTGTCGAACAGGGCAACGCCCAATTCATCCTCAAGCTGACGTATCTGGCGGCTGACTGCGCCGTGCGTCACGTGCAGCTCATCCGCAGCTTGGCTCACGCTTTCCAGACGGGCGGCGACCTCAAAGGCTTTAAGGGCATTCAGCGAGGGTAAGTCTCTGGCCATGGGATATGTCACTTTTTCTCACAGGTTTGCGCCATCATATCGGTTTTTTATGGTCGCTGTCTGCCTTAGGCTTGGCGCATCAATTTAGAGGAACACCTATGTCATCTGCCAACCAAAACTACCGCCGCGATGCCGATGCACTGGGCCAGTTTGGTCAGTTTGGCGGCCGCTTTGTCGCCGAAACCCTGATGCCACTGATTCTTGAACTGGAGCAGGCTTACAACGACGCTCGCAGCGAGCCAAACTTCATCGCTGAGCTGGACCGCTTCAACGCCGAGTTCGTTGGCCGCCCCAGCCCGCTGTACTTTGCCGAACGCCTGACCGAGCAATACGGTGGCGCCAAGATATTCTTCAAGCGCGAAGAGCTTAACCACACCGGCGCGCACAAGATCAATAACTGCATCGGCCAAGTTCTGCTGGCCCGACGCATGGGTAAGACGCGCATCATCGCCGAAACCGGTGCCGGTATGCACGGCGTGGCCACGGCTACCGTGTGTGCGCGTTTTGGATTGGAATGCGTGGTCTACATGGGCGCGACCGATATTGAGCGTCAGCGCGACAACGTGGCGCGCATGCGTTTGATGGGCGCTAAAATCATCCCGGTTACCTCCGGCAAAGGCACCCTGAAAGACGCGATGAATGAAGCCCTGCGCGACTGGGTAACCAATGTGGATAACACGTTTTACATGATCGGCACCGTCGCTGGCCCGCATCCTTATCCCACGCTGGTACGCGACTTTCAGTCGATCATTGGCCGTGAAACCCACAGCCAAATGCTGGAGCGCGAAGGGCGTTTGCCCGACAGCCTGGTAGCTTGCATCGGCGGCGGTTCCAACGCCATGGGGCTGTTCCACCACTTTCTTGACTACCCGGAAGTACAGATGATCGGCGTTGAAGCCGCCGGCCACGGGCTGGACTCCGGCAAGCATGCTGCCAGCCTCAAGGGGGGTGTACCGGGTGTACTACACGGCAACCGTACTTACCTGCTGCAGGACGAAGACGGCCAAATCGATGACGCGCACTCGGTCTCCGCCGGGCTCGACTATCCGGGCATTGGCCCCGAACACGCTTGGTTGCATGAGGAAGGTCGCGTCGAATATGTCGCGGTGACCGACCAGCAAGCACTGGACGCTTTTCACAACTGCTGCCGCATGGAAGGCATTATCCCGGCGCTGGAAACCGCCCACGCGTTGGCCGAAGTGGCCCGCCGCGCACCCACCCTGCCTAGCGATCACTTGATGGTGGTTTGCCTGTCCGGACGCGGCGACAAAGATATGCCCACCGTACTGCGCCTGATGGAGGAACAAGCATGAGCAATCGTCTGCAACAACGCTTCGCCGACTGCGCTGAGCGGAATCGTGCCGCGCTAGTAACCTACATTTGTGCTGGCGATCCCGGGTATGACGCCAGCTTGTCGCTACTGCAAAAGTTGCCCGGCGCCGGTGCCGACATCATCGAACTGGGTATGCCTTTTAGCGATCCCATGGCCGACGGCCCAACCATCCAGGCTGCTGCCGTACGCGCCTTGGATGCTGGCCAAACCCAGCGCAAGACGCTGGAAATGGTGCGCGCATTCCGCGCAAAGGATCAAACCACGCCGCTGGTATTGATGGGGTACTACAACCCGATCCACCGTTACGGCGCCGAAGCCTTTTTAAACGATGCCCACGCCGCTGGCGTAGATGGCCTGCTGATTGTTGATCTGCCGGCTGAGCACGATAACGAACTGGGCCCCATGGCACGGGACCTGGGCTTGGACATGATTCGCATGGCCAGCCCAACCACCGATGCCAAACGCCTGCCACGCGTGTTGGCCAATGCCAGTGGCTTTCTCTATTACGTGTCGCTGAATGGCGTAACCGGGGTAGGGCAGGCAGACAATGCCGTAGTAGATGCGGCGCTGAGCGACATACGCAAACAGAGCGACTTGCCCATCTGCGTAGGCTTTGGGGTTCGTACGCCGGAGCAGGCTGCCGCCTTTGCCCGCACCGCTACTGGGGTTGTAGTGGGGTCGGCTTTGGTTGAAGCGATGTTTAACGGGGGTGAGGCGGCGGCGCTGGAGTTGACGCGGGGGTTGGCGGGAGCAATGCAGCGCTAAACTTGCGTTCGGGTTACCCCGCTGCTTTCGCGTACAGGACAGGGTGATACGCCATTCACCCTGTCCCTATGCTGCCAACATGAAGCAATCGAGGTCACGATTAGACCGGCATGACGCACGCGTCTTTCAAATGTATAGTCCCCGCCGACTTTTATGGGTAGGGATAGGTACTGATGGACATAACAGACACGCAACCGCAGTTGGCTTCTCAGCGAGATAAGCGAGAGCCCGCATCATTAGCATGGATTATTGCTCGATCGCTCACCGTTCAGTTGCTGGTGTTTGGCTGCTGTTTTTTGTTGATCGCAACCTCAAGCCCCTACGATAGTCAGCTCCGTTGGTTAGAGACACCCGCAGCGGTGCTCTTAGGCATGGGAGCCTTGGCCCTTGCTAGCGTCGAACTCGCTATCGCGACCCAGCCAACATACCGCAAAGCAGCCCTGGTTAAATTGATTTGGGTGGTTGCCTTGGGCCTAGCCATAGGAGCCATTGAAAGGCTGTATCTTGAGTTGGCTAATGCCAATACGCTAACCGATGCAGCAGGGACTGCGTCCACTACTGGTCAACTACAATTCCTAATAACGCCGATAATCAGCTTTGTTGTCACTTTCGTGATGCTACGACACGCCCTATGCCGCACGAGTCTTTGGACATTACCGCTCATGGTGGTGGCTTGGTCTCTGGTTTACAGCTGGGTATTCACAGTGGCGTTACATCTAAGTGTTGGCGAGTGGCCAACCGCTATTGTCGGCATTTTGATTCGACCCTTTTACGCATTTTACGCCAGCCCACTCGACACGCTCGGCTTCAGCCTGATTGCCGTATTGCCCTTGCGCCACTGGGGCAGACAGCTGGTCGCCTGGCAACAACCCGATCGGCATTCTGTTGTAAAGCGTGTCACCGCTTTAATCAGCGATTTTGCTCGTGGGCAACTCAGTTATGCTCAGATTTTCTGGTATGGGAGCTGCGTGCTTGGGCCCATATTGGGGTTACTGGTTAGCGGTCTGATCGCGAGCTTTCGCAACCCCGCTGTGGCTTTGTTGGCAATACTCGCCATTTTTGCATTCTGGATATGCTTGTTACTGAAACTGCTCGGCGCGGTTGATAGGCATCAGGTCGCGTTGGTATGGCGGTTTTTAGCTATCACCCTGGTTAGTGGATGTTTGGTAGGTTCAGGGGTTTCTGCTTTTATGCAGATCAGCGCGCTGTAGTGATCAATTTTTTGCTATCTGTTTTGAGATTGGCCCCTGAGCTTGGCTGACTTACGCTCTCGCCTCTAGGCGAGCCAAGGTGGGATGCTTGCCCATCCCCCCTTAGAGATCCCCCGGGGCACCCAGCTGCGCGGCCCTTCGGTTTTGATGTTCAAGTTTCGATCAAACAACCAAGCCCGACAGGACTCCGAGCTCCGGCCTTTCGTCCCCCTTCCAAGCTGTCGAGTAACGCAGGGGTTGAGCGATTAAGCCGAGGAATGTTGGGGGCGCCTAGTCTGAGGAGCATAGCGACGAGTTCCGCAGGCGCGCTCAACACCGAGTAACGCAGAGAAGCCGCAGGCCAGCTTGGCTGGGGGTGCCCTTTCTTTGGGTTCCGTTTCTTTGGGCAAGCAAAGAAAGGGGACTCGCCAGCGAGGCGAAAAACGCGCATGACCATCACGCAAAAAAATAACCAGGCGCGAACACCAAACCAATACCACCCCTAGTTACTCGCAATAAGCACCGCACGCCCAATATACAAAACCGGTCCAGTAGGACGATTCAAAGGCGAGCCGCCTTCCGGCTCGAGCGTCAGCTCAAACAACTGCCCGGCCTGCACCGCGCCAATCTGCTCGGCACTCAGAGTCGTACCTTTGCCCGGCTCAATCAGGCCCAATGAGCGCGGGCCGTCTTTGGGATCGATGAGCGTCCAGAACTGCACGCTCTGATTGGCCGGAATCTGATCCGCCACCAGCGATTGCAGATTCAGCGTGCCGTCACCGTCAACAGTAACCACCCAGCCCGGCTTGGCGCTTTCGCCCGGTACTTGCAGCACTGCCGTGAAACTGGCGCTGCTAGGGGCATCACGCATCACGCCAGGTAGCCAACTGAGCAGAACCAACAGCGCCAATGCTCCGCTAGTTAGGCGCCAGAGGCCCAGGTTGTTCCACCACCCGGCGAAAGCGTCAGCGGCTGTGGCTTGAGAGGCAGGCGTCCAACCCAGGCTCTGCTGCACGCGCTCCCACAACACCAATGAAGGGGTTTGCGGTGGCAACTCGTCCGCTAGTTCAAGCAGATGTTGCTCCCACTCCAGCGCCATGCGTGCGGCATCACGGTCCTGCGCGATCAACTCGCGCACTTCGCTGGCCTCCGGCTCTTCGAGCAAGCCCAGTACATACTCGCCGATCAACGCCCGACGCGGCTCAATTGCCTCTGGAATCATGCCTGCAAACACTCCTGCAATGCGCGTAGTCCGGCGCGGATACGTCCCTTGATGGTGCCCAGCGGCGTGGTTAACCGGCTGGCGATCTGTTCATGGGTAAGGCCTCGATAAAAGGCCAGCAGGATCGGATGACGACGCGGACGCTCCAACTGACGCAAACAACGACGCAGCTCACGGCCTTCGGACTGATCGCTGGCGATATCCTCTGCCTGCGCACTGTCATCGGCCATCTGCTCAATAAAGCCGTCGTCGGTATCGACCAACCGACCGCGACTGCGCAGCTGATTGAGCGCCCGGTAACGCAGAATGCTGTAAATCCACGCGCGGCCCTGACCCAGCGAACGATCAAAACGATCAGCGTTATGCCACACCTTAACCAGCGCATCGTGCAAGCAATCCTCAGCCTGATCACGCCGCCCCAGCAAGGTAATAGCCAACCCCAGCATCTGCCCGGCCTCGCGCTGATACAAACGCTGAAAAGCGCCCTTATCACCCCGCGCACAGGCCTCCAGAGTGCCCTCGTAATCAAACTCGCTGTCTGCCATACCGTAATCCTGTACTCAATCGCCATTCCGTCCCTGCAGGCTATACCCGCGAGCAGGCATTACGGATGTCGGGTAGTGAAATAATATGGACAATTCGTGTGTAATTGTTTCGGCGGGGTGCGCGCCATCAGCGACTCCCCGCGCAAGAGACATCCACGATTTGTAGTGATATACGCCTATTCCGTCACCCGAATAAAACCGCTACTCGGCTCAAAAGCGGACTGGTTTACCGCAAACGCCCTGATCAAAAACAGGGTTGGCAAGCCGCCAAAAGCGTAGCACTATGCCAGTAACTGCTTTTTTGCAGACCCCTTTCTGGAGGCACGGATGCCTGACTACCCCAACCTACAAAACCAAACGCCCTGCCACTTGCTGACCAGCGCAATATCGTGCTGCCTGCGCGCAGCCATAATTTACTTATATCGCACGCAGTTTAACGTGCGGGATAACAGTATGAGCACGCACAAGTGACTGATAAAAAACAAGTATTTAGTTATTTTCCACGCACGTTATACCGCGTATTAACGCAGCGTGCGACCTAATCACTGTTAGGGTAATGCATGGAATGGATCCCGGCGTTAATTGTATATGGTGTGGCGGCGATTGCTCACCGGTTGATGCAAAGACAGGACTTTAGGCGGAGTCCGGAAAAGGCGCAGCGATATGCGGTACTGCCAGTCCGCTATAAGCTAGCTTGTTGGGTTCTGGTAATGCCAGCGATCGTTGCGCTCCCGCTCGTTCTCTGGCTTGTTTTTGAGTCCCCTTATCTGGCTGTAGTGGCGCATGTCGCTGGACTAATCGGGTTCGCAGCATTGGAAATTGCATGCGTTTCGGTTTATCGACGCCATGGGTTATGGAAATGAACTCAGGCCCTAACAAGCGGCAGCACAGTGACTGCTTCTCCGCCGCTCCGCGGCTACAAATCGGCACGTGTGCCGGGCGTTAGAGCTTAGAGGGAAAAATGCACGAGCTAGTCATAGAGTTTATAAAGAAGAGAACCCTCTCAGAGGATATGGAGCTTAATGAACCTCTGCACGATGGGGTCTATTACCTAGAAAAATTAAATGATCTTATTGAGCGTTTGTGTAAAGAAAATGAGGAAAAACTAGTTGATGAGGTTCCTTGGTCATCAATGCACGATATGTATAGAAGGAATTATGAGTATTGTTGCGGCGTATTCGGTGTGTTTTTAATAGGTCAACTTCCTTCGTGCGAGGCGCTTTGCAGAACCGCTATAGAAGGCAGTGTTAATTTGCACTACGTAAGCCTCGGCGATTCAATGACCAAACAAATCGCCTATTTCAAACATCACTTGGCAACTGAACGTAAACAAAATAAAACTTGGAAGCAAAGCGTCGAAGATTCCTCCTATCCTGAGGAAGCTAAAGCCCACCACATACAGAGGATTTCCGACAAAGATAATGCCTTGGATCATTATGAATACGGTTTAAAAAAATCACTTGCTTTATGCAATGTAGATTTTGATGCTGTCAATTCAAAATGGCCGAGTATTTTTGATCGGTTTAAAGAAATTGGCGAAGAAGTTGGCTATAGAACTATCTATGTAGCTTTGTGCTCCCAAGCTCATAATGATGCAGAGGATATTCTGAATAAAATAATGGCCCGAATAACAGCAAACGTAACCGGGCTAGAAGAAGCCCAAATGATTGAGCAGTACAACTTTTCACTATACTTGGCTCTTACTGCTCTAGATTACCATGCATTTGCTTCCGCAATGTATATTGCTAGATTTGGTATTGATGCCACAGAAATAATTGATTTAAAGCACAGAATTACTGAATCAACAGTTAAGGTTGTTGAGCATGGACCTCGCTTAGTTTCTGAGAGAATTAAAGTCAATGAAAAGCTCTAACAAGGCGTGCCAGCTGACATTTTGGTTGGCGCTTCGTCTTGTGTATGGCTACGCCATTTTACACAAAACTACACGCCAACCAAAATACAGCTGCACTTGGCGTTATGAGTACAAAGCAGGCATATGTCTAAATTTCGAGTAATTGCCTTTTCAATCCTGCTTTTCGGTGGGGGGTTCTCCATATTCTCTCTCATATTCAGTTTTGGTGATTGGCGTAGGCTTGCGTTTGTGGCCTCTGCTGGAATCTTTCTAGGTGTTGTTGCTGCAACGTCAATCGAGCCAAAGGCGTTCCGGCATGCCTGGGCTTACGAGCTCGTATTTGGGAGCCTGGCAGGGGCAGTCCTCGGTTGGGTACTTTTCTCCAGAGTTGAAGTAATGGGCATTGGAGCCTTATTGGGCGGGATGCTCGGATACCTTGCGCCTTACTGGGTCAAGCATGTACATATCCCATGAAAGCTCATAACCAGGCGCTCTTGCCGGGCAATTTCTCCACCGCTGCGCGGCTACAAAATTGCCGCAAAGCTTCGCGTTACTAAGCAGAATTATCCAACACCACTCGGCCCCCAATCCCATCTGAGCGGGCGAGTAGCGGAGAGCTGCCGGGAAAAAGATGCTCGCGGTGTCTGAGCGTAGCGAGTTTGCGAGTATCCCCGGCAGCTTGAGCAACGCAGCGAACCCGAAGGGCCGCGCAGCTGGGTGCCCCGGGGGATCGCTAAGGGGGGCCGGGCAAGCGGCCCCCTTTGGCTCGCCAGCAAGGCGAAAAGCAGAATCAAACCAAACATCCCGCTCGACAAAGGCGTCGGATCAACAGCCTGCATATCAAACGCCAAGACCCGCCCATCACCCCAATGATTCCCCAATAATCAACCAAACTACCCATTGGCTCCCAAGCCACCCAGTCAGTGCTAACGTCAGCTCGTCCACAACACCAACAAGAGAGCTCCGCCCATGTCACAAGCCGCTGGCCGTCAATCCATCTTTATCACCGGTGCCGCCTCCGGCATGGGCCGCGAGACCGCTCGGTTGTTTAACGAAAAAGGCTGGTTCATCGGCGCATTCGACGTAAATCAGGCGGGACTAGACGCCTTGCAGGCAGAGTTGGGTGCAGACAACTGCGTTACCCAAACACTGGATGTGAGCGACAAGGCGCAGTTTGATGCCGCGGTAGCGACCTTTGGCGCAGCTACCGGCGGGCGTATGGATGTTCTGTTCAACAATGCGGGCATCATCATGCGCGGGTTCTTCGATGAGATGTCGTTCGAGGATCAGTTGAAGATCATCAACGTCAACGTCATCGGCGTAATGAACGGCACTCACAGCGCGCTACCGTTGCTGAAAGAAACACCCAATGCCTTGTGCTTCAACACCTCATCCTCTTCGGCCACCATGGGCATGCCGCTGATTGCGGTGTATTCGGCCAGCAAACATGCGGTGAAGGGCCTGACCGAAGCGTGGTCGAACGAGTTCAAGCGTTACGATATTCGCTGCGCCGATGCGCTGCCAGGGTTGATCCGCACCGGTATGACGTCTGACGAGTTTCTGGAGAAGGCGCCTACCAAAGGACCGTTCCGATTGATTGAAGCGGTTGAAGTGGCAAAGGTGGTGTGGGCCAGTTACCACGACGAAAAGAAACTGCATTGGTACATTCCGGAGGAACTGGCGGAGCTGGATAAAGCCTCAAGTAACGATCCTGAGCTGTTGCGCGACAAGCTGGCGCGGAATATGACGTTGTAAGGGAAGGCGGCACATGAAGAGGGGCGCTACGGCGCCCCTTTCTATTGCTGAGTTACTCGCTGACGGCGCTGACTACTTCGCCAGGCTCAACGTTTTGCACTACCGGCTCGGCCATCGGGATTTGTACCAAGTTGGCAGTTTTGTTGGTCGGCATTTTGTACATGGCGCCGGTGAGCGGGTCGACCAGAAGCAGACCGATACCACCACCAATCAACAGATTGCCCCAATACCAACCATCCATGCTGGAATCCAGCGTCTGGCTCTGCTGTTCGAAGCCTTCCTTGGTGAACTGTAGGTTATAACGCGCACCTTTAAAGTAACCGTCGCCGGACTTCAGGGTAACAGTGCTAGGGGTAGTGCCTTGATGGATAACGTGACCGCTGCGGTTACGAATCTGATATTCGGCACCGGGCGGATTGGAATTAACCACTACGGGATACTGCGAGTCACTAACGATACTGGCACAGCCAGTCACAAACACGGAGGCAGAAAGGGCGGCTGTCATAGCCAATTTTTTCAGGCACATCATTTAGAAGAGTCCTTCTTCAATTGTTTTTTTAGTATTTTTTTCGATAACGCCGGGCGATCATAATCAGCCTATGCAGTAATGTCATTATGCTATTTGCGACTTTTAACAGTATTTTTTCGCAGCGCTATGGACCGCTGAATTCGGCGCTTACGCAATAAGCCTCCAGGCTCAATTACACACTGGCCTGAGTTGCTCAGCGGTGAGACAAGGCAATCCTGCCGAGACACATCTGAATCTGTCTAACTCAAGGTATTGCGAGCACCGGCTTCAGGGGTTAGCCTTCAATGCTGGAATAAAAGTTGTGAGCGCTCCATGCAAGTTACCGTCTGGGATCTACCTCTTCGTCTATTTCATTGGCTGTTAGCCCTCTGCGTTACTGGCTCTTTGATAACCGTAAGCCTCGGAGGCAACTGGATGCTCTGGCACGGGCGTTTTGGCCTGTCCGTTCTGGGGCTGCTGACCTTCCGTCTGGTGTGGGGTCTGGTGGGGGGCACCTACGCTCGCTTCAGTAATTTCTTCCCGACGCCCTCCCGTATTACCCATTACCTGCGCGGCAGCTGGCACGAACTGGGGCATAACCCGCTCGGTGCCTTCTCAGTGTTTGCGATGCTGGGGTTGTTTACTTTTCAGGCGTTGACCGGTTTGATCACCAATGATGACGTGGCCTTTTATGGGCCCCTGACGCGCTTGGTATCCAGTGATGTGAGCTCATTGGTTAGCGGTTGGCATCGCTCCACCGAGCAGCTGATCTACGTTGTGATCGGCCTGCATATTCTGGCGATTGTGGTTTATCGACTGCGCGGTAAAAAGCTGCTCGGCGCGATGCTGCATGGCCGTAAGACGGTGGAAGAGAAGCCGGTACACGAGGCCGAAAGCGGTGGCGGGCTGGCGTTGAGCATTGCGCTGGTGATTGCCATCGGCATGGTGTGGCTGGCGTGGGGCAGTTGGATTCCTGCCCCACCGCCAGCGCCGGCGATGCCCGCCTGGTAGCGCTTATTCCATGCGGTACTTTTCATGGCAAGACTTGCAGCTCTTGCCGACTTCACCAAAGGCAACGCGGATTTCGTCCTGATCGCCAGCCTCGGCTTTAGCTGCCAGGTTGCTGGCTGCGGTGCCCAGGTTACCTGCCAGTTCTGCCATGTCCTGCATGTTCTCAAACAAGGCCGGATCAGCACGGGTGTGCAGGTCGCCGATGTCCTTCTCGGTGCCGGGACCAAACAGCGCACCCATACCGGAGTTAGCAATGGCGTCGATGGCATTGGCGGCGGCGCTAACCTGCTGCTGGTTGTACTCTACGCTGCCATCAATGACCTGGGCTTTGATCTTGCCCATGTTCCAAGCCATGTAACTAAATCCCGCTTGGCGAATCTCAATCTGGTCTTCTGGCGAGACCTGTGCGTAAGCGGCGGTTACGGCGCCACCCAGCAATAAGGCGCTCAGGGCGCCGGCAATCACGGTTTTCATGCGTTTCTCCTACTTGGTGGAATCAAGCTTGTTCTGCATAGTAGCGTCCGCAGGCTAAGCGTGCATCGCTAGCGTGGCTCTATTCTGGCCTTCTTAAATCCGCCAGCGTATTAAAAGCAATGTGCGTGCTGGGGAATATTTCGTCAATCTGCCGGGTGATCCAGTCGGTGTGCTCAAGATGGTCCATCAGCGGGCCCTTTACCTCTGCAAGGTGCAGATGAATATCGCGCTCACTTAGTCCTTCGGTCAGCTCGCTGAGCATGTCCAGTCCAGTGCTGTCGATGTGATTGACCGCCGACAAAATCAGTAACACTTCTCGGGTGTCGGGGTAATCTGCCAGCGCTTGATAAATCGCCTGCTCGACCGCCTTGGTATTGGCAAAAAAGATGTTTTCGTCGATGCGCAGCGCCAGTAGCTGCGGCACGGTTTCCACCAAGTGGCGCTTGGTATTGCGAAAGTAATGGGTATCCGGCACCCGGCCTATGACTGCTACGTGCGGGCGGCTACCGCGCCACAACTGAGCAATGATCGACCAACAGACACCCAGAATGATGCCGCCCTCAACCCCGAGTATCAGCACGCCCAGCAGGGTGCTCAGCAGCGTCAGACCTTCGGCGCGATCATAACGCCAAGCGCGGCTCAGGCTGCGTAGGTCGATCAACGGGGTGACCGCAATCATGATCACCGCTGCCAGCATTACCAATGGCAGATAGGCGAACAGCGGCGCCACGGTCAGCAGTATCAGGCCGATGATCAGTGCAGCGATGACACCCGCCAGTGGCGTGTTGGCGCCGGCCTCGATATTGACACTGGAGCGCGAAAAACCGCCCGCCACTGCGAAGCCGCCGGTCAATGCCGAGCCCAGGTTAGCGGCACCCAGACCGAGTAGCTCGCGGTCTGGGTTAACGCTCTGGCGCTTGCGTCGCGCCAGCGACTGCGCAATAGAGACGCTTTCCACAAAGGTTACCAGACTGATCAGCGCTGCCGGCAGCAATAGCTGACGCAGGTCGCCGAAGCCGGGTGTGGTCCAGACCAATGAAGGCAACCCAGCGGGTAGGTTGCCCACCACGGGAACGCCGAGGGCGGCCAAATCGAAATACCAAGTCGCCCACACCGCGACCACCACCACCACAATGGGCGCCAACCGTGCCAGCAGGGTGGCTAGCGCGGCTGGTAATCCCAGCGCTTCAATATGTCGCGCCATCAGCGTGCGGGCATATAGCAGCCAAGCCAGCGCGGCTAGCCCCATGCCCAACACCAGGGTGTTCAGCAGGTGCCACTCACGTACCAGCTGGGGCAGCCCGTGCGGCAAGTTTTCACGCCCTAGCAGACTGGGCAGTTGACTGAGAATAATCAGAATGGCAGCGCCGCTGATAAAACCGCTAATCACCGGATGGCTGAGGAAGTTGGCAAGAAAACCCAAACGCAACAGACCCAGCACAAAGAGCATAAAGCCCGACAGAAGTGCCAACCAGACCGCTAGCTGCAGGTAGTCCGGGCTGCCTACCGTGGCCAGCGGCGCCAGCAGGGTAGCGGTCATCAGGCCGGTGATCGCTACCGGGCCAACCGACATGCTCATACTGCTGCCAAACATGGCGTAGCCCAGCAGCGGTAATAGACTGGCATACAGCCCTACTTCCACTGGCATGCCCGCTAGCATCGCGTAAGCCATACTTTGCGGTATGACCATGATGCTGAGTACCAGGCCTGCCGTCAGGTCGCCGCCCAGCCAGGCCCGCCGATAATGGCGCAGCCAAGCGAGCATTTCCGGGCCGCCCGGCGGCTGCAACCGAGGGTTCTTACTCATGCACGCACCCGCCGCTCATACCAGCTGAACAGCCACATACCCGCCAGCATCGCGACCACAAACAGCAACGCCTGCGGTACCAGCGCCGAGGCGGCGACCAGCCCCGGACCAGGGCAGAATCCGGCCACGCCCCAACCGGCCCCAAATACTAGGCTACCGATGATCAGCCGCCGGTCAATTTGGCGATTACCCGGTATTTGCGCGGCTTCACCGCGCAGGGTCACGCCACTACGCTGGGTCCACTGCATGGGTATAAAGGCCACGGCGATAGCCCCGATCATAACCAGTGCTAGGGAAGGATCCCAGGCGCCTGCCAGATCAAGAAAGCCCAACACTTTGGCCGGGTTGGCCATGCCCGAAAGCAGCAGGCCCAAGCCGAATACCAGCCCACTGACCAATGCAATCAATGCGCGCATGCTCAGACTCCCAACAGATGACGAAGGACGAAAACGCAGATAAAACCTGCGCCCATAAAGCTCAGCGTAGCCGCCAGTGAGCGCGGCGATAAACGTGCCAGCCCGCATACCCCGTGCCCACTGGTACAGCCCGAACCAAGCCGTGAGCCAAAGCCCACCAGCAGGCCGGCAATCACCAGCGCAACGGGGCCGGCGTCAACCTCCACTTTGATATCCGCACCCGCCAGCTTATACAGCCATGGCGCTAGCAAGAGCCCAACTACAAATAGCAGGGCCTCGCGATTACCGGCTTGCGGCACAAGCAGACGCCCGACCAACCCGCTGATGCCGGCAATCCGGCCGTTAAACAGCATCAGCATGGCCGCCGCCGCGCCAATCAGCGCACCACCGGCCAAGGCACTCCAGGGAGTGAAGGCAACCCAGTCAATCTGCATTAGTTACTTCCTCGGCACAGAATAGGCCATAAAGGGTATTGAGAACCGCCAGCGCCTCGGCACTGGCGACACGGTAATAAACCTGCTTGCCTTCACGGCGGGTTGCCACCAAACCTTCGCGGCGCAATACCGCCAACTGTTGCGACAGCGTAGGCTGCACAATACCCAGCAGTTGCTCCAACTCGCCGACGCTACGCTCGCCCTCCACCAACTGGCAAAGCAGCAGCAGGCGGTCACGGTTGGCTAGCGCCTTAAGCAATTGTTGAGCCTGATCAGCAGCGCTGGAGAGACGATTGATGTCGATTTGATTATTCATACGGTTGGACAGGTCCCGGGAACACTTTATTGACATACAATATATAAAAAAATAGATTGATTGCAACCAACTCATCATTATCGGAGCACATCATGGGTGATAACCGCGTTGAAGTGACTTTGCAGCAGCAGGAGAACTATCGCTTTCTGGTCCAATACCAGGGCGATACACCCGACCTGATTACCGATGAACCAGCTCCCTTGGGCGGCAATCAGGGTCCCAGCCCGGCACAGTTGCTGGTCACTGCACTAGGCAACTGTCTGAGCGATAGCCTGGTGTTTGCGCTGGGCAAGTTCCATCAGCCCAATGACGGCATCCGTACCGAGGCGGTCGGCCATTTGGGCCGAGATACCGATAATCATCTGCGCATAGTGGGCGTTGATGTGACCTTGCATCTGGGATATCCAGCCAGCGCGTTCAAGCGGTTGGAGCGCATTCTCAATCAATTTGAGCAGTTCTGTACGGTATCCCAGAGTGTCGTCGCCGCCCTGCCGATCAATCTCAAGGTGCTGGACACCGAAGGCACCCTGCTCAAGGGCTGAACACGGGGGTGCGCGTGCCCCCTGTTGCGATATTCAACCAACCACGACCGCGTCCGCACACTAAATACAGCTGACAAACTGGCTTAAGGCGATCTTAAGATTCGCCACGCAATATCCTCCCATCATCTGGAGGAAGGCCATGTCACTGTCATCTGTACCCAGCACCAATATCATCGCCCGCCTTGGCGAAGGCGATCCAGCCATGCTGTTGCACTCCCCGCAATCCGGCGGCGAATTGCGTCACCAGCTGGAAACCTTTGTGCACCAACAGTTCGCTGATGTGTACGGCGCCGATGTGCGCGAATTCATGCCCGAACTGCTGGGCATCTGCCAGCAGGGCACTCTCCAGGCCAGCGTTGGCCTGCGCGGCGGCGCCAGCGATCAGCTGTTCCTTGAGCACTACCTTGATCAGCCGGTATGCCAGACTCTGCAACGCCACACTGATCTACCGGTGGTCCGCGAACAACTGGTAGAGGTCGGGAATCTGGCAGCGCTCGCACCCGGTGCCGGGCGCCTGCTGATTATCGCGCTGACGCATTTTCTGGCTGCCAGCGGTTACACCTGGGTGGTATTTACCGGCACCCCGATGCTGCTGAACAGCTTTCAACGCCTAACCCTGAGCCCCATTGATCTGGGCCCGGCGGATCCTGCTCGGCTGGGTGAGGCGCGGAATGACTGGGGCAGTTACTACGCCACTCAGCCGCGCGTGATGGCCGGCTACATTCCGGAAGGCCTCGCGCAGCTGCAGCGGCGTGGCACCTTCGAGCGTCTGCGCTATCAGCCAAGCTACCTGCCAGACCAACAGAAGGTCGCCAATGACTGCGCTTGAGCGATTCTGGCAACAGCTGGCGCAATACGCACAGCAGCGTCCCGGCAAAATCGCACTGGCCGACGAGCAGGGCAGCATCGCCTATGCCGACCTGAGCACTGAGGTTCAGCAACGCGCTGACCGCCTACGCGCGCTCGGCTGCCGCTGTGTGGCTCTCGCGCTAGACAATGGCCGTGACTGGTTGCTGTGGGATCTGGCAATTTTGCGCGCGGGTCTGACCTGCGTGCCCATCGCCCCCTTCTTTACTGAGGCGCAGCGCCGCCATCTGCTCCAGACGGCGGGCGTGGATACGCTGATTGGCCTGCCTGACGACGGCGCGCTGATGCGCGAGCAAGGCTTCGCCAGCACTTCCCTAGGCTGGCAGCGCACACTCTTCGGCGTGGGTATGCCAAGCGGCACCGCCAAGATTACCTTCACCTCCGGCACCACCGGCACCCCCAAGGGTGTGTGTCTGTCCGCCGAGGCCATGTTGCAGGTTGCCGACAGTCTGCGTGATGCCTGCAGTAGCCTGAACCCGCAACAACACCTGATACTGCTACCACTGGCGGTGCTGCTCGACAACTTGGGCGCCTATACCGCGCTGCTTAATGGCGCCAGCATTACGGTGCCAGCAGACAGCGGCCTGCACGGCAGCCAACTGGATATGCCGCGCTTGCTGCAGGTGCTAAATCACTATCAGCCGCACAGTCTGATTCTGGTGCCGCAATTACTGCAGGCATTGCTGCAGGCCGCCGACGCCGGCGCCCCGCTGCCGCGCAGCCTGCGTTTCATCGCCGTGGGTGGCGGCCGGGTAGCACCGGCGCTGCTCGACCGCGCTAAAAAGCTGAGCCTGCCGGTGTTTGAGGGCTACGGGCTATCTGAATGTGCCTCGGTGGTCTGCCTGAACCGACCCGGTTACCAACGGGCTGGCACGGTCGGAAAACCACTGCCGCATGTCGATATCAAGCTGGCAGACGACGGCGAGATTCTAGTGCGCGGCGCCCACGCACTGGGTTATCTCGGCGAACCCGCCAGTAGCGACGAATACTGGCCGACCGGCGATCTCGGACGGCTGGAAGATGGCTATCTGAGCATTCTCGGGCGTAAGAAAAATCAGTTCATTACCGCTTATGGACGCAACGTAAACCCCGAATGGGTCGAGGCCGAGCTAACCAGCCATCCGGCTATCGCTCAGGTGTTGGTCTATGGCGAGGCATTGCCTACCAACCTGGCCCTGATTGTCCCGCGCAGCACTGCTTTCAGTGTCGACGACATTACCCAAGCCGTCGCCCGCGCCAACAGCCAGTTACCGGACTACGCGCAAATCGGCGCCTGGCTGACCGCCAGCGAACCCTTTTCAGCAGCTAACGGCCAACTGACCAGCAATGGTCGCCTGCGCCGCGACTCCATCACCGAACACTATCGCCCGGCGCTGCTGGGTCTGATCAACGAGGACATTGCACTATGAACTTCTTCGATACCCTGCAAGAACAAACCCAAACCGAGCGCGAGTACCTGTTTGAGTCACCCATGATTCAGGCCGCCCTGAGCGGCGAGGCGCAAAAGCACAGCTACGTGGCCTTTCTGACCCAAGCATTCCATCACGTGCGCCACACCGTGCCGCTGCTGATGGCCTGCGGCGCGCGTCTGAACGCTGATCACGAGTGGCTGCGCGAAGCCATGGCCGAATACATAGAGGAGGAGGTCGGCCATCAGGAATGGATTCTCAACGACATTCGCGCCTGCGGCGGTGACGCTGAAGCCGTGCGCCACAGCACACCAGGGCTGGCTACCGAACTAATGGTCAGCACCATGTACGACCGCATCAACCGACTTAACCCGATTGCCATGCTGGGCATGGTCTTTGTACTGGAGGGTACCAGCATTGCGCTGGCGACCCAGGCGGCCGGCAGTCTGAAACAAGGTCTGGGGCTGCCACCGCAGGCCTTCAGTTACCTGTCCTCGCACGGCTCGCTGGATCTGGAACACATGAAGTTCTTCGAAACCCTGGTGAACCGCATTGATAACGACACCGACCGGGACGCCGTGCTGCATACCGCCAAGGTGATCTATCGCCTGTACGCCGAGATGTTCCGCAGCCTGCCGGGCAATGTTGCGCAGGAGGTGCCCCATGCAGCTTTCGGCTAGTCGTGTGATTCTCACCGGCGCAACCGGCGGTATGGGGCAGGCAATGGTCGCCGAACTCTGCGCTGCCGGTGCTCAGGTACTGGTGGTTGGCCGCCAGGACCAAGCCCTGCAAGCGCTGGTTGCCCGTTTTGACGGCCAGGTCAGCTGTTTGCAGGCCGATCTGCGCAATTCCGCTGATCGCGCCCGCGTGGTACAACAAGCGCAGTTAATGGACGGCTTCAATCTGCTGATCAACGCGGCCGGCATTAACCATTTTGGCCTGTTTGAAGCCATGCAGGACAGCGCCATAGAGGATCTGATTCAGACCAACCTGATCGCCACCCTGCAACTGACCCGTGCCCTGCTGCCGCTACTGCGCGCGCAGCCGCAAAGTGGTGTGGTCAATATCGGCTCGACCTTTGGCTCCATCGGTTATCCGGGGTTCAGTGTCTACTGCGCCAGTAAGTTCGCCCTGCGCGGTTTTTCTGAAGCCCTGCGCCGAGAGCTGGCGGACACCCGAGTAGGCGTGCTTTACATGTCGCCACGCGCGACCCGCACCGGTATGAACAGCGCGGCGGTAGAAGCCATGAACGCCGAGCTGCAGGTCAGCATGGACAGCCCCGAACTGGTTGCCGCGCAACTGGTAAAGGCACTGGAAACCGATCTGCGCGAAGTGCACATGGGCTTTCCCGAGCGCTTGCTGGTGCGTCTCAATGGCTTGCTGCCACGGCTGATCGACAAAGCGCTGCGCCGACAGTTATCGACCATTCAGTATTACGCCAAACCCGTTTCGACGGTTGCCCCAACAACTCCACTCAAGACTGCCAAGGAACTCTAAGATGCCCACCCTGATTCGTTTATTAGCCACCAGCTTGTTGGCCGTCTTCAGCCTGACCAGCCAAGCCGCAGACATTGCTCCGCTGCAACAGCGCTGGGCAGAAATTCAATACCAATTGCCTGCCAATCAAAAACCTGCAGCGTTCAAAGCGCTGGCAGCCGAAGCCGAGCAGGTTACTCAGAGCGAACCCGACAGTGCTCCGGCCCTGATCTGGCACGGCATCATCCTCAGCAGCTGGGCCGGCGCCGAAGGCGGTCTGGGTGCATTGGGCAAGGTCAAGCAGGCCAAGGCTGAACTGGAGAAAGCGCTGGCGATCGATCCCGAGGCGCTCAACGGCTCGGCCTATACCAGCCTCGGCGCCCTCTATTATCAGGTGCCCGGCTGGCCGATAGGCTTTGGCGACGACGATCAGGCCGAGGCTTTGCTCAAGCGCGCACTGGAGCTGAATCCGGACGGCATCGACAGCAATTTCTTCTGGGCCGATTACCTGCTTGATCAGAAGCGCTATGCTGAAGCCAAGGCCGCACTGCTTAAAGCACAGGCTGCAACACCGCGCCCGGACCGGCCGCTGGCCGATCAAGGTCGACAAGCCGAAATCCGTGAACGACTGACTCAACTGAAAAACGGATAACGCATGCGCCTGTTGCTGGTTGAAGACGATACCTCTCTGGCCGAGGGCATTCTCACCTCGCTGAAAAAAGAGGGCTATACCCTGGACTGGCTGAAAGACGGCACCAGCGCGCTGCACGCGTTGAGCAGCGAACCCTTCGATCTGGCAATTCTCGATTTGGGGCTACCGCGCATGGACGGTCTCGCGGTGCTGCGCGCCCTGCGCGACCGTCATCATGCGGTTCCAGTCTTGATCCTTACCGCCCGCGACGGCGTACAGGACCGAATCGCTGGGCTGGACGCGGGCGCTGATGACTACCTGATTAAGCCGTTCGACAGCGCTGAATTAAAAGCCCGCCTACGTGCCCTGCTGCGCCGCAGCAACGGCCGAGCCGAGCCGCTGATAAACCTGCGTGGGGTCGTGCTTGATCCGCAAAGCCAGCAGGTCACCCTGGAGGGAAAACCGGTCAGCCTGTCACGCAAGGAGTTTATTCTGCTGCACGAACTGATGGCGCAACCCGACCGAGTGCTGACCCGCGACCGGCTCGAGCAGGCCCTCTATGGCTGGAATGAAGACGTCGACAGCAACACCCTGGAAGTGCACATCCATCACCTGCGGCGCAAACTCTTCAGCGGGCTAATCCGTACCCTGCGCGGCGTCGGCTATATGATTGAGCGCCAGGTATGAGGTCGATTCGCAAGCGCATACTGGTCAGGGTGCTGGGGCTGCTGCTGGCCGGCTCACTTACCATGGGCTGGGTCGGCTATCACGACGCCGGCCATGAGATCGAAGAACTGTTCGACGCCCAGCTTGGGCAAAGCGCACGGGTGCTAATCGCACTGCTGAGCACCTCACAAGCCAGCATTGCACCAGAGCAACTGGCCCAAGCGCTAATCGAGACCACCAGCAGTCATCCCAAGCTGGGTCACCGTTATGAAAGTAAACTGGCCTATCAGGTGCGCAGCGCCAACGGCACCGTAGTCGCGCGCTCCTTTAATGTGCCAGAGCTGACCGATACCGACTGGCAGCCCGGCTTTGCGGATAAACAGCAGGACGGTCGGCGCTGGCGCGGTTATGTGCTGGAGGCGCCGGAAACGGGCCTAGCGGTCTGGGTCGGCGAGCGCAGTGATGTGCGCGGCGAGCTGGTAGACAAGATAGTACGTGGCACCCTGGTGCCAGATCTGGTCGGTATTCCCATCATGCTGTTATTGGTTTGGCTCGCTATCGGCTCGGGCCTCAAACCCCTGGATGAACTGGCTCGCCTGATTCGTCTGCGCGAACCCAATAGCCTGAACCCATTGGTGCTAAGAGACCTGCCACAGGAACTGGAACCCATGCAGGCGGCGCTCAATCGCATGCTGGAACAGGTGAATCAGCTGCTGGCGCGTGAACAACGCTTTATCGCCGACGCCGCCCACGAGCTGCGCACGCCGCTGGCCGTGCTGCAAATACACGCCGAAAACGCCCTGGAAAGCCGCGATCCAGCCGAGCGTGATCAGGCGCTAATGCACCTGCGTAAAGGGGTGGAACGCGCCACTCGGCTGGTCTCACAGATGCTGACACTGGCGCGACTGGCAGACGAGCAGCAACGCCAACGTGTCAGTGTCGGCCTGCTGCAGACCTGTCGTAACGAGGTCGCCGAACTCTTGCCACTGGCTTTGCGCAAACAGCAGGATCTGAGTTTTGACAGTGAGCCTGATCTGCCACCTGAGGTTCAGATGGAGCCAGGCAGCCTGGCCATGCTGTTGCAGAACCTGATTGGCAACGCGATCCAGCACACGCCTGCCGGTGGACAGATTCGCGTTAGCCTGAGCAGCCAGCAGCAGACTGTAGCGCTCTGCGTGGAGGACAGCGGCCACGGCGTACTTGAGGCTGAGCGCCAGCGCCTGCTTGAACGCTTTCATGCCCAAGGCAGCAGCCAGGGCGCAGGCTTGGGCCTGTCCATCGTACAGCGTATTACCGAGCGGCACCGGGGGCGACTGACGCTGGCCGAAAGTCCGTTGGGCGGCCTGCTGGTGCGTGTCGAGTGGTCCATATAGCTCTCATCTATCGCTGAATTGCGCATCATCACGCCCCTGCACTGTACTGGTCTCGGGCAGCCCCATGGTCGATACTAAACGCCTACCCACTGCCCACATAACAGGAGCCCAGCATGAGCAACGCTCGCTTTGACCTCACCGGCAAGACCGCCCTGATTACCGGCGCGTCCAGTGGCCTCGGCGCACACTTCGCTCACGTCCTAGCAGACGCCGGCGCCCGCGTAGTGTTGGCCGCGCGCCGCGCCGAGCGGCTTTCTGCACTGGTTGAAGAACTTGAGCAACAGGGCCACAGCGCCTTGGCCGTAACCATGGACGTGACCGACAGCGACAGTGTGGATGCCGGTTTCAGTACGGCCGAAGCTGCCTTTGGCGTGTGCGACATTCTGGTCAACAACGCGGGCATCGGTGATCCGGTGCCCTTTCTCGAGATGACCGAAGGCAACTGGCGCAGCATGCTCGATACCAACCTCGATGGCGCCTGGCGCGTCGCACACCGCGCCTGTCTGGCGATGGCCAAAAGCGGGCAGGGTGGCAGCGTGATCAATATCGCCTCGATTCTTGGTCTGCGCGTAGGCACTGCCCTGAGTCACTATGCCGTGGCCAAAGCCGGTGTGGTGCAGTTAACCAAGGCCATGTCGCTGGAACTGGCGCGTAACAATATTCGCGTCAACGCGATTGCCCCCGGTTACTTCCGTACCGAAATGAACAGCGACTACTTTGATACCGAGCACGGCCAGAACTACATCCGCAGCAAGGTGCCCATGCGCCGCCTGGGTATGTTGTCTGAGCTTGATGGGCCACTTTTACTCCTGGCCAGTGAAGCCGGTTCGTTCATGACCGGAAGCGTGCTAAACGTCGACGGCGGCCACCTGAATAACAGCCTCTAGCCGGCTGTTACGACAAGCTAGGACTGGCACGCGCGCGCTCCAACAGCTATTGTCAGGCCATCAATACCCGGATGTATTCATGGCCAAAATACAACACACAAGAATAGGTCTGCTGATCCTGCTGGTTGGCGGACTCGCTCTCGGGCTGTTTTTTTTGTTTCTCGCCGCTAGCGCTTGGCAACAACGTGAGCAGCAATGGCAAAGCCAACAGGCCAATGAAGCCGCAATCATCCAACTGAGCATTGCGCAGAGCCAGTTAGCGCTGCGCAACCAAGCGCTAATGGCCGCCCGCACCCTGGCCGAGGATCCCGACACACGCCGCCTGATTCGGCGCATCAAAACGCTTACTGTGAGCCAACCGGATAATCGCACTGACATTCTGCGTCTACGCGCCCAACTGCGCCGCGACCTGAATGGCGTTTGGTCGATCCTGCAACGCGGCGGCGCGCAGATGCTTGAAGTGCATTTGTCTGACCCCGCCCAATCCCTGCTGCGCATGCAGGAAGTAAACGACCCGATTGACGTTACGCCTGGCGATGGACGACCCCTGCTTTTGCGTGCGCTTGCCTCGGGCCAAGAACAAAGTGGTTTGCAGTCCTGCCCGCTGGGCGCACGCCAAGCCGCCGTGGTGCCGGTATTCGCCAACGACGATGCTGGCAGCTCGCCGGTCGCGTCCATTGAAGTCGGCTTTTATGTGTTGCCTAAGCAACTCGCCGAACCCGTTTCTGCCGAGATTGATATAGCGCTGCTGATGCCTCCCAGCGCATTTTCAGACCAGAGCAAATTAACCCCCACCGAGAATGGCCGCTGGCTGCTCGGTCATTACTCCAACCCGGCGATTAATCAATGGCTGGATTCCGCCGATCTGCCAACTACGCTACACACCCCAAGCCATCAACTGCTACGCATCGGCGAGCAGGTCTATTTGATTGCCTCAGTGCCCTTACTGGAACCAGGCGCTTCGGCAAGCGAAGCACACAACGCCGCGCGCATCGTCGCCTGGCATGACATCTCTGCCGCCGCCGCTGTGCACCAGCAAGAGCAGTCACGTCTTTTGCTCAACTGGTTGCTCGCCTGTCTCGCCACCACACTTTTGTTGACAGCACTAGCATTTGCCTTCCGCAGGCATACACATCGCCAGGCATCGCTGCACCAACAGGCGATATTGGCGGAAAGTCAGCAGCGCGAGCGCAGCCGACAACTGTTGGCCATCATTGCCAATGCGCAGTCCGCCTATATTCAGCACGATCAGATCAAACAGGGTTTTTCGCAACTGCTGGAGCAGATACTCCAACTGACCGAGAGCCATTGCGGCACTGTCGCTCAGGTGCGCTATAACGACGAAGCGCAGCCCCAGCTAATACCTTATGCCGTAAGCCCTTTAAACGAAAACACCGACGGGGCGGCACAGCTACTGGCGCACAACGCGAAACTGTTCGACGTTTTACTGAGTACTCAAGAAGTTGTTATTGAACAAGACTTCTCACCTGAGAACCAACTGAGTTCTTTTCTAGGCCTACCTGTTCTGTATGGCGATCGGCTCGTTGGTGTTCTGGCGTTGGGCAACCGTGCCGACGGTTACGCTGCTGAGATGGCCGAGTTTCTCGCTCCGCTGCTGGCAACCCTCGGCCAGTTGATTCATGCGCTGCGTCTAAACGCCGACAAACAGCAAATCAAACTCCGCCTGGAACGCCAACGTCACGCCCTGCGGTCACTCAATGAGGTCTCGGCCGCCACCGGCATCAATCTTTCTGAGCGCCTTACGCGCACCTTGCAGTTAGGTTGCGAGCACCTGCAACTGGACCTCGGGCTGGTCAGCCACATCGAAGGAGAGAGCTACAGCGTACTGGCCAGCTATGCTGAAAACGAAGCCCCACCCGTAGGCACCCGTTTCGATTTCGAGCAAACCTACTGCAGCCTGACGTACCTGCACAGCGACGTACTGGCCATCGACTCCATGGGCAACTCACGCTTCAGCGGCCACCCCTGCTACCAAAGCTTTGCTCTTGAAGCCTACATCGGCATCCCTCTATTAGTTGACGAAAAGCGTCTCGGCACACTGAATTTTTCCAGTGCCAAGAGCCGTGCCTTGCCATTCGATGAGGTTGATCTGGAGTTCATGCGCTTATGTGCTCGCTGGATCAGCAGATTGCTGGAGCAGGACAGTATCGAGCAGCAACGCGAGCAGTTGCTCGAGCGCTTTAACAAGCTCACGCGTCACCTGCCCGGTATGGTGTACCAGTATCAGCTATCGCCCGATGGCAAAGGCATGTTCCCGTATACCAGCGACGGTATTGCCGATATCTACGGCATCACGCCCGAGCAGGCAGCCAGCTCCGGGGAGCTGGCGTTTGATCGGGTGCATCCAGACGATCTTGAATCAGTAATCGACAGCATCACTACCTCCGCGATTAGACAAAAAACCTGGCGTGCCGAATACCGCGTGCACCATCCGCTGAAAGGCGAACTCTGGGTTGCCGGCTTCGCCAGCCCCGAGCAACTCGATAACGGCGATATTGTCTGGCACGGCTTTATTGCCGACATCACCAACCGCAAGCGCATACAGCTAGCGCTGGCCAGTGAGCAGCAGCGCCTGGAGCGGGTAATAGAGGCTACCGGCGTAGCCACCTGGGAATGGAACCTGGACACGGATGAGGTCATCACCAACTCGCGCTGGGAGCAGATGATTGGCTATCCGACCGAGGCCCTCGCACCTATTACATCGGCGACCTGGATTGAGCGCATCCATCCGGATGATCGTGCCCACTTCGATAAGCAACTGACAGATCACCTGAGCGGCAAGTCCGACTTTTACAGCTCCAACTGCCGCATTCAGCACCGCGATGGGCATTGGATCTGGGTGCAGAACCGTGGCCAGGTCGTCACGCGGGACGTAGACGGCACACCAAAACGTATGAGCGGCATCCATTCCGACATCAGCAGTGAGATGCAGCAACAGGAGGAAATACGTGAGGCGCGACTCTTCCTCGACGCACTGATCGACGCGTCTACCTCGGTGGCGGTTATCGCGTCTGACCCGCAGGGCAGTATCACGCTGTTCAACTCCGGTGCCGAGAAATTACTCGGTTACGCTGCAGGCGAGGTAGTTGGCAAACTGTCACCCAATGTTTTCCATCTGCAAAGCGAAGCCCTGCGCCACGGCGAAACCCTAAGCGAAGAAGTGGGCCGTCCGATTGAAGGTGTCGAAGTCTTTCTCTATCGCGCACGAATGGGCGGTTCTGAAACTTTGCCGTGGACTTACGTGCGCAAGGATGGCGAGCACCGTCTGGTCAATCTCACGGTGACACGCATCGCCGACGGCGAAGGCCGGCTCGTAGGCTTTCTGGGAATGGCCACCGACATCACTGACCTGATCCACACGACCCGTGCCCTGCAGAAAAGCGAATCGCGCTTTCGCGGCATGGTCGGCAACCTGCCAGGCGCAGTCTACCGCTGCCAAGCAGACGAGCTATGGACCATGTCATATCTCAGCAACGAGGTAGAACGCATCACCGGCTATCCGGCTAGCGACTTCATCAACAACCAGCGCCGGAGCTATATGAGCGTTATTCACCCTGACGACCACCAAACCACCCTGGTGACGGGGGAGAACGCTAGCCTGAACGACGCCAGCTTTGAACTCACTTACCGCATTTTGCACGCCGAAGGCCACGTGGTGCAGGTGCGCGAGAAGGGCCGCGCCGAGTACGACAGCAACGGCAAGCTTATGTGGTTCGACGGTTTCATATGGGATGTTACCGAACAGATGCGCGTTGAGCAGCTGAAGTCGCAATTTGTCTCCACCGTCAGCCACGAGCTTCGCACCCCGCTAACCGCGATCTCCGGCGCTCTGAAATTGGTCAACGGCGGTGCGCTCGGCGCTGTGCCCGAAAGCATGCAGCATTTGCTGGGCATCGCCGAACAAAACACCCAGACGCTCAACGTGCTGATCAACGACCTGCTGGATATGGATAAACTGGCCGCCGGCAAAATGCATTTTGAAATGCGCCTGCAACCTCTGTTGCCGCTGCTGCACAAGGCGCTGCAGTTGAATCAGAGCTACGCTGATCAGTATCAGGTCAGCCAAAGCTGCGCCGAGCTGGAAGATGCCTGGGTTCAGGTGGATGCCTTGCGATTGGGTCAGGTGCTGAGCAATTTTTTATCTAACGCCGCCAAGTTCTCCAAAACAGGCGGCGACATTCAGTTGAGCAGCCAGGTTTCTGATGGTCAGGTATGCATCAGTGTGAGCGATCAGGGCGTGGGCATTCCTGCTGGCTTCCATGATCGGATATTCCAACAGTTCTCTCAGGTAGACAGCTCCAACACCCGCCGGCGCGGCGGCTCAGGGCTAGGCCTGGCAATCAGCCAGGAGCTTATATTGCACATGGCCGGCAGCATTGGCTTTGACTCCGAGCCAGGCGTGGGTTCACGGTTCTGGTGCTGCCTGCCCGTGCAGAGCAAAACGTCGCAAACGCCGGATAACCCTCCCCAGCTCCCACAGGAAGCCGCGCGATGACTGTCCAACCCGACGCCGACGAAGAGCAGCGCCTACAGGCACTGGCGCGCTACCAGATCATGGATAGCGCCGGCGAGCAGGCCTTCGACGACATCACCGCACTGGCCGCACTCTGGCTAGACATGCCGATTGCCTTGATTTCGCTGGTGGATGATCAGCGTCAGTGGTTCAAGAGCCGCGTTGGACTGGATGCACAAGAGACGCACCGCGACCTAGCCTTCTGCGCCCATGCCATCCAACAGAGCACCTTGATGGAGGTGCCCGATGCCAGTTTGGATGCACGCTTCAGCGCCAATCCCCTGGTCACCGGGGATCCTTTCATTCGCTTTTACGCTGGCATGCCAATCATCACCCCGGAAGGCTCGCGCCTGGGCACCTTGTGCGTCATCGACAGCAAACCCCGCGACTTGAACGCACGCCAGCGCGAAACCCTGCAGCGCTTGACGCGCATGGTGGAATACCAGTTACAGCTGCGCCTGCAGCTACTGCAAAGCATTGAGCGCAAACAGGAGCTGCGAGATCAGCGCGCACTGGCCGAGGGGCTGCTGGACAACATCATGGCCGGGGTCGCGGTATGTAATGAGGCGGGTGAGCTGACCCGTTTTAACAACACTGCACGCCGCTGGCACGGGCTGGATGTTCGGCAGATGCCGCCAGAGCAATGGGCTCACTACTACAGTTTGTACCGCCCCGATGGCGCCACCGAATTGACCAGCGAAGAGATTCCCTTGCTGCGCGCCTGGCGCGGTGAGCAAGTCGAGAACGCTGAAATATGCTTGCATGCGCAAGATCAGGCACCGCGTTTTCTACTCTGCAATGGTGGCCCACTCCAACGGCAGTCCAGTCCTTCTGCGGCGATGGTGGTAATGCACGACATCACCGAACTGCGCCAGACAGCCTTGCTGAAAAGTCACTTTCTGGCGACCATCAGCCACGAACTACGTACCCCCCTGACTTCCATCGGCGGTGCTGTCGGGCTACTGCGCGGCGGCACCTATGGCGAACTCCCTGCGCCGGCAATGCGCTTGTTGCAGATTGCCCATGACAACATCATCCGACTTAACGAACTGGTCAACGACTTACTCGATATGGAGAAGCTGGAAGCCGGAAAACTCCAATTGCTGTGCACCGAACAGCCAATAAAGCCGCTGCTTGAGCAGGCGCTGGAAGCCACCCGACCCTACGCACAGCGCTTTCGAGTGACCCTGCGGCTCAGTGAGCCCTGCCCCAATCCACGGGTATTTGTAGACGAGCGTCGACTCTTGCAAGTGCTGGGCAACTACCTTTCCAACGCCGCCAAATTTTCCCATGAAGGCGGCGAGGTTAGGGTTGAATGCGAACGCTTGCATGACTGTATCGAAGTCAGGGTAATTGACCAGGGCATCGGCATAGCCCCTGAGCAACACGCCGAGCTGTTCAAGAAGTTTACTCAGCTGGATATCAGTGACGCACGCAAACGCGGCGGCACCGGGTTAGGGCTGGCTATCTGCAAAGAGCTTATGGAACGCATGCAAGGCGAAGTAGGGGTATCATCCACGCTGGGGCAAGGCGCCGCCTTTTGGTTTCGTCTGCCGTTGACCTCAGATGCGGAATATCGATGAAGCAGCCACGTTACAGCCGTCTGGCCATAAAGATACTGCTACTGATTCTTGGCGCCAGCCTGCTGGAAGTACTGCTCTCAGGGCTGGTGACCCAACATGCACTGCGCACCGACATGCAAAATCTGCTGATCGAACAGCAGCAGCGTGTCAACCGCAATGCCGTGCAGTTGATTGATCGTGAGCTTGATGTTCGCGAGCAGTTTCTGAACACCCTCGCGGGGCAACTGGCGCTAAGCGGCCAGGTCGACTACGCCGCCAGTGAGCAACTGATCCGCAGCCAGCGCCCTGGCATCGACGGCTACTTTCCCGCCGGCATCCTGATTCTAAACACTGTCGGCATCGCAGTCGGTGAGTCAACGCGGGTAGAGGGCAGGTTGGGTACCAATTACGCCGATCGCCCGCATATCAAACAAGCGTTGAGCAGCGGTGAGCCCACTATCAGCAAACCGATCATGGGCCGCACCATGCGCACCCCTATCCTCAGCATCAGTGCACCCGTAAAGCGGGCCAATGGCGAGGTTGTTGGCCTGATCGCCGGGGTTATTGAGCTGGAGCGGGAGAACCTGTTCGATGCCGCTGTAAATCTCACCCTGGGCGTTCCGTCGCGTTTGTACGTGATGGATACCACTCACCAGATCTACGTGACCTCGACTGATCCGCACCTGGCCATGCAGCCACTACCCAGCAACGAAGCGAGCCCCTTGCTGGCGGCTCTGCGCAGCGGCGAAAGTATGGGCCTGCTAGCTAATGCCGAGACCGGTGGTGAGGATTTGTTCATTGCCGATGGGATGCCGAATCTGGGGTGGCGCGTGGTCAGCTTGACCCCAATGAAACAGATCACCGACAAGCTCGACCCCATCCTTGCGCAGAAGCTGGTTATCGGCCTGGTGTTCTTCCTGCTGCTCAGTCTCGCACTCATTCTACTGTTGCGCCGCGCCATGCGCCCTTTGAGTTCAGCCGCGCAGCAAATCACCGAGATGATGGACGGCAGCAGACCTATCCAGGCGATTCAGATAGATCGCACGGACGAAGTGGGTTACCTGGTGCATGCTTTCAATCAGCTAAGTGAGCGCCAGCAAGAACAAGCTCTTGAACTGCAGCGCGAGCGCGATTTGTTGCGCAGCCAGTTTGAGCAATCCTCCGACGCTATCGTGCTGCTAGACATCAACAGTCTGCAGATTCTGGAGGCCAATCCGCAATCGTCACGCTTGCTCGGCTATAGCGCTACCAATCTGCGCGACAGGCCCTTCACCGAGTTACTGGAAGCCAACCAAGCCCCGCTTCCCGAGCTGCTCAAGTTAGCAATGACGGTAAACGGGCACTCCAACATGGCGTTGCTGCGCCAATTCGGTGGCGTTGTGCACTGTGAGGTCACCGCCGCCAGCGTTGGCCTGCCTGACCAGCGTCAGCTGATGCTCAACTTGCGCGATATTTCCGAGCGCCTGCGTAGCGAGCAGCTGAAAAACGACTTTGTGTCCACCGTTAGCCACGAGCTACGCACGCCGCTGACCAGTATTTACGGCACCTTGCGGCTAGTGAATAGCGGTGTGCTGAACGGCCGGCCCGAGCAGGCCAGCTCGTTGTTGCTGGCAGCCGAAGACAACAGTCAGCGGCTAACCGAGCTGATTAATGATCTGCTCGATATCGACAAGCTCGAAGCCGGGAAGCTCGAGCTGGACCTGCGACCACTGGATCTGGACGCACAACTACAGGCTGCACAGCGCATGCTATCAGCCGTAGCTGACGATGCTGGTGTGAGCTTACAGTTACCCGCTCCGGGCAAATTATCGGTGCAGGCCGACGCGCAGCGCCTGCAGCAGGTGCTGGCCAACCTCCTGTCTAACGCCATTAAATTTTCACCGCCGGGCGATGTGGTCACCATCGAAGTAGAACAGGTTGAGCAGTACATTCGATTGTCCGTCACCGATAACGGCGAAGGCATTCCGCTGGCATTCCAGCCGAACGTGTTCCAGCGCTTTGCCCAAGCCGACGCTACCGCCACCCGCCAACGCGGCGGCACCGGGCTGGGCCTGGCTATTACCCGCTCGTTAGTGCGCGCCATGAATGGACGCATCGGCTTCAGCTCAATGCCTGGCCAAGGCAGCTGTTTTTGGGTTAGTTTGCCTAAAGCGCTGCCTGACTCCACCCCCGCCCACCGCACCGATAGGGTGCCCGACAGCAATGGATCCAAGGCCCATGAATAAACTTGAACGCATCATTCACATTGAAGACGATCTCTCAATTCAAGAGGTCGCTCGGGTAGCCTTGGAGATAGTGGGCGGTTTTACTGTCAAAAGCTGCGACTCAGGCGCACAGGGCCTCGCAGAGACGCCAGCCTTTAATCCACAGCTGGTGCTGCTCGACGTCATGATGCCCGGCATGGACGGACCACAAACGCTGACTGAATTACAGAAACTGCCCTGCATGGCCAACGTGCCGGTGGTGTTCATGACTGCCAAAGCACAGACCCAAGAGGTCTCGGCTTATCACCAGCTGGGGGCTGCCGGGGTGATCATCAAGCCTTTTGATCCAATGACGCTATCAGAGCAGATAACCGAAATATGGAATACCTGGCATGAGCAATAAGGATCAACTGAGTAGTCAGTTAGCCGAGCTGGAAAGCCGCTTCCGCGACCGTTTGCGTGCCGAGCTGGCGGAGATGGCCGACGCTGCCAAACAGGTACTGCAAGGCGAAAGCAACGACCCACGTAGCCATCTTGTGCTACGCGATCGGCTGCACAAGCTGGCTGGCTCGGCCGGCACCTTTGGCTATAACACGCTGGGTAGTGCTTGCCGCGAACTGGAAGTACAGCTCCAGCAGCAAATCGACAAGCCACCAGCCGACGAAACACTCATGCGGCGACTGGCCGAGCACATTATTCAGCTCGACAGCTTGTTGATCGATAAGCATGAAACCCTGCCGCAAGCACCCAGTATGAGCGATGAGAGTCATATCCCCAACGCCGACCGGCATATTGCCCTGGTCGTGGGTGAACAGGAACTGGCGCAACAAATGAGCCAGACCCTAACCAGTTTCGGCTATCAGATCAGTCAGTTCAGCGAGCCGGCCGAACTCTTCGAGAGCTTAGACAGCCTCGACGCCGTTATCATCGACACCAGCACCGGCGAATGGAATGCTCAGGAACTCACGGAGAAACTGCGCAGTACGCCAGATAGCGAGCCTTTACCTTTGCTGGTCATCAGCTCCGACGACAGCTTCAACAGCCGCTTGGCGTCGGTGCGCGCGGGAGCCCGAGGCTTTTTCACCAAGCCAGTGGATCTACCCTCGCTGGAAAGCCGTCTGGAACGGAGCTTTACCAATCATCAAGCCGGCCCCTTTCGCGTACTGATAATCGACGACGATACAGAGCTGGCAGCGCGCTACGCACTGATTTTGACCAGTGCCGGCATGTTGGTGGAATCCGAGTTCGATCCAGAACTACTGTTAGAAAAAATGCATGCTTTCGGCCCCGACGTGGTACTGATGGACATCAACATGCCAGATTTCAGCGGCCCCGAGCTAGCCCAGGTAATACGTCTGAACGACGACTGGTTGCGCGTGCCGATCATTTATCTATCAGCAGAAACCAATGCCGAGCGTCAGATGTCAGCGCTGCTCAAAGCCGGTGACGACTTCATCACCAAGCCCATCAGCGACAGCGCTCTGCTGACCACTGTATACGCACGCGCCCAACGCGCCCGTATGGTCAGCGACGCACTCTCACGCGACAGCTTGACCGGCCTGCTGAAACACGCAGACATCAAAGACCAACTCGATATTGAGATAGGCCGCGCTCAGCGCTCCCAACAACCCGTCAGCATCGCCATGATTGATATTGACCACTTCAAATCGGTCAACGATCAGTATGGTCACCCGGTCGGCGATAATGTGATTCGCGCCTTGTCCAACCTGCTGCGCCAGCGATTGCGCAAGATAGACCGGCTGGGTCGCTACGGCGGTGAAGAGTTTCTTGCGGTGCTGCCTAACTGCAGCATTGAAGACGCGCAACAAATCCTTGACGAAATTCGCGCCGCTTTCGCTGCACTGAATTTCAGTGCCGATGAACACAATTTTAACTGTACTTTCAGCACCGGAATCAGCGCCTGCACAGCCGACGACTGGCCCTCCGACGGCCTGCTCGACCTGGCCGACAGACGCCTCTATCAAGCCAAGAAAGGCGGTCGCAACCAGGTATGCAGTGAGAGCGAGTAGCAGCGCCAGGGATCTCCGAAGGCATCCTCTGGCTTGGTCAGACTCCGCAACTTTCTTGTAACCCAGTTACAGCTTGCCAGCATCCAGCTGTTACAGGATCTGTAGCAGACTATCTGAAGTTGCCCGCACAAATGATAATGGTTAACATTAGCCATTAGATTGCGCGGCCGCGCACGGCAAGCGCTACATTGCCAGCCCCGCTTGCCCATCGCGGCTAACCCCTCGGACCGAAAGCGATCATTCGTGCGGTTCAAAGCTCTACGGATTGCCCATGATTGCAGCACTTACACCCTTGTTTCAGGGCCCTCTTGCGGCCATGGCCGATTGGCTCACCCTGGCCGATGACCCGCGGCCCAGCCTGAGCATGGCCGAGTATCTGAACAGCGAACAACTCACCGATCAGTTGCAGCGCTTCACCCCGCAGTACGTCAATGCTGATCAGCGCGCGGTAGTGTCCCTGTGGGGCAAATACCACTTCATCCGTTTGGTGGTGCCCACGGTAGCCGCCAGCCTGTTGCTCAACTGGCGACTACCAGTAAGCTTTGATGAGGTGCAGGTTATTGTTGGCGAGGATGGCCTCCCAACAGCTTTCAAGCTGCCGCATCAAGGTGAGCCCTGGAGCAGTGCGCCAAGCAATGGCTTTACGCGTCTCGAAACACTGTTCGACGGCCATCTAGATGTACTGATCCGCGACCTGGCCGCGCGCTACAAGGTTTCACCCAAAGTGTTTTGGAGCAGCGTGGGCCATTACTACGAGTGGATTGTCGAAGAGGTAGCCCAGCTAACGGCTGATGCAGAGGCTGTGACCCAAGCTCGCCAATTGATCAGCGACAAGAACCGCCCGGACGGCTCACGCAACCCATTGTATGGCTGCGTACGCTACCGTCAGCGGGAGGGAGAGCAGGCATTGCACCGTGAGCGCAAACACTGCTGCATTCGCTACCTTTTGCCCGACAAAGCGCTGTGCAGCAACTGCCCGCATATTGATAAGCCGCCAGCCGGTTATGATCCGGCAGGGCGTAGCGATTAACCGTCGTTCTAACGCGTGATTGTCACTTTTCAGCCTATTTTCGCAGCTAACTCCCGCGTTAAGTCGAAAGCAGATATGGCTTTGCAGCCACTATTATTTTGCCCTGACCACAGCGGAGAAAAGTCGCCACTGCCCGTCTTTTCGTTTGCAGCACGCAGCGGGGCCATGGCCGTACCTGCAAGCGGAAACAACGGCGCCAGCTCGCTCAGCGGACCTAACTCGCGTATCGCACGGTTAACAATGCCGCGCGCCGGGCCACCCGAAAACACATTAGTTAACGCGGTATGCTGTGCGGCCTCACTCTTGAGCGCGGCCCGGTGCAGCTCGGTCGTAGTTGCCTCAGGGCAGAGCAGGTAAACCGTACCCATCTGCACACCCGCCGCCCCAAGCGCCATAGCCGCAGCTACGCCGTTCGCATCCGCAATGCCACCAGCGGCAATCACCGGAATATCCAGCGCCGCCACCAGCTGCGGCAGCAGGGCAAAAGTCCCCATCTGCAAACTCAGGTCCGCGCTAAGAAACTGCCCTCGATGGCCACCGGCTTCCAGCCCTTGCGCAATCACCGCATCAGCGCCATGCGCCTGCAGCCATTTGCCTTCAGCCAGCGTAGTGGCTGTGGACAGCACCTTACCGCCCCAAGCCTTGATGCGCTCGATAATCGCAGCTTCAGGCAAACCAAAGTGAAAGCTCACTACCGGCGGGCTGAACGGAGCGATCAGCTCCAGGGTCTCCAGATCAAAGGGCCGCCGCCCAGCGCCCGCCTGAATAGCGTCGATATCCAGATCAAATTCTGCGTAAAAAGGCGCCAAGGCGTTGCGCCATTGTTGCTCACGCGCATCATCCGCTGGCGGGTTGCGATGGGCAAAGAAGTTGAGATTCCAGGGACCTTCAGCCTGCTCGCTGAGCACCACCAACTCGTCATGCAAGACTTCAGCGCTCAACATCGCACAGGGTAGTGAGCCCAAGCCGCCCGCACGGCAAACAGCCAACGCCAGCGCACTGTTCTGCACGCCGGCCATCGGTGCCTGAACCAACGGTAAGTTGGTACCCAACAGATTTTCGAGTCGCATTAGACCGCTCCTTTCACGTGTATAGGGGAATACTCGACGATGCCGATGGTAGACCCTCGCACACCACTGAGGAACCCACCACGCTCAGATCTTTCGAGTACCTGCGTCTTCTGCGTGGGGAACTATCCGGCGGGGTACGTTGGTCTATGGATGTAACGATTGAAGTGGAAAGCACATAACGCAGGGCTTCTTCTGAACCTTGTTTTCTCGCGCTGGCGACACCGCCGGCGCTGATGTTTGCTACCGCCCCCGGTATTAACTCAGAACTCAACCGGAGCCCAGCGAGCACAGAGTCCAACGCTTATATTCGATGATCGAGAGGAAATCATGATAAACACGACAGGCGAGAACAGCAGCATCCCCCCGATTGGCATGGGCACCTTTCGCCTCAAGGGCGACGACGCTTACAACGCGGTCAGTACCGCGCTGGAACTGGGTTACCGGCACATAGACACGGCCCAGATCTACGGCAACGAACAGGACGTGGGCCGCGCCATCGCCGACAGCGGCGTGCCGCGCAGCGAGTTGTTTGTGACCACCAAGATCTGGACTGACAACTTCACCCAGGAAAAATTGATCCCCAGCCTGCGAGAGAGCCTCGATAAGCTGCAGCTCAATCAGGTCGACATGACCTTGATCCACTGGCCCTCACCCGGCGGCAAAGTGCCGATGCAGGAATATCTGGGTGAATTGATGAAGGCCCGTGAGCAAGGTATGACGCGCCTGACCGGGGTATCCAACTTTACTATTGATCAGCTCCAGGAGGCTTGCGAACTGGTTGGGCTGGATAACATCGCCACCAATCAGGTTGAGATTCACCCCTTCCTGCAGAACCGCAAGATGATTGAGTTTGCCCGCGAAGAGGGGCTGCATCTGACCGCTTATATGCCATTGGCAGTTGGAAAAGTAATGAAGGACAAAACCCTGGACCGCATCGCCGAAGAGCATGGCGCCACGCCACCGCAGGTAGTGATGGCTTGGCTGATGCTGCAAGGCATCGCAGTGATTCCGTCCTCCACTAAACGGCTGCATCTGGAGAGTAACCTGGAAGCAGATCGCGTACAGCTCACCGCCGATGACCTGCACTTTATCCGCGAGCTGGATGCCGGCGAGCGTATTGCCGATCCGGATTTTGCGCCTGATTGGGATTGAGCTGTTGGCTTGCGGGAGGCTGGGTTTAGTCCGCGCCACTAGTGGTGCGTTTGAGGCCGCTGGTCGGGTGATGGAAGGCCGGGGTCCATCCCGGCCATCGGTGGGGCGTTTGACGCTGCTGGTGAAAATGAAAATCGATGTTCCGGGAAACGAGCGTTATTCAGCCAATGCTGGCAAATCCCTAAACAGCTCCAGCGCCTCAGGATTGGCCAGCGCATCGGTGTTTTTAACCGGCTGGCCATGCACTACGTTGCGCACCGCCAATTCAACTATTTTGCCGCTCAGCGTGCGGGGGATATCTGCTACGGCGATAATCTTTGCGGGTACGTGACGCGGCGTGGCATTGCTGCGGATTACTTGCCGTATCTCGGCTGACAAATCATCATCCAACAGCACTCCATCACGCAGCCGCACAAAGAGCACCACGCGTACATCGTCGTGCCATTGTTGCCCGATGGCCAACGATTCCAGCACAGTTTCGACCTTTTCCACCTGCCGATAGATTTCCGCTGTGCCTATGCGCACGCCGCCGGGATTGAGTACGGCATCTGAGCGACCGTGAATGATCAGGCCACCGTGGGCCGTCTCTTCGGCGTAATCGCCGTGCGCCCAAACGCCGGGAAAACGCTCGAAATAAGCAGCGCGAAAACGGCTGCCGTCTTCATCATCCCAGAACCCCAGCGGCATGGACGGAAAGTGGCGAGTGCAGACCAGCTCGCCTTTAGTAGGCCCTCGAAAACCTACCTGCGTTGCCATCGCGGCGTTAAAAACAGGCTCAGAATGCTCATTTACACCACGTAAATTGCGCTTCTTCGCCTGCTTTTGCCTTGCGCTGGCTGCCTCGCCTACGCTTTTCAAAGACCTGCTACTGCTAATAGGTTGCCCTTCGTCATCCCACACCTCAACCGCCATACCCAGCCCCTTGCTCTGTAACTCACCACGCCACACCGGCAGGGTCGGGTTACCGAGAGCGAAGCAGGAGACGATATCGGTGCCGCCAGAAATGGACGACAGGCAGAGGTCCGGCTTGAAGCAGCGGTAGACGTAATCAAAGCCCTCATGCGCCAGCGGTGAGCCGGTCGAGAGCAGGGCTTTGAGGCGGCTCAGCCGATGACTCTCCGCCGGATTTACTCCCGCCTTCTCCAGCGCGGCCAGATACTTGGCGCTGGTGCCGAAAATACTGATATTTTCCGCGTCAATCAGGTCAATCAAACGCTCAGGCGCGGGATGAAAAGGTGAGCCGTCGTAAAACACCAAAGTGGCGCCCAGCGCCAGCCCGGAGACCAACCAGTTCCACATCATCCAGCCGCAGGTGGTGAAGTAAAAAAGGGTGTCTTCGGGGTGCAGGTCGGTATGCAGGCCGTGTTCTTTCAGATGCTGCAGCAGGGTGCCGCCAGCTCCGTGCACTATACATTTGGGCACGCCGGTGGTGCCGCTGGAATACAGGATGTAAAGCGGGTGAGCGAAGGGCAGGGAGGTAAACTGCGGCTCGCCGCCGGGCTGACAGGCCACGTCCCAGTTGACCGTCGAAACAACGGATTCAAACTCCGTTGAACGCGCTGTTATGCCGCCGTAAGGCACCAGAATCAACTGTTGTAAACCGTCCAACTGCGGCAGGATTTCGCCCAGCTTGGCGCTTAGATCCAACTGCTTTCCGGCATAGCGATACCCGCTGCACGCGATCAGTACCTTGGGGCGGATTTGCCCAAAGCGGTCGATCACGCCCTGGGTGCCGAAATCCGGCGAACAGGAAGACCAGATCGCCCCCAAACTGGTGGTCGCCAACATACCCACAATGGTTTGCCAGGTGTTGGGCATCAACGCCGCCACGCGATCGCCGGGTTGCACGCCCAAGGCCTGCAAATGGCGCTGCAATCCAGCCACATGCGCGGCTAGCTCGCGGTAACTCAGCTGCTCACGGTGACCGTCTTCGCTCACCGCAACCAGCGCCGGATGATCATCACGGCGGCGCAGCAAATGCTCGGCGAAGTTGAGGGTGGCGCCGGGAAACCAGCGGGCATCCGGCATCTGTGCGCCTTCTTCCAGCACCTTATCCGCCTGGGAGTGAAAACCAACAGAAAAGTAATCGGCGATGGCCTGCCAAAAGAGCGCGCGCTGTTCAATGCTCCAGTTATGCAGCTCAGCGTAATCCGCTAGCTGCAGACCGTGCTGGGTGTTGACCAACCGGCGAAAGGCATCCATCCGCGTGGCAGCGATCCGTGCGGCTGAAGGCGTCCAGAGCGGCTGGTTCATTGTGCAGCCTTGGTCAACAAAGCCCGTGCGACCCGCGAGCCATTGCTTTTACCCAGCACGTTGCAGATATGCTGCCCAGACTGCACCAACGCAGCCATGTCGATGCCCGTATCGATACCCAGCCCATTGAGCAGGTAGAGCACATCTTCGGTGGCTACGTTGCCGGTCGCGCCCTTCGCATAAGGGCAGCCACCCAGCCCGGCCACCGAGCTGTCGAACACGCTGATGCCCTCAAGCAGGCTGGCGTGAATATTGGCCAGCGCCTGGCCGTAGGTATCGTGAAAATGCCCGGCCAATTGGCTGCGCGGTATATCACGCCCTACCACGTCGAAAAGACGACGGGTTTCGCCAGCGGTGCCGACGCCGATGGTGTCACCGAGGGAGACTTCATAGCAGCCACTGTCGAGTAGCTCGCGGGCAATCGCAGCCACTTGCTCCGGCGATACGTCACCGTCGTAGGGGCACCCCAGCACACAAGAAATATAACCGCGCACCTTGACGCCATGCTCCTGCGCCGCCGCCATCAACGGCTCAAAACGTTGCAGGCTCTCGGCAATCGAGCAGTTGATGTTTTTTTGCGAGAAAGCCTCGGAGGCAGCAGCAAATACGGCGACTTCCTGCACGCCAGCAGCCAACGCCGCTTCAAAGCCTTTCAGGTTGGGCGCCAGCGCCGCGTAAGTCACGCCAGAGCGCTGCTGGATACCGGCAAAGACCTCGGCCGAGCCCGCCATCTGCGGCACCCACTTGGGCGAAACGAAGCTGCCTACTTCAATGTAGCTCAGGCCCGCCGCGCTCAGATCATCGACCAGCCGTACCTTGTCGGCCACGCTGATGGGTTGTTTCTCGTTCTGTAAGCCATCACGTGGGCCCACTTCGACCAGGCGTACCTGCTGCGGCATTGTCATTCACTTAACTCCTGCAATTCGATCAGCACCCGGCCCTCGTCGACCAGATCACCTTCGGCGCACCCCAGTGCCAGCACTTTTCCCGCCTGCGGGGCACGAATACTGTGCTCCATTTTCATCGCCTCAAGCACCACCAGCAAGGTGCCCGCCGCCACCTCGTCACCCACCTTCACGGCAACGCGCACGATACTGCCGTTCATCGGTGCAGTCAGGCCGCCCTGCGGCGCGTGCGCAGCTTGAGCGGCGCTAATGGGATCCACGCGGCTTATCTCGCGCAATTGCCCGTCCCAACCAAGAAACAGCCGTTCGCCACGCCGTTGCAAGGGATAGCGCCGACCTTGCCACAGTATCTGTTCAGCTTGCAGCACAGCGCCTTCAACCGGCAGGGCTCGCCGGGTCTCTTGTTCACAGCGCAGGTGCACTGTCTGCGCACTCGGCATGCCGAGGCGCAACGCGTTGTTGGGCGCCCAGGGCGAGTGCGGATCGTCGCTGCGCGCAGCAGCAGGATCAGTCAGCAACCAGGCTCGCGCGGCCAGTGCCCAAAAAGCGTCTGCCAGCGCAACGGGGGGTGGCAGCAAGGCATCAGCGTAACGTTCGATAAAACCGGTATCCAGCTCGGCGGCGGCAAATGCCGGGTGCGCCAATACGCGTTTCAGAAACGCCAGGTTGCTGCGCAGGCCACCAATCAATTGTTCATCCAGCATGGCCAGCAGGCGGCGACGCGCGGTCTCGCGGTCTTCGCCCCAGGCTATCAGCTTGGCCAGCATGGGGTCGTAAAAGGCCGACACTTCATCGCCCTCACTCACGCCGCTGTCGACGCGCCGACCGGCACCTGCGGCGGGTTCACGATACAGCGTCAGATGGCCACTGGCGGGCAAGAAATCTTGCTCGGGATCTTCCGCGTACAGCCGCACCTCAATGGCGTGGCCGTTTAGCGGAATATCCTGTTGGGCCAGCGGCAAAGCCGCACCTTGCGCCACGCGCAGCTGCCAGGCAACCAGATCCTGCCCGGTGATCGCCTCGGTGACGGGGTGCTCAACCTGCAACCGGGTATTCATCTCCATGAAGAAGAATTCGCCCCGCGCATCGAGCAAAAATTCTACGGTCCCGGCGCCGACGTAACCTATCGCTTGCGCAGCCTTGACCGCTGTCTCACCCATGGCTCGGCGCAGTTCAGCTGATAATCCCGGTGCGGGTGCCTCTTCCACGACCTTCTGGTGGCGGCGCTGAATCGAGCAATCGCGTTCGTGCAAATACACCGCATTGCCGTGACTGTCGGCGAAGACCTGAATTTCCACGTGGCGTGGCTTGAGCACGTACTTTTCCACCAGCATGCGCGCGTCGCCAAAGGCCGCTTGCGCTTCACGCTGCGCCGAGGCCAAAGCATCAGCCAGCTGCGCTTCGCTCTCAACCACTTTCATGCCTTTACCACCGCCGCCAGCGCTGGCTTTGAGCAGCACCGGGTAGCCAATGCGCTCGGCTTCCACGCGGAACGTCTCTAGCTGCTGATCGGCGCCGTGGTAACCCGGCACCAGCGGCACGCCCGCATCTTGCATCAAGGCCTTGGCCGCCGATTTGCTGCCCATGGCGTCAATCGCTGCGGCGGGCGGGCCAACAAAAATCAGGCCGGCGGTCTCGCAGGCGCGGGCAAAATCAGCGTTCTCGGACAGAAAGCCGTAGCCAGGATGAATCGCCTGCGCGCCGCTGTCGTGGGCAGCCTGAATCAGCCGATCGATGCGCAGGTAGCTGTCACCCGGCTTGGCACCGCCCAGATTAACGGCCCGATCTGCCTCGCGTACGTGCCGAGCGTGACGGTCGATCTCGCTGTGTACCGCCACTGTGGCGATACCCAACTCACGGGCAGTACGCATGATGCGGCAGGCAATTTCGCCACGGTTGGCAATCAGCAGGGAATCGATCATCTGGGTATCCATCATTATTGTTATCGGTAACTCAACGGCTCTTCGGCAGCCAGGCCGGATCACGCTTTTCCAAAAAGGCGCTTAGCCCTTCCTGCCCCTCAGGGGTAACTCGAATACGCGCAATCGCCGATTCGGTATAGCGGCGCAGCGGGGGCGACATGTCGCCATTTTTTACTTCTTGCAGCAGCACCTTGGTCGCACGCATGGCCTGCGGGCCGTTTTGCAGCAAACGGTCGATCCATTGCACTAATTCATCTTCCAACTCAGCCGCCGGATAACATTCGGCCAGCAGCCCCAATTCGCGCGCGCGCTCGCCATGAAAACGCTCCGCCGTGAGTGCAAAACGACGCACCGCACGCGAGCCCATGGCTTGCACAACGTAGGGGCTGATGACCGCTGGCACCAAACCAATGCGCACTTCGGACAAGCAGAACGTGGCCTCCACTGAACCTATTGCCATATCGCAGCAGCTGATCAAACCCAGCGCGCCACCAAAAGCCGCGCCATGCACCACAGCCAAGGTGGGCAGCTTGAGCTGCGCCAGGCTAGCCATCACCTGCGCCAACTCGCGGGCATCGTTAAGGTTGGCGTTGTAATCCAGCGCCGCGCAGTCGCGCATCCAGCCGAGATCCGCCCCTGCGGAGAAGTGCTTGCCCCGGCCGCGCAGCATCATAAAACGCACACCCGGCTCCGCCTCGACCGCATCAATGGCTTGCAACAGCTCGTTGATCATCTCGGCATTAAACGCGTTGTTCTTGTCTGGCCGGTTGAGCCAAAGGGTGGCAATGCCGGTGTCGCTGAACTCAAGTTCTATGGTCTGGTAATCGGTCATGATCTTTGTCTCGATGAAGGGTGGCGATACTAAGCTGGACGTCGCAGGCCGGAGATTGGCATGTTTAACGGCACACCGTTGGTTTGTTATGCACGGGCGACTCTCAGCTTCTAACAATACGCGCCCGGTTGGCGCGGTTACGCGCGCCGTTACATCCGAAATACCCCGAACCGCGTCTGCGCAATCGGCGCATTCAGGGCCGCGGAAATCGCCAGACCGAGAATGTCCCGCGTCTGCGCGGGATCGATTACCCCGTCGTCCCAAAGGCGCGCGCTGGAGTAATAGGGATGGCCCTGTTGCTCGTACTGATCGAGGATAGGTTGGCGCAGAGCGCTGGCCTGCTCGGCACTGAAGGTCTCGCCGCTGCGCTCGGCTTGCTCCTGTTTAACCTGTACCAACACACCCGCTGCTTGCTCGCCGCCCATCACCGAGATACGTGCATTCGGCCACATCCATAAAAAACGCGGATCGTAAGCGCGACCACACATGCCGTAGTTACCCGCACCAAAGCTACCGCCAATGATCACTGTAAATTTAGGCACCTGTGCGCACGCCACAGCAGTGACCAGTTTCGCGCCGTGCTTGGCGATACCCCCGGCCTCGTATTTTTGCCCGACCATAAAGCCGGTGATGTTTTGTAGAAACAGCAGCGGGATACCGCGCTGGCAAGCCAGCTCGATAAAATGCGCGCCCTTCTGCGCCGACTCGGCAAAAAGGATGCCGTTGTTGGCCAGGATCGCCACCGGGTAGCCGTGCAAATGCGCAAAGCCACACACCAGGGTAGTGCCGTATAGCGCCTTGAATTCATCAAAGGCGCTGTCGTCCACCAAGCGGGCGATCACTTCACGCACATCGAATGGCTGCTTGGCATCAGCGGGGATGATGCCGTACAGCTCGTCTGCCGGATAACGCGGTGCAATCGGTTCGCGCAGGTTCAGCTCGCCCTGCTTGCGCCAATTCAGATTAGCGATACAGCGGCGCGCTAGCGCCAGCGCATGCTCGTCGTTCTCGGCGTAATGATCGGCCACGCCCGAGGTGCGGCAATGCACATCAGCGCCGCCCAAATCCTCAGCACTGACCACCTCACCGGTTGCGGCCTTCACCAAGGGCGGGCCAGCCAGAAAGATGGTCGCCTGCTCGCGCACCATGATGGCTTCATCGGCCATCGCCGGCATATAAGCGCCACCGGCAGTGCATGAGCCCATCACTACCGCGATCTGCGGAATGCCCTGCGCGCTCATGTTGGCCTGATTGAAGAAGATGCGCCCAAAGTGCTCGCGATCCGGGAATACCTCGTCCTGGCGAGGCAGGTTGGCGCCGCCGGAATCCACCAGATAAATACAGGGCAAGCGATTCTGCTGCGCGATGGTTTGCGCGCGCAGGTGCTTCTTCACACTAAGTGGATAGTAAGAGCCACCTTTCACGGTCGCATCGTTGGCGACGATCATGCACTCCACACCCTCGACTCGCCCGATACCGGCAATCACACCCGCCGCTGGCACCGCTTCACCGTAAACCTCATGGGCCGTTAGCTGACCGACCTCCAGAAAGGCCGAGCCCGCATCCAGCAACGCATCAACCCGCTGGCGTGGCAGCAACTTGCCACGCGCCAAATGCCGCGCCTGCGCCGCCTCACCACCGCCCTCGGCGATACGGGCGAGCAGCTCACGCAAGTCAGTGACCAGGGTGCGCATGGCATCAATGTTGGCGACAAACTCCGGCGAGTGAACATTGAGTTGAGTGGTTAATACGCTCATGCAAGCACTCCCATGAGACGGCTAGCGCGTTTCATTGAACAGCTCCCGCCCAATCAGCATCCGCCGAATCTCGCTGGTGCCCGCACCAATTTCATACAGCTTGGCGTCGCGCAACAGTCGGCCGGTGGGGTAATCGTTGATGTAACCGTTGCCGCCAAGAATCTGAATGGCGTCGAGCGCCATGCGGGTGGCCGCTTCAGCGGTGTAGAGGATGACCCCGGCGGCGTCCTTGCGGGTGGTTTCGCCGCGGTCGCAGGCTTGCGCCACGGCGTAAAGATAGGCGCGGCTGGCGTTCAACTGGGTATACATATCGGCCACCTTGCCCTGGATCAGCTGAAACTCGCCGATGCTCTGGCCAAACTGCTGACGGTCGTGGATATAGGGCACCACCACGTCCATACAGCTCTGCATAATCCCGGTCGGGCCACCGGAGAGCACCACGCGCTCGTAATCCAGCCCGCTCATCAGCACCTTAACGCCGCCATTCAGCGCACCGAGAATATTCTCCGCCGGCACTTCGACGTTATCGAACACCAGCTCGCAGGTGTTTGAACCGCGCATGCCCAGCTTGTCGAGTTTGGGGCTACGCGAGAAACCAGGAGAATCGCGCTCGACGATAAAAGCCGTCATGCCGTGCGCGCCTTTTTCCGGCTCGGTCTTGGCGTAAATCACATAAACGTTAGCGTCCGGCCCGTTGGTGATCCACATCTTGTTGCCGTTGAGCAGGTAATGGTCGCCGCGCTTATCCGCGCGCAGCTTCATGCTGACCACATCTGAGCCCGCATTCGGCTCACTCATCGCCAGCGCGCCCACATGCTCGCCACTGACCAGTTTGGGCAAGTACTTCGCCTTCTGCTCAGCGTTACCGTTGCGATGAATCTGATTAACGCAAAGATTGGAATGCGCACCGTAAGAAAGGCCTACCGAAGCCGACCCCCGGCTGATTTCTTCCATGGCGATCACATGCGCCAGATAGCCCAAACCCGAACCGCCGTACTCTTCAGCCACGGTAATACCGAGCAAACCCAGATCACCAAAGCGCCGCCACAACTCCGCCGGAAACTGATTGTCCCGGTCGATCTCAGCCGCACGCGGCGCCAGTTCAGCAGCCACAAAACTACGCGCTTGATCGCGCAGCATCTCGATGGTCTCGCCAAGACCGAAGTTAAGCGACGGATAATGCATGATTCCACCTGCTGTTTTATTTTTGTTGGTGCGCTTAGGATCAAGAAAGTTGGCTTACCGCGTCTGCGCCAACGCCGTACGACACCGCTCCTCGGCGGTATCCAATTCAATTTGCATCTGTTCAATATCTAGCAACTGCTGCGCCAACTGCGTACGCCGCTCAGCGATCTTCTGCATAAAGGTTTCCAGCTGCTTCTGATTGCCGTGACTGGGATCGTACAGTTCGATCAACTCCTTGCACTCAGCCAACGAAAAGCCAATGCGCTTACCACGCAAAATCAGCTTCAGCGTCACCTTGTCCTTAGCGCAATAAACCCGCTCCAACCCCCGCCGCTCAGGGCAGAGCATGTCCTGCTCCTCATAAAAACGAATCGCCCGCGTGGTGATATCCAGCTCACGGGCGAGGTCGGAAATGCTGTAGGTCTGGGTCATGGGTCGTCTTAGATGACTGCTTTACGTTAACGTAAAGGTAAGCTGGTAACGCTGGCGCGTCAAGCGGGAAGCGGGATCTGCAGTGAGTAAAACTGATGGAAAATAAAGGTTAGATGAAAATTTTTGCGCGACTAATGTTCATCGGACCCCAATTTCGCAAATTAGAATTGAGCGTCAATGCCCGCAATAGTAGCTTCACTCTCTGGTGGTAGCATCAAATACCAACTACCTTCATGCTGCTTAACTCGCTGAACAGCGTCTTGTGAAATAGATTGACCCTCAACATTCATTGTTAGCCTATACAGCACTATCACTTCGTCGTTGCTTTGCTGTTGGCCTGTGATCTCATATTTAGCGCTTGCCATCACGGTTAATAGTTCTGGAGATAACTTTTCAATGTACTCAACCATTCGCCTGTATACTTCTCTATCACTTAAATTCTGAAATTCGCTATATGTTTTAGCGGAAAGCAAAGGTAATAACGCTGCACGAGCGGATTCACTTTTGTCGCCGGAAAATGCGTTATTAAAGGCTTCACGCAGGCGTTTAAGCTCGTCGGGATGCATGAGGTCGCTCATGCTGTCCACATCCCAAGCATTAACCGCACGAGCATAGGAGGACATTACATTATCAGGTGATGCATTCTCCTGTGAGTAAGCTTGCGCACAGAAGAAAGCAACTATAATTATGATTATTTTCATTTTTTGATTTCTCATTAAAGTTGATTGGGTTACATACTAAGCACGTCTGAAGACGTGCGCAGCACTACATCAAAATACTCGCTAGATTGAGTCGCCACTTTCATCCGACGGCATTTATACGAAAACCGGGTTCAGATAAACTTTCTGCGCAATTAATTTTCATCTGACTCCCCCATCCGTTATGGCCTAACCGGCCCGAACACAAAAATCTGACAGTCCCGATTGAGCAATTGGCTATTTGCATCCATTTGGTTCGCTCGCACACACCACACTCAACCCCGTGACGCTGACCACAGTCAGCCCGAGTCCTCCAATCAGAATCGCTCCATCAGCCGCAACGGTAAGCGGCGTGAGCAGGGCTTTGGCGCCAGCACCTTCATCCGCTGATACGTACACAAGATAGCTTTTATTCAGCAAATGGTTTCTGCCGACAGGAAGAGTTGCACTGGCCGCGTACCGCTTACCCTGCATCTCAACTGTAGCTCGGCAGAGCTCTCGTTCACCAATGCGTTTGCATGCGAATCCGGCCGCAGATGCTGCCTGTCTATCACCATCAGGCGCAGAGACAGGAACAATGAGATCAAAGCTTCCTGTCACAGTATCGGAGCGGGATACGTAGAACTGATCGAAATTCGCCTGCACTGATCGGTAGAAAGGCGCACCGAAGGTGTCGGTAAGTAATTTGGGAGCTTGGAAAATATAGTGATAGTCATCGCTGACAAACACCAGCTTACTGCCATCTGCGGTTACTAGGATCGAGGAGATATTCTCCTTGTATTCGCGATTCTCAAACAACGAGCGCGTCATACACCCAGATAGAAGAACTGCAAAACAGACAGCCGTTATTATTATTTTCATTTGTCACCATTAAACACTCAGGCTTACGTTAAGAACATTAATCAACCCTGTTACCCAATGTATGAATTCGCCATGCGTCAGACATCCGCGCGCTATTACGCCCAGGCAACCGGGTCGGAAAAAAAAGTAGAAGCAAAACGGGTGTAGAGCATCCATGCCATCAAGGTAAGGTCTGCGAAATGCAGTGAGTCGATATTGCTATCAACCAACACTTTTGCCAAGCCTGATTTTTAGGGTGAATCCGAATGTGTTGGCGGCATGACATCAAGAAGATAACCACTACACGGATCCCACTCCCCCGTCTGCACGGGCGAGTAGCGCAGGGCTGGCGGGATAAAGGTGCTCGCGTTGTCTGAGCGAAGCGAGTTTGCGAGTGCCCCCGCCAGACCGAGCAACGCAGCGAACCCGAAGGGCCGCGCAGTTGGGGTGGCCTAGGGGGTGTTGGGGGAAATGGCCAAGCATTTCCCCCGACTCGCCATCAAGGCGAAAGGCTGATCAAATCAACCTACTGCGGCGTACGTCCCCACGCAGGAGCATGGGAACGATCAGGTTCTGACGTTGCAGAGCGTGGGTATGGACGCAGAGCGTCCGGGGCTACGCTCCCACGCAGAGCGTGGGAGCGATCAGTACTGTCAGGCGCACAACATCACACCCTCTGCCGAAAAACCAAAACCAACCCCACCACAATCAACCCCATCCCCACCAAACTCCCAACCGCCATCCGATTACCCAAAAACAGATAATCCAACAACGCCGTAGTACCCGGCATCAAATAAAACAAACTGGTCACGTTAACCAAATTGCCCATCCGAATCAGCCGATACAGCAGCAAGGTCGCACCCACCGAAATCAACACGCCCATGTAAAACAGCGGCACAACAAAGCCAACAGACCACTCCACCTCGAACGGCTGAAAGGGCGCCACTAGCGCGCACATCAACAAACCCACGGCGTACTGCAACGGCAGCACATCCATGGGCGACTGCTGAATACCCTTCTGGAAGATCGACCCCACCGTGATACACAAGAGCGCCGCCAACGACAGACCAATGCCCAGCATAGAGAAGCGTGCCGCCAGCAGACTATCGAGCACCACCAGCGTCAGACCGCCCAACGCCAGCAACAGCCCAGCCACACGCAACACGCTCGCGCGCCGCTCCAGCAGCATCAACGTCAGGATGGGTTGCACCCCAAGCACGGTTGCCAGCACACCAGGGGTTAGCCCGGCGTCGAGCGAGAGCAGGTAGAAGATGGTGTAACCGCCGGTCATCAGCACCCCCACCAGCGCTACCTGCCGGAAGCTGCCCGGCTGCGGTAACCAGCGGCGGCGGTAAACGGCCAGCAAGCCTAAGGCCACGCAGGCGAGGGCAAAGCGCAGCAGCAGAAAAGCAAAGGCAGAGGCGTGTTCCAGCCCCCATTTAGAGAAGATCGCACCCGCACTCCAGAGCAGCACAAAGAGCACGGTCGGGCCGATGGCGGCCCAGTTCAGTTGTTTGAATTGCATGACAATCACCTGTCAAAACACAGATCTGCAGCGTCAATACGCGCTAAAAAGCGCTATCCGCCGAAGAACAAAAAAAGGATGTTTTGGTGTTTCAGAGCGCGCGAGGCGGCGCTGCAGCAACGACACCGGCTACCCGAAGAGGGGCGGCTGGCGGTGACAGAACCACTGCTTGCGAGCACGCGTGTCCGACGCCGGGAGGGGCGCAGACAACAGCAACAACGATGCTCAAGGAATGGTTCATCATGCAACTCATGCAGGAAATGGGGTAAAGCGAGAAGAAGGCTAGCAGTCGGGCACAGCTCGCGCAAGCTGATAGCCGCAGCGTGTATGGACGCGGAGCGTCCGGGGATGCATTCCCACGCAGAGCGTGGGAACGATCTGGTGGCGAGTGAGTAGGTCAGACGCAAGACGCGACCACTGCACGGATCCCAGGTCCCCGTCTGCGCGGGCGAGTAGCGCAGGGCTGTCGGGAAAAAGATGTGCGCGGTGTCTGAGGTGCGAAGCGCCGAGTTTGCGCGCATCCCCGGCAGACCGAGCAACGCAGCGAACCCGAAGGGCCGCGCAGTTGGGGTGGCCTAGGGGGTGTCGGGGGAAATGGCCACGCATTTCCCCTGACTCGCCATCAGGGCGAAAAGCGGATCAGATCAGCCTACTGCGCGATTGAGCGTAAGCAGAATATCGACGCGGAGCGCCTAACGACGCATTCCCACGCTGGAGCATGGGAACGATCAGTTCCGAGTTAGAAGCCCTCAAGCACCAGCTTGCCCCGCGCCTTACCACTCTCCAACAACCCATGCGCTCGCATCAAATTAGCCGCATTAATCACCCCATAATGCTCACCCAAGGTGGTACGCAACGCACTGGCGTCGAGCAACTCGGCAACCCGATTGAGCAGCACACCCTGCTCGGCCATATCAGCAGTCTGATACAAGCTGCGGGCAAACATAAACTCCCAATGGAAGGACGCGCTCTTGCTCTTCAGTTGGGTGATATCAATGCTGTCAAAGTCATCAATCACACCCAGTTTGCCCTGGGGCGCGATGCACTCGATGTACTGCGCGTAGTGGTCTTTGGTGTGCGTCAGCGAGGCAATCAACTCGACACTTTCAATGCCCAGCGCCTGCAACTGCGCCAGCATTGGCTTGCTGTGATCAATCACATGATGCGCGCCCAACTCTTTGGCCCACTCGGCGCTTTCTTCGCGGGCAGCGGTGCCTACCACTGTCAGCTCAGTGAGATTACGTGCCAGCTGAACCAGGATCGAACCGACGCCACCAGCGGCACCGATCACCAGCAAGGTTTGCCCGGCACCGCCACCCTCGGCCACGCCGAGACGGTCAAACAGCAGTTCCCAGGCGGTAATAGCAGTCAACGGCAGTGCAGCCGCTTCGGCGTTGCTTAGTGATTCCGGGGCGTGGCCGACGATGCGCGCATCCACCAGTTGATACTCGGCGTTGCTGCCGGGACGGTCGAGGGCACCGGCGTAGAACACCCGATCACCGACCGCGAAATTCTGCACCTTGGCGCCCACCGCAGCCACCTCACCGACCGCATCCCAACCAATCACCTGCGGTTCATCGACCGTGGCCGGGCGCTTGCTACGGATCTTGGCATCCACCGGGTTGACTGAAATGGCCGCGACTTTGACCAGCAGATCCTGCGGGCCAGGGGTGGGCTTATCCAACTCGATATCAATTAATGCGTCGGCGCGGTCAAGGGCGCCAGCTTGGGTATAGGCAACTGCTTTCATGTGTGTGCTCCGGTGATTTAGATGGGGTAACAACTCATGCAGACAGCTTGACTTGATAGCTCATAAAGAAAAACATGCCTGATAGCGAATCACTTTATTGGAAATCATGAAAATACAACGTATCGACGATCTGGGTGTTTTCCTGCACACCCTGGAGTGTGGCAGCTTCTCGGCCGCTGCCCGTCAGTTGAATCTAGCTCCCGCTGTCGCTAGCGCCAGTATCAAGCGCTTGGAGGAGCAGCTGGGGGTGCGTTTATTTGAGCGCACCACGCGAAGCTTGCGGCTGAGCGAGGCCGGGGAGCGCTACTTGCCGCACGCACGCGCCGCCTTTCAGGCATTGCGCGATGCCGAGCAGGCGCTGGAAGCCGACGCCAATACCCTGACCGGCACGCTGCGTCTGACGCTGCCCTCGAACCTGGCGCGCAGCCATCTGCTCGACTGGCTGGAAGACTACCTGGCCCGCCAGCCCGGTATTCGCGTGGAGCTGCAGGTGAGCGACCGCGTCGCCGACCTATATCAACAACCCATCGACCTGGCCGTACGTTACGGCATACCCGAGGACTCCAGCTTCGTTGCCCTGCCCTTGGCACCTAACAACCGCCGCGTGCTCTGCGCTTCGCCCGAGTACCTTAGCCGCAACGGCGAGCCACAGTCCGTTCAGGAATTGAGTCAGCACAACTGCCTGTGTTTTCGCCTGGGTGAGAGCCTGCACGACCGCTGGCGATTTGAAGCGCCAGAACCCATCAGCCTGCGCGTGAGCGGAGATCGCAGCAGCGACGACGGCGATACCGTGCGCCGCTGGGCCTTGCGCGGGCAGGGCATCGCCTATAAATCCTATCTGGATATTGCGCAGCATCTGGCTAGCGGCGAGTTAGTACGGCTACTGCCCAAGGTGACCGGCGAGCCATCGCCGTTGATGTTGTTGGTGATCAACCGGCGGCGGTTGAATCCGGCTTTGCGACAGTTGGCTGGGGAGATGGCGGCGTTTTGTCAGGGGTTGTAGAAGCCCGATTCCGCGCGGGTTTGCGGGTTTGCGGGTTTGCGGGTTTGCGGGTTTGCGGGTTTGCGGGTTTGCGGGTTTGCGGCGTTGTATTACAGATGCCCACCCAATGCACGGACTGAAAATCCCCATCTGCGCGGGCGAGTAGCGCAGTGCTGGCGGGAATAAGCCCGAGGAATGTTGGGGGCGCCTAGCCTGAGCGAAGCGAGTTCCGCAGGGCCCTGACAGACCGAGCAACGCAGCGAACCCGAAAGGCCGCGCAGTTGGGGTGGCCTAGGGGGTGTCGGGGGAAATGGCCAAGCATTTCCCCTGACTCGCCATCAGGGCGAAAAGCAGATCAGCGCGATCCACGCCGTAGTGCGTTCTCATGCTGGAGCATCGATCAACCACCAACGGCGAGCTGCCACGCTAACTCTGTGGTTAGCTCATTTCCGTTTTCGCCACTAGGCGAGCCAAGGGGCCGTGCAGTTGTTTAGTCGTATGTAAGGCAAAAGCAAATCTTGGTTGTGCGTGTGGGACAGCCTTTCGTGGCAGCAGCTTTCACCCACAACACTCAGCGCCTGCGCCCCAACCCCCATATCAGATAAACCCCACCCACCAGCGCCGCGAGCAACCCAGCTGGCAACTGATCCGGGAACAGAATATTACGACCCAACCAGTCCGCTACCACCATGAGCAAAGCGCCGATCAGCGCTGAGGCGAGCAGTTGCCCGCGGGCTTGGTGAAAGCCGAGCATGCGCGCCATGTGCGGTGCCATTAGGCCGACGAAGCTTAGCGGACCGACCAGCAAGGTCGCTGCGGCGGTGAGCATTGCTGCCGCTAGCATGATGCTCAACCGCGCCGCGCGCATGGGAACGCCCAGGCTACGCGGGGTGCTTTCACCCAGCGGCAAGAGGGTTAGCCAGCGCGCCAGTGGCAGACAAAGCAGCAAGAGTGCTACCCCGCAGGCTATCGCCATCAAGGCCGTCGGCAGCTCAACAAAGTAGGTCGAGCCCGATAGCCAACTAAGTACGCTCTGGCCGCGCGGATCATTGAGCGACAACACCAGCATTTTCACCGCATCGAACAAAGCGGCGATGGCGATGCCGACCAGCAACAACCGATCGGGTGAATAGGCGTGGCGGCGTGCAAAACTGATGATGATCAGCAGGGTTATGAGCGCGCCAAGAAAGCCCATACCCAGGCGCGCCCAGAGCGGTGCACCTATCCAGATAAACAACAGCAGCATCAAGCCCATGGCTGCGCCGGCACTGATGCCCATTAGCTCTGGGCTGGCCATGGGGTTGCCGGTCAGCCTTTGTAGCAGGCTACCCGCCAAACCCAGCATCAGGCCTGCGCCAGCGGCGCCGAGGATGCGTGAGATGCGCCATTGCAAAACCTGGGGATCAAGTACCCAACTCCAGCCCTGCGGCCCCAACCCAAACAAGAGCGCCAGCACCGCCGCGCCAAGCAGCAGCAACGCCATAAGCAGCAACAGCGGTTGCTCGCGCTGCAACCTTGGTAGCTGCGTCGCGGGCTGCAACTGGGGGCGCCCCGCCGGCAAGCGCAAGCGCGGGATCAACCAGAGCAGAAGAGGGGCACCGAGCAGCGCCGTCACTCCGCCGGTAGGCAGTAAAACGCTGCTGTTACCGGCAAAATATTGCACTCCGAAATCGGTCAGCAACAACAGGGCGGCGCCGAGCAAGGGTGCCCACAGCAAGCGTTGTTGCAGGGTACGCGCGCCCAACAAGCGCGCAATCGCCGGTGCTGCCAGACCAATAAAGCCGATCACGCCAACGCTGCTGACCACACAGGCGGTCATGAATACCGCCACGGCCAAGCCCAGCAATCGCAACTTGGCCAAGGACACACCCAGACTGCGCGCACCGCTGTCGTCCAGTTCCAGCAACCGCAGCGGCCGCACCAGCCAACCGATCAGCAGCAAGGCAGCGGCCAGCCGGGGCAGTAAAAAGAGCACGCCATCCCAGTTATTCTGGCTGAGCGAGCCGGCGCTCCAGATGAACAGGGCGGCCAGCCCTTGCGGTTGCAGCAACATCAGCATGACGTTGACGGCGCCCAGCAGCAGACTGACCACCAAACCCGCCAGAATCAGCGTAAGCGGTGACAAGCCACGACGCCGCGCCAAGGCAAACACCAGCAGGGTGGCTAGCCCGCCGCCGAGTAACGCAAGCCACTCGCGGGCCACCAGCAACGTCGGTGCATACAGGGTCGCCAGCGCCAATGCCAGTTGCGCGCCGTTCGCTACGCCAAGCGTCGTAGGCGAGGCCAGTGGGTTACGCAACACCTGCTGCATCAATACCCCAGCCAACCCCAGTGCTCCGCCACACAGCACAGCCATGCACAGGCGCGGCAACCAGCTGTAGTACACCAAGAGCTGATCCAGATTGTTCAGATCCGGCTGCCAGATCAGCGCGCCCCATTGGGCCAAAGGCATCTGCTGATGCAGGCTGAACAGCGCGGCGCCGATACACAGCAACAAGAGCGCCGCGAGCCAGAGGCGAGAAGGTGGCTGCAATGCGGCGCTATTCATCGCTCAATGCCCCCTCGAACAACCCCATGAACCGTTGCGCGGCCAACAAACCGCCTAATTGCCAGGTTGGGGGAAACGCATAGACACGCCCTTGCTGCACAAAGGGCATCTGCTGCCACAGCTTGCTGCCCGCGAGTTGCTGCTCCGTATTCAACGGCAGCGGCGCGAAGTAGATCAGCGCAGCGTCTGGATTATCCGCCAGCTGCTCAACACCAGCCTGGGCATAACCCCAATAGTTATCCCCGGCCTGCCAGGCATTCTCTTGGCCCAGCCGCGCGAGCACGGCACTGAACAGGTTGTGCTCGCCATACACCCGCACGTGGCGTTCATCGATAAAACTGACGAGATAGAAAGGCGGCAGCGATTGACCCGCCAGCTTGCCGCGCAACCGTGCAAGCTGGCGCTCAAAATCATCGACCAATTGCTGCGCTTGCGGCTGGTGCCCGGTCAGCTCTGCCAGTTCGCGGGTAATTTCTTCGGCGGTTTGCAACGGATCGCTGTCCGGCCGGTAAATGGCCAGACTTTTGACCGGTGCGATACGCTCCAACAGCGGCCGGGCCGCCTCAAACTGCGGCGTAATCAAAATCAGGTCTGGCTTGAGTTGCGTGAGCAGCTCCAGATTAGGCTCGCTGCGCAAGCCCAGGTTGTGCACCTGTGGCGGCATCTGCGGTTCGCCGACCCAGCGTCGATAATTGGTCAGATCCGCGACGGCCAGTGGCGTTACGCCAATGCCGATCAGAGTTTCCGCCAAGCCCCAATCAAGCGTGACGATACGTGAGTAGGGCGCTTCGCTAGCGGCGTGCAGGGTCAGCGGCAACCACAACAGCAAGCCCGCAAAGATGCGTAACCAGTGTCGCCTCACGCGCGAGCAACCGCGATGCTGGACTGCTGGTCGGGATGCGGGATGACGGTCATCGGCAAGCCGTAGATAGCCTCCAAACACGCATCGTTCATCAACTCTGACGGGCTGCCCTGCATCAGCAGCTGGCCCGAATGCAGGGCTACCAAATGATCGCAATAACGCGCCGCCATGTTGATGTCGTGCAGTACCACGATCACACCTAGATCCAGCTCGCGGCTGAGCCGGTGCACCAGCGCCAGCACCTCGACCTGATGGGCGATATCCAGCGCGGAGGTCGGTTCATCCAACAGCAGGTAGCGCGTGTGCTGGGCCAGCAGCATGGCCAGCCATACACGCTGGCGTTCGCCGCCGGAGAGGGTATCGACCAGATTATCGGCGAAGCGGGTAACGTCAGTCAGTTCCATGGCCCGCGCGACTTCCTGCTCATCATCCACACTGAAGCGGCCCAGCAGGCCATGCCAAGGGTAGCGGCCAAAAGCGACCAACTCACGCACGGTCAGGCTTTCGGCGGCGGGCAACTGCTGCGGTAGATAGGCGACTTGACGGGCAAATTCGCGCTCGCCCCAGGCGTGCAGCGGCCGCTCATCAAGCAGGATGCTGCCTGCGGTGGCGGTCTGCTGACGGGCGAGCAGCTTGATCAAGGTAGATTTGCCTGAACCGTTGTGGCCAATCAGGCCAATCATCTCGCCGGGTGGCAGGGTTAAATTCAGCGGCTGCAACAGCGTCCGTTCGGGAACAGCAAAGGTCACGGACTCCAGTTGAAACATGCAGGCTCCGGGGCAAAAAGGGGAGAAATCAATGGCCGCAATTTACCCGAAATAGCAATTATTATCAATCCGCTTTAGGCGCTGAAACCTGCTTTCCTGCGGCCTCTAGCAGTTGTTCCAGCGCCGCCGCGCGCTCTGCATCCGGCAGCTCGCCCAGGGTTTCAACGCGCTGGTAGAAGTCAGGCCAACTGCTGCTACGGGCGTAAAGCAAGCCGAACGCTGGAATCCAATGATCGTAAAGCCCAAACGGCAGCAAACGGGCGTTGTTCAGCTCGCCGGCAAACCAATGATCGTAAGGCCCGGTGCCCTGCCAGTGCGCGTCTCGCCAGCGCTGGTAGTCTGCCCTGAGCGTGCTGAAAGCCGCCGCTTTGGCGGTTAATTTATCGGCATCGCTGGATTCGCTGGCATACAGCGCCACCAGTTGCTCGCGGGCCTGCAGCAGCAATTGTATGAACTCACGCTCAAGCTCACGCGGGTCACCTTCAAGTGCATCCAAGCCCTGTTGCGCGCGCCATTCGCGCAGGCCTTGCTGACCTACAAAGCTGGCAAAGGACTCGTTGAATGCAGTGTCGTCCTTCACATAAAACTGTTGATGCGCCAACTCGTGAAAGAGCAATTCGGCGAGGTAGTCGTCATCCCAATGCAGCATGGAGCTGAGCAGCGGATCGTCGTACCAACCAAGGGTCGAATAGGCTGGAATACCGGCGACATAAACCTCCATGCCCTGCTCACGCCAATGCGTTGCTGCGGCTTCGGCAGTGGCTTGATCGAAGTAGCCCTTGTAGGCGATGCAGCCGAAGAGCGGATAACAGTGCGCAACAGCGTCCATGGATAAAGGCGCCGCGACGAACAAATTCCATAGCGCATAGGGGCGAGGTAACTCGGCATAGCGGGTGTAGCTAGCGTTGTCTGGCAACTGCAGATGCGCACTGGCGTAGGCTCTAATCTGTTGCGCGTGACGCAACCGTTCGGCCAATTGCGGATCGGTGCTCGGGTCCTGCAATACCTGCTCAAGCGGTTCGGCGCGGGACAACAAGTCGCGCTGCCCTTGCCAACTGTGGTGCAAATAAGACAATGAGCTACAGCCCGACACCAATAAAACCATTAGCAACAGGCCAATGCATCTCATGCTGACGGCTCCCGCATCTGCGCCGTTAACCAATCGGCGAGTTGCTGCGCTGCGGCTTGCGGCTGCCGCGCCGGCACCCACAGGCCTAACTGGTGCTGGGTTTCAACAAAGCCCCAAGGGGCCAGCAAGCGGCCGGTCGCCAAGTCATCCGCCACCAGCAGCTGCGGCGCTATGGCCACGCCCAGACCCGACAACGCCGCTTCGAGCAGGTAGTACAAATGCTCAAAACCCTGCCCCTGTTTGAGCTGCGCAGGATCAAGTTGCTGTAGCCGTGCCCAATCGCTCCAGGCCTGCGCGCGCGACTGGGTATGTAGCAGGCTTTCGTTCAGCAGGGCTTTCGCCGGCTGCTCCTGTAACCGTGCTGCGCCGGCATAGCGCGGGCTGAACACCGGGCCGATGCGTTCCTGCCTGAGCGGGTAAACCTGCATATCCGCCGGCCAGGGCGGGGCGGCGAACAACAGCGTAGCGCTAACCCCTGCGCGGCGCGGATCAAGCTCACCTTCGCTGGCCGATAGGTGCAGGTTCAGCTCGGGCAGTTCGGCATTCAGCCGGTCGAGGCGCGGTATAAACCAGCGCGCCAGCAGACTACCAGGGCAGGCGAGCAGAAAGGGCGCCTGCTGCTGCGCCTGACGAATATCGGCGCAGACCTCACGCAACCCATTAAAGGCATCACGACAAGCATCGCGCAGCTGTCGCCCGGCGACGGTAGCTTGAATACCCCGCCCTACCTTGTCGAACAGGGCAACGCCCAATTCATCCTCAAGCTGACGTATCTGGCGGCTGACTGCGCCGTGCGTCACGTGCAGCTCATCCGCAGCTTGGCTCACGCTTTCCAGACGGGCGGCGACCTCAAAGGCTTTAAGGGCATTCAGCGAGGGTAAGTCTCTGGCCATGGGATATGTCACTTTTTCTCACAGGTTTGCGCCATCATATCGGTTTTTTATGGTCGCTGTCTGCCTTAGGCTTGGCGCATCAATTTAGAGGAACACCTATGTCATCTGCCAACCAAAACTACCGCCGCGATGCCGATGCACTGGGCCAGTTTGGTCAGTTTGGCGGCCGCTTTGTCGCCGAAACCCTGATGCCACTGATTCTTGAACTGGAGCAGGCTTACAACGACGCTCGCAGCGAGCCAAACTTCATCGCTGAGCTGGACCGCTTCAACGCCGAGTTCGTTGGCCGCCCCAGCCCGCTGTACTTTGCCGAACGCCTGACCGAGCAATACGGTGGCGCCAAGATATTCTTCAAGCGCGAAGAGCTTAACCACACCGGCGCGCACAAGATCAATAACTGCATCGGCCAAGTTCTGCTGGCCCGACGCATGGGTAAGACGCGCATCATCGCCGAAACCGGTGCCGGTATGCACGGCGTGGCCACGGCTACCGTGTGTGCGCGTTTTGGATTGGAATGCGTGGTCTACATGGGCGCGACCGATATTGAGCGTCAGCGCGACAACGTGGCGCGCATGCGTTTGATGGGCGCTAAAATCATCCCGGTTACCTCCGGCAAAGGCACCCTGAAAGACGCGATGAATGAAGCCCTGCGCGACTGGGTAACCAATGTGGATAACACGTTTTACATGATCGGCACCGTCGCTGGCCCGCATCCTTATCCCACGCTGGTACGCGACTTTCAGTCGATCATTGGCCGTGAAACCCACAGCCAAATGCTGGAGCGCGAAGGGCGTTTGCCCGACAGCCTGGTAGCTTGCATCGGCGGCGGTTCCAACGCCATGGGGCTGTTCCACCACTTTCTTGACTACCCGGAAGTACAGATGATCGGCGTTGAAGCCGCCGGCCACGGGCTGGACTCCGGCAAGCATGCTGCCAGCCTCAAGGGGGGTGTACCGGGTGTACTACACGGCAACCGTACTTACCTGCTGCAGGACGAAGACGGCCAAATCGATGACGCGCACTCGGTCTCCGCCGGGCTCGACTATCCGGGCATTGGCCCCGAACACGCTTGGTTGCATGAGGAAGGTCGCGTCGAATATGTCGCGGTGACCGACCAGCAAGCACTGGACGCTTTTCACAACTGCTGCCGCATGGAAGGCATTATCCCGGCGCTGGAAACCGCCCACGCGTTGGCCGAAGTGGCCCGCCGCGCACCCACCCTGCCTAGCGATCACTTGATGGTGGTTTGCCTGTCCGGACGCGGCGACAAAGATATGCCCACCGTACTGCGCCTGATGGAGGAACAAGCATGAGCAATCGTCTGCAACAACGCTTCGCCGACTGCGCTGAGCGGAATCGTGCCGCGCTAGTAACCTACATTTGTGCTGGCGATCCCGGGTATGACGCCAGCTTGTCGCTACTGCAAAAGTTGCCCGGCGCCGGTGCCGACATCATCGAACTGGGTATGCCTTTTAGCGATCCCATGGCCGACGGCCCAACCATCCAGGCTGCTGCCGTACGCGCCTTGGATGCTGGCCAAACCCAGCGCAAGACGCTGGAAATGGTGCGCGCATTCCGCGCAAAGGATCAAACCACGCCGCTGGTATTGATGGGGTACTACAACCCGATCCACCGTTACGGCGCCGAAGCCTTTTTAAACGATGCCCACGCCGCTGGCGTAGATGGCCTGCTGATTGTTGATCTGCCGGCTGAGCACGATAACGAACTGGGCCCCATGGCACGGGACCTGGGCTTGGACATGATTCGCATGGCCAGCCCAACCACCGATGCCAAACGCCTGCCACGCGTGTTGGCCAATGCCAGTGGCTTTCTCTATTACGTGTCGCTGAATGGCGTAACCGGGGTAGGGCAGGCAGACAATGCCGTAGTAGATGCGGCGCTGAGCGACATACGCAAACAGAGCGACTTGCCCATCTGCGTAGGCTTTGGGGTTCGTACGCCGGAGCAGGCTGCCGCCTTTGCCCGCACCGCTACTGGGGTTGTAGTGGGGTCGGCTTTGGTTGAAGCGATGTTTAACGGGGGTGAGGCGGCGGCGCTGGAGTTGACGCGGGGGTTGGCGGGAGCAATGCAGCGCTAAACTTGCGTTCGGGTTACCCCGCTGCTTTCGCGTACAGGACAGGGTGATACGCCATTCACCCTGTCCCTATGCTGCCAACATGAAGCAATCGAGGTCACGATTAGACCGGCATGACGCACGCGTCTTTCAAATGTATAGTCCCCGCCGACTTTTATGGGTAGGGATAGGTACTGATGGACATAACAGACACGCAACCGCAGTTGGCTTCTCAGCGAGATAAGCGAGAGCCCGCATCATTAGCATGGATTATTGCTCGATCGCTCACCGTTCAGTTGCTGGTGTTTGGCTGCTGTTTTTTGTTGATCGCAACCTCAAGCCCCTACGATAGTCAGCTCCGTTGGTTAGAGACACCCGCAGCGGTGCTCTTAGGCATGGGAGCCTTGGCCCTTGCTAGCGTCGAACTCGCTATCGCGACCCAGCCAACATACCGCAAAGCAGCCCTGGTTAAATTGATTTGGGTGGTTGCCTTGGGCCTAGCCATAGGAGCCATTGAAAGGCTGTATCTTGAGTTGGCTAATGCCAATACGCTAACCGATGCAGCAGGGACTGCGTCCACTACTGGTCAACTACAATTCCTAATAACGCCGATAATCAGCTTTGTTGTCACTTTCGTGATGCTACGACACGCCCTATGCCGCACGAGTCTTTGGACATTACCGCTCATGGTGGTGGCTTGGTCTCTGGTTTACAGCTGGGTATTCACAGTGGCGTTACATCTAAGTGTTGGCGAGTGGCCAACCGCTATTGTCGGCATTTTGATTCGACCCTTTTACGCATTTTACGCCAGCCCACTCGACACGCTCGGCTTCAGCCTGATTGCCGTATTGCCCTTGCGCCACTGGGGCAGACAGCTGGTCGCCTGGCAACAACCCGATCGGCATTCTGTTGTAAAGCGTGTCACCGCTTTAATCAGCGATTTTGCTCGTGGGCAACTCAGTTATGCTCAGATTTTCTGGTATGGGAGCTGCGTGCTTGGGCCCATATTGGGGTTACTGGTTAGCGGTCTGATCGCGAGCTTTCGCAACCCCGCTGTGGCTTTGTTGGCAATACTCGCCATTTTTGCATTCTGGATATGCTTGTTACTGAAACTGCTCGGCGCGGTTGATAGGCATCAGGTCGCGTTGGTATGGCGGTTTTTAGCTATCACCCTGGTTAGTGGATGTTTGGTAGGTTCAGGGGTTTCTGCTTTTATGCAGATCAGCGCGCTGTAGTGATCAATTTTTTGCTATCTGTTTTGAGATTGGCCCCTGAGCTTGGCTGACTTACGCTCTCGCCTCTAGGCGAGCCAAGGTGGGATGCTTGCCCATCCCCCCTTAGAGATCCCCCGGGGCACCCAGCTGCGCGGCCCTTCGGTTTTGATGTTCAAGTTTCGATCAAACAACCAAGCCCGACAGGACTCCGAGCTCCGGCCTTTCGTCCCCCTTCCAAGCTGTCGAGTAACGCAGGGGTTGAGCGATTAAGCCGAGGAATGTTGGGGGCGCCTAGTCTGAGGAGCATAGCGACGAGTTCCGCAGGCGCGCTCAACACCGAGTAACGCAGAGAAGCCGCAGGCCAGCTTGGCTGGGGGTGCCCTTTCTTTGGGTTCCGTTTCTTTGGGCAAGCAAAGAAAAGGGACTCGCCAGCAAGGCGAAAAGCGCGCGAGAAGAAGAAACCATAACTTCCCTAAAACGCCATTCTGAAAGCGGTCCACCACAAACCCAACCCACAAAAAAGGGCTACCGAAGCAGCCCTTACGCCAAAGCCCAAAACCTACTTCTTGGCCTCAGCAAAGTTCGCCTGGATCCGCTGCAGCAAATAATCAGCAGCCGAAATCGGCGGATACTTACCGGCCGGACTCTCAATAATCACGTTCTTATTGGCCTGACAGAAGAACGCCATGCTGTAACGCGGACCGCGATACTCACCCGGCTTGGGCATGCGCACCCGATGCAGCGTCGATTTGAGCTGATCGTCACTCCAGCGCATCAGCATGTCGCCAATGTTACAGGTGATGATGTCGTTACGCGGCACCACACTGCTCCACTCACGATTGTCGCCAGCGCCCTCAGCATCTTTACCGGGGCTAACTTGCAGACCGCCCTGACCTTCCTTCTGGAACACCATGGTCAGGCAGTCAAAGTCGGTATGCGCGCCGGCGCGCCAGAGGCTTTCGTCCTGATCTTCCTCGGGCATGGCCAGGTAGTGCAGCAAGCGCAGGGTGCTTTGGTAATCGGGCTGACGGCGGTCATGGGCTTCGGTAAAGAAGTTACGCGAAAAGCCCAGGCGCTCGGCGAAGCAGGACAGCACGTCCATGCCTAACAGCCAGGCGCGGTATTCGAAGTCCAGCATGATGCGGTGGAATTCCGGCACCACTGTCTGGTTCGGCCAAAGATCATCCATGTGCGGCAGGGTAATCTGAAAGGATTCTTTCTGATCGGCCGTGCGCGTGGAAGGGCGCACTTGGGACATAAATTCCCAACCGGTGTTCAGACCCTTTTTCAGCGGGAAGGCCGCTTTCTGTTCCTGGCTCAGGCTGAAAAAGGCCTCGGACAACTCAAAGGCGCTCTGCACCAGCTTGACGTCCAGACCGTGATTGACCAACTGGAAGAAGCCGACTTCAGTCGCGGCTTTCCACAGTTGCTCGGTGATCTCTGCACGGCGATTCTCAAAATCGCTGAGGTCGATCAGTGGAATAGTGCGCGCAGTTTCTTTGCCCATGCCGCCGAAAGTGGTTTCCAGCTGCAGTTCTTTCAGCCCGTATTCAGGGGTTGTTGAGGTAGTTGTCATCTTGAATCTCCGAGTAGTGCCCGTGTGGGCGCAAGGGGCGGAGAATGGCGTGCGGGGGCAATGTCGGAAGGGAGGCTGTGGCCTGTCAGTCCGGCTTGTCCGCTGCGCAACGCGCATCGTCCGACCGTAAACTGAGCAATGACCTGGGGTAATGCCCCCTGACAGCTTCTACTCACATTGCCGAGGATAATCCGGCGGCTGATTTTATCAAGCAGTTATCGGGCCAAATTGTGTTTTTCATACCAAGACCATAGCTGCTCTGGCTTACTCGCAAACTACCCCGTACAAGACGCATGGAAGCACTGCACCGGCTTTGCACAGAAAGCTGACCACTTGCACCATTTTTGCTCTTATATCTCTGCACATAACAGCGGCAAGCGCCTATTTACTGAGCTTGTAGCCTAATGAAAGGTTGGTTAGAAAATTGCACCAGCTTGCTAGCAAACAACTGGCTGGGCTTATACCCGGCTGTTTTTACCCGCACGTGTACTAGAGTAGAAGCGGTCAGGGGCTAGGCTCCGGGACATTGCTCTTTGGCTGGCTAGAGGAGCAGTTATATGGCGTACCTGATCAAGAACGCGACCGCAATTTTTTCCCCAACCCAGAGCGATGCGCGCGATATACGCATCAGCGCTGGCAAGATCACCGAGATGGGCCGCAATCTGCAGCCACTTGCTGACCATTCCGAGCAGATCATTGATGCCGCAGGCTGTGTGGTCTGGCCTGGCCTGGTAAACACCCACCACCATCTCGCCCAGTCGATAATGAAGGGCGTGCCGGAGGGGTTGAACCAGAACCTGAACGACTGGCTGGGTTCCGTGCCCTATCGCTACTGGCCTAAGGTCACTCCCGAGCTGATGTACCACGCCGCCCGGCTGGGCCTGTATGAGCTACTGCGCTCCGGCGGCACCACCTGCGCGGACCACCACTACCTATACCACGCAAGCACTAGCCCAGAGCTGGAAGACGCCGTGTGGCAAGCGGCCGACGAACTGGGCATGCGCCTGGTACTCTGCCGGGGCAGCGCCACCGAAGTGGGCAGCCACCACGGCATGATCGAGCACGGCATCACCCCGGAAACCATCGACCAGATCATCGAACGGCTGGACGCCAGCCGCACCCGTTACCATCAGGACGGTGGCGACGCCATGCGCAAGCTGGTGGTCGCACCGACCAGCCTGATCCATTCCAGCGAGCCGGACGGGCTGCGCGCACAGGCAGACTACGCCCGCGAGCACAAGCTAGGCATGCATTCGCACCTGCTTGAAGTTGGCTTTGACGAAGTTGCCTCGCTGAAGAAGTACGGCAAGCGCGCCGTAGACCACGCCGCTGATTGCGGTTGGTTGGGCGACGACGTCTGGTATGCCCATTTGGTGCACTGCGACGACTACATCATCGACCGCCTCGCCAGCACTGGCACCGGCATCGCTCATTGCCCCACCTCGAACTGCCGTCTTGGCAGCGGCATCGCCCCGGCCATCGCCATGGAGAAAGCCGGTATGGCCATCACCTTGGGCGTGGATGGCTCCGCCTCGGCCGAATCCGGCTCGATGCTGCAGGAACTGAACATGGCATGGCTGATTCACCGCGCCGTCAACGGCCCGGATGCGACCACGCTGGAAAAGGTGCTGGGCTGGGGCAGCCGCAACGGTGCCAAGCTGCTGGGCCTGGATAATGTGGGCGAGCTGAGCGTAGGTATGGCCGCCGATCTGGTGCTCTACGACATCAACCAGCCGCGATTCGCCGGTGTACATAGCCCGCTGACCGCGCCACTGATGTGTGGTGAGCCGGTGAGTGTGAAGTACAGCTTTATTCAGGGCCGGCCAGCTATTGAGAATGGCGATATTTGTGGGCTGGATGAGGCGGAGTTGACGGCTCGGGTGCAGGAGTCGGTGGCGCAGTTGATTCGGAGTTGATCGCTCTTGTCGCGATCGGCCAAGCCTTTACGAGGCCAAATTCGGCAGCGGTGCTGATGGTTCAAGTCAGCTTTTCGCCTTGATGGCGAGCGGGGGAAATGCTTGGCCATTTCCCCCTGCACCCCCTAGGCCACCCCAACTGCACGGCCCTGCGGGTTCGCTGCGTTGCTCGATCTGCCGGGGGCACGCGCAAACTCGCTTCGCTCAGACACCGCGCGCACCTTTTCCCCGGCAGCTCTGTGCTACTCGCCCGTGCAGACGGGGACTTGGGGTCCGTGCGTGATCCATGATATTCGCTCCTCAGGATGTCGAACTGGACGGCGATGACCGTGTCCACGCTGGAGCATGGGCACGATCAAGTTTTGACCCACACCTGAAACAGCGCGTACAGGACCCAACAGGTAACCCCTGAAACATACGCACCTGAAAGAATGTGGCCCTTGCTAAGCCCAGGCAATAACACTGATTCTTGCGGCTTTCTGGGGTTATAGAAAACTGACAGGTCTCCAGGTTCTCTGAGATGTTTTATGAGCGCCTCCGCATTTCGCTTCGTTGCCGCCCGCATTCCGAGAAAACCGACCTCGCTCGAACGGTATATTTGAGCATCCACGATGTACTTGTATTCAATTGTCGTGTGGTACGTAGCCGGACCGTCACCCTCGTCACTTGTGGTCACTCCAAAGTACAAAATACGACCTTTGGTTTCCTTCCATTCACTCGAATCCCAAGCTTTATAGAGATCCCAGATGCCGCCGAAATATGCCAGCGCGCAAATAATTGCAATCAGCTCCGTACACAAAACGATGAATATTTCTAAATATGGGCTTGGCATGTTTTCAAATATGAAAGAGATTAGAAAGAACCTGGCTTGCTAGGCGATGTACAAGTGCTTTCGATATTGCGAACACAAAACGTCTTTGCCAACCCTTTGATCGTTCCCACGCGAGAGCATGAAAACAATTATGTTGGCGTGACTGCGTACCGGATAAAAGCTCAGACGTCATCAGTAGCAGTCGCTGGTTATGAATATTCCCGCTCGGTACAGGCGAAATTATCGCAGGTAATTATGATGCTTGAGCGGGAGCTGAATTTTATCTCGTGAACGATTAAGCCATCTTCGGACACTCTTACCTCATGACGATCAACATCGCCGTGAAGAGTGTCAGCTGCGTTGAAGCAATTTGGCTCACCTTCGACTCGATAAGAGGAGACATTCACGTATGAGAGCACAATTTCCCTGTCGTGCAGCGGGCCGAGCAGAACGATTTCAATGGTGGGTTTCGGTTCAAACGGTCTTTGAGCACGCCTGTTTTCCTTGACCGTTAATGACGTTAACCAGGCATCGTGAAGCGAGTGGGCGCTGTCGAGATTATGTCGGTTTTCATTCGACGCGAACTCAAAAACCTGCAAAGGCAACTTGGCCTTGATGGTTTCAAGATACTGCAGGTACAGAACAAAGCTCTCTTGCATATAACCTGCTTATAAAAAGTGAACGTCCGATAATCGCTGATACTATCGAGAGGCAAGGCATCGCGACAGGTTTGCCAATCATGAATTTGATGTTGATAACGTTCGCGAGCGCAGCTTGCTGCGCTTTGAAAATGCCCATAGTAATGCACGAAACCCAATTCCCCGTCTGCACGGGCGAGTAGCACAGGGCTGGCGGGAAAAAGATGTGCGCGGTGTCTGAGGTGCGTAGCGCCGAGTTTGCGCGCATCCCCGCCAGACCGAGCAACGCAGCGAACCCGAAGGGCCGTGCAGTTGGGGTGGCCTAGGGGGTGTCGGGGGAAATGGCCATGCATTTCCCCTGACTCGCCATCAAGGCGAAAGGCTGATGATGCCAATCTGCTGCGTGGCTGAGCATGTGCACGTGATGGACGCAGAGCGTCCGGGGCTGCATTCCCACGGCGGAGCGTGGGAACGATCAGACTGTCAGGCCACTTTCCCACGCGGAGCATGGGAACGATCATTATCTAGATGTAGCCCATAAAAAACCCGAACCAAAGTCCGGGTTTTTAGTAACTACGAATCCCACTGATAGCCACGTGATGGGCGCGCTGTCAGCAAGAGCACATCAAGCTTACTGCGGAATAGTCGCCGTCATACCCTCAACGTACCAATCCATACCCGCCAACTCCTCATGCGTCATTTCCACGCCGTCAGCAACACGAACGGTACCGCTCTGGTCCTTGATCGGGCCAGTGAAGGGGTGGAACTCACCGCTATCGATAGATGCGATCATCGCGTCAACCTTGCTGCGCTGCTCAGCAGTCAGCTTTTCGCTGATGGCTTCGATCTTGATCACGCCGTCATGGATGCCGCCCCAATAATCACCAGTCTTCCAAGTGCCGTCCATCACGTCCTGAACACTCTTGATGTAGTAAGGGCCCCAATCGTTGACCACGGACAACAGGTGCGCTTCAGGAGCAAAGTGGCTCATATCTGACGCCTGACCCACACCCCATACGCCGCGTTTCTGCGCTGCCAGCAAAGGTGCTGGGCTGTCGGTGTGCTGCACTATGACATCCACGCCCTGGTCGATCAGGGTGTTGGCTGCGTCAGCTTCCTTGGCGGGGTCAAACCAGGTATTAACCCAGATAACCTTCATTTCAACATCAGGATTGACCGCACGAGCGCCCATGAACGTCGCATTGATGTCGCGGATCACTTCTGGAATCGGGAAAGAAGCGATGTAGCCGATAGTGTTGCTCTTGGTCACCATGCCAGCAGCAGTACCGGTGACATAACGGCCTTCATAAGTGACCGACAGATAGGTGCCCAGGTTGTCCGCTTGCTTGTAGCCAGTAGCGTGCATGAAGGTCTTGTCTGGGTAATCAGCGGCTACCCGCGCGGTGGCGTTCATGAAGCCGAAGGAGGTGGTGAAGATCACGTCGTTACCGGCCTGCGCCAGACGGCGAATGGTACGCTCGGCATCAGCGCCTTCGTTGACGTTTTCAACGTAGGTGGTCTGAACCTTGTCGCCAAAATGCGCTTCCAGCTCCTTGCGGCCCTGATCGTGCTGATAGCTCCAACCGTGGTCACCAATAGGGCCAACGTAAACAAAACCCACCTTCAATGGATCTTCCGCTGCCATTACCTGCATGGGCAACACCAGAGCGGCTGCCAGTGCGAGAGTGCGTTTCAAACTCATGGATACTTCTCCTGGAATCTAGTTATCGGCGACCGCCATGCTTGCGTTGAGAACGGCGGATGCAAAGCTTGCAGCAAAAAGCTGGCCATTTGTTCAGGAAATGAAAAAATAAATTACTCATCCCTGAGAACCTGCAATTAACCGCCGTTATGCGGCGCACTGACGGTAATGCTGCTGTGATCGTCGCCACGGCTTGCACCATTGTAGTGCGACAAACGAAGGCATGCACTGCCGCGGCTAGCCATGCCCCAGCGGCAGCAACCCCCCACGCAGACTAGCAACCTGCTCCATACCTTGTTCGCGCAGTATCGCAACAGCCATAGCCGAGCGTCGACCGGAACGGCATAGGGTAACCACTGGCTGCCCGTTGGGTACTTCGCAGACACGCTGACGCAGTTGATCCAGGGGGATCTGCAGCGCCTGCTTAAGCACCTCCGGCAGCTCACCCGGAATCACTTCGCCAGCCTGGCGCACATCCAGCAAAGTGACTTGAGCTGCATGCTGGAGTAGCCACTCAGAGCCTACCTCCGGCACACCAGCATAGGTGACGCGCAGATCGTCTGCCCAGTCTGGTTCGGGCGGCAACTTGCCGTTTTCCGGGCGGCCACTGCGCAAATTGGCTGGCACAGCTTCATCGATTTTCTTGGGGTGCGGCAGATTCATCGCTTGCATGTAACCTACAAAATCCGCCTCGTTAGCGCTGCCGCCGACTCTGGCGTTGTACTGCCGCTCTTCGCCAATACTGCTCTGCGTACGGCCGTTGTAGTCGTGCGCGGGATAAACCTCGCAAGCATCTGGCAGGCTGAACAACTGCTCGGTTATCGAGTGGTAAAGCGTTGCAGCGTCACCTTCCTGAAAATCGCTGCGCCCACAACCGCGAATCAGCAACGCATCGCCGGTGAACACCATCGACTGATCGGCCAACACGTAGCTCATGCAGCCACCGGTATGGCCGGGCGTAGCACGCGCTTCCAGGCTCACTCCCGCCACGCCGAAAGCCTGACCGTGACGCAAGGGGATATCCAGATGTTCTGCATTGATAACCGCAGCCGATGCGATCAAACAGCCGGTTTTCTGTTTGAGTAGCCAGGCTGCGGTGATGTGGTCAGCGTGGGCGTGGGTGTCGACCACCAATTTTAGTTGCAGGCCCAGTTCGCGAAGAAGCGACAGATCGCGCTGGGCTTGCTCAAAAACCGGATCTATCAACAGCGCTTCTCCGCTGGAGGTATCACCGAGCAAATAGGTGTAGGTTGAGGATGCCGCATCGAACAACTGGCGAAAAATCATGGCAGAACACCTCCAGCAAGTTATTAATAATATAATATATAAAAATGTATATTGTTTTGCTGCAGCGAGCAATAGCCAACAATCCAAAAGTCAGCAGTATTTTCAGCATATCGGCGATTTTGGTCAGCATTTCTGCCATTTATTACCGATTTATCTATAATCTGCGCTGCTGTCTTCTGCCATAACAACATAGGTCATCTATGGATCGCGTCGCTCATCTCACTCGTATTACCGTGCTTGCTATCTTTTGCCTCGCCGTCATCAGTGGCTGCGCGGACGAGCAGCCGCCCGCTGCAACTGAAGCGCGCCCCGTGAAACTGTTCACCGTGGCCGATCCAAGCAGCCAGCGTATTCGCGAGTTTCCGGCACGATTACAGGCACCAGAACAGGCAGAGCTGTCTTTCCGGCTGGGTGGCCAGTTGCAGTCCCTGAAGGTGCTCGAAGGTCAGGAAGTAAAGAAAGGCGAGCTGATTGCACTGCTCGACGATACCGATTATCGACTCAAGGTCAGCGACCGCCAGGCCAGCTATGATCTGACTCACAGCCAGTTCACGCGCATGGAGCAGCTGCTTGAAAAGCAGATGGTCTCGCGCGCCGAGTACGATCAGCGCAAGGCGCAATTCAACTCCGCCGAGGCCGCCCTGAATCTGGCCAAGCAGGAGCTGGCGTATACCAAACTGAGCGCTCCCTTCCCAGGCATTATCGCCCGCACCCATGTTGAGCAGTATCAGGTGGTGCAGCCGAACCAACCGATTGCCACCCTGTATGCCCGCGAGAGCATGGATGTGGTGTTTCAAGTACCCGAAGGTCTGCTGTCCAGCTTGCGCCGTGACCTGATACCCGCCGACATACATCCCCGTGTGCGGCTCGACAACATGCACGGCGAACTGGTGGAAGCGATTTACAAAGAACACGCCAGCCAGCCTGACCCTGCGACCCTGACCTATGACGTGACCCTGAGCATGCCAATGCCCGAGGGCGCAGTGTTGCTGCCGGGTATGAGTGCCACCGTGATCATCGACTTTGCCTTGCTCAGCCGCGGTGGCAGCTTGCCCATCGTCGTGCCGGTTGAAGCGGTTTTTAGCCCGGATACCGGCGAGCGCAGTCAGCAGCAGGTTTGGGTGACAGAAGAAACGGAAGGTGGCTTGCGAGTGATCGCTCGTGCTGTAGAGGTTGGCCAGTTAACCCACGATGGCATCGAAATTACCTCGGGCCTCAAGCCCGGTGAGCAGGTCGTTGCTGCTGGCGGCGCCGAGTTGCAGGCAGAACAGCCTGTGCGGCCCTGGGTGCGTGAGCGGGGCCTGTAATGGATATCGCCGGTTACTTCATCAAGCACAAGGTCACCAGCTGGCTGGTGGCCTTGATCATGGGTATTGGCGGCGCCATCGCCTTTCTCGAACTGGGCCGGTTGGAAGATCCGGCCTTCACCCTGAAGATGGCCATGGTGATAACCCCTTATCCCGGTGCCTCCCCGGAACAAGTGGAAGAGGAGTTGACCTATCCGCTGGAGAACGCCATCCAGCAGCTGGCTTACATCGACAAGGTCACCTCGATTAGCAGCGCCGGGTTGTCGCAAATCACCGTTGAGGTACAGAGCAACTACGGTCCGGACCAATTGCCCCAGATCTGGGACGAGCTACGACGGCGCATCAATGATCTGCGCCCCAACCTGCCACCCGGTGTAGAAGAACCGCAGATCAAGGATGACTTTGCCGACGTCTATGGCACCTTCCTCATGGTCAGCGGAGATGGCTACAAATACCGTGAATTGCGCGATTTTTCTGATTACCTGCGCCGCGAGCTGGTGCTGGTGGATGGCGTCGGCAAGGTCACTTTGGCCGGTGTGCCGCAAGAACAGGTTCATGTGGAAATATCCCGCGCCAGCATGTCCGCGCAGGGTATAGCGCCGCAGCGCCTGTACGATCTGCTAAGCCGTCAGAACGTGGTCTCGGATGCCGGCAAGATGTTAGTCGGGAGCGAATCTATCCGCTTGCATCCTACCGGCGAGTTTCAGGATGTCAGCGAGCTGGAGCGCCTGATCATCAGCGCGCCTGGCAGCTCGCGCCGCGTTTATCTAGGCGATATCGCCAGCGTTAGCCGTGGCTTTGCCGAGGAGCCTAGCAATCTGTACCGCGCACAGGGTCGCCCGGCATTGGGCTTGGGCGTATCCTTCGCCAAGCACGTCAATGTGGTGGATGTCGGCAATGCGGTGGCGGCACGGCTAGCGGAGCTGGACTCTGATCGGCCTGCGGGTATGCACGTGAACGTTTTCTATAACCAGGCGCATGAGGTGGAAGAGTCGGTTAGCGGCTTTGTGCTCAACTTCATCATTTCGGTTGCCATCGTGATCGGTGTACTGCTGGTCTTCATGGGTCTGCGCAGCGGCCTGTTGATTGGCTTGGTACTGGCACTCACGGTGCTTGGCACCTTCATCTTCATGCGTTTGCTGGATATTGAACTGCAACGCATCTCGCTCGGTGCTCTGGTCATCGCCCTGGGTATGCTGGTCGATAACGCCATCGTCATTGTCGAGGGCATCTTGGTGGGTCGTCAGCGCGGCCAAACAACCCTGCAGTCGGCCCGCGACATCGTGAAGCAAACCAAGCTGCCGCTGCTTGGCGCCACCGTCATCGCCATCATCGCCTTTGCGCCTATTGGATTATCGGACGACTCCACCGGCGAATACTGCATTTCGTTGTTCCAGGTGTTGTTGATCTCTTTACTGTTGAGCTGGATCACCGCCATCACACTGACGCCTTTTTTTGCCAGCCTGTTCTTTCGCGATCAGCCGGGCGAGGGCGACGAAACCAGTGAGCAGCAGGATCCGTACAAAGGTCTGATTTTTACTCTGTACCGCCGCCTGCTTGGCAGCGCGCTACGTCACCGGGTAGTTACCATGATCATGCTGGTGGTGATGCTGGGAGCCTCGGTCTACGGTTTTAGTACTGTGCGCCAGAGCTTCTTTCCCGCATCCAACACACCGATGTTTTTTATCGACGTCTGGCTGCCTAAAGGTAGCGATATTCGCTATACCGAACAGGTCACCGCCGAGGTGGACCGCTACGTGCTGGAACAGCCGGGCGTGACCTCAGTTACCTCGACCATCGGCCAAGGCGCACTGCGTTTTATCCTCACCTACTTCCCGCAGCGCATCCACGCCAACTACGCTCAGTTGCTGGTGCGTACTGAAGAACGCGAGCAGATCGAGCCCTTGATTGCCCAGCTGGATGGCTACTTCAAGCAGCAGCATCCGACTGCGCAAGTAAAGCTCAAGCAGCTGATGCTCGGGCCTGGCAGCGATAGCAAGATCGAAGCTCGTTTCACCGGGCCTGATCCCGAAGTGCTGCGCCAGCTGGGCGCCGAAACCATCGCCATCATGCGCGCTGACCCCGTAGCCGACGCGGTGATGCACGACTGGCGCGAACGAACCAAACTGGTACGCCCACAGTTTGTCGAGTCGCAAGCCCGTGAGCTGGGGGTGGATAAGCGTGACCTGGATACCCTGCTGAAGATGAACTTCAGTGGATTGAATGTAGGCCTCTACCGCGACGGTACGCGCATGCTGCCGATTGTCGCGCGCACTCCCGACGATGAGCGCCTGGATGCCAGCACCCTGAATGATCTGCTGGTCTGGAGTAGCGCACGCAGCACCTACATTCCAGTCGAACAGGTCGTCAGTAGCTTCGTGACCCTGTGGGAAGATCCGATGATCATGCGTGAGGACCGCAAACGCACCCTCACCGTGCAGGCCGACCCGAGCATTATCAGCGAACAAACGGCTACCGAACTGTTCAGCCGACTGCGACCCGAAATTGAAACCATTGAGCTGCCACGTGGTTACAGCCTGGAGTGGGGCGGCGAGTACGAAAGCTCGCGAGACGCACAGAAGGCCGTATTCGGCAGCTTGCCGCTCGGCTATCTGGCGATGTTTCTGATCACCGTATTGCTGTTCGACTCGATCAAGCGCGCCGCCATCATCTGGGCCACGGTGCCGCTGGCGGTAATCGGCGTTACCTTAGGCTTTCTGGTAACCGGGATTCCGTTCGGCTTTATGGCGCTGCTGGGCTTCCTTAGCCTTAGCGGCATGTTGGTAAAGAACGGCATCGTTCTGGTCGATGAGATAGGCCTGCAGATTGACGGTGGCAAAGAGGCTTACTCGGCGCTGGTCGATGCGTCCATAAGCCGCGTGCGCCCAGTCGCCATGGCAGCGCTGACCACTATTCTCGGCATGGCCCCGTTACTGACCGATGCCTTCTTCCAGAGCATGGCCGTGGTGATCATGTTCGGTCTCGGCTTCGCGACTGTGCTGACGCTAGTGGTACTGCCGCTTCTGTACAGCATGACCTATCGGATTGGCGCACCCCGTGAGGGTGCGGTTTGAGCTGAGCAGATTTCAGGTATGGCTGGCAGCGCGCTCCACGTCAGCCATACTTGAACTCATTCGGTCAGCTAGGAGCGCAAGATGAGCAATCAGGAAACCCAAAGCCAGCTTTCTTCGTCTGCTGATTGCCTAAACAGCGTCCCCAGCGTTCAACGTATTACAGCGCGTAGCGCCGAAATCGGCGGCACTCTGCCGGTAAACCGCGTATTGCCCACGCGCCAACGCCGTTTGATCGGCGCTTGGTGCTTTTTGGATCACGCTGGCCCTGCACGTTTTGCCGCAGGCGAAGGCATGCATGTGGGTGCTCATCCGCATACCTGCTTGCAGACGTTTACCTGGATGATTGAGGGCGAAGTACTGCACCGCGATAGCCTCGGCAACGAGCAGGTCATTCGCCCCGGCGAGGTCAATCTGATGACTGCCGGACGCGGCATCAGCCACACCGAGGACTCGCTACCAGACGCCAGCGCCCTGCATGCCGCACAACTCTGGATTGCCCTACCGAAGGCTCAGGGCGATTGCCCGCCCGCCTTTGCGCATTATCCGGATTTACCACGCTGGACTGCTGATGGCGTGGAGCACTGCCTGTTGGTGGGCGACTACGCCAGCCGCAGCTCGGCCGTGCAGGTGTATTCGCCTCTATTGGCGATTGATCTGGTGTCGGCGCAGGGCGGCCCATTGGCGCTGCAGCTTAACCCGCAATTTGAACACGGCATTCTGCTGCTGGACGGGGAGTTAAGCATCGGCACTGAGGTGTTTAGCGAAAACCAGCTGGGCTACATCGGCTGCGGCCACGAAGAACTGAAAGTCCATCTAGCACCCGGTTGTCATGCCATATTGCTAGGCGGCGAACCCTTTGCCGATGAGATTCTGATGTTCTGGAATTTCGTCGGTTACAACAAAGCGCAGATAGCCCAGGCGTGGCGTGACTGGCAGGCCGGTGACGCGCGCTTTGGTCGCGTGCCGGGTTATACCGGGCAACCTCTCGCGGCACCTGCCTTGCCGTGGCGCGGCTGATTCAGCCGTTACGCAGCTTCGCCAACACCGGCGCCGTATCGGGTCGCACGCCGCGCCACAGGGCAAAAGCTTCGGCGGCCTGTTCAACCAGCATGCCCAAGCCATCAATGCATCGCGCGGCGCCGTTTTCACGGGCCCATTGGTTAAACGCCGTTTCGCCGTTGCTGTACATCATGTCGTAACACCAGGTACGGCCCGGTTCTATCAAGCTCTCGGGGATCGGCGGAACGTCACCAGCCAAACTGGCCGAGGTGGCATTGATAATCAGGTCGACCGGCTCGACCAGCCATTGCAGGCCAGCAGCGGCGATAGGCCCCTGATCAACAAAAAGGGAAGCCAATTCTTCCGCTTTGCTGACGGTACGATTGATCACGCACAGATGCGCCGGCCCGGCAGCCAACAACGGCTGAATCACGCCACGCGCGGCGCCACCGGCGCCCACCAGCAAAATACTCAGCCCCTGCAACGACAAGCCGGCGTTTACCTGTAGATCGCGCACCAGCCCTTTGCCATCGGTGTTGTCGCCCAGCAAACTGCCATCCTCACGGCGCAAGATAGTATTCACCGCACCCGCCCGCTCAGCGGCCGCAGTGTGCTCATCGACCAGCGCCCAAGCCTGCTCCTTGAAGGGTACGGTGACATTCACGCCGCGACCGTTACGCAAAAAGTCGCGCACGCTGGCTTCAAACCCGTCCAGCGGAGCCAGCAGCTTGTCGTATTCCAATTGCTGGCCGGTCTGCTCGGCAAACATGGCATGAATCAGCGGTGATTTGCTGTGCTCAATCGGATTGCCGACTACCGCATAATGGTCCATCACGCTTCCCCTGCCAGCCAGTCACGCGGCTTTAAATATTGCTCTGTTAGCAGTGCCTCTGGGCTATCAGGCTCTGGTTGCCAGTTGTAGCTCCAGCGCACCTTGGGTGGCAGCGACATCAGAATTGACTCGGTGCGGCCGCCTGTTTGCAGGCCAAACAGGGTGCCACGATCGTATACTAGATTGAATTCAACATAGCGGCCACGGCGATATTCCTGGAAAGCCTTTTGTTGCTCGGTCCAGGCTTGGGCGCGGCGACGCTCGATAATCGGTAGGTAAGCTTCAAGGTAGGCGTCGCCAATCGCGCGTTGAAAGGCAAAGCTGCGTTCGAAACCCCATTCGTTAAGGTCATCAAAGAACAGGCCGCCGATGCCGCGCGCCTCACCGCGATGCTTGAGATGAAAGTACTCATCGCACCATTTTTTGTAGCGTGGATAAACATCGTCACCAAAAGGCGCGCAAGCTTGCTGCGCTACCCGGTGCCAATGCATGCAATCCTCTTCAGTGGCGTAGTAAGGCGTGAGGTCGAACCCCCCACCAAACCACCAGACTGGATCAGCACCCTCTTTCTCAGCGATGAAAAAACGCACGTTAGCATGCGAGGTCGGCACAAAGGGGCTCTCTGGGTGCATCACCAGCGATACACCCATGGCCTGAAAGTGACGGCCAGCAAGCTCGGGGCGATGCGCGGTGGCGGAGGGCGGCATACCATCGCCAAACACGTGCGAGAAACCCACTCCGCCTTTCTCAAGCAAACCACCGTCTTCAAGAATCCTTGAGCGCCCACCGCCGCCACCCGGACGCTGCCAGCTGTCCTCAACAAAGTGAGCCTGGCCATCGGCAACTTCAAGCGCAGCGCAGATACGGTCCTGCAAATCCATCAGATAGTCTTTGACCGCAGCCACGTCGGCGGCGGTAGGAAGGTCATGTTTCACGCGGATTCTCTCTAGCTGGCTTGGCTCACTGACTACAACTCAGGACGCCCGGATGACTTTTTCAGTACGCAGATCGCGAATGATACTGGGATTGCGTTGATCACCCAATGCGCCGGGCACTACTGTGTCCAATACACCATGAAAATATCGCTCTACTTGCAGGCGCGAGCGAGCTGGCGCGTGGCCTGCCGGATTGGCCGAGGTGGACACCAGGGGGCCAGCCACAGCAGATAACTGACGAATGACCGGATGAGTACTCACCCGCAGAGCAACCGTCTCGTGCTGCCCCGTGATCCAGGCGGGCAGGCGGCCTTGATGCGGCACCAGCCAGGTATTGGCCCCCGGCCAGGATAAGCGCAGCTTGGCGAGCTGGCCATCGTGTAAATCCCAGAGCAGAAAATCAAACTGCTCAATATCACCCGCCACCAGAATCAAGCCTTTGGCCACCGGACGCTGCTTGATCAATAGTAGGCGTTCTACCGCTGAGCCAACCCAAGGATTGCAGCCCAGCCCCCATACCGCTTCGGTGGGATAAGCAATCACACCGCCAGCCTGCAGCAACGAGTTAAGACGAGTAGTGCGCCAATGTGCCAGCATGGAAACTCCTCAACGGATCAATGCCTGCGACAGTAGCGGAGCGCGGCCCAAGGCTCAAGGCCGAGCACGGCAAAATCCCTGCGCGGTGTTCAGCACCTGCCCATCCAGCTCCAGTTCCAACAGACCCTGCATCACCTCCTGCACCAACAAGCCGCTGCGTTGCGCCAGCCAATCAGGGCTGACTGGTTCAAAACCAAGCCAGCGCCACAAAGGGGAATCCGGCTCAGGCACGTCACGGTTATCAACTTGCAGTGCAGCTTGCAGCGGCAGTTTCAGCACATCGAACACGTCCTGCACGCTCTCCACCAAACAGGCACCTTCACGCAATAACCGGTGGCAGCCACGCGCCTGCACGTTATGGATAGAACCGGGCATGGCGAACACCTCGCGGTCTTGCTCCAGCGCCAACCGAGCGGTAATCAGGGAGCCACTGTTGAGACTAGCCTCCACCACCAGGGTGCCCAGCGACAGGCCACTGATGATCCGATTCCGGCGCGGAAACTGGCCGGGCTGAGGCCCCATGTCGGGCCACATTTCAGAAACCAGAGTGCCGCCTTGCGCAACAATCTGCTCAGCCAGCTTACGATGACGCGCCGGGTAGCAGCGGTCCAGCCCCGTGCCCCAAACGGCCAGCGTCTGCCCGTTCGCATCCAACGCGCCTTGGTGACAGGCCGCATCAATACCCAGCGCCATACCACTGGTCACCGTTAAACCGCTACGACTAAAGCTATTGGCAAAGGCGCGGGCGGTTTCTGCGCCTAGGGCGCTGGGGTGCCGAGTGCCTACCATGGCGATCTGTGGGTCAACTAACAGGCTTGAATTGCCGCGCACAAAAAGTACCACCGGAGGATCGGCAATTTGCCGCAACTGGGCCGGGTAGGAGGGCTCATCTAGGCAAATAATCTGCTGGCCGGGCTGTGTCTGCCACTCCAGCGCCAACGCCAGGCGAGCCAGCAGCGCGCTGTCGTTTCGATGCAGTAGGGCGAGGCTATTGAGCACGCGGGGCACTACGCCCATAGCGCGCAGCTTGCCTGGCTCAGTAGTGAGGAAAGCTTGGGGGGAATCAAATTCTTGCAACAGACGCTGGATAAAGCGGGGGCCGACACCATCAATCAGCATCAACGCCAACCAGGCCTGCCGCGTATCGGACAGGTCGGGAAACATGGATCATCCTTGATCTACAGAAACAACAAGGCCGCCTTGCGGCGGCCTTGAACAGCGTTCAACTCAGGGGTTGCGTACCTGATCGAGAATCGCCATTTGGCGAGTCGCGTTCAACACGATGCCGTAGCTCATCTTATCGTACACACGGAATATCATCAGCAAGCCAGCACGCTCGGCAGGCAACTGAATACGCTCGTTCTGCACTCGGTCACGTACCACTTCGCCGGTCTTGTAGATGGCCAGCACGTTGCCTTCGATCAGTCCTTCGCGGGCGCCCTTGTCGAGCAGCACAACATCGTATTGGCCGATCTGGGTGACGCCGTTAGGTACATCCATGATCAAGCCATCGATCTTCTGAGTCGGCTCGCTAGGGAAGAAGGTAGAAGCGACGGCGCGCTCTTCCGACTCCAGCAGGCGATCCTCTACCAGAACTTCCTGACGGCTGCGCGTCACATTCAGCGTAGCGATATCATCGTTGACTGCCGACACACTGCCGTTACCCACTTCTTGCAGGTGGATACCCAGCAGTTCGCCGGTTTCCGGGTTGGTGTAGGCTTTGCCGCGACGATAGATTTCATAGGCAGGCACGTTGGCAGAGAAGTCGCCACGCGCATAAATCTTGCTGCCAGCACCCGCTACCACGCTTTCCGCAGCGCCACCGATAACATAGGGCGCACTCTCGATCTCGGATGGATCATTGATAACCCGGCCTGCACGCAGGAAGGCGTTGATAGCTTCCAGCGGAATAGTCGGGATGGCTTCGGCAATTGGGCGCACACGCGCTTGGGGTGACAACTTGATTTTGCCGCCATTGCCACGGTTAACCATCAGACGCGGCTGACCATCGATGTAGACCAATGAGATCAAATCACCGGGATAGATCAAGTGAGGGTTATCGATTTGCGGGTTGGCGTGCCAAATTTCCGGCCACTTCCATGGCAAATTGAGGAACCGTCCTGAAATGTCCCAAAGAGTATCTCCCCTAACCACCGTGTACGTATCTGGGTGATTTTCCTTAATAACAGGCTCTTGAGCCTGTACCCAAACACTCGCTGCTAGCAACAGGAGGCCGAGTAATGTTTTCCTCATGACACGAATCCCTTTATTATAGAGGTCAGCACTTAGGTCTGGCACGTGCTCCCACACGCTAGACCCGCTTTATTCCAAGCTGCTCATCATCTTAGCAGCACAATTTAGATTTGTTCCACATAAAGCATCACAAACCGATATGGCCATACTAAACATACTTGAATTTCCCGACCCACGATTGCGTACTATCGCCAAACCGGTAGCCGCCGTGGATAACCGCATCAAGCAGCTCGTCGACGACATGTTCGAGACCATGTACGACGCTCCAGGTATTGGCCTGGCAGCATCTCAGGTCAACGTCCACGAGCGCGTAGTGGTGATCGATCTGTCCGAGGATCGCAGCGCGCCACGGGTGTTTATAAACCCCGAGTTAGAGCCGTTGACCGACGAGCTGGAAGAGATGCAAGAAGGTTGCTTGTCGGTACCCGGTTTCTACGAAAGTGTGAACCGGCCAGAGCGTGTACGCGTCAAGGCGCTGGACCGCGACGGCAATGCTTTTGACGAGGTGTATGAAGGCCTGTTAGCCGTGTGTATCCAGCACGAATGCGACCACCTTAACGGCAAGTTGTTTGTCGATTACCTATCCAATCTTAAGCGCGACCGGATTCGCAAGAAACTGGAAAAAATTCACCGGACCCAGGCCAACGCCTGATTCGGACCTGATCATCAAGGCTTGCTTCGGCAAGCCTTTTCTTTACGGAACCACATGAAGTCGACTGATCTGCGCATCCTGTTTGCCGGTACGCCTGAGTTCGCTGCAGCCCATCTGCAAGCCCTGATCGACGCCGGGCTGAGTATCGTCGGCGTCTATACCCAGCCCGATCGACCTGCCGGTCGCGGCCACAAAGTTGCGATGAGCGCGGTCAAGCAACTAGCGTTGCAGCAAGGTTTGACGGTTTATCAACCAGAAAAGCTGCGTAGCGTGGAAGCACAACAAGAGCTGGCCGCACTGAAGCCTGATCTGATGGTGGTGGTCGCGTATGGATTAATTCTGCCCCAGGCCGTGCTGGATGTACCGCGCCTAGGCTGCATTAATAGCCACGCCTCACTGTTACCTCGCTGGCGCGGCGCGGCGCCAATTCAACGCGCAATCGAAGCCGGCGACCGGGAATCAGGAGTGACCGTGATGCAGATGGAGGCTGGGCTGGATACCGGTCCCATGCTGCTAAAAGTCGGCACACCCATCAGCCCAGCCGACACCGGTGGCAGCCTGCATGATCGCTTGGCCGAGCTTGGCCCACCCGCCGTATTGCAAGCGATTGAAGGATTAGCCGCAGGCAGCCTGTCAGCGGAAGCTCAGGACGACACACTTGCCACCTATGCCCATAAGTTGAACAAGCAGGCAGCCGCACTCGATTGGCAGCGCCCCGCGGCCGAGCTGGACTGCCTGATTCGCGCCTTCAATCCCTGGCCGCTGGCGCACGCGAGTCTGGATGGCAAGCCGCTTAAAGTCTGGGCCGCGCAAACTGCCGAAGGCGCAGGCACACCGGGTGAAGTACTGGTGTGCAATAAGGAAGGGCTGTTGATTGCCTGCGGTCAAGGCGCGCTACTGCTAACCCGCCTGCAATTGCCGGGCGGTAAGCCGCTGGCCTTCAGCGATCTGTACAACGCGCGTCGTGAACAGTTTGCTCCCGGCCTACTGCTGGGGAACGGACAGTGAGCCCACGCCTCGCTGCTGCCCGCGCACTGACTGCGGTAATGGCCGAAAAGGCGTCACTCGGCGGCAGTCTGCCCAAACAGATGCAAGAGGTTGCGCCGCGCGACCAAGCGCTCGTGCAGGAGTTAGCCTTTGGCACGGCACGCTGGTACACCCGGCTTGACGCACTCGCGCGCGAACTATTGAAAAAGCCGATGAAAGCGGCCGATCTCGACCTCCAGGCGCTGTTGTTAGTAGGACTCTATCAATTGCTGTATTTGCGGGTGCCCGCGCATGCCGCCATTGGCGCTACCGTGGATGTCGCCAGCGAGATGGGCAAGCCGTGGGCCAAAGGCATGCTCAACGCGGTGTTACGCCGGGTCCAGCGCGAAGGCGATGAACTCTTGGCTATCGTTGATCAGTCTCCGTCGCAGCGGGTATCGCATCCCGGTTGGTTGTTCAAGCGACTGCAACGCGCTTGGCCAGAGCAGCTCGACGCCATCGCCCATGCCAATAACCTGCATCCGCCGATGACCTTGCGCGTCAATCAACGCCAAGTCAGCCGCGATGATTATTTGCAGACACTACAGGCCGCCGGGATTGCCGCTAGCGCCTGTGAGTTCAGCACCGTGGGTATTCAGCTCGCACAAGCCTGTGACGTGCATCAGTTGCCCGGCTTTGCCGACGGACTCGTTAGTGTGCAGGATGAGGCCGCGCAACTCGCCGCACCTCTGCTGGATTTGCAACCGGGCCAGCGAGTACTGGATGCCTGCTGCGCACCCGGCGGCAAGACCTGTCAGATTCTCGAGCAGCAGACAGCGCTGGCTGAAGTAGTTGCGCTGGATCTGGAGCCACAGCGCCTCAAACGCGTGACCGAGAACCTCGAGCGCCTGCAATTACAGGCTACGCTTAAGGCAGCCGATGCCCGCGCTTTGGCTGATTGGTGGGATGGCAAGCCATTCCAGCGTATCCTGCTGGACGCTCCTTGTTCCGCTACTGGCGTCATTCGCCGGCATCCGGATATCAAGCTAACGCGTAAGGCGGCCGATATCAGTGCATTAGCCAAGCTACAAGGCGAAATGCTGGACCAGCTGTGGCAAACATTGGCGGTCGGCGGAATATTGGTATATGCCACCTGCTCAGTACTACCCGAGGAGAACACCCAGGTGATAGAGGCTTTTCTGGCACGCCAACCCGGCGCACGCGCACTGGATATTGCCCCCGCGTATGGCATTGCTCAGCCTTGCGGCCGTCAGTTGCTACCGCAGGCGGAAGGTCATGATGGGTTTTATCTGGCCAAGCTGGTCAAGCTCTCCGTCAGCCCGGCTTTGGTTCAACCGGTTGCGGCCCAGAAGGACGCTGTGTAATGAAAATCATCATACTTGGCGCCGGTCAGGTCGGCGGCAGTCTGGCGGCACAACTGGCCAGCGAAGCCAACGACATTACCGTGATCGACACCGATGCGGTGCGCTTGCGTGAGCTTGGCGATCGCCTGGATATTCGAACCGTACAAGGCAAAGGCTCGTTCCCGACTGTTTTACGCCAAGCCGGTGCCGACGATGCCGACATGCTGATCGCAGTGACCAGCAGTGATGAAACCAACATGATCGCCTGCCAAGTCGCGTACACCTTGTTCCGCACGCCGACCAAGATAGCTCGAGTGCGCGAATCAGCTTATCTAACCCGTGGCGGCCTGTTTCACAACGAAGCAGTGCCGATTGACGTACTGATCAGCCCTGAGCAGGTGGTCACCAACTACATCAAACGCTTAATCGAGCACCCCGGTGCCTTGCAGGTACTGGATTTTGCCGAAGGCAAGGCGCAGCTGGTAGCAGTACGCGCCTACTATGGTGGCCCGCTGGTCGGTCAGGAGCTACGTTTCCTACGCCAGCATATGCCTGGCGTCGACACGCGCGTGGCGGCCATCTTCCGCAAAGACAGACCGATCATTCCCAAGGGCGACACCATTATTGAGGCCGATGATGAGGTGTTTTTCATCGCCGCCACGCGGGACATTCGCGCGGTAATGAGTGAGCTGCGCAGGGTAGAGAAAACCCACAAACGCGTGATCATTGCTGGCGGCGGCAATATCGGTGAGCGACTGGCGGAAGCGATCGAAAGCCGTTACCAAGTGAAAATCATCGAAGCCAGCAAGGCCCGCGCCGATTACCTCTCGCAAAATCTCGACCGCGCAGTGGTACTGCACGGCAGTGCTTCGGACCGCGAGTTGCTGATTGAAGAGAACATCGAAGAAGTCGATATTTTCTGCGCCGTGACCAACGATGACGAAGCCAACATCATGTCCTCAATGCTGGCCAAACGGTTAGGCGCACGTAAGGTCATGACGTTGATCAACAACCCGGCTTATGTTGACCTGGTGCAGGGCGGCGAGATCGACATTGCCATTTCACCCTCGCAAACCACCATTGGTACGCTACTCACCCACGTGCGCAGAGGCGACATCGTCAACGTCTACTCACTGCGCCGCGGGGCAGCAGAAGCGATTGAAGCTGTGGCGCACGGCGACGCACGCTCTTCCAAGGTCGTCGGTAAGGCGATCGGCCAGATCGACCTGCCACCCGGCACCACCATCGGCGCTATCGTGCGCGATGAAGAGGTATTAATCGCTCACGACTCAACTGTCATTGAGTCGGATGACCACGTGATTCTCTTCGTGATTGATAAAAAACATATTCGCGATGTCGAGCGCCTGTTTCAGGTCGGCCTGACATTCTTCTGAGGTAAGCAGCTGCATGCAGTACCCCCAGATACAACGCATCATCGGCATTCTATTGATGCTGTTTTCTACCAGCATGCTGCCGGCGGCGGGCGTTGGGTTCTACTATAACGAACCGGCAATGAACGCTTTTCTCAGCGGCTTCGCAATCACCATGGTGGCTGGCGCACTGATCTGGTATCCGATGCATGGGCAGCGGAATGAGCTGAGAACCCGGGACGGCTACCTGATTACGGTATTGTTCTGGCTGGTACTGGGGCTGTTCGGTGCAGTGCCGCTGTGGCTGTTGGACATGCCCGACCTCAGTGTGGCGGATGCGGTATTCGAGTCTTTCTCCGGCCTCACAACCACCGGGGCCACGGTGATTACCGGGCTGGATACGCTGCCGCGTGCCTTGCTCTACTACCGCCAGCAACTGCAGTGGTTTGGCGGTATGGGGATCATCGTACTGGCGGTGGCGATCCTACCGATGCTGGGTGTGGGGGGTATGCAGCTGTATCGGGCCGAGATGCCGGGGCCACTCAAAGAAAACAAACTGACTCCGCGCATCGCCGAAACCGCCAAAGTACTTTGGTACATTTACGCCGGTTTGACGTTGGCTTGCGCGTTGGCTTATTGGGCGGCAGGCATGGAGCTGTTCGACGCCATTGGCCACAGCTTCTCGACCGTCGCCATCGGTGGTTTCTCCACCCACGATGCCAGCATCGGCTATTACAACAGCCCGTTGATCGAAGGTATCTGCATTTTGTTCATGCTGATTTCCGGCATCAACTTCGCGCTGCACTTTCTCGCCTGGCGCTTTCGTTCCCTAAAAAACTATTGGCTTGACCCAGAGTGCCGTGCCTATGTGCTGATCCTCTGCGCGCTATTTGTGGTCTGCACCGCCGTGCTGATTCACTTCCAGCACCACGATGTGTGGACGTCGATTCGTTACGCCGCTTTTGAAACCGTTTCGATCGCCACTACCACTGGCTTTGGCGTCACCGATTTCTCGACCTGGCCAACCCTGCTGCCATACCTACTACTGTACGCTAGCTTTATCGGCGCCTGCGCAGGTTCAACGGGTGGCGGCATGAAGGTGATTCGCGTGCTGCTGCTATACAAGCAGGGCACCCGTGAGACCAAGCGGCTGTTGCATCCGCACGGGGTGTTTCCGGTCAAGCTGGGCAACAAGCCGGTACCTGATCGAGTGGTTGAGGCCGTCTGGGGATTCTGCGCGGTGTACGTGTTCACCTTCGCAATGCTGTTTCTGATTCTGCTGGGCAGCGGGCTGGACTTCGTTACCGCCTTCTCAGCGCTGACAGCCTGTATCAACAACCTCGGTCCAGGGCTGGGCGAAGTGTCGGTTCACTATGGCAATCTCGATGCGTCGGTGAAGTGGATTTTGGCGTTCGCCATGCTGCTGGGTCGTCTTGAAGTATTCACCCTGCTGGTACTGCTGACGCCGATGTTCTGGCGCCGCTGAGCGGTTCAGTCTTCGTCGAGAAACTGCATGCCGGCACCTTCGCCGGCGATGATCCGCTGAACTATCATGCGCAATACTGGCGCCTCAAACGGCATACCCTGGACCTGACCGGTGACTTCTTCACCTACTTCCAGGGTCGCCATGTCAGGGTGCTCAACGAAGACCCCACCATCAGACAGGTCTTTGGTATGCGCCAATAGCTCGCCAAAGCTAGCGTGCCATATCTTGATTTGCGCCCGCATGGGCGTACGTGGGTGCTGACGTTGGTTACTCATTTAAAGTCCCCCTGTACACGTTCGGACCTTCTAAACCGGGTCCGTGACGGAGTCGTTCCGTACATCACTGCCATTGGCTCGAGTGAAGTCTGAGCTAAAACTACCGCTTTAATACCATCTTTTTTCGCCCTCTGGGCGTTTTTTGAAGCGTTTCATACTCCACATGTACTGGCTGGGCCAGCGCCGCACATAGCCCTCAATCACCGCGCTCATGCAGGCTACGGCTGTAAACTCATCAGCGCTGTAGAGTGCCTCCGGCGCCTCCTCAAGAATCACCTTGAAGCCGCTATTGTCAGGCAAGCGTAAGCAATGGAAAAACAATGCTTTAGCATCATTGCCCTTGAGCAGGTTGGGAACAAACTTGCTGGTCAGTGCTTGAGTTGCAAAAAAGGGTACGAACAGGCCGCTCTTCAAAGCCGGCTCAGGATCAGCGGGGATACCTACAGCACCGCCACGACGCACCTCACGCATCACACTGATAATACCCTCACGGGTAGAAGCCGCGACCTTGTTGCCCATCTGGGTACGTTGGCGTTGCAGCAACTCATCCACCGCTTTCTGCTTTGGCGGACGATAAAAAATGATCGGTTTGGCGTGCGAACAATACCAGTGGTTAAGCACTTCCCAGTTACCCAAATGGCTGGTGATACCCACCACACCTTTGCCCGCAGCGAGCGCTTCAGCTAGCAAGTGAGCCCCTTCGACCTCTTTGATCAGTCCAACGGTTTTACTTGGCGACCACATCCAGGCGCAGGCGCTTTCCGCCATGCTGCGCCCCGTATCGAGCAGGGTACGATGCACCAGATCATCCAGCTCCGCCTCGTTCAACTCCGGCATGCAATGGCTGAGATTGATGCGCGTCACATCACGTGAGCGGTTGGGCAACTTCCACATCAACCAGCCAACAAAAGCCCCCAAACCTTGCGCCACCGAGAACGGCAGTAATGAAAAGAGTTTCAGAAACCCAATTATGAACGCGCCTTTCAACCGCTCCACTGCACACACCTCAGCATCAGATCAAAAACCCATTGTAAGTTGCGATAGCGCATTGGGCGAGCACCACTAGCTTTCTTTAGCCAGCGCCGGGTAACGAAAACAGTCCTGTGTGTGGTCCATCACCATGCCGGTAGCCTGCATAAAGGCGTAACAAATGGTCGGCCCTACAAAGGTGAATCCGGCTTTCTTCAAGGCTTTACTCATGGCTTCAGCTTCTGCGGTTTTTGCTGGAATATCGCGCAAACCGGCAAAATGATTGATCTGTGTCTGGCCACCCACAAACTGCCACAGCCAGGTGACAGGATCATGCTGCTCACTCAGCTTCAACCAGGCCTGCGCGTTGCGCCGCGCGCCATACACCTTGAGGCGATTGCGGATGATGCCCGTATCCAGCAACAGCGCTTGCAGCTGCTCATCGCTCTGGGTGGCCATAAACTGCACATCAAAATTGCGATACAGGGTGCGGTAGTGAGCCCGCTTACGCAGCACGGTAATCCAAGACAAACCCGCCTGAAAGCCTTCCAGCATAAGCATTTCAAACAAATTATCTGCCTCGTAGCAGGGCACGCCCCACTCCTGATCGTGATACTGCTGGTATAGCGGATCAGCCGAGCACCACTGACAGCGAACGACGGATAAATGGTCTGTGGCGGTCACGGTTGTTGGCTCCTGAGAGAATCGGTTGCAAAGCTCAGAGGTGTTTATACTCTGCGCACGGCCATTTGCCAAAAAGCCTCCCTCTTCAATTGCTACCGCGGGTGTTACCTATGAGCAACGAACTGAAGATCACCGACTCACAACAAGGCGAGGGTAAAGAGTGCGTTAAAGGCGCCCTCATTACCGTCCACTACACCGGACGACTGGACGACGGCAGCGTGTTTGACTCCTCGCACCAGCGCGGTAAACCCTTCCAGTGCGTGATCGGAACCGGCCGCGTCATTAAAGGTTGGGATCAGGGCATGATGGGCATGCAGGTCGGCGGCAAGCGCACACTCTATGTACCCGCCCACCTCGCCTACGGCGAGCGCTCTATGGGCCTGATTAAGGCCAACTCTAATCTAGAGTTCGAAATTGAATTGTTGGAAGTCCTCACCCGCGACGACTGACATCCCCCGCTACTGCTGTAAAGTAGAGCTGACACACAGACATCGAAGGGCAAAGCTTGCTTTGCAGAGAGGCGGCTGATGAACGAGCGACACTATTTTTACGAGTCCGGTTCAGCCGCACTCGCCACTACCAGGAGCGGTCTCGTAGCAAGGTGCTATACCTTTGCCGTGAGGCGCTACCCTTGAAAAGTCGACTCAGGGAAATGCGCAACGTAGCGGGCTGGTCACAGGGCGAGCTGGCCAACCGTATCGGCGTTTCGCGCCAGACCATCAACGCCATTGAGCAGGAAAAATACGATCCAAGCTTACCCTTGGCATTTAAATTGGCGAGGGTATTTTCCTTACCGATAGAAAGCATCTTCACCCCAGCCAAAGAGTGACCGCCGGGCATCCCGGATTTCAAGAACACGGAGACATAGATGGACGCAGAGCAACTGCACTTTGATCTGGAACCGGTAATGCAACGTCTGCTGGAAGAGGCGTATCGCCTATTGGCGGCCCTGCCCATGCTCTTGCTGGCATTGCTAGTGATCAGCCTATGCTGGGCTGCGGGTGGCTGGTTATCACGCCGCGCAGTGCTGGAGCGGTTTACCTCGCGCAACCCCTTTATGCGCGATCTGACGCGCACCACAGTGCGATGGAGCGCCACCGTGATCGGTATCCTCATCGCACTCGAGATCATGAACGCGACGGCCTTGGTCGGCGCTGTGCTCGGGACCGCCGGGGTGCTCGGCGTCGCTTTGGGTTTTGCCTTCAAAAACACCATGGAAAACTACCTGGCCGGTATCTTGATGAGCCTGCGTCAGCCTTTTGCCCCCAAAGACCATGTCGTCATAGACGGTAATGAAGGCGTCGTCGTTGCCCTCACATCACGCGCCACCGTCCTGATGACCCTCGACGGCAACCACTTGCGGGTGCCCAATGCATTGGTGTTCAGCAGCGTCATGCTCAATTACACACGCAACCCCAGCCGGCGCTTTTCCTTTGATGTGGGTATTGGCGTCAATGAGGATCTGGTACTCGCACAGCGTATCGGCACCAGCAAGCTGGATAGCCTTGACGGCGTAATGGATACACCGCCGCCACGCGCCTATATCACTGCACTCGGTGATTCCAATGTGCAAGTGCGTTATCACGCTTGGGTCGATCAACGCAGCCATGACTTCATCAGCGTCAAGAGTGAGGCCATCCGTCAGGTTAAATTGGCGCTGGAAGAGGCCGAAATGGACATGCCCGAACCTATCTACCGAGTGCAGCTTACCGAACGCAGTGCAGTCTTGACGCCCACTGCCGGGGCACCCGAATCGCCAGCAGCCAAGCCCAAGCTGCAGCCCAGTAGCGAATCTGCAGTAGACATGCGGGTGCAAGGCGATCTGGACGCGCAGATCGCACAGGATCAGAGCAAGCGCGGCGCCGAGGATCTGCTCGACCCGAGTGCGCCACGTGAGTAACTTGCAGCGTTGTGCCAATGGGTCGAGCAAGATGCCGCTTGACCCGCACTCAGCCTAACGGCTACATTCGAACTTATGAATAACCGCGCACAGTTCCACGCACAGATGATTATGGCCGCGATTCCAATATCGGCGGGCTAGCTTTGTGCGCACCCAAACCCGCCTTCGAGGCGGGTTTTTTATAACGTCTCCTAGGCCAAAGTGATTCCAGGAGACACCATGAATACCGCGTCAGCAGCACTTGCCCTCACACCGCCATTGTTAGACAAGCCACCAGCGCTCGTCGAACAGCAAAGCAGTTTCGCGCTACAGCGTGCGCGGCTCAAACAGCAAGTCGCCAGTATCCTCTCTGCGCCGGTCTACGACCTTGCCATAGAAACCCCTCTGCAAACCGCCAAAGCCCTGTCATCACGCCTTGGCAATCAGGTACTACTCAAACGCGAAGACTTGCAACCAGTGTTCTCTTTCAAGATTCGCGGCGCTTACACCAAGATCGCGCGCCTGAGCCAGGCCGCTCGCGCTCGTGGTGTAATCACCGCATCCGCCGGTAATCACGCACAGGGCGTCGCGCTGGCGGCGCAGCACTTGGGCATCAAGGCCCTGATCGTAATGCCCACCACCACGCCAGCGCTGAAGATTGAGGGCGTGCGCTCACGCGGCGCTACCGCACTATTGCACGGGGAAGCCTTTCCACAGGCACTGGTTCTTGCGTTGCAGTTGGCAGAGCAGCACGGCTACACCTTTGTGCCACCGTTTGATGATCCCGATGTGATTGCCGGGCAAGGCACAGTCGCGGTGGAAGTGCTGCGTCAGCAGGGCGGCCAACTGGACGCCATCTTCGTACCAGTCGGTGGCGGCAGTCTTATTGCCGGCATCTCGGCCTACGTAAAATACCTGCGCCCGGACATCCGCATCATCGGCGTCGAGTCGGAAGAGTCTGCCTGTCTGCAAGCCGCCCTACAGGCAGGCGAGCGGGTAACCCTTCCGAAAGTCGGTCGCTTCGCCGACGGCGTAGCCGTGGCGCAGGTAGGGCAGCACAATTTTGAGCTATGCCGCCACTACGTGGACGAAGTGCTCACCGTCAGCAACGACGATATCTGCGCCGCCGTACGCGACATCTACGACGACACCCGCTCTATCACCGAGCCTTCCGGCGCATTGGCCGTTGCGGGCCTGAAGCAATATGTAAAGCGCGAGCAATGTCGCAATCAGGTACTGGTTGCCATCAACTCTGGCGCCAACATCGATTTCGATAATCTACGCTATGTGATTGAGCGGGCAGGGGTGGTGGGGTAGCAGCCGTCCTCGCCAGCCGCTAAAACGCCCAACAGAAACGCCACTGCAGCCGGACCGGCGTTGTTGCGTGTGTAATATCAGTCACGACCGTAAAACCAGCATTCGCATCGGCAAATGCTGCGCCCGCCCCAGCAAATCCGCCGCTTTCCTGTATGTTGCCCCCTATCTGAATGTATACTTCGGCCTTTCTTTATTTCGCAGCCTACCCAGGTGAAAAACGTGACTCAGACCAATCCAGCCGTCCACACCTTCCAAGGACTGATCCTTGCCCTGCAGACCTACTGGGCAGAGCGGGGTTGCGTGGTGATGCAGCCCTACGACATGGAAATGGGCGCCGGCACCTTCCATACCGCGACCTTCCTGCGTGCAATCGGCCCGGAAAAGTGGAACGCCGCCTATGTGCAGCCCAGCCGCCGCCCGGCTGACGGCCGCTACGGCGAGAACCCCAACCGTTTGCAGCACTACTACCAGTTTCAAGTGGTTCTCAAGCCGAATCCGGAGAACATTCAAGAGCTGTATCTGGACTCGCTGCGCCATATTGGCGTCGATCCGCTGGTGCACGATATTCGCTTTGTGGAAGACAACTGGGAGTCGCCTACGCTGGGCGCCTGGGGTCTGGGTTGGGAAGTCTGGCTGAACGGTATGGAAGTGACCCAGTTCACCTATTTCCAGCAGGTGGGTGGTGTCGAGTGCTACCCGGTAACGGGCGAGATCACCTACGGACTGGAGCGTCTGGCGATGTATCTGCAGGGCGTCGACTCGGTCTACGATCTGGTTTACTCCGACGGCCCATTCGGCAAGGTGACCTACGGCGACGTGTTCCATCAAAACGAAGTCGAGCAATCCACCTACAACTTTGAACACGCCAATGTCGACAAGCAGTTTGAGCTGTTCGATTTCTATGAAGGCGAAGCCAACCGTCTGATCGAGCTGGACCTGCCGTTGCCGGCGTATGAAATGGTCATCAAGGCCTCACACACCTTCAACTTGCTTGACGCTCGGCGCGCCATTTCGGTAACCGAACGTCAGCGGTATATTTTGCGTGTGCGCTCATTGTCTCGCGCGATTGCTCAGAGCTACCTACAGGCTCGCGCCCGCCTCGGCTTTCCGATGGCCACCCCCGAATTGCGTGATGAAGTACTGGCCAAGCTGAAGGAGGCCGAATGATGCAGGCTCAGGATTTTCTGGTTGAACTGGGTACCGAAGAGCTGCCACCCAAAGCGCTGAAAAAGCTCGCAGGGGCGTTTCTTACGGGTGTTGAAAAAGGGCTAAAAGAGGCAGGCCTAAGCTACAGTGCGGCGCGCTACTTCGCCGCGCCACGTCGTCTAGCGATTCAGGTTGATCAGCTCGCCACTCAGCAGCCCGACCGCAGCAATCAAATGGATGGCCCGCCAGTTCAGGCCGCCTTTGATGCCGACGGCAACCCGACCAAAGCAGCCGAAGGCTTTGCCCGCAAGTGCGGCGTCAGCGTCGCCGAGCTGGATCAGACCGGCCCCAAATTGCGCTTCGTGCAGAGCATTCCTGGACAGCCCGCTACCGAGCTACTGCCCGGCATCGTTGACGCCGCGCTGGCCGCACTGCCGATCCCCAAGCGCATGCGCTGGGCTGATCGCAAGATAGAATTCGTACGGCCTACCCAGTGGCTGGTGATGCTGCTGGGCGAGCAGGTTATCCCCTGTGAAATTTTGGCACAGACCGCTGGCAACCAGTCACGCGGCCATCGCTTCCATCATCCCGACACCGTGACCATCAGCTCGCCGGCTGCCTACGCTAAAACGCTGCGCAAGGCTTACGTGGTTGCCGACTTTGCCGAGCGCCGCGAGCTGATCAGCCAGCGCGTAGCCGAGTTGGCTGCGGAACAGCAGGGCACGGCCATAGTACCGTCTGATCTGTTGGACGAAGTGACCTCACTGGTTGAGTGGCCCGTGCCGCTGGTTTGCAGCTTTGAAGAGCGCTTCCTCGATGTGCCTCAGGAAGCCTTGATTTCCACCATGCAGGACAACCAGAAATACTTCTGCCTGCTGGATGCCAAGGGTAAGTTACTGCCGCGCTTTATTACCGTGTCCAACCTGGAAAGCAAAGACCCGCGCCAGATCATCGAAGGTAACGAAAAAGTCGTTCGTCCTCGCCTGACTGATGCCGAGTTCTTCTTCAAGCAGGATAAAAAGCAGCCGCTGGAAAGCCACAACACGCGTCTCGCCAATGTGGTGTTTCAGGCCGAGTTGGGCAGCGTGTTCGACAAGGCTACTCGTGTCTCCACCCTCGCCGGCTTTATCGCCGAACAGATCGGCGGCGACAACGCCAATGCGCAACGCGCCGGCCTGTTGAGCAAGTGTGATTTGTCGACCGAGATGGTTGGCGAATTCCCCGAGCTGCAAGGCATCGCCGGTTACTACTACGCCAAGCACGACGGTGAAGCCGAAGACGTTGCACTGGCGCTGAACGAGCAGTATATGCCGCGTGGTGCGGGCGCAGAATTACCCACCACCCTGACCGGCGCGGCAGTTGCGCTGGCCGACAAGATCGACACCTTGGTCGGCATCTTCGGCATTGGCATGCTACCTACCGGCAGCAAAGACCCTTACGCACTGCGTCGCGCAGCGCTAGGCGTGCTGCGCATTCTGATCGAAAAGCAGTTGGAGCTGGATCTTAACGCTGCATTGCAGGTTGCCATTCAGCAGTATGGTGCGCGGGTAAAAGCCGATGGTCTGATCGCTCTGGTACAAGACTTCATCTTTGACCGTTTACGCGCGCGCTATGAAGACGAAGGTATCGAGGTCGCGGTCTACCAGTCAGTGCGTGCTGTCAGTCCGGTTTCGCCACTAGACTTTGATCAGCGTGTCCAGGCCGTTCAGGCTTTCCGTCGCTTACCCGAGGCCGAGACGCTGGCTGCCGCCAACAAGCGGGTATCCAATATCCTCTCCAAGGCGGAAGGCGAAGTGTCTGCGGCAATCGACAGCAATCTGTTGCAAGAAGCTGCCGAACAGTCCCTGGCAAGCGCTATTGAAGCGGCAGAGAAGAGCGTAGCGCCACTTGCTGCGGACCGGCAGTACAAAGACGCACTGGAACGTTTAGCGGCATTGCGCGAGCCGGTAGATGCCTTCTTTGATCAGGTGCTGGTTAACGCCGACGACCCGGCGATAAAAGCCAACCGTTATGCTCTGTTGGCACGTCTGCGCGGGCTTTTCCTCGGTGTCGCCGATATTTCCCTGTTGGGATAAACCAGGCAGCGAGTTGGGGCAAGCAAGCCGGTGCAACACCGGCCGACTTGCCGCTCGCAGCTTAAAGCTTGCAGCTGGGCTTTTATGAAACTGATCATTCTCGACCGCGACGGCGTCATCAATCAGGACTCCGACGCCTACATCAAGACACTGGATGAGTGGATTCCCATACCGGGTTCCATCGATGCAGTAGCGCGTCTGAGCAAAGCTGGCTGGACCATCGCCGTAGCGACCAACCAATCCGGTATTGGGCGTGGTTATTACACCGAAGCAACGCTTGAACGCATGCATGAACGCTTGCGTGAACTGGTGGCGGAGCAGGGCGGCAAAGTTGATCTGATTCGTCACTGCCCACACAGTCCAGACGCAGGTTGCGATTGCCGCAAACCAGCGCCTGGTTTGTTCCGGCAGGTTGCCCACACGCTGCAAACAGAGCTGGCAGGCGTACCTACTGTGGGTGATAGCCTCCGAGACCTGGAGGCAGGCGTTGCCGTCGGTTGCGTGCCTTATCTGGTGCGCACTGGTAAAGGCCATAGCAGCCAGCACAAACTACTGCCCGAGGGCACTCGGGTTTTTGATAATCTAGCCGCCGTTGTCGACCACCTTCTGGAAGCCTGAGCCATGTCATTGCTGATGCGCCTACGCGTCATATTCTTTTATCTTTTGCTGTCTTCCAGCGCTGGCATCTGGTGCGTGCTGATCGTCTTTATTGCGCCATTTCTCAGCACCCGCTGGCGCATCAAGGTCATTATTGAATGGTGGACTCGTGCCGCAGTCTGGCTAACCAAAACCATCGTTGGTATTGATTATGAGGTGATAGGTCGCGAGAACATTCCTGAGCAGCCAGGTGTGATTCTGGCCAACCATCAAAGTACTTGGGAAACCTTCTTTCTGCCCCAGCTGATTCGGCCGCAAACCCAGCTAATCAAGAAAGAGCTGCTTTACGTGCCGTTCTTTGGCTGGGCTTTTGCTTTGGCCAAACCCATCGCGATTGACCGTAGCAACGTACGCGACTCATTGCAGCAGCTAACGCGTATGGGAGGCCAGCGCTTGGCTGAGGGCATCTGGATTCTGGTCTTTCCTGAGGGCACCCGTAACCTGCCGGGCGAGCAGGTCAAGTTCTCCCGTGGCGGTGCGGCGCTGGCCTGCGCCAACAATGCACCTATCATCCCGATCGCACACAACGCCGGTGAGCACTGGCCCAAACGCGGGTGGGGCAAAAAGCCGGGCACCATCAAAGTCATGATTGGACCGGCCATCTACCCTGCCGGTAGCGATCCACGTTCTATTGTCGCTGCCAACAAGCAGGCAGAGGCCTGGATTAATCAGGCCCTGCAAAGCGCCAGAGACGCTTGAGCCCAGAATGGTCCATACTGAGCGATCAAGCTCTTATGGGCCCACCCCATTCACGCGTGACCGGTAATCAACATGGATATTCATCGCTACCTGAAAGCTCTGGTAGAAAAGGAAGGATCCGACCTGTTTTTCAGTGTTGGCGCCCCAGTGACGCTCAAACGTGAAGGCGAGTTCTTTGCCTTTGGCAATAGTCCCCTGGCCAACGGCGGGGTGAAAGAACTGGCCTATCAGCTGATGAGCGAGAAGCAGATCGCCGAGTTTGAAGCTGAACAAGAGATGAACCTTGCCGTCGGCTTACCGCAAGTAGGGCGCTTCCGCGTTAACGTGTATTACCAGCGCGGTGAAGTGGGTATGGTTATTCGCCATATAAGCCACAAAATACCTCCGTTCGCTGAGCTGGGTTTACCCAAGCAGCTAGAGAAGCTGGCCCTGAAGGATCGCGGTCTGGTGCTGGTAGTGGGTGCAACCGGCTCGGGCAAGTCCACCACGCTGGCCTCTATGCTCGACTACCGCAATACCCATCGCGCCGGTCATATCGTCTGTATCGAAGACCCAATCGAGTTTCTGCACAAGCACAAGAAAGCCATTATCGATCAGCGCGAAGTCGGCCTGGATACCAAAAGTTTTGGCCACGCACTGCGCAACGTACTGCGCGAATCGCCAGACGTGATTATGATCGGCGAGATTCGCGACAAACAAACCATGCAACACGCCCTGCATTACAGCGAAACAGGGCATTTGGTCATCGCAACGTTGCATGCAACCAACAGCGTGCAGGCAGTTGATCGTATCGTTAACCTGTTCCCGGAAGGGGAGCGTAAACAAACACTGGGCGATATTTCCATGAACTTGGCTGGCATCGTTGCGCAGCGCCTGGTGCCGGGTAAGGAAAAAAAGCGTGTTGCCGCGGTAGAAGTCCTACTGCGCACGCCCTACATCCGCAACCTGATCGCCCGCGATGAGCTGAGCGAGATCAAAGAGTCGATGAACCGCGGCCAAGAGCCCGGCCTGCAGAGCTTTGATCAACACCTGCACGAATTGGTCGACGCGGGCACCGTTACCCTGGATATGGCCATGCGGTATGCCGACTCGCCAACGGATTTGAAGCTCAAAACCAAGTTCAATGACACTCGCCGCGAATCGCCGCTACCCATGACCGAACCGGAAAAACCGTCAGAAACCGAGCTGGATCTGAAAACCCCTTCATCCGGCTTTTCGGACTCTGATCTGACTGATGATTTTCGCTGATTTGAACTAGTGAATGGCGCAAAAAACCCCTTAAACCTCACGGTTTAAGGGGTTTTTAGTATCGCAACCTAGGTGTTAGACATCCAGGTTAGACACGGCCAGCGCGTTCTTTTCAATGAAATCACGGCGTGGTTCAACATGGTCGCCCATCAGCGTGTTGAAGATCTGATCCGCCGCAATGGCATCTTCGATATTCACTCGCAGCATGCGGCGGCTTTCCGGGTCCATGGTGGTTTCCCACAGCTGATCCGGGTTCATTTCGCCCAGCCCTTTGTAGCGCTGAATCGTATGGCGACGAGCTGTTTCACTCATCATCCATTCAAGCGCTTCTTTAAAGGTGCTGATCGGCTTCTTCTTCTCGCCGCGCTGCATATAGGCGCCAGACTCAAGAAGACTCTGCAGCTTCTCACCCAGTTCGGCCATGGTGCGGTAGTCATTGCTACCAAACAGATCACGGTTGAAGGTGATGTAGCTCGATAAGCCATGAGTGATGGATTCCACTTCTGGCAGCCACAGATGGCGCTCACGATCTTCACGCAGGCTAACATGGTACTGCTGGCCAGACTTGTCACCGGTTGCAACCCGAGTCGCAAAGCCCTTGATCCAATCATCCATGAAAGCTTTGTCTGCCAGGTTTTCTACCGTCAAACGCTGAAGGTAGATGAAGTGCTCCATCAGTTCCTGCGGATACAAGCGCGCAAGACGCTTAAGTGTGCGCATAACAGAGCGGAACTCCTGAACGATACGCTCGAGCGCCTCACCGGTGATACCGGGTGCATCTTCGTTAACGAACAAGTAAGAGTCTTCAAGGGCAGATTGCGTAAGGTACTCTTCCAGCGCCTCATCATCTTTGAGGTACTGCTCCTGCTTACCCTTTTTAATTTTGTAGAGTGGCGGCTGTGCTATATAAATATAGCCGTTCTCGATCAGCTCTGGCATTTGACGGAAGAAGAACGTCAGCAACAGGGTGCGGATGTGTGAGCCGTCGACGTCAGCATCGGTCATGATGATGATGTTGTGATAGCGAAGCTTTTCGATGTTGAACTCATCACGGCCAATACCACAACCCAGCGCGGTGATCAGAGTGCCAACCTCAGCAGATGAGATCATCTTGTCGAAGCGCGCTTTCTCGACGTTAAGGATCTTACCTTTAAGCGGCAATATGGCTTGGGTTTTACGATTTCGGCCCTGCTTGGCGGATCCGCCGGCCGAGTCCCCTTCCACTATGTAAAGTTCGGAAAGGCCTGGGTCTTTTTCCTGGCAGTCAGCCAATTTGCCTGGCAGTCCCGCGATATCCAGCGCGCCCTTACGACGAGTCATTTCACGCGCTTTGCGTGCAGCCTCGCGAGCCCGAGCAGCGTCGATCATCTTGCCGACAACCGCTCTAGCTTCACCCGGCTTTTCTAACAAATAATCTGCGAAAGCCTTGTTCATTTCCTGCTCGACCGCGGTCTTCACTTCGGAGGAGACCAGCTTATCTTTGGTCTGCGAGGAGAACTTCGGGTCGGGCACCTTAACCGAAATAATAGCGGTCAAACCTTCACGCGCATCATCGCCGGAGGTGCTGACCTTCAACTTCTTCAGCAGACCTTCCTGTTCGATGTAAGTATTCAGCGTGCGAGTGAGTGCGCTACGGAAGCCAGCAAGGTGAGCGCCACCGTCACGCTGCGGGATATTGTTGGTAAAGCAAAGGATGCTTTCGTTAAAACTATCATTCCACTGCATCGCCACTTCTACAGCAATACCGTCGTCGCGCTGAAAATCAAAGTGAAAAACCGAGTTAATTACGGTTTTGTTCACGTTGAGGTAATCAACAAAGGCACGTAACCCGCCTTCGTATTTGAACAACTCCTTTTTACCTGATCGTTCGTCAGTCAGGTTGATCCCTACGCCGGAGTTTAGGAAGGAGAGTTCACGCAGGCGCTTAGCGAGAATATCCCAGCTGAAGCTAATGCTACTGAACGTCTCTGCAGAAGGTTTGAAGTGAATCTGGGTGCCCGTGCTATCGGTGTCACCAACAGCCGCCACAGGCGCCTGAGGAACGCCGTGAACGTAGGTTTGCTCCCACACTTTATTGTGACGGCGAACAGTCAAGATAAGCAGCTCAGAGAGCGCGTTGACCACGGAAACACCTACACCGTGCAGGCCGCCGGATACCTTATAGCTGTTGTCGTCGAACTTACCACCCGCGTGCAGTACGGTCATGATGACCTCTGCAGCAGAAACGCCTTCCTCGTGAGCGTCTACCGGAATGCCTCGTCCGTTATCGCGCACGGTGATGGATTCGTCGGTATGGATAATAATATCGATATCGGTACAGTGCCCGGCAAGGGCTTCATCGATAGAGTTATCGACGACTTCAAAGACCATGTGGTGAAGGCCGGTGCCATCGTCCGTATCACCGATATACATCCCCGGGCGCTTACGGACTGCATCAAGGCCTTTTAGTACCTTAATGCTTGATGAATCATAGGCGTTATTGTCGGTCATCTTAAGTCACTCCAGACTTCATTCGGTCTGCACAATGTGTCCATGTTCCACGTGGAACATAGATAAAGGTGTCTCTTTCTTCCAGCAATTCAGCAGCGGCTCAGCTTCAACGCAGGTTATAAATACCTGGCAGTCCAGCGATTCCAGCAAGCTGCAGAGCGCTTGGCGATGTTGTTGGTCGAGCTCAGAGGGGAGGTCGTCAACGAGAAAAACGCAGTCCTGTTGTCTACCAAACTCCTTAAGCAAGCGGCCTTGCGCCAACTTGAGCGCACACACTACTAACTTTTGCTGCCCCCGCGACAGCACCTCAGCCGCGTTCAAACCTTGAATCCTGAGCCGTAAATCAGCGCGTTGAGGCCCTGATTGGGTGTGGCCTATGGCGAGGTCTCGGTCGTACTGAGAATCTAACACCTCAGCTAAAGATCGCTCCTTATCCCACCCTCTGTAGTAGCTGAGGGACAAGCCATCGAGCTGCAATAGCTCTCCAAGGACCTCTTCAAATACGGGTTTGAGTTGGCTTATATACTGCCTGCGAAACATGTCTATCTGCTCGCCAGCGGCCACTAACTCAGCCTCCCAAGGAGACAACATAGAACGTTCAATTCTACCACGTCGGAGCAATGAATTCCGTTGTTTCAAACTCTTTTGCAGGCGCTGCCAAGTGGGCAAAAACCGATGTTCCACGTGGAACACTCCCCAATCCAAGTACTGCCTTCGCTGTTTAGGAGCACCTTCGAGCAAACGAAAGCTGTCGGGGTTGATCAACTGAAGAGGCAATGTCTCGGCTAACTGCGCAGTACTTTTAACATTCTGACCGTTCAGGCGTATTTCGTATTCCGCTTGTCGGTTTCGAGTAATACCCATAGAGCACAACGGAACAGCAGGGCGTTCGATCTCGGCAAACACCGTACAAGCATTTTGTTCGTACTGGATAACGGGTTGCAAACGAGTGCTGCGGAACGAGCGGGCTAAACCCAGAATGTGCACAGCTTCCAGCAGGCTAGTCTTACCGCTGCCGTTAGCGCCGGACAAAAGATTGATACGCGGGGAGGGGAAGATCGTCACCGGGTGCAGATTACGCACCGCGGTGACAGAGAGGCGTTTGAGGGGCATTGCGCGTTAGAGGCGCATCGGCATTACAACGTAAAGACTGTCTTCAGACTCTGCTTCCTGCACCAGCGCACTACTATTGGAATCAGAGAGAATTAGTTTTGCCTGCTCATGGCCTAACACGTTCATAACATCGAGTAGGTAACTCACGTTAAAGCCAATTTCTAAGGAGGCGCCTTCGTAATCAACCATCACCTCTTCTTCTGCTTCCTCTTGCTCAGGATTGTTGGCCTGAATTTTTAACTGGCCAGCTTGCAGCATCAAACGAATACCACGGTACTTTTCGTTTGAAAGAATGGAAGTACGAGCAAAAGCATCTCGCAGCGTTTGACGGTCCGCTAACACGATCTTGTCGCCGCCACGCGGTAGCACTCGCTCGTAGTCCGGAAACTTGCCGTCAACCAGCTTGGAGGTAAAGGTGAAGTCACCCGTGGTGGCGCGAATGTGGTGAGTGCCCAATACGATGTTGACGCTGTTATCCGCTTCACCCAATAGACGCGATAGCTCAAGAATACCTTTGCGCGGCACGATCAGTTGATAGCGCTCTTGATAGTCGATATCGGCATCGACAGTACACATCGCCATGCGATGGCCGTCTGTAGCAACTGCACGTAGTTGACCCTTATTGATCTCGAGCAACAGACCATTGAGGTAATAACGCACATCCTGCTGCGCCATCGCAAAGCTGGTGCGTTCGATCAACCGGCGCAGTTTCGCCTGATTAATAGAGAAGCTCATGGCGCCAGGGCCATCTTCTACGTTAGGGAAATCGTTGGCCGGCAAAGTCGCCAAAGTGAATCGGCTGCGGCCAGCCTTAATAATCGCTTTGTTCTCTTCAACCTTAAAGGTCAGCGTGGCATCGTCTGGTAAGGATTTGCAGATATCCATCAGCTTACGAGCAGGTACTGTTATCTCACCTGCCTCAGCGACTTCTTCCAGGTTGATGCGGCCAACCAATTCAACTTCCAGATCAGTACCGGTCATGGCCAGGGTGTTGCCGTCCACGACCAGCAACACGTTGGACAACACCGGGAGTGTCTGGCGACGTTCAACAACCCCAGCTACCAATTGCAGGGGCTTCAACAGGGCTTCGCGCTGAATGGTGAATTGCATTGTGTTCCTCAAACCTCGTGCAGGTTGGCAGATGGTTATTTGACTATCAGGTAGTCAGAGTCCTTAACAGATTCTTGTAATCTTCGCGGATATCCGCGTCAATTTCACGCAGTTCCGCAATTTTACGCGTGGCATGCAACACAGTTGTGTGATCTCGACCACCAAAGGCGTCACCGATCTCCGGCAAACTATGATTGGTCAGCTCCTTGGACATCGCCATGGCCACCTGACGCGGCCGTGCCACAGAGCGCGAGCGGCGCTTGGACAAGATATCAGAGAGCTTGATTTTGTAGTACTCAGCAACGGTGCGCTGAATATTATCAATACTGACCAACTTGTCTTGCAAGGCCAGCAAATCTTTCAATGACTCGCGGATCAGCTCGATGGTGATATCTCGGCCCATAAAGTGCGAGCTGGCAATTACGCGTTTCAGTGCACCTTCGAGTTCTCGCACGTTGGAGCGAATGCGCTGAGCTATAAAGAAGGCCGCATCGTGCGGCAAATCTACCCGCGACTGCTCGGCTTTCTTCATCAGAATAGCGACACGCGTTTCCAATTCAGGTGGTTCAACCGCGACAGTAAGACCCCAACCAAAACGCGACTTAAGCCGTTCTTCCAGCCCATCGATCTCACGCGGATAGCGGTCACTGGTGAGAATCACCTGCTGGCCACCTTCGAGCAACGCATTAAAGGTATGAAAGAACTCCTCCTGGGAGCGCTCTTTTTTTGCAAAGAACTGAATATCATCAATCAGCAGCGCATCTACCGAGCGGTAGTAGCGCTTAAAATCATTGATGGCGTTCATCTGCAACGCCTTAACCATGTCAGCTACAAATCGTTCGGAATGCAGATAGACAATTTTTGCGGCCGGGTTCTTTTTTAGCAGATGATTGCCCACAGCATGCATCAAGTGAGTTTTACCCAAACCAACGCCACCATAAAGGAACAGCGGGTTATAACCGTGCTTAAGATTGTCTGCTACTTGCCAAGCAGCCGCGCGAGCCAGCTGGTTGGACTTACCTTCAACGAAGTTCTCAAAGGTAAAGCTACGATTGAGATAACTGGTGTGCTTGACCAGATTGTTGTTGGGCTGGTCGTTGCGCTCAGGCGCAGTCCGGTTCTCTTCATCCGACTCGACCGAGGCTTTACCCGGATCTGGCTGAAAGCCCTGTGCGCTAACTTGCGCCCGTGGCGCAGCAGGCACGCTCTGACGTGGTGTCGGGGGAGAGTTTCGGGTGGCTGACGTAGGAGCAGAGGCTGTATTGCTAGCGCGTGGACCTACCGCAGCAGCGGAGGTAGCGCGACGACTCCCTATAAGGAGGGAAACCATTGGCGCCTGCCCGTGAGAAAGGTCATCCAGCAGTTCCTGAATACGGTTCAGATATTTGTCATTAACCCAATCAAGGACAAAGCGATTAGGCGCGTACAGGCGAATCTCACTCTGATCACCATCCGCCTGCAACGGACGAATCCACGTATTAAATTGTTGGGAGGGGAGCTCATCTTGCAAAAAATCGATGCATTGCTGCCAAAGTGCAACAGACACTAAATCCCCCGGTCCGCCGACAACTGGCGGTTCTTATTGAAAACGAATGGATACCGTAAAAACCTCGGTTCCGACGGTACAACATAGCCGTCTATTCTATCCTTTCAACCCCGACTTATCCACACTGGATACAACCGATTCCGTCGTCACCGCTAAGTCGGCCTGTGGCAACATAAGCATAATAAAATCGCACTATTTTTGACAAAGCCTTATAAATAGCGCCCTGTAGACCCTGTGGAAAAACCAACATGAGCCTTGTTGGCAAATCAGTATGAAAGCAGTGGATAAATCACCCTGTGGATATGTAGGTGATTTATCCACAGAACGCACACATCTTAGACCCCCTATGGTCAACAGCTCCCCCACAGCTTTATACTTGCTGCAACAGGCTGATTTTTAAGTCTTTTACAGGCTTATCCACCGAAAACAGCTTACTCATTTATAACAACATCATTTATCTATTTAAAAATCTTATTATTTTATTTTTAGTTATCTATTCGGCTGTAAATCAAATTGACCTAGCCGATCTTATTCTCTAGAATTGCCGATCCCTTGAAAGGGCACTTTGCTCTGATTTGAATTACTCAGGTATTTGACGATGAAAAGAACTTTCCAACCCAGCGTACTGAAGCGCAAGCGTAACCATGGTTTCCGTGCTCGTATGGCCACCAAAAACGGTCGTGCGGTTTTGGCCCGTCGTCGTGCCAAAGGCCGTCAGCGCCTGTCAGCTTAAGAACCGGCTGCCAGGTGGGTCTCGGCTTCGCTCCTGAATTCAGGTTATTAACACCTGCTCAATTCAAGAACGTATTCGATGGAGCCACCTGTAAAGTCTCAGGACCCAGTTTACTGTTGCTTGCCAGAGAGAACGATCTGGCACACGGGCGGCTGGGTCTGGTTATTGCCAAGAAGAATGTCCGCCGAGCAGTTGATCGTAACAAGGTCAAACGTATCGGCCGTGAGTCGTTCCGCCAGCACTGCGCTGAGTTGGGCAATTTGGACATCGTCGTGCTGGCCCGCAAGGGCGTAGGCGACTTGGACAATACTGCACTGCATGTTCTCTATGAAGGCATGTGGCGCAGGCTTATTAAGACCGCTGCGAAGAATCGCTCACGCACTTCCGGACCCCCATCATCCAATGCGTAATCTCGCACTCGGACTGATCAAAGTTTACCGCTACGCTATCAGTCCACTGATGGCCAGCCATTGCCGTTTCTATCCCTCCTGTTCCTGCTACGCCCAAGAAGCCATTGAACAACATGGTTTGCTCAAGGGTGTTGCGTTGGGTGCCCGGCGCCTGGGGCGCTGTCACCCGTGGAATCCTGGCGGGTATGATCCCGTACCAACTCATTCTGACAACCGACCTTCCCAGATGGCCAACAAACCATGAACATGCAACGAAATATCCTCATAGCTGCTTTGCTCGTGATTACCTATCTCATGGTTTTGCAGTGGAACACGGATTTCATGCAACAGGATTTGCCGCCTGTTGCTGAAACCAGCGTCGCGCCAATCAACAACTCTGATTTGCCGACCGAAACTGCTCCTTTGGCCAATGGGGAGAGCAGCGATGTACCTCAACCAATCGATGCTAACGGCGAGCCTACTGTTAGCGCAGGCGACATGCCCGCCAAGCAGAACGGCAACCTGATTCAGGTTGCTACCGACACGCTAAACGTCACCATCAATCCGATTGGTGGCGATATCGTTTCGCTGTCTCTGCCTAAGTATCCGGCTCGCAAAGATCGCCCCGACTTACCGTTCCAGCTTTTGGAGCAATCCAGCAGCCGCCTGTACGTAGCGCAAAGTGGCCTGACTGGTCGCCAAGGCCCGGACAGTAGCAAAGGTCGCGCGCAATACAGCAGTGAGCAAAGCAGTTACAGCTTGAGCGATGATCAGAGCACCTTGGTGGTTGATCTGAAAACCAGCAACGCTGGCGTCAACTTCATCAAGCGCTACACATTTACTCGCGATGCCTACTTGGTTGAGGTTGATTATCTGATCGACAACCAGAGCAGCGAGGCATGGTCTGGTAGCGCTTTTGGTCAGCTCAAACGTGACGACGCCGGTGATCCTTCCAGTTCGACTGCAACCGGTATGGCGACCTTTTTGGGTGCAGCGTATTGGAGTGCTGACAGCTCATATAGCAAGATGAAAATGGGCGACCTGGATGACGAAAAGCTGAACGAGAAGGTCAACGGTGGTTGGATTGCCTGGCTGCAACATTACTTCGTTAGCGCCTGGGTACCCGACGCTGACACCCAGCATACTTTCAGCACGCTGAAGGACAGCCAAGGCAACTACATAGTGCGCTTCACTAGCCCCTCGGTGAGCGTTGCCCCTGGTGAGCAAACTACGATCGAATCGCAGTTCTATGCTGGACCAAAAATCCAGGACGACCTCAAAGCTATTTCGCCAGGCCTGGATCTGACCATCGACTACGGTTTCCTATGGTGGATCGCCCAACCGCTGTTTGTGGTACTGAGCTTCATCCACAGCTTTGTTGGCAACTGGGGCTGGAGCATCATTCTGCTGACCTGTCTGATCAAGCTGATCTTCTTCCCACTGTCTGCCACCAGCTATCGCTCCATGGCCAACATGCGCCGTGTTGCTCCCAAGCTGCAGGCGCTGCGAGAGCAACATGGCGATGATCGTCAGAAGATGTCGCAGGGCATGATGGAGCTGTACAAAAAAGAGAAGATCAACCCGCTGGGTGGCTGTCTGCCGATTCTGGTGCAGATGCCGGTCTTTATCTCGCTTTACTGGGTACTGATGGAAAGCGTCGAGATTCGTCAGGCTGAATGGCTAGGCTGGATCACCGACCTGTCGCTGAAAGATCCCTTCTTCATTCTGCCGATCATCATGGGCGCCACCATGTTCTTTCAGCAGCAGTTGAACCCGACTCCGCCAGATCCGATGCAGGCCAAGGTAATGAAGATGTTGCCTATCGTCTTCACCTTCTTCTTCCTGTGGTTCCCGGCTGGTCTGGTACTGTACTGGGTAGTCAACAACTGTCTGTCTATTGCGCAACAGTGGTACATTACCCGCCAGATCGAGAAGGGCGCAGCCGCCAAGAGCTGATCCGATTCTGCCAGTCAAACGCCCCGTTTTCGGGGCGTTTTGCTTTCTGCCTGCCATGCCAGTGAACGACCAGGAGTGACCATGAACCAGCCCTACCATGCTGACACTATAGCCGCGCTCGCCACCGCGCCCGGGCGGGGCGGCGTTGGCATCATTCGCGTGTCTGGCCCAGCAGCACTGGCGATTGCCAAGCAGATTGCCCGCCGTGAGCCGCGACCACGGTACGCACATTACGGTCCCTTCTGGTCTGGCGAACAGGCACTCGATCAAGGTCTGACACTGTTCTTCCCAGGTCCTCATTCATTCACCGGTGAAGACGTGCTCGAACTTCAGGGTCACGGCGGGCCTGTGGTGATGGACCTGCTGCTCAAGGCTTGCCTGGCTGCCGGCGCGCGTCAGGCACGGCCGGGCGAATTCAGTGAACGTGCATTCCTGAATGACAAGCTCGATCTGGCGCAGGCCGAGGCGATTGCCGACTTGATCGAGGCGAGTTCCGAGCAGGCGGCTCGTAATGCGTTGAACTCGTTGCAGGGCGTTTTCTCGGACCGTGTTAACGCACTGACAGAATCATTGATTGCGCTGCGTATTTACGTTGAAGCCGCAATCGACTTTCCCGAGGAAGAGATCGATTTTTTGGCCGACGGCCACGTGCTGACGCAACTGGAAGCAGTACAGACCGAATTAACTCAGGTACAACGGCAGGCCGGCCAGGGCGCGTTGTTACGCGATGGCATGACGGTGGTGATAGCAGGGCGACCCAACGCGGGTAAATCCAGCTTGCTGAACGCGCTGGCCGGGCGTGACAGCGCCATCGTCACCGACATCGCCGGTACTACTCGAGATATTTTGCGCGAGCATATTCATATTGATGGTATGCCATTGCACATCATCGATACTGCGGGGCTGCGCGATACCGATGATCAGGTGGAACGCATTGGTGTGGAACGCGCCATGGCCGCCATCGGCGAGGCCGATCGTATTCTGTTGATGGTCGACGCCAGCCAGCCTGAAGCCAATGATCCAGATCAGCTATGGCCCGAATTTCTCACGGTAAAGCCCGACGCTGCGAAGGTCACGCTGATCTACAACAAGGTGGATCTCACCGGCGATTCCGTAGGCATTGCGACCGCAGACGACGGCTCGGTAAGCCTGCGCGTATCAGCCAACCAAGGCGAAGGTATTGAGTTGCTGCGTGAACACTTGAAAGCCTGCATGGGCTTTGAGCAAACCGGCGAGAGCCTATTCAGCGCCCGTCGTCGTCACCTGGACGCCCTGGAAGACGCCGCCACGCATCTTGGTCACGGTTATCAACAACTGACTCTGATGGGCGCCGGCGAGCTACTAGCGGAAGACCTGCGCATGGCTCAGCAATCGCTGGGCAGCATTACCGGCGCCTTTAGTGCCGATGATTTGCTCGGGCGTATCTTTTCCAGCTTTTGTATCGGCAAATAACGCGCTTCAGCTGAAGCTATCTCTATTGCGATTCAACAGCCAGACCAGCGACAGCATCACAGGCACCTCTACCAGCACGCCCACTACCGTGGCTAAGGCCGCGCCTGAGTGTAATCCGAACAGCGAGATCGCCACCGCAACCGCTAGCTCAAAGAAATTAGAGGTGGCAATCATGCAGGCGGGCGCTGCGATGGCATGTGACAGTTTCAGACGCTTGGCGGCAATATAGGTGAGCGCAAAAATACCGTAGGTTTGGATCAACAAAGGGATAGCTATCAGCACAATGACGGACGGCTGTTGCAAGATGGTTTCGGCTTGAAAGCCAAAGAGCAACACCACAGTCGCCAGCAGGCCAATGATCGACCAGGGCTTCAAACTAGCAACAAAAGCGTCTAGGCGCTGATGATCATCAGCCCGGTCGAGCTTTTGTCTGGTGATCATCCCGGCAACCAGGGGCAGCAGCACATATAGGCCTACCGACAGCAATAGGGTTTCCCATGGCACCTGAATATTGCTAACGCCCAGCAGCAAAGCAGTGATGGGAGCAAAGGCAAAAACCATGATGATGTCGTTGATTGATACCTGAACCAAAGTGTAATTTGGGTCGCCTTTGGTCAACTGACTCCAGATAAATACCATCGCAGTGCAGGGTGCAGCACCCAGCAAAATCATCCCGGCAATATATTCATTAGCCGACTGCGGATCGACCCAATCAGCAAACACCCAATGAAAAAATAGCCAGCCCAGCAAGGCCATACTGAAAGGTTTGATCAACCAGTTGACCACCAGCGTTAATACCAGGCCTTTGGGTTTGCGGCCGACATCCTTCAAGGAACGAAAGTCGATCTGGATCATCATCGGGTAAATCATCAACCAGATGAGCACCGCGACTATCAGATTAACGTGCGCGTATTCAATCGCTGCCAACCTGGAAAAGACACCGGGGACAAAGCTGCCTAGCAGCACTCCAGCGCCTATACCTAAAGCAATCCACAGTGAAAGATAACGTTCGAATTTGCCCATATTGATCAAACCCTAAATTCAGGTGTCATTGAAAAGCAGCAGCTGTGACCGATATAAATCGCTGTTGAACCTATTAGCGTATCGGCGTCTGACTCAAGCGCAAACAGCTCACTATTGCAGCTAAGCAAGCAAAGCTCCCGGCCGCAATCAGCGAGGCGTGGGTGCCATTGTCACTGAACAGGTTGAACGCCAAGGCCACCAAGGCAGCGCCGGTGGTCTGGCCTACCAAGCGCGCGGTACTTAGCATGCCACTGGCGCCGCCGCTGCGCTCCAGGGGCGCTGCTGTCAGTATGGTGTGATTGTTGGGTGACTGGAACAAACCAAAACCCGCGCCGCAGAGCAGCATACGTAAAATGATATCCATATGCGTTGCCTGTTCTGGCAAGGCTGCCAGAGCGAACAAGCCCGCTGAAAAAAGCGCTAAGCCTATGCCACCCAACAAGCCAGCGTGAACCCGATCCAGCAAGCGCCCGGCAATCGGCGCCATCACCATGGTTGCCAAGGGCCAGGGCGTCATTAATAGACCCGTTTCTATTTCGCTCAACCCGAGCGTCTTCTGAAAATAGAAGGGGATCGACACCATGGCCAGCATCTGTGCGGCGAAGGAGCAGATTGAGGTGCCGATGGATAGGGAGAAGATCGGGATACGCAGCAGATCAATCGGCAATAACGGAAAGGGTTGATCCAGCTGTCGGCGCACAAAGAACCAGCCAACCACCAGCGTAAGTATTAGCGGCAAGCCGATCATCCAGCCCGCATGGCCTTGGGCAAAGCCGGTCAAAGCCGCAAAGAACAAGCCGAAGGTTATCGCGTTAAGCAGCCCGCTGAGTTTGTCGAAGCGTTGTTCACGAACGCCCGCGTTAGCTGGCAAAAATCGATAGCCCATCACCAACGCCAGTATGCCAATAGGCACATTGATAGCGAACAGCCAGGGCCAGCTGGCAAACGAGAGTACGCCAGCCGCGACCGTAGGGCCGGCCGCTGCGGATACCGCCACGATCAAAGTATTGATGGCAATACCGCGCGCCAAGATGCGGCTGGGATAAATCAACCGCGTTAATGCACCGTTCACGCTCATCACTGCCGCCGCACCCAACCCCTGTAACATCCGGGCAATGGTCAGGGTAAGCAACGAATCACTCAGCGCGCAGAGCACCGACATACTGACAAATACGCAAAGTCCAATCAGGTAAACCTTGCGATAACTCCACAGATCACCGAATGAGGCCAGTGATAACAGGCTCATGGTGATGACCAACTGGTAGGCGTTGATTATCCAGATTGAATTGGCAGCGCTGGTACCTAAATCATCAGCGATGGTCGGCAGGGCGACGTTGGCAATCATGCCATCCAGTACCGCCATGGTAACCCCGAGCGCTATCGCCATAATGGCGCCGAGGCGCTGGGGCATCGGCAAACCGTCGGGGTCTTTCATGCGCAATCAGGCGTCCTTACAACGGGAGAAAAGGGTCAGTTAGCTACTCAAAATAGCATATCTCTGCTTGCCACCTGCTCTCTCGCCTTGCCTCTATGCCCAGCCGGCTACCGTATTAACCGTTGTTGCGCGCTGCAACAAACACCGGCCATCGCGGACCGACGCCAATACCGGCGACTGATTCAGTAATACCTCATAGGGCGTCGCACCGTTGAGTATCATGCAGCGCGCTGGCAAGCCCGGCGCAATACCGTAGTCACTTAGATTCAGCGCTGCTGCACCATTGTTTGTGACAATCTCCAGCGCCTTTTCTATGCGCTCAATACCCAGCATGTGGCAGGCGTGCAAACCCACATCCAGGGTGCGTAGCAGATTACCGTTACCCATTGGATACCAGGGATCACGAATCGAGTCTTGCCCCATGCAAACCTTCAAACCGGCATCCAGTAACTCGGGCACGCGCGTAATACCACGACGCTTCGGGTAGCCATCAAAACGGCCTTGCAGATGCAGGTTCTCGGTCGGCAGCGCAACAAACCGCAGATCCGCTTTTTGCAATAAACGGAATAACTTGCTGCAGTACGCATCTTCATAGGAATGCATGGCGCAGGTGTGGCTAGCGGTCACGCGGGTGCCGTAATCCCGGCTCAGCGCCTCGGCGGCCAATACCTCAAGAAAACGTGAATTGGGGTCATCAATCTCATCACAGTGCACATCAACCAGACAGTCGTTGTCTTCAGCCAACTGCATTAATAATTTTACCGACTCCACGCCATAGTCACGGGTGAACTCGAAGTGCGGAATACCGCCGATTACGTCTGCACCCATTTCCACAGCGCGGCGCATCAGATCCTGCCCACCGGGATAGGAAAGAATGCCTTCCTGCGGAAAAGCCACAATCTGCAGGTCAATATGTTCGCGTACGCGCTCGCGCACCTCGACCATGGCTTCAAGCGCAACCAGCGACGGATCGGTCACATCAATATGCGTGCGTACGTATTGAATGCCGTGCGCGGCAAACAGCTTGAGTGTTTGCTCAGCCCGAGCGATTACGTCTTCGCGGGTCAGTGTGGCCTTGCGTTCAGCCCAGCACTCGATACCCTCAAACAGAGTGCCGCTACGATTCCAGCGCGGCTCGCCCGCGGTCATCGCAGCGTCCAGGTGAATGTGCGGCTCAACAAACGGCGGCGACACCAGATTGCCACCCGCGTCCAGTTGCTGATCACCAGCCGCCAGCGTCTGCTGTTGTGCAACCAGGCTAACAAAGCGGCCATCACTGATGGTCAGCGTGTGCAGCCCATCCTTGCCCACAAGACGCGCGTTGATGATGGCCTCAGGGTGTTGAATCATCTTGTATCTCCAAATTACCTGCTTGCTCTGCTGTCTCAGACAGCAACGCGTGCAGCAAAATCAATGTTTGCATATCCGCAGCACATTGCGGATCCAGGCCCGTCATGCGACATACTTTGTTCAAACGGTAGCGTAGCGAATTACGATGGCAGCCCAGCGCTACTGCAGCAGCAGATAAGTTGCCCTGATGTGCGAGCCAGGCGCCCAAAGTGGGTTGCAACTCGCTGAGGGCTGCTGGCGCGCAGCGTATAAATGGCCGTACAAACTCAGCAATCTCTGCCGTCGACCCCAAGCGTTGCTGTAAACGCTCTGCCAGAGAGTTGGCCTGCTGCTCAGCCTTCCTCGTTTGCGTCTGTTCGCGTTGCACAATCGCGCGGCTGATCGTCTCAGTCACCTGCACCATCGGCAGCGAATAAGGTTGCTCCAGTAGCGGCAACCCCAGTTGATCTGCCAGACGTAATAGCCCATTAGGCAACTGACCTATGTAAGCCTCGCCAGTGAGAATCACCAAACCAGCAACCCCCGTCTCCACCGCTTCATACAGCCGCTCAAACAAACTGTTCTGAGTGTGGTGTCGTCCTATGCCAGTGATAAAAACCAGTTCACCGCCCTTAATCCAGGGGCTAAAGGAACGGTTCTCAGCCACATAAGGCCAGCGCACCGGCCGATCACCCCCAGCCAATCCAGCGCGCAAGGCGATCTCGCCTAGGCCAGGCAGGGTAGGAATGTCAGCACAGCGCAAAGGCATTTTTTACACACTACCCACGGCGCCTGCGCGGCGTGCCTTCACGCCCGCTACCACCGTTTCCAACACCGCATAACTGAAGGCCGCTACCAGCACACCAACCAAAGGCGCGACCCACGTGGAGCTATAGGCCACAAAGGAGCCGATGGCATAGGCACTGAGACCCACCAGATTAAAGGAGGGCAACTGAGCGGTGGCAATATCTGGATACTCGCCGCGATAGCGCACAAAGAAATTGGCCATGATCACCCCGCCCACAGGTGGGATGAAAGTGCCGAGCAAAATCAGGAAGGGAATCAGCCATTCATACATACCCAGTACTGCCAGCAGCGTCCCTATGGCCGCGCCAACCAAGGTAACTGTCTTGCGGCGGCGAGTACGCAGCATGTTGCAGCCAGCCACCGCAAAGTTGTAAACGGTGTTGTCCTGGGTAGTCCAAAGGTTAAGAAATAGCATCAGAATACCCAGCGTCGCCAGACCCTGCGCCACCATGATGTCGACGATATCTGCCTGCTGATAAACCAATGCACCCAGCGCGCCCACCAGAGTCATCAAACCGTTGCCCAGAAAGAACGCGGCCAGCGTAGCCAATACTGCGGTTTTGCCCGAACGGGCAAAGCGCGTCCAGTTAGTCGCCTGAGTGCCGCCGCTGACAAAAGTGCCAAACACCAGCGTAATAGCCGCAGCCACACTCAAATCACTGGTCGGCGTGATACTGGTGAGGCCTGCGAAGCCACCGGCATCGGATGCAGTAATAAACAGACTCACCGCGATCAGCACAATCATCGCTGGCACGGCAACACGCGACAATAACTCCAGCCCGCGATAACCAATAAAAGCTGTCACACAAAAACCAAAACCAAACAACACCATCAAGGGCAGCGTCGCACCTTCCGGCAGACCCGTCATCTTGACCAGCAACAGCGCCATGGTCGCGGTGCCCCATGCGTACCAACCGATCTGGGTAAAACCGAGAATAAAATCCGATAATTTGCTACCGATGTCGCCGAAGGCATAGCGGCTCATCAAGGCGGTATTCATCCCTGAACGGGCTGCGATATAGCCGAGAATGGCCGCATAGATACCCAGCAGCAAATTACCCGCCAGTAGTACCCACAGCAAAGTCGAAAAATCGAAGGCAGTGCCTAGGGTCCCGCCGGCCCACATGGTTGCCGTAAAAAAGGTAAAGCCAAGCAATACCAAACCCATGGACCAGAGGCTCTTTCTGGCCGAGGCAGGTACCGCGCTGAGCGGGTAATCCTGCTCCTGTGCGGTGGTGTTAGTCGTCATGGTTGCTCTCCTGTCATCGAATGCATCTGCAACGCAGCGATAATCGCGGCGTGCTGTCGGTTTCGTGAATCAGAGTGGTTTTTGCAATGCTTATGCCAGCGCTTGGTTTAATGCCAATAGGGTCAATCGAGCCAATACAGCTTTGTGCAAATTGAACAAATCCGCCAGCAGAAGAGAGCAGCTGTGCGCCAAAAGAGAACAATGAACAACCAACCTCATGCAGGTCGCACCAATCTGATCATCTAAATCGGCACTTGAAGAGCTATAAAAAACAAAAAATTTGCGCTCTAAGGTCTGTGGAAAACCGCCCCTAAGCCCGGTCCATAACCCTGTGGATAGACGGGGGTATAACTCACCTGTGGATAAGTGGCTACTTTATACACAGCCCCCGCACCGCTTACCCACCTGCGCCGTACTGCTTTCACACACACTTATGCTTTCGCCAACTAATTGAATAATATTAAGTTTATTTGCTTGCCCACAGAAAAACCGCTACTCATTAGTAGTAACTATATTAAGCTTTATATAATTCTTTATCTTTTATTCTATATTTATGACCTTGCCTGATCTCGCCCAGAGCCCTGTACAAAAAATGTCCAACAGCAGCTGCAATTTTCTCCGCCAGACCCTATAATCAGCCCCCTTTTTCCGAAGCCAGGCAAAACCTGAGCAACGAGGTGTTACGTGGATTTCCCCAGTCGTTTTGACGTCATCGTCGTAGGTGGTGGACATGCCGGTACCGAGGCTGCCTTGGCGGCGGCCCGTATGGGCGTGAAAACTCTGCTGCTGAGTCACAACGTTGAAACACTGGGCCAGATGAGCTGCAACCCCGCCATTGGCGGTATTGGCAAGAGCCATTTGGTCAAGGAAATCGACGCCCTCGGCGGTGCCATGGCAATCGCTACCGACAAGGCAGGTATCCAGTTCCGGGTGCTCAACAGCCGCAAGGGCCCCGCAGTGCGGGCGACTCGGGCACAAGCTGACCGCGTGCTGTACAAAGCCGCTATCCGTGAAATCTTGGAAAACCAACCCAATCTGTGGATTTTTCAGCAGGCTTGCGATGATTTGTTGGTTGAGCAGGGCAAGGCCTGTGGTGTGGTTACCCAGATGGGCATGCGTTTTCACGCTGACAACGTGGTGCTCACTACCGGTACCTTCCTCGGTGGCTTGATTCACATTGGCCTGGATAACTTCTCCGGTGGTCGCGCGGGTGATCCGCCAGCCATCGCATTGGCTCAGCGATTACGCGAATTACCGTTACGGGTCGATCGCTTGAAAACCGGTACACCGCCACGCATCGATGGTCGCAGTGTGGATTTCAGCAAGATGACCGCGCAGCCTGGCGACACGCCGATACCGGTCATGTCATTCATGGGCAATGCGGCGCAGCATCCCGAGCAGGTGAATTGCTGGATTACCTACACCAACGAACGCACTCACGAGATCATTCGTAACAACCTTGATCGCTCACCGATGTACACCGGTGTGATCGAAGGCGTAGGGCCACGTTACTGCCCGTCGATTGAAGATAAAATTCATCGCTTTGCCGATAAAAACCAGCATCAGGTGTTTATCGAACCTGAGGGTTTGACCACCCACGAGCTGTATCCCAACGGCATATCTACGTCGCTGCCCTTCGATGTGCAACTGCAGTTGGTGCAATCCATCGTGGGCATGGAAAGCGCGCACATTCTGCGTCCTGGTTACGCCATCGAATACGATTACTTCAACCCGCAGGATCTGAAGTACTCGCTGGAAACCAAGGTGATTGACGGGCTTTTCTTTGCTGGCCAGATCAACGGCACCACGGGTTACGAAGAAGCCGCAGCCCAGGGCCTGTTGGCTGGTTTAAACGCTGCTCGCCGCGCTCAGGGTCTGGAATCCTGGTGCCCGCGTCGCGATGAAGCTTACATCGGCGTACTCGTGGACGACCTGATCACCATGGGTACCCGCGAGCCTTACCGCATGTTCACTTCGCGAGCTGAATATCGGCTGGTGTTACGCGAAGATAATGCCGACCTGCGACTCACCGCCAAGGGCCGTGAACTCGGCTTGGTGGATGACGCCCGTTGGGCTGCGTTCAACATCAAGCGTGAGGCCATCGATCAGGAAAATCAGCGTTTGCGCAGCACCTGGGTGCAACCGAATAGTGAGATTGGCAAGGCCTACAGCGCGCGTTACAGCACGCCATTGACCCACGAATACAATTTGCTGGATTTGCTGCGTCGTCCGGAAGTGGATTACCAGGCACTGACCGAGATTACCGGTAAGGTCGATATCGCCGCTGATGCCGCCGAGCAGGTTGAAATTCAGACCAAATACGCGGGTTATATCGAGCGGCAGCAGGAAGAGATCGATCGCCTGCGACAGCACGAACAAACTGCTCTGCCGTTGGATCTGGATTACAGCAACCTAAGCGGCCTCTCCAACGAAATTCGCCACAAGCTGACTGATGTGCGTCCGCAAACGCTAGGTCAAGCATCGCGCATTCCGGGTGTGACTCCTGCAGCAGTCAGTCTGCTGCTGATTCACCTTAAAAAACGCAACGCCCTGGGCGGCAGCAAATTGGCCCAGGAGGCATAACACCGATGGCGGACCACGCAGCTCAACTGGCCAGCGGTGCCAAACAGTTAGGCATCGACCTTCAGCCGCAGCAAAGTGATAAATTGCTCGCTTACCTTGGCCTGCTGAACAAGTGGAACAAGGCGTATAACCTGACTGCCGTGCGTGATCCGGAAGAAATGGTGAGTCGGCATTTGCTCGACAGCCTCAGCATTCTGTCTTACATCCAAGGCGAAACCTGGTTGGATGTGGGCAGTGGCGGCGGTATGCCCGGTGTGATTCTGGCCATCATGTGCCCCAAGCAGCATTTCACTTTGCTCGACAGCAATGGCAAGAAGACGCGTTTTCTCACCCAGGTGAAACTTGAGCTCGGGCTGGATAACCTGAAAGTCGTGAACTGCCGCGTAGAAGCCCTGGAGCTGGACGAGCTTTTTGCCGGTATTACCTCGCGGGCGTTCAGCGCGCTCGGTGATTTTGTTGATAAAACCCGGCAGCTAGGCAATGCAGAAACTCGCTGGCTAGCGATGAAAGGTGTGTATCCTGAGGACGAGTTGGCGGCCATGCCGGTCGACTTCAAGCTCGAGCGTAGTGCAGAATTGTCGGTCCCCGGTTGCGTGGGCAGTCGACATCTGCTGATACTGCGACGCACGGATCAGGGTTAATTCGCATAGCAGCTTGATAGGGGGTTTACGTGGGCAAGGTTTTGGCAGTCGCCAACCAGAAAGGCGGAGTGGGTAAAACCACCACCACCATCAATCTTGCCGCCTCTTTGGCCGCGACCAAGCGCAAAGTGCTGTTGATTGACCTGGATCCTCAGGGCAACGCCACCATGGGCAGCGGCATCAACAAGGCTGAGCTCGACAACTCTGTTTATGAGCTACTGACCGGTCGCTGCGAATTCGCCGATGCGTTACTGACCTCCGAGCATGGCAAGTATGATTTGCTGCCTGCGAACGGCGACCTGACCGCCGCTGAAGTTGAATTGATGAATATCAAGATGAAGGAGAGTCGGTTGCGCTACGCACTGGTCAAGGCGCGTACCGAGTACGACTTCATTCTTATTGACTGCCCGCCGTCGCTGAATATGCTGACCGTTAACGGTTTGGTCGCGGCGGATGGGGTGATCATCCCCATGCAATGTGAGTATTACGCACTCGAAGGGCTCTCGGCGCTGGTTAACACCATCAGCCGGATTAGCTCAGTGTTTAATCCTTCACTGCAGATTGAAGGTCTGCTGCGCACCATGTATGACCCGCGCAACAGTCTGACACTCGATGTGTCTGCGCAATTGACCACCCATTTTGGCGATAAGCTGTATCAGACCGTGATACCGCGCAATGTGCGTTTGGCGGAAGCCCCCAGCTTTGGCATGCCGGCGCTGACTTACGACAAGCAGTCGCGTGGCGCCGTCGCCTATCTGGCGCTAGCCGGCGAACTGGTGCGCCGCACCCGACAGGCAGCCAAAGCGGCTGCCGTGACTGATTCAACCGAATAATCAAAAGGACAACAGCGGCATGGCGGCTAAGAAACGCGGCTTGGGGCGAGGGTTGGATGCATTGCTCGGACAGAGCAGTACCACCGACAGTGACGGCCATACTTACAGTCAGGACCAGCAACTCAAAGAGTTGCCCGTCGATCTGATTCAGCGCGGCAAGTATCAGCCACGCCGTGATATGGACCCGCAAGCGCTCGAAGAGTTGGCCGAATCAATTCGCGCCCAAGGCGTCATGCAGCCTATTGTCGTTCGTTCAATCGGTGGTGAGCGTTACGAAATAATCGCCGGTGAGCGCCGCTGGCGCGCTACCCAGTTGGCGGGCTTGGATACCATCCCCACGGTCATTCGTGATGTACCCGATGAAGCCGCCATCGCCATGGCCTTGATTGAGAACATCCAGCGTGAAGACCTCAATCCGATCGAAGAAGCCATCGCGCTGCAACGTTTGCAGCAGGAATTTGAACTCACCCAACAACAGGTAGCGGATGCGGTTGGCAAAAGTCGCGTCAGCATTACCAATCTGTTGCGCCTGACCAGCTTGCCGGAAGACGTCAAGCTCATGCTCGAACGTGGTGATCTGGAAATGGGCCATGCCCGTGCGCTGTTGGGCCTGCCGGCAGAGCAACAAACGACCGCCGCACGCCAGGTAGTCGCCAAGGGGCTGACCGTTCGTCAGACCGAAGCCCTGGTTCGTCAATGGCTGAATCCGCGCCGTGATCCGGGCCAACAGCGCCTAAATCCTGATGTCGAGCGTCTACAACAGGATTTAGGTGAGCGTCTGGGTGCCGAGGTCAAACTGCAGCACGGTGCCAAAGGTAAGGGTAAATTGGTAATCAGTTACAGCTCACTGGATGAGCTCGATGGCATTCTTGGACATATCCGCTAAGCTCCGTTGATCTGGTCGCCGTTCGCCCGAGGCCTTGCCTTGGGTCAATAATTATTACAAAACATGACCGTAGAATGGGGAATCAGCACCCGCAACCACAAGATGTAGTGGCATAGCCGCAAGTACCACCAAGTGAGCTAAAACTCCCGCGAACTTCAGTCATCATGCGCCTTCGCGGGGGTGAGCGTGGCCAGCGTTTTGTTGATTCAGGGCAGGCGAACACATATAATCACCGGCGCTTTACGGGTAGCCCGGTAATTCGATACAGACACGCAACGACCGGCGGGATGAACAGAGCAGTTATGACGACAATGAAGACAAATGCCATTCGTCGTCCCCCGCTGGCAAAGTGGTTTGCGTTCCAGGCTGGCGTAATTCTTTTAATGGGGCTGGTTTTTTGGATTAAAAGCCCCGTGGCGGCTTATTCCGCCTTGCTGGGAGGCATCATTTTTTTCCTCCCAAATGTGTATTTCGCGCTCAAGGCTTTTCGTTACAGCGGTGCGCGTGCTGCCAAGCAGATAATGGGATCATTTTATAAGGGTGAGACAGGCAAGCTCATTCTTTGCGCCATCCTTTTTACGGTGGTGTTTAAAAGTATTAAGCCGTTAGACGTATCGGCACTGTTTCTTACATTTGCGATCATGCTGGTTACCAACTGGCTAACACCGGTAGTTTTCGGTGGTAAAACGCAGCAAAGCTAAAGGACCTGAGAGAACGATATGGCAGGCACCGCATCAGACTACATCAAGCACCACCTCCAGAATCTGACCTATGGGAAGCTCCCAGAAGGTTATGAACGTGCCGACGGCACGGTTTTGGATACCGCCACCTGGACTATTGCCCACGGTGGTCAAGAAGCTTCCGACATGGGCTTTATGGCTATCCACCTGGATACCATGGGGTGGTCCATTTTTCTCGGTGGTTTATTCCTCTTCATTTTCCGAATGGCTGCTCGCAAGGCCACTTCTGATGTTCCCGGTGGCCTGCAGAATTTCGTTGAAATGATGGTCGAGTTTGTCGATCAGAGTGTCAAAGAAACCTTCCACGGCCGCAACAAGGTCATCGCACCCCTGGCACTGACTATTTTTTGCTGGGTGTTCCTGATGAACCTGATGGACCTGATTCCGGTCGACTTCATTCCCCAGTTGTTCCATCTGGCGGGTGTTGAATACATGAAAGCGGTACCGACGACCGACGTGAATGCCACCTTGGGTATGTCGCTGTCTGTTTTCGCACTGATCATTTTCTACAGCATCAAGGTTAAGGGCGTCGGTGGGTTCCTCGGTGAACTGACTCTGCATCCTTTCTCTTCCAGTAATATCTTCCTCAAGCTGTTGTTGATTCCGGTCAACCTGCTGCTGGAAGGCGTAAGCCTGCTGGCTAAGCCTGTCTCTCTTGCCCTGCGACTGTTCGGTAACCTGTACGCTGGCGAGCTGATCTTCATCCTGATTGCCCTGCTGCCCTTCTGGGCGCAGTGGGCATTGTCTGTGCCATGGGCTATCTTCCACATTCTGATTATCACGTTGCAGGCGTTCATCTTCATGATGCTGACCATCGTGTATCTGAGTATGGCGCACGAAGACGGCCACTGAGTTGGCGCAAACGATTTAGCTTTAACCGAAAACCCACAACTTGAAATTAACTGAAACTGGGAGCTTTAAATGGAAACTGTAGTTGGAATGACCGCGATTGCCGTAGCACTGCTGATTGGCCTGGGCGCACTGGGTACTGCTATCGGCTTTGGTATCCTGGGTGGCAAATTCTTGGAAGGCGCCGCGCGTCAGCCAGAAATGATCCCTATGCTGCAGGTCAAAATGTTTATCGTCGCAGGTTTGCTTGACGCCGTAACTATGATCGGTGTTGGTATCGCTTTGTTCTTCACCTTTGCCAACCCCTTCCTTGCCCAAGTTGCTTAAGGTGGTCGCCGGTAACGGCGACTCCGACTTGATGGTATTGAATACGATAGGCAAGAGGTGAAGACGTGAACATTAATTTGACGATACTAGGTCAAGCTATCGCGTTCTTCATCTTCGTGGTGTTCTGTATGAAGTACGTATGGCCTCCGGTCATCACTGCTTTGCAGGAACGCCAGAAGAAGATCGCGGATGGTCTTGCAGCCTCTGATCGGGCGGCCAAGGATCTGGAACTGACTCAAGAAAGGTCAGCCAAGGAACTGCGTCACGCCAAAGAGCAGGCAGCGGCACTGATTGAGCAAGCTAATAAGCGCGCCAACCAGATTGTTGAAGCCTCCAAAGAGGATGCTCGCAAAGAAGGTCAGAAGATTCTGGTTCAGGCTCAGGCAGAAATCGAGCAGCAGCGCGTCAAGGCCAGAGACTCTCTGCGCACTGAAATCGCTGCTATCGCTATCGCCGGTGCCGAGAAAATTCTGGAATCTTCTGTCGATGCTGACAAGCACGGCGACATGCTGAACAAGCTGGTAGCCGAACTCTAAGCGAGGTCATCATGGCAGAACTGATTACGCTGGCACGTCCCTACGCAAAAGCGGCGTTTGAGCGGGCGAAAGCCCAACAAGCGCTGGCTGAGTGGGATGAGTTGCTTACCGTCGCCGGTCAAGTAGTGGCTGATGCGGCAACTCGACAGCTGCTGACCAATCCGGGTATCACGGAGCAGCAGAAGGCTGAGTTTATCCTTGAGTGCACCGGTAAAACGGCAAACGAGGAGCAACACAACTTTCTGATGATTCTGGCGGAAAATAACAGGCTTGGCCTGTTTCCCGAGATTGCAACGCTTTTCAACAGCTTCCGAGCTGATCTTGAGCGCACCATCGATATCAATGTGAGCTCGCCGTTTGAGCTGACTGAAGAACAGCAGCAGAAGCTCACCCAGGCGCTGTCGAAAAAACTCGATCGTAACGTTCAGATCGAAACGACCCTGGATACATCATTGATTGGTGGATTGGTTGTTCGCACCGGCGACTTGGTTATCGACGCCTCTGTACGCGGAAAGCTGACCAAACTGGCCGAGACATTGGGCTCCTGATTTCAGCATAAGGTTTTGAGGATAAAGGCATGCAACAACTGAATCCATCAGAGATCAGTGACATCATCAAGAAGCGTATCGAGCAGCTCGATATCTCTTCTCAAGCACGTAACGAAGGTACGATTCTTTCCGTATCTGACGGTATTGTGCGGATTCACGGTCTCGCCGATGTTATGTACGGGGAAATGCTTGAATTCCCTGAAGGCGTTTACGGTATGGCACTTAACCTGGAGCAAGACTCCGTAGGTGCTGTGATTCTGGGTGATTACCTGAATCTGGCCGAAGGTATGACCGTCAAGTGTACTGGTCGCATCCTGGAAGTACCGGTAGGTCCGGAACTGCTGGGTCGTGTGGTCAACACACTGGGCGCACCTATCGATGGTAAGGGCGACGTCAACGCCAAAGTCACCGACGCAGTTGAGAAGGTTGCTCCGGGCGTGATCTGGCGTAAGTCAGTTGACCAGCCCATCCAGACTGGCTACAAGGCGGTTGACGCCATGGTGCCGGTTGGACGTGGTCAGCGCGAGCTGATCATCGGTGACCGTCAGACTGGTAAGACCGCGATGGCTATTGACGCGATCATCAACCAGAAAAATTCTGGCGTTAAGTGTGTCTACGTCGCAGTTGGTCAGAAGCAGTCGACTATTGCCAACGTGGTACGCAAGCTGGAAGAGCACGACGCTATGGGTCACACCATCATCGTTGCCGCTTCCGCTTCCGACCCGGCTTCCCTGCAGTTCCTGGCCCCTTACGCCGGCTGCACCATGGGTGAGTACTTCCGTGATCGCGGCGAAGACGCTCTGATCATTTATGACGATCTGTCCAAGCAGGCTGTTGCCTACCGCCAGATCTCCCTGCTGCTGCGTCGTCCACCAGGCCGTGAAGCCTATCCTGGTGACGTGTTCTATCTCCACAGCCGTCTGCTGGAGCGCGCTTCCCGCGTATCCGAAGATTGGGTTGAGAAGTTCACCAACGGTGCAGTAACAGGCAAGACCGGTTCTTTGACGGCTCTGCCGATCATTGAAACCCAAGCTGGTGACGTTTCTGCGTTCGTACCGACCAACGTGATCTCGATCACCGATGGTCAGATCTTCCTGGAATCCAACCTGTTCAACTCCGGCGTTCGCCCGGCGGTTAACGCAGGTGTATCGGTATCTCGGGTAGGTGGTGCAGCACAGACCAAGATCATCAAGAAGCTGTCTGGCGGCATTCGTACTGCGCTGGCTCAGTTCCGCGAGCTGGCGGCTTTCGCCCAGTTTGCATCTGATCTGGACGAAGCGACCCGTAAGCAGCTTGAGCACGGTCAGCGTGTTACCGAACTGATGAAGCAGGACCAGTATGCGCCTATGTCCGTCGCAGAGATGGGCGTCAGCCTGTTCGCTGCCGAGAAGGGCTTCCTGGCCGATGTAGAGCAGGCCAAGATCGGTGCTTTCGAGAAAGCCATGATCGCCTACTTCAAATCTGAGCACGCAGAACTGCTTGCCAAGATTAATGAGAAAGGCGATTACAACGACGATATCGAAGCCAGCATCAAATCTGGCATCGAGAAGTTCAAGGCAACCCAAAGCTGGTAAGCCGAAGGCGGGATGTAGCGATGCTGCATCCCGCATCGTGCGATCCGGCCAAGGGCAAACCTGGAAAGGTGTGACATGGCAGGCGCAAAAGAGATTCGCGGTAAAATCGCGAGCATTAAAAGTACGCAGAAGATTACCAGCGCCATGGAGAAGGTGGCGGTCAGCAAAATGCGCAGAGCTCAACAGCGCATGGCTGCCAGCCGTCCCTATGCGGAGCGTATCCAGCAAGTGATTGGTCATTTGGCCAACGCCAACCCGGAGTATCGCCATCCTTTCATGCAAGAGCGTGAAGTAAAACGGGTGGGTTACATCGTGGTGAGCACGGATCGTGGTCTCTGCGGTGGTCTGAACACTAACCTGTTCAAGGCCTTGGTTAATAGCATGAGAGAGTGGCGTGACCGCAACGTTGAAACCGAGTTGTGTGTGATCGGTAGCAAGGGCGCTTCCTTCTTTCGTAGCTACGGCGGAAACGTTGTCGCAGCCATCAGTAACCTGGGTGAAAGACCTGCGTTGAATGATCTGATTGGTAGCGTCAAAGTAATGCTGGATGGCTACAACGAAGGTCGCATCGACCGTCTTTACCTGGTCTCCAACGGCTTCGTTAACACGATGGTTCAGCAACCCAAGGTGGAACAGATGATTCCGCTGGTGCCTTCCGATGACGAAGGTACGCAAAAGGGGACCTGGGACTATCTGTACGAGCCCGATGCCCGGGAGCTGCTGGATGGCCTGCTGGTTCGGTATATCGAATCCCAGACTTACCAGGCAGTGGTCGAAAACAACGCCTGTGAGCAAGCCGCGCGGATGATCGCAATGAAAAGTGCGACCGACAACGCCGGTGACATCATTGACAGTCTGCAGCTTATTTATAACAAAGCTCGTCAGTCAGCGATCACACAGGAAATTTCGGAAATCGTCGGCGGCGCCGCCGCGGTTTGACGCGACCCGGTAACACGGGAACGGTTTCAACCATTTAGAGGAACCAACAAATGAGTAGCGGACGTATCGTTCAAATCATCGGCGCCGTCATCGACGTGGAATTCCCACGCGAAGACGTGCCGAAGGTGTATGACGCGCTGCACGTGACTGACAAGGGGCTGACCCTGGAAGTCCAGCAGCAACTAGGTGATGGCATCGTACGTACCATCGCCATGGGTACCACCGAAGGTGTCAAGCGCGGTCTTACCGTGACTAACACCGGTGCCAACATTTCCGTACCGGTTGGGGTCAAGACCCTGGGCCGTATTATGGACGTGCTGGGTAACCCTATTGACGAAGCTGGTCCGATTGGCGAAGAAGAGCGTTGGGCTATTCACCGCCCTGCTCCGAGCTATGACGAGCAGGCTGGTTCCAATGAACTGCTGGAAACTGGCATCAAGGTTATCGACCTGATCTGCCCGTTTGCCAAGGGCGGTAAAGTGGGTCTGTTCGGTGGTGCCGGTGTTGGTAAAACCGTCAACATGATGGAGCTGATCCGTAACATCGCCATCGAGCACAGCGGTTATTCGGTATTTGCCGGTGTTGGTGAGCGTACTCGTGAAGGTAACGACTTCTACCACGAGATGAAAGACTCCAACGTACTGGACAAGGTTGCCCTGGTATACGGTCAGATGAACGAGCCTCCGGGTAACCGTTTGCGCGTAGCTCTGACGGGTCTGACCATGGCTGAGAAGTTCCGCGAGGAAGGTCGTGACGTACTGTTGTTCATCGACAACATCTACCGTTACACCTTGGCCGGTACCGAGGTATCTGCACTGTTGGGCCGTATGCCTTCAGCAGTAGGTTACCAGCCGACTCTGGCTGAAGAGATGGGCGTTCTGCAGGAACGTATCACTTCAACCAAGAAAGGTTCTATCACCTCGATCCAGGCGGTATACGTACCGGCGGACGACTTGACTGACCCGTCTCCGGCTACCACCTTCGCTCACCTTGATGCGACCGTGGTACTGTCTCGTGATATCGCTTCCTTGGGTATTTACCCTGCGGTTGACCCGCTGGACTCCACCTCTCGTCAGCTGGATCCGCTGGTTATCGGTCAAGAGCACTACGATTGTGCCCGTGGCGTACAGTATGTTCTGCAGCGCTACAAAGAGCTGAAGGACATCATCGCGATCCTGGGTATGGACGAACTGTCCGAAGAAGACAAGCAACTGGTAGCCCGCGCTCGTAAGATCCAGCGCTTCCTGTCGCAGCCGTTCTTCGTTGCCGAAGTCTTTACCGGTGCACCTGGCAAGTACGTGTCTTTGAAAGACACTATTCGTGCCTTCCAGGGCATCCTCAATGGTGAGTTTGACCATATGCCTGAACAGGCGTTCTACATGGTCGGCACCATCGACGAAGCAATCGAGAAAGCGAAGAAAATGTAATGGGTGCGTCCCCGTAAGGGGACGCAAAACCGAGGCAAAATAATGGCTATGACAGTGCATTGCGATATCGTAAGCGCGGAAGAAGAGCTGTTTTCAGGCTTGGTTGAGCGCGTGATAGCACACGGTAACTTAGGTGACCTAGGTATCATGCCTGGTCACGCACCGTTGCTGACCGACCTCAAGCCGGGTCCCGTTCGGGTGATCAAACAGGATGGCAGTGAAGAGGTGTTTTACATCTCTGGCGGCTTCCTGGAAGTGCAACCCAACGTGGTCAAAGTGCTTGCCGACACAGCTGTGCGTGCCGGTGACATTGACGAAGCAGCTGCTCTGGAAGCAAAGAAAGCCGCGGAAGCGGCTCTCAACGAGAAAGGCGCCGAGTTCGATTACGGTTCGGCTTCTGTCCGTCTTGCTGAGGCGGCAGCGCAACTGCGTACCGTGCAGGAACTTCGCAAGAGATACGGTGGATCTGCGAGCAATAATCGCTGATTTTTCCGGCAACAAAAAAGGCAGCTTCGGCTGCCTTTTTTGTTTTTAACTGTCCGCCCGACGCTGGAAGCTGCGTCTTTTGCTATCATCTTCCGCACGTTTATCTCCATAACAGGACGTTTCAATGAATCTGCACGTTGTCATTCTCGCCGCCGGCCAAGGCACCCGTATGCGCTCTTCGCTACCCAAGGTCTTGCACCCGGTTGCGGGCAAGCCAATGTTGGGACATGTGATTGATTGCGCCCGCGCACTCTCGCCCCAGCGTATTCACGTTGTGATTGGTCACGGTGCGCAGCGAGTGCAGCAGCAACTGGATGCCGCGGACATTAATTGGGTTATGCAGCATGAGCAGCTCGGCACAGGTCATGCGGTAGCTCAAGCGCTGCCGGCTGCTGCTGGGGCAGAGCAGATCCTGGTGCTCTATGGGGACGTACCTTTGTTGCAGGTGGAAACGCTAGCGCAGCTAAGTCGCCAGGCTGGTTCGCAGGCGCTGGGCTTGCTGACAGTGAGTATGCAGGATCCCACCGGCTATGGACGGATAGTGCGTGATGCCGCACAGCGCGTGATGGCTATCGTTGAGCAGAAGGACGCCAGCCCAGAGCAACTGCTGATCAACGAGGGCAACACCGGCATCATGGCGCTGCCTGGCAGCCGCGCGTCTGACTGGCTGGGCAGTCTGTCGAATCAGAACGCACAGGGCGAATATTATCTGACCGACGTGGTTGCATTGGCAGTTGCTGAGGCGGTGCCAGTCGAGGTTGCCCAGCCGGAAACCGAGAACGAAGTCATGGGCGCCAATAACCGTATGCAACTGGCGGTGCTGGAGCGCGAATATCAGGCGCGTCAGGCGCTGCGTTTGATGACCGCAGGCGTCACGCTGGCTGATCCGCAGCGCGTCGATGTGCGGGGTGAATTGACCGTGGGCCGGGATATCAGCGTTGATATCAACGTGGTGTTTGAGGGCAAGGTCAGTATTGCCGATAACGTGATCATTGAGGCCAACTGCGTCATCCGTGATTCGTCTATTGCTGCGGGTAGCCATATCAAGGCGTTCAGTCATCTGGAGCAGGCTGTTGTGGGCGAAGACTGTGATGTCGGCCCCTACGCGCGCCTGCGTCCGGGCACGCGGCTTGCCAAGGGCGCCAAGATAGGCAATTTTGTGGAAACCAAGAATGCCGTTATCGGTGAGGGCTCCAAGGTCAATCATCTGTCGTATATTGGGGATGCAGAGGTCGGCAGTGACGCGAACATCGGCGCTGGCACCATCACCTGCAACTATGACGGCGCCAACAAGCACAAAACCGTCATCGAAGATGGCGCTTTTATCGGTACTAACACTGCACTAGTTGCACCCGTGACCGTGGGTGCTAGGGCAACTACCGCAGCGGGCTCCACCATCACCACGGATGTCCCAGCCGACAGTCTGGCAGTGAGCCGTGCGCGGCAGCGCAACATTAGCGGCTGGAAACGTCCGCAGAAGAGTTAAAGCCGTCGGGTGTAGCTCAGCAGTAAACCGGCAATAGAAGTATCGTTCGCAGCGCACAGACAACATCTATCGATAGCTGTTCTATATTGATAGATGTTTTGGCCTGGCCGGAGAGGTACTCACGCATGCTTGCACAACTCTCTACATCGCTGAGTTCGCTTAAACTGCCGCTGCGCATCAGTCTCGCTAACGGCGTGTCCTATGATCTTGGCCCTGATCCAAAGGTCATCCTAGAAATACAGGATCCTTCACTGCTGCAGGAGCTATCCAGCCCAACGTTGGATAAGCTCGGTGAGGCTTTTATTCAGCAACGCATGAACATTCATGGCGCTATTATGGATGTGATCGCGGTAGCTGATCACCTAAGCAAATCCCTGCTTGGCGATACCTCGGAAAACGCGCGACCTCGCACTGCCCATGATAAGCAGATGGATGCGGAGGCAATCGCATACCATTATGACCTCTCTAACGACTTTTACGCGCTCTGGCTGGACCCTGAGATGGTCTACTCGTGTGGCTACTTCCATACCGACACTGACTCCTTGGCCAGAGCGCAAATCCAAAAGCTCGATCATCTGTGTCGTAAACTGCGACTTGAGGCGGGTGAGCGATTGCTGGACGTGGGCTGCGGTTGGGGTGGATTGGCGCGACACGCGGCTCGTGAATATGGCGTTAGCGTGTATGGAATTACCCTGAGTCAAGCGCAGTTGTCGTTAGCGCGGGAGCGTGTGGCGGTGCAGGGGCTGAGTAAACAAGTACAGCTGGAGTTGCAGGACTATCGGGACCTAAAGGGGCGGGAACAATTCGACAAGGTAGTTAGTGTAGGTATGTTCGAGCACGTGGGCCACGCCAATCTGGATCGATACTTCGCCATATTGCACGAGCAGGTAAAACCTGGCGGATTGGTAATGAATCACGGCATCACCGCCAAGTACACAGATGGCCGGCAGGTTGGGCGGGGCGCTGGGGAGTTTATCGGACGTTATGTATTCCCGCATGGCGAGTTGCCGCATTTGTCCGTGGCCATTGGCAGCATGAGTGAACAAGGTTTTGAGGTGGTCGATGTGGAAAGCCTGCGGTTGCACTATGCACGCACGCTGGAGTATTGGAGCGCTAATCTGGAAGCGCATTTGGAAAAAGCCAGTCAGTATGTGGATGATCGCGCACTACGCATCTGGCGAATCTATCTGGCCGGATGCGCTTATGGTTTTGCCAAGAACTGGATGAATATTCACCAAATACTGGCGGTTAAGCCGTTCGAAAGTGGTCATCTTGGGTTGCCATGGACGCGCGCTGATCTTTATCGTTGAGATAGCCTGAGGCCATTAACACTGCTACATTGATACGCAGATTTTTTGTCTCTTATCGGAGCGATTGTGTGTCGTTGATAGCCTTAGTTGAGGAAGATATTCCGCTGGGTAAGGCCCTGCCGTGGAATGTTGTGGATGCGGACGGTAAGGTGCTGTTCCCGCATGGTCATGTGATCGACAACAAGCCGTTATTAGGCCAGCTACTCAAGCTAGGCCTTTTTCGGTCGGCCCCGCAACCGGAGCGTGAAGCCCCAGCTGCCGCGCCCTCGGTGGATGCTCACATATCCAGTTTAGCCCAGGTGCAACTGGCGCCTGGAGATCTTGTTCAGTTACAAACTTTGCATCCGACTCACGCAGAGCGTTATCAGGTACGCATGATCGGTTTCCATGCGCCTGTCAGCTTACTGGTGAGCGCGCCTATGCAGCAGGGCAAGCTGGTTTTTGTGAAGGAAGGCCAGCAGTTTCTGGTGCGCGGCTTTGTTGGTAAAGACGCTGTGGCCTATAAAACCCGTGTCCTGAAGTCCAACCTGTCGCCCTATCCCTATTTGCACCTCGCTTATCCCGACAGCGTGCAGTCTATGCGCATCCGTAGCTCTGCGAGAGTCTCTGTGGATCTGGTGACCGCTGTCCATCGCGCCGATGGTAGTCAAGCCGCCGCTAAGATGACTGATATGAGCGTGGGGGGCGCGCGCATGTTATCGCCCAAGCCGTTTGCTCAGAAAGAAGAAGAACTTAAGCTGTCCTTCCGTATTAATCCGGCGGGGCTGGATGTTTACCTGACGATCAATGCGCGGGTGCGTGCAGTAAGTAGCGACGAGACCCAGCAGAGTCAGGTTGCAACAGGCGTTGAGTTTGTTGATCTGAGCGAGCAGGACCGCTTGTATTTGACCAACATGGTTTATCAAAACCTGTTGAAGGAAAATCTGTGATCTTAAGCAGGCTGCTGTTGGTACTGGTGTTCTGCGGGCCGCTGAGCTTATTGGCGCAACCGCAGCAGCAGTTGATGCTCGGCAATCAGCTGTTCAGTTTTGACGTGGCGGCCGACCCAGACAGCCGTCGCGAAGGCCTGATGGGGCGCGAGTTGGCTGCGCATACGGGTATGCTGTTCGATTTTCCGGCAGGCACCCGACCAGCGATCTGGATGCATAATATGCAGATTAGCCTCGATCTGCTGTTTGTTAGTACTGATGGCCGTATTCAGCATGTTTTCGCCGCGGTACCTCCTTGCCAACAGACCCCCTGCAGTATCTATCAGGCGACCCAGCCATTGCGCTACGTGTTGGAACTGCCAGCGGGCACGGCGCAGGCTCTGGACCTGAAGGTAGGTGACCAGTTGGATATGACTGGCCTACCTAAGTCGCCGCCGAAGCTTTAGGTCTTTAATGGCCTGCCCACTCCTATTCTGCTGAAGTTGGTTTTCGCCACTCGCCCTTGCTGATCTTCTCGCAATAAGCTTGCAAAACCGGAGCGTCGTCCGCGTCGCTATAGTAGAAAATCGACTGCTGATACCCCACACCCGCTGTGTGCGATCCCTCACAGATACCATAGGCGCCCTCTGGGCAAGCATCGACCATGCTGACAGAAAAAGTGCGGTCAGGTATTTGCGGGTGGCAAAAGTTCTCTGAAAACAGATGCTTGGGAATAGTTATGTTGCTCTGACATAGTCGAATTGGAACCTGTTGATCCGTGGACTCGATCAGGCAGGCTTGCGCCAAAACGTGTGAGCTGCCGAGCAGCAGCAGGCCAAACAGCGGTATAGAAAATCGGATCATGTAAGCCAGAATCAATAAATAAAGGGTTACATTACTGGGCCAGTACAGTAGCCCGCAAGCCTTGTTCTATTGCCCCAGCATCCATGGTTCCATCAGCGGTAATCAGCTCCACCCGGTTGTCCTGTCGCCAGGCACTGTCTCGCCATGTAAGTGGGGAGTCAGGCAGCAAATTGAAAGCTTTCCAGCCCTGCTCGGTATGCATAACTCCCTTGGCCCTTAGCCAATCGGTAGATTCGAGCCAGTGTAGTAGCTGAACGAGACTGAACACTTGCTGAGGCGACATGCGCCAACCAAGGGAGAAGGGCGCTTGCTGCAGTTGATGAGCCCTGCGCCAGTCTGCTGGGTTGATCCATAGTTCAGGCAAGGCTTTAGCGCCTGTCGGCTCAGGCAAGCTGGTTGTGGTTTGGCCGACGCTCAACTGGGGCAGGACCAGCCAGTCCAGCTCACCATGCTGAGTAAATATCAGCGATTGTTGGCTGAACCGCTGCTGCAGGGCCTGTTTAGCCTGGGTGTCCAGCTGATCTGCCTTGTTACAGATCAACAACCCCGCTAATGGCAGTGCTTGCTCTTGGCTGTCTGCCAGAGGTTTTCCCGCAGCCAGTGCAGCCCCGTCCAGCACCATGACCAGTGGCTGCAGTGCCAGAACGCCCTGCCAAGGCGGTTGGGTTAACTGCTCCAACAGTGCTGCTGGATGACCCAGGCCAGAAGCCTCGATGAACAGGCGGTCTGGCTTGGCCTTGCGTAGCAGCCTGCCAAGGCCAACTTGAAAAGGTAGACCGTTAACGCAGCACAGACAGCCACCCGGTATTTCGCTCAGGCTAACTCCCTCCGATCTTTCCTCGCCCAGCAACGCCATGTCCAACCCTACTTGACCAAATTCGTTGATGAGTAGCGCCCAACGCTCCTTGCTAGGCCGTTGACGCAGCAGGCTTTGCAGCGTGGAGGTTTTGCCTGCGCCAAGGGGGCCGGCGATCAGGTGTGTAGGGATTTGTGTCAGCATGGGAAAGATTCAGGGAGCGGATTGAAAGGGTTCCACGTGGAACAAATTTTGCTTCGTGTAAGTTCAACTATTTGATAAATAAGGAATTAGTGTATTCGGTGTATGGTGGCGCTGTGCTGATCCTGTGGTTCAGGGTTTGGTGCTTCACCTGGGAAGGGGTGTGGCGCCATTTCTAGCTGTAGCTGCTGCTGACCATGCAGGTCGATATAGCCATCGTAGCGATGTTCGCCAGTTACCGTGAACTCAAAAGCATAACGGCGCACCAGGCCGGGCCGCCCACGTCGATTGCGCGCAATCCGCATACCGGTGAGGGCGATGCTTTCATCCAACAGCTGCACATCGCTGCGCTGACAATGATTGCGTACCAGCCGCATGGCTCGGTCGCGTAGTCCCAGATTGCGTAATAGCCACCAACCGATCAGCGTAAGCAACATCAGCAGGGCTACATGACCTAAATTGAACACCGCAAGATTCCCTCAAAGTAAAAATCTAAGCCAGAGTATGCCATGTATCTGTGGTTCTGGGCTGCGTGCTATGGGTTGCTTTGCCAAGCCTGTACGTGGTTACGACCGGCCGCTTTGGCGGCATACAGTGCCTGGTCGGCGCGCTTGAGAAGACTGTCAGGTGTGTCATCAGCTGTCTGCTCAGCTAGCCCGGTGCTGAAGTGCAGCTGGTAACCTTGCTCCTGATAACGGTGCTGTTGACTGGATGCCTCGCTATGCAGGCGCTCGAGCACGCGCAGTGCTTCCGGTAACGCTGTTTGTGGCATTAGTAGCACGAATTCCTCACCACCAAATCGGGCAAATATATCGGTGCGTCGGGCTTGTTCCTGAAAGTACCAGGCGAACTGCTGCAGGGCATGATCGCCGCCTTGATGGCCCAAGCGGTCGTTGAGTTGTTTGAAGTGATCCAAATCCAGCATGGCCAAACACAGTGGGGTGCCGTAGCGCTGCGAGCGGGCCATTTCGTGCACTAGGTGCTCATGAAAAGCACGCCGGTTAAGTATGCAGGTCAACGAATCGCGGGTGGCCAGTTCCTGCAGTTGCTCGGCAAGTTGCCGGCTGCGTGCTAGCACTCGCTGGGTGGTCATCAATGTGCAGCCGACAAAGCCCATGACTAGTGCCGGAATGGCAAAGTTGTACGGCAGCAGGTAGCTGAACGATTGGTATGGCTGGATATAAGGTTGATCATGCCACCAGTCGTGGTAGCCAAGATAACCGCGTAGCAAGGTGACGGCGGAATAGATGAGCAGACTCACGCCGACTAGTAGTTGGGCGGGGCGGGTCTGGGCGTCGTGTTTTTCGCGCAGCAGCAGCCAAATAGCCTGCACCGGCAGTAGACCCGCGATAGTGGAATACACGCCCATGAGAAAATCGGAGTTACCGTCGAACAACCAGTAATGGGTATTGACCAGGGCTATCAGGCCAGCGCTGGTAGGCACTGTCCACCACGGCAGAGGTCGGCCCATAAAGCGAAAAATACCCAATAAAAACAATGCTTCACCGGCCAGCTGCGCGGCGTTTCCGAGCACGTTTAGTACTGGGCTTTTGGTGATAATGAAGCCGATAAACAGGCCTATGCCACTGATCAGCGACCAACTGCCGGCCATCCAGAAGCTTGGGCCTTGCTCGTTGGGGACCATGAAGCGCAATGCCGTAGCACTGACTGCAATGGCGAGCAGCAGAAAGATGCCCAATAACATGGGTGAAAAGTACAACACATCCATAGTGATGCCACGTTCCGTTTGGCGTGTAGCTGGAAGTATATCTGCTATGGAGGAGGAGTGGTGGGCATCAAGCCAGAGGGTTGGCGAGCTGGATATCGATGACGCGGATGGAATCAGGGTTGGGGTAATGCCAACGTACGTTTAGATCCCAGAAGCGGGCGCCATACTCGCGAGTAGACGCGGGTTGTTGATAAGCGGGTTTGGGGTCTTGCGCCAGGCATTGTTCGATCAGGCTCAATAGGTCGCTGTGCAGTCGCGCGCCCTGTTGTTCAGCCTGCGTGCGGGCAAGTGGCGACCACGTCACGGCAATGGGCGCCGGAGGTGCTGGAGCAAGGTCATTTCGCGCATGGGGCAAGGAATCTGCATAGGGCACGTAGGGCTTGATATCCAACACGGGTGTGCCGTCCAAGAGGTCAATACCGGACAGCAAGAGTTTGCCGTCAACAATGCTCTCCAGCTTTACAACAGATTGGCCCAGCGGATTGGGGCGATGGGTAGCTCGACTAGCAAACACGCCAATACGCTGATTCCCCCCGAGCCGCGGTGGTCTGACGCGTAAATGCTTGGGACCGCTCTCAGCCGCGTGGAAGATGAACAACAACCACAGGTGGCTTACTTGCTCGAGTCCGGCTAGCGCTTCGGGTTGGTTATAGGGTGCAAACAGTTCTAGCGTGCCTGTTGCTGCGGGAGCCAATTGAGGTTGGCGCGGGATGGCAAATTTCTCACTGAAACAAGAATGCACCACGCCTATAGGCTCTAATGAGTAGTTCATGTCACAGGCCAGGCAGGGGTGGAATACTATCGGGTCTATCCGCAGTGATCAGGTGGCTGCAGCCTTCAACCTCGATGATCTGCAGGCTTTCGGCCTGCTGTGCGCTCTGCAGCATAGCGCTGGCATTCAGAATGAGGTCGTGCGAGGGGACTAGAATGGCGCCGAATTTAACGTGCTGATAGATGTCTGTTCCGGTGCTGTCCATCCAATCTGCCAAGTCTTTGATGTTATTAACAAAGGTTCTACCGTAGCGTGGGTTGAAGGGTAGCGCCATGATCAGCTCGCGTTTACGCGGGTTATCCAGTGGGCCAAAAACTTTGGCATTGGCCGGGCTGATGGGCTGTTGTTGCCAGGCGAATAAGTAGAAAGGTGCGAACCAGCGCGCCAATGGTGAGACGGCCTTGTAAGGCTTGCCCTGTGGCAATACCGGGGCTTCGAGTATCACCTCGACCCGTGCAAATAGGTCTGGCCGCTGGCGTGCTGCCTCCAGCGTCACCGCACCGCCGCGCGAATGACCGTGCACGCGTATCTGCGTGCCGGTGGCCAGATGCTCCAATGCCTGATTTAACACCGCGGCGTCGTAGGCAATGGTGCCGGGGCGTTGGCCCGGAATCTTGATCCAGTCCGCTTTAGTGAAACGCGGTTGGTTAACCGGCAAATGATAGTCGGCACTGGTCAGCATGATTAACTGGATATCGGGGTCGGCGTAGTGTTCCGTGAAATAGAGAAAGTTTTCTACAAAGCCGTGCATCACGATCACGCTGCCGGCGGGGGCATCTGCGCGGCTGCGTGCAATAACCGCAGAGCCGACTTGATAGAGCTCTCCATGGAAGTCGACAGCCTGTTTCTGCGGTGACTCGCGGCGCAGTAACCAGCGGCGCAGGCTGGTGACAATGAGCAACAGCAGACCGATCAGGCCAAGCAGAAATTGCATTGAATTCAACTCCATTGAAAATGATGACAGTTCGACAGCATAGCGGATTGCTTCTGTGGATTGGGCCACCCAGCTGGGCGATTGTGTTGCGGCCGTTTGATGTGAGCGCTGATCTCTGCGCTAAGGCCCGTCATAGAGGCCTACATCCTCTGCATCGAGCTGATAGCTGGCATCCGCTAACGCATTGCTACTTTGTGCTACGCGCAACAAACCCTGCACCCATAGTGGTTGGTAAATATCGGAAATATCCATGCCGGCTGGGTAGTCGACCAGAATGATCTGGTTTGGCGGCGGCGGTGGTACGTGGATACAGGCGCCTGCGTATGGCACCAGAAAAAACTGGGTATACCGCCCCTTGGCATCGGTTTCGATTGGTACAGGGTAACCACCAATGCGCAGCTGCTGCTGATCCATTTCCGCTACCACGCGGGTGGAATACATGACTTCCGGCAGATTCTTGTTTTCCTGACGCAGACTGTTAGTAAAGTCTCCATTGGCGTCGGGACCGTTGCCGTGATCCAGGTCAGGCATATCGAGCATGGCTTGATAATCCTCGGCAGGCAGCAGGTCCAGCCAATCGATCTCGCGCACCTCATCGGCGCTGAGCAGCGAGGGAGCAATGAACAAACACAGCAGAAGCAGGCGGAACAGAGGCATACAAAAGCATCCTGTAAGCGGGATCAACACTGAGACCCGCGCAGTTTGCGGCGGTTCCTGCGTTGGCACAAGGGTATTACATGGCTGGCACTGGGCTACCTGATGGGTATGGCGTTTAGGGTTGCATCACTCTGTATGGGCAACCTCGGCACCACTATGAGCACCGCTCAGCAGTTGCTGCCAATGGGTTCGAATGGCTTTCAGTGATTGCTCACCACCCAGCTGCCCACGGAACAGCAACACGCTGCCGAGTACGGTGGAATATTGGATCAGTGCCATGGCGCGTGCGGTGCCTGCTGCAACCAAGGGCTCCAGCAGCTGTGCCGTCTGATCTACCCGGGCGCTGTCCACCGCCGCGACTATGTTGCGGGCGTAGTCATCGCGTTGTGCGAAGTCGCGGATGGCAAACTCTACCTTCATACGTTTGAACTCGACCGCTGGCCCCTCGAACATCAGCGTTAGCACCCGGTCAACTTCCTGCTCGGGCGTCAGCTCAGGGTCTTTTCCAGGCTGCCAGTAACGCAAGCCCTTGATGCGCAACGCCTGCCATTGGTCGAGAAACAGGTGGATAAAGCTGCCAAGGTCATCGAAATGCCAATAGAAGCTGCCGCGCGTCACCTTCAAGCGTTTGGCCAGAGGCAGTACCCGTAGCTTATCGAAGCCGCCCTCAAGGATGGCTTCGGTCGCCGCATTGAACCAATCCTGCTGACTGAGCACCGCCCGACCGGTCGGGCGGCCGCGTGGTGTGGGTTTAGCGGTGGCGGGCATGGCAACAATCTCGATGATAAAACAGGCCGGGCATTATAAGTCAGACGAAGGCCGCGTCATATCGGTTTCCATGCACAATTGACAATACACCTGTGTATTGAGATTTTGATTGTCAGGACGCCACTGGCAGCTCGTTTTCAACAGACTGCTATGAGCGAATGCGAACCGAGTCAGGAGTTAAACCATGTACCAGCAAACCGAACGGGGCCTGGATCTGCAAAAACGCGTATCGGCCTTTATGGACGAGCACATCTTCCCTAACGAGCAGGCCTACGAAGAAGAAATTCGCGCCAACGAGAAGGCCGGCAACGCGTACACCACGGTCAAATTGATGGAAGAGCTCAAGGCCAAGTCACGTGCTGCGGGCTTATGGAACCTGTTCCTGCCGGAGGCCGAGCATGGCCCGGGGCTGACCAACATGGAATACGCGCCCTTGGCTGAGCTGATGGGCCGTGTGCCGGGCATGTGGGCGTCTGAAGTGTTCAACTGCGGTGCGCCGGATACCGGCAACATGGAAGTGCTGGCGCGTTACGGCAACAAAGAGCATCAGCAGCGCTGGTTGACGCCGTTGCTTAATGGCGAAATTCGCTCGGCCTTCGCCATGACCGAACCCTTGGTAGCTTCCTCTGACGCCACCAATATCGAAACGCGCATTGAACGTGATGGCGACGAGTATGTGATTAACGGCCGCAAGTGGTACATCTCTGGTGCCGCCAACGATCGTTGCGAAATCATGATCGTGATGGGCAAGAGCGACCCTGAAAACCCCAATCGCCATCAGCAGCAGTCGATGATTCTGGTACCCAAAAACACCCCTGGCGTGACCATTTTGCGCGATATGGGCTGCTACGGTTATATGGACCCACCCTACGGCCATCCGGAAATCGTTTTCGACAACGTACGCGTGCCTGCTAGCAACATGCTGCTGGGCGAAGGTCGCGGCTTTGAAATTGCTCAAGGTCGACTCGGGCCGGGCCGTATCCACCACTGCATGCGGGTTATCGGTCAGGCCGAGCGGGCACTGGCACTGATGTGCGGACGCTTGAGTCAGCGAGTGGCCTTTCATAAGCCGCTGTCTGAGCAGGGCGTGTGGCGTGAGCGCATTGCCGAATCGCGGATCATGATCGATCAAGCACGCTTTCTGGTGATGAACGCGGCGTATCTGATGGATACCGTCGGCAATAAAGTCGCCGCCAAACAGATTGCGATGATCAAGGTGGCGGCGCCTAACATGGCCTGTCAGGTAATCGATTGGGCAATCCAGGCGCACGGCGCCGGTGGCTTCTCGTCCGACTTCCCGTTGGCGCAGCTATATGTTTACGCGCGTCACCTGCGTATGGCTGATGGCCCGGATGAAGTGCACCGCAATGCGGTTGCCAAGGCAGAGCTGAAAGCCTACCAATAGGGGCTGTGATTGAGCGCCTGCCGTGAATCTCTGGATGCACGGCAGGCGTTTTGGTTTCAGAATCATCCAGGTCAAAACAAGAATAATGCTGAGGTGAGTATGTTGGGTCGTTCTATTGAGTATTGGCCGGGGCTCGCCCTGGCAGCGTTGTTGGTGTCGGCTCCGGTAATGGCCGAGGCGGCGTCAGAGCAAGTGTTGGTTAAGCGCGATATCGTGTACGGGCAAGGGCTGATCGACGCGGATAGTCAGCCGCGCGAACGCGATCTGCTGATGGATTGGTATCAGCCTGCTGCTGTTTCCGATGAGCCACGCCCGGCGGTCATCATGGCTTTCGGTGGCTCTTTTTTGCGTGGCAGCAAGGGCGATGAGCATTTCCATGAAAACGGCTCCCAGGACTCTTCGATGGCAGAGTACTGCCTGGCCTTTGCTCGGCGTGGATACAACTGCTTCTCCATTGAATATCGTTTGATGCAGGAAAATCCGGCGCTGGCAGAAGCGATTCCGGTAGATAAATTAATGCCGGAGAACCTGGCGATTACCCCGCAAACCACCGCACGTATCGATTTTGCCCGTCAGGCTCAGGGGCTCGAGCCGATGGACGACAAGCTGCGTGCGCAGTTCTGGCAGGCGTTGCTCAGTGCCAGCGAAGACATGGCCTCGGCGGTGGCGCATGTGCGCAGCCAGAGCGATAAGTACAGTGTGGACCCGGAGCGCATCGCGATTGGTGGGTTCTCTGCGGGTGCGATAACCGCGATCAATGCCGCCTACGGGCGTCAGCTGCCGGTCAAGGCGGTGTTATCCATGTCGGGCAGCACCTGGGGTTATCTGCTGCCTGGGCATGTTGGTAACTCGGCTCCACCATTACTGCAGTTTGTTGGTCAGGAAGATTTGCCCGGTGTGGTGCGCGGTAGCGCGGCGGTGGCGGCGGCGCTGGATGATGTTGGTGTTGAGCGCCAGATGGCGTGGGTGCCGGGGTTTGGGCATTTTTATCCGATGGGCGCGGTCAGTCTGGCTGCTGACTTCAGCAAGTTGTCGGTTGAGCAGCGGGCGGTTGAGTTTTTGCAGCGGCAGTTGATGACGCAGTGAGTCTGTTGCTCGACTTTTTACGTTCTCACTGCAGACTTGGCGTTGTTTTCGAGTCATCTTTTCGCCTTATTGGCGAGCTAAGGGGGCCCGGGCAAGCGGCCCCCTTTGGCTCGCCGGCAGGGCGAAAGGCTGACCATGTAAAAACTGCAAAGCTTCGTCTGAACACTTGCGTACAAGCATGAACAAAAAAAGGCGCAACACTCGCATGCTGCGCCTTTCTCAATGCCAGGTTGATCAGCCCTTGATCAGCGCCTCAACCTCAGCAATCCGACCCTTCAACGTAGCCATATCTGCACTACGCAGCGTCGCGTGCCCGACCTTGCGGCCCGCCTTGAACGCTTTTCCGTAATGGTGCAGGTGGCATTGTTCGATGGCGGTGACTTTAGCGACGTCCGGCACTTCGCCGATGAAGTTGAGCATCGCGGCTTCGCCCAACGTGGCGGTGGAGCCCAGCGGCAATCCGGCGATGGCGCGCAGGTGGTTCTCGAACTGGCTGCACTCGCTGCCCTCGATAGTCCAGTGGCCGGAGTTGTGTACGCGCGGGGCGATCTCGTTGGCTTTCAGGCCGCCATCAACCTCGAAGAACTCGAAAGCCATCACGCCGACGTATTCCAGCTGATTGAGCACCTTGCTCACGTAGCCTTCGGCCAACGCCTGCAGCGGGTGTGCGGTGCTGGCGACCGAGAGCTTGAGAATGCCGTTTTCGTGGTTATTGTGCACCAACGGATAGAAGCGGGTTTCACCGTCGCGGGCGCGTACCGCAATCAGCGAGACTTCACCCGTGAAGGGTACAAAGCCCTCCAGAATGCAGGGCACGCTACCTAGCTCGGCGAAGGCGCCGGTGACGTCTTCGGGTTGCCGCAGCACTTTCTGGCCTTTGCCGTCATAACCCAGGGTGCGGGTTTTCATCACCGCTGGCAGGCCGATGCTAGCGGCTGCTGTGTCGAGATCAGACTGGGACTGGATGTCGGCGAATTCTGGTGTCGGGATGCCAAGGTCCTGGAACATCGATTTCTCGAACCAGCGGTCACGGGCAATGCGTAGCGACTCTGCATTCGGGTAGACCGGCACGAACTGCGACAGGAAGGCGACGGTTTCTGCCGGTACGCTTTCGAACTCGAAGGTCACCACGTCGACCTCTTCGGCCAATTGGCGCAGGTGATCCTGGTCGTTGTAATCCGCGTGGATATGTTCGCCGAGCGCTTGCGCACAGGCATCCGGGGCTGGGTCGAGAAAGACGAACTGCTGTCCCAGTGGGGTGCCGGCTAGAGCCAGCATGCGCCCAAGCTGTCCACCACCGATTACGCCAATCTTCATAGTCGATTCCTCAGGCCAGACGGGGGTCTGCGTTGTTCAACACATTTTCAGTCTGCTGGGCGCGGAAGTCTTGCAGCGCCTGGCTGAATTCAGGGTGCTTGCCACCCAGAATGCTGGCGGACAGCAACGCCGCGTTGATTGCGCCGGCTTTGCCGATAGCTAGAGTGGCAACGGGCACACCCGCAGGCATCTGCACAATGGAGAGTAGCGAGTCGACACCGGAGAGCATGGATGACTGTACTGGCACGCCGAGCACCGGCAGGTGGGTCTTGGCCGCGCACATGCCGGGCAGATGGGCTGCACCGCCTGCGCCAGCGATGATCACTTCAATACCCTTGCCGGCCGCTTCTTCAGCGTACTGAAACAGCAGGTCAGGGGTGCGGTGAGCAGACACCACTTTTACTTCGTAGGGGATGCCCAGTTGATCCAGCATATCGGCCGTATGGCTCAAGGTGGACCAGTCGGACTTGGAGCCCATGATCACGCCAACCAGTGCGCTCATCTGTTTTGTGCCTCGCTCAGTGTTGCCGCCCGCAGACGGTAAAAACCAACAAGCCACGGCAGAGAACTGACGTGGCTTGGAGAACACAGAGCGGGCGCTATGAAGGGCGGCCCGCCCTGCAAAATAGAATCAAGCGGCGCAGTATACCCGTATTGCGGTGAATACAGAATGTTGGCCGACGAAACTCAATCTTTGCTGTAGCGCGCGCGTGGCGTGGCCATTGGCAGCGGACCTTCGCCAATCTGGCGGAACTGGCCGGTGTCGGCGTCAAAGGCGCGAATATGCGCGGTTTCGATGTCGTACACCCAGCCATGGATAAACAACTCACCCCGGGCCAGACGCGAGGCTACCGACGGGTGCGTGGCGAGATGTTGCAGCTGGGCCAGCACGTTTTCTTCGGTCATCATGCCGAGCTTGCTGGCTTCGCAGTTGCAGTTATCTTCAACCACAATTTTGGCGACTTCTGCGTGGCGCAACCAGGCTTTGACCGTGGGCAGCGAGTCTAGCGTGGCCGGGTTGAGTACGGCTTTCATCGCACCGCAATCGGAGTGACCACAAATAATGATGTGGTGTACGTTGAGCGCCAGTACGGCGAACTCGATAGCGGTGGACACGCCGCCCATCATTTGGCCGTAGGGCGGTACAACGTTGCCGACGTTACGTGAAACGAAAAGGTCGCCTGGCGAGCTTTGAGTGATCAGCTCGGGAGCTACGCGCGAATCCGCGCAGGTGATGAACATGGCGCGTGGCGTCTGTTCATGGGCGAGCTTTTTGAACAGCTCTTGCTGCTCAGGGTAGACCTCGTTACGAAAACGGGTGAAGCCATCGACAATCTGTTTGAGAGCCTCTTCGGCCGTTTCATTAGGTTTAGAGTTGTTATCCATTGTGCAGTCTCAATCATCAGGTTGGGCTGTAGGGTTAGACGATCACTGTCTCATACACGACACCGGCGCCTTGAGGCGCCGGTGCAGTTATTTGTTAGCCGGTGTTGCCACCGGCTGCACGGCGCAGTTCAGGCTTCGATTTCGATCAAAATCTCGCCCGGGTTAACCCGGTCACCCTTGGCGACGTTGACTGCTTTCACGGTGCCGCCGATACCGGCCTGGATCTCGCTTTCCATCTTCATGGCTTCGCTAACCAGTACCGCTTGGCCGGCTTTCACGCTGTCACCCACGGCGACCAGCACATCGACTACGTTGCCCGGCATACTGGTGGTTACGTGGCCGGGTTCGCTGGCCTGTTTGCGCTTGCTGCCGCCTTCGCCAACAAAGGCATTGAGTGGCTCGAATACGGCTTCTTCCGGCATACCATCCAGGCTCAGGTAGAAGTGACGCTTGCCGTCGCCCTTGACGCTCACGCCGGTGATATCAACGCGATAGGACTCGCCATGTACGTCGATGATGAACTCGGTCGGTACGCCTTCGCTGCTGGCAGCGGGCGCACCTTCGCCTGGCAGCGGCAACAGGACCTCTGGTTTAAGAGTGCCGGCTTCGCGCTCTTCGAGGAACTTACGCCCGATATCCGGGAACATAGCGTAAGTCAGCACGTCTTCTTCGGTCTTCGCCAACGCGCCCACTTCGCCGCGTAGACGATCCATTTCCGGCTTTAGTAGATCAGCGGGTCGTACGTCGATGATCTCTTCATTGCCAATTGCCTGGCGCTGCAGTTTCTCATTGATCGTGCCTGGCGCTTGACCGTATCCGCCTTGTAAATACAGCTTCACCTCGTTGGTGATGGTCTTGTACCGCTCACCTGCCATTACGTTGAACACCGCCTGGGTGCCGACGATTTGCGAAGTAGGTGTGACCAGCGGCGGAAAGCCGAGGTCTTCACGCACCCGCGGGATTTCTGCGAATACGTCTTGAATGCGATCCAGCGCACCCTGTTCCTTCAACTGATTAGCGAGGTTGGACATCATGCCGCCCGGCACCTGATTGACCTGCACGCGGGTATCCACACCGGTGAACTCGCTCTCGTACTGGTGGTACTTTTTGCGTACGGCGTGGAAGTACATACCGATTTCCTGCAGCAGCTCCAGGTCCAGGCCAGTATCGAACTCGGTGCCCTTAAGCGCCGCGACCATGGATTCGGTGCCCGGATGACTGGTGCCCCAAGCCATGGAGGAGATGGCGGTGTCGATGTGATCGGCGCCGTTCTCAATCGCTTTGAGCTGACACATCGCGGCCAGGCCAGCGGTGTCGTGCGAGTGAATAAACACAGGCAGATCCAGCTCGGCTTTCAGCGCTTTGACCAGTTCGCCGGTAGCGAACGGCGTCAGCAGGCCGGCCATGTCCTTGATGGCGATGGAATCAACGCCCATCTCGGCCATCGCTTTGGCTTGCTTCACAAAGGCTTCGACCGTGTGCACAGGGCTGGTGGTGTAGGCGATGGTGCCTTGCGCATGCTTGCCGGCCGCTTTAACAGCCTCGATGGAAACCTTAAGGTTACGCACATCGTTCATGGCATCGAAAATACGGAATACGTCGATGCCATTTTCGGCGGCCTTGGCCACGAAGGCGCGAACCACGTCATCGCTGTAGTGGCGGTAGCCGAGCAAGTTCTGGCCGCGCAGCAGCATCTGTAGGCGGGTGTTCGGCAGAGCAGCGCGCAGCTGACGCAGGCGCTCCCAAGGATCTTCCTTAAGGAAGCGGACGCAGGCGTCAAAGGTAGCGCCGCCCCAAACTTCCAGCGACCAGTAGCCAACCTGATCCAGCTTGCCGCAGATGGGCAGCATGTCTTCGGTGCGCAGACGGGTGGCCAACAGCGACTGGTGGGCGTCGCGCAGAACGGTATCGGTTACGGTAATTTTGCGTGTAGTGCTCATTATCTGTTCCTCATCAGCTGCAAGCTTCAAGCGTCAGGCTTGCCGCTATGGTCATAGTCCGGCGTGCGCCGCAATCGCGGTGGCGATGGCCAGGGCCAATTCTTCGGGTTTGCGTTTTACTGAATAGTTCAGCAATTCCGGGTGCGCTTCTACGAAGCTGGTGTTGAACACGCCGCTACGGAATTCGGCATTGCGTAAAATTTCCTGATAGTAAGGCGTGGTGGTTTTCACACCCTGCAGGCGCATATCGTCGAGTGCGCGCAGGCCACGATCCAGTGCCTCTTCCCAGGTAGGTGCCCAAACAATCAGTTTCAAACACATGGAGTCGAAGTTCGGCGGAATGGTGTAACCCGTGTAGATCGCCGTATCCACGCGTACACCGGGGCCGCCCGGGGCGTAGTAACGGGTGATCTTGCCGAAAGACGGGAAGAAGTTGTTCTTCGGATCTTCGGCGTTGATGCGGAACTGAATCGCAAAGCCCTGGTGATGAATGTCTTCCTGCTTCATCGACAGCGGCAGACCGGAGGCGATGCGGATCTGTTCGCGGACTACGTCGATGCCGGTGATCTGCTCGGTAATGGTGTGCTCGACCTGAACCCGGGTATTCATTTCCATGAAATACACTTCGCCCTCGGCCAGCAAGAACTCCACGGTACCCGCGTTCTCGTAACCCACTGCCTGCGCTGCTTTCACTGCGAGGTCGCCGATATAGGCGCGCTGTTCGGGTGTCAGCTGTGGGCTAGGGGCAATTTCGATCAGCTTCTGATTGCGCCGCTGGATTGAGCAGTCGCGCTCGAACAGGTGCACGGTGTTGCCGTGACTGTCAGCCAGAATTTGCGCTTCGATGTGCTTGGGATTAACGATGCACTTCTCAAGAAAGATGTCCGCCGAGCCAAAGGCCTTGGTGGCCTCGGAGATAACCCGTGGCCAGGACTGTTCCAGCTCGGCCTTATCGTTACAGCGGCGAATACCGCGACCGCCGCCACCGGAGGTGGCCTTGAGCATCACCGGGTAACCCACCCGCTCGGCTTCGCGCATGGCTTCCGCCATGTCGGCGAGGTTGTCTTCGGTGCCGGGGGTGACCGGTACGCCAGCGGCAATCATGCTGCGTCGCGCTTGGGTTTTGTCGCCCATGCGAGTAATTACATCGCCGGACGGACCGATAAACTTAATCCCGCGCTCAGCGCAGATATGCGCCAACTCAGCATTTTCAGATAGGAAGCCATAACCGGGGTGCAATGCATCACAACCGGTTTCGACCGCAAGGTTAACCAGTTGACGTGCGTTCAGGTAACCCGCCAGCGGGTCGCTGCCGACGTTGTAGGATTCGTCAGCGCGCTTGACGTGCAGGGCATAGCGATCGGCGTCGGTATAAACCGCAACCGAGGTGATGCCCATCTCTGCACAGGCGCGGATGATGCGAACCGCAATCTCTCCACGGTTGGCAATCAGGATTTTCTTGATCACGTACGCGTTCCTCGTGGTGGTGATCGAGTGGATGCTCGAAAACGTTTGCGTATCACCGCGCCGGTGCGTGGCCGACGGGTAATACATTGCAAAATATTTCTCTGTGTACCCTAGGCGTGTCGCTACCACATGTGAAATGAATAATATTTGGCTTATCTATAAGTAATTGCTTATATATGGGCTTTACGTCATCATTTTAGGGCTTTAGGCGGGTTTCTGAGCTTCTTCTCTGTCCTCTCATCAGGTTAGACCATCATGCGAAAATCCCTACTGCGAATGACATTGCGCCAGTTGCAGGTATTCCGCGCGGTCTGTGAAAACCGCTCCTATAGTCGCGCGGCTGAGGACATGTCACTCACCCAGCCGGCAGTCAGTTTGCAGATTCGGCAGTTGGAAGAGCAGGTTGGCCTACCGCTGTTCGAGTACGTGGGGCGCAAGCTGTACTTGACCGAAGCGGCGGAATCATTGATTAGCGCCAGTGACGACATATTTGATCGGCTGGACAGCCTCGATATGAACCTCTCCAGTCTGCAGGGCAGTTTGAAGGGCGAGTTGCGTTTGGCGGCCGCGAGCAGCATTCAATACGTTCTGCCGCACCTGTTAGCTGCCTTTCGGCAGCGCTTCCCGGAAATTAGTTTTCGCGTTGAGGTGGCTAGCCGTTCGCAGATTATTCAACGGCTCGCGGATAACCGTGATGATCTGGTGGTTATGGGGCTGGTGCCGGCGGACCGTGCGCTGGAGTTTTTCCCCTTCCTGAATAATCCGATTGTGGCGGTTGCCGCGCCGGATCATCCGTTGGCCGGTCAACAACAGCTACCATTGTCTATGCTGGAAGCAGAGATGGTGCTGCAGCGCGAAGCGGGCTCGGGTATTCGCAAGGCGTGCGATGAGTTTTTGCAGCTCAAGCGGGTGCATTTGCAGCAAGTGATGCAGTTGGGTTCGACCGAGTCGCTGGTACAGGGCGCGATTGCCGGGCTGGGTATAGCGCTGGTGCCTGGGCATGCGGCTGCTCCCTATATTCGCCACGGGGAACTGGTCTGCCTGAATATCACCGAGTTGCCGCTGATGCGCAGCTGGTGTGCGGTACACGCCAGAGGCAAGCGTTTGAGTCCGGTAGCGGAGGCGTTTTTGGGTTTTCTGCGTGAGGAGCGGGCGCTGATTCGCCAGTTGGCGGAGCCCTTTGAGCCATAGCACTTGCAGGCGTTGGTCGAGCGCCCTGCCTAGTTGTTAACCGGCAGGGCTTGAGCTGTCTAGTAGCGTGGTTGCGACCTGTGGTGGTCGGTCTGGCCGAGCAACTCAGGGAAGTCGCAGAAGGTGGCCTGCAGGCTTTGGCTTTCGCGGTAATCTTCGATGGCGCGGCGATAGGACATGCGTCGTTTGTCTTCCTGGCGCCGCCGTTCGCGGCGCAGGTCGTTGCTTGAGGTACTTGAGCTGTTGTCACTAAGGTAATCTGGATCAAAGGCCATGGGGCTGTCTCCCGGGTCAGTGAGTATTTGGCGACCGGGTCATCATGACGGTAAGGGTATGACGGGCTGATGACAGGAGGCAGCCGCCTGTCGGGCTAGGCGCTAAAATACAACAGAGCTGCAGGGCTTAATGAGGAGTAGCGGATGTTTGAGCTGGACCGGCACCTGGCGCAGGACATTGTTGATCGTGCCATGGCGATCCTGCCTTATAACGTCAATGTGATGGACCGGCAGGGCTTGATTATCGGTAGCGGTGACAGTGAACGCATCGATACTCGTCACGAGGGCGCGCAACTGGTACTCGCCAATCAGCGGGTAGTGGCGTTGGATGAGCAGGCTGCGGCCTGTTTACAAGGCGTCAAACCGGGCATCAATCTGCCGCTGCTGCACGCTGGGCGTTTGGTAGGCGTGCTGGGCATTACCGGCGATCCGGATCAGGTTCGCCCCTTTGCCGAGCTGCTACGCATGACCGCTGAGATGCTGGTCGAGCAGCGAGTATTGCAGGCCGAGCAGCATTGGCGCGGTCAGCAGCAGGAGGCCTGGTTGGCCAATCTGCTGGATCGTCACTACCTGGTGAGTAACTTGGCAGACGACGCTGAGCGTATGCGCTTGCGCTGGGCCTGGCCGCTACAGCCTTGCCTTATATGCCTCTCCCCTGAAACTGATCATCAACACGCGCAGGGGCAGCTGGTCACTCAGATGCGCGCCCGCCACCCAGCCGATATCGTGCTGCCGTTGGGCCTGCACGACGTGCTCTGGCTGCGCAGTGGTAAGTCCCATGCACCTAAGTTGAGTTGGCTGGAGCAAGTCGATAAACGTGACTGGCCGGTGGGCCGCCTATTGATAGCTGAAGCGGTAGGCACTTTAAATGACCTGCGTGAGGCTACCGAGGCGCTGCTTAACCTGCGTGAGTATGTTCACGATTTGCGTCTGTCCGAGCGCTTGATCCGCCTGTCCGATTACCGGCTGGCAGTATTGCTACATCACCTGCAGCCATCCTGGACAGTGCATCAACTACTGGCGCCCTTAGAGCCACTGCGCCAAGCCGATGGCAATGGCCAGCTGTTGCTGACCTTACGCGTCTGGTTGGCCCACAACGGCCACGCGCAGAGCTGCGCTGCGGCGCTGGGGATTCATCGTAATAGCTTGCGCTACCGATTGGAGCGGATTACCGAGATTACCGGGCTAGACCTTGATCAGATGACCCACCGAGTACTGTTGAGTATCGGTTTATCGTTGTTGCCGGAACAATAGCGCAAAAAGACTTGGGCATTTGCACATATTAGGGCTGCTAATTAGCGCCATTTGTTGTGCGCATGCATAGGGTAATTATAAGGCGACTGGGCAACAATGAGCGCTTAGCTGCGCCCTATGCGGTTCGCAGCCTTTTCACCCATACCGGCATACACAATAAAAAGGAGTTCAGTCATGGGTCTGGTCCTGATTTTGGTCGCCCTGATCGCGTTTATCGTACTGGCGACTGCTCGCGCTAAGTTACATCCCTTTCTCGCTTTGCTTGCAGCTGCGCTGCTGGCGGGCTTTGCCTATCAAGTGCCGACAATGGAGATCGTTAAAACGATCACCTCGGGCTTCGGCGGCATCCTCGGCTATATCGGCATCGTGATCGTGTTGGGCACTATCATCGGCGTTATTCTCGAGCGTAGCGGTGCGGCCATTACCATGGCGGAAACTGTGATCAAGCTGCTCGGTGAGCGCTTCCCCACGTTAACTATGTCGATCATCGGCTATCTGGTGTCGATCCCGGTGTTCTGCGATTCTGGCTATGTGATTCTCAACTCGCTGAAGAACGCGCTGGCGGCGCGTATGAAGATTTCTGTGATCGCCATGAGCGTGGCGCTAGCGACCGGCCTATATGCGTCGCACACTTTCGTACCGCCCACTCCCGGTCCGATTGCCGCGGCCGGTAATCTCGGGTTGGAGAACAATCTCGGGCTGGTGATTTTGGTCGGTCTGGTGGTTTCCATGGTCACGGCGCTCGCGGGTATGCTCTGGGCTAACCGTTTCATCGGTAAGGATATCGAGCTGGTCGACAACGGCACCCATGTGATGGACAACGAAGACTATGAGCAGATTCGCGCTAAATACGGCGTGCAGCCCAGCGCGACCAAGGCCTTCGCGCCCATCTTCCTGCCGATTGGCCTGATCTGTTTGGGTACCTTGGCTAACCTGCCGGCCAAGCCGGTTGGCGAAGGCTCCATCTATACGGTCTTGGCCTTCCTCGGTCAGCCAGTGGTTGCCCTGGCGGTTGGCCTGGGTTTGGCATGCACGCTGCTGCGCTCGGACAGTAAGCGCGAAGAGTTTCATGAGCGCGTGGTGGAAGGCATTCAAGCGGCGGCGCCCATTCTGCTGATCACCGGTGCGGGTGGTGCCTTTGGCGCCATGCTGAAAATTACCCCGTTGGGCGATTATCTGGGCGCTACCCTGTCTGGGCTCGGCATTGGTCTTTTCATGCCCTTTATCGTCGCTGCAGCGCTAAAGTCGGCGCAAGGCTCTACTACAGTCGCGCTGGTGACTACTTCGGCGTTGGTCGCACCGCTGCTGGATCAGCTAGGGCTCGACAGTGAAATGGGTCGGGTGTTGTGCGTCATGGCGATCGGCGCGGGTTCGATGACCGTATCGCATGCCAACGACAGCTTCTTCTGGGTCGTTACCCAATTCAGCCGCATGAGCGTGAGCACTGCTTATAAAGCGCAGACCATGGGCACATTGGTGCAGGGCGTTGCCGGCATTATCACCGTGTGGCTGCTGAGTCTGGTGCTGCTCTGATGAAACTGGTTATTGCCCCTGACTCGTTCAAGGAAAGTTTGTCGGCCAGTGCGGTAGCTGAAGCTATTGCTACTGGCTGGGCGCGGGTTTTTCCTGACGCTGAATTGCTCTGTTGCCCGATGGCAGACGGCGGCGAAGGCACCGTAGATGCTGTACTGGCCGTGGTTGCCGGTGAGCGGCGTGAATGCACAGTGCAGGGCCCCTTGGGCGCAGCAGTGCAGGCACACTGGGGTTGGCTGCCGGGTCAGCAGGCGATGATCGAAATGGCGTCTGCCAGTGGTCTGCATCTGGTTCCGGCAGCTGAGCGTGATGTGCGCCTGGCCAGCAGTTACGGCACCGGCGAGTTGATTCGCGCCGCGCTGGATGCGGGCGCTCGGCGTATTGTGCTGGGCCTTGGCGGCAGCGCCACCAATGATGCTGGCGCCGGTCTTCTGCAGGCGCTAGGTGTGCGTTTTCTTGGTATTGACGGTAACGAGTTAGCGCCCGGCGGCGCCGCGCTCCAGCAGCTGCAACACATTGATCTAACTGGCCTGGACACTCGCCTGGCACAGGTTGAGGTAATGGTCGCCGCGGATGTGGATAACCCCCTGTGTGGCCCCAAAGGCGCCTCGGCGGTATTCGGTCCGCAAAAGGGCGCCAACCCAGTACAGGTCGCGCAGCTGGATCATGCCTTGGCACATTTCGCCGATGTGATGAGTGCAACGCTGGGCGAGGATGCGCGCTATCACCCAGGTGTTGGTGCCGCGGGTGGTTTGGGCTTTGCCGCCAAGGCGGTGCTCAAGGCGCAATTTCGCCCCGGCGTGGAACTGGTGGCCGAGCTGTGTGGGCTGGCGGAAATGCTGCAAGGCGCTGATCTGGTGATTACCGGTGAAGGTCGCCTGGATGGTCAAAGCCTGCACGGCAAAACGCCAGTGGGTGTAGCGCGTTTGGCACGCAGCGCCGGGGTTCCCGTGATTGCTTTAGCGGGCAGTCTAGGGGAGGGTTATCAGCGTTTGTATGCCGAAGGTATCGGCGCCGCTTTCAGTTTGGCACCTGGGCCGCTGACGCTAGAGCAGGCGATGCAGGACGCTGGCGCACAGCTTACCGCACGAGCTTCGGATCTGGCCCGTCTGTGGCAGATCGCGGGTACGGCTGGTACAGCGGGCAATAGCTGAAGCGCCACCCGACCTGGCAGAATAGCCCTGCCGGGCGGCGCTGGTACTTAGCTGGTCAACATCTGATAGATGGACGTCACACCGTTGTTGCCTACCCGGTCAGCAGAGTCCAGCGGTGACCAATTACGGTTGGAGCCCATGAAGGAGCGGTGGTCCAGCTCCAACAAGCCGATGATCACCTCGGCTACCAGTCGTGCTCCGACGGGTCCCAAGCCTTCGCCCTTGCTGAAACTCTTCTCGCCATCCATGCGACCGATGACCCGACCTTCGGCCAGAATGTAGAGCCACAGCGGTGTGGCTTTGGGCAGCCCCAACTTGGCACCCGCCTCACGCACTTTGGCAATATCGCTCGCGCTGACTTCATCGGCGCCACTGGCGGCCATACATTCGGCTACCTGCTCTCCCGAGGGCACCAGGAAACTCTGCGCGCGTAACAGGTTACGCACCGCCAACGAGCGCTCAAAGGTCGGTGTACTGGGTGGCATAAAGGGCAGGTCGAGCAACGCGGCGGCCAGCTTGGTGTCTACTTGGCCAGCACGCTCGTAGTTACCGTTGCCACTGTCGAACAGGCTCTCCCAATCGACCACGCCGTCGGTGCTGCCGACCGGCGTAAAGCCACGACCCAGTGCCGAGCTGGGGCTGAACAGCACATGCTGAATGCCGCCAGGCTGTACACGCATTTTCTGCGGAATCATGGTGTGGCCATAGCGGTAGGCGGCGGTGGCAAACTCGATGGGAATATAGGCGTTGTGGCTACCGCCGCATTCCGGCCGATAAATTTTGCGGCCATTGGCGAGTATGTCATCCACCACCCAGTCGCCGCAGATGGTGCGCAGATACTCGTTTATCACCAGCCACTGGTAATGCCAGGTGGTAACGCGGCGGGCCTCCTCCCATTCGTTATGTACCTCGTCATAGACCCGGTTGTGAAATCGCAGCATGGCCAATTGCAGCTGGGAAATAACGCGGTTCTCGTCATTGCGCGGGTCGCCGATGATGGCGGTGCCCTTGGGGGTGCGCGGCAAATCGTGGTGACGCAGATCGTTGGCGTCGCTGGCGTAGTCGCTGCCGGTCAGCATTTTGTCACCATCGTACAGATAGGGGTGCGCCTCCGGTCCGTCGCCGTAGAGGCAGTCGAGATCCAGCGAGGGCGTGCGTACGTTGGTAATCTCGTTCGGCTCGTTGTTGTTGCGCAGCGAGGAGCTGGCATCCAGGGTGATGTCGTGATCGACGAATTGACCGAAGAAAATCAGCCCGGCAGCGACATTTTTGGTCAGATTGGGTAATCCGGTATCCTCCATCACGCCGCCGGATTTGCCGATTTCATGGAGCAGGGTGGGGTTGAGGTACAGCGGGGGGAGTTGCTGGAACAGGCGACCAAAACGATCGGCCTGGTTTTCACCAAACAGGCAGAGATGGCTCATACCTTTGAACGGCACGGTGCCGTGATGCTTAACAGCCATAGCGCTATCTCCTTTAGTGCGTTGGGCTTTGTTTTTCTGCGCGGCTAAACACAGGCTCGCGACACGCAACTCCACTCTGCGCATCGGACAGCAGCGCTTTTCAATCTAGGCCTGTGATGTGGTTAACACAAGTTATTGATTTTTAATGCCTATTTAATATCAAAGAGACACTATTCACTGATGGCTCGATTGTTTGTGTCCTGGCTTGCGATCATCCGCGTGGTATAAAGCGCCGGTAGTTAATGGCCGAGACTGGAGGCAATACCCATGGAAGCGCGTGGCAAGCTGATCAACTGGAACGATGACAAGGGTTCCGGTTTCATTCAGCCCGACGAGGGTGGCGAACGGTTGTTTGTGCATATTTCGGCGGTGCGCGGTGATGCACGGCCCGAGGCTGGCAGTGTGGTGTACTACGTTCTTGGTCAGGATGAGCACGGCAGGCCGCGCGCAGAGCATATGCGCGGCGAAGGGTTGAGCATTGATCGTGCTGCGATTCGCCGCAAACCTCGGGCATACGCCGTTAAAAGAGTTGGCAAGGTCAAGTCCGCAAGCGCACCAAGGCCGGTTGTTAAACCACCTGCGCGACGCCTGCGCAGAGAGACGGCTGGCATTCACCGGTTACCGTTGAAGGTACTGCTCTTTGCGGTGCTCTGCCTGCTGCCGTTGCTTGGCGGTATCAGCATGCTAAGCCAGCAGGCGACGCTTTGGCCGTTGCTGGCTTACTTGCTGATGAGTATCGCGAGTTTTATCCAATACGCCATCGATAAGGGTCGCGCGGAGCGGGGGCAGTGGCGCACGCCGGAAAACACCCTGCACATTACCGAGTTTGTGGGCGGCTGGCCGGGAGCGTTGATCGCGCAACAGGTGTTTCGTCACAAAACCCGCAAGGTCTCGTTTCAGATGGTGTTTTGGCTGATTGTGGCGCTGCACGAGGTGTTTTGGTTCGATCGACTGCTGTTGGGCAGTCAACTGATGAAGACGTTAGTGACGGGCTAATAACACGCGCCGTCGGCCTGGCCGATGGCGCGGAAGTTAACAGATGATTAAAACACCACGCCTTGGCTGCGCAGGTAATCGTCGTAAGTACCGCTGAAATCGGTCACGCCGTCTTCTTTCAGCTCGATGATGCGGGTGGCCAGTGAACTGACGAACTCGCGGTCGTGGCTGACAAACACCAAGGTGCCGGGGAAGTTTTCCAATGCCAGGTTCAGCGCCTCAATAGATTCCATATCAAGGTGGTTGGTCGGCTCGTCCATCAGCATAACGTTGGCTCTTTTCAGGATCATCTTGCCGAACAGCATGCGCCCCTGTTCACCACCGGAAATGACCTTTACCGATTTGAGGATATCGTCGTTGGAGAACAGCATGCGGCCCAGTGTGCCACGCACCATTTGCTCGCCGGCTTGAGTCCACTGCCCCATCCACTCGAACAGGGTGTAGTCGTCTTTAAAGTCATCGGCGTGATCCTGCGCGAAGTAGCCAATATCGGCACTTTCCGCCCATTTAACTTCGCCTTTCATGGGGGCCATTTCACCTACTAGCGTGCGTAGCAGCGTGGTTTTGCCAATGCCGTTGGGGCCGATAATGGCAACGCGCTCGCCTGCTTCGATCTGCAAGCCGAGGTTTTTGAAAAGGACTTCGCCGTCGTAGCCCTGGCTGACGTTTTCCAGCTTCACGGCTTGGCGGTGCAGCTTCTTGTCCTGATCAAAGCGAATGAACGGACTGATACGGCTGGACGGCTTGACCTCGTCGAGCTGGATCTTGTCGATCTGCTTGGCTCGACTGGTTGCCTGCTTGGCCTTGGAGGCGTTGGCTGAGAAGCGGCTGACGAAGGTCTGTAGTTCGGCAATCTGCGCCTTCTTCTTGGCGTTGTCGGATAGCAGTTGTTCACGTGATTGCGTCGCGGCGGTCATGTATTCGTCGTAAGTGCCAGGGAACAGGCGCAGCTCGCGATAGTCCAGGTCCGCCATATGCGTGCAGACGCTATTGAGGAAGTGGCGATCGTGGGAAATGATGATCATGGTGCTGTTACGCGCCGTGAGGATACCTTCCAACCAGCGGATAGTGTTGATGTCCAGGTGGTTGGTGGGTTCGTCGAGCAACAGGAGATCCGGATCAGAAAACAGCGCCTGGGCCAGCAGCACGCGCAGCTTCCAGCCGGGAGCCACTTCGCTCATGGGCCCGAAGTGTTGGTCCATGGGAATGCCAAGACCCAGCAACAGCTCACCGGCGCGTGATTCAGCGGTATAACCGTCCATTTCAGCGAACTCGGTTTCCAGCTCCGCAACGGCCATGCCGTCATCTTCGCTCATCTCCGGTAGCGAGTAGATGCGGTCGCGCTCAGCTTTTACTTTCCACAACTCTTCGTGACCCATGATGACGGTGTCGATCACGCTGAATTCTTCGTAGGCGAACTGATCCTGCCGCAGCTTACCCATGCGCACATTGGGTTCCAGCATCACCTGGCCGCCGGACGGCTCCAGTTCGCCGCCGAGAATTTTCATAAACGTCGACTTACCGCTGCCGTTGGCACCGATCAGGCCGTAACGTCGGCCACTGCCGAATTTGACGGAAACGTTCTCGAACAGCGGCTTGGCGCCGAACTGCATGGTGATATTGGCGGTGGAGATCAAGGGACAGTCCTGCCGGAGATAAAAGATGAATGAGCGCGCCAGAGATGGCGGGCGGCGCATTGTACTGGCTATGGGGCAGGAGTGACAGGGCAGGGCGCTTACCACAGACAGGCGGATGGACAAAGCTCATGGCCGCCGTCACTATATAATGATTCTCATTTGTATCATGTGGTCCATTTATGCTCGCGCACAACGCACATTCGATTCTGACGATCGAAGACGATCCGGTATTAGGCGCGCACCTCAAAACGTCGCTGGAAAGCCAGGGCTTCGAGGTTACGCTCGCTACCGATGGCAATCTTGGCCTGTCGCTGGCTCGTGGCGGGCAGTTCGACCTGATACTTCTCGACGTCATGCTGCCGGGTCTTGGCGGCCTGGAGGTACTGACTTCGCTGCGCCAGCAGCGCCGTACGCCGGTGCTGATGATGTCGGCGCTGGGTGATGAGGGAAGCCGGATTCAGGGCTTTGACTGCGGTGCCGATGATTACTTGCCAAAGCCCTTCAGTTTTGCCGAGCTGCAGGTGCGGATGGTCGCCATTCTGCGCCGCGTAGCCTACGAGCAGCGCGGCCAACCGGCGCCGCAAGATCCATTGCATGGCTTTGACGACAACCGCAGCGATCTGCAGCACGAAGGCCGGTGGATGGAGCTGACGCCTTCGGAATACCGTCTGCTGAAGCTGTTGCACGACAACGTGGGCGAGGTACAGAGCAAACCTTTCCTGTATCAGCAGGTGCTGCACCGCGGGTATTCCCAGCACGATCGTGGCCTGGATATGCACGTCAGCAATATTCGCCGCAAGTTGGCTCGGGGCGAAGTGACCTGCTGGCGGTTGGAATCGGTGTGGGGCCAAGGCTACGTGTTACGCGAGCAGCTCAATTGATGCCGCGCCGTCACTCCCTGTTCTGGCGGCTGGTGCTGCTGGTCGCGGGTTTCTGCACCTTGCTGATTGCTGCCAGTGATTACCTTGGCGCACGCATCGATCGCGCGACCTCTTTCCTGTCTGATGAGGCGGTGCAGGTGTTGAGCGGTTACGGCGAGCAGGCGCAGCGTGCATTGCAGAAGGGTCCGGCGGCGTTGGATGCCTGGCGTGCGGCGCTGGCTGAGCGTGAAACCATCTGGCTGGTGGTGGTGGACGCCGACTTGCAACCACTGGGCAACCAGCAATTGAGTGTTGAACAGCAGAGCCAGCTGACCTTCGTACGTCATTTCAAATGGCCGATGAGTCTGCGCAGCCAGCAATTACCTCTGGTGGCGATACCTTTGGCGGCTGATGGCGCGCAGCTGATCCTGCGTCTTCCGGAGCAGTTTCGTCCCTGGCAGAACCGTGCATTGCTTAACGCGCTGGTGATGTACGCCCTGCCGATACTGCTGTCGGTGCTGTTCTGTGGCCTGCTGTACTGGCTGTTGATTTCGCCACTGGAGCAACTGCGGCGTCAGGCCAATGCGCTGCGTGCTAACCCGTTGGAGGCACTGTTGCCGGAATCCATGGCGCAGCGGCGTGATGAGCTCGGCGAGCTGGGTCGTTCCTTGGAGTACCTGACCCAGCGTTTGCGTGATTCGGTGACGCAACAACGGCAACTGTTACGTGATCTCTCGCACGAGCTACGTACGCCGCTGAGTCGCCTGCGGGTTGCCAGTGAAAGCGAACTCTCGCTGAGCGATCTGCGTGACCGTCTGGAACGCGAAACCGGCGTTATGCAAACACTGGTGGACAGCACTCTGGAACTGGCCTGGCTTGACAGTGAGCAACCGCAGCAGGACTGCGAGCAGGTAGATATTGCCGCGCTTTGGGATGTATTGCGCGAGGACGCTCTGTTCGAATCGGGTTGGCCAGCGGAGCGTATCACCGCGACCTTGCCATCTGACTGCGCCGTGCAGGGCAACCTCAACGCACTGGCTCAGGCGATGGAAAACATCCTGCGCAATGCCATTCGTTATTCGCCACCCGAGGCTGTGGTCAACCTAAGTGCGCAAGCCGAGCCGGAGCATTGGTGTTTGTGTATCGCGGATCAGGGCCCAGGTGTACCGGAAAGCGAGCTGGAGGTGATCTTCCGGCCCTTTGCGCGATTGTGTCAGGCGCGCCCTGGTGGCAGCGGCTTTGGCCTGGGCTTGGCGATCGCCGAGGGCATGGTGCGCCTGCAGGGCGGACGCATCTGGGCGGAGAATGCTGCGCCCGGGCTGCGTGTAAAAATCCGCTTGGCAGCTGTATAGATTGTAAATGAGCTTTACTATTGAATGAGAATGATTAGCATCTGGGCACGACTTGGCGAGTAATTGCTCGCCCCTTTGTGTGTGGCGACCTAGATCGCGCCGCTCACCTGATGGATTTCTGCCAGAACGGGGAGTACTTGAGTATGGGAAATTTCAAGCGCAGCAGCTTAGCGTATGCGGTCAGTGTTGGCCTGGTGAGCATGACGGGTTTGGCCCACGGCCAAGAGAACGAGGCGTCGGCGGTAGAGCTGCAGCCGATCACGGTGGTCAGTGCCGCCGGTTACGAGCAGAACATTGCTGATGCGCCAGCCAGCATCTCGGTAGTCACCCGGGAAGAGCTGGAAAAGCAGTCCTATACCGATATCGTTGATGCAGTTAAAAACATCCCCGGCGTCTATGTCACCGGTGGCGGCAACTCGCAGGACGTTAGCATTCGCGGTATGTCCGACGCTTACACCTTGTTTTTGGTTGATGGTCGCCCGATCTCGGCGGGTCGCTCGGTCAATACCAACGGCTCTGACGGCGGCAAGCAGATCGGCCTACCGCCCTTATCCATGGTTGAGCGCATCGAAGTCATCCGCGGGCCTATGTCATCGTTGTATGGCTCTGAGGCCATGGGCGGCGTGATTAATATCATTACCCGCCGCTCCGGTAACGAGTGGGCAGGTACTATTTCCACTGAATACACCCACGCGTTGAACGACGTCAGCAGTGATGGTGAGCTGGGTAACTTCTACGTGGGTGGCCCGCTCATTGACGGCCTGCTTGGCGTGCAGCTGAACGGCCAATATCTGGCCACCGATGAAAGCGATTTTGAAGGTGGCGACGACAACGCCGAAAGCATGCCGGAAAGCACCCGCAAGCAGGGCGGCGTCGAGTTCTACTTAACCCCGGATGACCGCAACCGCTTTTCCTTTGGCTACGATCATTCCGAGCTGGAATACACCCACACGCCGGGCAGAAGCGTAGCTGTCACAGCTGACGAGTCGACCTATCGCTACGAAAAAGACATCTACGTGCTTGCTCACGATGGCCGTTACGACAACCTGATCGTCTCCAGCTACCTGCAGCACGATGTGTCTGACAAGGTGCAGGCCGACACCAAGCGCGAGAAAATCAGCCTGTTTAATTCGCAAGCCAGTTATTTTTGGGGCAACCACGTGGTTACCTTTGGCGGCCAGTACAAGCAGGAAGAGTTTGTAGACGAAACCAACGGCCTGCTGACCTCCAACGTGGCGGGCGCAGTGTCTGAGGTGGATCGCTGGATCGGCGCCCTTTACACCGAGGTGGATTGGGCCATTACTCCCGACCTGTCGGTCACCACCGGCCTGCGTTACAACGACGACGAGCTGTTTGGCGGTCATCTATCACCGCGCCTGTACGGCGTGTATCACTACACCCCCAACCTGGTTATCAAGGGTGGCGTGTCCACTGGTTACAAACAGCCGAGCTTGTCTGCCGCGACGGCTGGCTTTGGTCGCGGCACGGGTGGCGGTGGCTCCCCGGCACCGCATCCGCGTGCCCTGATTATTGGTAACCCGGATCTGGATCCGGAAACCAGTACCAGCTATGAAGTTGGTTATGTTTACGACAATGCCAATCTGGGTCTGAACACCAGCCTGATGCTGTTCCACACCATCTACAAAGATAAAATCTCTGAAGATCGCCTGTGCGAAAGCCCTAACGCTGACCGCAATGATCCGGCCACCTGGACCTGCGCATTTGGCGGCAACAACTACTCCTTCCTGAGCACCAACAAGAACGTCGACGAAGCCATCATGCAGGGCGTGGAAGTGACACTGGATTACATGATTCAGCCATCGCTCGACTTCATGACCAGTTACACCTACACCGAGTCCGAGCAGAAAACGGGCGAGTTCAAGGGTGACCCCCTCAACAAGCAGCCCAAGCACATGGCCAATGCGCTGTTTGACTGGACGCTAACCCCGCGTTTGAGCGCGTGGCTGCAGGGCAACTATCGCAGTGAAACCTCCGACTACCTGAGTCGTACCTCAGTCGATGACGGCACCCCCGGTTATGGTTTTGTGGATCTGGGTGGCGTGTTTCGGGTAACCGACAATCTGGATTTGAAAGCGGGCCTGTATAACGTCGCAAACAAGGAAGTGACCAACGAAGACTACGGCGTAGTGCTGGATGGCCGCCGTCTGACCGTGGGTCTTACGCTGGACTTCTAAATCGCCTGTTCGTCAGGCATAGCGCTGACGGTAAACAAAGGCATTGTGGGGGCGTCTGTTCGGCTTGGCCGGCGGGCGCCATTTGCGTATAAGCGCATCATTGGGTGCGCGAGAGAGCTAGACATGAGTAGAGTAGCAACACCAGCGGCGCGGCTCTGGCCTGCCGCGCTCGCACGTACACTGCTGGCGGTGGTGGGTGGATACGCCTTCACCTACAGCGCGGTCGCTGCTTTGGCGCGCCTGTTGCCCGGTGAGCCGGTTGATGTGGTGATCAGCGCCACCCTCGTCTCGTTCCTGATCTACACGCTGTATGTGCTGTGGGCCTTCGCGGTGCCCCTGCGCCGAGCATTGCTCAGCCTGCTGGTGATTCCCCCGCTGGCGTTAATCGGCTTCTGGCCGAACCTGTTCGCAGGAGCGGCGTGATGGCTAAACAAGCTTCCGTAACGCAATCCATGTCTGGGCTGCACACCTGGGCGGGTCTGATCGTCGGCTGGCTGCTTTTCGCGATATTTCTGACCGGTACCTTGGCGGTCTTCGACAAAGAACTGAACTGGTGGATGCAGCCGGAACTGCATGACACCGGCCTGGATCAGGTCAGCGCAGTGCGTGTAGCCGAGAGCTGGCTACGTGAACGTAACCCGGACGCCAGCGCTTGGAATATCGGCCTGCCAACCGAGCGCGGGCCGAGTCTGAGTGTGTCCTCCGGTGAACAGCGACGCGGCCAGCGTACCCAGCTGGATGCCGACAGCGGCGAGGTAGTGGTGCCGCGCGAGACTCTAGGGGGAAATTTCTTTTTCCATTTTCATTACACCCTGCACATGCCACGCAGCATTGGCATTTGGGTGGTGGGTTTCGCCGCCATGGCGATGTTGGTGGCCATCATTAGCGGCGTCATCATCCACAAGAAAATCTTCAAGGACTTCTTTACTTTCCGCCCCGCGAAAGGGCAGCGCAGCTGGCTGGATGGCCACAACGCCAGCGCGGTGCTGTTATTGCCGTTCCACTTGATGATTACCTACACGGGTCTGGCTATCTTTTTTCTGATCTACATGCCGGCGGCGACCGACGTGCTTTACGGTGGTGACCGCGAGGCTTTGTTTAGCGAGCTGAGGCCGGGTAATGAGCAGCAGGTCGAGCGTGCTGGTCGAGCAGGTGAGGGGGGGCGGGCGCCGCGAGCCGAAGTCCCGGCGGCGCAGATGTTGCCGCTGGAGCAGTTCATAGGTCGTGGTGAGGCTTATTATGGTGAGGACATGCTGGGCTCGTTGTCGGTCAGTAATCCGGACCGGGCGAACGCAAGAGTCGAGGTACGGCCGGTGATGGGTACCCGCCTGGAGTTAACCAAGGGTGAGTCACTGGTCTTTAATGCGGTCACCGGAGAGGTAGTTGGCGCACCTCAGCCAACGCGCACCACCCTGCTCACTCAGAAGGTCATGGCAGGTCTGCACTTCGCCCAGTTCGGTGGCTACGCCATGCGCTGGATCTACTTTCTTTGTGGCCTGATCAGCTGCGCCATGATTGCCAGTGGCTTGGTGCTGTACACCGTCAAGCGGCGGCGGCAGGTAAAGAGTGATACCCGCTGGCTGCGGCAGGCCGAGTGGCTCAACGTAGCGGTGATCGGCGGGCTGATGTTTGCCTGTACCGCCTTGCTGTGGGGCAACCGGATGCTGCCCGCCAACATGGCGGAGCGCGAGCTATGGGAGCTGCGCGTGTTTTTTGGTGGTTGGCTGCTGGCGCTTGTGCACGCCCGCCTGCGCGCGCCATTACGGGCTTGGGCAGAACAATTGACGTTGATAGCACTGTTGCTATTGGCAATGCCGGTGCTGGATATGCTGCTGGCACCCAAGGCGTTGGATGGCCTGCGTCTGAGTGTCGATGCCAGCGCTGCGGCAATGGGGCTGATTCTCGGTTGGGCCGCATGGCGGGTGGTCTGTCAGCCGCAGGCGGTGAAGAAAACGGCGGGGGAGACTAAAAAGATCAGAGCGTCACGCACAGGAGTTACGTCATGAGTGTGAGCTTATTCGTAGCCGTTTTTGTGGTCGCTTACAGCGGAATGTTGGCGTGCTGCCTGGGGATGGAGCTGCACTGGAAAAAACGGGCCTCAAGACTGCCAACCAGCTGGCGCCGGTACTGTCGTCCGCTGGGGGTGCTGCTGCTGGCGCTGGCTGCTTATCTGGCAATGCAGCTGTGGCCGTTGGCCATGGCCTGGGTGGCTTGGCTAGGGTTGATCTCGCTGAGCGGTTTGGGGCTACTGTTTCTACTGCCTTATGCCCCGCGCCTAGCGCTCTCGTTGCCGGTACTCGCGGTTGTGTTACTGGTGATAGGGGCGATCTGGGTGTGACAGCGGTGTGATTAGCTGTCTTGGCTGTCAGTACGCTCTTGGACTTTCTGTGGTGAGCTGAGTCTTGGCGTTGGAGAGCAGACCGCCGAATTCCGCAGGAGTACAACCAGGGCAATGGAGTTTCTTGGTTGATGCTGGCCCGTTGCTATCGGGCTACTGGTGTTTAGGTTTCCTGTATGTATAATGCGAATCGTTTTCATTATTAACAATTCGCTGATGTTCGGTTCGGTGTTTGTCGAGCCTGCACGCATTTCAGAGAGCCGCCGCTGCCATGACTTCCCCAATGCTGTTCAAGCGCACCGCGCTGTCGTTTGCCCTTTCCTCCCCTTTTATCGCCATGGTTGCGCAAGCCCAGGAAGCCGCTGAACCCGCAGCGGATGCGGTAGAGCTGCCGTCCATGACCATCAGTGCTAGCGCTGACGCCTCGGCTGACGGCTTGCCGCCAGCCTACGCCGGCGGTCAGGTGGCCAGCGGTTCGCGGGTGGGGATTCTGGGTAACCAGGACTACATGGAAACGCCTTTCACCACCACTAGCTACACCCAGACGCTGATTCAGGATCAACAGGCTGCCAGCATCGGTGATGTACTGATGAACGACTCGGCGGTGCGTACCGCCCGCGGATTTGGCAACTTCCAGCAGGTGTACCTGGTACGGGGGCTGCCGATATTCTCGGACGACATCGCTTATAACGGCCTCTACGGTCTGCTGCCACGTCAGTACATGGGTACCGAATTTGTCGAGCGGGTAGAAGTGCTGCGCGGCGCCAACGCGTTTCTTAATGGCGCGGCACCGGGTGGTAGCGGCTTGGGTGGCGCGATCAACATAGTGCCCAAGCGCGCACCGAACGAAGACCTGAATCAGGTTACTGCCGGTGTACGCTCCGGTGGTCAGGCCTATATGGCTGGCGATTTTGCGCGCCGTTTCGCCGATGATCGCATTGGTTTACGCCTGAACATGGCGCGTCGTGATGGCGATTCCGTAGTGGATGGCGAGACTGGCGAATTGGGTCTGCTGTCGCTCGGTGCCGATTACCGTGGCGATAACCTGCGTATCTCTGCGGATATGGGCTACCAGAATCACGAGATAGACGCGGCGCAACCGAACATTACGATCGGCGCTGGCGTTCCGGTTATTTCTCCGCCGGATGCAGACAAGAGCGTGGCTCAGAGCTGGAGCTATTCCTACGCCAAAGATACCTTTGGCACGTTGCGCGCCGAGTATGACTTTAACGACGTCTTCACCGGTTGGGTCGCGGGGGGCATGCGCACCAGCGAAGAAAAAGGCAACTTTGCCAACCCTACTGTCATCAATACTGCGGGTGATACCACCGCCTACCGCTTTGCCAACGTGCGTGAAGATGAGGTGGTTACCGGTGACATTGGCCTGCGTGCCCAGTTTGATACCGGTGTGGTCAGCCACAACATGACGCTCTCTGCTTCTAGCTACGAGATGAAGTCCGCCAACGCTTATGGCTTTTCTAATTTCGCCGGATTTGCCAGCAACCTATATAACCCAGCAGATGTCGCGCAACCGCCAACTACCGCGTTGGCAGCGGGCTCGTTTTCGGATCCAGAGGTTACCGAGCGCACCAAAACCGGCAGCTATGCGCTCGCCGATACACTGGGTTTCATGGATGATCGCTTGCTGATCACCCTGGGTGCGCGGCACCAGAATATTGCTACTTACACCTATTCGTACGCCGACGGCAGCCGCGGCGACTCCTACGAGGAGAGCGCCGTAACGCCGATTGCCGGTGCGGTCTACCGCTTCACACCGGACCTCTCCGGTTACGTGAATTACATCGAAGGTCTAGTCAAAGGTGATGTGGCGCCGGCTAACTCTGGCAGCGCGCCGGTCACCAATGCTGGCGAGGCGCTGGAACCCTACGTAACCCGCCAGACCGAGCTGGGTTTGAAGTACGACGGCGGCCGTTTGGGCGGTAGCCTAGGCGTATTCCAGAGCCGCAAGCCGGTTGCCGGCGTGGATAACGGTGTATATGGCGTCGTGGGCAAGCAGCGCTACCGGGGGCTGGAAATCAATGCTTTCGGTCAAGCGACCAACGATCTATCGGTGCTGGGCGGGGTGAGCCTGCTGGATACCGATCTGGACGGTAATGACGGCATTGGTGCACCCAAGGTGCAAGCTAACGCTGGTCTCGATTACCTAGTGCCCGGCGTGGATGGTTTGGCGTTTGACGGCCGCATCATCTACACCGCCGAGCAGTACATCGATACCGACAACAGCCGCGAAATTCCTTCCTGGACCCGAGTTGATCTGGGCGCGCGTTATAGCATGCTGATCAATGATGCTCAGGAGCTGACCCTGCGTGCCCGCGTCGAGAACGTGGCTGATCGTAATTACTGGGCCTCTGCTGGCGGTTATCCTGGATACGGTTATCTGACCGTAGGGGCGCCGCGTACGCTGATATTCTCCACCACGCTGGATTTCTAAGCGTCCTTCGGAGACAGCTGCAATGCCGAGTGCTAAGTCACTGCGAATCTGGTCTTGGTTGCATACCTGGACCAGCCTGATCTGCACTCTGTTCATGTTGCTGCTGTGCCTGACCGGGCTGCCGCTGATTTTTCATCACGAGATTGGGCACTTGCTCGGCACCGAAGCCGAGCCGGTGGAGATGCCGGCGGATACGCCGCGCATCAACCTGGACCGAGTCATCGAAATTGGCGAGCAGCGCAACCCGGATCTAACCGGAGTGTTTCTCTCGCAGGATATCGACGACGATCGAGTCTGGTATCTCTCGATGGCACCCACCACTGCTTCGCAAACTGGCTTCAAGCAGGTGGCGGTAGATGCCCGCAGCGGCGAGGTTTTGGCTGAGCCGCAGCTAGAAAGCGGCTTCATGTATATCGTTTTCTCGCTGCATGTCGACCTGTTCGCCGGTCTGCCGGGCATGCTTTTTCTGGGTTTGATGGGCGTTTTCTTGCTGATCTCATTGGTCTCGGGCGCGCTCCTGTATGGGCCGTTCATGCGCAAGCTGGAGTTCGGTGAAGTTCGCCGCGAGCGTAGCAAGCGCCTCAAGTGGCTTGATCTGCATAACGTGCTCGGCATAGTCACGCTGGTGTGGTTTTTGGTCGTCGGCGCTACCGGGGTAATCAACGCCTGGGGCGATTTGCTGGTCAAGCTGTGGCAAAACAACGAGCTAAGCGAGATGTTGGCGCCTTACCAGGGCCAACCGGCGCCGGCGAGCCACGGCTCTCTGCACGCAGCAGTAGAGTCAGCGCTGCGGTATGAACCTGAGATGGAGGTGCTCTTTGTTGCCTTCCCTGGGTCCAGCTTTTCCAGCCCCTATCATTACGCTGTATTTATGCACGGCGACCAGCCGCTAACCTCGCGCATGGCCAAGCCGGTATTGGTGGACAGCGTTAGCGCGCAGGTCACTGATGCGCGCGAGCTGCCCTGGTATCTCAAGGCTCTGCAAATCTCCCAACCGCTGCACTTTGGTGACTACGGCGGACGCGGCCTGCAATTGCTCTGGGCGCTGCTCGATGTGATTACCATTGTGGTGTTGGGCAGTGGGTTGTATATGTGGGTTGCCAAGCGCCGTCGGCCGGCCAGCAAGGAAACGCTAGGCCGCAGCCCTGGGACAGAGGAGGTGCAATGATCAAGCAAACAGGCATCTGGTTCTGGCCGCTGGTCATGGCGGTACTGAGCGCAGCCGGGTTGCTGTCGGCATTGCTGGCAGATGGTGTTTGGGATTGGGTGTCGGTACTGACGCTGGGTGCAGTCAGTGCTACGGCGCTGTATTTTTCCCTAGGCAGGTCGCGCCCGCGCAGGGCGTGACCCGGTCGGGTGACAGCCGGGCCTTGGCCCAACTGTCACTGTCACGCCTCAGTAGCGCTCAAGCCAATGGGCGTAGGGCGCAGGCAGCACCCAGGAGGGCTTGTCGAGCTTCAGTTCACGCGCGGCGTGGTAGGTCCAATGCGGGTTGGCCAGATGCGCCTTGCCGACCATGACCAGATCCAACTGACCATCCTGCACCGCTTTGTCGGCGATGTGCGGCTCACCAAAGCCCCACGCGGATGACACCGGAACACCGGCCTCGTCACGTACACGCTTGGCGATCGGGCCCATAAAGGCCGGCGCCCAAGGGATGTTCGCCTTGGGCGTATCGAAGCCCATGCTCACACTCATCATATCCATGCCCGCGGCCTTAAACTGACGTGTCAGCTCGATCGACTCGTTCAGCGTTTGCTCGTCGCGACCGTCAAATTCAATAACACCAAAGCGGATAGTCAGGGGCAGGTTTTCTGGCCAGACCTCACGCACGGCCGCCAAGGTTTCCAACAGAAAACGACAGCGATTCTCGAAACTACCCCCGTAGGCATCGGTACGCTGGTTGGCGTGCTCAGAGAAAAAGCTCTGCGCCAGATAGCCGTGGGCGAAGTGCAATTCCAGCCACTCAAAGCCGACAGCCAGGGCACGCTTGGCGGCGGCAACAAAATCCGCTTTAACGCGGGCAATGTCGTCCAGCGTCATGGCTTCGGGCACCTTGGGCAGGTTGGCACCGAAGGCCAGCGCGGATGGGGCAATCGTTTGCCAGGCGCGTGGGTCATCGTTGCTGATGTGATCATCACCTTCCCAGGGGCGATTGGCGCTTGCCTTGCGGCCAGCGTGGGCAATCTGGATACCGGGCACTGCGCCGTTGGCTTTGATGCCACGGACAATGGGTGCAAAAGCGTCGGCCAGCTGGTCATTCCAGATGCCGGTGCAACCGGGGGTAATGCGGCCTTCCGGCGATACGGCCGTTGCCTCGACGATGACTAGTCCAGCGCCGCCGCGTGCCATGCCGGTGTAGTTGGCGATATGCCATTCATTGACCAGGCCATCGGTAGCCGAGTATTGGCACATGGGTGGCACAGCAATGCGGTTACGCAGGGTGACGTCTTTCAGGCTGAAGGGTTGGAACAGTGCAGACATGGTAGCTCCGAGAGTGAGCGAAGAGTGAATTGCTTGGTTCAGTTGTTCGATAATATTGGAACTATGGATCATAAGTAAAGCCTTGTGTATGATTCCGACCATGCGACCTTTCAAACATCCCCCCGTTAATGACTTTAGCCTCGAGCGCTTGCTCTATGCTTTGAGCGACCCGGTTCGGCTGGAAGTTGTGCAGCGCCTGGCTGAAGTCGAAGAGGCCAGCTGTGGTGAGCTGGATGGCGGCCGGCCCAAGTCGAGCATGTCCCATCACTTTCGGGTGCTACGCGACGCTGGACTGGTGTGTACCAAGGGCGTAGGTACCACGCATATGAATTCTCTGCGCCGCGCTGAGCTGGAAAAGCGTTTTCCTGGTTTACTGACGGCCATTCTGGCGCAGCACTCACTGCAGAAATAAGACACGATTATTCTGCTGATAAAGCTTTACGGCCGCGAGAAGGCGGTCTATCGTTCCTTCTCTGATGGCAGGACGCCACTGTAGAGGAACCATGGATGGCTCAGAGTCGACGCACTTCCTCCTATACTGATCTGTTGATCATCCTTGGGCGCATGCCCTGGTGGATAAACCTGGCCATTGCCTTGGTGAGTTGGATACTGCTGCACGAGTATTCCGCCAGCTCGATATCGACGTTCAGTGAGCACAGAGCCGGTGGCGTGTTGACCGCCCCCTTGTTTCGTCATCTGGCGATGTATGCGCAATACCTGTTGCCGCTCGGGTTTCTCTGTGCGGCGGCGGTAGCGGCGCTCAATCGCCTCGCTCTACGTCGCCAGAGTCGCCTATTCCTTATGCAAGATCCTGCCGCATTGTTAAGTGCCATGGGGTGGCCTGCGTTTGTGCAGTTGCTGGAGCAAACATATAAGCATAAAGGCTATCGCGTGCTCGGCAGCTCACTAGCAGATGGGGATGGTAGCTGCGATCTATTGCTGCAACGGTCGGGCGAGCGTTATCTGGTGTACTGTCGGCATTGGCGAGCGAGCCGCTTGGGCGTTGCGCCTCTGCGCGAATTTTTCACCCGCATTGTCGCTGAGGGTGCCGCTGGAGGTTTCGTGATAATCACTGGTGAGTTCTGTGCAGAAGCTCGAGCGTTCGCAGCAGAACGACAGCTAGAACTTGTTGACGGCGCCAGACTGCAACGCTGGATATTGGCTGGCCGGCGTTTCATTTAAGTTTTGCGCCGCATCCGATGCAACTCGATGACGCGAAATTAATTCAGCAAAGCGACCGATTTGATCTGCGCCCACACTGATTGCCCAGGCCGCAGGCCAAGCTGCTCGCTGGAGTAGCGGGTGATGCGCGCTAGCAGCGGCGTGCCCTGCATATCCAACCTCACCAACAAATGGGCGGGATTATCCGCCACTGCCAATTCGACGATGGTGGCCGCCAGCAGATTGAGAATGCTGCTGTGTTGCGGCTGTTGCAGACTCAGGCTGACATCCCGCGCTTGCACCCGCAGGCGCAGTTGTTGGCCGATGGCAACGGGCTGGTGCGCCACGCGGATGCATTGCTCGGTATGCGGCAACCGTAAGCTGAGTAGTTGGTAATCAATGTCATAACTGGCCACTACGCCGTCGATGACTACGCTGGCGTTGTCACCCAGGGCCAATGGCAGGTCGAGGCGCGGCAATAGCCCATTGATGCTGCCACTGGCCAGCGCCTTACCGTCTTCCAGCAGCACCATATGATCGGCCAGCCTAGCGACCTCATCGAATGCGTGACTGACATACAGAATAGGTATCTCCAACTCTGCATTCAGGCGCTCCAGATAGGGCAGGATCTCGGCTTTACGCTGGGCATCCAGTGCGCTCAAAGGCTCGTCCATCAACAGCAGGCGCGGGCTGGTCAGCAGTGCGCGGGCAATGCCAACGCGCTGTCGCTCGCCCCCCGATAGATGCTGCGGCTGGCGCGCCAATAGCGGCGCGATGCCCAACAACTCCACCGCCTGGCTGAAGCTGATACGACGCTCTGCTGCCGATATTCTCCGATAACCGAAGCGCAAGTTGCCTTCTACGCTCAGGTGATCAAACAGGCTGGATTCCTGAAACACATAGCCGATGGCCCGTTGATGGGTTGGCACAAAAATGCCTCGTTGGCTGTCTTGCCAGCATTCGCCGTTGAACAGTAATCGTCCTGCGGGCGCGTGCTCCAGCCCGGCGATGCAGCGCAGCAGGCTGGTCTTGCCGGAGCCCGACGGGCCGAATAAGGCGGTTACGCCTTGGGCCGGTAGCTGCAGATCGACGTCCAGCGTGAAGTTGTTCAGCGGCAAGTTGAATTGGACATCGAGCATGGGCTTCCTCAGCTGATCGCGCGGGCGCCAACCCGGCCGCGCCGTTGCAGGGTGAGCAATATGGCAAAGGAAAACACCAGCATGCCAGCGGCCAACCAGTGCGCCTGGGCGTACTCCATGGCTTCCACGTGATTGAAAATCTGCACCGAGACTACCCGCGTCTGATCAGGAATATTACCGCCAATCATCAGTACCACGCCGAATTCGCCGATGGTGTGCGCAAAGCCTAAAACGCTGGCCGTCACCAGGCCGGGTCGGGCGAGGGGCAGCGCGACGTGAAAGAACCGATCAAACCGCCCAGCGCGTAGCGTTGCCGCCACTTCGAGTGGCCGGGTGCCGATTGCCTCAAAGGCGTTCTGGATCGGTTGCACCACAAATGGCAGGGAGTAGAACAGCGAGCCGATAACTAAACCGGTAAAGGTGAATGACAGCGTGCCCAAGCCCAGGCTTTGCGTCAGCGCGCCGACCGGCCCTTGTGGGCCCATGGCGACCAGCAGGTAAAAACCGATGACCGTCGGCGGCAGTACCAGCGGTAGTGCGACCACAGCACCTATCGGCGCCTTTAACCAGCTGCGAGTGCGCGCCAACCACCAGGCTAGCGGGGTGCCCAGGAGTAACAGCAGCACTGTGGTTATGCTGGCCAGTTGCAGGGTTAGCCATATGGCAGCGAGGTCGGAGCTGGAGAGCGGCATTCAGGCGGCGCTCTACAACTGGTAGCCAAAGGAGCGAATGATTCCAGCGGCGCGTTCACCGTGCATGTAGTTCATCAGTGCCTGCGCGGCGGGATTATGTGCTGCTTTGCGCAGCATCACGGCGTCCTGATGGATGGGGTCATGCAGTTCAGCTGGAACCAGCCAGGCCGAGCCGCCGCTCAGTTTACCGTCGCGGTACACCTGCGACAGCGCGACGAAGCCCAGTTCCGCATTGCCGCTGGCGACAAACTGGTAGGCCTGGCCGATGCTCTGGCCCTCCACCAGCCGTGGCGTGAGCTGCTCCAACAGATCTTGCGCCGCCATAACTTGAGTGGCCGCCAGCCCGTAGGGTGCGGTTTTCGGATTGGCGATGGCCAGATACTTGAAGCTACCGCTGCGCAGCACAGCGCCCGCGTCGTCGACCAGATTGGGCTGCGCAGACCAGAGTGCTAAGGCGCCGGTGGCATAGGTAAAGCGCGAACCTTCGACGGTCTCGCCTTCGCTTTCGAGTTTCGCCGGGGTGCTGTCATCAGCGGCCATAAACACATCGAAAGGCGCGCCATGGGTTATCTGCGCATACAGCTGGCCGGTCGAGCCAAAAGACGCTTTCAGCTGATGGCCAGTGTCCTGCTTGAATGCCGCGGCAATCACCTGCATGGGCGCGGTGAAATTGGCGGCCACGGCGACTTTTACTTCATCCGCCAGCGCACCGGCGCTGGGCAGCAGAAAACATAACAACATGGTTGAGAAGGAAAGACGCATGATGGCTCCGGCGAGCAGGATAAGGTGGCTTTGCTAACCGCTATATTATTGGTTATATAACGAATGGCAAGTTCTGATCAGGCGTCAGCCTGTATATCCTTGCCCATCCAGGCCACAACAAGGCGGCGTGATAGATGAAACTTGAAGGACAACTCTGGTTTGCTCATCAGGGCCGCAACCTGGCCGGAGAAGGGCGCATTGACTTGCTGCAGCAGATTGCCGACACCGGCTCCATCAGCAAAGCGGCCAAGGCCGCCGGCATGAGCTACAAGACCGCCTGGGATGCGGTGGATGCGATGAATAAGGCGACCGGCTCACCGCTGGTTGAGCGCTCGGTGGGTGGCAAGGGCGGTGGCGGCACGCGCTTGACCGCTAAGGGTGAGGAGTTGGTCGCCGCGTTTCAGCGCTATCAGCAAGAGCATCAAGTGTTTCTGGCGCGGCTGGCCGAGGACAGCAGTCTGGAGCCGTACCTGCAAATCATGAATCGACTGCGCCTGCGCACCAGCGCGCGCAATCAGCTGTATGCGCGGGTAGCGCAGATCGAATCGCAGGATATGAACGACTGCATCACCCTGCAGCTAGATGGCGGCCAGCAGCTGGTGGCGCTGATTACCCATGCCAGTACGCAGCGGTTGGGTCTCTGCGAGGGTGCCGAGGTGTTTGCGCTGATCAAAGCGCCTTGGGTGCGTCTAGCGGCGCTTCAACCAAACCATAACCGGCTGACTGGCGAAGTTGTGCAGGCGGAGCGAAGTGGTCATGGCGCGGAATTGCACGTGAAGCTAGCTGATGGGCCGCTGCTGGTTGCCTCCTTGGGTGAGGATCAAGCGTTGCCGAGCGTCGGCGAGTCGGTCAATCTGTGGGTTGAGCCGGAGCAGATCATTCTCTGCGCTGTTTAACTCGCTCGTAATTCCGTCCATGAGGTGCGCTGCATGTCATCTAATACCCCTGTTTCAGAGCCAACCAAGACCGCTGCCAATCATCTGCGTTTTCATCGCGCTAGCCTGCATTTAGGTTCAGTTTTTGGTGACGGCTGGTTCGCGCAAAAGGCAGAAGCTTTTGCGCGCTTTTTTGGCACACCGGTTTTTCTGATCGCACAAACGCTGATTGTGGCGTTGTGGATTGGCGTTAACGCGAGTGGGCTGGTGCACTTTGATTTGTATCCTTTCATTTTGCTCAATCTGGCGTTCAGCCTGCAGGCAGCTTACGCGGCGCCGTTGATTTTGCTGGCGCAGACACGTCAGGCAGATCGGGACAAGGCGCTGGCACAAGCCGATGCGCTGCACCGTGAAACGCTGGCTGAGGCGGCGCAGCAGCGCGCGGAACAGGCGGCCCAGCAAACGGGCGCTTTGTTAACGCTGATGGAACAAAATACCCGGTTGACCGAACTGACCCACCAGCTCAGCGAACGCATAGAAACGCTCACGTTAGAAGTGCACAACCGGGTTGTCAGTGCGCCAAAACCCGAAGCGTGAACGGATTGTTCGCACTGAGTGCGGTTAGGCGCGCCGCCGCGCCAGCTGCAGCACCAGCATGCCGAGTACCAGCCCCCAAAACGCACTGCCAATACCCAACAACGATAGCCCTGAAGCGGTGACCAGAAAGGTCAAGAACGCAGCTTCGCGCTGACTTTCGTCGTGCAGGGCAGTGGCCAGACTGTTGCCAATGGTACCGAGCAGCGCAAGCCCGGCGATGGCCATGATCAGCGCTTGAGGGAAGGCTGCAAACAGGCTGGCGACAGTGGCGCCAAAGAGCCCGGTGAGTAGATAAAAAAGCCCACCCCAGATAGTCGCGCGATAGCGCTGAGCGGGATCAGGATCTGCATCTTTTCCGGCACAGATAGCGGCACTGATGGCGGCAAGGTTGAAGGTATACCCGCCAAATGGGGCCAGCAGCAGGCCGGTAATACCGGTGGTGGTCATCAAGGGTGAGGCCGGTACCTGATAACCATTGGCGCGTAATACGGCCATGCCCGGTACGTTCTGTGAAGCCATGGTGACGATAAACATCGGAATGCCGACGCCGATCAAGGCGGTTAGCGAGAATGCCGGGGCGGTCCATACCGGTTGGGCCAGCTTCCAGTCGAGCGCATCCATATGCAGCTGATCGCCCAAGGCTGCGATCAATACACCGACCAGTAGGGCGAGTGGTACCACGTAACGGGGCAGCAACTGGCGCCCGAGCAGATAGGTGATCAGCATGGCGCCCACCATCAAGGTCTGCTGCTCCAGCGCTACGAACAAGTGCAAACCAAAAGGCAGCAGCACGCCGGCCAGCATAGCGCCGGCCAGGGATGCGGGAATCAGCCGCATGATGCGATCAAACCAGCCAAACAAGCCGCAGAGCGTGATCAGCGCGGCGTTGAATAGAAACACGCCAATGGCTTCATTCAGGCTGAATCCCGGCAAACCGGTTGCCAGTAGCGCGCCACCTGGCGTGCTCCAGGCAATCAGGATCGGCGAACGGTAACGCAGCGACAGACCGATACTGGTGATGCCCATACCGATACCCAGCGCCCAGAGCCAGGAGCTGATTTCATCCGGTGATGCGCCAGCGGCCTCAGCCGCTTGGAAGATGATTACCGCGGAGCTGGTGTAGCCGACGAGCACCGCGATGAAGCCGGCGGCGATATGCGAGGGGTTAAACAATGAGCGTGAGAAAAAGGCCCTTAACACGCGACATCTCCAGAAATAATGTGTCGGTTGTGCGTTATAGCGCACGGTTGGACAATGTAGCACTCGTGCGCTATAACGCACAAAAATAATCATAGGCCAACCATGCACTCACTCGGCGACCATCTCGGGCAAACCCTTAAGCAGCTGCGCAACGACCGCAGCTGGAGTCTCGACCGCGCGGCGCAAGCCTGCGGGGTGAGTAAGGCAATGCTGGGGCAGATTGAGCGCGGCGAGTCGAGCCCAACGCTGGCCACGCTCTGGAAGATAGCCGACGGCTTTAAGGTGTCGCTATCGGCTTTTATCGCTGCGCCACCGGATGCGCTGGATGTGCGCCATGCCGAGCAGTTACGACAACGCCCGACCAGCGACGATATGCTGGTCGCACCGTTATTCCCCTTTGATCCCCAGTACGGCTTTGAACTTTTCGAATTGACGCTGCCTGCGGGTTACCAGCGGTTATCAGAGCCGCATCAAGTGGGCGTGACTGAGCACGTTACGGTGATTCGTGGAGTGATGGAGCTGTTGGTCAACGGCCAGTGGCAGACCTTGAGCGAGGGCGCAGCGGTGCGCTTTGCGGCTGACCGGCCGCACGGTTATCGCAACAACGGCGTGGAGCCGGCGGTGTTTCACAATCTCATCTGGTATCCGGCACCTTAATTAGTCGCGGTAAAACACCTGCACTAGATGATAGCCAAACTGCGTTTTTACCGGACCATGCACCACTTTCAGCGGCTTTTTGAAGATGATCTGGTCAATTGCTTTGACCATCTGGCCCGGCCTGACTTCGCCCAAATCGCCGCCGCGTTTTTTCGACGGGCAAGTGGAATGTTTCTTCGCCAGCACATCAAAAGCTTCGCCGGCAGCAATGCGCTGCTTGAGCGCAGCGGCTTCAGCTTCGGTTTTGACCAGAATATGGCGGGCCATGGCGACGGGCATGGGGCTGTCCTCATTAGTAAATAGCGCTCAGTGTATCAGGGTCCTGGTGACTAGCTCTGCAGGCGCGTTTATCGGCGTGTCACAAAATATACACTTTCCCATATATGCGAGTTCCGTTATATTCGGTAAACCGTATATTCAAAGAGTGACCGCATGACCGCAGACACATTGACCCCAACCGCGCTTTTCAAGGCGTTGGCTGACGACACCCGCGTTCGAGTATGCCTATTGCTGACGCGGTTTCCCGAGTTGTGCGTGTGCGAGCTGACTGAGGCACTGCAGCTGTCACAGCCCAAAATATCCCGTCATTTGGCGTTGCTGCGAAATCAGGGTTTGTTGGCTGACCGACGCCAAGGACAATGGATTTACTACCGGTTACATCCGGCGCTGCCGGATTGGGCGCGGAACGTTGTGCAGCAGGGCGTCATCGGTCAGCCGGATGATCTGGCTGATGAGTGCCGGCGTTTGCGGGATATACAGAGGGCAGGTGCGGAGCCTATGTGCCCATGAGTAAATCGCCAGAGGAGGCTGTCATGCCATCTATCGAAACCCCCGCCCTTGACCCAACACTCTTACCGGTACCTGATGCCAAGGCGCTGGGTATCCCAGAGAGCTGGACGCATGCGCCGCGAATACTGTTGTTGTATGGCTCAACCCGAGAGCGCTCCTACAGTCGTTTCATGGTTGAAGAGGCCGCTCGCTTGTTGGAGCACTTGGGCGCAGAGGCACGGATATTCGACCCGTCCGGACTGCCCTTGCCAGACGATGCCCCGGTCGATCACCCTAAGGTTAACGAGCTGGGTGAGCTGATGCAGTGGTCTGAGGGGCAGGTGTGGTGTTCGCCAGAACGGCACGGCGCAATGACCGGGGTATTCAAGGCGCAGATCGACTGGGTGCCGCTGGCCATGGGTGCCGTGCGACCCACGCAAGGCAAGACTCTTGCGGTGATGCAGGTGTGCGGCGGCTCGCAATCGTTCAACGTGGTTAATCAGCTGCGAGTGCTGGGGCGCTGGATGCGCATGGTCACCATCCCTAACCAGTCGTCGGTGCCCAAGGCGCACCTGGAGTTTGATGAGGTTGGCCGCATGCGCGCCTCGCCCTTGTATGACCGAGTGGTGGATGTCATGGAAGAACTGGTCAAGTTCACACTGTTGTTACGTGAGCGCAGCGACTATCTGGTTGATCGCTATTCAGAGCGCCGGGAGTCGGCGGCGGAGCTATCCAAGCGGGTCAATCAGCGCAGCATCTAAACCACGCCACCGTTGAGCTGGCGCCATAGACACTGGAGATAAAGATGAGCATCAAGGTAGGCATCAACGGCTTTGGCCGTATCGGTAAGCTGGCGCTACGTGCTGCGTGGGACTGGCCTGAACTGGAATTCGTGCAAATTAATGATCCGGTTGGCGACGTAGCCACTCACGCACATCTACTCAATTTCGATTCCGTACATGGTCGCTGGCAATACGAGGCCCGTGGCGCAGAGGATGCGCTGGTGATTGGCAATCGGCATGTGCCACTGACCGCTAATCGCGCTATTGCTGACACCGATTGGTCCGGTTGTGATCTGGTGATTGAAGCCAGCGGTGTAAACAAGACCAGCGCTGCGCTGCAGGGTTATCTGGACCAAGGCGTGAAGCGAGTTGTGGTCAGCGCGCCGGTGAAAGAGAAAGGCGTGTTGAATGTGGTGTTGGGGGTCAACGATCAGCTGTTTGATCCGCAGGTTCACCGCATTGTCACGGCGGCCTCCTGCACGACCAACTGTTTGGCGCCGGTGGTCAAGGTGATCCATGAAGCACTGGGCATCAAGCATGGCTCTATTACGACCATTCATGACCTGACCAACACCCAAAGCATTCTCGATCAGCCGCACAAGGATCTGCGTCGGGCACGGGCATGTGGCATGAGCCTGATTCCTACCAGCACCGGTTCGGCGACAGCGATTGCCGAGATATTCCCAGAGCTGCGCGGCAAGCTGAATGGCCACGCGGTACGAGTGCCGCTGGCCAACGCCTCGCTTACCGACTGCGTCTTTGAGGTCGAGCGAGAAACGACAGTCGAAGAGGTCAATCAGCTGTTCAAGGCCGCAGCGGCGGGCGCCATGCAGGGCATTCTCGGTTACGAGGAGCGTCCGTTGGTATCCATTGATTACCGTACCGACCCGCGCTCATCGATTATCGACGCGTTGAGCACCATGGTGATTAACGGCACGCAGGTAAAAATCTACAGTTGGTACGACAATGAGTGGGGCTACAGCAATCGGCTGGTTGAGCTGGCGCGGCTGGTTGGGCAGGCTGGTTGATGATGCGTTTGTCGCAGCTGTCCGCTGAGGTACGTCAGTATTTGGTGGTGACGGGTAATTATTGGGCCTTCACGCTCACTGATGGCGCCCTGCGCATGTTGGTGGTACTGCACTTTCATCAACTGGGATACAGCCCGCTGGAAGTCGCGGGGCTGTTTCTGTTTTATGAAATCTTTGGCGTGGTGACCAATTTGCTCGGCGGCTGGTTAGGCGCGCGCTTCGGGCTGAATCGCACCATGAATATCGGCTTGCTACTGCAAGTGGGCGCGCTTTTGATGCTCACGGTGCCGTCCGCCGCGCTCAGTGTGGTGTGGGTCATGGCCGCGCAGGCGCTGTCGGGCATCGCCAAAGACCTGAACAAGATGAGTGCGAAAAGCAGCATCAAGCTGCTGTTACCCGACGATCAGCAGGGCGCGCTCTACCGTTGGGTAGCGTTGCTGACGGGGTCGAAAAATGCCCTCAAGGGGCTGGGTTTCTTTCTCGGTGGTGTGCTGCTGACTACTTTGGGGTTTCGTGGTGCAGTACTGCTCATGGCAGTCCTGCTGGCGCTGGTTTGGTTGCTGAGTCGACGTTTGCTCAAGCGTGATTTGGGCCGGGCTAGCGGCAAGCCCAAGTTTCGCGAAATGCTCTCCAAAAGCCGCGCGATTAATCTGCTGTCGGCCGCTCGGCTGTTTTTGTTCGCCGCGCGCGATGTGTGGTTTGTCATCGCGCTACCGGTCTATTTGAGCAGCGTGTTTGGTTGGGACTTTTGGCAAGTAGGCGGCTTTATGGCCTGCTGGGTCATTGGCTACGGTCTGGTACAAACCCAGGCGCCGAGATTTACGGGGCGTCGCGGTGGCAAGCTGCCGGACGGGCGTGCGGCTGCGTACTGGGTATTAGCGTTGAGTTTATTACCAGCGCTGATCGCCATTGGCTTGCAGTGGCAAGGCCCGAACGCATGGGTGCTGCTGGGTGGCTTGCTGGTGTTTGGCGCCGTGTTTGCTGTTAATTCATCGTTGCACAGCTACTTGATAGTGGCGGGCGCGCAGCGTGATGGCGTGTCATTGGATGTGGGCTTTTACTATATGTCGAACGCGCTGGGGCGGCTGCTCGGCACTTTGTTGTCCGGCTGGGTATATCAAAGTGCCGGGTTGGTGGCCTGTTTGTGGTGGTCTACCGGGCTGCTGGTGGTCGCGACGCTGATTTCGCTAGGCTTGCCGCGTAGCGCCGTTACTCGCTGACGTCGCTACGCGTCTTGTTTGACAGGCGCAGGCCGCGCAGGCTGCGTTTTACGCTTTTCAGGTGATTGACCAGTTCTGGGCCACGGCGCATGGCCATACCCATTGCCAGCACGTCGATTACCACCAGATGGGCAATCCGTGAGGACAATGGGGTGTAAATGTCGGTGTCTTCCGGCACATCAATCGGGATATGGATGCGGCCTAGCTCGGCCAGCGGAGTGCGGCTCGGGCAAAGGCTGATCAATGTCGCGCCGGTTTCTACCACTAGATTGGCGGAGTGCAGCAGATCTTTGGTGCGACCGGTCTGGGAGATCGCTACGGCAACATCTTCGGGGCCAAGGGTCACAGCCGACATCGCCTGCATGTGCGGGTCTGAATAGGCAGCTGTCGATACCTGCAAACGAAAGAACTTGTGCTGCGCGTCGCTGGCCACCGCGCCCGAGGCACCAAAGCCATAGAACTCGACTCGGCGTGCTTGGGTCAGCGCGTCTATTGCATGCTCAATCGCTTGCGGATCGAGGCGCTCACGCACGTCCATCAGGGTGGCCAAGGTGGTATCGAAAATCTTGTGCGACAGGGTATCGACGCTGTCGTCTTCGTTGATCGAGAACTGCCCAAAGCTGGCGCCGGCAGCGAGGCTCTGTGCTAGCTTGAGCTTCAAATCCTGAAAGCCGCTGCAGCCGATAGCACGACAGAAGCGTACTATGGTCGGCTCGCTGACGCCGACCTGTTGCGACAAGTCAGCCATCGACGAATGCATTACTTGCGCGGCCTGCGCCAACACGTAGTCAGCCACCTTCAGCTCAGACTTTCTGAGCAGCTCGCGGCTGGCGGCGATGTGTTGGAGTAGATTCACGATGGCTTCATGGTAGGCTGCGGATGAGTGGCTGCATTGGTGTAGTTCAACGTCTGTTTCTAGCGCCCGTTAGGCGACCGAGCTTGTAGTTATACTACAAAAACGGCCTGGGCGCTGTTTTCCGGGAGAGTGGTGTGGCGGCGCAAGACGGTATCAGCTGTGACATGGTGGTGTTTGGTGGCACCGGTGATCTGGCGATGCGCAAGCTGCTGCCGGCACTTTATTACCTGCATCGCGACGGTCACTTGCACTCGGGCACGCGTATTTACGCACTGGCGCGCGCGCAGCATTCGGCAGAGAGCTATCGCAAACTGGCGAAGCGTCACGTTAGCCAGCACGTGGCGCGTAGCGACTTTGAGCAGAGCACTTGGGAAAGCTTCGCGGCACGCATGGAATACTTGTCGCTGGATGTCAGCCAGCGGGTCGAATTTCCCAAGCTGACCAAGCTGTTGAAGAAAAACAGCGGCCGGGTGCGCGTTTTCTATCTCGCCACCTTACCGAGCCTGTTTGCCCCCACGGTTAAGCATTTGGCCTCGGTCGGTCTGACCGACGAGAACTCACGTGTGGTGCTGGAGAAGCCACTGGGCGAAAGCTTGCAGACCGCGAATCAGATCAACGACCAGATTGGCGCCGTCTTTGATGAAGCGCGGGTCTTCCGTATCGACCATTATCTCGGCAAAGAGGCGGTGCAAAATCTACTCGCGCTGCGCTTCGGCAACGCCTTGTTCGAGCCGCTGTGGCGTAATGCGCACATTGATCACGTGCAGATTAGCGTGTTGGAAAGCGTTGGCGTGGAAAATCGCGGTGACTATTACGATCACGCCGGTGCCATGCGCGATATGGTACAGAACCACCTACTGCAACTGCTTTGCCTGGTAGCAATGGAAGCGCCGGTGCATTTTGAGCCTGAGGCGGTGCGCAACGAGAAACTGAAGATACTTGAGGCGCTGCGACCCATCACCGGCATGGATGTGCAGGACCGCACCGTGCGTGGCCAGTACGCCGCCGGTGAACACGCCGGCGAGCGCCTGCCAGCTTATTACTTTGAAAAGCGCGTCGATCATGACAGTAATACCGAAACTTTCGTCGCGCTGAAAACCGAGATCGATAACTGGCGCTGGGCCGGCGTACCCTTCTACCTGCGCACAGGTAAGAGCATGGCGCAGCGCAAGTCGGAGATCGTTATCCAGTTCAAGCCGGTGCCCTACCGGCTATTTCCGCGTAGCGGCGACAACCCGGAAAACAACCGATTGATCATCAGTCTGCAGCCAGACGAAGGTATTCGCCTGTCGCTGATGGCCAAGTCACCGGGGCGCGGTATGGGGCTGCAAAATGTCGATCTGGATCTGGATTTTGCCGACGCCTTCAAGCGCCGCCGTTGGGATGCCTACGAACGCCTTTTGCTGGATGTGATTCAAGGTGATGCGACCTTGTTTATGCGGCGCGACGAGATTGCCGCGGCCTGGCGCTGGGTTGATCCCATTATCGAAGGGTGGCAAGACTGCTATCGCTCACCTAAGCCCTATCCGGCGGGAAGTTGGGGCCCTGATGCAGCGGATAGTTTGCTAGAGCGCCAAGGGCACGCCTGGTTGGATGAGCGCAGCTAGCCGCCAGCTGGCTCAGCGGCGGTTGCGCAAGATCGGCATATCGCCGCTGCTGGCCAGCAGCTTGGTGAATTCGTCAGCCGGAATCGGTTTGCTAATTAAATAGCCTTGCACTTCATCGCAGCCGTTGGCTTTGAGAAAGTCCAGCTGGTTTTCTTGCTCTACGCCCTCGGCCACTACGCTCAAAGACAGGCTGTGGGCCATTGCGATAATGGCACGGATAATAGCGTCGTCATTGTGCTCTTCATCCAGCTCGGCAATGAAGGCGCGATCGATCTTTAATGTGCTGATCGGGAAGCGCTTGAGATAAGCCAAGGATGAGTAGCCGGTGCCGAAATCGTCCACCGATAGGAGTACTCCCAGCTCTTTCAGGGCATCTATATTGCTCGATACTGTGGGGCTGTGTTCCAGCAACATGCTTTCGGTCAGCTCCAGCTCCAGCAACCGCGCCGGTAAGCGGCTGGTCTTCAGAATCTGTGCAACATCCTCGGCAAAGCCTTCCTGACGTAACTGTTGAACGGATAAGTTGACCGAGACTGCCACTGCCTCAGGGCCCTTCTGATACCACTCGCTCGCCTGCTTGCAGGCCTGGCGCAACACGGTATCGCCTAAGGCGCCGATCATGCCGGACTCTTCAGCAATATTGATAAACTCGCCAGGCATAACCAGTCCGCGTTCCGGGTGCTGCCAGCGCACCAGCGCCTCGGCGCTGCGGATACGGTCACTGGCCAGATGCAACTTGGGTTGGTAGTAGACGATTAGCTGATCGTCCTCCAACGCCTTGCGCAGCTGGTTCTCCAGTTGCAGCCGGTCGAGGCTATAGGCGCGCAGCTCATGGGTGAAGAACTGCGCATTGTTGCCACCCAGCTGTTTAGCGTGCTGCATCGCTTGATGTGCTTGGGTGATGAGTAGCAGGCTGTCCTGAGCGTTCGCTGGAAACAGACTGATGCCGATGGAGGCGGTCATCACCAGTTCTTGTTCGCCAATCAGCATAGGTGCGCGTAGTTTTTCGAGCACTGCATTGGCCATCACCGCCAGCGCCTTGTTGTTTTCTGGTTGTTCGACAATCAGCACAAATTCATCAGCAGACAGCCGTGCCAGCAGGTCTTGTGGTTGTACCGTTGCGCGTAAGCGCTTGGCTACTTCCTGCAGCAGTTTGTCGGCCATTGAATGCCCGAGGGTGACGTTGATCTGCTTAAAGCGGTCCATATCAATGTGCAGCAGCGCGACCTGGTGGTCATGCTGGCGAGCTCGGCTGGTCGCGTCCTGCAAACGTTCGTTGAATAGATTACGGTTAGCCAGCTGAGTCAGGGCGTCGTAATTAGTCAGGTACTGCAGTTGCTCTTCGGTCTGACGATGGGTGGTGAGGTCGGCAAAAAAGCCCACGTAGTGAGAGATATCCCCACCGCTATCGCGCACTACCGCCAACTGCAACCAAATAGGGAAGGGCTCGCCGGTACGCCGCCTGGCAGTTAGTTCGCCCTGCCAGCGGTCTTGATTGCTGAGCAACTGGCGGAGGTAAATAAAGTGCTCACGAATTTCACCTTCGCCACTCAGATCAAGAATGTTGCGACTCACAGCGTCGGTGCTAGCCAGTCCGGTGATGACGCTGTAGGCCTGATTGACCGCCAGTATGTTCAGCTGAGGATCAAGAATGAAAATGCCTTCGGAGGTAGCCTCGAAAACCGTAGAGGCCAGCTGCGCCTGCTCGTTTTGATATCTGCGCGCGGTAATATCGCGGCGGGTGCCGATCATCCGCGTAGCGTGACCATCGGAATTGCGATCAACCACGCGACCGGCATCTTCTACCCAAACCCATTGGCCGTCTTGATGACGCACCCGGTATTCCATGCGATAGGCCTCGGTCTCGCCTTTCATGTGGCGCACCAGGGTCTTGCGTACCATGGCCGCGTCGGCTGGATGCAGGCGTGGCTTGAGGTCGAGCAGCATACTCATGCCCTCATCCGGGGCAATGCCGAAAATAGTATCTAATTGAGAGTGGAATACCTGATCGGTTACCAGGTCCCAATCCCAGAGGCCTAGTTGGCTGGCATCCATGGCCAGACTCAATTGAGTTTGGCTGGCCTGTAAAGCTTGGCTGGCACGTACCAGTTCAGCGGTGCGATCGCTGACGCGGGCTTCCAGCTCGTTGTGACTGTCGCGTAATAACTGCTCAGCGCTGCGGCGTTGGGTGATCTCACGGGTTAATTGATGGTTCAGCTCTTCGCTACGCTGCTGGGTGTCGCTCAGATTGCTGACCAGTGCTTCGTTGCGCAAATTACTGATCAGCGCCTCCAGCACCGAGCGGTGAATAAAAGCAGCGCACATCAAAATACAGATAAACAGAATGATGCCCATCAGAGCCCAGGAGTGGCTGATCTCGTCGCTCTGCATAAACAGATAGAGCACTGGCGGTAGCCAAGCGGGAATGATAAAGGAGGTAAAGGCTGGGAAGCGGCTGGCGTAAATAACCCCCACACACAAAGCCACCCCGCCGGCCAGACTGTATACCGGCGCCTGTAGACTGAAATTGCCCACCGGAGTCAAGCCGACGTATACCCACGCCAAACACAGGCCGGAAGCGATATTCCCGAGATGGAAAAAGAAGCGCCAGCGGGCGCGCAGACGATCCTTTGCTGGGCAAGCATAGTAACGGTTGACGAGCCGTTGACGCAGTAAAGCGAGCAGGCCGATTAGCGCGAGCCAGCTTAGCAAGAGGCTGGCGCTGGTGTGTTGCCAAAGCAGCGGGACGATTAGTAGTGCAACACCCAGCATCAGCCATTGTGGCAGGCGCGAGTAGGCATACAGCTGATTCATTTGCTGTAGGCGCAAATCGACTGCAGAAATAGGGGTATGGCTGGAGCGCAGTATCGTCATGCCGACGTGGGTTTCCCGGAACGCTGTGCGTTTCTTTTTATCATTAACAACTCTTATAGCTAACAGCGGGCTTTATCCGACCAACCTTACACCAGCACTTCGCTTGGGCACAGCCCTGTTCATCTAAAAAGCTCCAGTGCACGCCTCTGGCGCGGGATATACAGCCACCGCTTTCGAGCATTGAGCAGTCGCTGGTAGAATACGCCGATGGATATATCCCACCTGCTTAATTCTTTAAATGACGCCCAGCGCCAGGCGGTCTCCGCCAGCCTCGGTCAACAGTTGGTGCTGGCTGGTGCCGGCTCCGGTAAAACCCGCGTGCTGGTGCACCGCATTGCCTGGTTGGTGGAGGTCGAAAAGGCCTCGCCCTGGAGCATTCTCTCGGTCACCTTCACCAACAAGGCCGCCTACGAAATGCGCGGGCGTATTGAGCAAATGCTCGGTATTTCGCCGCAGGGCATGTGGGTGGGTACCTTTCACGGGTTGGCGCACCGGCTGTTGCGCGCGCACTGGCGTGAGGCCGGGTTGGCCCAGCAGTTTCAGATTCTTGATAGCGACGATCAGCTGCGGCTGGTCAAACGAGTCATTCGTGAAATGGCGCTGGATGAAAACCAATGGGCGCCCAAACAGGCGCAGTGGTGGATTAACGGCCAGAAAGATGAAGGCCTGCGCCCGCAGAATATTCAGCCCGCGGGTGATCTTTACCTAACCACCATGGTGCGTATTTATACGGCTTATGAGCAGGCCTGCGCCCGCGCTGGTGCGGTGGACTTTGCCGAGCTGCTGCTGCGCTCGCTCGAGCTGTGGCGCGACAATCAGCCTCTGCGAGAGCAGTATCAGGCGCGTTTCAAGCACATGCTGGTCGATGAGTTTCAGGATACCAACGCCGTGCAATACGCCTGGCTGCGGCACCTGGCGGGTAAGAGCCCGAGTTTGATGGTGGTGGGTGATGATGACCAGTCGATCTATGGCTGGCGCGGCGCGCGGATTGAAAACATCCAGCAGTTCGAGACCGATTACCCGAATGCCGAGATGATTCGTTTGGAGCAAAACTACCGTTCTACCGCGACCATTCTCAAGGCTGCGAACGCACTGATCGACAACAACGCCGGACGCCTCGGTAAGCAACTGTGGACCGACGGCAACGACGGCGAGCCAATCTCCCTATACGCCGGCTTTAATGAGCAGGATGAGGCGCGCTTTATTGTTGAGCGTATTGAGCAGGCGGTGCGGGACGGCATGAGCCGCAGCGAAATGGCTATTCTTTACCGTTCCAACGCTCAGTCACGTGCGCTGGAAGAGGCCCTGTTGCGTAGCGGTGTGCCCTATCGCATCTACGGTGGCCAGCGGTTCTTCGAGCGTGCCGAAATCAAGAATGCCATGGCCTACCTGCGGCTGATCGGCAATCGCGGCGATGACGGCGCACTGGAGCGCATCATCAACGTACCAGCCCGTGGTATCGGCGACAAAACGGTTGAAGCGCTGCGCCAGCACGCACGCGAGCAGGATGTCTCCATGTGGCAATCGGCATGCGATTTGCTCGACAACAAAGGCCTGCCCGGTCGTGCCGCTAACGCGGTACAAGCCTTTATGGTGTTGATCGAAGAACTGACCGAGCGCGCCGAGGGCGTGCCGCTTTACAGTAAAGCGCAGATCGCTATGGAAAACAGCGGTCTGCTGCGCTTCCACGAGCAGGAGAAGGGCGAGAAAGCGCAGGCACGGGTCGAAAACCTGGAAGAACTGGTCTCCGCTGCCCGCGCTTTTGAGAACGATATGGCCGACGAAGACGAAGAGGGCGACGTACTGCTCGCCTTCCTCGCTCACGCCTCATTGGAAGCGGGGGAAACACAGGCCGACCGTTTTGAAGACAGCGTTCAGCTAATGACCCTGCACAGTGCCAAGGGTTTGGAGTTTCCGCTGGTCTTCATGGCCGGAGTGGAAGAAGGCTTGTTCCCGCATAAGATGAGTTTGGAAGATCCCGGCCGGCTGGAAGAAGAGCGCCGGCTGGCTTACGTTGGCATCACTCGCGCTATGCAGCAGTTGGTGATCACCTGGGCCGAAACCCGCCGTCTGTATGGCAGTGAGACCTTCAACAAACTGTCGCGTTTTGTTCGCGAAATCCCCGTCGAGCTGATTCAAGAAGTCCGTTTGGGCAACCAGGTCAGCCGGCCTTTTGGTCCGGGCAAGACCGGACTATTTGCTGCTGAAGCGAGCGAAAGCACCGGGTTTTCCCTAGGTCAGCGGGTCATGCATGCGTTGTTTGGCGAAGGCGTGGTACTTAATTACGAAGGCCAAGGCGCGCAGGCGCGTATCCAGGTGAATTTTGACGACGAAGGTAGCAAATGGCTGATGGTAGCTTATGCCAAGCTTGAGCCGCTTTAGGCGGCTCGAACGCGTAGCGGCAAGCCGCAAACTATGCGCGCCTTGTGGATGCTTGAGATTGAGCGATACACCCTGCGAATACGGCAGACAACAAGAATATTTATAACCAGTGCTGCAACGGCGTCTAGTCGCCTGCGGCTTTAAGCTTGGAGCTGGCTCTATGGAACGACGTAAATTACTGACCGCAGCAGGTCTTGGTCTGGGTGCCGCTGCTTTGGCGGGTTGCAAGGAAGAGCCAGCATCTGTCTCAGGCGCTGCGGCTAGCACGCAGGCTGAGCAGCGTTTTCGTTGGAAGATGGTCACCTCCTGGCCAGAGAATTTTCCCGGTTTAGGGACTACCGCGCAGCATTTCGCTGATAGTGTCGAGCGTATGTCCAATGGCCGTTTGAGTATTCAGGTATTCGCCGCTGGCGCCTTGGTGCCGGCGCTGGAAGTCTTTGATGCCGTCTCTAACGGTACCGCTGAGCTTGGCCACAGCGCCGCTTATTATTGGAAAGGTAAGAGCGCCACAGCGCCCTTTTTTACCGCTGTGCCCTTTGGTCTCAACGCGCAGGAAATGAACGCCTGGTTGTATCAAGGTGGCGGGCTTGAGTTGTGGCAGCGTGCTTATGAGTCCTTTGGCGTATTGCCTTTGCCTTGCGGCAACACGGGCGTGCAGATGGCTGGCTGGTTCAACAAAGAGATCAACAGTCTCGACGATTTGCAGGGTCTGAAGATCCGCATGCCAGGCTTTGGCGGCGAGGTGCTGTCGCGCGCGGGCGCCACCACGGTCAACCTGCCCGGCAGCGAAATCTTCACCTCGCTGCAGACCGGTGTGATTGATGCGACCGATTGGGTAAGCCCTTATAATGATCTGGCCTTCGGTCTCTATCAAGCCGCCAAGTATTACTACTATCCCGGCTGGCAAGAACCTTGCGCGGTGCTGGAACTGACCATTAACCAGCAAAAATTAGCCGGGCTGCCGGCGGACCTGCAAGACATCGTCAAGCAAGCCGCGCGCGCAACCAACCAAGCGATGCTGGATGAGTACACCAAGCGCAACGCTGACGCGCTGGATACCCTGATCAATGAGCACGGCGTAGAGTTACGTCGTTTACCGGACTCGGTACTGGAGCGCCTGCGCGACATCAGCATGGATGTGTTGGAAGAAACTGCCGCTGCCAACCCGCTCAATCGCGAAGTGTGGGATTCCATGCAGGCGTTCCGCGAGAAGGTGAATGCCTGGCACGCGATCAGCGAAAAGGCTATGTACGATCTGCGTGGTAAGTAAAGCGTTGGGTAACGGAGCTGTAACCTGCCAGCCGCCTACGTTGCTGGCAGCAGGTTACAGTGAGAAGTTAAGGGCTATCTCAAGCAATTTGCATCAAGGAAGCCAAAATGAAAAAAGGATTTTTGCTACTGCCGCTTTGCCTCGCGGCTTGTACATCGATTACGGTCCAGCCTGTCGATCTCGGCGTTGGCATCGTTTATGTATGTGTTCAAGATAACCCCAAGGTCATCGTCAGCGACTTTGTGCCAGTGGTGCGCGCCGGTTTTGATCGGCATGGCATCTCGACCGAGGTGTTTTCCGGGAGTTTGCCGGAGAAGTGCGAATATGTGCTCACCTATACGGCGTTGCGCTCCTGGGATATGGCGCCGTATTTGTCGCATGCGGAGTTGTGGCTCGACCGCCGCGGACGCCGTGTGGCATCGGCGGAATATCATCTGAACGGTAAAGGTGGTTTTTCGCTGATGAAGTGGCAAGGTACTCAAACGAAGATGGACCCGGTAATAGATGAGTTGCTGGGCGGTGCACCGCGCTGATGGCCAAAAAGCCGCATTGCACCTGAAGGGCGTACACTGAGCGTAGACATCACCGGCCCCGGTATGAACATGACAGCACTCTCGCCAGCCTCCCGCATCATCCTCTTCGATGGCGTCTGCAAGCTCTGCAACGCCTGGGCAAACTTCATCATCACCCACGACCACAAACACCTGTATCAGCTCTGCAGCGTGCAGTCCGAGCCTGGTGCGCAGCTGCTGCGGCAGTTTGGTTATCCAACCGACACCTTCGAGACCATGCTGGTGGTGGAGCAAGGGCGCTGCTCTGAGAAGAGCGAGGCTTTTTTTCGAGTGATGGCTGGGATCGGCTGGCCGTGGCGTGGGATGTGTGTGTTTCGGCTTATTCCTCGGCCGCTGCGTGACTGGTTGTATGACCGCATTGCGCTTAATCGTTACCAGCTGTTTGGTCAGTACGCTTATTGCCGTTTGCCCACCCCTGACCACGCGGAGCGCTTTGTTGATGGCCAGTAATATGTTGAGTCAGGCGGCGTTTCTCTGCCGTTTGGGCCTGGGTTTTCTGTTTATTTACCATGGCCTATTGCCAAAGATTTTGTTTCTCAGCCCGATTGAGATCAGCTTGGTGGAAGCCAGTGGGGCGGGCGTGCCGGCGAATATCGCCTCGCCACTGGCTGGCGTGTTGGAAATTGTGCTCGGGCTGCTGATTGCGCTGCGCCTGGGTGGCAAGCCGCCGGTGTATTTGGCCGCATTTGCGCTAATAACCTTGCTGATTTACGTTGCGCTGCTCAGTCCGGCGCTCTTGGTAGAGGCCTTTAACCCGGTAACCACCAACCTCCTGGGGTTGTTGCTGTGTTATTTGATCCTGCGGTTGGAATCGCCAGCCTTGCAGCCGGATGCTACGGGGAGCTGAATCTACTCAGCCTGCTGTGGTCACAGCTAAAGCCTGTGTAGGCGATCACCAAGGAGTTTTTTTGACCACTGCCAGCCCGCCCAAAATCTGGATCGCCGTGCTGCTGGGCATCTTCCTGCAGCCTTTTGTCTTTCTGTATGTAAACCGTCCGCGACTGTTTTGGCCCTATCTGTTGGTGGGGCTGGTGGTCGCCGCGGTGGACTGGTATCTGGTGCTGGGCATCCATCTATTGTTCAGCGTGATTTGCCCGCTGCATGCCTGTTGGATCATTCGCCGTTACGATCCTAGCCAACCGCGGCGCTGGTATAGCCGTGTGTGGGTGTTGATCGGCCTCTACCTTGGTTTGATGCTGAGTGTGCTGCTGGTACGCACTTTTCTCTACGAACCTTACGCGGTGCCTTCGGCTTCGATGCACCCGACGCTGGTTGAGGGTGATGTGGTGATCGTACAGAAGTGGGGTTTTGCGCAGTCTGCGCTATTTGGTTATGCGTTACCGGGTGAGGAGACTGTGGCACCTGAGCGAATGCAGCGCGGCAAGGTATACGTGTTTTATCCGCCGGATCACGATGTACTTTATGTGAAGCGCCTGATGGCTTTGCCGGGTGATGTGATCGCGTTGACCGAGCAGGGCGTGGTGGTCAATGGTAAGACTTTATCCAGCGATCTGGTGAGCGAAACCGACGGATTTAACCGCTTTGCGGAAAGTGCTGGCAGCGAGCAGTACCAGATTCAATACCTCAAGGACGCTCCACCCGGCGCAATCCGTACCTTCAGGGTGCCTGAGGGGCATTACTTCTTTCTGGGTGATAATCGCGATAACTCTGACGACAGCCGCCACTGGGGTAGCGTGCTGGCGCAACGCGTTGTTGGTGAAGTGGTCGGCGTTGTGCCCAAGTAGACTGCGGGCGCTATGAGCTTAGCGCCCCATCAGCCCCGGCAGCCAGGTCACCAGTCCTGGCCAGCAGGCGGCGATGATCAGCATTAGTATCTGGATGGCAATGAAAGGCAGCACCCCGCGATAGATCGCCGAGGTCGGTACGCTGGCCGGCGTCACGCCGCGCAGGTAGAACAACGAAAAGCCGAACGGCGGCGTCAGGAAAGAAGTCTGCAGGTTTAGCGCAATCATCACGCCGAGCCACACTGGGTCAAGTCCCATGCTCAGCAACACCGGCCCAACAATCGGCACCACCACAAAGGTGATCTCGATGAAGTCGAGAATAAAGCCGAGGAAGAAAATCACCAGCATGACTACCAGGGTGGCGGTAAAAACGCCGCCGGGTAGTTGGTCAAACAGGTGGTGAATCAAGTCGTCGCCGCCATAGCCACGAAAGACCAGTGAGAAGATAGAAGCACCGAGCAGAATCATGAATACCATAGCGCTGATCTCGGTGGTCGCTTGTGCCACTTCACGCAGCTTGCCGATCCCGAGCTGGCGCTTCGCCAATGCCAGCAAGGTTGCGCCGAGTGCGCCGACGGCGGCGGCTTCGGTTGGCGTGGCGATACCGGCGAGGATCGACCCGAGTACCGACATGATCAAGAGCAGCGGCGGTAGCAAGCTCATCAACACGCCGCGCCAAGATACCTCGGCGCGTTCCTCGCGCGATAGCGCCGGTAGCTTGTGCGGTTGCCAGATAGCAACGCCGACTAAGTACAGCAGGTATAAACCGACGAGCATCAGCCCGGGCACCAGCGAGCCAATAAACAAGTCGCTGACGGTCACGGTTTTCGGCGAAAAGATGCCCATGCGGGTTTGCGCTTGCTGGTAGGCATTGGACAGCACATCTCCTAGCAGCACCAAAATGATCGACGGTGGGATGATTTGCCCGAGGGTGCCGGTCGCGGCGAGCGTGCCGGTGGCGATCGAGGGGTCGTAGCCACGGCGCAGCATGGTCGGTAACGCCAGTAGCCCGAGGGTTACCACGGTAGCGCCGACAATCCCGGTGCTGGCCGCCAAGAGTGCGCCAACAATGCACACGGAAAACGCTAACCCGCCTCGCAAGCCGCCGAATAAACGCGACATGGCATCCAGCAGGTCTTCGGCGATGCGCGACTTCTCCAGCATCACACCCATAAACACAAACAGCGGCACGGCTAGCAAGGTCTGGTTGTTCATGGTGCCAAACAGTCGGCTAGGCAGGGCACCGAGGAAGCTTGGGTCGAATAAATTGAGGGCGATGCCGCCCCCGGCAAACAGCAGGGACATGCCACCCAGAGTAAAGGCAACCGGATAGCCTGCCATCAATGCCAGACAGATACAGATGAACAATGCCACCGCCATGTATTCAACACCCATTACAGATGCTCCTCATGGCTGGCGGGAAGGTGACTTGGCAGAACGTCGAATATAACGGCAGCGGTTTTGATTAGCTGCGATATCGCCTGCAACAACAGACTGGCCACCAGCAGTAAAATGAAGCTTTTCTGGATATACACCCACTGCAGGCCGCCGGCATCGGCTGATCGCTCTTGTCGTTGCCAAGCCACGCTGACGTAGTCCCAACAGTTCCAGGCGAGAAATAGGCACACGGGCAGCAGAAATAGCAGGGTGCCGGAGAAGTCGATCAGGGCTTTGCCACGGGAAGAGAAGCGCCGGAAGAAGATGTCGACGCGTACGTGGGCGTCGCGTTGCAGAGCCCAGGCGGCAGCGCCCATGAACGCGAGCGAATGGCCGTACATGACCAACTCTTGAGTGGCGGTAGCGCCAATATCGAAACCGTAGCGCAGTAGCACTATCAGGCAGGTCAACAGCACCATTAATACGCTCAGCCAGGCGACGCTGCGGCCAAGCAGGTTGTTGGCGGAATCAATGGTACGCGCCAGCGTAAGGCTGGCGGTGAGCAGCGGACGAAGCATATCAGCGAGCACTCGGTCGGGGTGGCGGCGCTGTTACTCCGGCCCAAAGACGATCAGGACGGTATAACGCGGGTCCGGCCACGGTCATCAATGGCAACGAAGACGAAGGTGGCTTCGGTTACCTTGCGGCTTTCGTCATGGGCCAGATCTTCGCTCCAGACTTCAACCAGCATCTTTATTGAGCTGCGGCCGATATCCAGTACGTCGCAATGAAAGGCCAGCTGCGCGCCTACCGGTACCGGAACCATGAAGCCCATGCGGTCGATGGCGACGGTAGCAACACGCCCACGTGCGATACGCGCCGAGGTGCTGGTGCCCGCCACGTCCATCTGGGCTACTAGCCACCCTCCGTAAATATCGCCAAAGCTGTTGCAGTCGCGGGGCAGGGTGGTGATTTTAAGCGCCAGTTCACCCTGCGGAACCGGGTCCATATCTAAGTCGTGCATTGAACACTCGAGTAGTGGTCTATTTGTATTTGTTGTGTTCACCGGTGGTAAAGCGTCGATAAAATCCGGCTAAGCCTTCTATGGTAAGGGATAGCGGCCGGTGTCTCAATCATTCTCTGCCAGCAAATGCCAGAGTTGGGCGCTGGTTAGTGCGTTTCACACAATTGTCATAATTCGTGAATAGAGTTGTCACATCACGCTTTGATACTGAGTCGCGTGTTGCAAACACTACCTCATCTAGGAGAATGACATGAAACTCAAGCGTATGTTCGCTGCTGTGACCTTCGCTGCTGCCGGCGTAGCCGCCAGCTCAGCCTTTGCTGCCGTTGATCAGAGTCTGGAAGATTACCAGCGCGCTGGTGGTGTATCCGGCAATATCTCCAGCGTTGGCTCTGACACATTGGCTAACATGATGACGCTGTGGGCCGAAGAGTTTAAGCGCATGTACCCGAACGTCAACATTCAGATTCAGGCTGCAGGTTCTTCCACTGCGCCACCGGCTCTGACTGAAGGTACATCTAACCTCGCTCCCATGAGTCGCATGATGAAAGACAGCGAAATTCAGGCGTTCGAAGAGCGTTACGGCTATAAGCCTACCGCTGTGCCTGTTGCTATCGATGCCTTGGCTGTTTTCGCACACAAGGATAACCCGATCAAAGGCCTGACCATGGCCCAGGTAGACGGTATCTTCTCTTCTACTCACCTGTGTGGCGGCGAAGAGCTGAACACCTGGGGTCAGCTGGGTTTGACTGGTCAGTGGGTTGACCGTGATATTCAGCTGTACGGCCGTAACTCGGTATCCGGCACTTACGGTTACTTCAAGGAAAACGCACTGTGCAAGGGCGACTTCCGCAGCGGCGTGAATGAGCAGCCTGGCTCGGCATCTGTTGTTCAGTCTGTCAGCCAGTCTCTGAACGCAGTAGGTTACTCCGGACTGGGTTACAAGACCTCCAGCGTTCGCGCAGTTCCGTTGGCCAAGGCTGAAGGTGAAGAGTTCATCGAAGCCAATGAAGCCAACGCCATCGCCGGTACTTACCCGCTGTCACGCTTCCTTTATGTTTACGTGAACAAAGCACCGAATGGCGAGCTGGCTCCACTGGAGCGTGAGTTCGTTAAGATGATGCTGTCCAAGCAGGGTCAGGAAATCGTCTTCAAAGACGGTTACGTGCCTATGCCCAAGCGCGCTGTAGACAAGGTTCACTCCGAACTGGGCTTCTAAGCCAGTCTTGGTTGGGCAAGGATGCCTGAGTGATAAGGGGGTGTGTCGATGACACACCCCTTTTTACCGTCATATCGTTGTAACCATTTCGTCACATTGACCCTGTAGGGTGTGCGCCATGACTATGCAATCATCACCCAAGACGTCCCGCGTCGACTTCAATACGCCTGCGATGCAACGCCATCGAGCCATGCGTCACTTCAAGGATCACTTCACTCGCTGGTACGTTGCGATTGGTGGCCTGGGTGTGATCGTTGCCGTGTTGCTGATCTTTCTTTATTTGCTGTCGGAAGTACTGCCGTTGTTTGGCGGTGCAGATATAGAACAGCATGAACGCTATTCCACCACCTGGCTGGAAGCGAGCGATCCGCCGTTAATGCTGGCTATGGAAGAGCAGGGCGAGGTGGCTATTCGTGTCTCCGCTGCCGGGCATGTGAACTTCTTCAAGACGGCAGATGGTGGGTTGATTTCCGATCAACAGTTGCCGATTCCTGAAGGCGTAACGGTCTCCAGCTTTAGCGTAGAGAGTCCGAACACACGTCAGTTCGTCGTTGGCCTGAGTAACGGTCAGGTGATCATCGGCAAACATAACTACAAGGTGACCTACCCGAACGATGTTCGGTTGATTACCCCCGAATTGAAATTTCCCTACGGTGAAGAGCCGATCGACCTGGACAAACAAGGCCGTGCGCTTGAGCACGTGGCCATGACGGGTAATGACAGCGGGCTAACGCTGGCGGCTAACGTAGGGCGCGAGTTGTTGGTAACCACCATCAGCCGCCAAGAAAACATCATGACCGGTGAAGTGACCACCTCGCAAAGCGAGCTGTCACTCAGCCCGGCGCAGGGCGATGTGGATAACATCCTGATCGACCCGTTGCGCCAGTGGATGTACGTAGTAAATGGTGATCAGTACGTTGATGTGCTGTCGCTGCGTGATCGCGGGGAGCTTAACGGCCACTATAAAGTGGTCTCCGCCAATGGCGGGCGCGTGACGGCCAGCAATTTGATGCTCGGCGGTATCTCGCTGATCATCGGTGATAGCAACGGTGGTTTGCAGCAGTGGTTCATGGTGCGCGGCAACGGCAAACCGACGCTCACCCCGGTGCGCAGTTTTGACCAACAAGCCGGCGAAGCCATTCAGATGATTCAGCCGGAGGAGCGCCGTAAGGTATTCCTGACCACCGATGCTGAAGGTCAGTTGGGTATTTACAACTCCACGGCCCACAACAACCTGCTGGTAGAGCCGCTGGATAAGCAAGCGGTACGCGCCTTTGCTATCGGCCCGCGCGCCGACCATTTGCTGGTAGAGCACGACAATGGCGAGCTGAGCTACTGGGACGTCGAGAACGAGCACCCGGAAATCTCCTGGTCTTCGTTGTGGGGCAAGGTCTGGTACGAAAGCTACCCTGAGCCCGATTACGTGTGGCAGTCCACCTCGGCTACCTCCGAGTTCGAGCCGAAATTGAGTTTGGCTCCGCTGACCTTCGGTACTTTGAAGGCCGCTTTCTACGCGATGATTCTGGCTACACCCATTGCCATCGCAGCCGCTGTATATACCGCCTACTTCATGGCACCGGGCATGCGCCGCAAGGTCAAGCCGGTGATCGAATTGATGGAAGCGCTACCGACAGTGATCCTCGGTTTCCTGGCAGGCTTGTGGTTGGCACCGCTGCTGGAGGACAACCTGCCGGGCATTGTCTCGTTGCTGATTCTCTTGCCCATTGTATTCATCGGCTTTGCCTATTCCTGGAGCCTGCTGCCTGAGCGCGTGCGCCTGGCGATTCCTGATGGCTGGGAAGCCGCGTTGTTGATTCCCGTTACGCTGCTGTTGGGCTTGGCCTGCTTTGAAGCCAGCGTGTATATCGAGGCCTGGTTCTTCGGTGGCGATATGCGCGTCTACCTGACCCGCGATCTGGGTATCGACTTTGATCAACGCAACTCTCTGGTGGTGGGTTTGGCCATGGGCTTTGCGGTGATTCCCACGATTTTCTCGATTGCTGAAGACGCAGTCTTCAGTGTGCCGCGCCACCTCACGCAAGGTTCGCTGGCGCTGGGTGCTACGCCTTGGCAAACGATGAGTCGCGTGGTGATTCTGACAGCTAGTCCGGGCATCTTCTCGGGCGTGATGATCGGTATGGGTCGCGCCGTGGGCGAAACCATGATCGTACTGATGGCTACCGGTAATACGCCGATCATGGACTGGAATATCTTTGAGGGCATGCGCACGCTATCGGCCAACATCGCGGTAGAGATGCCCGAATCGGAAGTCGGCAGTACGCATTATCGCGTGCTCTTCCTTGCGGCACTGGTGTTGCTCAGCTTCACCTTCCTGATGAACACGGCAGCAGAGCTGATACGTCAGCGCCTGCGCAAGAAATATGCCTCACTCTGACCTACAGGAATGTACACAGTGAAACAGAGCAACTTTGTAACCTGGTTCAAAACAGGTAGCCCCTGGGTCTGGATGAATGCGGGCGCGGTCGCCATTGCGGTGATCATGACGCTTGGCCTGCTGTTCCTTATCGCCGTGCGAGGCCTCAGCCATTTTTGGCCAGCCGACGTTATGGAAGCGGAATACACCATCCCCGGCCAGCCGACTATTACCTTACTTGGTGAGGTCACTACCCGCGAGCAGGTGCCGACTGAACGTCTGCACGGCGCCGGGCTGCCGGTTGATCCAGAAAAGTCCGAATTTATGCAGCGTGAGCTGCTGAAGGTCGGTAACCGTGATTTGTACGGTGCGGATTTCCGCTGGATCGTGGCCGACTGGTTGACCGATGAGCGCTACCCCGAAGACGTCATCGCCATCGAGCGTCGCGAGTGGGGTAATTTTTACGGTTATCTGCTGAATGTCAGTCAGGATGGCAAGGTCATTGAGGGTGAGCAGGCTAAGCAGGCGCTAGGCGCTTCTGTTGAGCGGGCTGAGGGTATCTACAAAGAGATTCACTCACTGGAAACCGGCGCCATTGGCAAGATTAACTCCGAGCTGGAACGCATCCGTTTGCGTCAACGCGGCTATGAACTGGACAACGCGCTAACGCCCGATCTTCAGGCGGAGTTGGACGCTGAGGCTGCGGTGCAACACGCTCATTATGCCGAGCTGGAAACCCAGCTGGTTGACCTGTACACCGCCTTTAATCGCGATAGCTTGATGGCACGTGCCATGGATGGACAGGAAAAGCGCATTAGCATGTCGGCCGTGGTACGGGTCTTCCAGCCCAACGCTATGGGCGTTCCGGAAAAGATGGGTCACTACTTTGCCAAGCTGTGGGAGTTCGTCAGCGCTGAACCGCGCGAAGCCAACACCGAGGGTGGTGTCTTCCCGGCGATCTTTGGCACCGTGATGATGGTGCTGCTCATGTCGGTCATCGTGACGCCTTTCGGTGTACTGGCAGCAGTATATTTGCGTGAATATGCCAAGCAGGGTGTGGTCACCCGCATCATCCGCATTGCGGTAAACAACCTGGCGGGTGTCCCTTCGATTGTGTACGGGGTGTTCGGTCTTGGCTTCTTTATCTACTTTTTGGGCGGCAACATCGATCAGTTGTTCTTCCCGGAGTCGCTGCCTTCACCAACGCTGGGTACTGGCGGCCTGCTCTGGGCCTCGTTGACGCTGGCGCTGCTGACTGTGCCGGTGGTAATTGTGGCAACCGAAGAAGGTCTGACGCGGATTCCACGCTCGTTGCGCGAAGGTTCTTTGGCACTAGGGGCAACCAAGTCCGAGACGCTGTGGAAGGTAATTCTGCCGATGTCCAGCCCAGCCATGATGACTGGCCTGATTCTCGCCGTGGCACGCGCCGCTGGCGAGGTGGCACCGCTGATGCTGGTGGGCGTGGTCAAGCTGGCGCCAACATTGCCGCTGAACGCCAACTATCCTTATTTGCACCTGGATCAGAAATTCATGCACCTGGGCTTTCATATCTACGACGTTGGCTTCCAGAGCCCGAACGTTGAAGCCGCCCGTCCACTGGTCTACGCCACCGCGTTGTTGCTGGTGGGCGTCATTGCCTCGCTGAATTTTGCGGCGGTCGCTATTCGAAATCACCTGCGCGAAAAATACAAAGCGCTGGAAAACTGATAACCCTTTCAACGCGGACTCAAGACTATGTCTAACAGTACCAAAACCCACGCAATGGATATGAGCGCCCTGGGTCGCCCGCAGCAAGACATGAACATGGACCAGGAAACCATCGCGCTGGACGTGCCGGGGTTGAGCCTGTTCTATGACGCCAAGCAAGCATTGCACAACGTCAGCATCAAGATCCCGCGTAACCGTGTGACCGCCTTTATCGGCCCGTCCGGTTGTGGCAAGTCGACGTTGCTGCGTTGCTTTAATCGCATGAACGATCTGGTGGATAGTTGCCGGGTAGATGGGCAGATTCTGCTAGACGGTCAGGACATCTACGCCAAAGGGGTGAACGTATCCGAGTTGCGTCGCCGCGTGGGCATGGTGTTTCAGAAGCCCAATCCTTTTCCTAAATCGATCTACGAAAACGTCGCTTACGGATTGCGCATTCAGGGCGTGAACAATAAACGCACGCTGGATGAAGCCGTTGAGTGGTCGCTTAAAGGCGCGGCCTTGTGGGACGAGGTCAAGGACCGTTTAAACGAGTCGGCCCTCGGCTTGTCCGGCGGCCAGCAGCAGCGCTTAGTGATCGCCCGTACCATAGCGGTTGAGCCGGAAGTGCTACTGCTGGATGAGCCCGCCTCGGCACTGGACCCCATCTCGACGCTGAAAATTGAAGAACTGATCAATGAGCTCAAGACCAAGTTCACCATTGTCATCGTGACCCACAACATGCAGCAGGCGGCGCGGGTATCCGACTACACTGCCTTTATGTACATGGGCGAATTGATCGAGTTTGGTGATACCAACACCCTGTTCACCAACCCGTCGAAGAAACAGACGGAAGACTACATTACTGGCCGCTACGGCTAACCGGGGATCGCACCATGCCAGATAAAGAAGCGTTTAATCAGCACATTTCCCAGCAATTCAACGCTGAGTTGGAGGAAATCCGTACTCAGCTGTTAGAAATGGGTGGGTTGGTCGAAAAACAGATCAACGATGCCATAGTGGCGCTGATCGAGGGTGATGCCAAACTCGCCGAACAGGTTCGGGAGAAGGACGACGCCATCAACCAGATGGAGCTGGATATTGACCAGGAATGCATGCGCATTCTGGCCCGTCGCCAGCCTGCTGCCAGCGATCTGCGTTTGGTCATCAGCATCACCAAGATCATCGTCGATCTGGAACGTATCGGTGATGAAGCCTCGAAAATTGCTCGTCGAGCGATTGATTTGGTTGAAACCGGTCAGGCGCCAAAGGGCTATGTCGAGTGTCGCCATATCGGCCACCACGTGCGCCGTATGGTGCAAGAGTCGCTGGATGCCTTCGCCCGCATGGACACCGATCAGGCTTTCTCGGTCGCGCGTGAAGACAAGTCGGTGGATCAGGAATACAAGTCGGCGATGCGCGAGATGATCACCTTCATGATGGAAGATCCGCGCTCCATTACTCGCGTGCTCAATATCCTCTGGGTGCTGCGCTCACTTGAACGTGTGGGTGACCACGCGCGCAACGTGGCCGAGCATGTGATCTATCTGGTCAAGGGCACCGATGTGCGTCACATCGGCCTTAAGCGCATGGAAGCCGAGATCCGTAAGGAAGGTAAGGCCGAGTAAACCGAGTGGTATTGCCATCAACAACAAACCCGCCAATTGGCGGGTTTGTTGTTGATACGAAACCATTTCAATTGTGACTCAGCACCCACTCAGCCAGAATTTTGGCTTCCTCATCAGTCACCTGGTTTGGTGGCATTGGGATCGGCCCCCAGAGGCCGGAGACGCCATTTTTGATATGGCCGGCAACCGTTTCAACGGCGCCGTCCTGGCCGGCGTATTTTTTAGCTACGTCGGTGTAAGCCGGGCCTACCACTTTGGTATCGATTTTGTGACAAGCAACGCAAGCTTTGCTGTTGTAAAGGTCTTCACCTTCACTGGCAAATCCCACGCTGGCAGCAAATAGCGCGCTGGCAGTTAGTACCGGTAACAGTATGCTTTTCATCGGGCAGTCCTCACGAGCTGAACGGATTAAGCAGGTTTACCTGCTTTTTAGTGAGCGCTTTGAGAGCGTCTTTCTAAGCTTAAACATGGACGCAAAACTGTAAATTGGCAAGTGACGCTTTGTCGCGTTTGAGCAATGGATGAAAGCACGCGGAGTGAGTGTGTAGCGGACACAAACTCAGTTTATAGAGCTTGTGTGGTCCGCTTGTTATATCAGAGCGTTGCCATTTGCGAGCAATGCCAGTTCCCGTTGGTTTGACGGTGGAAAACGAACTCAAGCAAAACTGACCTGAATTTGCGTGCCGGCTATGCTTATTTCACCTGCTTCCGGCAACTGCCCAGTAATCTTTTTGTTGCTTGGCGGTGTCGCCAGCGGCTCGCCATTTTTGTCTACCGCAATCACTTCCAGGGAAAATCGCGCTGCCAGCGCTTCCGCCTCATCCAGCAGTTTACCTAGCAGGCCGGGCACCACGCGAATTTCGCTGACGCGGCCTGGCGCCGGCACTGGCACTATTCTGAACTGAATTTTGGCAGCGGCGCTGGCTTGGAATCCATAACGGTTGGTCAGGTCGGCATTCACTGGAGCAGCGTAAATTTTGCTCGCGGGTAGGCGGGGTAAGAAGCGCTCAGCCAGGCTCATTGCTTTAGTGCGGGCTGCCGGCAGCGTCGTTGCTGCAGGGGTGCTGGAGGCGCTGTTCTGGCCGCTGATGCTGAGTGCTACCTGGATTTCACCGGTGGTGTCGGGCAGCGCGTAGAAAGTGGGTTGGTAACCTATTTCTTGCAACAATCTGATCTCATCGCTGTCACTTTCATGATAAATGGCGAGCACCTGCGCCAGTGAGGCGCGATCCAGCGCCTCTTGCGCTTGAGCAACACCTTGGCCGACGGAGGCGATGATGTCGCCAATGGGCGCTGCCATCACGTCGCTGACCAAATCTTTAATGGTGGGCATGGGGTCTTTCCTGTGTGCTGGGCTGTTGCTGAGCCGGGTTAAACTGCTTCGCTGTTGTGCTCCGGCTATCAGGCCTGAGTGAAAACCACCAATACGCTGTCACCGGGTGGCAGCGATGAGCCTTTTGCGGGTATTTGGCGGATTGCCTGGCCGATGCTCTGGGTGCTGGCGCTCACGCTCTGATAGGCCGCTTCCAGTTGTAGGCTCAAGTCGCTGGCAAGCCGCCGCGCCAGGGTTTCTGTCAGGTCGCTGAAATCGGGTACCGTCACCAGCGGCTCGGTGTTTTGGCTGGTGGAGCTTTGTGGTAAGTATTCGAGTGCTACATCGGTAAAGATGCCGCTGTTGCGCTTATCCAGCTCGGCCAATGTCGGCAGTGTCATACTGTTGCCGTTGACCAGGGTTTTCAGGTTCATAGAGACTTTTCCGAGCCGGTAGGGCACGCCGTCTTCATTCAGTTTGTTCTGGGCTTGTTGCAGTTGACGGGCGATGTTGGTGTATAGCTCGCCAGCATCGACCTGGGTATCCATCTGGCTTTTTAACCGTTCGCTTTCTTCGCGCGCGTTGGCGGCTTCCGCTGCAGCTTCACTGCGCTGTTTGCTTAACTGTTCCAGCCGGTCGGAGAACTGCGCGATCTCAATATTTTTCTGATTCAGGTTGCGTTGCAAGCTCGCGGTAGACAGCTCAAATTCGGTGGATTGGCGCAGTATCTGCTCATTCAGTTGGAGCTTGATCTGATGGGTGGCTAGTTCGATTTGTTCATTGCCAGCGCTGGCAGGCTTGCTCTGCAGCTGTTTTTCCAGTGTTTGGACCTTCAACTGCGCCTGTTTCAGATCGTTGTCGGTGGTCTGCTTGGCGCGTTCAAGGGTGGTGATCAACTGCGCTTTTTGATTCAGCTCCAGCGATTGCACTTCGAGTTGCTTGCTGAGGTCTGCCTGAACCTTGAGATGAGTGCTGCTAATAGGCTGAACCTGAGGCTGGGCACGAATCAGCTGCGGGTTGAGGCGTATGGTGGCCATACTCAACGTTACTTTGGCGACTTCTTTGGGCATGCCCGCAAGCAGATAGTCATCGGCCTCGGTAAAGGGTGCGGCGCGCTCGCTGCGCGCGACTGCGTTGCTGCCCAAGCGCTCAATGTCGCCGTAGGACAGACGTACAAGCTTGCCGGGTTCGACCTTGATCAGGCCTCCCTCGGCCAGTACTCGGCTGGGTTCTTTGGCCTTGCTCGGCTCGCAGAGACGTACTGCAGGCAGGATCTGCTCTTCTGCTAGATCAAGCTTCAGCGCAAAGTCCCCCTTACTGTTTAAGCTGCCCTTGAGGACGCTACGCCAGACTTGTCTGGCCATGTCATAGATTTGTAGTTCGACCTGACTGGTGGCGGGCTTGCCGTCTGCTTCGAACACAGTGCCGGTGATGCTCCATTGCATGGGTATTTAATCCTATGGGGTCAAAATCAGCTGGGTAAGAGTGGCGCCGCTGTTGATCAACAGAACCAAATTGGTGTTGGCTGGTAGCTTGTCGCTGAGGGTTGCGCCGACCTGCACGTTGCCTTGCTGGTCGGTTTGCACCAAGCGCTGATCCAGTTGTAGTCCGCTGCGCAGCTTCTCTTCGGTGAGATTTTTTGCGCCGGCAGCTTCGCTCAGTAGCAGGCTGGTTTCCAGGTCCAGATTCAGCTCCACTGGCGCTAAGGTAATGCGCTCGCCAGCGCTGTTGCTTACCTCAATAACCAACTGCCGTTGCAGCGGTTTGGCGGCTTCCAGTACCACTGCTCGTGCGCTGATGCGCAGGGTCGGTAGGCTATTGCTTGGTGGCACCGATATCAGCCGGCCACTAAAGGTGCTGGTGAGTTCAGTGGAGCCAGCACTGGCGGCACCGCCACTTTTAAGATCTGGCAGTTGCAACTTGAGTTGCGGGATGCGGCTGACCTTAATTGCATTGGTGCGTAGGCTGCGGATGCCACTGCTGCTGTTTTCCTGCTCGCTTGGCAGGCTGGCTTCCACGGTAGCCTTGATGCTGAAGTCCAGGTAAGGGAGGTGGTAGCTACTCTGAGGGCGGCCAAACGCATCGGTTGGGGGGATGTCGTCAAGCACCGCCTGAGCATCACGCAGGCCGCGGGCCAGCCCTAGGAGTATCTGCTCAATCGAGCCGCTAACAAAATCACTGGAGTTGCTCATGGTTAATCAGTACTCAATTGTGGGCGTTGGCTACGGCGTTCGGCGGCGCGTTGCTGCAACAAGCTCTGCTGACGCTCGTTGCGGCGGGCTTCGCGGCGTTCTTCAAGGCGGCGCTCCTGTGCTTGCTGACGGCGCTGTTCCAGTTGCTCAAGCGGCCCAGCCTCGACCCCGAGCAAGCGCTGTTGGCGTCGCGCGTAGCGGTCATCAAAGTGTTGCAGGGTAGTCGCATGGTTCGATGTGGTTGCGGCGCTGTCAGTGTCATTAAAAGCATTATTCAAGCGGTCGGTAAGGGGCCGTAACAGCGGTTCGCGCAGACTTTCGCTGCGCTGCTGTTGCAGGCGCGATAGGGCGTTGCTGCGGGCCTGATCGACGCGTTGATCAAGGCGTTGCAACAGGCTCAGATGCGCCTGTTGCTGGCCGGAGGCCTGCGCCTTGGCCTGCTCCAGCTGGCTATCGCGCTGCTGTTGCCATTGTTGCGCGGGTGTTGGGGTAGCAGAGTTGCCCTGCTGTTGAGCGCGCCGCTGCTCCCATTCGGCCTGCTCGGCACGTCGCTCGGCGGCACTCGCCACTGGATAAACGCGCGAGGCGCCAGCGCCGTCGGCTTGCCCACCGAGCAATCGCATTTGCTTCTCTAGCGTTTGCCGCTGCTGTAATAGCCGCTGCAACCCCGGTACCTGCCCGCTGAGCTGCTGCAGGCTGGTGCTCGCCCCAGGTGGGCTCATCGTTGTTGGAGGGGGTTGTTGCCTCGCTAGGTCGCGCCACGTTTTACGGCTCATCCCTCGGCCTCAATCAATGCGCGGATACGTTCCTCCAGAATTGCTGGCGCGGGCACTGGTACCAGCTTGGTGCGCATCACTGAGCTGCCTTCTGCGGAGTACTGGTATTTGCTGGCGTAGCTGGCGCTTACGGAGCTGGCACTGATCGAACCCGCAGCAAAGAATGGCAGCCCCACACCCTTGGCGCTGGCTTTCACTTGAGTACGTTTGTAGGTGGAGCTACGCTCGCTGTTGATGCTGATCGACAGCTTTAGCTCAATCACGGTATCCACAAACTGATAGAAGCTTGGCGTAAAACCCAGCTCCAGCAGGCTGTAGGATTTGCCGTTGCTGAACTCAACCTTGTAGAGGGTTTCGGGCGCGTTCTCGTCTTCGTCGCTGCCGGTGGCAAAGCCCGCCATCATGCGTGCGATGCGCAATGAAACCAGGTCCAGCTCAAGCTGGGCTTCGGCGATGCCGACGCCCATGTTGCGCACGATCAGGGGAAAGGGCGCATTGAGTAGTTCTGTGCCGATACTCATGGTGGTGGTCCTCTAGTCGCGCGGTTATTCGTCAACCGGCTCGGCGGGTTGGCGGCGAGCTTCGGCAGCTTCCATCATGCTGCGAATACGCTCTTCGAGGATCGGTGGTGGTGGCACGGGCGCCAGCTTGGTACGTAACAGGCTGGAGCCCTCTGCGGAATACGAATATTTCGATGAGTAGCTGGCATCAACCTGACTGGTTGAAACGGTAGAGGCGTCGCTGTCTTTGCCGCCAAATATCTTGCCAAATAGGCCGCTGGCTTTTTTGTTGCTCTTATTCTTGGTGGTCTTGTTGCTGCTGGTACGCCCGTACTCTGAGGTGCGGGTGATCTTGATGGCGATTTTTACCTCAATGATGGTATCGACGAAGTTGTAAAACACCGGGGTAAAGCCTAGTTCCAGCATGGACAGCCGAGTAGGTACACGAATCTGGCCTTCTTCGGTCTGGAATTTCTTGGCGGCGGTAACGATGTCGGTATAACCCTTATCGGTCGCAGCCAAGCTATCGGCCTCAGCCGGGCTCATGTACTCATGGCCGAAGAAAATGCGACTGTCATCGAAGGTGATGTTGCCATCGTCGTCGTAAACGGTGCGTAGGCCGCCCATCATTTCCGCGACTTCAATCGAGCTTTCGTCCAGTTTGACCTGGGCCTCAGCGATGGCGAACGCCATCTGCCGGATCATATCCCCCATGGGGACGTTCAACAGTTCCTGACCAATACTCATTGTGATGCTCCTTTTTTAGGCTGTCGCCAATCAGCTATTTGCTCCGGGCAGACCCTCGTCGTAGAGGCGCCGCAGGACTTCGTTGAGGGCTTCGGGGGCGGGCAGCGATACCAGACGTGCAGCTATCGAGCTTGACCCTTCGGCGGAAACCGAGAATTTTCGGGCGTAGGACACGTCAACACTGGCGGCCACCATAACGACGCCGTAGTTGACCTTGGCGGTGACTCCGGCCGAGACCGAGGTTTCCGTTGTTTCAGTCATGCTGAATGACAGCTTTGCCTCTACGGTGGCTTCGGTGAAGGCGTAGAAGCTGGGGGTAAAGCCCAGAGTCAGCAGGTTGTAGGTCTCGCCGCCGAGTTCCACTGGCGTTTCCGCCATGGCTTTGGCGACCTGCACCGAGTTGGCATCCAGCGCCGATTGCGCCTGGGCTATCGCTACGCCAAGCCGCTCAATGATTTGGGGCAGCGGCGCGCTGACCAGTGAGCGGGTAACACTGACGGTTTCGCTCATGGCCTAGTCCCTCAGGTAGGTGCGGATGGTGTCGAGAAATTCTGGCGGTGCGGGGATGGAAACCAGTCGCGCGGAGATGGTCGAGTTGCCGGTGACATCGAGCTCAAACTGGCGGGCATGGCGCACGTCCAGCGTGGCGCCAAACGCGACAGTGTTGTTGCCCGTTCGCCGGGTGGTTTCGCGCTCGCTACTGCTGTTGGCGAACTGCTCATTGATGGTGATGCTTTCGCTGCTGGTGATGCGTAGATCACGGCTTGAGGTGCTGATCAGGTGTAGCCGTACCGGATCACTTTTACGCGCCAGATGGCAAACTGAGCCGCCGGCGGAGGCGCTGATCTGACTATCGCTGTCGGCGTTGATGCTGTCGGCGAGGTTTTTGGCAAAGGCTTGTGGGCTGTTGGCGGCATGACCGTCCGCAGCTGCGCCGGATAACCCCCAGCTGCGCCCCTCAGCGGTGACCTGCTTACCGTTCAGGCCACTCATGTCGTTGGCGTCAAAGGTCTGAATCCAGCCGTTGCTGCTGGGTTCGGAGTTATCGCGCCTGTCTGGCGTTACGCCGCTAATGACTTGCCCATCAGCGCCCTCGATCAACAACAGGTCGACATCCAACAGAATTTGCACGCGGCGGTGGGCGGGGTCGTGCGGGACGCCTTCAGCTCCATCGGGATTGGCGGCTGCCTCACCTTCACCGTCCGCGTTGGTGATCTTTGTAGGGTCAACGCCATTGGCAATCAGTTGCCGTTTTACCTCATCGGCTCTGCGCTGCGACAGGCCCAGATTGTATTCCGGGCTGGCGGGTGCATCGGCATGGCCGACCAGCCGTAAGGGCAGCCCGGCACGGGCGAGTATCTGTGCGGTTTCCTGCAGGACGTCGCGTTGATCGGGGCGGATGAGGTTGCTGTCGATATCGAACAGTACTTCGTGGATGGCTTCGCCCGGCGCCCAGTGAGTTACCGTGTATCCCGCATCCTCAAAGGCGGTTTTTACCTTGCGGGCATAGTTACCCACGCTGTTGGAGCGACTGACCGGGAGGCTAGTATCCGGGTTGGCGACAAAGGTGGTATCGCTATTGCTGGCAATGCGGATCACGCCGCCGGCGTAACCAAAAGCGCGGAAGGCCACCGCATTGGGTGATAAGACCACCTGTTGTGGGCTGGCGTTGGAGGTCGGGTTGATCGGTGTTTCAGTGCGCTCTAGAGCGATAGCGCTAATCTCTGTATTGCCCGCTAGCCCATTGACCAAGCTGCCTAGGCGGCTTTCCAGATCGGCGCCGCTAAGCGCCACACGACTGTCGTTGATGCGCACCTCGCCAGCTGAGCGTGAGGTCACTTCCAGACTGGCTTGGCGGTTACGCGTTTCTGCGCGACTGCCGCTACTGCTGCTGGACGAACTGCTTTCGCCGTCGTTGTTGCTGGTGTCGGCGCTGTTGTAGGCGCCGTTGATACCAAAATCCACTCCGGTAGATTCCTCTACCCGCAAATGCAGGTTCATTGAGCAGCTGATATCGGCGTGTTGATAGTGATAAAAGGCCGGACTGAAGCCCATTTCTATCAAGGTTTTACCGCCCAGGCCGGGGATCGGCTGAATGAAGCTATCCAGCTGTTCAATAGAATTGGTATCCAGCGCTTGCTGGGCGCGGGCGATGCCCAGACCAAGGCTGGAGATGAAATCGGCGACACTGGCATCAGCCAGTATTTCGCCGGGACGCAAACCGTTGTAATCACTCATGCCGGGCTCCTGCTAGAACGGGGTTGCCGCGCGGGCACGTTGCAGGCGCTCGGGTGGCAGTGGGATGGCGCGCGCAGGGTCAACCAGTGCCTTGCGCACGATGAAGTACTGATGTCGCTGCTGTGCTTCGTTGAGCTGCCGACTGCCTACGGTCAACCCACGTTTACTCCAGCCGGTCAGTTCGCGTGCCAGCGGCAGCGCATTCTCTTGGGCCAACTGCAACGCCAGTTCAAAACTGGTCATGGCCTGCTCCACATGGCCCTGTCGCAGCAAAATGCAGCCGCGGCGTTGCAGGTTGTCGGCGCGGTCGCGGCTGACCAGCGGCAAGGGCGAAGCAAGACGCTGATAGTGCTGCTCGGCTTCTTCGCAGTAGCGCAGTACGCTATCCAGCTCACCGCTGAGCTCGAGGCTTTCCATCACACACTGGGTGTAGTGGCGGAAAAATACCTCGGGCGCTTTGCTGCTAACGGCCAGCCGCAAAGCCTCGCGATAATGCTCAAGGGCATCTTGATGTTTACCCTTGAGTGCCAGAATTTTGCCTTGCTCGGCGATGCCCAAATGCAGCCGCAAAGTGTTTTCAGTGGCCGCCATGGTCAATTTCCTCCCACTTGTGCTGAATGCCGAGTTGCTCTAGTGCGTCCTGCAACCAGCGCGGCATGAGTTCGCCGTAAATCAGCGGGGAGCGCCAGGGTAAGGCCAGCTGGGTTTGGTCACTGTCGACCAACCCAGCCTGTTGCAGCAGGCCAATAGCTCCGGCGGCATTGCCGGCTTTGGGCAGCAGCAGGCGCGATTGGCGCAGCGTCACAGGCGTGACCTCTACGGGCATGCCAGCAGCGCGCCAAGCGTCCAGGCGGCTGGCGAGAGCCTGCGTAGCGACACCCTCTTCGACCACCACCGGAAGATTGTCGAGCACACAGTCGATCAGCTCCGGCGGCAGACCGGCGAGCATCGGCAGCTGGCGGGTGTCGCTGTCGGCACTGACATTGGTCAGACTCAGGTCGTAGCGCATGAAGGTCAGATCGAGTAGGCGAATACCGCCGGCGGCTTGGTGGCGCCGCCACAGATACAAGGCTTGTTTGGTGTCCAGGGTTTCCAGCACCTCGCAGCTGTCTGCGTCATAGCGAATGCCCTGCAGGCGCAGGTCATGCAGCAGACTATCGAGACTGGGGCCGGGTGCACGATTGATCAGTAATTGGTAGCGGGCAAGCGCGCGGGTGGAGCAAAGCAGCTCGACGTCGAGATCGGTTAACAACGCACTCAGAGCAGCTGCGGTGGCTTCGCTAACATCACCCAGTACGACGCCGGGCGCGGTCATCAGCATGTTCAATGCGGCCTCGGGGCGGCACCCTAAAAATTGGCTGAGCCGCTGGCAGCAGGCGGATAATTGGCTGATGTCCCGTACATAAAGGGCGATATCTAATAGCGTGTCGGTCTGCGGGCTGGGCAGGTGGGATGCCTCGACGCGGACATGCAGTCCAGCCTGCTGAAGGATGTTGGCCAAGCCCTGTGCCTGCGCTGGTGGCAAATCTTCAAGTAGCACTGAGGGCGCGCGGTATAACGCATTGGCCACGCGGCTGGCGGGTAATCCCAGTTGCCGGGCCAACAGGCCGGCTAATCCGGGCCGCGCTGAGCCGACGGATTCAATTACAACGCGTTGGCCGGTAGCAAGAGGCGGCTGGAGGACTGCGTCCATGGTAGGTTCTCCTGGGGTCAGTCGCGCGCGCGCCGACGGCGGATCAATCGGGAATCCGACTTCGGCGCTATGCGTGGGGTTTGCAGTAACTGGGCGTGCAGTCGGGTCGAGCAAGCTTGGCCAGAGGCAGGCAGTACCGCAGTGGTCGCGTGACGGCGCTCAGCCTGGGTTCGGCTGTGGTCAATTAGTGGCTGTACTGGCAGCACGGGGGATGGCTGGCTGCACTGGGCGCATAAACGAAAAGCTCGACCTTCCGTCGAGTTGATGAACTGCGTCAAAACCCACACCTCCGTGTCGGGAATCGACGACTGCGACGCCGCAAGGGCATCCGACGATCAAAAGAAAAGTTACAGCACGTTGATCAACATAGTTCAGCGCAAAAAACTGTCAATGGTGGCCCTTTGCTGTAAAGCTATTGGGGTTTTCATGAGCGCTCTGCGCTAAGCTAGGGGCATTCCCAGAGGAACCAAGAAACCATGGCAAAAGTGTCGGTCCTGATTGTTGATGACGCGCCCTTCATTCGTGATTTGGTGAAGAAGGCTCTGCGCAGCCATTTTCCTGGCTTGCAAATCGAGGAGGCAATCAATGGTCGCAAGGCACAGCAGGTTCTCTCGCGCGCCAGCTTTGATTTGATTCTGTGCGACTGGGAAATGCCGGAAATGAGCGGCCTTGAGCTACTGCAGTGGTTCCGTGGGCAACCCGACAAGGCCGGCGTGCCTTTTGTGATGGTCACCAGCCGTGGCGATAAGGAAAACGTAGTCGAAGCGATTCAGGCCGGTGTCAGTGACTACGTGGGTAAGCCTTTCACCAGCGAGCAGCTGATCGCCAAAGTTAAAAAGGCGCTGCAACGAGCCGGCAAGCTGGGCTTATTACAGGGCCTGCAGGCGCCGCGTCCGAGCACCGGGATTGCGCAAAGCTCGGTAGCTAATCTGACCGGCGGTCGGAAAGTTGAATCTCCCCCAGCGGCGGTGCGATCGGAGCCGGTTGTGCGTGATGCCAATTTCGGCGCGGAGAGCAAAGCGGCCGCGTCACCCGCCGCCGCTCAAGCGGTTCGCGGGCAAGCGCAGCTGCGGCTGGCTGGCCAGCAGTTCGCTTGTGTAATCAAGACCTTAAGTCTGCGCGACGCCTTGGTGGTAGTGCGCCGTGGTGAACGCGTGCCACAGGTGTTTGAAAGCGGTGTGCTGGACATGGAGCAGGATAGCGATCAGTCGATTGCGCGCATTAATGCGTATGTGCACGCAGTTGCAGCGCTGGAGCCCAAGGTGGACTCTGAGTGGATCAAGGTGACGCTGAAGTTTGTCGATCAAGATCCGGAAAAGCTCGATTATTTATCACGTTTGATTGCTTCGGGTACGGCGCAGCAGCATTACAGCCCAAGCGCCTGAAACTCAGCTTCGGCGGCGCGGCGGAAAGTGGCAGATAAAACAGCTGCCTTCACTTTCTTTGCTGAGAATTTCTAGTCGGCCCTGATGGCGCAGCAGCACGTGCTTGACGATGGCCAAACCCAGCCCGGTGCCGCCCGTATTGGTACTGCGGCTGGAGTCCACGCGATAGAAGCGTTCGGTTAATCGGTTGATGTGTTGGGGTGCAATGCCCACGCCGTTATCGCGTACCGATAGATGTTGCCCGGCCTCGTCACTCCACCAGTGCAAACTGACCTCACCTTGTTCGGGCGTATATTTCACCGCGTTAAATGCCAAGTTGGAGAAGGCGCTGCGCAGCTCACCTTCCACGCCATGCAAGTGCGTATTGCCCTCAATTTTCAAGCTGACCCGATGACCTTTTTCTCCCGATAGGGCCTGAGCATCCTTGCGGATGCTTTCGAGCATGGGGATCACATCGATACTCTCGTCTTCGCTGGTATGGTCCGAGGTTTCCAGACGGGCCAGCAGTAACAAGTCATTCAGCAGGCTCTGCATGCGGTTGGATTGCTGTTGCATCTGCTGCAGTGGGCGCTTCCAGCGCGGGTTCATTTGCTCTTCGCTATCGAGCAATGTTTCCACGTAGCCAACCACTACGGTCAGCGGCGTTCGCAGCTCATGCGAGACGTTAGCCACAAAATCCTTGCGCATCTGTTCTAAGTTATGCAGCCGGGTAACGTCACGTACGACCATCAAACGCTCCCCAAGACCATAACGGGTTACGGCGTATTGCAGCTGGGTATTGAGATCTATCGGCGAGTGAATTTCCAGCGTTTCGCGGAAGTCGCCAGACTCGAAGTACTCAATGAAGCGCGGGTCGCGGATCAGGTTGTTGACGTGCTGGCCGCTGTCGTCCGGCGTACGTAGGCCAAGTAGTCGTTCGGCGGAGTGGTTCCACCATTCCAGGTGACCTTCCTTGTCGATCATTACCACCGCATCGCGCAGCGCCGAGGTAGAAGACTGGATGCGGTCGATCACTGCTTGGAGGCGCGCACGCATGCGCCCGTCGCGGCGCTGCAAATGGTAGATGCTGTCGAATATTTCGCCCCAGACGCCTTTGGCTTCCGGGGGCGGTTCGTTAGGGTGGGTACTCAGCCAAGCGTAGAAACGTGACATCTGGCGCAGTGTCCAGGTTAAGTAAAAGCCCAGGCCTAGCACCAACGTCCAGGCGGGCTGCTTAATTACCCAGCCGACCAGCAAGCACACCAGCACCAGCAGTAGAAGCTGGCTTAAGACGCGGCTGAAACTATTTTTACCCACAGAGGCTCCTTCGCCAACTCAATAACATCTGCACTCCGCTGCAGCTGAGTTGAGATGCGTTTTCAAGCCTTGGTTGAGAATCGATAACCGGTACCGCGCACGGTTTGTACCAGATGATCATAGTTGCTGCCAAGCGCCTTGCGCAGGCGTCGGATGTGCACGTCAACGGTACGTTCTTCCACGTACACGTTGCCGCCCCACACCTGATCGAGCAACTGGCCGCGAGTATAGGCGCGTTCTTGATGGGTCATGAAAAATTGCAGCAAGCGATACTCGGTGGGGCCCATCTCGGCGGGGCTTTCATCGATGGTTACCCGGTGGCTGACCGGGTCCAGATGTAGCCCCGAGACCTCGATGGGCGATTCGCTGTCTACTGGTCCGGCGCGGCGCAGTACGGCCTTGAGGCGTGCGACCAGTTCACGGGGCGAAAAGGGCTTGGTGATGTAATCATCCGCGCCAACTTCCAGGCCTTGGATTTTGTTATCCTCTTCACCTTTGGCGGTGAGCATGATGATCGGGATATCCAAGGTCAGCTCATCACGCTTGAGACGGCGGGCCAATTCAATGCCCGTGGTGCCTGGCAACATCCAGTCGAGCAAGATCAGATCTGGTTTTGCGTCGATTATGCTGGCGTGGGCTTGCTGGGTGTTCTCAGCCTCGATGCAGTCGTAGCCTGCCATTTCCAGTGCGACCGCGATCATTTCGCGGATTGGGGCTTCGTCATCGACGATTAGAATGGTTTTGCCTGACATGGTTTACCGTCTCGTTGCAGATTTCTGACATGCGCCGATTAGATAACATTTTTATTTCATTTATGTGACTGAATCGAGACGAGTCAATGAAAGTTTGCAGTTTGGCTATTTAGCTCAGCCCAGCCAGTAGTCGAGAGCCAAGCCGATAAACACCAGCATTCCGGCCCAATGGTTGGCCAGGAAAGCGCTCAGGCAGGCCTGTGCGTCGCGCTCGCGAATTAACCAGTGCTGCCAGGCGAAGCCGACAACCATACCCAGTAGGCCAAGATAGTAATAAAGCCCCAGTTCAAAGCGAGAGCCGACCAGGACCAAGCAAACTAACGTTAATCCTTGCAACATGCCGATGATGGCGCGATCCGCCTCGCCAAATAAAATGGCGGTGGATTTGATGCCGATGCGCAGATCGTCTTCGCGGTCGCACATCGCGTATTCGGTGTCGTAGGCCACGGTCCACAGTAGATTCGCTAGAAACAGTAGCCAGAGGGCGGGTGGCAGGCTGCCGGCTTCTGCGGCGAAGGCCATGGGAATCGCCCAGGAAAACGCCGCGCCGAGCACCACCTGTGGGTAGAAGGTGAAGCGTTTGCAAAACGGATAGAGGGCCGCCAATGCCACGCCGCCGAATGACAGCATGATGGTTAGCTGGTTAGTGAATAACACCAGCACGGCGCTGAGCGTGACCAGTACTGCAAAAAGAATGAGGGCCTGTTTGGCGCTGATGCGCCCCGTTGCCAATGGCCGCTGTTTTGTGCGGCTAACATGGCCGTCGAGGTCGCGATCGGCGTAGTCGTTGATCACGCATCCAGCCGCGCGCATGAGAATCACGCCGAGAATGAAAATCACCAGATTGGCAGTGCTTGGCACGCCGTCGGTTGCCAGCCACAGCGCCCAGAGAGTGGGCCACAGCAGCAGGTAAGTGCCAATCGGGCGGTCCAGCCGCATTAGTTGGATGTAGTCGTTAGCTTTTGGGTGCAGGCGTCCCAGCGGTTTGATCAGCAGACCTAGCAATGTATCACTCCAGACAAAAGGGTCAGGTGCCGGCCTTGGGCCAACCCTGCAAGAATACTTCACAGACCAGCAGCTGCAACTCGCCATCGGAAAAGTGTGAACGGCGTGCCCATAAATAGTCGGCACGCCAGTCGGCCGGTAGCCAGTCAGCTGGATATTGACTGATTTCAAGCGGTCCGCGGCAAATCTGTGGGTTACCAAACAGCAGGTGGCCGAGGCTGGTGGTACCCAGTTTGTTCAGCTTACCGGCGGCGCTGCCAAGTGCGCTGAGCGGCGCTACCGAACGGGCAAAAACACGCGGCGCACCATCAGTGTGCAGCAACACCTGGCGTGCCCAGATTGCATCGCCGGGTTTTACGCCAAGGGCCTGGGCTTCGTCTTCACGGGCTGGTTGCTGGTTCTGTTCAAGTAACTGCACATGAAAGTCGTTGTTGCCGGCCTCGGTCAAACGCTGGGTCAGCGAGCCCTCCGCGCAGAGCCAGTCGAGCAAAGGAGCTGGTGGCGGTGTTGGGTGGCAATGGGTGGCAAACCAGTCGGGTAGCATGGCGAGAAGTCATCTCCGGCGGGCAGATTAAACGGTGCCCGGAAGGGTAGCATGAAATAGCTGTGACGCCGCTCTGGCATACGCTGATGCGTAGCGCTTTGCGGGTTGGGCGGGGGGGCTGGCCTTGGACTTGCATTGCAATTGCGGTAGTGTCGCGAGCAGGCAATATTCCAAGACACGTGTTCAATTGATACGGGTAGCAGCAATGAAGAAGTGGCAGTGTATCGTGTGTGGTTTTATTTATGACGAAGCTGAAGGCTGGCCGGATGACGGCATCGCTGCAGGTACGCCTTGGCAGGATGTGCCGGCAGACTGGATGTGCCCAGACTGTGGTGTGGGCAAGGAAGACTTCGAAATGATCGAGATTGGCTGATTCGCAGTTCAGGGAGATATAGACGTGAGTGACAATGCTCCGCTGGTCATTGTGGGTACCGGCCTGGCTGGTTATAACCTGGCCAAGGAAGTACGCAAGCTGGACTCGGAACGCGAGCTACTACTGATTACCGCCGACGATGGCCGCTTTTATTCCAAACCGTTGTTGTCTACCGGGTTCGCTAAAGCCAAAGAGGCTGACGAACTGGCCATGCAGGATGCGGCCACTATGGCCGAGCAACTCAATGCCGAGGTGCTGTTCCATACTCAGGTGACCGGCATCGACGTCCAGCGGCGAATGCTGCAGCTGGGCGGCACAGAGCAGGCCTATTCCGAATTGGTGCTGGCAGTGGGGGCTGAGCCGCGCCGTCTGCCTTGGGCCGATGACTTGGGTGATCGGTTGCTGTCGATCAACGACCTGCTCGATTATGGGCGCTTCCGCACGGCGCTAAAGGGCAAGCGCAAAGTAGTGATCATTGGTGCGGGTCTGATTGGCTGTGAGTTTGCCAATGACCTACTGGCCGGCGGTTTAGAGGTCACGGTAGTGGCGTCTGATCCTTATTTGATGCCGCAATTGATTCCAGAGCCCGTCGCTGCTGCGGTGCAGACGCAGCTGGAGGCGCTCGGTGCGGTCTTCCACTTGGGGTGTGCCATCGAGTCGCTGGAGGCCGGTCAAGAGGGCGTTAGCCTGCGCCTTGATGACGGCAGCCTGGTTATTGCCGATCAGGCGCTCTCCGCTATTGGGTTGGCGCCGCGTTTATCATTGGCCGAGCAAGCCGGGCTGCAGGTGGGCCGCGGCATTGTGGTAGATCGCGGCTTGGCGACCAGTCAGCCGCATATTTACGCGTTGGGTGATTGCGCCGAGGTGCAGGGTTTGAACTTGATGTACGTCATGCCGCTGATGACGTCGGCTCGCGCGCTGGCCAAGACCTTGTGTGGTACCGCCAACGAGTTGAGCTATCCGGCCATGCCAGTGATGGTGAAGACACCAGCTTGTCCGCTGGTGGTAGCACCGCCCTTGACTGCGGAGTCGGGTCACTGGAGCACCACAGGCGAGGGCAGTGATCTGCAGGCGTTGTTTCACGACGATCAAGGCCGCTTGCATGGCTTTGCGCTGACGGGCAGTAAAGTCGCAGAAAAGCTCAAGTTGACCCGCGAACTACCGGGCTGGCTGCTGGCTACGCCGAGCTGAACGGGACACTTTGGTCTTTTGTCGGGAAATTGGGTGCACAGGTCCTCGTTCACCGCTCTGACGGCTGGCGTAATTCAATCAGGCGTGCCATGCTGATCTTGCTGTGGCAGAGCCGCTGGACCGGCGGTCCAGCGGCTAAATCACTCCCGCTACGAGGATGTGGCGGTAACAACAAAAACAACAGAATATGAGGCTTTATATGCGTAAACCGGATCTCGCGGCGGCGATTGCCGACAAGGCTGACCTGAGCAAGGACCAGGCAAACCGAGTGCTCAACGCCGTACTGGATGAAATCACTCAAGCTCTGAGCCGCCAAGACTCAGTTACCTTGGTTGGTTTTGGTACCTTCTTGCAGCGTCACCGTGGTGCCCGCACCGGCAAAAACCCACAAACCGGCGCTCCTGTTCAGATCAAGGCCAGCAATACAGTGTCTTTCAAGCCAGGCAAGAGCCTTAAAGACGCCGTCAACTGATTGCACTGCGTAACGGAGGCCGCGCTGGCCTCCGTTACAGTAAACCCAGTTCCCTCATTCCTAGCTGCCTGTCTGGTACTTGTTGACCAGCACTCTTAAGGCATCGCGCGCCTCCAGTACTTTCCCTACTACTTCTTCAGCCTTATCTTCAGTCAAGCCCAAGCGTGCTAGTAGTGCGTCCGGTATCGGCATGGTCGGGCCTGAACCAATTTGATGGCGGCTCAGCAGCGCCAGAGTTAGATAAACCAGATTCGCGTAGACGTGCTCATCACCCTTGTAATGCGGATTGTGCTGCTGGCGCAAAGCAGTGCTGACTTCGTCGGGCATGTCCCAATAGCGCATCAGCCAGCTGCCGATCTGATCGCGAGTGACGCCAATCAAGTGCTGTTCAATCAAGTGCGGTGCGACATGTGGGTTGGCCTCCACATGGCGGCAGATCATTTTGAAGTAGGGCGGGAATATGTAGGCCAGCACCAAATAACCAAAGTTGTGCAGCAGACCAGCCAGATAATTGAGCCCCAGCTCAGGACGCTGGTTACGCGGCATTGCTTTGGCCAGCCCTTCGATCACTGCCGCGGTATAGATTGCCTGCTCCCAATAGGAGGTGCTGCGGTCAGGTGCATCTTTGGGTAGTTTGAACGTCTTACCCAGCGCCAACCCTACTGCCAGGTTGATCACTAAATCAAAGCCCAGCACGCGGCCAATGGCATCTTCTACCGAGCGAATTTTGCCGGGTGCAGCGTAATAGGGTGAAGCAGCCCAGCTGACCACCTGAGCCGCCAGGCTCGGGTCGGTTTCCACAACGTCGGCTAGATCATCTATGCCGGCATCAGGATTGACCCGCAGTTTCATGATTTTTTGTGCGGTTTCGGGTAATGGTGGGATTTCGATGGTTTCTTCCAGCCGTTGCTTCATGCGCAGCGCAGTGAAGTTCTGTACTGCCTCAGAGAGGTCCTGAGTATCTTGCTCAGGGCTGGCGGCTGGGTTGTTCAAGCTGCTTAACGGGATAGCAAAACGCGCCAGGCTGGCTTTGGCCATCAGCACCTTAGCGTCAGCCTGTGAAAGTTGCAGACACCAACCATGCAGGCCGCTATCGAGGCTCACGTAGGCGTGATCCAGCAAACTCTGCTCGCATACGCAGGGTGAGTTGAACAGGATTGGTAAGCCGGGCAACTCGTTGAGCTGATGTTTGCTTAAAATGCGTTGTAGTTCGCTGTCGCGAACGGGTTGCAGATCGCGGCCAAGCAAGCTGCCGACCCGCTTAAGATCGAGCAGATGATCCTTGGGAATCAGTGAAAGCACGGTGCCAAGAGTGTCGCAAAGTAAGCTTGCTTGTACCTGCTGCGCTACCGGTCCGGCGTGCTCTAAAGGCCGCAGTTGGTAGGCAATGCCTTGTTGTTGCAGTAGCTTTTCGATCAGGTCAGGCAGGCTGGTGCCGTGGGTGTCGCGGACTGCTTCATTATTATTCATAGCGCTTTCCTTGATCCGTTGGCTGAGACGGGCTCAGGGCGTAAATCGTTTTAACCGATTTTAGCACGACCGCTGATTGCCCGAGCATAACGGGCCTCAGACCTGGGCAAAATGCTGGCCCTGCGCTATCCAGCGATCGAGCAGCGGTTGTACATGTGTAGGGTAGTCGCTGGCCAGTTGGTGTGCTGCGTTTTGTACCGCAGGTAGCAGGTCGGCGTCGCGTATTAGGTCGGCAACACGGAATTGTACCAGCCCGGTCTGTCGTGTGCCCAACACCTCGCCCGGGCCGCGTAGTGCGAGGTCTTTCTCGGCAATGACAAAACCGTCGCTGCTCTCACGCATGATACCCAGACGCTCGCGACCCAGTGCTGAAAGGGGGGCGTGATAGAGCAGTACGCAGTGGCTGGCGGCGCTGCCCCGGCCAACCCGGCCACGTAGCTGATGCAGTTGTGCTAGCCCTAGGCGTTCAGGGTTTTCAATGACCATGAGGCTGGCGTTGGGCACATCCACACCGACCTCGATTACGGTGGTGGCAACGAGTAGATGCAGATCGCCACCCTTGAAAGCAGCCATGATTTCGACTTTTTCGGCGGCTTTCATACGCCCGTGAATTAAACCGATAGACAGCTCCGGCAGGCAGTTGCACAAGTCTTCCCAAGCACTCTCGGCGGCCTGCGCCTGTAGTTGTTCGGACTCCTCAATCAAGGTGCAAACCCAGTACGCTTGGCGGCCTTCGGCGCAGCCGGCGCGCACGCGTTCGATGACTTCCGGGCGACGGCTGTCGGAGATCAGCACGGTATTCACGGGCGTTCGACCCGGTGGCAGCTCATCGAGTATTGACGTGTCGAGGTCGGCGTAGGCGCTCATCGCTAGCGTACGTGGGATGGGTGTCGCAGTCATGATCAACTGATGCGGCGAGAAGCCGCCGGCGGCGCCCTTGTCGCGCAAAGCCAATCGTTGTTGCACGCCAAAGCGGTGCTGCTCGTCGATGATCGCCAAGCCCAGGTTGTGAAATTGCACTTCGTTTTGAAACAGTGCGTGAGTGCCCACCACCATGGCCGCCTCGCCGGTGGCGATCATCTGCAGTTGGTTGGCGCGGGCCTTACCCTTGAGTTTGCCTGCGATCCAGGCAACCGACAGTCCAAGCGCGGAAAACCAGCGTTGGAAGTTGTTAAAGTGCTGTTCAGCAAGAATCTCGGTCGGTGCCATCAGCGCGACTTGCCAGCCGGCTTCCAATGCTTGCAGCGCGGCCAGCGCGGCCACCACTGTTTTACCGGAGCCAACGTCTCCCTGTATCAGGCGGAGCATGGCTTTGGGCTGCGCCAAGTCAGTTAAAATTTCTTCTGCTACCCGAGCTTGAGCGCCGGTCAACGGGAACCCCAGCTGCTGTAGGAAAGCCTGGGCCAGTTCGCCTTCGGCCTGCATCACCGGGGCGCGGTGGGCACGCATTTGCTCCCGCAGCCTAAGCATCGCCAGTTGGTGTGCCATCAACTCTTCAAAGGCGAGACGGTGTTGTGCCCAATGGCGGCCGTCTTGCAGGGCTTCAAGATCAATATCAGGTGGCGGGCGATGCAGAATCTGCACCGCTTGATGGAGTGAGGGCAGTTGATACTGCTCGGCCAAGGCCGGTGGTAACCATTCGGGCAGGTGATTGCCGTTGGCGAGCCAGCCCAATGCAGATTCGCTGAGGCTGCGCAGCCGTTGTTGTGACAGCCCTTCGGTCGCGGGATAAATCGGAGTAAGGGTTTCATTCACCGACAACGTTTCTGCGCCGTCGAGGTTCTGCATCTCCGGGTGATATATCTCCAGCCCCGATGCACCAGGCCGAACCTCGCCATAACAGCGCCAGCGGCTACCGCGGCTGAGGTTGGCTTTGAGCGCTGCAGAGAAGTAATAGAAACGCAGGGTCAGGGTGCCGCTGCCGTCCTGAATTCGGCAAAGTAAGCTACGGCGCCGGCCCATGACGACGTCGGCGGCGACTACTACACCTTCGATCACCGCATCGAGCCCTGGATTCAAGGCGCCTATGGGCGTCACGCGAGTGCGGTCCTGATAGCGCAGCGGTAGATGAAAAAGCACATCCTGCACGCTGTTCAGACCGAGCTTGCCGAGCTTTTCTGCCACTGCCGGGCCGATACCCTTGAGTACCGTCAGTGGGGTGTGTTCTGCGACGCTACTCACTTGGCGGGCTGGCCCACCGAGCAAAGACGGATCGAGTCGCTAAGCATCTCGACGGCTTTGGGGCGCGGGAAGCTGGCGCGCCAGGCGATGGCCACCGTGCGGTAGGGCGCAGGAGCGACAAAGGTTTTGGTGACCAGTAGATCGGAGCTGTAATAACGGTCATCCGCGGCGGACATCGGCAAAACGGTCATGCCAATGCCCGAGGCGACCATGTGGCGGATGGTTTCCAGCGAGCTGGACTCGACCGTGGTGTGCTTGTGCTGCTCTTCACCTTTGCGCACGGTGGGGCAGGCTTCCAGTACCTGGTCACGAAAGCAGTGTCCCTCGCCAAGCAGCAAGAGTTTGTTATCGTCCAGTTCGTCCAAGCTCACGCTGGTGCGTTCTGCCCAGGGGTGGCTGGCGGGGATCAGCAAGCTAAAAGGCTCGTCGTAGAGCGGCATGGTCAACACGTCCGGCTCTTGGAACGGCAGCGCGATGATGATGGCGTCCAGCTCACCATTGCGCAGCTTGTCACGCAGCACGTGGGTGAGGTTCTCTTCGATATACAGCGGCATTTCCGGTGCAACCTTGTGCAGTTGTGGCACCAGATGCGGAAACAGATAAGGCCCGATGGTGTAGATGGCGCCGACTTTGAGCGGTGCGGCCAGCTGGTTTTTACCGGCGCTCGCCAGTTCGCGGATGGTTAAGGCTTCTTCCAGCACCTTCTGCGCTTGCGCGACTATGCGCTCACCGATGGGGGTGACCCGCACCGCACTTTTGCTGCGCTCGAAAATCATGATGCCAAGCTCGTCTTCGAGCTTTTTAACGCCGACGCTGAGGGTCGGCTGCGACACATGGCAGCGCTCGGCGGCGTGGCCAAAGTGCTGTTCTTGAGCAAGGGTCACTATGTAGCGTAATTCGGTCAGGGTCATGACGTCGTAGCCTGCGCTGGCAACTGGGAAGGGTGGGGCTCTAGCATAGCCGTTTGATCGATAGAGTAAAACAATCAGGCTGCGCCTTATGTACGCGAATCTGCGCAGCTGGGCTGGTAGAGTGTGGCACTTGAACTAATCAATGAGGTGGATATGAAACAGGTGGTTATTGCCGGCTGTGGCGACGTGGGTACAGCGCTGGGACTGAAATTGTTGGCCCAAGGTTGGCAGGTGTATGGTTTGCGGCGTGATCCGGCGCAGCTGCCTGAGGGCATATTGCCGATTGCCGCTGATCTAACCGGAGCAGACAAGCCGGCTGATTGGCCGGTCAAAGTTGATTATCTGGTTTACTGCCCGGCTGCGGGCAAGCGCGACCCTGAGTTGTACCAACGACTTTACGTCGATGGACTGGAACACGTGCTGGGCTGGATAAAGGATAGCGGCCAGCGACTTAGCTATCTGTTGCAGGTGTCGAGCACTGGCGTTTACGCGCAAACAGAGGGCGAGTGGGTCACTGAGAACAGCCGCGCTTTGGCCGATTCACCCACCGGCGAGAAACTGCTGGCGGCTGAAGATGTGGCGCTACGCAGCGGCGTGCCCGCCAGTGTGGTGCGCTTAGCCGGTATTTACGGGCCGGGTCGTAATCGGCTGATTGAGCAGGTACGCAATGGGCTGCACGTGCAGGCGGAACCGCCGCAGTACACCAACCGCATCCATCGTGACGATGCCGCCGGCTTGCTTGCTCATTTGCTCGGTTTGGCTGACCGCAAAGCGTTGTTGGCGCCCTGTTATCTGGGAGTGGACGACGATCCAGCGAGCCTGTTTGAGGTCACCAGTTGGTTGGCTGAACAGTTGGGCACCAGCCTGCAGGCTGATGCACCGGGCTCAACTCGCAGCGGCAGCAAGCGCTGCAGCAACGAGTTGGCCCGTGAAACGGGTTGGCAGCCAGAGTACCCCAGCTTTCGCGAAGGCTACGCCGAGCTGCTTAAGGCTTGAGTCTCAGGGCTGGCTGGCGGCGCTGACGCGCCAGATCACATTGCCAACGTCGTCTGCCACTAGCAGCGCACCCTGTCCGTCGATAGCCACGCCAACCGGGCGACCCTGTGCTTCGCCCTTGGCGTTGAGGAAGCCGTCTAGCACGGTATAAGGCGCATCATTCGGGCGGCCTTCCTTGAAGGGGACAAAGAGCACTTTGTAACCGCTGTGCGGCTCGCGATTCCAGGAGCCGTGTTGACCAATAAACAGTCCTTCGGTGAAAGGCGCAGGCAGACGGCTGCCAACCGCATTGCTCAAACCCAGTGAAGCGGTGTGGGCGCCGAGTGCGTAATCCGGCACCAGCGCCTTGGCAACCATGGCCGGGTTCTTAGGGCTGACGCGTTGATCTTCATGTTGGCCGTAGTAGCTCCAAGGCCAGCCATAGAAGCCGCCGTCCTGCACCGAAGTCATGTAATCGGGCACCAAGTCATTACCGAGCTCATCGCGTTCGTTGACTACTGTCCACAGTTCGCCGCTGTAGGGTTCCCATGCCATGCCTACTGGATTGCGTAAGCCAGAGGCGAATAAACGTTTATTGCCGGTGCTAGGGTCGATTTCCCAGATTGCGGCACGATTCTGCTCTTGATCCAGGCCATTCTCCGCCACGTTGCTGTTGGAGCCTACGGCCGCGTAAAGCTTGCTGCCGTTGGGGCTGGCAATCAGATTTTTGGTCCAGTGATGATTCAACGGTCCGCCCGGCAGTGCGGTCACCGGCTCACCGGTTGCCGTTATCTGGGTCTGATCGGCGCGATAAGGAAAGCGCACAACACCGTCGGTATTGGCTACGTACAGGGTGTTGCCCACCAGCGCCATGCCGAAAGGCGAGTTTAAGTTGTCGAGAAATACCGTGCGTTGATCTGCCACGCCGTCGCCATCGGTGTCGCGCAGTAGGCTGATGCGGTCAGCGCTTGGCGTTACAGCACCGGCTTTGCTCATCACTCGCTTGGTCATCCAGTCCTTCACGCCGCCGCTACCTTCGGGTTTGGCCGGCGCATTGGTTTCTGCCACCAGTACATCGCCGTTGGGCAGCACATGCAGCCATCGAGGATGATCTAGCCCCTGGGCGAATGGTTGTACTTGTAAACCTTTGCCGGCCTGCGGCCTGGCGTTCCCTTGCCAGCCTACCGCCGGTGCGATATTAACCGTCGGCAATGTGCTGCTCTGCGGCTCAGGCAGCGCCGGGTGTGGGCCCATGCCAGCGGTGATAGGTAGCGCTGGTTGAGCGCCACAACCGGTCAGCGTTAACGCAATGCCGAAAAGCGAAAGATAGAGACGCGGGGAATTATTCACGGGATTTCCTTGTCGGTGTTAAGGCAGCCGAAAAACGGTTCAGCATACTGGAGGTACTTGGCAACCTCTATCACTGACCTGTCTGCGGTGACGACGTTCACTCGGTTGACATGATTTTGCACGACGCCAGATGGCCAATCGGCCATCGGTTTACTCGCAATATTGAGGAGAAACATATGGATAAGTCAGCATCAGCTCATTGGCAAGGCTCGTTGAAAGAGGGTAAAGGCACTATTTCAACCGAGAGCGGGGCACTGAAGGCCAATCCCTACGGCTTTAATACGCGTTTTGAGAATGAGCCTGGCACCAATCCAGAGGAGTTGATCGGCGCAGCGCATGCGGGCTGCTTTTCGATGGCTTTCTCCATGCTGCTGGGCGAGGCAGGCTACACGCCGGACAGCGTTGATACCAAAGCCGTGGTAACGCTGAGCAAGCAGGATGATGGTTTTGCAGTAACCGCCGTAGCGCTCACTATGAGCGCAGCAATTCCCAGTATTGAGCAGAAAGAGTTTGATGAGATTGCCGGCAAGGCCAAGAGCGGTTGCCCGATTTCCAAGCTGTTGAAAGCAGATATCAGCCTGAGTGCCAGCTTGAAGGGCTAAATCAGGTTCAGTAAAGCGTGCAGGCTGGGGCATTGCGCCCCGGCCTGCTTGGCTTCCAGCTTCTAGCCAACCACCATAATGCCGTCCATTTCCACTGGCACACCTTTGGGCAGTGCGGCTACGCCAATCGCGGCGCGGGCTGGATAGGGCTTTTCAAAGTAACGCTCCATGATCCCGTTGACCGTGGCAAAGTTGCCCAGATCGGTCAGGAAGATGTTCAGTTTTACGATGTCTTGCAGTGTGCCACCGGCCGCTTCGGCCACTGCGGTCAGGTTGTCGAATACGCGGCAAACCTGCGCTTCAAAACCTTCTACTACTTCCATGGTGGCCGGATCCAATGGGATCTGACCAGACAGGTAAACCGTGTTACCTACCTTGATGGCTTGCGAATAAGGGCCGATAGCGGCAGGTGCCTGCTCGCTGGTGATGACTTGCTTGTTCATGAGTGCTCCAGAGAAATCAATTCTTCAGACGGGTAATGCGCATCACGCCGTTGAGTGAGCGAATACGCTTGATCAGTTGTGACAGGTGCAGTCGGTCGCGCACGCGGATCACCAGCTGAACCACGCTGATGCGGCCGTCGCGTTCATCCACGCTTATCTTGTCGATACTGGCGTCGGCGACCGTGATGCCGGTCGCCAGCTGGGCGATGATGCCGCGCTGATGCTCCAGCTCCACCCGCAGCTCGATGGTGAATTCGCCGCTGACGTCTTTGTCCCAGGTCAGGTGCAGCGTTTTTTCAGTGTTCTGGCGGCTATCGACGAGGTTTTTGCAGTTTTCCTGATGGATCACCATACCCTTGCCGGAGGACAGATATCCAACAATCGGGTCGCCAGGGATGGGATTGCAACAGCGTGCAAAACTGACCACCAGGCCCTCTGTGCCGCGAATCGCCAACGGTTTCTCGCCGCTGCCTGCGGGCCCATCGGCTTGATCAATTCGGTGTTTTTCGGTGTCTTCGCCGCCACCATCGGTGGCCAACAGGCGCCGTGCGACCACATAGGCCATGCGATTGCCGAGGCCGATGTCGGACAGCAGGTCTTCCAATTCTTGCATGCCGCAGTCGTTGAGAACTTGCTCAATGCGCGCTGAGGGAATATCCGCCAAGTGGGTATCAAAACTTGCCAGCACTTTGTCCAGCAGGCGCTCGCCGAGCGCGATGGATTCGGAATGACGCTGGTGCTTGAGGAAGTGGCGGATGTTGCTGCGCGCCTTGCCGGTAATCACAAAACTCAACCAAGCCGGGTTTGGGCGGGCGCCGGGCGCGGTAATGATCTCAACCGTTTCGCCGCTCTGTAGCGGCTCGGAGAGCGGTGCGAGGCGACGGTTCACCCGGCAGGCTATGCAGCTGTTGCCGATATCGGTGTGTACCGCGTAAGCGAAGTCGACCGGAGTGGAGCCTTTCGGAAGCTCCATAATGCGGCCTTTGGGGGTGAATATGTAGACTTCGTCCGGGAACAGGTCGATTTTGACGTTTTCGATGAATTCCAGCGAGTTGCCGGCGTTCTGTTGCAGCTCAAGCACGCTCTTTAGCCATTGGCGGGTGCGCGCGTGGTTCCCGTTGATCACATCATCCTTGGATTTGTAAACCCAGTGAGCGGCGATGCCGCTGTTGGCCAGCTCTTCCATTTCAGCGGTACGGATCTGAATTTCGATTGGCACCCCGTGCATGCCGAACAGCGTGGTATGCAGCGACTGGTAACCGTTAGCTTTGGGGATCGCGATGTAATCTTTGAAGCGCCCAGGGAAAGGCTTGTACAGACTGTGCACGGCGCCAAGCACGCGATAGCAGGTGTCGGGCTTGTCGACGATGATGCGGAAGGCATACACATCCATGATCTCGGTGAAGGCCTTTCGCTTGCCGCGCATCTTCTGGTAGATACCGTACAAGTGTTTCTCGCGGCCCATCACGGTGCCTTGCAAGCCTTCACGCTCAAGGCAAGCTTGTAACGCATCAAGAATTCGGTTGAGTAGCTCTTTGCGGTTGCCTCGTGCGCTACGCACGGCGCGATCAATTAGCCGTGAGCGCATGGGGTGCATTGCCTTGAAACCGAGATCTTCGAACTCGGTGCTCAGGCTGTGCATGCCCAGGCGGGCGGCGATGGGCGCGTAAATCTCCAGCGTTTCTTTGGCGATGCGACGGCGTTTTTCCGGGATCAGTGCGCCGAGCGTGCGCATGTTGTGTAGCCGATCAGCCAGCTTGACCAAAATCACACGGATGTCGCGGGCCATGGCCAGCGCCATTTTCTGAAAGTTCTCGGCCTGCGCCTCGGCCTTGGTCTCGAAAGTCATCTGGGTCAGCTTGCTGACGCCATCCACCAGTTCGGCAACGGTTTCACCAAACTGGGTAACCAATGCGTCTTTGGGTATGCCGGTGTCTTCGATCACATCGTGCAGCATGGCGGCCATCAGGCTTTGATGGTCCATGTGCATATCGGCGAGAATATTGGCTACTGCAAGGGGGTGGGTGACGTAAGGCTCACCACTGCGACGGGTCTGGCCGTCATGCGCCTGTTCTGCATAGAAATAGGCGCGCCGGACCAGGTTGACCTGGTCTGGCTCTAGGTAATTACTGAGGCTATCGGCAAAAACTTCTATCGCAGACATGTAGCTCTCCTGCGCCCACCGTGGTGAGCGTAAACATCAGGAATGCACGGCCTGCGCAATCTGCTTACTCGGCTTCGTCAGATTCCATAGAGTAAAGCGGCTCTTGCTGATCTTGCAGAGCTTCTTCGGCCATGATTTTGTTGGTAAACAGGCCTTCGGCAATTTCACGTAAGGCAACGACGGTCGGCTTGTCGTTTTCCCAAGCTACCTTGGCTTCTTTGCCGCCGGTGGCCAACTGACGTGAACGCTTGGAGGCCAGCATGACCAGCTCAAAACGATTTTCTACATTTTCCAGGCAGTCTTCAACGGTGACGCGGGCCATGGTGTTACTCCGGAACGGGTATTTATGAAATCGAGGGTGCGCGCTTATTCAGGACGCAGGACCGAACAGTGTACTGAATTGCGCCTCAGTCTGACAAGAGCGCTTGCAATAAGCGAGTGTGGCGTAGCTGTTGAGAGCTGGTTTGCAGATGCTTGGCACGCAGAATAGCTTTGAGGTCTTCCAATGCAGTGGTGAAGTCATCGTTGATCACCAAGCTGTCGAATTCGACGTAATGGCTCATTTCAGCAACGGCTTCGGCCATGCGCTTTTCGATCACCTCGCCAGCATCCTGGCCGCGCCCGGTCAGGCGATCACGCAGGGCGCTCTGCGATGGAGGCAGGATGAAAATGGCGTGTGCTTGCGGTAAAGCGTGGCGTACCTGCTGCGCGCCCTGCCAGTCGATCTCGAGAATCAGGTCATGGCCTTCCGCCAAGGTAGTCTCTACGGTGCTTTGCGAGGTGCCGTAAAGGTTACCGAATACCTCTGCATGCTCCAGAAAGTCGCCGTTGCCAACCTGCTGCAAAAACGCCTCGCGGGTGGTGAAGTGGTAATTAACGCCGTCCACCTCGCCGGGCCGCATGTCACGCGTGGTGTGCGAGACGGAAACGTGCAGGTTCTCGGTCTGCTCCAGCAGCGCCTTGACCAGGCTGGTCTTGCCTGCACCTGAAGGGGCGGAAATAATGTACAGGGTGCCGGTCGCGTGGCTCATCGAAAACTATATCCTGCGAGTTGGTTTACGGGGGAGTGGCGCAAATTATAGGGACATTGGTCGCTGCCGTCATGGATAACCTTTGCTTGGCGCAATCCGCTAAGCTGTCGCCTATCGTTGAATCGCAACAGGAAATGCATCGCTGATGATCTCCAAATGGCAATGGCTGCTGGCGCAGCTGAGCCGTACCCTTTGGGTACGGGCGTCGCTTTATGTCGTTTTTTCGATAGGTGCCGCGTTGCTCGCAGTGCTGGTCGAGCGGATGCTGCCCGGCCCTCTGCCCATCGACATAGGCGCGGATGCGGTAGAGCGCATTCTGGATATTTTGGCCTCCAGCATGCTGGCCGTGACCACCTTCTCGCTGAGCGTGATGGTGGCGGCCTACAGCTCAGCGACCTCAGAAGTGACCCCGCGCGCCACGCGGCTTTTGATGCAAGACACCACCACGCAGAACGTCCTCGGCACCTTCATCGGCTCCTTTCTTTACAGCCTGGTGGGTTTGATTGCCTTGAGTACCCAGGTCTACGGAGAAAGTGGTCGCGTGCTTATGTTTGGGATGACGATGCTGGTAGTGGCGCTGATTGTCATCACTATGTTGCGCTGGATTGAGCATTTATCCCATTTCGGCCGGGTGGGGGATACCACTTCGCGGGTCGAAGAAGTGGCCGCTCGCGCGTTGAATGACCGCATCAACAACCCTTGTCTGGGCGCCCGTGCGTTGCAGGAGGACAGCATTCCCGCTGACGCTCGTCCGTTGTATCCCGAGCACAGTAAATATGTGCAGCATCTGGATGTGGCGGCGCTGGCTGAGTGCGCCGAGGAGCGTGATCTGGAGCTTTATGTGGTGGTGCTACCCGGTGGGTTTGTTCATCCGGCGGCACCCTTGCTATGGCTGCGCGGTGAGCAGGATGAAGAATGTGATCAGGCGTTGCGCGACTGTTTCACGTTGGGTGAACTGCGCTCTTTTGATCAAGACCCGCGTTTCGGGTTTTCGGTTTTGTCCGAGATCGCCTCGCGAGCTCTGTCGCCGGCAGTGAATGATCCGGGAACCGCTATCGATATTCTCGGCCGGGGGGTGCGTATGTTGTCGGCCTGGACTGATTACGAACAGCCAGGCCAGGCCGACGAGGTGCGTTACCCGCATGTTTGGCTCATGCCCCTGAAGTTGGATGACCTGTTCGACGACCTGTTTGGCCCGATCGCTCGCGATGGTGCGGCACGTATCGATGTGCAGTTGCGACTGCACAAGGCTATGCAGGCGCTGACGGCGCTGGCCCCGGTGTTTGCCGGCCCGGCGCAGCGCTTGGGTCGTGAAGCCTTGGCGTTGGCGGAGCACGCCATGGTGCTCGAGCAGGACAAGGAGCGTGTGCGCAAACTGGCCGCGAGCGCCTGAAGCGCAGAGTCCGGCTGCTGCATTACTCGGAGGCACAGTCTGACTCCGCAAGGCTTGTCTGATGCGCTCGGTGTTCTGATGCCACCTTTCTACATTGATTGGCAGCAAGCCCACTAAGTACGTTGCGTCGTATGCCTCACCCCGAAATGTATACAATAGCGCCCAAAGTTGAACCCACAGCTTACAGAGAGATGTTTTGATGACGTCACACCGGCCCACGTCGCAACCTGACAGCACCGACCAGCCTTCCGCCAGTGCAAGCGGAAAAGCAGGATCTGGTAAAGGGGTGCAGCGCCAGGATGAGATCTATCGGGCCATCAGTGATGCGGTGATCGAACATCGGCTAAAGCCGGGCGCGCGGTTGCGCGAAGATGCCTTGGCCGAGGTATTTGGTATCAGCCGCACTGGTATTCGCAAGGTTTTGCAGCGTTTGGCGCTGGAGCAGTTGGTGACTCTCACGCCGGGCAAGGGAGCCAGCGTAACGCGGCCTTCAGCCGAAGAAGCGCGTGAGGTATTCGAGGCGCGGCGGTTGGTTGAGAGTGGCTTGCTGGCCATGCTGGCGCGGCGGATCACGGCGGATGAGCTAAAAGAGCTGCGGGCGTTGGCGGGTGAAGAGCAACAGGCGCTGCATGAGCACGAGCAGAGCGTCGCGATCAAGCTATCGGCGGCTTTTCATAACCGGCTTGCAGCCTTGGCGGGCAACCAGACTCTGGCGCGCTTTGTGGATCAACTTTGCTCGCGTTCATCGCTGATTCTGGCGGTGTACGGGCATGCCGGAAATCTGGGTTGCGAGTGCAATGATCACAATCAGCTGGTTGATTTGTTGCAGGCTGGGGAAAGTAAGCAAGCGGCCACCTTTATGTGCCGCCACCTCGACTCTATAGAAGCCTCGCTATCGATAGACGACGCCCCCGAAGAGGCGCCGGACCTGCGTGACATCTTTTCTGCCTATCAGTAACCCTTGAACGCCGCCGCGACTACTGGCGGAAGCGTTGGCAAGGCGCCCAGTACTTCATCAGCAGGTAATAGCACAGGCCAGCTGGAATCAAACTGGCGTACCAGGACACAACGGCGATATTCAGCGCCACTACTGCACCCACGGCTGTCGCGATCAGCGCTGCGTAATTGACTCCCCGATAAGGCCCCTGGGCATCATAGAGGTGCTCCAGATTGAGGGTGCGCTTGCGCAGCAGATAGTAGTCCACCACGAGAATCGCAAAGATCGGGCCGAGGAAGGCGGAGTAGGTCTGCACGAAAACCTGCAGGCCCGCAGCCGAATCGTCGCTGACCAGCTTCCACGGAAAGGTAGCGAAAGCCAGTAGGCCCACGATCACGGTGGCCGGTCGGAACGACAGCTTGAACACATCCATCAGCACGTAAGTCGGCGGCACCACGTTGTTCAGTACGTTGGTGGTAACTTGCGCAAAGGCGATGAACAGCAATGTGGTCATCAGTAGCGGGGTGTTATCCACCGCATTGGCAAAGACTTGAATAGGGTCCGCCACGCCGGTTGCCTCAGACACCATGTAGCCAATCAGGCCCATGAACAGCGTGCAGGGCAGAATTGACATGGAATACAGCGTGGTCAGCAGGCCGGGGCCGCTGCCGTGTTTGTGCTCACGGGAGTAGTCACTGACGTTAAGGATCATGGTGCTGTAAATGCCGAGGAACAGCATGGTCGCGCTCCAGAAAGGCAACCCCCACGAACCTTGCATGGTGAACAGACTGCTCGACAGCTCATCGCCGTAGCGCTGTACCGTGCTGTAGAACATGTAGACCAAGGACGCGAGAATAAAGGCGCTGCCGACGTTCTCCAGCCACTTGATGCCTTGAAAACCCATCACCGACAGCCCAATCTGCAAGAACTGGAAGGTGATAAAGAAGAACACCAGGTTGTCGAAACCGAACAGGGTTGCGGACACCATATTCAGCGCGCCGGCACCGATCCAGCTTTGAAAGCCATACCAGACGATGGCAGGCACCGCGCGCACCAAGCCGGGCAAGCGCGTGCCGCCGAAGCCAAAAGCGCTGCGCGCCTGAACCATAAAGGGGATGCCGTATTTGTAACCGGCGGCGCCATTGAGCACCAACGCCATACCGATAACGAAACAGCCGATGGCGATGGCCAGCGTGGCTTGAATCAAGTTGAGGCTGCCGACCACGCTGGAGCCCATAGTAAAGGTGCCGATGGAGACGCAGCCGCCGAACCAGGCCAGCAAGTAGGACAGTCGCCCCATAATGCGGGTTTCCTGCGGGGCGAGTGACTCTTCACCCGGCGCTTTGGTCTCGACCTGTGACTGCTCTGGCAGGCTGCTCTGCGCTGCGGTGGCGTCGGTTTTCATGAGGCTGCCTCGTGACGTAAGTTTTTTATTGTTGTCTCCTTTTTTCGCACGTTCCTGCGTTTATTGTTATTGCGTTAAGCCATTGCATCCGTGGTGCTGGATATCGATGTTCAGGCCGGTTTCAGGTTGGAATACGCCGAGAACCGACCAGTAAAAGGTTTGGGAAGGGGGAAGGCCAGATCGCCAAACTTGCTGGTGCCCAGCCCTAATCCCACCACGGCTTCAGCCAGTTTGATGGCGGCGGTCACGCCTTCGACAATCGGCAGGCCCACGGCGTCGCTAATCTGTGGCGTCAGGTCGGCCATGCCGCCGCAGCCCAGTACGATGGCGCCAATATTGTCTTCGCGCTTGGCGCGCAGGCATTCTTCAATGATCAGCTCCAACGCGCGGTCTGGGTTGTCTTCCAGCTCGAGTACCGGAATATCGGCGGCGCGCACGCGTCGGCAGGTGTGGCTGAAGCCGTAATTGTCTAATAGGTGCTCGGCAATGATCGCGGTGCGCGGCAGCGTGGTCACCACTGAGAAGCGAGTGCTGATCAGGCTAGCAATATGAAAGGCCGCTTCGGCAATGCCGATGACCGGTGCGCGGGTCAACTCACGGGCGGCATACAGGCCGGGGTCGCCGAAGCAGGCGATGATGTAGGCGTCGGTGCCTTCGCGCTCACCGGCGAGTACTTCTTCTATTACGCCGAGCGCGCTAACCGCCTCGTCAAAATGGCTTTCAATGGAGACCGGTCCGCTGCTCGGTTGCGTCGCGGTGATCCGGGTACCGGGAGACGCTATGGCCTTGGCTGCACTCTCGATCGTCGCCGTCATGGCGTGGGTGGTGTTGGGGTTGATGACGCGAATATGCATTGAATTGGCCTGTAGCTATATTTGTACACAAGGTTTAAGAATAATTGTATACAATCTATTGAGGTAAAAAGCCAAAATACTTCATGCTTATTGCACGCGATAAGCCTCGTTTGGCGAGCTACGCCCATATTCAATGTGTGAACACCGTACGGAAAGGACATGCAGTTATGACCTCCAGCTCCAACTATCCCCGCGATCTCATCGGCTACGGACGCAACCCGCCCGAGGCCAAGTGGCCGGGTAAGGCGCGGATCGCCGTGCAATTTGTTCTCAACTACGAGGAAGGCAGCGAGAACTGTGTGCTGCACGGCGACAGCCATTCCGAGAAGTTTTTGTCTGAAATCGTCGGTGCCGAAGCCTTCCCAGGCCGGCATATGAGCATGGAGTCGATTTATGAGTACGGCTCGCGCGTTGGCGTTTGGCGCATTCTCAAAGAGTTTGAGCGACGTAACCTGCCGTTGACGGTATTTGGCGTAGCTATGGCGCTGGAACGGCACCCCGAAGCCGCACAGGCATTCCAGGAACTGGGCCATGAGGTGGCGTGCCACGGCTGGCGTTGGCTGCATTATCAAGACGTACCCGAGGCGGTGGAGCGTGAGCACCTGCAGCGCGCCCTGGAAATCTTTCAGCGCCTCTACGGCGAGAAGCCGCAAGGCTGGTATACCGGCCGCGACAGCCCAAACACGCGCCGGCTGTTGCTTGATGAAGGCAGCTTTCTGTATGACAGCGACTATTACGGCGATGACCTGCCGTTCTGGAGCCCGGAAGCCGATAGCGCGGGTGAGCTGCACAATCATCTGATCGTGCCTTACACCCTGGATACCAACGATATGCGCTTTGCCTCGCCGCAAGGCTTCAATACCGGCGAGCACTTTTTTCAATACCTGAAAGACGCTTTTGACGTGCTATATGCGGAAGGCGAGGAGCTGCCGAAGATGCTTTCAGTCGGCCTGCATTGCCGTTTGATCGGTCGCCCCGGCCGTTTCCGCGGGCTGCAGCGTTTTCTTGATTACATTGAATCCCATGATCGGGTTTGGGTGACACGGCGTGTAGATATCGCCCGTCACTGGGCCGAACACCACGCTATTTGAGCCAAGGAGCCAGCATGTCCCAGCAACCGACTGCACCCCGCACTTATTACGCCCCGACCGGCGGCCACCCGCCACAGACTCAGTTAACGACTGACCGTGCGGTGTTTACCGAAGCCTACGCGGTGATCCCCAAAGGCGTGATGCGCGACATCGTCACCAGCCATCTGCCGTTCTGGAACGGCACCCGCCTGTGGGTGTTGTCACGCCCCCTAACCGGTTTCGCCGAGACCTTCTCGCAATACATTATGGAAGTGCAGCCTGGCGGCGGCACCGATAAACCGGAAACCGACCCCACGGCCGAAGGCGTGCTCTTTATCGTCGAGGGCGGTATGACGCTGTCCTTGAACGGCACCGAGCACAAGATGGAGCTGGGCGGTTACGCCTTTATTCCGCCGGCCAGTGACTGGCAGGTGCGCAACGACTCTGGCGCCGTGGTGCGTTTTCATTGGATTCGCAAGGCCTATGAAAAGGTCGAGGGTATCGAGGCGCCGGAAGCCTTTGTTACCAATGAAAACGACATAGACCCGCTGGTAATGCCCGGCACCGATGGCGCCTGGAGTACCACGCGTTTCGTGGATATGAGCGACATGCGCCACGACATGCACGTGAATATCGTCAACTTCCAACCCGGCGGCGCTATTCCCTTTGCCGAAACCCACGTTATGGAGCACGGCCTCTACGTACTGGAAGGCAAGGCCGTTTATCTGCTGAACAAGGACTGGGTCGAAGTCGAGGCCGGTGACTATATGTGGCTGCGTGCCTTCTGCCCGCAAGCCTGTTACGCAGGCGGCCCCGGTCCGTTCCGCTATCTGCTGTATAAAGACGTGAATCGTCATATGAAGCTGCCTACTTATGGCCGCTGAAACGCTGCAGTTGCGGGCTGAGCCGCTAACGCCGGAAGCCTTTGCGGCCTTCGGCGATGTGATCGATTCGCGCAGCTCGGATCACTTCATGATTAATTCCGGGCGCACCCGACGCCATCACGACCTGGCCAAGGTCGAGGTCGCGGGTGAATCACCGCGCGTGCTGATCAGCATCTTCGTCAGCCAGCCGGTGCAGCTGCCGCTCGAATTAACCTTTCTTGAGCGCCACCCGCTCGGCAGTCAGGCGTTTATGCCGCTGCACGAAGAACAGTTTCTGGTGGTGGTGGCGCCAGCAGGCGACAGTATCGACCCGGCCGAGGTGCGCGCCTTCATCACCGATGGTCGCCAGGGTGTTAACTACCGCATCGGCACTTGGCATGCGATTCAATCGGTACTCGAGCGTGAAGGCGAGTTTCTGGTGGTGGATCGCGGCGGTGCAGGGCATAACTGTGACGAGTATCCGCTCGGAATCCGCGTCGTTCTTTGATGCCAGGGTGGTCCGGCTGGTCGCTCGGGATCGTCTAAGTGCCTGGAATGCTCAGCTCTGGGCGTTCCTTTCCTGGTAGCGACCACGGGACTCTACTATTTCGCGGTGGTGGCTATCGGCCCAACCTATCAGCTGTTTCATCGGCTGCAAAAATGAATGCCCCAGCGGTGTTAGCGTGTACTCAACCCGTGGCGGTACTTCTGGGTAGAGCTGGCGCGTGACGAAGCCATCCTGCTCCAGCTGCTTGAGTGTGCGCGAGAGCATCTGCCGTGAAATATCGCCAATTTCGCGCATAAGCGCGTTAAAGCGCAGCGTTCCTGGCTCCAATGCTTCAAGAATCAGTAGGCTCCATTGATCGCCTATGCGGTCAAGCACGTCGCGGATGGGGCAAGGCTGTGCAAAGACAAAGCTAGCGTCGTCGTTTGTAAGCATGGTTGTTTCCCGAGTTACCAAGCGCCCAAAGGTCAGCTTGGTGTGACTGTGTCAGGCCCGCCTGACCTCTTGTGCCGATCTGCATAGTGCCCTAGATTGCGCTCATTGGTCTAGTAAGTAGACCAAGTGCGAAAAGCAAACTTAAGGAACCGACACATGAAAATCCCCGTCCTATCTTCTGGTCTGGCGGTGCTGGCTTTGCTCGCCCCGCTGTCAACATACGCCCAACCGGCTGAGCGCAACTTGGCAGCCGAAGAGGTTAATAAAGCCCTGGTCGTAAATTTCTACAACCAGTTCTTTAACGAGCATGAAACCGAAACCAGCAGCCAAGTGGTTGCCGACGATTACATACAGCACAACCCTGACGTGCCAGACGGAAAAGCGCCCTTTGTTGGCTATTTTGCAGAATATTTCGTTGAAAACCCCGATTACCGCAGCAAGATTGTACGCAGCGCCACTGAGGGCGATCTGGTTTGGCTGCACGTGCATTCCACCAACGGAGAGCAGGATCTTGGAGATGCGGTGGTCGATATCTTCCGGGTTCAAGACGGAAAGATTGTCGAGCATTGGGATGTGATTCAGACGGTGCCGGCAGAGGCGGCTAACAGCAACAGCATGTTCTGAGGTGTTTTGCCTTGCTAGCGGGCAGCTCACCGGCCGGTAGCAAGGTTTTGATACCGGCGTTTCAGTCGATTAATCATTCGATATTCTGAATCTGCTCCCTCATCTGTTCGATAAACACTTTCAAATCCACTGCCGCCTGGGTGCTGCGTGTGTCGATTGCCTTGGAGCCGAGGGTGTTGGCTTCGCGGTTGAACTCCTGCATTAGAAAGTCCAGCCGGCGGCCGATGGCGTCTTTGCTGTCGAGTGCGCGGCGGGTTTCAATCACGTGCGTGTCGAGGCGATCGAGTTCTTCGGCGACGTCGATTTTCTGCGCCAGCATGACGATTTCCTGCTCTACGCGCGTGCTATCCAGTTCCAACTTAGCTTCGTTGAAGCGGTCGATCAGTTTTTGCCGGTGCGCGCTCAGTAGCGTGGGCATCATCTCGCGCAGGATGCTGGTGCGGTCGCTGATGTTGCTCAGGCGCTCTTCGATCAGCTGCTTGAGCTCGGCGCCTTCGCGGGCGCGGTGGTCCTTGAGTTCGCTGAGTGCGGGTTCAAACAGCTCGCGGGCACTCTTTACCAGCGTTGCCTGGTCGCTCTCTTGACCGCTGATGACGCCAGGCCAAGCCAGCAGTTCGAGAGGGTTGATCTGTGCCGGGTTAGCCAGTTGACCGCCAAGCTGCTCCGCTGCCTTGACCAGCTGTGCGACCAACGGCTGGTTAAGGGTAATGTCACGCGCGTCGCTACTGGTGGGGTTGAAGCGCAGCGTGCATTCCACCTTGCCGCGTGCCAGCTGTTTGCGCAGCTTCTCGCGCAGCGGGCCTTCCAGCTCGCGGAAGGCTTCGGGCAAGCGCAGGGTGACTTCCAGATAGCGGTGGTTAACCGAGCGCATTTCCCAGGCCAGGTTGCCCTGATCGGTGCTGAGTTCGCTGCGGGCGAAGGCGGTCATGCTGTTAACCATGGGAATCCTCTACGAAGTTGGTATGGGTGCTGCGGTCGGCAAAGCCGCATTGTAGCGCCTTGCGGGCTTTCAGGTTAAGCAGCCGCTCGGCGGTGGCAGCTTGGAGGCCCGTCTGCCTGCTATACTCCGCCGACTTTACACATCGCAGTACAAGGACTCTCCATTATGCAACGCCCCAGTGAACGCGCCGTCGACCAAATGCGTCAGGTGACTATTACCCGCCACTACACCAAACACGCTGAAGGCTCGGTGCTGGTCGAGTTTGGTGATACTAAGGTGATCTGTACTGTCAGCGTAGAGGCCGGTGTGCCGCGCTTCTTGCGTGGCTCGGGTCAAGGCTGGGTAACCGCTGAATACGGCATGCTGCCGCGCTCCACCGGTTCACGCATGCAGCGTGAAGCCAGCCGTGGCAAGCAGGGCGGTCGCACGCTGGAGATTCAACGGCTGATCGGCCGTGCGTTGCGCGCGGCAGTTGATCTCAAGTCACTGGGTGAAAATACCCTGTATATCGACTGCGACGTGATCCAGGCCGACGGTGGCACTCGCACCGCGTCCATCACCGGCGCTTGCGTGGCTCTGGTTGACGCACTGCGTGCGATGAAGCAGCGCGGCGCGATCAAGAAGGTGCCAGAGGTACAGATGATCGCTGCGGTTTCCGTGGGTATCTACCAAGGCGTGCCGGTGCTGGATCTGGACTACCCGGAAGATTCCGCAGCCGATACCGACTTGAACGTGGTCATGACCGATAAGGGCGGCTTTATCGAAGTGCAAGGCACCGCCGAAGCAGCACCGTTCAGCCCGGAAGATCTCAACGCCATGCTGGTGTTGGCGCGTAAGGGTACCGACGAGCTGTTTGCCATGCAGTTGGAAGCATTGAAAGACTAAGCGCTGTACGCAAAATCGCAGTGCTTAAGGAGGCAGGCCAATGGCCTGCCTTTTTTGTGTCTGGTGGAGCCGGTTGCAGTTAGGGCGATACCCAAAGGGGGCAAACTTTGCTACAACTCAGCAGGAAGACCATCTTGCCCAGCCACGGAGAGCTCGCGCATGACCGATGAAATGATCACCCCACAACCCAGCCCCACACCCGAAACGCCACAACCGCCCGGTACGCCTGGCCCGGAGGCTAGACAATGGGCGTTGATTGCCCACTTATCCGGTTTTCTGGCTTGTGTACTGCCGGGAATAGGGCAGCTGATTGGCCCGCTTATCGTGTGGCAGATCAAGAAAGATCAAGATCCCTTTATCGACGATCAAGCGAAGGAAGCGTTGAATTTCCAGATCACGGTTAGCCTGTTGATGGTACTCAGCTTTGTGCTGATGCTGGTAGTCATCGGTTTTTTCTTAATGGGACTGGTTGCCATTGGCGCGATAGTGCTGATGATTATTGCGGCTATCAAGTCGAATGAAGGGACTGCCTACCGTTATCCGTTCTGTTGGCGCTTGATTAAATAAGGCAGTGCAAGGCATACGCTGATCAGCTGCAGAACGGCAGGGTTCTGCGCGCCTGATGCAGGGCGTTTGCCGGTTCACTGCGGCTTTCCAGTGGTCTGCGTTGCAGGTTCAGGCATAACGGGGCACACAGGTTGCGTAGGGCCGCACACTAAATCAGACGTCGTAATTGCTGAATAAAGATACGTGGTTTGTATTTGGCGTCGCGTTATTTGCACGGTTTTCCTGCGCCCACATGCAGAAGCAGCCAGGTGCTGTGGCTGCTAAGGGATGCAAAAAGTGCGAGAAGGTTAGATCGATAGGGTCCAGTCGTAATCGACTATGACGGGCGCATGCTGCGAAAAGCGGGCATTGCGCGGGATTTTCGCCTGTTTGACGAAGCGACGCAGGCCAGGTGTGAGGAACTGATAATCGAAGCGCAGACCCAGATTCAGGTTCTCTGCTTGCTCACTATTTGGCCACCAGCTGTAAAGTTCGGACTCACGAGTGACTTCGCGCACCGCATCGACGTAACCCATGTTGCCGTAGATTTCGTCCATCCAGGCACGTTCAGGCGCCATGAAGCCGGGCTCATTCTGACAGTCGCGCCAGTTTTTCACGTCTAGCTTGAGGTGGGCAACATAGAGCGAACCACAGTAAATGAACTCGCGACGCTTACGACGCTGCTTATTCAGGTAGCTCGCGAAATCATCCATGAATTTGAATTTCTGATTCAAGTCAGCGTCGCCATCGCGGCCAGTGGGCAGCAGCAAGGAGCCGATGCTGACCTTGTCGAAGTCGGCTTGCATGAAGCGGCCATAGCGATCAGCCGACTCGAACCCTAGCCCCATGATGATTGCCTTGGGGGCTGTGCGGGTATAAATGGCTACGCCGCCTTGGCTGGCTACTTCGGCTTCAAAGCAGTACTGCCAGTAGCCATCGATCCAGTAGGGGTCCTGTTCCAATTCGGGGGCAGTGACCCGAATATCCTGCAGGCAAATGACGTCCGCATCCTGCGTGCGCAACCAGTCAAACAGGCCGCGTTCGGCTGCGGCCTTAACTCCGTTGACGTTTAGACTGATAATTCGCATGCATGGCCCCCCAAAAAACGTGGGTGTATGATAACCGAGCTTGATTGACTTTTGTTAACGAAGAGGGTGTAGATGCACGAATATCAGCGGGAATTCATTCGATTTGCACTGGATCGCAAGGTATTGCGCTTTGGTGAGTTCACCCTCAAGTCCGGACGCAAGAGTCCGTATTTTTTTAATGCAGGCTTATTTAACACCGGTGGCTCGCTTAGCCGGCTTGGCCGCTTTTATGCTCAGGCACTGGTACACAGTGAGTTAAAGGACGTTGATGTGATCTTCGGTCCGGCTTATAAGGGCATTCCGCTGGCAGCAGTCACTGCGGTGGCGCTGGCAGACAGCTTTGATCGTGACCTACCTTACTGCTTCAATCGTAAGGAAGCCAAAGATCATGGCGAAGGAGGCACATTGGTGGGCGCGCCGCTAGAAGGTCGAGTGTTGATCATTGATGATGTGATCACCGCTGGCACCGCGGTACGGGAGGTGATGCAGATCATTCAAGCGCAGGGCGCAACGCCGGCAGCAGTGATGATCGCACTCGATCGGCAGGAACGTGGTCAGGGTGAATTGTCTGCGATTCAGGAAGTTGAGCGTGATTTCGGTATTCCGGTCATCAGCATCGTGTCGCTTCCGCAGGTTATGAGTTTCATAGCAGATGACGCTGAGTTGCAGAAACATCTCCCCGCAGTAGAGGCTTATCGCGCCGAATACGGTATCTGATCCGTCTTGACCGCGCGCGTGTTGTAGGCCATAGGTGCAAACAGACAGCAGAACAGGTTAATCTCTGCCTGTTCGTTGCCGATATAGTGCCAATTGGCCATAAGACAGCCGTGAAGGCTGCACCAACACGAAGCAGAGGACGAGGATGTGCCTGCATTTAAACGGATGATGGACTGGGTTGTGCTAGCGCTGGTGGCCTTTGGGCCGAGCTTGGCGCATGCCGATCTGTATCGGTATATCGACGATAAGGGTGTGACCGTGCTGGATAGCCGGGTGCCCCCGCAGTTTATTAGTCGTGGATACGAGGTATTGGATTCGCAGGGCCGGGTAAAGCTGATAGTGCCGGCGGCGCCTACTGCCGCTGAGCGCGAAGCCAATCGCGCGGCGCTGGAGGAGCAGAAGGCGCAACACACAGCCGACGCCAATTTGCTGAGGCTGTACAGCGGATCGACTGATCTGGAGCGCGCACAGGGTCGTCAAATTCAGCAGATTGAAAACCAGATATCCACGTCCAAGGCGAGCATCCAAGATCTTCAGGTGGAACGCGAAGAGCTGCAAGGTCGTGCGGCACAGGCGGAGCGAGCCGGCCGGCAGGTCGATCCGGACCTGTTAGCCGAGCTTACCGCCGTAGATGCCGAAACGGCGCGCCTGCAGCGGCTGATCAGCCGTAAACGGCAGGAAATCGTCGAAACCAATAGCGACTTTGAAAAGCAGCTTGAGCGCCTGGAATTTCTGCTCAATGAAGATCGCTAGCGCCGCCGTAAACAGCAGCGCTTTTGACGCTCTCTCAGCTTGGTACAGCTTCTTCCGGGGCTAACTGCTCAAAGGCGCGAACCGCTGCCTTGAAGCCTGCGGGAATGGGCAAGGGTCTTCTGGTTTGCTGATCGGCACGCACGTAGACAATTTCGCCAGTAACCAGCAGCTGCCCCTCACGAAATATACCTAAAGTGAAGCTCATACTGCTGTTACCAATGCGCGACACCCGTAGCTGAATATCCAGCAGGTCATCAAAAAATGCCGATGCGCGGTACTCCAGTAGTGTTTTGACCGCAAAAAACTCGTTCCCGGACAAGTCTTCGCGGCCAGGGTTAGCCGCGTTGAGCTCACGGTAGTACTCGGTCACTCCTACATCGGCATAATTCAGATAATGCCCGTTGAAGACGATGCCCTGCGGATCGGCTTCTGACCAGCGCACGCGCAGCGGACAGCCAAAGCGAAAATCAGCCTGTTGCATGCCTATAAATCCGCTGCTTGGTTGGTAATCAGGGTGCCTACACCGGTATCGGTAAACACTTCCAACAAGACTGCGTTAGGTACCCGGCCATCAACGATGATGGCGCTGCTGACGCCGCCTTGAACCGCATCCAGCGCGCAGCGAATCTTCGGCAGCATGCCGCCGTAAATCGTGCCGTCAGCGATCAACTCATCGACCTGCGCGGTGCTCAGGCCGGTGAGCACCTTGCCGGATTTGTCCATCAAGCCAGCGATGTTGGTGAGCAACATTAGCTTCTCGGCTTGTAATGCTTCTGCCACTTTGCCAGCGACCAGGTCGGCATTGATATTGTAGGACTCGCCGTTTTTGCCCACACCTATGGGTGCGATAACCGGGATATAGTCATCCGAGACCAGGCGGTTGATCAGCTTGGTATTGATTTCCACCACTTCGCCGACATGACCAATATCGATGATCTCTGGTTTGTCCATGCCGGGGGTGTTGCGCGTCACTTTGAGCTGGCGAGCTTTGATCAGGCCTGCGTCCTTGCCGGTCAGACCGATGGCGCTGCCGCCATGCTGGTTGATCAGGTTGACGATGTCCTTATTGACCTGGCCGCCGAGGACCATCTCCACGACATCCATGGTCTGGGTGTCGGTTACGCGCATGCCTTCAATGAAATTGCTTTCAATGTTCAGGCGCTTAAGCAGATCACCGATTTGGGGTCCGCCACCGTGCACTACCACAGGGTTGATACCCACGGTCTTCATCAGCACGATATCGCGCGCGAAGCTGTTTTTCAGCTCTTCGCTTTCCATTGCGTTTCCGCCGTACTTGATGACGATGGTTTTGCCGGTAAAACGCTGAATGTAGGGCAGGGCCTCGGTCAGTACCTTGGAAACCTGCATGGCTGCGTCGCGATTCAACATGGTGATCTGCTATCTCCTGAGTTCGATCAGAACGTGATTTTAACTTCGGGGGCCGCTAGCTGCAGTTGCTCCCGGAATAATTGCTTTACCCGCTCCAGCTCTTCCTGTTGTTCGGCCTCAAAGCGCAATACCAGCACCGGTGTGGTGTTGGAGGCGCGAATCAAACCCCAGCTGGTGGGAAAGTCGACGCGGATACCGTCCAGCGTAGTGATCTTGCCATCCCCCCAGTCAGCCTGCTGGCCGAGCGCCTTGATGATAGCGAACTTCTGCGTCTCACCCACGGCCAGATTGATTTCTGGTGTGCTGATGCCAGCAGGGTAGCGGGCCATCACGTCACTCGCAGTGTCGGGCTGCATGGAAAGAATCTCCAGCAAACGGCACGCACTGTAGAGCCCATCATCAAAGCCGAACCAACGTTCTTTGAAGAACACATGGCCGCTCATTTCGCCGCCAAGCAAGGCGCCGGTTTCTTTCATCTTGGCTTTAATCAGCGAATGACCTGACTTCCACATGACCGGGCGTCCGCCGGCGCGATTGATCAGCGCGGGTAGCTGGCGCGTGCATTTGACATCAAAGATGATGTCGGCACCGGGGTGTCGAGTCACAATGTCTTCAGCAAACAGCATCAACAGCCGGTCGGGATAGACCATCTCGCCGGTTTCGGTGACAAACCCGATGCGGTCGGCATCGCCATCGAAGGCGACACCCAGGTCCGCGCCCTCGCGTTTGACGGTATTGATCAATTCGACCAGGTTCTCCGGCTTGCCTGGGTCCGGATGATGATTGGGGAATAGGCCGTCAACCTCGCAGTACAGCGGAATCACCTGGCAGCCAATGCCTTCCAGCAGTTGCTGGGCGATAACGCCGCCAACGCCGTTACCGCAATCGACTACGACCTTGAGTGGGCGAGCCATGGCGACGTCGTCGAAGATGTATTGCTGGTAGTCGCCGAGGATGTTGAGCTGCTCGCGGCTGCCGGAGCCAGACTGCAGTTTGTTGTCACGCAGACGCTGGTTCAGCGCGCTGATCTGCTCGCCGTAAAGTGTTTCGCCCGCCACCACGATTTTTAGGCCGTTGTAGGCCGGTGGATTGTGGCTGCCAGTTAGCATGACGCCAGAAGTGGCGCCAGTGGTGTGAGTGGCGAAATAGAGTACGGGCGTGGGCACCATCCCCAAATCAGTAACCGCACAGCCACTCTCCATCAGGCCTTTGATGAGCTGTTCGCTCAGCGCTGGGCCGGATAGGCGGCCGTCGCGGGCGACCATCACGCGCGGCTCGCCTGCGTCGATGGACGCGCTGCCGATACTGCGGCCCAGCCAATAGACGTACTCTTCGGTCAGGCTTTTGCCCACCACGCCACGGATGTCATAGGCACGAAAAATCTCATTCGGCAATGTTGGGATGCTAGGCGCAGCGGGTGTGCCCGTTTCGCTCATGGCAAAAGGGTCACCGTCATCGAGGATATCGATGTCGATATCGAGAATGTCGGTATCTTGAAATAGTGGGTTTGTGAGGGTTTCGCCGGCCTTCTTGCGGGCTTTTGTTTCAACGGCGGGTGCATCTTCGCGCTTTGGCGAGGCGCCCAGAGTCTGACCCGAGCGCTTGACCAGTTGCATGATGTTTTGCGCCAGTGGCTCCAGTGGGCTCAGCTCCAAACCGGCAGCTTTATGGCCCAGCGTGAGCTGGGTCAAAGTGTGGCTGTCGGTGCGCAGGCTGCTCGTCCAGCTGCGCTGCAGCCAGAGCATGCCGAACAGGCCGCCCAATAGTGCTAGCAACGCGGCGCCAACCAGCAGCAACGGATCGGCACTGCTGTGAGACAAGCCGCTGCCAGCCTTGAACTCGATCTGCCATGCAGGGTTGCTGGTGGTTAGGCGCACCGCTTCGCCGTTGCCGCTGCCGCGCTTGAAGAGCACTTGCTCGGCGGAACCTGGAAACTGCTGAATCAGGCTGACTTGGCCGGTATTGTCGGCCAGCATCGGTAGTCCGTTGAGTACCCGTTCAAGCTGAAAAACCCCGGTCAGGGTGCCACCGATAGGGGCTTTATCCGAGGCGCGCAAGGGCTTTACCCCATACAGTCGCCACTCGCCGTCAATGTTGTGTGCTTCCAGCGGTACCGCTAGCCCGCGCTCGGCACGGCGAATCATGTCGAGCGCTGCGAAACTCAGCGGCGCGCTGCCATTGCGCACCAGTTCGGCTTGTCCTGGTGCGGCGGTATAAATGGCCAGGGTGTGGGCTACCTGATAGCGCAACAAGCGGTCGATGGTGCTACTGCCGCCTTGATTAAGCGCGACTTGCAGCTGCGGGTTGGTAGCCAGCTGGGCAAGGTCGGCCTGCAGTTGCTGCATGCTTTGGTTGATGCCAGCCAGCTGCTGAGTGGCGTAGCTCTCTACCAACTCATCATTGCGCTGGCCGGTCACACCGGTCAGTGCCAACCACAACATGGCGGCGCCGGCGGCCACACCAATAATCGCCATGCCCAGCGGCATCACGGTGTTGGGTAGTCCAGCCTTAGCGTCTGTTTTTTTCATTTTCATTGTGGTCCTTGCCTCCCTGCAAAAGTGGAATTGCGTGGCTGACTCAGTGGCTGCCAGTATGGCCGAAGCCGCCAGACCCGCGCTGGCTGTCGTCAAATTCCTCGACGATTTCAAACCTTGCCTGCAAAACGGGCACCAATACCAGCTGAGCGATGCGCTCGCCGGGGTTGATGGTGAACGCAGTATCGCTGCGATTCCAGCATGAGACCATCAGCTGGCCCTGATAATCGGAGTCGATCAAGCCGACCAGGTTACCCAACACGATACCGTGCTTATGTCCCAAGCCGGAACGCGGCAGAATCATCGCGGCTAGTCCTGGGTCGGCGATGTGAATGGCTAATCCCGTTGGTAATAGTTGGGTTTCGCCCGGTTGTAAATGCAGCGGTTCCTGCACCATTGCACGCAGATCAAGGCCGGCCGAGCCAGTCGTGGCATAGGCGGGTAGCGGCCATTCGGCGCCGAGACGGGAATCGAGTACTTTGGCTTGCAAGGCGTGCATCAGGCTTCCTTTTTACTGTCAGTTGACGCCATCAAGCTGGCGATTCGACCAATGATCTCGCGCGCCAATTTGGCTTTGCTGGCGCGCGGTAGCGAGATGCTGTGCAGGGCACGGTCGATCAGGGTTACGGCGTTATCATCACTATTAAAGCCGATCCCGCTCTGGCTGACATCATTGGCGATGATCAAGTCGAGTTTTTTGCGCTGCAACTTGTCTGCAGCGTAGTTCATCAAATCATGGGTTTCGGCAGCGAAGCCAACAGCCCAGGGGCGCTGCGGATGCTCGGCTAGAGTGGCGAGAATGTCAGGGTTGCGCACCAGCGTGAGGGTCATGCCATCGTCGCTGTCAGGTGATTTCTTCATCTTCTGTTCGGCGCAACTGGCTGGCCGGTAGTCGGCCACGGCGGCGGAAGCGATGAACAGGTCGGCCGGCAGCGCGGCTTGGCAAGCCACTAGCATCTCCTCGGCGCTGACCACATCCACCCGCTGCACGCGAGCGGGTGTCGGCAGGTTAACTGGCCCAGCAACCAGCGTTACCCGGGCGCCAGCCTCAACGGCGGCTTCGGCCAGCGCGAAGCCCATCTTGCCGGAGCTATGGTTGGAGATATAACGCACCGGGTCGATAGCCTCGCGGGTTGGACCGGCGTTGATCAACACGTGTTTGCCACTCAGAATGCCGCGCTCAAAACACTCAGCGGCGCGCGCGGCAATGTCGGTAGGTTCAAGCATGCGGCCGGGGCCGACGTCGCCGCAGGCCTGTTCACCGCTGCCCGGGCCGAACACATGCACTTTGCGCGTTAACAGCAGCTGCAGATTGGCTTGCGTGGCCGCGTCGCGCCACATGGCCTGATTCATCGCTGGAGCGAGGGCAATGGGTGCGTCGGTGGCCAGTACCAGGGTGGTGAGCAGGTCGTCGCCACGGCCCTGGGCAAGACGCGCCATCAGGTCGGCGGTGGCCGGGGCGATCAATACCAAGTCGGCCCAGCGGGCCAGCTCGATATGCCCCATGGCGGCTTCCGCTTCCGGATCCAGCAAGTCCCCGTGCACCGGGTGGCCAGACAGCGCCTGTAAGGTCATTGGGGTAATGAATTCGCGCGCTGCCTTGGTCATTACCACGCGCACCTCGGCACCCGCATCGCGCAGGCGACGGATCAATTCCGCGCTTTTGTAAGCGGCAATGCCACCACTAACGCCTAGTACTACTTGCTTGTTGATCAACGGCTGCATTGTGAACTCCCCCTCATGCTGCACCGACGCCCGTGGAGCGCCCGGTAAATGCTCGCTACGATAGCACAGGGCCGGTTCTGAGTGATCCCGCAACAGCGGATTTGGGCACTGTTTGAGCGGTTCAATTTTGAGTATTTGAGGTTCGAGCGGATAACGCGCGGCATGGATGTATGCGCTGCATAGCCAAGGAGCAGATGAATATGGCGATAACAGATTGGCCGTTAGCTGAACGGCCGCGGGAAAAGTTGTTGGCGCAGGGCGCCGCTGCCTTATCAGATGCTGAGCTGCTGGCTATCTTTCTACGTACGGGTCTACCCGGCCGCAGCGCGGTCGATCTTGCGCGCGACCTGCTCAGCGAGTTTGGCAGCCTGCGTGGTTTGTTACAGGCGGATTTACGCGAGTTTAGTCAGCACGGCGGATTGGGGCCTGCTAAGTACGCTCAGTTGCAGGCGGTGCTGGAGATGGGCAGACGGCATTTGTTTGAAGATCTCAAGCGCGGTTGTGCACTGACTTCGCCGGGCGCAGTAAGGCAATTTCTCAAAAGTCGCCTGATGGGGCTGCAACACGAAGTGTTCGCCTGTCTGTTTCTGGATAACCAGCATCGCGTGATTGCTTTCGAAGAATTGTTTCGCGGCACACTCGATAGCGCCAGTGTTTATCCGCGCGAGGTGATCAAACGAGCGTTGGCGCACAACGCGGCGGCGTTGATCCTGACGCACAATCATCCATCGGGGGTGGCTGAGCCAAGCCAATCAGATCTGCAGTTGACTCGTCGGTTGAAGGAAAGTCTGGCGCTGTTGGATATTCGCGTGCTCGATCACCTGATTGTGGGTGACGGTGATCCGGTTTCTTTCGCCGAACGTGGCTTATTATGAGCGCAGCCCTTGCGGGGCGGGCTCTAGAGGGTGAAAATCTGCTTAAGTGCTTGACCGTCCGTCCGCAGTCAGTGCGAATAATTATTGCCTGGTGGAAGTGTTTTTGGTATAAAGCTCCGCTCTTCTCGGGGCTGCGCCTGTATTTGCGTTTTTACAGGCTGGTTAATACCAGCTGCCCCGGCTGGACAACAGATTCTTTTATGGCTTCCAACCAGTTTGGGTTGGGCAATTGGTTGGAGAGGGTTAACCATGTCTCGAGTATGTCAGGTGACCGGTAAAGGTCCAGTGACTGGGAACAATGTTTCCCACGCTAACAACAGATCCAAGCGTCGTTTTCTGCCTAACCTGCAGCACCATCGGTTTTGGGTTGAATCAGAAAAGCGTTTCGTCCGTCTGCGCACGTCTGTTAAAGGCATGCGCATTATCGACAAGCGCGGCATCGACGTCGTTTTGACTGAAATCCGCGCCCGCGGCGAAAAAGTTTAAGGAGCAGTTCCATGCGCGAATTGATTCGTTTGGTTTCTACTGCCGGTACTGGTCACTTTTACACTACCGACAAGAACAAGCGTACTACTCCCGATAAGATCGAAATCAAGAAGTTCGATCCGGTTGTACGCAAGCACGTGCCTTACAAGGAAGCCAAGATCAAATAAGATCGACGCTAACTAACAAAAAACCCGTCTTGTGCGGGTTTTTTGTTGCCTGCTGAAAAGTGCTGGCGCTATACGTGAAAGCTAAGACACGCAACGGTTATGGCTCGCCGCCCACCGCAAAGTTGGGCAGGGTATCGACCGGCTGGGCAAATTCAAAGGGAATGGAAACCGTCTCCAGGCCGACGTTCTTCTGTACTACAAAGTGCAGGTGCGGACCGGTGCTGTTGCCAGTATTACCAGACAGCGCGAGCAGCTGCCCGGTATTGATCCGCTGGCCTTCGGTGACGTTCACCGAGCCACGCTTGAGGTGCAAATAAACGCTCATGGTGCCGTCGTCGTGCAGCAACCGTACAAAGTTGCCGGAAGGATTATTGCCACGTCCGGTCTGGCTGTTCTCGGTCTTGACCACCAGGCCGCTGCGCGCCGCAACAATGGGCGTACCTTCAGGCATAGCGATATCCATAGCATAGCGGCCTTTCACACCGGTATGGCTGTAGCGACCGCCAGGACCTTGGGTCAGACGGAAAGGTCCGCCACGCCAAGGCAGGGGATAGTAGGTTAATGACTGCTTGGCGCGCGGATCGCCCAGCGCGTGCTCCAGCTTATAATCGTAGTGGACTTTGCCGGTGCCGGTGGCCTGCAGCGTCAGTAGGCGCAGCTCCTGGCGGGGCTGCATTACCCAAGTGATAGGTTCGCGCGGCACGCCGCTGACATTCTGCGCGTTGCTGATGCTCAGCTTTACTTCGACCGGCGCGTAGAGGTCGTTGTGCACAATCAGGGTCTCACCGCCGGCGTGGCTGCTTTTGGTGACATACACCTGGCGGTCAACATTTTCGACCATGGCATCGCGGAAGACGATAACCTCGGCGCCAGATACTTTTTGATCGGTATAGGTCGTTACACCATTGGCGTCGGTGTATTTATAGATGCTGCCGGCCATGATGCAAGGGCTAATCAGCAGAGGAAGTGTGAGGAGTAAGGCACGCATCCGTTGCTACCTTCAGATGTTGTTGAGTACTTGTGGCGGCCAGTCTAGCGCCGAACGCGACCCGTTGCGAGTCGCGTTCAACTGACTCAGGCTGCGCTTGGCTGCAGCGAATAAGTGCGCAGTGAGCTGGCAAAATCTTGCAGCGCCTTGATGCCGCTTTCTTCGGCCTGTTGGCACCAGTCCTTCAACGCTTGCAGCATGTCGTGCCCGTTGGCGCTGGTGCGCCCCCAGATCTGCTGCAGTGCCAGACGTTTCTCGTAGATCACCTTGAGCGCTTGGCTGTGCGTTAGCATAGTGTCGATACGCGCTTGATGACGGTCATCAAGCAGGCTGGGCTCGCGGCTGAGTAACCGTTTGGCGCGGCGGAAAAGATGGCGAACAGAAGTGTCCACTTTTTCGATCTCCTGTCGCACCAGCGGCTTGATCACCAATTTGCGATATTGCGCCATGATCTGAAAGCGGTTGTTGAGGATCGCCATGGCGGTATCCATGTCTAGCGTCTGCTTTCCTTCTACCCTATGGGCAATAGGCGCTGTGCGGCGTACTGAGGCCAAGCCCAGTAAGCTGAACAGGCGAATCCACATCCAACCCATATCGAATTCCCACTTCTTCACCGACAGTTTGGCTGAGTTGGGGTAGGTGTGATGATTGTTGTGCAACTCTTCACCACCAATCAGGATGCCCCACGGCGAGATATTAGTAGCCGCGTCGCGGCACTCAAAGTTGCGGTAGCCTAGTGCGTGACCTAAACCGTTAACCACTCCGGCGGCAAACACCGGAATCCAGATCATCTGAATTGCCCACACGGTAATACCGAGCACGCCAAACAGCGCCAGATCGATCAGCGCCATCAAGGTCACACCGGCAATCGGGAAGCGGCTGTAGAGATTACGCTCAACCCAGTCATCCGGGCAGTTCTTGCCATAGATACGCAGGGTGTCTTCGTTCTTCGCCTCTTCCATGTAAAGCTCTGCGCCTTTACGCAAGACCGTGCCCAAACCTTTGTGTACAGGGCTGTGCGGGTCTTCTGGCGTTTCGCATTTAGCGTGGTGCTTACGGTGGATGGCGGTCCACTCGCGGGTATTCATGCTGGTGGTGAGCCACAACCAGAAACGGAAAAAATGCTTAAGAGCCGGGTGCAGTTCCAGCGCCCGGTGAGCGGAATAACGATGCAGGTAGACGGTGACGCCAACAATGGTTATGTGCGTCAGAATCAGAATCACGGCCAATACCTGCCAGCCGGATGGATTGAGTAAACCGTTGTACCACATAGGGCTACGTTACCTCGTTAGAATGGTCAGGCGAAAAGCCTGTTTCATCGATTATGTACCAACAAAAGCTCAATTAATATGACCGTGGGTCGCTAGACCCCGCCTGCTATAGTTGCTAAATGTTTAAGAAAAACGCTTTGAATGCCTCTGTTAGCTCCTCGACCAGTGCAGCTCTTATCACTTTCAAGTACGTGCTTGTGGCCACGCTGTGGATATTTTTCAGTGATTATGTGCTCAGGCTTTTGGGCCTGAACGACAGCGCTCAGCAGTGGTTGCAGACTGCCAAAGGTGTTGCTTTCGTGGTGGTTACTGGTGCTCTGCTGTTTTTCTCTGTGCGTTTCCAGCTGCATCGCCGCCGGGAGCAAGAAGAGGCGTTGAGGCAGAGTGAGGAACGCTTCAATCTTGCGTTGGTGGGCGGTAATGATGGTCTCTGGGATTGGGATATTACGGCTGACGCGCTTTATATGTCGCCGCGTTGCCTGGATATCTTCGGCATTGATACGAGCCAGCACGAGCTCCTGACGAAAAATTGGCTCACCCTGCTACATCCTCAGGACCAGCCAGCGGCGCATGCCGCAATGCTTGAGCACCTGCAGGGCAAGACTGAGCGGCTGGACGTGCAATATCGTGTTCAGCATCCTGGGCGCGGCTATTTCTGGGTGCAAGCTGGAGCCCAGGCTGTGCGCGATCAAAATGGGCAGGCTATACGTTTGGTTGGCGTGGTGCGTGACATCAGTGAGCAGGTCCAGCGGGAGCAGCGATTGTTGCAAGCTGGCGTGATGTTTGATTGCACCAGCGAAGGTATGCTGATTTGTGACGCCAAGTTAAACATCATCGATGTTAACAATGCTTTTTGCGAGATCACTGGCTACAGTGCCGAAGAGGTTATTGGCCGTACGCCCGCGCTGCTTGCATCCGGGCGCCACGACGAGGATTTCTATCGGCACATGTGGCAGCAAATAAAGGGCACTGGGCGCTGGTCTGGGGAAATCTGGAACCGTCGCAGGAACGGTGAGATATACCCTCAGTGGCAAAATATTATTGCAGTGACTGATCCGTATGGCCAACTGACCCACTATGTCGCGGTCTTTGCCGACATGAGCATTATCAAGCGCAGTCAGGAAGAGATCGATTATCTTGCCCACCACGACCCGTTGACCAAGCTACCCAACCGTCTGCTGATTACTGAGCGCCTTAATACCGCAGTCAACAGAGCGCGCCGGCACCAGGTGAGCCTTGGGCTGATATTCGTTGATCTGGATCGTTTTAAGGGTGTTAACGACAGTTTAGGACACAGCCTGGGTGACGAACTATTGCTTACGGCTGCGCGGCGCATGGAATATCTGTGCGAAGAGGGCGATACGTTGGCGCGACTGGGGAGCGACGAATTTGTCATCCTGGTGGAGCGTCGCGCAGTCGTGGAAGAGCTCAGCCGGTTAGCGGAGCGCATCCAGCAAGCCATTGCGGCTCCCTTTAAGCTGGGGGGGCAATTAGTGCATATGACCGCCAGCCTGGGGCTCAGCTTGTTTCCAGATGATGGGCATGATGGTGCAGAACTGCTGAAAAATGCGGACTCGGCGGTGACGTTGGCTAAGGAGCGGGGGCGCAATAACTACGCCTTTTACACCCAGGCGCTGACGGAGCAGGCACGTCGGCGTATGACTCTCGAAAGCGATCTTCACCTGGCGCTAAAGCACAACCAACTACGCGTCTACTATCAACTGCAGAAAGACCTGCAAAGCGGTCAATGGGTAGGGCTGGAGGCATTGGTACGCTGGCAACATCCTGAGCAGGGAGTGATTCCGCCGAATGAATTTCTCCCGGCCGCGAGACACGCCGGGCTGATGGGTGAGATCGACGAATTTGTCTTGTACCAAGCCTGCGCCCAGATGCGTCGCTGGCTGGACGCTGGCTATCCGCTGCGCTCAATGGCGGTGAACATGTCGGGTTATTGGATGGAGCGCGGTGACGTGGTCAGCAGTACACGTCAGGCATTGACGCAAGCCGGCCTTGAGCCTGCGCATCTGGAGCTGGAAGTCACCGAAGACGAGATGATGCAGCACGGCGAGCGGGGCGAGCACCTGCTGGACCGGTTGGCCGAGCTTGGTGTTCGCTTGGCAATTGATGACTTCGGCACGGGCTACTCGTCCTTGCTGAGACTCAAGCGCATGCCGGTCAACAAACTGAAGATTGACCGTGGCTTCATCAGCGATCTGCCGGGCAACAGCAGCGATAGCGCCATGGCGCGCGCCATTATCGCCTTGGGCAAGAGTCTGCAGTTGACCATCACAGCAGAGGGCATAGAAACGCTGGCGCAGGAGGCGCTGCTCAAGGAGTACGGTTGCGACACCGGACAGGGCTATCTATATAACCAACCGTTGCCCGCTGCCGAAGTAGAAAAACTGCTGATGCGAGGAGATGTCTGATGGCGGCTTTTACTCCCTTGCGCATGGCGCGCGATCTGCCGGTTTGCATACGGCCTGATGAGCAGTGCTGGCAGACTGCGCCGCAAGCGCCAGTGAAGCGCTGGCCGCTGGAGCGTGAGGCGCCGGAGCAAGGCCAGGTAACCAGTTTGGTGGAGTACCTTCCCGGCGCCCGCTTTCCTGAGCACCGGCACCCGGCGGGTGAAGAAATACTGGTGCTCTCGGGCATTTTCAGTGATGAAGGTGGTAACTACCCGGCGGGGAGTTATTTGCGCAGCCCGGCAGCCTCAAGTCACAGCCCTTTTTCCGAGCAAGGCTGTCTCTTGTTCGTAAAGCTCAATCAGTTTGCGGCGGATGACCGGCAGACGTTACGGCTTTCACCTGACAGCTTGCAGTGGGAGGCCACAGCGCCGGGGCAGCAGCAATGCCGCTTACATGCGCACGGTTGCGAGCAGACGCTGCTGATCGACTGTGTGGGCGGCGCGCTGCTGCAAATGCCAGCCCAGGACGGGGGCGAGTTATTGGTGTTGCATGGCGCATTGCAGGAGCGCGGGCCAGAAGCTGTTGCCGTGCTGCCGGCACATAGTTGGGTGCGCGACCCCGCTCTGACGCAACGTCGCTTTCAGGCGCTGGAGCCCAGCCGAGTGTTACTCAAGCTGGGCGCATTGCGCGTCTGACTGGATGCCGGTTTAGAGGAATATCCATAGCAGGGCGATACCCAGCACGATGCGATAGATCACAAAGGGCTGCATACCAATGCGGTTGATGAATGCCAGGAAGTAGTGGATGCACAAATAAGCACTGATCCCTGAGAGCACCACGCCGCCGAGCATGGCTGCGATATCAACCGGCACCTGCGCCTTGACCAGTTCGATTGTTTCCAGTCCACAGGCCAGCACGATCACCGGAATCGACAGCAGAAACGAAAAGCGCGCAGAGGCTTCGCGGCTCAAGCCCAACATAAGCGCGGCAGTCATGGTGATGCCCGAGCGAGATGTGCCGGGAAACAACGCCACAGCCTGCGCGCAGCCGATCAGCAGCACATCCTTCCAATTCATTTGATATTCGCTGCGCTCGCCTTTGTGGCGCCAATCGGCCCAGCTCAATACTAAACCGAAGACGATCAGCCCGATCGACAGGTAGATAGGTGAGCGCAAAACGGTTTCTATCGTGTCCTTGAACAACAATCCGGCGATCCCGACCGGGATAGTACCGAGGATCACCGCCCAAGCCAGCTTGGCGTCAGCGTCCAGCTGGCGGGTTTTCAGCGAGCGGCCCCAGCTGAGCGTCATGTTGAAAATATCCTGCCGGAAATAGATCAACACCGCCGACAGGCTGCCCAAGTGTAGGGCGACATCGAAAGCCAAGCCTTGGTCCGGCCAGTCAGTCAGTATCGGTACCAGAATCAAGTGCGCAGAGCTGGAAACGGGGAGAAATTCGGTAATGCCCTGAACGATCGCCAGGACGAAAACTTGTAGCCAATCCATAGTAGGGCCAAAGCTCCAGAAAAAAATCAGGCGCAAGTAAAGCATGCCGCGCGCTGCAGCGCGAGCATCTGTGCGTTATGACCCGCCAACACGCGAACTGATTCACGGACGGCGAGGCTGCCGTCCGTGTATTGGGCATGGCAAGGTAGTGGAATAGAACAACAAAAGGAGATATCCGATGCGCTGGAAAAACCGACCACAAGGCTCCAACTGGGGCGACTTTGGCGCCGATGACGAGTTAGGACGACTCAATCTACTGACGCCTGAGAAGGTGCTGCAAGGCGTAGCTGAAGTGCATGCAGGGCGCAGCTTTTGTCTTAGTCTGCCGCTCGATCTACCCGGCGGCAATGCGCTAAACCGGTTCCGCCACCCGCCACGTCGGTTTACCTCCGGGCGTGAGGGCAAGTTGAACTACAACTTCGAACTGAATCGCCTGAATCCGGCCTTCACCGATATAGTCAGTGACGATGCCGTGTTGCTCTACACCCAGTACTCAACCCAGTGGGACGCCCTCTCGCATGTTGGCGGACTCTTTGATGCGGATGGCGACGGTGTGGCCGAGCCGCTCTATTACAACGGTTGGCGTGCCGGTGAGGATGTGCAGGGGCCGGCGGGGCATGAGGATGCGCTGGAAGGTGTTAACGCTAAGCGGCTAGGCATCGAAAAAATGGCTGAAACCGCTGTTAGCGGTCGTGCGGTAATGATCGATCTCGCACGCCATTGTGGACGTGAACGGGTGCTGGTGGATTACGTGCGGCTGATGGAGATTTGCGCTACCGATAAAATCGTTATCGAGCCCGGCGACATGGTCTGCCTGTACACCGGTTTTGCCGATGTGATTATGGAGATGAACGGCGAGCCAGATGCGCATCGCCTGGAAACCAGCTGCGCGGTGCTTGATGGTCGTGATCCGGCGTTGTTGCAGTGGATTACCGACTCTGGCCTGAGTGTGTTGATTGCCGACAATTACGCGGTGGAAGCCTATCCCGCACGTGAGGGTGACGGTTGCTGCGCGGCGTTGCCACTGCATGAACATTGTCTGTTCAAGCTTGGTATTCATCTAGGCGAGCTCTGGTATCTAACCGAACTGGCGCAGTATCTACGCGATGCGGGCCGCAACCGTTTTATGCTCACAGCGCCGCCCTTGCGCTTACCGGGAGCAGTGGGATCACCGACCTCGCCGGTGGCATTGGTGTAATCCAGCAATCCAAATCGCACCGAGTTGGTGCGCGTTTCGCCCAATGGCCTGCTTGTGCTACCTGTTGGTACCTTTATCCAGCGGCTCAAGCACAGGCCTTCGGCCCTTTAAAAATCAGCTAAAGGCGTTTTGATATCACTTTTTGAGTCACTGTGGTGCATATCTTGCAATCACACAATTCGGGTTAATGCAGATTTATTAGGAGTGGCCATGGCGTCCTTACGTAGCGATGAAATGAACCTGTCAGGCGCTGAGCGGGGCTGGCTGCCTTGGACGGCCGCGACCGGTAAACTGACCATGGGTTGGGCTTGCTGGATCAATAAGAATCGTTACGCACAACTTGAAACCATTTTTGATAGTCTAGCCGCGACCCGTGTGCGCTTGCTGCAGCAGTGGTGTGAAAACCAGTGGTCTGCACTGCAGAGTATTGGACAAGCTCTGGGGACAGATCTCACGTTAGTCAGCCAGGATCAACTGCAAGGATTGCGCAGCAAGTTGCCCGACGCCTCAGAGCTGTTGTTGCTCAATGCGACTGGCAGCCCACAGGGCAGCAGTGCTGGCCAAGTCGGCAGCGTTATATTGGATGCTCAGGCGGTTAAGGCCGGCTTGCAACACCGCTTCCTGCACGGACCCTATATCGACCCGCGAACCAAAACCCTCGGCCCGTCTACCTCCAGTTTTCATGACGCCGTCACCCTGATGTTCTATCTGCCGCTGCACGATGCGGCGGGCAGTCTGCTGGGTTGCTTGTGTGCACGTATTCCCAACGATGTACTTGGCGATCTTATTCAGCGTGAGGCGGGGCACATCTATCAGGAGTCTGGCGATAACTACATCTTTATGGTCGAGTCGCGTTTCAACCCCTCGATAGAGCCGGGGCGTGCGTTGTCGCGCTCACGTTTTGAAGACAGCACTTTCAGCCATGGCGATAACCTGAAAAGCGGTATCGCTACTAAGTGGGGCGCAGTCAGCGTGCGCGAGCACACCGAGTTTGAGGTGCGCTTTACCGATCCGGCCACCAAAGAGCTGCATCCCGGAGTGCGTGAGACCATCAAAAAGGGTGAAAACCTGTATGTGAAATATCCGGGTTATTCGGATTACCGGCACATACCGGTTATTGGCAAGGGGGTGACCTTCAACTTGCCGGGTTCACCGGACCGCTGGGGCATGATGTGTGAAGCTGATCTGGAAGAGGTCTACCGCTACCGCTCGCTTAGTTATGACCTGATGAAGCAGTTTCTATTGCTGATGGTGCTGGTGTTTGCCGCACAAGTGGGCTTCAACTATGCGGGTTTGGTCGGTTGGGTAGAACATGTGGCGCACGTAGCGGTGCTTGGTGCCGCAGCGTTCTGGTTCTGGCGAGGCGCTACCCGCACCCTCGCGCGGCGACTGGGGCGCATGACCGAGATCATTCGTAATATCGCCGAGGGCGAGGGTAATCTCAGCCAGCGGATGGATACGTCACGGTTGGTGCCGGATGAAACCGGTGAGCTGGGGCGTTGGATTAATAGCTTCATAGACAATCTCGACACCATCGTCGGCCGGGTAAAGCAGGCCAGTCGCCACGCTTTGCAAAATAGCGAACAGATGCTGGGCCGTAATCAGCAAGCCAGTGATACCGCTGAAGAAGTGACCACCAATATTCAGCAGATGCTGAGCATGATTGAGGCCCAATTGCAGACGGTGACTGCGGCCTCGGAAACCGCTGCGCAAATGAAAGCCAATATGGCCAGTGTGGTGGAAGCGGCGCGGGAGCGACTGGATACCGTAACCAGTGGCACACGCAAAATCCGTAATATCGTCGAGAGTTCAGCGGCCAGCGTGCAAGTTTTGGATAAGCGCACTGGCGATATCGTCGGGATGGTCTCGTTGATCACCGATATTACCAGCCAAACCAACCTGCTGGCGCTGAATGCGGCCATTGAAGCCGCCCGCGCCGGTGAGCATGGCCGCGGCTTTGCCGTGGTGGCCGATGAGGTGCGAGCGCTAGCCTCGCGCACAGCCAAGGCCGCTGAAGAGATCAGCAAAGGCATTACCACCATCCGCGACGCCACACGGGAAACTGTGATCGTCATGGAGAAAGGTGTGGCTGATGTGGATATCCAGCTGCAACAAGCCGCGAGTGCTTCAGATGACAATGACATGTTGCACAAAACGGTTGAAGAACTGTTTGAGGTGATCTCGGTTATGGATACCAACAGCAAGGAACACGGCCGTCAGGCTGGCCACGTTGCCGTGGCTACCCAGTCGATGAGTCAGGTAATTCAGGCGCTGCGTACCAGCTCCGGACAGGTCAAGGAAACCGCTTCGCGTTTGCATCAACTGTCGGATAGTTTTCAGGTTAGCGCGGATCGCTGATTGGGCGAAGGCATTAAGCTTTAGCTCTCCGTATTTGAGCCCAATAAAAAACCCGGCACGAGGCCGGGTTTTTTGTAGCACAAAGCAGCCTATTACAGCTTGGCTTCCAACTCAGGTACCGCTTCAAACAGATCTGCAACCAGACC